>Ga0208689_1000041_pt1 | contig 138055 bp, 134 predicted proteins | sample June2015DPH_8_15_FD_184700 | JGI IMG/M metagenome (GOLD analysis project Ga0208689, IMG submission 184700) | Peatland microbial communities from SPRUCE experiment site at the Marcell Experimental Forest, Minnesota, USA - June2015DPH_8_150... | ecosystem: Environmental > Terrestrial > Soil >... | reverse complement strand
GTGCTGGGCGGCTACGGGGTCGTAGTAATCGCCGCCCCCTCCTCCGCCTCCGCCGCCTCCACCACCTCCCCCTCCACCGTGGCCGCTCAGGTGAAGGTCATTGAAGGTGGCTCCGCTGACGGTAAATGCCCGCCCCTGAGATGGAACCAAAAGGGCGATAGAGCAGACAAACAACAAAAAGAGCGTTGCGTGACCCGCCGGAAGACGCTTCATGTCCTTTCCCTCCTCGTCCCTTTATTCAACCCCAGGGATCCGATTCGTTGACTTAACAATGCTAACAAAAATGTCTCGGGCTTGACAAGATATTTTCTCGTCCCCGGACCCCTCGCCGCAGGCCGTTGGGGGCGGGGGCGACGAACGGGCGTAAATAAGTAAATAAGTTTCAACCCATCTTCTACCTTAGACGCCCTCGAGGAGGCGTTTGTTCCGTGGCCTGTAACCTATGCGACTCGGACGGACCCGCTACGCTTTCACCTGCGCCTTTACGGCGGCGTTGACATTTCAAAAGAATACAGGTATAAACAGAGCTAATCCGTAGTTCCGGAAAGGAAAAAACGCTGTGGAAAACGTGGTCTCCACCGTGAGGACCCTGAGGGAGGGCGAGGAGGGCATAGTCAGCTCCATAGGGGGCGGCGAGCGCCTTACGAGCCGGCTCGCGTCCATGGGCATAGTCCTCGGGACGACGATCAGGATGCTTACGAACAGCGGCGGCTCGGTGATCGTCCTTGCCTCGGGCACGCGCCTTGCCCTCGGCAGAATAGAGGCCTCGCGCATATTCGTCTCAAAGATCGCCCCCTCCGAGGAGGAGAAGACCCATCTGCTCGTCGCCCTGGCCGGACAGCCGAACGTGGGAAAATCGACTCTTTTCAACATCCTCACCGGTCTGTCGCAGCACGTGGGAAACTGGCCGGGGAAGACCGTGGAGAAGAAAGAAGGGGTTCACGTAAGCGACGGCGCCCGGATGCGTATCGTCGACCTGCCGGGCACGTACAGCCTTACGTCTTTTTCGGAAGAAGAGAGGGCGGCCCGGGAGTTCATCATCCACGAAAGGCCGGACGTTATAGTGCTCGTTGCCAACGCCTCCGCCCTCGAGAGGAGCTTGTACCTGCTCTCCGAGCTGCTCCTCCTCGACGTGCCCATCGTCGTGGCCGTGAACATGATGGATGTTGCCGAGAGCCAGGGCATCCACGTGGACGTGGCCGCCCTCCAGAGGTCGCTCGGCCTGCCCGCCGTTTCGGTTATAGCAACGAAAAACAAGGGCATAAGGGAGCTCGTCCCCCTCATAGTAGATGCCTCGAACCGAATGGTCGACTTCAACCCGCGCCTGCCCGACGTTTCCTACGACCACAGGGCCATCTACATGCGGCTCCTGGAGCTTCTGAAGGGCCGAATGCCGCGGTCCTATACGGACCGCTGGGTGGCAACGAAGCTTATGGAGGGCGACCCTGAGGTGTCCCGCGCGGTAGAGGGGCTTGTCCCGGAGGACAGATGGAACGAGATCCAGGGGCTCCTCATCGAGCACGAGGACGCGCTGCGGGCAGTACTGGGGGGCAGATACGACTGGATAGAGGCTGTAACGCGCATCGCCGTCTCGCACTTCAGGAGGGGGCAGGTGCTTATGACGGACCGGATTGACCACCTGCTCACTCAGCCCATCCTGGGTATCCCGGTGTTTCTGGCAATACTCGGCCTTGTCTTTACTCTCACCTACAAGGTAGGCTTCCCGGTGCAGCACCAGCTTGAATGGCTCCTCGGAACTTTTGCGCGCCTCCTGGAGACCGCCCTCTCCGGGGCGCCGCAATGGCTCTCGGGACTGGTTATCAAAGGCGTTATCGGCGGCGCCGGCTCCGTGCTCACCTTCTTGCCCATACTGATCATATTCTTTGTCTGCCTGGCGTTCCTCGAAGACGTGGGCTACATGGCGAGGGGCGCCTTCGTGATGGACCGGTTCATGCACGTCATCGGCCTCCACGGCAAGAGCTTCCTGCCCCTTTGCCTCGGTTTCGGCTGCAATGTGCCCTCCGTGATCGGGGCCCGGATAGTGGAATCGAGAAAGGCGCGCCTCCTCACTATCTTCCTGGCGCCCTTCGTTCCCTGCACGGCCCGGCTGGCCGTGCTCACCTTCGTAAGCGCAGCCGTCTTCGCGGAAAGGGCCGCCCTCGTCTCCTGGCTGCTCCTTACCACCAATATCGCGGTACTCGGCGTCACGGGCATGGCTATCAGCAGGGTCTTCATGAAGGGCGAGCCTATGCCCTTCATCATGGAGCTGCCCCTGTACCACAAACCCGACCCGCATACCATATCGATAGCGGTGTGGGCAAGGACGGTCTCCTTTGTGAGGCGCGCCGGCAGCGTGATCCTCGCTGCCTCCGTAGCGACCTGGCTTCTCGCCAACATCCCCGGGGGACGCCTCGACACGAGCGTGCTCGCCTGGATGGGCAGGCTGCTTTCACCCGTGGGGGCGGTCATGGGCCTGGGATGGAAGGAGATGGTGGCCCTTGTCTCGAGCCTCGTGGCCAAGGAGAACTCGATAGCCACCCTTGCCGTCCTCTACGGGGTGGGTCAAGAAGGTCTCCGGAGCGTGCTGCCCAGGGTCATGAGCCCTGCCTCCTCCCTTGCCTTTCTCGTTGTGCTCATGCTCTTCGTCCCGTGCGCCGCGACGGTCGTCGTTATGAAGCAGGAGATGGGAAGCTGGAGGTGGTTCATCTCCTCCTTCCTCTTCATGCTGGCGGTCTCATTCCTTGGAGGGGTCGCAGCCTACCACCTGGCCCTTTCCTTCGGGCTCGGCTGACTTTCCACCCTTTGCGGATAGGCCGCCCCTGTAGTTCGTCGCGTATATGCCGGCGCAAACCAGGCAGAGACCGCCGATAAGCCCCCATGTCATCTGCTCGCCGAGAAAAATGCCGCTCGCGGCCGTGCCGAATACGGGCATCAAAAAGGTGAAGACGGCCAGTTGCGAGATCGGATAGGAGTGTATGAGCCGGAACCAGACGAGGTAGGAGGCAAAGGCGACGATTACCGACGAATAGAGCACGCCGCCGACGATGGCGGGGGTAAGGCGGATTATCCATACAGGCTCTGTTGCGAGGGCGAAGACGAGGATGATGGGCACCGAGAAGACGAGTTGATAGAGAAAGGTGTGGATGGGCTGCACCTTTTCGGCGAGATATTTCTTTATGTAGACGGTCGTCGCGCCCCAGAAGAAGGCGGCGGCGATGGCCATCAGGTCGCCGGCGAGAAAGGCAGGGGTCCATGTCCGGGGCTTCCCCTGAAGGACCAGATAAGCGCCGAGAAAGGCGAGGATCAGTCCCGCGACCTGCAAGGGGCCGATCCTTTCCTTTACGAATAAATAGGCCCCCACGGCAACCACAAAGGGGGACAGGTTGACGAATATCACGCTGCGGGCCGCATCGGTGTAAATCAGGCTGACGTAGATGCAGATGAACTCCATGCCGAAAAGCATTCCGACGATAAAGCCGTGAAAGAGGCGGATATCCCTGTGGAAAAGGGGCTGTTTTATGAAGAGGCAGTGGGAGATGCCTAAGATGGAGGCGATCACGGACCTGAGGAGCGAATTGAAGATCGGGGAGAGACCCTGGTTCGTCACCTTTACGACCGGATAGTTTAGTCCCCAGAGCAGGGTAAGGCAGACAAGGACCAGGAATCCTGCAATGTCGATGTGGTCTTTTCTCTTCATCGGCTCCCGCTCCGCCCCGTTTCCACCGTTACCCTCCTCCCGCGGCCCTTTGCCCTCCCGTTCATTTTGCTGCCGGCGGGGGCCAATATGCAAGAAAAAAAATAACACCTTTTCGTTGAGGAACGGCAAGCTTAAAGGCTGCACCGAACGGCCTGTCCCCTGAAAGGGCGGAAAGCTTTGAGGGGACTTCGGTCCGCAGGATCACAAATATGATATACTGAGACAGGAATGGCAAGGCCGGTTACACCTCTTATCGCCGTAGATATCATCATCGAGTACGGGGAAGGTATAGTCCTCATCGAGCGGAGGAACAAGCCGCCGGGTTGGGCGCTGCCGGGCGGGTTCGTGGACGAAGGCGAGCCTCTGGAGGAAGCGGCGGTAAGGGAGGCCCGGGAGGAGACGTCGCTCGATGTGACGCTGCGGGAGCTCCTTTACGTCTACGGGAAACCGTCAAGGGACCCGAGGGGCAGCACGGTGAGCGTCGTCTACACCGCCCTGGGGCAGGGCGACCTGAAGGCCTCCGACGATGCGAAAAGCGCCGGGGTGTTCTCTCTCGATTCCCTGCCCGGCGCGCTGGCCTTCGACCACCGGGAGATCATAGCCGATTATTTTACCTTCGTCAGGACGGGCCTCCGGCCCGCACCCGCTCCGGACCGGCCGAAATAAGAGCCCTATTGTTCCGATTACCTGTCGCAGGGAGATGGCGGCAAAGGGGCTGAAGCCGCCGTGGAAAGGCATGGAGTGTCACAAGAAATAGCCTCGGTATTCTCCATTCTGAATTGGCCGGCCCGATCGAGGGCGGCAAGAGCCACGGCCGGCCCGAAGGGGATAGACGGCGTTTGCCGTAAAGGACCTCATAATAGCACATAATCCATTGATTAGTCCTTCGGTAGAGTATATACTTTTAGGCACATAAGTTTACTATCATGAACGCTGAGCCATGAAAACGCAAGAGGGTGCGCTTGAAGGAAGAGACCGGGTGAAGGCTGCAACGGAGCCCGTGGAGCTTGAGATAACCATCGACGAGGCGAAGGAGATCCTGCGGAGCGGCCGGGCGATCCTCTTGGACGTAAGGGGCGAGGGGGAGATGTGTCTCGGCCGCATCGAAGGCAGCCGAGCGGTGCCTCCCGGCCTCCTGGAAGAGAACCTGGGGGAGCTTCCGGAAGGGAAAGAGACGACCGTCCTCCTTTACTGCTCCACGGGCGCCGTCTCCCTGCGGGCTGCCGCCCGGCTGAGGAATATGGGCTTCAAAAAAGCCCTCTCCATTGCAGCCGGCTACAATGCATGGCTTGAGGCGGGGGAAGCCGTCGTTGCCGACGGCGCTTTCACCCGCCGTCAGCTCGACCGCTACAGCCGGAATATGCTCCTTAAGGAGGTGGGCGAGGAAGGCCAGCTCAAGCTGATGTCCGCTAGTGTCCTTCTTGTCGGCGCCGGCGGTCTCGCCTCTTCCGCGGCCCTTTACCTTGCCGCCTCCGGCGTGGGGACGGTCGGCATTGTGGACTTCGACACGGTAGCCCTCTCCAATCTGAACAGGCAGGTCCTCCACGGGACGGGCGACGTGGGCAGGCTCAAGGTGGATTCCGCGAAGTCTGCCATAGAGAGGATCAACCCCGATGTCAGGGTGGTCCTTTATCCCGAGCGCCTTGTCCCCGGGAACGCCCTGGAGATCCTGGAGGGCTTCGACGTAGTGATAGACGCTTCGGACAATATAGCTACCAAGTTCCTTATCAACGACGCATGCTATTTTGCGGGCAAGCCCTGCATCTTCGGCGGCGCCGTCGGTTTTGACGGGCAGGCAGGCGTTTTCTGGCCGAAAAAAGGAGGGCCCTGCCTGAGATGCATCTTTCCTGTCCCGCCGCCCCGGCACCTGGTGCCTACCTGAAGCCAGGTGGGGGTCCTGGGTATGGTACCCGGGCAGATCGGCCTGGTCCAGGCCACGGAGGCGGTGAAGCTGATCCTTGGAATAGGGACGCCCATGATCGGCAAGTTCTACATTTATAATGCCCTGCACCTCGGCGCCAATTTTATCGAGATCGGGAGGCACCCAAGCTGCGACCTCTGCGGGGAGAGCCCCCGGATCAAAGGTCTGACGGGTGAAGGGAGCGCCACCTATGGAAACGATGAATCATCCGATCCGGGGTATTGAATAAGCCACGGCAGGTCGCCTGTCGTTATTGTGTATGCTAGAGGAAGGTTAAAAAAATGGCGGAAGACGGTAAAGGCTCGCCGGCCGCGAGCGAAAAGGAAGGCAAGGTCACCTATAAGATCAGGCTGAAGGTGTTGAACAGGGAAACGGGCGAAGAGAGCTACCACACCCTCGATGAAGCAAAGGACTGGAATTGGGCCGACCCGGAGATTTGGAGGATCGTGAGCGGGTGGCAGGTAACGAGCTTCCAGCAGCTCCTCAACATGCTCTACCGTAGGATGCAGAAGGGGGAAACGGAAGTGTTGGTGTTGGAGGCGCCCCGTTTTATGATGTGTTCCGGGGGTTAGGGGTGCGTAAGGCTTAGGCTGTAAAGAGACAGGGTCAGGGAGGACCGACATGGCAAAAGACGCGAGTTTGTACTGGAACCCGATCACGGAAACTCTGCCAAGGGAGAAGCTGCAGGAACTCCAGCTGAAGAAGTTCAAGCGCATCTTCACGTGGGCCTACGAGAAGTCCCCGTTTTACGGCAAGCTCTATCGGGAGGCTGGCATCGAGCCGGGCGACATCAAGACCCTTGCGGATGTGAGAAAGGTCCCGAAAACAGACAAGGGCATGCTCAGGGACGTGCAGAGCAGACCGCCCTTTCCTTACGGCGATATGCTCGCCGTACCGCTCTCCGAAGTAACCGAGTTCCGCCAGACGAGCGGCACTACGGGCACGCCGGTCTATCAGGCCGATACCTGGCAGGACTGGGAATGGTGGGCCGAGAGCTGGGCCTACATCCTGTACGCGCAAGGCTACAGGGACACGGACCGCATGTTCCTGCCCTTCGGCTACAACATCTTCGTCGCCTTCTGGGCCTGTCACTATGCAGCCGAAAAGCTGGGCTGCGAAGTGGTGCCGGGCGGGGTGCTCGACACGGGAGCCAGGATCATGAAAATGAAGGAGCTCCGCTGCACTGCCTTCGGCGCGACCCCTACTTACGTCCTCGGCCTTGCCGACACGGCCCGGAAGATAGGCATAGACCCGAAGAGCATAGGCATCCGGCGCATCACCTGCGCGGGGGAGCCGGGCGCGAGCATCCCTACCACCAGGCAGCGCATGGAGGACACGTGGGGCGCAAAGGTGTACGATCACATCGGCGCCACGGAGATAGGGGCTTGGAGCTACATGTGCACCTTCCAGCCGAGGGGCCTCCACGTGAACGAGGCCTTCTTCCTGGTCGAGATAGAGGATGTAGATACGGGCGAGATAATCGAGGAGCCGGGCAGGAACGGCAAAATGGTCATCACCGCCTTCGACAGGATTGCAAAGCCCTGCATCCGCTTCGATTCGAAGGACGTCATCCGCTGGGCCGACTATTCTTGCGATTGCGGCAGGACCTTCCGCATCATCGACGGAGGGGTCGTGGGAAGGGCGGACGACATCACGAAAGTCAAGGGAGTGCTGCTCGCCCCGACGGCAATCGAAGAGGTAGTACGGAGCTTCAGCGAGCTTTCCGACGAGTACGAGGTAGTCGTGACGAAGAAGGGCGACATAGACGACATATCGCTCAAGATAGAGATCAAACCGGGCTTCGAGGGCGGGCAGGAGTCGATCCTTGCCAGGCTCAAGGACGAGCTCAGGGTGAAAACGAACCTCGGCTACAAGATAGAGGTCCATCCCCACGGTAGCCTTCCCAGGTACGAGGTGAAGGCGAAGAGGTTCAAGGATCTGAGGAAACACTAAGGAGGGGGAGGCGATCGTGAGCGACAATTACAAGATAGAGGAAATGGATAAGCGAATAAAGCTCCTGCGAAAGACGGCGGAGGAGCTCATGGAACTGGGGGGAGACATAGAGGCGGTGAAGAAGAACCTCGTGCGCCTTCTCGCCAGCACAAAGATGCTCGAGCTGAATGTTAGCGATGTAAGGGATATCCTGTAGCGTGGAGGGGGCCGGTCCGTTAAGAAAAATCGCCCCGGCCCCCTATGCTCTGTCCTTGCGCCTTCTTGCTGCGGCCCTCATGCTTACCCTTCTCCCTCTCGGAGCGGCAAAGGCCGCCGGCGGGGCGGAGGGCTGTCTGGAATGCCACGAGGCATACGTCGGCGCCCGCCACGGTAACACAGGGTGCCTGGACTGCCACCCGGGAAGCGCCTCGGTGCCCCACGAGGGGAAGCAGCAGCCGCAGCCATGCCGGAGATGCCACGAGGGGACGGTCGCTTCCTACGCCGGGAGCGGCCATAAAAAGAGCGGCCTGGCCTGCCGTGACTGCCACAACGTCCACTTCCTCCAAAAAGACAAGGGCAACCGCGTCTGCGCCGGGTGTCACGGGAGCGCATACGAGGCATTTAGCGCATCCCTGCACGCGAAAAAAGGTTCCCTTCGATGCACCGACTGCCATGACCCGCACGCGATCAGGCCTTACAGGGAGCTGGGGACGAAAGAGCGGATAAATGTCTGTGCCGGGTGCCACGGCGATTACTTGAATAAACACGCCTGGCTCCCCTACCCGGCACTCCACTTCGGCTACCTCGAGTGCGCGACCTGTCACAGTCGCCGGTCGGAGAAAAGCATAGTCTTTTTTTTTGCGAGGAAGTCGCCCGAGGGCAAGGTGAGGCTCCCTTACGACCAACTCGTCCGGCTCTACGGGACGGACCCGGCGGGTCTCATAAGGGAAGGCAGCCGGGATGACCAAATCGGCAGGCTTTTCAGGGTCCTCGCGAGGAGGGACAAGAATCTCGTGATCGATGCATCCGTAGTGGTGACGAAGCCTTTCCACGAATATTCCGAGAACCCGGTCGAGGAAAGGCGCTGCGTCGCCTGCCATTCCGGACGGGCCCGGTTCTACGGGTCCATGTTCTTCGTCCTCCCGGGGAAAGGGTCGGCGGAGTACATACCTCTGAAGGGCACGCTCCTTGCCTCCTACCCCATCGCCGCGTCTACCGATTTCTTCCTCCTCTCAAAAAACAAGCTAAAAAGGAAGGACATCATTGATTTCCTGTTGCTGAAGCCCCTCCGCACGGATAGGGACATCGGGTTCAAATGGATCGATTTCATCGGCTTTTGGTTGATAGCGATTACCGGCGCAGCCATCTGCTGCCACATCGTTCTGCGCCTCACGGTGAGAAGATGAAGCCGCTCCATCCCCTCTGGCTCAGGATATGGCACTGGGCCAATACCGTCATCATAGTCCTTCTCATAGTCACGGGCCTCGAGCTGGGGTTTACGGACCTCCATATCTTCCCCTTCCAAAAGGCAGTGCTCATCCACAAGGTCCTCGGGTTCGCCATGATTGCCGGTTTTCTCTTCTGGCTCGTCGCCGCCGTTTTGGACGGGAGCCTGGCCAGGTGCTACGGGGTCCGCAGGAGGGACCTTTCGGGCCTCGCGCGGCAGGCCCGCTACTATGCCCTTGGCACATTCAAAGGGGAGACAGACCCGTTCCCGACGACGGCAGGGGAAAAGTTCAACCCCCTCAAAAAGCTTGCCTACATCTCCATCCAGCTCGTATTCACACCGGTCGTCATCGTTACGGGCGTCCTCTTCAGCGACATCCTGCTCTTCAGGCAGGCCATAGGCTTTATCGGGGGCCTTCGCGTCCTCGACGCCGTCCACGTGATCGCCGCCTACGTCTTCGCCGATTTCATCGTCATCCACGCCTATATGGCGACTACGGGCAAGACCCCCTTGTCCAGGATCAGGGAAATGTTCACGGGTATTTGATTACCGCACGGGCGGTGGGATGGCAAATCCCACCGCCGTCAGGTATAATATAGCCAATGATAGTCCTCTACGTCCTGTACGCGGCCCTCGGGCTCTATATCGTCTCCTCCTCTTGCTACATGGGTTCTGTCAAGGCGGGCAGGACCGTACCGGAGCGGGCGGGACACTTCTTTCTTGCCGTCGGTTTCCTCGTCCATCTCTTCGCCCTCGTCCTGCGCTACTTCATTGCCGGCTACACGCCTATCACAAACCTTCACGAGTCGCTGTCATTCTTCGCCCTTTGCACGGCAGGTTTTTTTATTTTTTTGAGGCGCATCTACAGGGTCGGGTCGCTGGGCAGCATCTTCGCCCCAGTCGTGACCCTCATGCTCATAGGGGCGCTGGCCGCCTCCGCCGATATCAGGCCCCTCCCGCCGGTTTTGCGGAGCTATTGGCTGCCGGTCCATACGACCTTCGCCTTTATAGGCAACGCCGTCTTCTTCTCGGGCTTCCTCGTCTCCATCGTCTATCTGTGCATCGAACGGGGCATAAAGAGAAAGAGGATGCGGGATATTTCCGCGCGCTTTCCGTCCCTGGAGACGCTCGACCGGATCAACTACAAGTGTATGTCCTACGGCTTCCCTTTTCTCACCATAGGGATAGTCACCGGGGCAATCTGGGCCGATCTCGCCTGGGGGTCCTACTGGAACTGGGACCCGAAAGAGACGTGGTCGCTAATCACTTGGATAATGTACGCCGTACTCATCCACAACCGGTTGGCCATCGGGTGGAGGGGGAGGAAGACTGCCTACATGATGATCGCAGGCTTCGTCTCCGTGATAGTCACCTTTATCGGCGTCAACCTCTTTATCGGCGGTCTCCACGCCTATATGTGAAATGACTACTGGTCTTATCGTCCTCGGCCTCAACCATAATACAGCGCCCGTCGAAATAAGGGAAAAACTCTTCGTCCCGGAAGAGGCCGCAGGGGAGCTGCTCGGCGATCTCAGGACCGAATGCGCCGGCGAGGCGGCCGTTATCTCCACGTGCAACAGGACGGAGGTCTACGTCGCGAGCACGGACGGGGAGGCGTCGGGCCGCGCCGCAATGCACGCCCTGACCCGGCGTTTCGGCGCTCCGTCCCTTTCCGAGTACACCTATCTGCTGAGCGATGAGGAGGCATACAGGCACCTCTTCCTCGTCGCTTCGGGCCTCGATTCGATGGTCATAGGAGAGCCCCAGATACTCGGCCAGGTGAAGGACGCTTACAGGCTGGCAAGCGGCTGCGGCGCGGCAGGCCCTTTCCTCGACAAGGTGTTCAACCGGGCCTTCCAGGTCGCCAAAAGGGTGCGCACCGAGACCAAGATCGGCTACAATCCGGTTTCGATCAGCGCCATGGCGGTCGACCTCGCCAAAAAGATCTTCGGCGAGCTGAGCCAGAAAAAGATACTCGTCGTGGGCGCCGGCGAGATGTGCGAGATAGCCCTGAAGCACTTCAGGAAGGAGGGCCTCGGGGAGGTGCTCGTCACTAACCGGACCCTGGGAAAGGCGCAGCAGCTTGCCGAGGAGACAATAGGCGTTGCCTACCCCTTCGACGATCTGGGCGACTTGCTCACCCGGGTCGATATGGTGCTCTCGTCTACCGGCGCGGGGGAACCGGTCATCGACAAGGCCATGGTCCTCCGCGCAATGAAAAAGAGGAAGATGCGCCCCCTCTTTTTCATCGACATAGCCGTCCCGAGGGACGTAGCGCCCGAAGTAAACGACATCCAGAACATCTACCTCTACGACATCGACGACCTCAAGGAACTCTCCCAGGCCCATCTTTCGAACAGGATCGAGGAGTCACGGAGGGCCCACGAGATAGTCGACGAAGAGGTGCGCAAGTTCGGCCTCTGGATGGGCAGGCTGGAAATGAACCCCCTTATCGCCCGGATAAGGGAAAACCTAGACACCATGAGAGACAGGGAGCTGAAAAAGACTCTCCAGAAACTGAAAGGCGCGGACGAGGAGACGGCCAGGCAGCTCGACCTCCTCACGAGATCGATCGTCAACAAGATAGTCCATCCCCACCTCGTGATGCTCAAGGGGAACGGCAGTCCCGCCGTGCTGGAGCTGATAAAACAACTGCTCCTCGGAGAAGATGATGAAAAGGAAATGGATAATAGGGACGAGGGGGAGTAAGCTCGCTCTCGTTCAGACGGGGATAGTGGTCGAGGCCCTCTCGCGCCTTTATCCCGAATTCGAGTTTACCGTAAAAAAAATAAAGACCACGGGTGATTCCATCTGGAACAAACCCCTTTACCTGATCGGCCGGAAGGGGCTCTTCATAAAGGAGATCGAAGAGGCCCTGGCCGGCGGGGCCATCGACCTGGCGGTGCACAGCATCAAAGATCTGCCTACGGAGCTTTTTGCCGGGCTTGCCTTGAGCGCAATCCTCGAAAGGGAAGACCCCAGGGACGCCTTCATCTGCCCCAAGACCGGCCGATTTACCGACGTGCGGCAAGGCGCCAGGATAGGCACAAGCAGCATGCGCCGGAAGGCGCAAGCCCTCGCCCCGAGACCGGACATCGAGGTAGTTCCTTTGCGGGGCAATGTGGACACTCGCATAAGGAGGCTCGATGAAGAGGACCTCGACGCACTCATACTCGCCTGCGCCGGGGTAAGGAGGATGGGCTTTCACGACCGCATAAGGGAGGTTCTTCCCCTGGATGTCATGGTCCCTCCTTGCGGGCAGGGGGCAATAGGGATAGAAACGAGGTCTTCAGCCGAGGCGGCCGAGCTTGTGCGGCCCCTGAACCACGAGGTTACGGCCTTCGAGGTCGGTCTCGAGCGCAGGTTCCTGGCCGGCGTCGGGGGCGGCTGCAGCGTTCCTTTAGGCATCAACGCCAGCGTCTCGGGCACAGGCGTCGTCCTGCGCGCCTTCTACGGAGAAGAGAACGGCACAACCATTTTCAAAGACCGGCTGGAGGGCAGCCTTGGCGACGGGCCCATGCTTACCGACAGGCTGCTCGCTGACCTGAGGCGCGCCCGGGACGGGCACGCGCAATCGGACCCTGCTTCTTCCTGACAGGACCGACACGGCCGGTCCAACCCGCGAAAAAGCTGCCGAGAGAATTCCCATCGGGCCGGGGCGCTAGGACATGGTTGTGCCTCTCCATCGCCTCCCTTTATGACGCCTCTGAACTCACTTAAGGTTCATGTCTCGTGCACGTTGCGGTCAAGAAGATGGGGAGACCAATTTCCCCGTTCCGGCCACGGATAAGGCTTTGAGTATCGTTGTTGCACTTGTTTTCCTTAATATAGGTCTTATAATTGACTATGTTGTAGGGCAAGAGGCAATCTCCCAGGGGTTCTCAAAACTATCAGAATATTTGAGGAGAATGAACAGGGGAAATATTCTATGGGGCGCTCATTACCGTTATGGTGATCGGGTCTTTGTCGGCTCCTTCCTATGAGCTGCCTGCCTTAGCAACGGCCACGGTTTGTCCGGGAGAGAATGAAAAAAGCCTGGTCACCCGGTTAGAGCAGCTTGGCCGGCACGATTTCTGTAAAAACACGAGACTTCATGAAAAGGTGGCCATCTCTCATATCGTTGAGGAGGTGTTCACATGAAACCGATCCTTAAATGGCAGTACGAGCAGATCATCAAAGAGCTTCTATTGTTACAGGAGCATCAAAGCGATCCATCGTGCCCTTGCGAGAGTGACGGCGAGATGTGTGTCAGGAAGCATTTATTCGCCATAGAAGCTTACGCCGAAGAAACAATCCCCATGGAAGATAATGAGAGTTACAGGCAGAAGCTCAAAAACCTCGCGCAAGAGGCAAAAGAAATGCGCGAAGTAGAGGAAATTTCGCTGCGGGCCGGACATTCTGAAATTCCCAGAGACTTTGTTGAGTGGCCCAGAAAATGGCGAAAGGAGTTTGAAAGCTACAGTCTGACCGGTGATGAGGAGGGTGAAAGCGGCAGCAAGATCTGTAACCTTCCATCGAAATAGTACACACACAAGTAGGTTCGGTCAGCTCATGGACGATGCCGCAAAAGTTGCCTCTGCGGCGAAGCCGATCGTGAGTTAATAATCTTGCAAAATTCTATATAGCCTGCAAAGGCCCATAAGATTTCCTAGCGACTCAGGAAGCGGATTTCTTGCGGAGTGATGCTTATATTCTGGAGAAAAGGGACCGGGACCGGTCCCCTCGCCATAAAAAGAGGAGGAGCAATGAAAAAAAAGATCGGCAAGAAGTTATTGGCCAGGGAGGCCCTTTTCTGGGGCAAGATGAAGAACGCCCTCTCGAGGCCCGAGATCAGGGTCTGTCGCAAGTGAAAGAGCTGAAAAGGCTAGATGTTGCCGGTTCGGCAACAGAAAAAAGCAAAAAAGACTTTTTCGTCCAGTGGCACCTGACAAGCCGCTGCAACCTGGCCTGTGCTCATTGCTACCAGGAAGGCGGCCACGGACCGGAGCTTGATTTCGCTGCGATCCGGCGGCTGGCCGGCGAGGTGTCCGATATGGTCGGGGACTGGGCGGAGGATTACGACATCCCCTTTTCGCCCAGCTTCAACGTGACCGGAGGGGAGCCCCTCCTGCTCGGCGATATCGTCGAGGTCCTCCGGCTGCTCAAAGGAGAGGGGTTCCAGGTCTATCTCCTTACCAACGGCACCCTGGTCGATGAGGAAAGGGCGAAGAGGCTCTCGGGGCTCGTGGACGGCGTCCAGATAAGCATCGAGGGGCCGGAAGGGCTTCACGATTCCATACGGGGCAAAGGCGCCTTCCTCGAAGCGATGAAAGGGACGCTCAGGCTCGTCGGGCAGGACATCCCCGTAGCGTTCAATATGACCCTCTCGACCCTCAACGTGGACTCTCTCGACGAGGTCGTTTCGATAGCCCTGGATGCGGGCGTCCGGAGGGTCGGCTTCTCCCGGCTCGTCCCTTACGGGAGGGGCAAGGGACTGGCGGGGAAAATGCTCAGTCCCGGGAAGGTCCGGGAGACATACGGACGCCTTCTTGAATTCAGGGACGACCGGATCCAGATAACGACGGGAGACCCCATCGCCGCGTCGCTGGAAGGCCCGAAGGCCGACGGAGGAGACTTCCCCTTCGGCGGATGCGCAGCGGCGGTCTCCGGCCTGACCATCCTTCCGGACGCCACCCTTCTGCCGTGCCGCCGGCTGCCGGTGCCTATAGGCAATACAAGGACCGCTTCGATAAGACGCATCTGGACGCAGTCGCCCGTGCTCAACATGCTCAGGGACAGGAAGGCCTACGTCGGCAGGTGCGGCCGCTGCAGCCGCTGGGCGGACTGCAGGGGGTGCCGGGCTGTGGCCTACGCCTGCTCTCGTCTCTCCGGAAAGGCGGATTTCCTGGCGGACGACCCCCAGTGCTTCCTGCAGACGGGCAGCGGCCGCACCGCCACGGACATTCAGCCCGCAGGCCTTGAACGGTGGAAGGGGACATGTTAACTTATTGGCCTGTAAGGAGACAAGAGGAGAGTGGAAGAGATTGAAAGAGAAGGAACGCCGGCGGAAAGAAAATCCCTCCCCGCCAGTTTCGACTCCCTCAGGCAGTACCTCGCGGAGATCTCGCGGCACCCGCTCCTGACGAGGGACGAAGAGAAAAAGCTTGCGGAAAAGGTATACAAACACAAGGACAAAGACGCCGCCCGCCTGCTCATCCTTTCAAACCTCAAGCTAGTGGTGAAGATAGCCCTGGGCTACTACAATACTTACATGAACGTGCGCGACCTTATTCAGGAGGGCAACATCGGTCTCATGCAGGCGGTAAGGAAGTATAACCCTTATAAGGGGACGAAATTCTCCACCTATGCGTCCTTCTGGATCAGGGCCTATATCCTCAAATACATCCGCAGCAATTGGAGTCTGGTGAAGGTGGGCACCACGGACAGCCAGAAAAAGCTCTTCTACGGTCTCGAAAAGGAGAAAAAAAGGCTGGAGGCGAAAGGCATCCTCCCTGCCCCCCAACTGCTCGCGAGCAACCTGGAAGTGTCGGAGGCGGATGTGGAGGATATGGAAAAAAGGCTCACCATGACGGACGTTTCCCTGGATCAGCCCCTCTACGAAAAGGGTGAAGAGACCATGATGGACATGGTCAGGGCGGACGGGAATGTCGAAGAAATCGTCGAAGAGAGAGAAAAGCAAAAGATAGCGGCCCGCAAGATAGCGGAATTCAGACAGAGGCTGAACGAAAGGGAGCTTTACATCTTCGAGCACCGCATCGTGACGGACGACCCCGTAACCCTGCAGGAAATAGGGGACCACTTCAATATCTCCCGCGAGAGGGCGCGCCAGATAGAAAAGGTGCTCTCCGGCAAGGTCTCGAAGTACCTCATCGGAACCGAGGCCGCAACGCCCTCCACCGCCCGCAGGTAGCAACTTCATTCAGGAGCGCTGGTAACTTCCGTAACTAACTCGGGACGCCGGGGCCAGTCCCCCTACCGAACTTGGGCAAAAAGTTGCATACAATAAGGGTATAGGGTTATCTTATAAGGGAATGGGGAGAGAAAATGTTTGAACAGGGAGTAATAAGGCCGCCCAGCGAGGCTTCCAGCCTGCTTGTGAGGGTAACGCGCAACTGCCCGTGGAACCAGTGCGTTTTCTGCCCTGCCTATAAAGGGGTGAAGTTCTCCAGGAGGACCGTCGAAGAGGTGAAGAAGGACATCGACGCCATGGCGAAAGAGTACGGGCGCAATGGCAGGATCAGCTCGGTCTTCCTGCAGGACGCGGATAATCTCGTCCTGCCCACGGATGACCTGATCGCCATCCTCCATTATCTCAAGGAGAAGTTTCCGAAGGTCGAGAGGATAACCACTTATGCCCGCGCAAGGACCCTCAAACGGAAGAGCGTAGAGGAATTGATACGGCTCAGGGAAGCGGGCCTCACCAGGGTCCACGCAGGCATGGAGAGCGGCGCTGCCAGCGTTCTCAAGCTTATAAAAAAAGGGCTGACCCCGGAGGAGATCGTTACCGGGGGCAGGCACGTTATGGATGCCGGCCTGGAATTGTCGGAGTATATCATGCCGGGTATAGGGGGCAGGTCCCTCAGCGAGGAGCATGCCCGCGAGACCGCCGCGGTATTGAACCAAATACGCCCCCATTTCATAAGGGTGAGGACTTTCGCCATGCATCCCGCTTCGCCCATGCAGAAGATGGTGCAGGAGGGGACTTTCGTGCCCATGGCCGACGACGAGATAGTGGCGGAAATAAGGCTGCTCGTGGAGAACCTCGACGAGATGCACAGCTACTTCTCCTCAAACGACTTCAGCCTGAACCTCCTCATGGAGGTCGACGGCTTCCTTGACGAGAAAAAGACGTCCATGCTGAAGCTGCTCGACGCCTTTCTGGCGCTCTCCAAAAAAGAGAAGCAGGTCTACATCCTCCTGCAGCGCTCGGGCTATTTCCGCTATCCCCTGGAGGTGGTCAAAGACGAGGGCGTGCTGAGCCAGGTGCTGCCCAGGATAGAGGAGCTTGAAAAGGAAGGCGAAGACGGGTTCAACCGGTACGTAGAGACCCTCAAGTCTTATCAGCTGCCCCAGCCGCAGACCGACAACTGGTGCTAGGCGGACCGCCTTTTCCCTTGACACCGGGCCCGATAGGCTGTCCAATAATGCATATGGACGCCTACGACTACAGCGAGGCAAAGAAGGTCCCGACAAGGCAGGTCCTCGACTTCACGCTCTTTTCCAACCCCATCGGCCCTTCGAACAAGGCGAGGCACGCAATGAGAAAGGCCTTGAAAGCGGTGCATCTCCCGCCGGACCGGACGGCCCGCCACTTGCGGCGCTTCATCGCGCGAAAGGAGCAGATCGACCCGGGCAACATCCTCTTCGGCCACGGTTCGACCCAGCTCCTCGACCTGCTCATGACCGCCCTCAAACCGGGCAGGCTCCTTGCGCCTTCCCCCTTGCCGCCGCGCTGCCTGGGGCTCGCCGAGCGCCACGGGGCGGCCATCGTCCCCTTCCCTCTGCGCGAGGACCGGCAGTTCTCCCTCGATGCGGAAGCGCTGCTCGGAAGCCTGGAAGGAATCGGGGCCATCATCCTGCCGAACCCCCACCCGGTGACCGGCACCATCATCGACCTGCCCACGCTGGACCGGGTCATCGGGGCCCTGGCCGGCTCAAGGACAGTGCTCGTCATCGATGAGGCCCTATCGGGGTTTGCCGAGGTGGAATCGCCGGTAGCAAGGGCAGTGCGGTCCGCCAATGTTCTAATCCTGAGGACCTTTTCCTTTTTCTTCGGCCTTGCGGGCCTTCGCCTGGGCTACGCCATAGGAAGCCGGGAAGCGTGCAACCTCGTGGCCGGCGTGATCGACCCGGGCCCGGTGAACACAGTGGCAGCCGCGGGCGCCCTCGCTTCCCTGCGCGACAAAGGGTTCCCGAAGAAGACCGCCGAGTTCCTGGCTTCAGAGAAAGCCTACATGACTGCCAAGCTGGCCCGCATCGAAGGCATCGAATTGATCGACAGGGGGTGCAATTTCCTCCTTCTTGCGGTCAGGAAGAGCGCGGCCGAGCTCTCCGGCCGATTCCTCAAAAGGAACGTCCTGGTAGGCATATTCGAGGAAGAAGGAGGAAAAACGTACATTCCCGTCCCCTTGCGCAGACGCCGCGAGAATGCGCGGTTCGCCAGAACGCTCGCATCGGTAATGGCGAAGGATGGGTGAGCCGTGACGTCTTCAGCCCCCTTGACGCGCCCCTTCCGGGGGACCTTTCGGCTGCCCGCCCTTTCGGCCTTCCTATGGCTCGTCCTCGGGGCCGCGGCGCACTGCCTTGCGGCGGAGGCTGCCTCCGACGCTATAACGGGCACGTGGGTCGTGGCGGAAAAGGACGCCCATATCGAGATTTACAAAGAGGACACCGGATATTTCGGGAGGATATCCTGGCTGAGGGACGGGGGCGAGGAGAAGTCCGGCCCGCACCAGGATTCGAAGATGCACGAGTCGCCCAGGATAGGGCTTATCATAGTAAGGGGCTTCAGGTTCGACGGCCGCGAGTGGAGGGGAGGCACCCTTTACGATCCCACGGACGGAAAAAGCTACAGGGGCATAATCAGCCTGGACAATAAGGGCCGTCTCCACGTGAGGGGCTTTATCGGCATCAGCCTCTTCGGAAGGACCACCGTCTGGGAGCGCGTGCCCTAGGTGCCAACGCCAACGTCATTTCCATCGGCACTTACTTTTGAGCGGACCGACCAGTTCGGCCTGGCCGTTCCGCCGTTCGAATAATGGCGGAACCTGTCCTCGATGAAAAAGTTCCCGTACCTGAAGCCGATTCCTCCCTGGCCGATGAAAAAGAGGTGCGTTCCCTGCTCCTGGAAACCGATAGTCGAATAGGCCATTCCCGTTCCGCCCATAAAATAAATCCCCCCTTTGTCCGTTCTGGCGGGGTAGTATTTGAGCCCCACTCCTACGCCGAGGTCGACGCCGCTTGTCGGATTCGTCACATAAGAACTGAAGGGCTCGACAAGCAGGGCCAGCTCCTTCCATGAAAAGGGCTTCTCGAACAGGTATGTCGCCTGCACGAAATTGTAATCCTTGCCGCCTTCGATCTTGCCGCCCGATCTTCCCTGGTTGAACGCAGCAAAACCGTAGCCGAGCGAAAAACCGTTCTCCCCGCATCGGCCTTCGGCCGCGAAACCGAGCAGGGCGGTCAGAAGTATAAAGATTAAAAACCTCGCCTTCATCTATGCTCCCCCGCAGGCGTCCCCCAAGGCAACGCGCCTGCCCTCGTAGTTAAAATTTCGCGAGGCAGTATTACAGCCGAACGGGAAAGGCCAGCCATTTGAGGAAGGGCCGGTTTGCTTTTTACGGGCCCAACAAGTATAATCTGCGGGTGGGAGAGATGACCGAGAGGCCGAAGGTGCTCGCCTGCTAAGCGAGTGTACGGCTTAAAACCGTACCGAGGGTTCGAATCCCTCTCTCTCCGCCAATTGCGAGTCGAAAGTATCTCTCGTGTGGACGAGGGAGGCTTTAAGAATACCGAGTTGGTAAGATCGCCTTAAGGGCGCTTCGCTGCCGGGAACCCTCAACGCTTACAACATCGCAAGTCGCCGGGCAATCTGATTTTCTTGTTCCGTAGGGGCAGGGATGGAAGAAATATGTGGCGCGCGTGGTCTTTAAGACAAACCGCCGGCCTGGCAGCGATCCTCAGCGGGCTGCGGGCGCGAGAGGGTTGACTCATGGCGCAAAAACTCTCGTATGAACGGTACTACTGGCTTCACCATCAAATCCGATCCGGACGATATCCAAATGCGCGAACGCTGTGCGAGGAATTTGAGATATCCCAGAAGCAGGCCCAGCGGGAAATCGAGTTCATGCGGGAGAGACTCGGTGCCCCGCTTCATTTCAATACCGAACATAGGGGATACGAATACAGCGCTTCAGGCTACGAGCTTCCTCCCGTCTGGTTCAATGAGGAAGAGTTAGCCTCGCTTTGCCTTGCCGCTCGCCTCGCCGACGCCATACCCGATGCCAGACTGAAAAATTCGCTCCATGAGTTGCTGGAGAAATTCCTGAGCTTCCGGTCGATAGGCTCGCCGCCGAAGCTACAGGACGTAGAGGACAAGGTTTCACTCAAGAATATCGAATATTACAAGGTCAAAGAAGACGTCTTTCGCCTCGTCGTCGGTGCCCTCTTTCAGGGCCGCCCCGTCAACATCACCTATCGCACGCCTTACACTGGCGAGGAAACGCGCAGGATTATTTTGCCCTTGCATCTTCTCTGCTACATGGGCAACTGGTACCTCATTGCCTTCTGTTCATTAAAAGGGGAGGTGCGCGATTTCGCTCTCTCCCGCATCCGCGCTATCGAAACGTCGTCCAGTCCGGTTGATTTGCCCGCCGACTTGCCTCACATCAAGGATTATCTGCGCAACACCTTCGGAGTTTTAAGCGGCGAGGTATCCATCGAGGTCAGCCTGCGATTCGTCGCCGGCGTATCCGATTGGATCGCCGAGCAGATATGGCACGAGGCGCAGGAGATCGACCGCGACCCTGACGGAAGCCTCCACCTGAAGTTCAAAGTGTCCGATTTCAGGGAAGTCCGCCGGGAAATCCTCAAGTACGGATCGAGCGTAGAAGTCCTCTCTCCGCCGGAGCTGAGGAAAGAGGTGGCGAGGGAAATAAAAAAAATGATGAAAGTCTACACGTAGGACATCGGATGGGGGAGGTGGGGTGGTAGAGTATAGGAAATGGCTCAAATGGAAGGGAGAAGGGAGAAATGGAAAAGCCAAGGCGGGACTTGCAGGAAAGGACATTTGAGTTTGCGCGACGGATAGTCAGGCTGTGTCAGACGCTCTACGAGACGCCGGGTGTAAATAGACTACTGTCCGGTCAATTGTTGCGATCCGGCACATCAATCGGGGCCAACGTCGAAGAAGCACAGGCTGGTCAAAGCCGCGCCGATTTCATTTCCAAATATTCCATAGCCTGCAAGGAGGCCCGTGAAACTCACTACTGGCTTCGGCTGCTCCTGGCCTCAGGTATTTTGCCGGAATCAGAACTCCGAGGCATGATTGACGAATCTAATCAGCTCGTGGCCATACTGATATCCATTATCACCGCCACGAGGAATAACTCTGAAGGGAGGAAGTAAAGAGAGATGATTTTTACTTTTCACTCTTCCCACTTCACTCTTCATTCTTCGACGGCATCCCGGTATGTGGTGTTCGATGTGGAGACAACGGGGCTTTCCGCAGCAAGAGGCCACCGGATTATCGAGATCGGCGCCGTTGAGGTGAACGGCGCCGAAGTGGGGGAAGAGTTTCAGAGCCTGATACGCACCGATAGGCCGATTACGAAAGGGGCGCGAAAGGTACACGGCATTGCCCCGGAAATGCTTGCGGGACATCCGGAGGCGAAAGAGGTCGTGGCTCGCTTCAGAGATTTCGTCGGAACAAGCATGCTGGTCGCTCACCACGCGCCCTTCGACGTCGGTTTTATTCAGTGGGAGTGCATGAGGGCGGGCATTGTTCTCAACTGCCGGTACCGCTGCACCTTAAGAATGAGCCGAAGAACCTTCCCTTTTCTGCGAAACTACAGGCTGGAAACGGTCGCGCGACACCTCGGCATAGCAGTTGATGAAGGTCGTCACCACCGCGCCCTCGGCGATGCCCGGTTGACCGCGCGGATATGGATTGAGATGAGGAAGAAGAGATGAATGACGCGCCGGGCTATTTCAGATACTGGGGGAAGGCGGAGAAGGACGGGTCTCGGTATCACCTGCTGCCCTACCATTGCCTCGACGTGGCGGCAGTCGGCAGAATCTTATTAGAAAGGAATCCCTTGCTTTTAAAACAATTATCCGATTCAAGTGGCATTGAAGAAATAACCTTAAAAAAGATTCTTCCATTTTTCCTAGCAACACATGATTTGGGAAAATATTCCGAGACCTTTCAATCTGTGATGCCCGCCTTGCTCAACAAACTGCAAGGAAAGGTGAAAAGTCAAAAGCACCCTTACTCACGAAAGAGTTTTTGTCATGGGTCTATCGGTTTCTTACTATGGAAAGAAAGCATCTTTGCTCAGGTTTTAAGAAAAATGGTTGAACAGCCAGCGGTTGGTAGTGAAGATGACTGGTGGGATATACTCAAGTGGTTTTTGGAAGCATTTAATGGACACCATGGCTTGCCGGTCAAGCAGGGCAACAGACTGTTGGATGATTATTTTGCCGAATCCGATCAGCAAAATGTTTTTAGCTTTATCAAGGATGTTGAAAAGTGCTTCTCTATCCAACAATTGTTCAGTATAGATTTAGATAGGAATTATGATCGATTGCACAAGCTACTCGCTGAGTCATCCTGGTTACTTGCCGGGTTCACTGTACTATGTGATTGGATTGGGTCTGGTGACGTATTCGAATACATCTCCGAAAGACAACCATTACATCAATACTGGCATGATGTGGCATTAAAAGCGGCTGCAAGAGCGCTAACAAGTGCGGGCATCTTACCTTGCAAATCAAATGATGAACTTGATCCATTAGGTGACTTGCTGGATTTGCCTGAAAATGCAAGATTAACCCCTCTACAGGATTTAATTCATAAGATTACACTGCTTGATAAACCACAACTCTTTATCATTGAAGATGAAACAGGCGCAGGAAAAACAGAAGCGTGTTTGATTCTGTTGAATCGCTTAATGGCTAAAGGATTGGCTAATGGTTTCTACATAGGATTGCCCACAATGGCAACAGCCGAGGGTATCTATCCCAGAGTTCAAAAGGCCTATAATAATTTTTACCTCTTCGACCAAAAGCCCTCTTTGGTTCTAGCTCACAGTGCAGCGAAGCTCAGCGATAAGTTCACGGAAACAATTATTTACCAAGATTTGGAACACCCTATATCAGAACAACCATACGATGATGACGCTCAGGCTATTTGTCACGGTTGGCTGACCGACAACCGCAAAAAAGCCTTGTTAGCGCACGTTGGAGTTGGAACGATCGATCAGGCTTTTCTCGCCGTATTAAAAACGAAATATCAAGCCTTGCGCTTAATTGGACTAGTTGGAAAAGTTCTGGTTATTGATGAGGCCCATGCCTACGACGCATATATGGGGAGGGAGCTGGAAGTTCTACTTCGTACTCATGCGTCCTTAGGGGGAAGCGGCATAATCATGTCGGCAACATTGCCGCTTTCTATACGACAAAAACTGTCCGATGCCTTTCTTGAGGGTTTGAAAGCGACACCCCTTGAATTGGAGGCAACAGCCGCATATCCGCTTTTGACCCATATTGGGGATGGGTACGGGAAGGAGGTGCCGTTTGCTCGCAAGCCGGGAAGGAAAGGAAAGACTGCTCGAATTAACTTTGTCCATTCTGAGATAGAAATCTATGACGTCATTAGGCAAATCACAGAAGCGGATCAATGTGTTTGCTGGATACGAAATTCTGTCAAAGATGCAAGGCAAGCCTTTCAATTCCTTAAAGACGAAGGTGCCCAAGTTGATTTGTTCCATGCTCGCTTCACCCTAATTGATCGCTCAAGCATTCAAGGTCGAGTACTAAATGCCTTTGATAAAAACAGCCGCCACGCGCAAAGAAGAGGCAAGGTGGTGATAGCTACGCAGGTAGTTGAACAGTCCCTTGACCTGGATTTTGATGTCATGATTACTGATTTGGCACCTATTGATTTAATGTTGCAGAGGGCGGGCAGGATGCACCGCCATATCCGGGATAAGGCGGGCAACCCCAAGTTGGACGGAGAGGACGAGCGGGGTTTGGCAAATCTATATGTCTTTACGCCGGAATTTACCCCCAACCCTCAAAGCGATTGGTTTTCAGCTTTTTTTCCAAATGGAAAAAATGTGTATGAGAATCATGCAAGACTATGGCTGAGTTTGAAATACCTTCGTGCGCTACCGGAGAATAGATTACCGGAGAATACCAGAGACTTGATCGAAAACGTGTATGGTGGGCTCGCTGCGGTCCCTCGAGGGCTAGAAGACTCGGACACAAAAGCATCTGGCAACGAAGGTAGTCGGCGAACCATAGGGTTCTTCAACACAATTGATTTTGAAACAGGTTACACAATGGATGGGCAAGTATGGGAAGACGACACAAAAATGCCAACACGGTTGGGTGAGGAAACCATCATTATAACGTTGGCAAAATGGGAAGGCGGAAGACTGGCACCATTCACGCCAGGGGGGAAGCAGGGGTGGCAACAAAACGAGATAAGGATGCGGAAGAAGAATGTAACTGAAATAACCCTGCCGACTGGCCTGGAAACCGCAGTTGATAAAGCCAAACAGCTAATGCCCAGTAAGGGCAAGTGGACTAATATTCTGCCAATGGTTTGGGATGCCGACAAAGCCCTTTGGGCTGGAGAGGTTATCGACTCGGGCGGTCCTAGCAGGGTCTATTACGATTCTGAAAAAGGTCTGATTTACGGGTATGAGCTCGAACGCATGTCAAATGACGATCAACTCGAAAAGGATGAACTGATATGAATGATATGAAACGATTCAACCTGTTATTCGATTCATGGATACCAGCAAGAACGCGAAACGGTGAGACTAAGCCGATCAAAGCATTTGAGATTGTGCAAGAGGATATTATTGCGATTGATGCGCCGAGGGCCGACTTCAACGCGGCTTTAATGCAATTCCTGATCGGTCTACTGCAAACCGTTTATGCGCCGGAGAATCCAAAAGTATGGCGCAACCTTTTCAATCAGCCCCCCTCAGAAGCCCAATTGAGGGAAAACTTTGAACAAATCAAAGGCGCTTTCTATCTAGATGGTGACGGCTATCGGTTTATGCAGGATACATCGATCAAAGAAAGTGGCAATAAAGCTAGTATTCTCAAACTGATACCTGGCATAGTTGGAGAGAATACGATCGACAAAAACCAAGATTTCTTTGTCAAGTCTTCTCAAATATCATGCATGTCAGTCAACAACTTAATCTCTGCCCTTTACTTATATCAAAACTATTGTCTATCTGAAACCGGCGGTAGGTTTGGCCGCCATCACGGTAGTTTTAGAGGAAGAAATACAATCACCGCCTTTGTTGTCAAAGAAGATGGCAATCTATGGGAAAACCTGTGGCTGAACGTTATTCAGAAAAACACTTTCAACGGATTGATCCAATCGGGGCTGACTAATTCAGACTTTGAATGGATGAACGACAGACCAAATGGAAAACAAAAGACCGACAACGACCTGATCCGTAACGACATCTATTGGTCAATGCCCAGAAGAGTCTGGGTCGATTTTTCAGAACTAAAGAACGGTATTTGTGATCTAACTTCAAAAAAGACGGAGGTGATCCAGAATGTCTACATAAAGGAAAATGGGATTCAATATGCTACAAAACTAACGCAACACCCTTTAATACCATATTTTAAAGATACTGAAGGCCTACACCCTACAAAAATCGGTGCCGAAGGCGTGAACTACGGCGATTGGCTATCTCTTGTGGGAAGTGAAACTGCGTCGCAGAATCTATTGGAGCACGCTAACAGAAGAAACTTGAACGGCGATTTCAAGATACTTGCATGTGGATACTGGAATCATCCCCAACAAGCAAAGACGTTATGTTGGTATCAAACGAACATGCCCCTATACGCTCTGCATGCCGATAAAGCTAATCGGGAACGACTGGAAGCTGAAATAAACCGATACGTTCAAGCAAGTAGAATTGTTGCTAACAGCAGCAGTGGCTATTTGTCAGCCGCAATGCGGATGGCCTGGTTCGGCCATGATTATTACAAAGAAAAGCAAAAGAAGATGGATAAGGAACCAGCCGGCGAGATTGCAAGATCATTCTGGAACAATACAGAAAGAATGTTTTATGAATTGATGGAAGCGCTACATAATCGTATCAATGGTGACACACTTAGCGCCGAGAAATATACCCAACTCCGGCGAGCCTGGTATGACCACATAAAGAAAGAAGCCGAGAGCCTGTTTAATCGCTGGGCATTCAGGTCCGGCATTCAGAATAATCCCAAGCGCATCGCGCGAGCATATAACCAGTTAATGGGGAAACTGACTGGGACGGTCTTGAAACAAGACATACTGGCTCTGCCAAAGGAGGAGAAGCAATGACAGAATCAAGAGAAATAAGGTTGTTTGAGGAGGGTCATCCTGCCAGCGATCTCATGCTGGAGTGGCGGGATGGCCTAAAAGAGAACAAAGGTGACAGGGCAGAACTTCGCCGCTGCAAGAATCTGGAAGAGATTCAAATGTCCTCAGCTTATCAGCGCTGCTACTGGCAATTGATAAAGCATTTTCCACTGGAACAGAGATCTCCGTCTAGGGAACAGATGGCGACTGTCATTGGTTTGGCTGCGCATATTGAGGAGGATGATGCCCAGAGAAAAGATGACCAAAGCGATGGTCAAGCGCATGATTTTTTTGCCTACCAGATCAGCAGAGGTGACAAACCGAAACTCAGCGAGATGCGCTTCCGTCAGTTACTGAGAATCAGAGACCGGGCGAGATTATACCGCTTTTTCATTCAAGTCATCCGTATCCTGGAAAGAAAGGTTAGTGTGCTGGATTTGCTTAGCATCGCCTATTATTGGGGCGACTCAGCCAAAACGAATCTGTCCTACAAATACTACGAAAAGGCCAACTTGGAAAAATAACTTGATAAGGAGGAGTCCATGTCTGACGCTCGTTTTGTTCAATTGCATTTGCTGGTTTCGTACCCACCATCAAATCCCAACCGTGACCAACTGGGGCAACCGAAAACGGCTATAATGGGGGGCACACAACGGTCACGTATTTCTTCGCAAAGCCTAAAGAGAGCGTGGCGGAATTCGCAGATTTGGAAAAAAGAAGGGTTGAGCATAGGCACAAGAACGCGAGAACTTTTTCTGTCAAAAGAGCACGGTGCTCTATATGACCAGTTGCTGAACAAGCACGGCGAAAAGAAAGCAGAAGAATATACAAAAGCAATCCTGAGTGTCTTTGCCAAGACGACAAAAGTGAAGCAGAAAGCGGAGGCCCCGGTCGATGAGAAATATGTAGGCAAAGAGATCGTTACTGAGCAACCAATACACTTCTCCGACACGGAAATAGCGCGAATAAAGGCTCTGGTTGGCGCTCTCAATAAGAAGCCGACCGATAAAGAACTAGACAACTTGCTTGACACAAGCCCGAGAAGCGTCGATCTAGCGATGTTCGGCAGGATGATTGCCAAGCGCCCGGATGCCAATGTAGAGGCGGCAGTGCAGGTTGCCCATGCCATCTCCATTAACAAGGTTGAAATCGAAGACGACTTCTTTACCGCTGTTGATGACTTGAATAACCATGGGTCCGCCCACATGGGGGAGCAGGAATTTGTGTCGGCAGTCTACTATTTGTATCTTTGCATAGATAAGGAATTGCTCACAAGAAATCTGAGAAACAACGGAAGCACGGAGGAGCTAGCAAGCAAGGCTCTCAAGGCCCTGGCAAAGGCAGCCGCGATGGTAGCGCCATCCGGGAAACAGAACAGCTATGCCAATCGCACCCAAGCTTTCTATGTCTTGGCCGAAAAAGGCGATGCACAGCCCAGGAATCTATCATTGGCATTTCTTAAGGAAGGGTCCCCCGATGATCCCCTAGAAGCCATCAAGCGTCTACGGAGCATGAAAGACAAATTCGATGCAGCGTACACAGCGCCAAAATACGAACAGGAAATGAATATATTCGAGGGCGGGAAGCTATCAGGCGTGCTCGCGTTTATCGGTGATTACAAATGAGACGGTATCTGTTGTTCAGATTGTATGGGGCTTTGGCATCCTGGGGTGATATTGCCGTGGGTGATATTCGTCCGAGTTATCGATATCCATCCAAATCGGCGGTTATTGGACTGATTGCCGCAGCCATGGGCATTGAGCGAGAGGCGCACAAGAAGCAGTCCGAACTCGCTAAGTTGGCTTTCTCTGTCAGGATAGACGGGCCGGGGGTTCCTGTTGACGATTATCATACTGTCCAAGCTCCAAGCGAACAGGCGATCAGGAACGACAGAAGCAAAGCCTGCTGGACGCGCTCCGACGAAATTGAGGCAATAAAACTCCGTGTTGTCGACACTCAGAACAGCGCCGAAGCGGGTGCCATCCAATCCAGACGAACGTATTACTGTGATGCGGTTTACACAATTGCGGTGTCCGAGGGCGAGGGCAACAGAATTGATTGGAGCGTTCTTGACGTCTCCGGTCTGAAAGACGTTGTCAGTTTTCTCTTAAACCCACGATTTCCTCTATACTTGGGAAGGAAATCATGTCCCTTAGGGCTGCCTTTAGAGCCGCAGGTCGTGTCCGCACAGAATTGCAGTGATGCCTTTCAACAAAGCGAATTCAAATTCGACGATGAGTTGGAATTCATGGTTAGTTGCAAAACGGTCCAATACTACACAGAAGAAGTGTCTCAGAAGGGCAAAATGAAACTGACAAGGCGGGATCAGCCAATCAACCGCACGGCATGGCAGTTTACTGAAAGAGATGAATACCTTTTCTAAACCCGACGAGGTAGAATTATGTACCTATACAGGATATCTATCGATAGAGATGCTCTGAACAGAGATCGCAGGACTTATGCAGATGCCTACTTGTTACATCAAAGCATGTGGGCATTGGTAAGCCAATACGAGAACCAACAAAGGGATTTCCTATATCGGGTTGAATATGACGCTTATCAGAATATCGAGCATATCTATCTGCTGGCACCTTATCGGGTGTCGCCAAAGAACAACAACGTGAGAATTACAATCTCGCCTGAGTACAAGCCAATGCTCGAAAAGAAAGAACGTTTGTATTTCAAACTGAGAGCCAATCCCGTTGTCAAAAGAAGAGAAAACGGCAAAGCGAGAGAATATGGTCTTGTCATGGACGCCAAGTGGCGGTTTAGAAGAGATGGGCGAACTTACCAAGAAGAACGCTCTCTGGATGAATTAGTACACGAAGTGTGTATGAAGTGGCTTATCAAGAAGGGAGAGCAGCATGGGTTCTCAGTGAAGCAATTTGAAGTTGCGATAGATAATGGCCGTAAATATTCAATCAAATCCGCCGGTAAGCAGGAGTACATGCTTAGAACGCAAGATTTCAGCGGTGTTCTTACGGTCGCTGATCCCGAACTATTCATCAGGGCTCTGTATAAAGGCATTGGCCCCGCTAAAGCCTTCGGCTGCGGCCTGATGCTCGTGAGGCGGATATGAGACTTATGGCGTTTCTAGACAGCAACGGAGACCATCCCTGATGAAGTCCCTTGATCGCGAGTTTCTCGAACGACAGGCGATTCCTCTGGAATTTGCCGGGACTCTTCGCCTGTTGGGAGAGTACCGGGGAAAGCAGGAACTTTACGTGCGGCAAACGCCCCAGGTGCTCGATACCCTCAGACAGATAGCCATCATCCAGAGCACGGAATCGTCCAACCGCATCGAGGGGATCTCGATTGACGAGAAGCGCGTGAAACCACTCCTTGAAAAAGGGGCGAGTCCCGAGAATCGGTCGGAGGCTGAGGTGCTCGGGTACAAGAACGTCCTTTCGCTGATTCACACTTCTTATGAACGCTTCCCGATCACGCCGGAGACGATCTTGAGAATCCATCGAGACATGTTGAGCCGCACGGACCTCCCCGCAGGGATGTGGAAAGTGCGGGATAATATGATCGAGGAAAGACTTCCGGACGGCCGGTGGGTCACGCGATTTATCCCTGTCCCGGCCGGCGAGACGCCGTTCTATATGTCTGAGTTGTGCACCCGCTTTAACCGGCTGTGGGCAGAAGGCAGGATAGACCGCCTCCTCTTGCTTCATGCCTTTGTTCTCGATTTTCTCTGTATTCATCCCTTTTCCGATGGTAACGGAAGGGTCTCCAGACTGCTTACGGTGCTGATGCTCCATCAGGCAGGTTACGAGGTCAGCCGTTACATCAGCCTCGAGCGGCTGATCGAGGAGAGCAAGGAGGACTACTACAGGGTTCTGAATCGCGTTTCAGAAAAATGGCACAGCGGAGGACATTCCATCATTCCGTGGTGGGAATACAGTCTCGGCATCCTGATCGCCGCATACAAGGAATTCGAAAGCCGCTTAAATGCCGTCCGTCCGAACCGGGGGTCAAAAACGGCCCTGATTAGGGAGACCGTTGAGCATCTTCCCGAGATATTCGGCATAGGAGATGTTGTCCGGGCGTGCCCGGGCGTGAGCCGACCCATGATCAGGGTCGTACTTGAATCACTTCGGCGAGAAGGGAAACTGAAAGTCCTGACAACGGGCCGTGGGGCCGCTTGGCAAAAAACGTGATAATATCCGATAAACGCGATAATAAACGTGATAATAACCAATTTCTTGCGAAGGAGCTGCGCTCATGGCTGAACCGATTCTCCCGCCTCTGAGGCCCATTCCCATCAAGGACCGCATCTCCGTCGCTTATGCCGAGAAAGGCAATATCGATGTCCTTGACGGCGCGTTCGTGGTGGTCGATAAGAACGGCGTACGGACGCACATTCCGGTGGGCGGATTGGTCTGTCTGATGCTTGAGCCCGGAACGCGCGTCTCTCACGCAGCGGTGACCCTGGCAGCACGGGTCGGTTGCCTTCTTGTCTGGATAGGTGATGGCGGCGTGAGGTTGTATGCGTCGGGTCAGCCGGGCGGCGCCCGTGCAGATAGACTGCTCTACCAGGCAAAGCTGGCCCTTGACGACGAGGCGCGACTCAAGGTCGTGCGAAAGATGTACGAGCTGCGCTTCAAAGAGAAGCCTCCCGAGCGGCGGAGCATTGAACAGTTGCGAGGGATCGAAGCAGTGAGGGTCAGAAAGATGTATGAGCTCTTTGCCCGGCAGTACGGCGTGAAGTGGAGAGCCAGAAACTACGACTACGACGAGTGGGAGAGCGGCGACGTTCCCAATCGCTGCCTCAGCTCCGCAACGGCTTGTCTCTACGGCGTGAGCGAAGCTGCCATTCTGGCGGCCGGATACGCGCCAGCCGTGGGGTTTATCCATACCGGCAAGCCCCAATCGTTTGTGTACGATATTGCAGACCTGTTCAAGTTCGAGACCGTTGTTCCTATCGCCTTTCGGGTGGCCTCAAAGAACCCGAAAGAGCCGGAAAGAGAGGTACGAGTTGCCTGCCGCGACTCATTCCGGCAAAGCCGCGTCCTCCATCGGATAATCCCCATAATCGAGCACGTCCTGTCTGCCGGCGGCTTGCCTTTCCCCGGAAGACCCGAGGAATCCGTGGCGTCGGCAATTCCCAACAAGGAGGGCATCGGCGATGCTGGTCATCGCGGTTGAAAATGTCCCGCCCAGACTTCGAGGAAGGCTCGCGATATGGCTTCTTGAGGTACGGGCTGGGGTCTATGTGGGAAAGGTGTCACGAAGAGTCCGTGAAATGATCTGGGACACGGTCATGAAGGCATCGGAGGACGGCAACGCCGTCATGGCGTGGAGCACCAACACCGAGTCGGGTTTCGACTTCATGACGTGGGGCAGCAACCGGCGGGAGCCGGTCGAGATAGATGGATTGAAGTTAGTCTCATTCCTGCCGGAAGTATCCCAGGAGACGGTAATCGAATCAAGGTAGGTTTCCGGTAGGATTTTGTTCTTTGACAACCGACAATGATTTTAGGTGGTTCTGTGAAGTGTGTTCCCCGCAGGCGCGGGGATGAACCGAGCAAGGAATGCTCCGAAGTCGCCGCTCTTCAGTGTTCCCCGCAGGCGCGGGGATGAACCGACCAGGTCAGCGGGTCCTTCCCGGCCGATTGAGTGTTCCCCGCAGGCGCGGGGATGAACCGCCGACAGTATAAGGACAATGTGGCGGCCCAAAGTGTTCCCCGCAGGCGCGGGGATGAACCGAAAACCATAACGAATTGGTTAAAAAAGGAACGTGTTCCCCGCAGGCGCGGGGATGAACCGGTTATTGACGGAGGCGGCTTTTACCTTATCAGGTGTTCCCCGCAGGCGCGGGGATGAACCGCCTTTCGATGATTACTTGATACGCATTCGGTAGTGTTCCCCGCAGGCGCGGGGATGAACCGATTACGCTAACGAAGCAGAGGCGAGAGGGACATGTTCCCCGCAGGCGCGGGGATGAACCGGCTGCGGTAGAGCTTCGACATATTCTTGGAACGTGTTCCCCGCAGGCGCGGGGATGAACCGGGAACTGCGCATAGTTTATGTCGTAAGCCCGGTGTTCCCCGCAGGCGCGGGGATGAACCGACTACATAACATTAGAGCCTGGGTGGATTGTGGTGTTCCCCGCAGGCGCGGGGATGAACCGCCATGATCTATTACCTCGACCGGCTCAACGCAGTGTTCCCCGCAGGCGCGGGGATGAACCGAACCTCGATGCCTCCAGGTATTTTCTTTTCGCGTGTTCCCCGCAGGCGCGGGGATGAACCGGTCACCACATGGGCGCAATGCTGGAAATTAAGGTGTTCCCCGCAGGCGCGGGGATGAACCGATTGCCCACAAAATAGAATGATTTATAGAAAAGTGTTCCCCGCAGGCGCGGGGATGAACCGACAGAACGTCCTAAATGGCGTAAGATCGAGAAGTGTTCCCCGCAGGCGCGGGGATGAACCGGGGGAAGGCGTGCCGTAGTCTATGACCGCATTGTGTTCCCCGCAGGCGCGGGGATGAACCGAACACGACGGACATGAAAAACTGGCTCACCGTGTGTTCCCCGCAGGCGCGGGGATGAACCGGGGGATCGGGAGACCGGCGACACCGGGATCAGGTGTTCCCCGCAGGCGCGGGGATGAACCGGCCCTCACCCTGAACGGGCAGGTGATAAGGAAGTGTTCCCCGCAGGCGCGGGGATGAACCGCAAACTGATTCATCATCCAGGCTGAGGTTGCGGTGTTCCCCGCAGGCGCGGGGATGAACCGGCGTTGTCCGGGAGCTTGGAGCGGTTCGCGTCGTGTTCCCCGCAGGCGCGGGGATGAACCGGCGAGTTCGAGAGGGACGCGGCCAAGTTGGGTGTGTTCCCCGCAGGCGCGGGGATGAACCGATAAACCTTTTGCTGCATCACACACGTCAAAAGTGTTCCCCGCAGGCGCGGGGATGAACCGCGTTCAACGGTGTCCTTGCCCTCGAATTTCTTGTGTTCCCCGCAGGCGCGGGGATGAACCGCGCCGTTACTGACTACAATCACAAAGGAGGAAGTGTTCCCCGCAGGCGCGGGGATGAACCGACGCTAGCTATGCGTGGGGCAATGGAAACGGGGTGTTCCCCGCAGGCGCGGGGATGAACCGAAGGGCCCCCGAAAGCGGCGAGGCTCCGGAGGGTGTTCCCCGCAGGCGCGGGGATGAACCGCTGCTCGGCATTATCCTCATCGGTCAGGTGGAGTGTTCCCCGCAGGCGCGGGGATGAACCGAGCAAGGGTCTGTGGTCCTGGGGCGGGCACGTGTGTTCCCCGCAGGCGCGGGGATGAACCGAGGCGCTTTATGGTCGCCAGATCGCGGTTGACGTGTTCCCCGCAGGCGCGGGGATGAACCGCCTTGTTCGAAATGTTCCTTTTCGGGGTTGTAGTGTTCCCCGCAGGCGCGGGGATGAACCGGGATATTCCCGCGCCCTTCCGATCTGCTCTTGGTGTTCCCCGCAGGCGCGGGGATGAACCGCCCCAATTCCAAGAGTTCGTGTACGGGTCGTAGTGTTCCCCGCAGGCGCGGGGATGAACCGGCAGTCCAGGCGGACATCCTCGCCATTCAGAAGTGTTCCCCGCAGGCGCGGGGATGAACCGGTGAACGCAATCCGCGATTACAACTGGAGGGCGTGTTCCCCGCAGGCGCGGGGATGAACCGTGGGAGTTCCCGAAGTATAACGCGACGCTCAAGTGTTCCCCGCAGGCGCGGGGATGAACCCCGAAACGTCCGATCTTCTTATCGAGGCGGGCTGTGTTCCCCGCAGGCGCGGGGATGAACCGCATAGCCATGACCTCGATGCGGCTATAATTCCGTGTTCCCCGCAGGCGCGGGGATGAACCGTCACCGAGCCATACGTTGGCATGGATCTCCGGGTGTTCCCCGCAGGCGCGGGGATGAACCGGTGGTGCGGGTGTTATAGGGACTGCGTACGATGTGTTCCCCGCAGGCGCGGGGATGAACCGGCATCGAAATTCTGCGCGATGGCCCGGGCCTTGTGTTCCCCGCAGGCGCGGGGATGAACCGCCCGAGTGGGAGGGGCAGCTAAACGTCTATGAGTGTTCCCCGCAGGCGCGGGGATGAACCGTCTGAAATGTTATACCAGTTTCCTGTGAACGTGTGTTCCCCGCAGGCGCGGGGATGAACCGCGTATCGAGGCAATCTCCGCCGATATCACGAAGTGTTCCCCGCAGGCGCGGGGATGAACCGGTGCTGATGAAATTATGAGGCAGAGGAACGGTGTGTTCCCCGCAGGCGCGGGGATGAACCGATAATCCAGGCCGTCAACCAGGCATGTGAGCAGTGTTCCCCGCAGGCGCGGGGATGAACCGTGGTGCTGAATGACGCGGTAGAGCGTGACGAGGTGTTCCCCGCAGGCGCGGGGATGAACCGGTCCTCCATGTCGATCGTATTGTACCAGTCGAGTGTTCCCCGCAGGCGCGGGGATGAACCGACCTTTCGCTTTATGGGGTCGAAGCAGGATAGGTGTTCCCCGCAGGCGCGGGGATGAACCGAGATACAAACGTGTAGGCAAAGGCTGGCAGAGGTGTTCCCCGCAGGCGCGGGGATGAACCGGACCGGACGGCTTTCAACAAGGCTGTCTGCGAGTGTTCCCCGCAGGCGCGGGGATGAACCGCCTTAGAGAAAAGCATTATCGCTCTTCAGGCAGTGTTCCCCGCAGGCGCGGGGATGAACCGGAGACGGAAGAGGTACAAGAGGCCCTGCACAAGTGTTCCCCGCAGGCGCGGGGATGAACCGTATTGAGCGATGACAAGATGATAGCCGATAGCGTGTTCCCCGCAGGCGCGGGGATGAACCGGTCCTGGAGATCGATACCGCCGGCTCGCCGGTGTGTTCCCCGCAGGCGCGGGGATGAACCGAATGGGGCAGTCCCAGAAGTTACTCAGGAATCGTGTTCCCCGCAGGCGCGGGGATGAACCTGTTATTTGACCGAATAACTGCTGCAATAGCACGTGTTCCCCGCAGGCGCGGGGATGAACCGATGCCGGGCGTAGGCGTCGGCAGCCTGAGGATGTGTTCCCCGCAGGCGCGGGGATGAACCGCTCTGCCATCGTTTGTCCACCAACATCGAGAGGTGTTCCCCGCAGGCGCGGGGATGAACCGTCCTCCTGTTTAGATAGCGCATGGAGCATGGAGTGTTCCCCGCAGGCGCGGGGATGAACCGAGGTCCCCTTATGCCCGGTCCGTCGCCATAGCGTGTTCCCCGCAGGCGCGGGGATGAACCGTCGGTGCCGTCCTTCTTCTCCTTTGCCGTGGAGTGTTCCCCGCAGGCGCGGGGATGAACCGCCTCCGGCGCCGGCGGGTCTTCCCAGGAGACGGTGTTCCCCGCAGGCGCGGGGATGAACCGCTTCAGCTCATCTTTCTTCAAATAGGGCAGATGTGTTCCCCGCAGGCGCGGGGATGAACCGGGTCGGTGTTCCCGCATAGGGTGGGCTGAGAAGTGTTCCCCGCAGGCGCGGGGATGAACCGATGTCTTCGCCTTTGGTGCGGATGACGAGAGGGTGTTCCCCGCAGGCGCGGGGATGAACCGTTGGCCCGTGCCCAGAACGATATACGGTTTATGTGTTCCCCGCAGGCGCGGGGATGAACCGGCCCTAATGCCATGACGGCCGCTGAACTGAAGGTGTTCCCCGCAGGCGCGGGGATGAACCGGCGGCCTCGGACAGCGGGTTCGTCAACTATGTGTGTTCCCCGCAGGCGCGGGGATGAACCGGACGCGCGCCGGTGCGGTATCATGGGACTGGGGTGTTCCCCGCAGGCGCGGGGATGAACCGTCGTCCCAAACCATCGTGCAGGAGCTACAGCGGTGTTCCCCGCAGGCGCGGGGATGAACCGCCATAGTGCTGGAAATATTCCCTGTCCGTGATGTGTTCCCCGCAGGCGCGGGGATGAACCGACAAGGACATATACATGAGCGAGGAGCATCGGGTGTTCCCCGCAGGCGCGGGGATGAACCGTTCCCCTTGAAGCTCGATTTTGTCGTGCTGCCGTGTTCCCCGCAGGCGCGGGGATGAACCGATCCTCGCCGATCTTCGCGACCCCCGCGAGGTGTGTTCCCCGCAGGCGCGGGGATGAACCGCAGTTTCTGGCGGGGAAGGTCCAAATCGCCATGTGTTCCCCGCAGGCGCGGGGATGAACCGGGATCCTTACCAACCACAAGATCACGTGCGGCGTGTTCCCCGCAGGCGCGGGGATGAACCGGCAAGCCACGGGCAACGTCCCGGCATGTGGCAGTGTTCCCCGCAGGCGCGGGGATGGGGAGAGAGGGACACGCCCTTTAGATTTTTACTTTGCGCCCCTTCCTATACCAGGGAATACTGGTTCTTGCTCGCAAGCTCCTCTCCGCGCCTGACTGAAAACGTGACTGCTGACGGAGATATTCGTAACAAGCGTGATAAGTCCGCTTGGCTGACCTCCAACTTGCGAACGCCCAGATAGCGCAAGAGGCTTCGGGCTCGAACCCGCCGGCACCCGGAACAATCTTCCCCTTTTGGCGTCTAAGGTAAGGGAAGCAAGAGGATAAGGGAGAATCGAGATGAATCCGGCTGCATGTAAGCAAGGAAAAATATATTGCTTAATCTTTACCGTTCCTGGTAGCATGGAAACGCGAAGCGCGCCGGCGGGGGCGGGCCATGAGCGCCTTGCGATAGTAACAGGAGAAATCGACGCAGGTTCTCCGGCATGGACCTTGATGGAAAGAGCAGAGCACTAAACGACCGTAAGGGAGGTGTTTTATGAGAAGAGAAATCTGTCTTTTTGTTCTGATCCTGTCATCTGTCATCTTCTTTTTCGTAGTTGTTCCTGCCCAGGCAGCCGATCTTAGCAAGGCGAAGGACACCGTGAACCGCATCAGACAGCCTGATCCGCCTCAGCAATCGACGACAACCATTAAAACAAGCCCTCTCGGCCAACCCACCACCAGCTACCATCCAGCCGGTCCGAGCGTTCATCCCGTTGCCGTACCGAGTCCGGTTAACAGGAATAACCCTACTAATGATCCGGACGTGCAAAGGGGCTTTGACGCCCATCAAAAGGCCCACGGCCGTTGATAAGGGGTGAATTATATCCTGCGGAGAACCTGCGTCGATTCCCGGAGGCATCGTCTCAGGCCGGTGCTTCCGGTATCAACGATGGGGAAACAGAAGGCACGATGAGCGGGAGGAGATCATGAAGAAGATATGTCTTGCGGTGCTGTTCATCATTGTGCTCGCATGGGCGCTCCAGCCCCTCGTACATGCCCAGTCCTCAAATGCGCAGCAGACCCTCAGTCAGTATATCTCCAAGATTCAAAAAAATCCGAACGACAACGCTTTAAGGGAGAAGATCATCAGGCATGTGCAAGGGATGAGGCCGGTGCCGACGATACCGGAAGAGGCAAGGAGGTATTTCGTCAAGGCGACTACGTTGCAGAAAGGGGCGAAGGATATCGGGGGCTATGGGCTTGCAGTAAACGCATATAATGAGGCGTTGCTCATTGCGCCGTGGTGGCCGGAAGCGTATTACAACCTCAGCCTTGCGCTTGAGCAGTCGGGCCGCTTCGACGACGCGGCCGGCGCATTGAAGCTATATCTGCTTACAAACCCTGGCTCGCCGGATGTCCGCGCCGCACAGGACAGAATATACGCACTTGAGGCGAAGAAGGAGATGGCGCAGGCAGAGAAGCTAGCGAAAGAAGCGGGGGTCAAGGCGAGAGAATCAAGTCCGGAAGCAATAGCAGAAAGGAAAAGGCAACAAGAACAGAAACTTGTGAAATCGCTGGATGGTGCGGTATATACGCTTACCGAGTCCGGCGGGTTTCTTCAGAGGATAGAGATCAAGGATGGAGAAGGGGATTGGAAGATTTTCAACAACAATATGCTGGGGCACCACACGAAAAGTGTGATAGTAGGTCGCGAGTTCACGGGATTCACTGATAGTTCCGGCTTCGTAGCGAGATTCACAATCAGTGAGGACGGCAATACAATAACCAAGCGTGTCAGGGATACTGCCGGCCAGGTCTGGGAGCAAATATTCAGCCGCGAAAGGTAATGGAAGTATATCAAGGAATATTGGCGATTTATTGTTTTGATGAACCATAGTTCCACCATCCGGCCTCATCCGGTTTTTTGATCTTGGTTCCCCTTGGAAAACCCCGTAATGCCGGCCTTCGTTTTGCCAGGCGGCCCGCCGATGTGCTACAATGCTTCGACCGCCGGAGGAAGCCGATGACCGCGGACCACAAGCATATAGGGCCGTCAGTACCCATCCCTGAAGCACGTCCCCTGCGCGAATTCCTGGCACGCACGGCCGTCTACCTGAAGCCTTACAAATCGAAGGCGGCGGCAAACATCGCCTGCGCCTTATGCGCCCTTGGATTCTATTTTGTTTTTCCCCAGGCGACGCAGTACATCATCGACGATGTCATAGCAGGCAGGAAGCTCGCCCTTTTGCCGCCGGCCATCCTCGGTCTCCTCGGGGCCTTTCTTTTCTGCGATTTCTTCAATGCCCTGCGCATCTCCATCAATGCGAGCTTCGAGCAGGGCGTCGTCTACGACATGCGGAGGGACGTCTACGCCCGTCTCCAGAGGCTGCCAGTCGGCTATTTCGACCAGCGGCCATCCGGCGACCTGATGACGCGGGTGACGGAGGACATAACGACCGTCGAGCGCGTCCTGATAGACGGCACCGAGCAGGGAACGACCGCCGTCCTGAGCGTAGTCACGATCCTCGTCATCCTCCTCGTTAAGAACGCGCTCTTGACCTTCTTCGCCCTAATCCCCCTTTCCGTGCTCGTCGCCGGCACCCTTTGGTACACGATGAGCGCCTACAGGCGGTATAGAAAGCAGCGGGGGGCCATAGGGGCGATGAACGCCCTTCTCATGGACAACCTCCAGGGCATCCGGCAGATAAAGACCTTCGGCCGCCAGGACTATGAGAACAGACGCTTTTCCGAGCGCGCCGGGGCGCTCCGGCGGGAGACCCTCGGCGTCATGAGGGTCTGGGCCGTCTATTCGCCTTCCATGACCTTCGCCGGGTCTCTCGGGATGGTCCTTGTCCTGTGGGTCGGCGGCCCGATGGTAATGGCGGGCAGGATGACGCTGGGAGAACTCGTAGGCTTTATCTTTTACCTTACCCTCTTCTACGAGCCTATAGGCCGCCTGCACGGGTTGAACCAGATGCTGCAGTCGGCAAGGGCGGCGGGCGAGCGCCTCTTCGACATCCTCGACGCGGCCGGAGAGCGGCCGGGCAGCCGCGGGTCCGCCGGGTTCGACGGGCCGGTGAAAGGTGAAGTTTGCTACGAAGGAGTGAGCTTCGCCTACGGGCCGAACGGCAACGCCCTCAAGGATATTTGCCTGAGTGCCTCTCCCGGCCAGATGGTAGCGCTGGTGGGACCGACAGGCTCGGGAAAATCGACGCTCGTGAGCCTCCTGCCCGCCTTCTACGAGCCGACAGCCGGAAAGATTACCATCGATTCCCGTGACATACGCGGAATCTCCCTCGATTCGCTCCGGGCCCAGATCAGTATCGTCAGCCAGGAGACCTTCCTTTTCAACGGGACCGTCCGCGAGAACATCCTCTACGGAAAGCTCGACGCCGCCGAGGCGGAGTTCCTCGCAGCGTCGAGGGCTGCCAACTGCCACGATTTCATCACCCGCCTGCCCGAGGGCTACGATTCCCTCGTCGGCGAGCGGGGGGTGAAGCTCAGCGTCGGCGAAAAGCAGAGGATAAGTATCGCCAGGGCCCTTCTGAAGGACGCGCCGATCCTGGTCCTCGACGAGGCCACGGCCAGCGTAGACACGGCTACGGAAAAACTGATCCAGGAGGCGGTCGAACGCCTCCTGGCCAACCGCACGAGCTTCGTCATCGCCCACCGTCTGAGCACTATACGCAACGCCGACCAGATCCTCGTCCTGAGCAGGGGTGAGATCGTCGAGAGGGGCACCCACGGAGACCTCATGGAACGGAACGGCGTTTACGCGGGCCTTTGCCGGCTCCAGCAGGCAAGCTCCTCTTCGGAATAGGTGCTGTGGACATCCTCGGGCGGGGGTGATAGAATGGCCGCCATGGGCCGATTCGAGTTCGTCTTCGCCTTTCAGCCGGGACCCGGCCACTGGTCGCGCATGGGCCCCATCGCGTCTGCCGTGAAGCGCGCGGGCCATAGGGTCGTCCTGGCCACATCCCCGTCGTTCCGGCCCCGTCTCGACGGGATGGCCGACAACGACTTCATCGCCATCGGCCCCCCCTGGGAGGAAGACCGGCTGCCATCTATGGACCGACTGAGCTCGCTCGTCGGCGGCCTCAGGGCGCGAGGAACGGCGATCAATTCTTTCTTCTTCGGAGCCGCCCGGCAGGTCTCCGCGGACCTGGAGCGGGCATTGAAGGCCAGGCAAAGGCCGGACTTGCTCGTTTTTGACTACACCCTTCTCGGCGGTCCGCCGACGGCAGAGGCCCTCGGCCTGCCCTGGGCCTCCGTCTTCGGCCTCACCGTGCCCTTTCCCGTCCCGGGCTGGCCCCCCTTCGGCAGCCACTTTCGTTTCTCCCGGTCTCCCTCGGTCGGCGAGAGATACCGCGAGATCGAGGAATTGATAGTCCGTGAGAACAGGGAGCTATACGCCCCTGTACGCGAGCTTTGGCGGGCAGCGGGGCGGCGCGTCTCCGACCCTTGGAGGCCGTACGGCAGGTTTGGAAGGCTCGCCATCGTCGGCTCCATCCCGGAGTGCGAATTCCCCCTGCCTCCCCGCTTCCCCGCAAGGGTCCGCTACGTCGGGCCGCTCATCGGGAGAGAAAGCGCATCGGCCGGCCTCGACAAAGAGGCCCTCGCCTTCGTCCGCCGGAAAGAAGACGGCCCCCTCATCCATTTGACCCTGGGCATGACTTTCAGCGAAACGGCGGCAGTCCTCAGGAAGGTTGCGGCCGCGCTCCTGGACGCGCCCGTGAGGCTCCTCGTCTCCAGCGGAAACCTCGATGAGGATTCCATCCGGGGCGCCTTGCCGTCCCGCCGTTTGCTCGTCAGGCGGACGGTTCCTCACATGGAGGTAATGCCCGAGATAGAGCTCCTGATATGCCAGGGTGGCGCCGGCACCCTCATGAAAGCCCTTTATTTCGGCGTTCCAAGCCTCGTCGTACCCCTCGGTGCCGAGCAGCGAAGCAACGGGGCGAGGTTCGTCCATGGGGGGATCGCAAGAATGGTCCTCCCCGGCCGCCTGACCGCCAAGGGGGTCCGCGAGGCCCTTGGCGCGCTGACGGACGTCAACGGCGGCTACAGGGGACGCGCGAAGGAGATGGGCGAGAAGGCACGCCTGGCAGGCGGGGCCGAGGCCGCCGCGTCCCTTCTTGAGGAGGTGTGTGAGAGGGGGGCAGCCTTATGACCCGAGGGCTTTCGGGCGGCCAGCCGTCAGGGGAGATGGCGGGAAAGGTGGTTGTAGTCACCGGCTCGACCAGCGGCATCGGCCGCGCCGTCGCCATGGGCTTTGGAGGGCTCGGCGCCTCGGTCGTCTTTAACGGCCGTTCCCGGAAGCGCCTCGCCGCCGCTTTGAAGTCGGCGAAGGCCCGCGGCCTCTCCGCCTCGGCCGTCTGCGCGGACGTCTCGTCGCCCGATGGTGCGCGCCGGCTGATAGAGGGGGCATACAGGGCCTTCGGAAAGGTCGACGTCCTGGTCAACAACGCCGGCCTGCCCGGTCCTCCTCCGGCGCCCTTCTGGGGGATCAAGCCGGCCGCGTGGTCCGAAACGATGGCCGTCAACTTTACGGCGGCCGTACTTTGCTCGTCCGCCTATGTCCGAAGGCTGCGGGCCGGGCAAGAGAGGGGAAGGATCATAAACGTCTCGTCCACGGCAGGCGCCCGGCCTTATGCCGGCCTCGCCCCTTACTGCGCCTCGAAGTTCGCCCTGGCCGGCCTTACCGGCTGCCAGGCGGCCGACCTTGAGGGGACGGGGGTCGTGGTAGTCTGCCTCGAGCTTGCCTCCCACCGGACGCCCATGACGAGGCGCCGGTTGAGCCGCGAGGACTACGAAAGCCTCTCGCCTCCCGGAGACGTCGTGGATTTCTTCGCTTACGCAGCGACGGGCCCTGCAGGGCTGCTCCACGGCCGCACGCTCTCCGAGCTGCGGTTCAAAATAGACAGGGAAGCAGAGGCGCGTATCAACGGTCCCCTCGCGACCGTGCCCCCGTGGGTGCCCTATATGGCCCGATACAACGCGGAGCCGCCCGCCCCTCCGGGCGCGCTCTACATCGACTTCCTCGAAAACCCCTGCGGCCCGCCGCCTTCTTCCCACGAGGTCTTAAAGGGGCTCGGCAAGGCTGCCGTGGGCCGGTACCCCGATCCGGGCCTCCCGTCGCTCAGGCGCGCCCTCTCCGAACGCCTCGGCCTGCCGGCGGAATGCTTCACCTTCGGCAACGGGTCTACGGAGCTTGTCGAGCGCATCCTGCGCACTTTCACCAGGCCCGGCGACCGCGTCGTCTCGACGGACCCCACGTGGTTCGTCTTCGAGCGTTTCTGTCGCGCTCACGGCGTCGAGCTTTTCCAGGCTCCCTACGGGATAGACCGGCAGAAGAAAACGGGCCGCCTCGACTTCGACGGAATGCTCGCCGCAATCGATTCGAGGACCCGCCTCGTCTACCTGGTCAACCCGAACAACCCCCTCGGCACGGCCGTAGAGGAAGGCGAGTTCCTGCGCTTTCTCGACCGCCTGCCGCCCCACCTTCCCGTCGTTGTCGACGAGGCGTACATAGAGTACTGTGAGAGAAGCGATATCCTCCGTCTGAGCCGCATAGTGAAGGACAGCGAAAGGCCGCTCTTCGGCATCCGCACCTTCTCGAAGTTCTTCGGCCTTGCGGGCATGAGGGTCGGATACGCTTACAGCACGCCCGCTATGACCCGTCTCATCGCCCGCCTGGCGCTACCCTTTTCGATATCGGGCGCTTCCGAGGCCGCGGCGGCAGCCGCCCTTGCCGACGCCTCCCATGCCGAGCGCACACGCCTCGCGGCAAGGCGCGGCCGCGGCCGGATCTACAAGGCCCTTTCCGAAATGGGCGTCTTCGCCCTTTCGAGCGAGGCCAACTTCGTCATGGCCGAGATACCTGGCGAGCCTGCCCGCATCTACGACGCCCTCCTGGAGAAAGGAATCTTCCTGCCCGAGGTCTTCTGGAGCGGCTTCATGCAGCTCCCCGTATCGCTCGAAGAAGAGAACGGGCGCTACCTCAATGTCCTTGCGCGCCTCATAGGGGGAGAGGATGGCTGACCGTCCCTATTCGGCAGCCGGGGAGCGGATCACGGCGATCCTTCTGTCCTGGCAGAGACCCCGGAACCTGCCCCGCATCGTGGCCGAGCTTGCACGATTCCGGCCTATAGATGAGATCATCGTCTGGAACAACAACCCGGAGGCCAGGCTCGATCTCCCCGGAGCAACGGTGATAAACAGCCCCCGGAACTTCCTCTGCTTCCCCCGGTACTGCATGGCGCCGCTGGCCTCCAACGAAACGATCTGGTTCCAGGACGACGACCTTCTCCTTACGGGCGGCCGGATAGAGAGTGTCCGCGCGGCCTACCTGGCCGATACGTCCCGCATCTACGGCATCGTCGGCCGCGACATCGTAAACGGCCTCTACTCGGCCGATGACGTGTACGGTGAGTGCGACATCGTCCTGGGAAGGGCCATGCTCTTCCACCGCCGCCTCCTCCATCACGCCTTCGAGCCCTTCGGCGCCCTGCCGCCCGACATAAGAGAGGACGACATCATCTTCAGCATGGCCTCTCCCGGACGCCACTTCGCGGTCGACGTCGCTTTCGTCGAGGACCTGGGCTCGGCCGACGAGGCCGCAATTTGGAGGAGGCCCGGCCATTTCGAGCGGCGCCAGAGGGCCGTCGATTTTATGCTCGCATGGAGAAAGCAGGCGTCACGGGGAGGGGGTGGATAGGGGTCACGGGCGAGACCTCCTCGATTATGGCCTTGAGGACTCCGATCCGGCCCTTTGGGTCGAGCCAGCCCCACTCTCCGTGGGGGTTCACTTCGAGGAAGACGTACTCCCCGGAGGGCCGCCGAAGCAGGTCCAAACGGCCGTAATCGAGGGAAAGGCGTCCCATGTACGCCCGAATGGCTGCCTCCAGCGGTGCGGGCAGGCTGAAATGGACCCAGTTCGAGAACCGGGGCTCGAGGGATACGACGCGCCAGTCGACGGAGAGGTCCGTGAAGTCCCGCTTGAGCTCGAAGGGAAATAGCTGCCCCCGGACGAAGACGACCGTTACGTCCGCCTCCGCCTCTACATAGTCCTGCAGGAACCACGGCTCCCTCGGGTCCAGCTCTTCCTCGCGGACCTTCGTCGCGTAAATGACGGACCGCTCGGCCACCCGGCCAAGGGTAAGGCTTTTGACGACGGATTGCTTTCCGGCGGCGAGGCGCTGCGGCGACCCCCTGAGGAACCTCCACGGCGGGACTTCGAAGAGGTCCTCGGCGACGCGCATCTGGACGAACTTGCCGACCCGGTTTTCGGCCAAGGGCTCGACGAGGACGACCTTGCCCTCCTGCCACAGGAGGTTGACCACATCCCTCACTGCGTACCAAAGCTCTTCCTCGGCATAGATCCGGTCTGCGGAAAGGGCTTTTTCGGGGAAAAGCTCGCGCACCTGGATCGGCTTGCGCCAGTACACCTTGGCCACGTCTTCGGGCCGCAGGGTCCTTCCCGAGGGGTCCCGCAGCTCGAAGCCGCCGGGTTCTATGCTCAGCTCGTAGTCGCTCCAGAGGTCGAAGTTGAATCGGAAGACGTTCTCGGGACCGAGCTCTCTGACGACCAGATCGGACGTGCCGTCGAACGAATTTGTATAGAGGAAGGTGATTCCGCCAGGCAGGGTAAAAAGAATCCTTTCAGGACCTTGCCTTTTTATATTGCCCAGCCGAAGGCCGGCGGCCAACGAAGGCAGGTCCTTGCTTCAACGTCTGATTTGCCCCGGACACAGAGGGCTGCGGGCAGGCGCGCTGCCCGCAAGGACCCCCCGGCCTTCTAGTGTCGGCTAGCGAACGCTCTTGCCGCCCTACGTCCTGTCGCCGTCGAAACGGGTCGAAGTGGGATAAAGCTCGCTCTCCTCGCCGTTGGGGGCGACGTTCCTCATCTGGGTCCTGTAGTTGTAGGAGCGTTTCAGGAATTCGTTGAGGGCGATGTCCCTGTCATCAAGACCTGGTTTAACTCTTGCAAGACTTTTGGATGTAATCACTGCGCACCTCCTTGTTTAATGGTTTAATGCTATGCCGGTACAGATTGCCTTAGTCGGAAGCCGGCTGTCAAGCGATTTCTTCCAGACGAAATGCCCCGCCTGCCGGGCCACCATCTGCGTCCAAAGGTAACGCCGCTGAAACATCTTCAACGCGTACCTTGCTTGCCGAAACCCCCTTTTTCTTGATAAACCACCCGGCCGTTTTGCCTTCAATTCATCTTAGGCGGTGGTAATCCCAGCATTTTCCTTGCCTCATCTGCAGAAGCCACTTCGAAACCCATTTCCTTTATCAGCCTTACAGCTCGCGCGACCAGCTGTTCATTAGTAGCTAATACCCCTTTGGAATAAAAGACATTGTCCTCCAGACCTATTCGAATATTACCGCCCATCGCTATCCCCGCTGTCGTCAGAGCAAATTGCATTCTTCCGACTATGGTGACATTAAAGATACTGTCCTTCGGGACGAAGTCAATCATAGACACAAGAGGCTTTATGTCCGCCGGCAACGACCCCTGGCGCTTCATGCCCAGAACCAAGTTAATAAAGTACGGTTTTTCAATAAGTCCCTTCTCTATAAGATTTTGCACATCAACAAACATGCTATGATTGTAAATCTCCAGCTCCGGCTTGATTCCCATCTGTTTGGCCAAACCAGACCATTCTTCAAGCAGCTCTGGGGGATTCAAGAACACATTATTCTCCTTCCAGCCTGGCCTCACTAACGTGCCCATATTCAACGAACATATTTCCGGTTCTGCATATATCGACTGCATCCTCTCTTCATTTCGCAGATGTGGTCCTCCGCCGGTAGTGAATGCTACGATTATTTCACATCCCTTTTTCCTAACCTGTTTCTTTATCTCGCGGTATATGTCGGCATCTGACGCTGCTTTTCCGCTCTTATCCCTCGCGTGGATGTGTGCAATCGCCGCACCCCCCTGCCAGCACCTGTAAGCGTCTTCGGCTATTTCATCTGGTTGCTCCGGAAGGTTAGGATTTACTTCCTTACCATGCTGACCTCCCGTTAATGCGACTGTAACGATCACTTTTCTCACAATAGCCCTCCTTGCAAAACCACCGATATCGATGTCAAAATATTTGCAAATCCCACAACACAGGATCTGAGGAATTGAGATCGGGACACACTGCATCAACTTCAAGCATCGTACCGCAGCCAGGACAACAGAACTGGTAGTAGACAACATTTGTAGGTTCCTGGGAGTACAAAAAGCGGCAATTAATATGTTGAAGCTTCTCCTTCAAAAGCAATGCATATTTCTTGTAGTTATCCTGTTTCTTACAAAAGACAAATCCGCATTCCGTACAGCGGATTTGTTCTCCTTTTCCCTTAACGACAACGGTTTCGAGATACTCATGAATTTTCACGCCTTCACTCCTTTCTTGCGACGTTTTAACATCATCTCTCTTCTCAGAGCGTTTGTCCCTTTGTCATCGATCTTCAGCGCTGAATTACCTCCCTTCAATATGACCCCATAGCATTTCTCGGCCATTTGCTTTGAGACCGCTTCTCTTACGACATCGTCGAGTACTTTGTGCGGATCTCTTTTTAAGGGATCTCCGTAGCCGCCTCCGCCAGGGTAACTCCTACTGAAAATATCTCCTTCTTTAAGCGGAGTCACCTTAAAAGCAGGTGGCATAAACACTTTCTGTCCCTTCAGAGCGAGTATTTCCGGCACTGAATTAGGGACTTCTGACCTCTTCAAGGCGTCAAATATGTTCGAATTCTTGACTAGCACTCTCTCCTGTAGCCCACATGGGTATCCTCCGAAGACCCCGAAACCACTCGGTATATACTTCCCTACCCCGGTGCAACCAAGTTGCAGGTTATTTGTGCCATAGACCATGTAAGCTACGTCCAGACCGAGACCACCACGGTATTTGCCTGGCCCACCCGAATCTTCCATCTGCTTTCTATACAGATACAAGAACGGGAGACTAAGCTCAATAATCTCTACATCTGAAATCGTCGATTGGGGATTCATCATCTCAGCCCCTGTATCTACACCGTCTCTGAATGGTGTTGCCCCCAAGCCTGAGGCGAAAGGATCAAGAATCATGCCACTGCAAATATTGCCATACTGGTTTATTCCACCAAAGTACGGTGCACCACCACCTCCATACCATCCCGCTGTCACATCCTCATTAAAGCCCCCCGCATATAACGCCTTCGCGATGCATTCATGGGCAGTCTCGCTAACCATCGTGCCAACCATAGTTACGCCGCAGGCAACGGCAGCAGGGAATTTACAATTAACTACTGTTCCTTCGGGAGCCACAACTTTAACCACCCTCGTTATCCCTTCATTCCATGACACGTCCCAGAAAAGCTGGCTGCATAACGCTACAAATAAACTGCCCCATGTTGCCTGATAAGTGCTGTTGCACGAGTTCTTGTTCTGACCGCTCGAACCGGTGTAATCAAAAACGACTTTGTCGTCCTTCTTAGTCATCGTACATACGACTTGGTAGGGCTCTCCTGCGGTTCCATTGTTGTCCCCATGAAGCCTGGACCGCCAAGTCCCATTTGGTAATGATTTAAGTTTAGTACGAGCTTGAGATTCGACGTCTTTAATCATCTTATCGCATGCCAGCGTTATCAAATCGAGGCCATATTGCTCGACTAGTTTTAAATAATTACGTGCACAAACATTGTTGGCGGCGACTTTGGCTTTAAGGTCGAGACCAATAAGTACGGGATCCCTGACCTGTGATGTGATGGTGGTAAAAACGTCTTTTCTGAACTCACCTTTATCAACTACCTTCAGGCCGAGTATCCTGATACCTTCATGAAAAATCTCTGTTGAAGTAGTGGGCATGCCTCCCGGCTCTATTGCTCCGGTTTCGGCTGTATGCATTATGCTGCCCACCCATGCTATTCTCTTCCCTCTGTAAAATATCGGTTTTATGACTACCATATCGCACAAGTGTTGTCCGCCTATATAAGGATCATTAAAAAAGAGCTGATCTCCATCGAAAAATCCAGGGTCTTTGTCATACAACTCAATGGCTTTGCGGATGAAGTCGCGCGCTCCTATGGCATGCAATAAAATGCCCGCTGCCACTAATACGGTGTCCCCCGTATCAGTATGAAGAGAACACATTGTTTCTCCGCCCTCAACGACAACAGGTGATCCTGACACCATACTCATCGCCACGCGGCCTTCTTCCAGGATATTAAAGAGTCTCCTTCTAAAAATCTCGTACTTTACGGTGTCTAGGTCTCTTTTCATAAATCACCCCCATCCTAAAGTTCCAACACAACATTGAGATATTTATCGACGGCGCACTTGACCTGGTCCGGAATCAAGATCGTAGTATTCTTTGCTTCAATCACTGCTGGTCCCTTAAATGAATTTCCAGGCATCAGTCGGTTCAAGTCATAGATCTTTGTCTCAACAAAGTCCATTATGTCGCCCGTGAAGAAAACTCTCCTCTTCCCAGATAAAGCTTTATCTGGATTTTTCGTCCCTAGTGAATACGACTTTATGGCCGGCTTAGGAGCACCACCTACGGCGTCTACGTTCACGCTGATTAATTCGATACCCGCTTCTTTGTAAGCCGACCCCACTCCATATACACTCTCATAAACACGCTCAAACTCGTCACACATTGATTTGATATCTGCCTCGGTGTATGTTTTCGTTGGTACAACGATAGCAAGTTCATTTAACTGTCTTCGATACCTGAGGAAGAGTAGTCTTCTGAATATTACTTGGTCCTTCTTATAGCCCTCCTTTTTCATAACAACTGCTAGCTTGTTCTCGATACTATTGAAGAAGTCATTAAGCGTATCGGCTGCGACGGGCATCATGTATCTGAAGGACGACGAAATACTGTGGATGATATCGGCCGCGCAAACGCCGAACGAGGAGAACACGGGTGACGTCGTGGTCACATATATGTTCTTCACGCCAAGATTTGCGCCGTAGCCTGCTGCATGCGCGGGGCCCATCCCACCATACGCGTATATTGCAAAATCTTCAGGGACACGTCCCGTCCTCACAATTTGCCTTTTTATCAGGTCCGCCATCTGTTGGTTAATAATGTCGTAGATCGCGGCCGCGGCCTGATAGATGTTCATTCCTAAGGGTTCGGCCACGCTTGTCTTCATTGCCCTTTCGGCAAGCTTTTGTTTCAATCTCATTCTGCCGCCCCAGAAGTTATTCGGGTTGAGGATGCCCAAGATCAAATCTGCGTCAGTGATCGTGGGCAACTCGCCGCCGGCCGCATAACAAGCTGGCCCGGGGTATGCGCCTGCACTCTGGGGACCAAGTATTAGGTGCTTCGTGCTTGGTTCCACTCTTGCGATAGTGCCTCCTCCAGCACCTATGGATTCCACGTCTATTTTGGGAAGGGCAATGTGAAAACGTTCAACAATAGGGTTCATGTTATAACGCCAAAAGCCGTCACACAATAACCCGACATCGAAGCTAGTCCCCCCCATATCCGTAGCGATGACATTCTGATGGCTCATCAGCTCGGCCATAAACTTTGTAGCGACCATCCCGCCACTCGGTCCTGAACTGAGGGATCCAATAGGAACTGTTGTTGTCTCATCGACAATTCCCCCGTTAGCCTGCATGATAGATAGCGATCTCTTGTAGCCTTTTTCTCGCAGTCTTTGGCTCAGAGCCTGGATGTAGTCGTTCATCGTCTTACCAAGGAAGCAATCAATTATTACAGTGTTTGTACGCGCATATTCTCTTATAATTGGTACCAGTTCCGAAGATGTCCGGACATAAACAGCCTTATCAGGATAAAGCTCGTGAATAATTTGCTTTACTCGGATCTCGTGTGCCGGATTCATAAATGACCATAGAAAGCTGATTGCAATTGCTTCAACTCCCTTCTCTTCTATCAGTACCTTAATCACATCCCGAACCTCGGTTTCATTAAGAGGTGCCACGACCTGTCCTTTGTAATCGATACGCTCTCGGACTCCAAAGATGCGATCGCGAGGCACAATGGGGAGCGGCTTCGCAACCACTGCTTGGTGTTTGATTTCGTCATCACTGAGACCCGCTACCCTTCCTACGGCACGCATTATTAACGTCGTGTCTTCGAACCCTTTTGTCGTAACCAGCCCGACCTTACTGCCGTCCTTCGTTATCACTGCATTCGTAGCCACCGTTGTTCCGTGTTTAAACATTCTGCAGCTCGATAACAGTTCCTCTAGGCTAACCCCTACTAATTTGCACACCTCGCTTAGCGAATTAAGAACGCCTTCTGAAAAATTCCCAGGCGTGGTGGGTGCTTTGTCTGACCAGAGATTTCCATTTTTGTCAAACACTGTGGCATCTGTGAATGTACCTCCCGTATCGATTCCTATCGTATATTTTTCTCGGCCTGCCATGATAATACCCCCCTCGTCTTCGATTTGCTCACCTATACAGTCTCCACTTCCCCTCTGTAACTACAACAGGGACGAAACTATTAGGCCCCAGACCGTTATGATTGTCAGCGGAGAAGTTGAAAATACCGTTCTGCCCAATAAAACCTTTTGTCTTTTCAATTTTATCCCTGACCTGAGTTCTTATCTTTTTAAGATCGTTGTCTTTTGTCGGATCTAATTTTGGGTCTATTCGTCTCAAAGCACCAGCTATCATGTGGACCTGATCCCAAAGGTTGCCGGCGTAATGGCTATACTCGCCGTGCAGTTTTGTATACTTCGTATAAAAACTTAGGCATACTTTTTTCTGAGGATCGGTGTCTGGAAGATCGGGGGCAACTACAGTCTTCGATATGGTTGTCACAATTCCTTCTGCATATTTTCCAGCGAGTTCAAAAAATTCCGGGCCTACTATTGCATAGTCGCTGACAATTGGATTGGTGAATCCATTTTCCCTTGTTGACTTAATTAGCATGACAGTATCTGGGACATACCCGGTAATTAGAATGCCATCCGCCCTCGCCGCCTTAATGTGCGTGACCTGAGGACTATAATCCGTGCTTCCCGGCGGATACTTCTCGACGATTGCAGGTTTAATGTTCTTTTGCTTAATGGCCCAGGCAAACGCCTCCTCCCCCGTCTGTCCGTACACAGTGTCTATATAGACGTAAGCTATTCTCTTGCAGCCTCTCTTTACCAAGTTATCTATCAGCAAGGGGATAGATGCTTCTCTCTGACGAGGAACCACATTGAACGCCCATTTCCTAGTCGGAATCCAAATCTTCTCGCTCGCCGCGGCACTAAACAAAATGATCTCATTGTCCTCAGATACTGGCATTGAAGAGAGCGCGGTACCAGAAGAACCATATCCAGTCAAGGCGATCACTTTGTCAACATCTATCAGCTTCTTGGTATTGATTACGGCCTTCGCGGTATTACTTTCGTTGTCGTAGACAATTGGCACGAATTTTCTTCCGTTTACTCCGCCTGCCGCGTTGACTTCGTTGACGGCTATGTCAAAACCTCGCTTGTTCGCAATACCAAGAGTTGCAAACTGCCCGGTAAGATCGGAGGCAAATCCGATGTAATAAGGGCTGGACTGCGCAGAAGTATCCGAATTGAACTGTGAAATGAATACTAATACCATGCACACAGCGAAAACTGCTCTCCTCATGTCCCCCTCCTTTTTGTTTTCTATCCACCCAGGTAAGCCTTATGTATAGCCGGGTTGGATACTACATCTTCGCACGCACCTTCGAACACCACCCTTCCTCTTTCTAGCAGGTAAACGTAATCTGCAACCTTAAGAGCCGCCCGCGCATTTTGCTCAACAAGTAATATTGAGATTCTCCACTCGTTGCACACGAACTTCAGTAATCGCATTAATTCGGTTGTGAGTAGCGGAGACAGACCTAATGAAGGTTCATCAAGGACCAAGAGTCTTGGATTTGCCATTAATGCCCGACCAACTGCGAGCATACGCTGCTCACCGCCCGACAACATCCCGGCTTTCTGCTTGAGGCGCTGTTTAAGGATAGGAAAGAGCGAGAAAACCATTTCTATACGCTCCTTTAGCATTCTCTTCTTCTCTTCCCTCGGAAGAGGATATACGCCAAGAGTTAAGTTATCTTTGACAGTCAGGATACCGAACAAATCCCTTCCCTCCAAAACCGTAGCAATGCCCATAGCCACAACTTCGTGCGGCCGCTTACTCGTTATTTGTTTACCTTCAAAGAGAATTTCCCCCTCCTTTGGTGCCAATAGCCCAGTAATTGTCCTGATAAGAGTTGACTTGCCGGCGCCATTGCTGCCCAATATTGCTACGCATTCACCTTCATGCACGCTTAGAGATACGTTTTCCAGGGCTTGGGCTTGTCCAAAAAAAGTCGATATTTGTTGGACCCTTAGCCTGGCTGTTTGATTGTCATCTTTCCGTAGGTTGCGGCTATCGTTTGTCACGGTCAGTACTCTTCTCCGAGATATGCTCTTACTACGTCAGGATTGCACCTTATCTCTGTTGGCGGGCCTTCAGCGATCTTCAGCCCGCGATCAAGCACGATGATGCGCTCCGAAACCGCCATGACGAATGGCATATTATGCTCAACCAATAGAATCGTGATACCGCGATTCACTAAGGTACGAATTACATAAACCAGCTTTTCAACCTCATGATGCGCGAGGCCTCCGGCCGGTTCATCAAGCAGGAGTAATCGAGGTTTCATACCTAGGGCGCGGGCAATCCCTACCAGCTTACGCTCACCAAGTGGCAGCTGGGATATTGACTCGATGGCCCTTTTTTCTAGACCAACCAGCCTTAGGTTTTCAAGAGCCGTCTCTCGCACGTTTTCTTCTTCCCTCTTGGCAGACCTCAGTCGCAAGCCGCAGGGTATAAGGCCTGAGCGACCCTGGGTGTGGCATCCAACCATTGCATTACCCAACACGGTAAGACTGTCAAAGAACTCCCCGAGCTGAAATGTTCTACCGATGCCTTTGGAAGCGACTATATGAGCTGGTTTCCCCGATATTTGTTCCCCAAAAAAATGCACCGTACCCCTGTCAGGGGCATACACTCCTGTCACCACATTAATTAGTGTTGTCTTACCAGCACCGTTGGGACCGATCAGCGAAACAGTACCTCCTACCTGAAGACAAAAATTCAGTGACATAATGGCATTAATACCCCCAAAATTCTTGCCAACATTCTCTATCGCAAGCAAGGGTTCCTGACCGTTACAATTCACTGATGTCAAGCGCTTCTCCTGTACTTATTGACAAAAGCAGCTAGAGAGCCGGATAAACCATGTGGGGCAAAAATAAGAATCACGATGACAGCAATTCCAAAAAAAATCGCGTCGACCTCGGAAGTCATGACAGGAAGAATTCTCCGCATCAAACCATGCAACAATTCGCGGAGCCATATCATAATGAAAGCTCCGACCAGAGGACCATATAGCTTCTTGCCACCACCAATTACTATCATCGTTAGCACCTCAAGCAACAGTGCAAAGCCGTAGATCGTGGGCATTGTGAAGCGTATGTAGAAACAAAAAACGCTCCCAGCAAGGCTTGCCATAACAGCGGTTAAGATGAAGGTGAGGAGCCGAAATCTAGCAACATTGATGCCCATGCAACTACTGGCTACTTCACTATCGTGAAGCGATTCTATTGCCCGCCCGATCCTTGAGTTCATAAGATTGTATAAGAAGCAGAAACATGCTAAGCATAGTCCCCAAGATAGGTAATAGTAGTGTATATCCTTACGGAAAACTATAGTTCCGATAGTTAGCCTTGGAATCCCCATCAGGCCTTCGTGTCCACCTGTTATCGAGCTGAACTGAGCAAATGTGATCTCAAAAATGAGAAGAACCGCGAAGCTTGCACACGTTAAATAATATCCTTTGAGGCGGAGCAAAGGAGCACCTATCAGATAGGCGATAAGACCCACGCAAACGGCCCCGATGAGTATTCCCGCCCACGCGGGCGCGATTCCCCTAATCGCTACTATACCGGCGAAGTATGCGCCGAGGCCAAACCACGTGGGGTGAGCAAGAGAAAATATACCGGCATGTTCTAAGAGCACGCCCATCCCCAATGCAAGGGTGCCGTAAATCGCAACGAAACACATTATTGAAATAACATAACTGTTCGACGTTAGAACCGGAAGCATCGCAATTGCGGCTATAAGAACTAAGAACGACAAGTTTCCTTTTCGTGGCCTCATTTTATCCATCTTCTGCCGGGGAGGAAAGTCAAGGTTCGTAGTACCAAGAATATGATCACGATGAGAAGCGTGAAGAGATCCTTGAGACCCGAGGAAATAAAACCTGCGGAAAACGCCTCAACCAGACCCAAGCCCATTGCCACTGATACTGTACCGATCATGGTCCAGTTACCGACGATAGCTGCAATAAGTCCTTTCAAACCGGTAAGCAGTCCTACTTCATAACCTGTAAAAGTGATGGGCGCAGTCACAATACCAGTGGCAGACGCCAGACCCCCAGCTAGCATAAAACAAAAAAGGCGCATCTTTTTAGTGTCAACACCGATCAGTTCAGCATTTATTTGATTAAGAGCACAGGTCCTTAATCCTTTTCCAAAAAGGGTATAGTTGAGAAGCAGAGCCAAGCTTCCTGTGACTATTACAAGGTAACCGATTACGCAGAGTACTTGAGGATTGAGGGTTGCCCCCAGAACCTGAAATGGTTCACTCTTGAAGAATGGCTTCACCAAACGAGTCTCTGATCCCCACATAAGAAGAGCAATACCCTTAATCACAGATGCGCAAGCAATGGTTGCGATTATGTAGGTCAATTCGGTTCCATGTTTTATCGGGCGTATGACGGTTCTCTCTACTATAGCTGCAATTACTGTGGTCGATAGAATCGCGATAACGGCGGATTGAAGGAGACCAAATCCCTTGAGGGACAAGGACCAAGTAATCATTCCGCCAAGCATAACGAATTCGCCGGTAGCGAAATTCATTACTTTCGCTATGAGGTAAACAAAGCTCCAGCAGATACCAATTATCGCGAAGATGCTTCCACTAGTTATTCCCGAAATTGTATATTGGACTATTTCAGACCATAGACTCATCGTCTCAATTCACACCGGTATTTGAGAATATCGTTCTCAATCGGCTGACTGGAAAACAGGGGTATTAGCCGGTACAGGAACTGGCAACCTTGTACGAACTCATACGTTAAATTATTCCTCTTTCCTGGCATTTTTGAAACTCATTCCGGCTGAGCTGTAAGAGTCCACAATATATTTCTTCATTGTGCTGACCTACTGCAGGCGCTAAAGATCTAATTTCGCCAGGGGTCAGTGAAAGCTTCAATGGAATACCGGGTATAGGCAGTGTGCCTAAACCTGGATACTCCACATTGACAACCATTTGTCTGGCCAGGGATTGAGGGTCTTTCAGCAGCTCGTCAGCCGAATTAACCTTTGCACATGCGACGCGGGCGGCCTGAAGGATAAGTAGGATCTCTTCAACTGTCTTGGTTTTGGCCCATTCCTGCACGATCTTATCGATGACTGCCGCGTTCAGGGACCTCCGCATATCATTTCCGAACATCGGGTCCTTTCCTAATACTTCTTCTTTACCGATAGCTCGGATAAACCTTTGCCAGACATCATCGCTGCTCGCCACCACCATCGCGAATCCATCCTTGGCATTGAGGCAGCTCATAAAGCTCGCAAAACCAAAATTTCCAAACTGTTTTCGGAGCTCACCGTACACCTTATAGTAAAGGAGAACGCCCGCATTCTGTGTAATGAACGAAGCCACATCAAACAGAGCGGCATCGACAACTTGTCCCTTCCCTGTATTGGCCCTATGAAGGAGGGCCAATACGACCCCCAGGGTCGTCATGATTCCCGAGCAACAATCTACGTAGGGAACAGTAGTTTTGAGGGGAGGATCATCAGCAAATCCATTTAATACCATCGCTCCTGCCCTCGCTTGTGCGACAAAATCAAAGCAAATATTACTAGCCTCTGGTCCATCTAAACCATAGCCAGAAACAACACTCATAATTATCGAGGGTGAAAGGGAAGTAAGTTTCTCGTAGGAGAGCTCTGATTCTAATCTTGTGCCTTTCGGAAAATTGTGAATAATGACATCACTCTTCTTAATCAACTCTCTGAGAATTTCCAGTCCGCGCTTCGACAATAGGTTCAATGTGATGGATTTCTTGTTCCTGCCGAGAATCTTGTAGGTCAGGGTTTCTTGGTCAGGCCCTAAAATTCCCCAACGCCTGTCCACAGCCCCTCCTGGCGGTTCAACCTTTATGACTTCGGCACCCATATCCGCCAAAATCATTCCACACAGTGGACCGGCGAGAAAACGGGAAAGATCAAGTACTCTTATTCCTTCCAATACCGTATGCCGTTCTTTCTTGCTCCGTGGATCATTCCTACTCTTAGCGGAGGCCATATTCGTTCCATCTCCGTTGCGTCAGTTTATCCAGCTCGTCTGATATAGTTACCGAAGAAGGGGGATAGACTCGGTCTCCCCACTCGGGTACCTTTTCATAATCGAAATTTCTGGTCGCATCAATTAGGACTCTGGCCCATTTACCGCTGCCGAACCTCATTTCATTCCGATCGTGTATCCTTGTACTCGGATCAAGTACTGCTCCAAAGCTACCAGGAAACACCACTATATCGTTTTCAACGGCGTTAACTCTGTATGACATGGCTTCCTCCACAGACCGCTTGTTCCATATGTCCGTATCCTCTTCAACTACAATTACGAATTTGAAGAGGTATTGTGCTGCCGCAGACCCCCACAAGGCGGCTGCCACCTGTTTTGCATGCCCCCTAAACATTTTTTTAATTTTTACGAGCGTGATCGGCACTGCGCTTACTTCGAGTACTCCAGGAACACCCTGTGATTCAAGTATGTTTTTCGCCACGGCGGCGAGGCTGACTACGAGGACGGAACTATCCTCGTTAGGATTCAAGTAATTCATGCCTTCGAGCGTTCCTCTAAGTATTGGCTCGTTCCTATGCATTATGCACGAAACTACGATGTTTGGCCTTATGGCAGACTCCCCATAATACCCAGTGTATTCTCCAAAAGGGCCCTCCATTTCATAGTCGGCTGCGTTTGGCGAGATATAGCCCTCGATTACCATCTCCGCGTCTGCCGGCACCTCCAGATCAACTGTCTGACATTTCACAAGCTCAATAGACTCATTAATTAACCCGCCCGATACCTTATATTCATCGACGTCTCTTGGTAAAGGTGTGGCAGCGGAGAATACTATGGATTCATCACATCCATAGACGACGGCCACAGGCATGGGTTTTTTCAGTGCCTGATATTTTAGATAGTGAATGCCCCAACCCTGCGCGGGTACCAACAAGACTCCAATCTTATTTTTGTTTAGAATCATTCCCCTATAAAGCCCAACATTTGTTATACCTGTTTGCGGATCTTTTGTGACAACACCGCAAAAAGTGTTGATGTACCTTCCGCCATCTAGATCGTGCCACTTTGGAACAGGAAACTTAAGCAGATCAATTCCTGACGTGTGTACGTTCTCTTTGACAGGCCCATCCTCGACAATTCTCGGTTCAATGGGGTTTTTGAACCGGTTCCTTACGACTTCCACCAAGTCCTTCATTCGTGTACTCGTTGGAAGATCTAGCATCATCGCAATTCTGTTCTTCGTCGCTAGTCCGCCCGTGAATAACCTTGTACAGGTGCCATTCTTATAGTCTTTGATATTCTCAAATAGCAGAGCCGGGCCTCTGTTAGAAAAAACCTTCCTCGTTATCGCTCCGATCTCACCATTCCAATCCACTTCAGCTTTAACGCGCGTCAGCTCATTTGCGCCTTCGAGCGTTTCAATCCACTTCCTAAGGTTTTTGTAACCCATATCCCCTCCATGAATTCTGTTTTTATTCGTTCAAACATGCTACTATATAGCAAATTGTGTGCCAGCTTCTCACAAAAACGATAGACCCAGCGGAGTAATGGTCGATTGATTCCATAATAGGCCATTTTCAGTCAAGTTGGATCGGGTAATAGATGTAACGAAAAGTAAGTTGACCGGCAAGATTCATGTCTGCTAAGATGGACATGTCCGGTTCTAGATCCGGACATCAATCTTAACATGAGGTAATTATGAAAGGTTTAGAGGTAATAGGCGCAACATTGGGAAAATATGGATTCAGCAGGCATATAATCGCAGCCCTAAAGTTTTTTCTGCGAAATCCATACGAGACGCTTATTGTAACGAACGCGGATGGTCGAATAGAGTTTCTAGACAGAGGTTCAGAGAAATTTTTCGGGCTGGCACAGGGCGAGGCAAAAGACCTTCACATCCGGGAACTATTTCCCGAATCAAGCATCCCGGCGACCTTAGAAACGAGAATACCAATCGTGGGACGGATATTTGAGATTGAGGACAAGAAGGGAGTTGGATCGGTATATCCACTTTTAGAGAATGATAAAATTCTTGGGGCCGTGGCGACATTGACGTTCTATTCACTTGAAGAAGTGGACCGAATCAATAGCGAACTGGGGAGATTAAGAAGAAAAGTCAGATATTTTGAAGAGAAACAGCGAAGCGAACATGCAGCCATATACAGCTTTGGCAACATTCTCGGCACAAGTTCATTGATGAGAGACACTATAGAAATTGCCAAGAGAATATCTGTCTTGAACTCAGACGTTCTCATAGTTGGAGAAAGTGGGACAGGAAAGGAGTTATTTGCTCACAGCATTCACGATTTTTCGCTAAAGGGCCAATCGTTCGTTAAGATCAATTGTCCCGCCATACCATTTGAACTAGCCGAATCGGAACTATTTGGATATGAAAAAGGTGCTTTTTCGGGGGCACTATCATCAGGCAGACCCGGGAAGTTTGAGGCTGCAAATGATGGCACTATCTTTATGGATGAAATTTCGTCATTGCCTTTATCTATTCAGGCAAAATTCTTGAGAGTCCTGCAGGAAAGAGAAGTGCAGAGACTTGGCAGTACAAGAACAAGGCGAATTAACTTTAGGTTAATTTCTGTCACCAATAAAGACTTGAAGTCCTTAGTAAGAGAAGGTAAGTTTCGAGATGACCTCTATTACAGAGTTGCAAAGGCTTCGATATTCATACCGCCGCTGAGAGAGAGAGAAGAAGATATAAGACTTTGTATCGACCATTTTACGCGAACCATATGTTCATCGTTTCGCATTCCACCAAAGACTTGGACAAACACTGTTCTGACTTCTTTCTTACAGTATGATTGGCCTGGAAACGTCAGGGAACTAATAAACGTCCTCGAACAGACGATCCTTAAAGCATGGACGGAAAGCACAATCGAGCAGCACCACGTACCAGGGTATATCGTTTCCTCTAATAAGCTTCCTGACAGTGACAAACCCCAATTTGTCAGAACTTTCAAAGAAGAGGCGGCCGCCAACGAAAAGGCCGTCATAGAATCGACCCTGACGCGAACAAACGGAAATAAGCGAGAAGCAGCTAGGATTTTGGGCATGGCAAGATCGGTTTTGTATAACAAAATGCATAGATACGACATCAGAGTGGCTCAGTCTAAAAATGAGAGTTAGTGAACACCGGGCAGTGAAGGATCATAGGGTTTCTTAAGAACGCTCAAATCCTAGACGTTCCGGCTTTCGCCAGAATGACGAAAAAAGGGGCCGGAATGAACAAAAAAGGGGGCTGACCGTACCCCCTTTTTAGTACGGGCCGAGAATAGAGGTTCCATATTTATCCTGTTATCGCCTTTCTTTCAGCAAATTCATAAGGAGTCATGTTGTTGAGCCCGCTATGAGGCCGCTCGGTATTGTATTCGACTCTCCATCGTTCGATCTTGTCTCTCGCATCCACGATTGTCCGGAACCACTGGACATTCAGGCATTCATCCCGCAGACGCCCCTGGAAGCTTTCTATGAAGGCGTTCTCCATCGGCCTGCCAGGATTGATGTGAAAGATTTCTACTTTTCTTTCCTCTGCCCAGGCGTGGAAGGCTTTACTCGTAAACTCGGGACCATTGTCGGTAATGATGCTTTCCGGGACCCCTCTGGCCTCACAGAGGCGATCTAACACATCGACGACCACCAGGGAGGGAATAGAGGTGCCGGCATAGATATGAAGGCTTTCTCTGGAGAAGACATCGAGAACGCTCAGACATTTGAACTGTCTTCCTGTCACCATGCTATCATGGACGAGGTCCATGGCCCATTGCTGGTTGATGGCACCCGGTATTGCCAGGGGAGCCCGTATACCCGACGGCAGCTTCTTACGTCTCTTGATCCTCAGTCCCAGATGCTCCTGCCCGTAGAGACGCTCGGTTCTCTTGTGATTCTTGACCAGTCCTTCTTTCCTTAAAAGAAGATGCAATCGCCTGCAGCCGTACCTCGGCTTCTTTTGGGCCAACTGCCTAAGCCTTCCTTTCAGTTCCGTGTCCTTCTCTACAGCTCTATACCGGTAGCAGCAACAACTCATGTCAAGAAGCATGCATGCCCTTTTTTCGCTTCGCCCGAAGCACTCTCTGATGTCGCTTACCATGCTGCGCCGTACCCCGGGCGTTAATACTTTTTTGAGATCACGTACTTCAGGGCCTGGATATCGAGGGCCTGATCGGCAACGAGCTGTTTCAGCTTACGGTTCTCACCCTCAAGCTGCTTGAGCCTCTTTAGCTCGTTGATCTCCATACCGTGATACCTGGCCTTCCAGTTGTAGTACGTGGCATCGCTGATGCCATACTTCCTGCAGATGTCGATGACCTTGGCGCCGCCATCAGCTTCCTTCAGTACCCCTATGATCTGTTCTTCCGTGAACCGCTTCCCTTTCATCCGGCTGTCCTCCTCGAACTGTACGTGTCATTATACACGACCTCTATTCTCGGGTTGTACAGTTTTTGGGGGGCAGGTCACACCTCCTCTACGTTACTTCGTGGCCGGTAAGGTGAAAAAAGTTCCACGGTTTTTTTGAAATTATTTTCTTCCGCGGCTCAGCCTACCGGGGTACGCCTGTATGTATAGACGCCCGAGGGTTCCGACACGCGGAACGTCATACGGGCCCGGTAGAGGCTGAGCCCGGCATCCCCCGACTCCTCGTAAAGGCCCCTGAAGACCGATAACCGCCCTTCGTCCAGCTCGAGGGCGTACTCCAGTTTCTTTCCGGTCCTGAAGCCGGACAGATTTCCGCCCTTTCTCATCCACGACTCAAGATCATAAGGGTAGCGAACCCTTTTTCCTGTCTCTACATGGGGGAAATCGGGCAACCTGTCGAAGCACATCTCGATGACGTCGCCCATCCCCTCCCTGTCGGCGTCGGGGGAGCGGGACGCGCAGAATCTCTCGAGTGCGCCGGACAGATACCCTTTGAAGCTCTCGAGCCGCCCTTTCGATGACAAGAGCTTGCAGAAATGAAAGACGTTCTGATCGACGCTCTTTTCCCTTATCTCATTCACCTCCGCCCTCGTAAATCGGAATTTGACGGCCTCTTTTGCGACCAGCTCTTCCGCCGAGGCGCGCTCCAGAGATCGCAGAAGGGCTTCGAGGCCGGCAGGCCGGTCGGCACGATCATCCGCGAGGAACCTCATGAAGGCGGCAACATTGAGCCCCTCTCCCCTCATGAAAAGCACCAAGTCCCCGAAAACCGGCTCGGAAAAGAGGTAATGAAAGAAAAGGACGAGGCGGACCCTGGCGAGGTCGGCCCGGCTGAACTTCGAGTGGGACACGATGACCTCTTCATACTCTGCCGAGCCGATCTCCCCGTAGGTTCCCGTATATCTCGGCATCACCCTGAAGGCCGACCTGATCCGGTATCTTTCCCTGAAGCCCTTTGAGGCGATCCTTGTCCCGGTGATGAGAAGAAGGGGGTAGACGGATATCCTGATGTTCTCCTCGTAGGCCCTTTCGAGCCCGTCCAGGAAGCTCTCCAACGACTCGCCCGGAAGTCCGTAGATCAGCTCGCAGTAGGTGCTCACGCCCATGCCCCTGAGCCTCGAATAAAAGCGGCCGTACTCCCCCTCCGGGATGTTCTTTCTCCCTATTATCTTCAGGACCTCGGGGTTGAGCGTCTGTTTCGACATGGTCACGTCCGTGAGGTCCTTCAGTATCCCGGCGATCGCTACTATGTCCTCGTCCGTATTCTTGTTGAAATAGATGCAGATGTTCCGGAACGACCCGGTCGCTCCATTGATTTCCTTGAGCTTGCGGGCGATCTCTATGTCCCGTTTCAGGATTCCGAAATTGCTGTCCGCAATATATAAGGATTTCATCGGATTTTTCGTCCTGGCCGATATATACTCCAGCTCGGCCAGCACCGTCTCGGTCCTGAAGGGCCTTACCCTTGAGTTGGTCGAGCTGCCCCAGCAGCAAAAGGCGCAAGAATAAGGACACCCCCTGCTCGTCTCTATGATCGGCACGAAACGGGGATCGTCCAGGAACGCATCGAGCGCGCCGCTCAGGTAAGGCGACGGCAGGGCCTTGCAGTCGCAGTGGCCCGTGTCCGGCCCCCGGCCCCTCAGGACGGTTCTCTTTCTCCTGTCGAAGCCGACTATAGTCTCCGGTACTCGCTCCCACACTCGCCGCACGTTCGTCCGGCTCTCCACGACTGCCCTTGCGAGGGCAGCGAACCTCTGCTCCCCCTCGCCGATTACATAGAAATCGAGGCCGGGGAACGCGTCGAAGAGGCTCTCGATGCCTTCCTCCGAGGAGGCGTCGATGTTAGGGCCGCCCATAACGGCTATGATGGCGGGGTTTTTCGACCTCACCATCTCCATCAAGTTCCTGTTGAGGTTGAAGTTCCAGGCATAGTTCGACAGGGCCAGGCAGCCGTAGGAGCGGGGGTCGGCCGAGACCGCGTTGTACAGCCGCAGAGGGTCTTTGAATATCTCTATCTCCGGCGCGTCCGCCTCCTGCCGCAAGTAAGCAGCAAGATATGCGACGTTGAGCGGGACCGTCTGGGCGGCATCATCGTTCGAAAGGTAAGTAAGGTCTGCCAGCGCTATTTTCATCACCCTCTTATAATACAACGTCGGCCCTTTTTCCAGATTATTCTCGAAACCGGACGAAGTGACCGGAAAGCTCCGCATTCGCCGGGAGGTATCGATGCAGAAGGAATCGCAATAACCGCAAGAAGAAAGATTTTTGCCGTCCCCGGCAGGCTCGATGTAATATAATAATAGCAAAGTACGGGGTCATAATAAGGCCATAATCGGTGCCTGTCACAATGGAATACGATTTCGACCGACATACGGCGCGGGCAAGCTCCGACAGCCTCAAGTGGCTGAGATACGGGAGCGAGGTCATCCCTCTATGGATCGCCGACATGGACTTCCCTTCCGCGGACCCCATCGTAGAGGCCCTGCACCGTAGGGTGGACGAGGGTGTGTTCGGTTACGTGGAGCAGCCCGGACAGTTGGCCGCCATCGTCGTGGACCGTTTGAAAAGGCTCTACGATTGGGAAATCGAAGAGCAGGACGTGGTCTTTCTGCCCGCCGTCGTGACCGGCCTGAACCTCGCTTTCCGGCTTTACACGGAGCCGGGGGAAGGCGTTCTCATCCAGCCGCCCGTCTATCCCCATTTCATGGACGCCCTGGCCCACGGCAGGTTCCTCGCCGATCCGCCCCTCGTGCAAAGAGGAGGAGCCTACGAGATCGACTTCGCCGCCCTGCGAGAGTCGATCACGGACCGCACGCGAGTCTTTCTCCTCTGCAACCCCCATAACCCCGTCGGCCGCGTATATGGGCGGAGCGAGCTGGAGACCCTTGCCGAAATCTGCCTCTCCCGCGATATGATCATCTGTTCGGACGAGGTCCATTGCGACCTCCTCTACCCCGGCCATCGCCACATACCTATCGCAAGCCTGGACAGGGAGGTGGCCCGTCGCACCATCACCCTGATGGCCCCGAGCAAGACCTTCAATCTGGCGGGCCTCGGGTGCGCCTTCGCCGTTATCGAAGACCCCGCTCTCCGCGATATATGGACAAAGGGCAGCAGGCACCTTATCCCCCATGTCAACATTATGGGCCTTGTAGCGGCGCTGGCGGGCTACACGCAAGGGCAGGAGTGGCTCGACCAGGTCCTCTCCTACCTTAAAGGCAACAGGGACTTCCTCGCGAAATTCGTGCAAGAAAGGCTCCCCGGCATAAGGATGACGCCCATGGAGGCGACGTACCTTGCCTGGCTCGATTGCAGGGAGGCGGGCATACCGGGAAACCCGTTCAGATATTTCCTCAAGCAGGCGAAGGTGGCCCTCAACGACGGCATTGAATTTGGCAAAGGCGGCGAAGGGTTTGTAAGGCTCAACTTCGGCTGCCCGAGGGACACTCTGGAAGAGGCGCTCCAGCGGATGGAGCAGGCGCTTTAACGCATGGGAAGGGCGCTCTTCCGCCGTCTCCCTCCGGGAGAGCGCACGACCGTTGCAATTTTCGCCCGCCGGTTGTATCCTTGCACTGAGGATAAATGAAAAAAGAACTGGCAGACAGCCTCACCGAGAAAGGGCTCCTCGAACTCTTCGAGAGGGCCAAGCGCCCCCTGTCCATGAACGACCTGAAAAAAATGGTCGCTTTATGGAAAGAGCGCAAGAACGAGCTGAAAAAGCTGCTCCGGGATATGGTCAGGGCGGGGTCTCTCATCAGGCTCAAGAACGACCGTTTCGGAATCCCCGACGAAATGAACCTCCTTCTGGGCACCCTCTGGTGCACCAGGAGCGGAAACGGCTTCGTCGTCCCCGACAGGGGCGAAGGGGGCGACGTATTTGTCCCTGCCCGCTTTATAAAGGACGCAATCCACGGGGACAAGGTGGTGGTGCGGATCGAGCACGTGAGGCAGCGCAGGCGGGAAGGCCGAATCGTGAAGGTGACGGAGAGGAAGACAAAAAACATAACCGGCTTTCTGCGGCAGCACAAGACGCTTTTCTTCCTGGTCCCGGATGACGAGAGGATATCCGCCCACTTTATAGTGGAGCCGGGCAAGAAGACAGGCGAGCTTCGCGACGGGGACTTGGTAGCCGCGAAGGTGACGAGGTTTGCCGACGGGGGTGACCCGGAATGCAGCATACTCAAGCTCTTCAGGAACCTCGACAGCATCGGAAAGATCACCCAGTTCGTCACTTACAAGCAGGGCCTTTCCGGCCGGTTCCCGAGAACCGTCGAGAACGAGACAAAGCAGATGGGGCTCGACATTTCCACCGGGGGCAGGGTGGACCTGAGGGCACTCGATCACGTAACTATAGACGGAGAATTCGCCCGCGATTTCGACGACGCCGTTTGCGTCGAAAAGACGGGGAAGGGTTTTGTCCTCTATGTATCCATAGCCGATGTCTCCCATTATGTGCGCCGTGATTCGGCCGCGGACAGGGAGGCCTTTGCGAGGGGCACCAGCGTCTACTTTCCCGGCGCCGTCATCCCCATGCTGCCCAGGAAGCTTTCGAACATCGTTTGCAGCCTCAACCCTGAAGAGGAAAGACTGACAGTCACCGTCAGGCTCAGGTACGATCGAGCGGGCAACCTCCTTCAGGCCTCTTTCGACAGGTCCGTCATAAGGAGCAGCCGGAGGCTTACGTACCACCAGGTAGAGGACGGACTGGTGAAAAAAGAGGCGAAGGCCCGGCGCGCCCTCGGGCCTCTTCTGCGCCGGCTCGAAGACATGGGCGAACTGGCGCACATTTTGAAGGGACGGCGCGAGGACCGGGGGAACCTTGATTTCGACCTGCCCGAGCCGGACCTGGTCCTTGACATGGAGGGGGGGATAAAAACCATACTCAGGTCGGAGCGCCTGTTCTCTCAGAGCATCATAGAGGAGTTTATGATAGCGGCCAACGAGGCCGTCGCCCGTTTCATAACGGAGCAGAAGGTCCCCCTAATCTACCGCGTCCACGAGCATCCCGAACGGGAAAAGCTGGCCGATTTCGAGCGGCTCTTGCGGACCCTCGGCATCGGCTGCAAGACAGATTCGAGGGGCAGGCTTCCCCTCCAGTCCATATTGAGGGACGCCAGGGAGAAGGAGCACGAGTTCCTGATCAGCCGCATCCTTTTGAAATCGATGAAGCAGGCAAGATATTCGGCCCTCAACAAGGGCCACTTCGGCCTGGCCCTCGACCTGTACAGCCACTTCACCTCTCCCATCCGCCGCTACCCCGACCTTGTCTGCCATCGTATCCTCAAGGCAATCATCGGCGACGGGGGCAAGGGGAAGGCACCGTACGGAGAAGAGGACCTCGAGAGGATGGCTATCCATCTTTCCGAAAGGGAGCGGGCTGCAATGGAGGCGGAAAGGGAGACGGAAGACCGCGTAAAGGTGCTATTCATGAAAGAAAAGGTCGGCCGGGAATACGAAGGCATTATCTCACACATAACGTCATTCGGATTCTTCGTCGAGCTTTTCGACGTGTTCGTGGAGGGGCTCGTACTTCTTTCCAGCCTGTATGACGACTACTACACTTTCGAAGAGCAGAGGTTCCGCCTGGTAGGCAGGAAGACCCACAGGGTCTTTCGCATAGGCGATCACGTAAGGGTCGGGGTCGAGATGGCGGACCCCGAGAAGAACCTTCTCCACTTCGCGCTCCTGAAAACACCCGGGGGCGGCCGGCCGGCCACCTCCCTCAATAAGACGAGACGGACCGACCCTCTGTAGTGATGAGCGGCAGGCCTCACCTGAAGGAGGCAAAGCGGTCGGACAATCGGTCGGGCCTGCCGCCCGTAGTAGGGTCCTTTAGATATCTCGGGAAGGGCCGTTCCCTTCCTCTTTACCTCTTCCGCGTCATGCCGTCCACTGCATCGGCCGTCAGATAGACGCGGGGGAAAGGCGATGAGGGGATCAATAAAAAGAGGAGCTTATCTTATAATAGCCGGCCATATCCGACAATATCGGCTGATCTCTCGGGACGGCCCTCCTGTCGACGTTTTCCCGGAAGAAATAGGTCAATTTATCTTCAATCTGCTTTAACAGTTTGGCGATCACTTTCCCTGTTTCTGGATCGGAATTCTTGTTGACGTCTCTCGCTTCGAAAAGTGCCTTCATCAAAATCCTGAGAATTTCATTCGATTCCTCGGTATTGATCCTGGAGCCCATTTGCCCTCCTTCGGTATAATTTGAAGAAGCCCAATAAAGCCCAATATCTCCGATCAGCGTCCCGCTTCGTATCATGACCTGCAGGCGGTTTTTGCCGGCCCGCGTCCATGCGGCACGCCGACTCAATCAATATGTTTATCGGAACTTGCTGCAGGAGCCTTAAGCGGTATTGAAAATTATCCTAAGATTCCCTTGTCCTTCCTTCTTTTAACGGGAGGGGGGTTTACGAAAGTGAACGAAAGTTGACGGTTTGGACCCTCTTTGACGATGGGGCGAAGCCGACCGGTTGGACGAGGCCTTGCGGCCTTCCGGGGGAAGAGCGGCGCCAGAGGTTCGCGCGCCACCGGCAGACACGGCAAAGGCGCGACACGCAAGGGGGTGCCCGAAGCCGGCCGCAGAGGAACGCCAGGCGCTAGGCGAACAGGTATTTGCTGGTCCGCTCCAGCATCGCCGTCCCCTTGATCTCCGTCTCGAAGAGGGGGGTGATCGCCCTCACCTTGTCGCCGAAGATGTTCCAGATCTCCGCCATGTGCTCTTCCTGCATGGCTATCCTGTTCCTCACGAACTCGACCGTATTGGCGCTCACCTGGTCCTTCTGAATCAAGCCGTTGACGACAACGCCTCCGACGGGTATGCCGAACTCGTAGAACCAGTTTATGAAGCGTGTGATCACCGCTATGGGCAGGCTCTCCGGGAGGGTCACGAAGAAGAAGGCGGTAAGCGCCTTATCGGTGAGGAGGTTCTGAGCGTTCGCCATCCTGTCCTTGAAACCGAGCAGGTAGTCCATGAGGGGGTCCTTTTCCTTCTTTTTCGTAAAGGAGAGCACCTCACGGAGAGACTTCGCCTCCTCCCTGCTCTTCAGCATCTTTTCCACCCAGAGCGAGTACACCTTGGACATGCCGAGGAGTCTGCGCGCGTTCGCGGTCGGGGCAGTATCGAAGACATAGAAATCGTACTCGTCCTTGAAGATGATGTCCATCATGTTCTCGAACATCGCCGACTCCTCGAAGGCCGGGTTCATTGTGGCCGACTCTATGAAATCTTCGGCCTTCGTCGTGATATCCGCGAACTTGAGAAACCAGTTTATTTTTTCCCGTATCTCCTGCTTGGACCGCTCTATCGTGTCCCGCGTATCGATCTCGAAGGCAAAGCACCGGTCTTCATTGCACACGACGACCGGCTTCCCGAAGACATCCTCGCCGAAAAGGTTCGAAAGGCTATGGACCGGGTTCGTAGAGGCGAGAAGCGTCCTCTTGCCGCCTTTTGCCGACCACAGGGCAGCGGCCCCCGCCATGACGGTCTTTCCTACGCCGCCCTTCCCCCCGAAAAAGATGTACTTCAACCGGGGGTTGTCCTCCATAAACTTCCTCATGCTCACCGTTATGCTGTTATGTATGCCGAGCGTGTCCATCTTTTCCTCCCGTCCCCTACCCTTGGAACATGACCGATGCAAGCTTTTCTATCATGGGCAGGCCGGTCACGTCCCTCTCCATCTCCGGAACCGATGCCAGGATCTCTCCCTTGAACGTGTCGTTGATAACGCCCAGGTAGTGGTCCTGCATGATGAGCCTGTTCTTCAGGTATTCCGGAATGTCCTGTTCCTTCAGCGAATCGGAGAGCACCCGGTTGATGATGTAGCCGCTTAAAGGGACATCGAACTTCGCAAAGAGCTGGCCGGCCTTCACCGTGTCGTTGATCACCATCTGCTCGGCGGTTATGACGAAGAAAAAGGCGGTCTTCTCCTTGTCGGTGAGGATCCTGGAGGATTTGTTGATCCGGTCCTTGATGTAGAGCAGCTCGTTCAGTATCGCGTCCTCGTCCAATTCCTTCTCGCGGCGCATGACGGCCGCCACCTGGTCATACTCCCGCATCTGCTCGCGCAGTCCGGTGATCTTGCCGATCCACGCGTCGTACACGGAAGCCATGCTCAGGTAATAGAGAGCGTGGCCGAGGGGCACAAGGTCGTAGATATAGTAATCGTAATTGCCCTTGACGACGATATCGACGACCTCGTCGAAAATGGCGCTCTCTTCCATGGCTGGCTCTGCGGCAGCCGCCTGGATGTAGCTTTCTATCTCCTCGGGGATCTGGTCCATACCGTACATATCGATGATCTTCTGCCGTATTTCCTGCTGGTATTCCTTGATCCTCCTGTCCGCGTCGATTTCCTGAGCATAGAGGTTGGGTATGATCTCCGTGGGACCCTTGCCGAAAATGTCCCTCTGGAAAATGTCGCTCAACGAGGCCTGGGGGTCCACCGAGAAAACGAGGACCCGCTTACCCTGTTTCGCCAGGTAATACGCGGTTGCGGCCGAGAAGGTCGTCTTTCCGAGCCCCCCTTTCCCGCCGAACATGATGTACCGCCTGTTAGGATACTGTTCGAATATCTTTACAAGAGAAATGGCGCACCTCCAAGAATACAGTGTTGAGTGTTGAGTGTTGAGTTAAAGGATTCTTTTCACGCAAAGCGCAAAACGCAAAATTTTACTTCAGTTAAAAGATTCTTTTCACTCAACACTCAACACTGCCTTAAACTTATGCCAGACCGTCTGTCAGGTCCTTCTCCCTCAACATTCTCCTTTTCCAGGTTGCAATCTGGGGGACCACGTACGGCAGCAGCCTCAGGGAGTAGTAGGGCGGGAGGATGGGCACGCCGAGCATATCGCCCATGGTTATGAGAATGAAGAGGTGCTCCATACTCGCCCTTGTCTTGAGTGCAAACCGCGCGGAATCGTGGGCGGCCACGCCGTACACAAACTCCTTTATCGCCCCGAATATACCGCCTTTCTTACCACCTTCGCCCATGGCTGAAGCCTCCTTTGTCCATAAGCCCCTAAGGGGGGCAAAACAACCTTTACGCCTGTGCCGGCTTCTCCTTCAGTCCTCCCCTGGCGGCCCGGTACCTGCCGAAGGCCTTGACACCTTCCACGCCGAGAGCGAGGGCAGCGAGAACAAGGAAGAAACCCACGAGACCCATCAGCGTATTGCCGACGACCGCCTCGCCCTTCACGACGCCCGATGCGACTTTCCAAAGGAGGGAGTAAGACGTATAGCAAAGGGCGGCTATAGTCGTCACGAACATGAAGATCATCGGATAGAAGGACCAAGCGTACGGCTTGCCCTCAGACATGAGCCAAGCCGTAACCAGCATGAGCGCAAGGGAAGCCATGAGCTGGTTGGCGCCGCCGAAGAGTATCCAGAGGTACTGCCACCACCCGGTCATGATGAGGACGAGGGTCAGTATTCCCGCGATGAATGTGCCTATATGGGGGTTCCTGAAGACCGAGCTCACGTCGCTCAGGAGCTCCGACGTCGCGACCCTCATGAAACGGATTACGAGCTGCATGATGGTAATGGCAAGGACCACCATCATTACGCTTCCGTACGATTTGCCCAGGGCAGCGGGCATGCCGAGGACACCCAGGAACTTGGAAACGCCCGTCGCAAATATAAGGCCCGGGCCAAGGGCCGCCGCAGCCTTGTATTCCGCACCCGAGGCGTAGATCGTGCCGGCTATGACGAGAGCAAAGAGGGCGAGCATCATCTCTACGAACATCACGCCCGCACCTACCGGGCGCGCATCCGTCTCGTGCTCCAGCTGGCGCGCCGTGCCCGAGCTCGATACTATGCTGTGCCACCCGGAGATCGCGCCGCACGCTATGGTGACGAACATGATCGGCCAGACGGGGCCGATCGCTATCGTGAAGGACGAGACGGCGGGAAGGGTAAAATTGGGATGGAGAATGAAAACGCCTATCATGCCGAAGAAAAGCCCCAGGAAAACGATGTACGATGCCACGTAGTTGATGGGCAGCGCGAATCTCCAGATCGGCAGTACGGCTGCGAAGTAGCAGAAGACACAGGCGGCGAGCGCCCAGAGAAGCCTGCTGTTCGCAAGGCCGGCGCCGATGACCTTGTCAGAAGGCGCCACGGTGCCCAGAAAGATGCCGATGAGGGCTATGATCACGCAAACCACAGTCGTGAGGATGATGTCCTTCTTCCACCTGTAAATCATCTGTCCGGCGATGACCCCTCCGATCGTCAGGAAAAGCCACGCCATGGGCGCTGCCTTCAGGGAGACGGCCGTGCTTACTACGACGTTGCCGAAGGCCCCCGCAATCAGGAGCAGGTAAAAGTAGATGAAGGAGAGCAGGATTATCCTCGCCCTAGGCGAGATGAGTCGATGGCTCAGGGCGCCGAAGGAAGCCCCCTCGTTGCGCATGGAAATCATGGCGCTCGAATAGTCCTGGACCCAGCCGATGAACAGGGCGCCGCCCAGTATCCATAGCAGAGCCGGCAGCCAGCCCCACTGGATGGCAATGATGGGACCGATGATCGGCGCGGCTCCGGCGATCGACTTGAACTGGTAGCCGAAGAGCACGTTCTTGCTCGTCGGCATGAACTCCACCCCGTCCATGTACATCTTGGCGGGGGTCGCCTTCTTCGCGTCCGCCTTCATCACGTTCTTATCGATGTAACGGGCGTACCAGCGATAACCGATGAAGAAGACGATGAAACCCAATACAAGAACTAGCACTGCGTTCATATCTCTCCTCCCGTCGCCGAAATAGGTGCGGGGAAAGGTTCGCCTTCCCCTTCAAACCCTTGTCGATGCGGCTATGTGCCAGAGACCGTTGAACATTATATCATTATATGAATACCCGCGGGACGTCAAGGAAAAATTTAAAGCCTCAAAGGCCCCCAACGGCAGTGGCTTTTGTCGCAGGCACCTCCTATCGCGAGGGTCCGGGAGACCGCTCGGCGATTGCCGCTGCAACACCGCCGATCACTTCCGAGGAAACCCGTGCAAGGCATGCGCTCATGCCCCTGGCAAAGGCGGCCGGCGCCTGATCCGCAAGAGGTTCTTCAGCCTTGTACCGCCTCTGAAAGACGACCCTTGCGTCGACGGAAGGCTCGCTCCGGTCGAGAAGGGCCACTTCGAGGGCGAGGACAGCCTTCCATCCGTCAGCCTCCCTGGATTCGAGGAATTCTTCGACCGCTCCTTCGACCTCGAACCGCGCGCCTTCCCGCTGCCGACCGGTGAACACAGCCTTGAAGAAGCCCGAAGACCGGAAATCGCGGGCAAGGTAGTCGGTTACCAGATCCCCAGGGGTTACCCTCCATTTGTGGTATTGGTAAACGGCCAGCTTGTACTCTTCCGGCTTGTAGACCATGGCCGTGCTGTTGTAAACCTGCGCGACGGAGAACCTGTTCATCCTCACCACCTGGTCGAGGGGGGCACCCCTCAAGACGGGAGGCGGATAGTCGAGCGTGTAAAAGTCGATTTTATAGGGGGCCCTGTTCCCGGGAAAACAGCCGGCGAGAAGAAAGAGAAAAGCCAGGGATACGAGGACGGATGTGATGGCGGCCTTCATGGGTAACTATTCTCCTTTGGGAGGACGGCTGAAGATTAAAGCCGAAGGGTCGGCTCTAAGCCGGTCGGCAAGGTCTTCGACGGACTCTGCGGTCCGGCGGAGGGTCTCGGCGGTAAGCTCCACTTCCGCAAGGGCGGATTCCACCCTTCCGGAGGCGCCTTCCACGAGCCGGTCAACCCTGGCCGTCGTCTCTCCCACGTTCGCCCGCTTCACTTCGGCCCGCACCTGGGCTATCACTGACCTGGCCTCGTCGACGGCCTCTCTGGCGCTCGCGACGACCCCTTGCGCCGATCCGCCGGCAAGGAAGTTGTCTATCTTCTCTGCTGCAGCCGCGAGCCTGCTCGATGCTGCGTCCGCGTTCACCACGATGCGCCTCGTCTCTTTACTGTTCACGAGACTGTCGATCGACCCGGCAGCCCTCATAATCTGGTTCGATAGTGCGGTGAAATCGACCGCGCTTATGCGCTTCATCACTTCGTTGATGGCGCTTTCGATCTGCTTTATGTCCGAAGGGGCTGAGGGTATGACCGGATATGGCGGCCGAAAGGCGGTCGGCGTCAGACTCGGCTCGCCGGGCTTCTTCCGGTCCAGCTCCACGTAAACTATGCCTGTTATGCCGGCCATCGTAAGCTTCGCCACCACCCCGCTCACGTTGAAATCCTTCACGTCTAACTTCATGACGACCTCGACGAGCCGCTGGTCCGGCGCAACCCCTATCTTTCGGACGGTCCCGATATCGACACCCCTGAACTTGACTATCGAATCCGCCTGAAGCCCCTGGACCGACTCGTCAAAGTACGTCGCGTACATCAACCCTTTCTGAAAATACTTGGAGGCGCCCAGCCATATGACGGCCGCCGCCCCCAGGAGCACGCCGATGGTGACGAACAGCCCTACAAGAAAATATAGCCTTCGCTGCCCCATCTAAACCCCGTGATCCTCCCCTTCGTTCTTTTCTTCGATCTCACGGTTAAAAAAATGCCTCACCTGCGGGCTCGGCGGATTCTCCTTCAGAACCTTCGGATCGCCTTCAGCAATTATACCTTTTTTGCCTTTGTCCAGCATCACCATTCTTTGAGCCAGGCGGAAGATGGCCTCAAGCTCGTGGCTTACGATAACCATGGTAGTCCCCATGCCCTGGTTTATCCTTTTCACGAGGAGCTCGAGGCCGGCCGAGGTAACGGGGTCGAGGCCGGCGAAGGGCTCATCCAGAAAGAGCATGTCCGGATCGAGGGCCATCGCCCTCGCTATCCCCGCCCTTTTCCTCATCCCGCCCGAAAGCTCGCTGGGCAGATGGCCCTCATAGCCCGAGAGTCCTACCATGGCGAGCTTTACCCGCACTATAGTCTCGCGGATCGGTACAGGAAGATCCGTGAACTCGGACAGGGGCAGGTCGATATTCTCAGCCAGCGTCATAGAACCGAGAAGGCCGCTCGACTGAAAGAGCATTCCTATGCCCTTCCTGACTTCCCTCAGTTCCGCCTCGGAGGCGCTCGTTATATCGATGCCGTCTATCAGCACCCTGCCCGAATACGGTCTGGCAAGGCCTATCATGTGTCTGAGCAGCGTCGATTTGCCCGAGCCGCTCGCCCCGGCGATGATTACGATCTCGCCCCGGCGCACCTCGAAGCTCACGTCGTCCAGGATGACCTCATCATCGTACCGGACGGAAAGGCCCTCCACCATTATCACCCGCTCCGCCCTTTCGTCCATGCTTCACCAACTCACGTAGTTGAAGATAACGGCAAAGGTCGAGTCGGCCACGATGATGAGGAAGAGGCCGGATACGACTGCCGAAGTAGTGGCATTGCCCACTGCCTGGGCCCCTCCCCGGACGCTGAACCCCCTCTGGCATCCGATCCCGGCAATGAGGATAGCAAATACGATAGACTTGATCACGCCGTTCATCAAGTCGGTCACGGTAAGCGCCCATGAGGTAAGCTCGGTATAGGTGTGGAAGGTGAGGTCGAGGCCCAGTATGCCGACTGTCATGCCGCCTAGGATGGCAAAAAGGTCGGAAAAGAACGTGAGGAGGGGCACCGTGAGGACGGCGGCAAAAACCTTGGGGACCGCGAGGAACCTGATGGGGTTGAAGCCCATGGTCGTCAGGGCGTCCACCTCTTCGTTCACCACCATCGTCCCTATCTCGGCGGCGAAGGCGGAACCGGACCTGCCGGCCACCAGTATGGCCGTGATGATCGGCCCCAGCTCCCTTACCATGGCTATGGCCACCAGGGAGGCAACGTACATGTTCGCCCCGAATTGTTTGAGCTGCAGCGAAGACATGAAGGCGATGATCAGGCCCATCAGGAAACTGATGAGGGCCAATATGGGAATACCGTCGACCCCCACCTTTTTCATGTAGACTATCACGTCCTTCCATCTCACGGAGGAAGGGTGCATGATGGAAAGCACGATCTCGGAAAGGAGGGTCCCCCCGAAGGTGAGGGACTGGCCTATATCGTCGAAAAAACCGAGGCTCGTCACCCCCACCGCCTGGAAGAAGCCCTCGGACCTGGCGGGCCTTACCTCAGCTCTTGCCTTAATGGCTTTCCGGTCGAGAAGGTCGATTATACCCCGGACGCCCGGCGGCATATTGAGGAACTCGAAGGGTGTGGAGCGCCTCCGGGCCTCCTCCTCCGTCTCGAGGAGAAGGAGACCCCCTGCGCTGTCCGCTTTTTCCAGTCCCCCAAGATCGACGGTGAGGCTCTTGGGCCCGGCGGCGAAAAGGGCGTCCACCCTCTCTTTCATCGCTTTAAGATCGCCGAGGCACAGGCGGCCGCCAAAACTGAGTCGCGCCTCCCCTTTCTCCCCCATAGAGATCGCTAGGGACCCTTTTTTGTTTTCCCTTTCGGCCTCTTTCATTCGCCCCCGGTTGGTCCTGTCTTCCCTACCCTCTCCTTTATCTCCTCAATCGCCAAGGCGAGGCCCTCGGCAAAGCCCTGGAGGGTGCAGTAGTTCGCGTAATCCATACTTTCGTCGTACTCGTCGATCATCCTGCGCGCTCTGTCGAGCTTCTCTTCCAGCACCCCCAGCAGTTCCTCGAGCGGCCCCATGTCCTTCCCTCTCTTTCCCTTTCAGGCAGGAGGCGGATGCCCCCTGCCTTTGTTTTCCGCAGCTATTCGCCCGGCGTTATGAGATCCGGGTCGGTCACAACGCCGAGGTTGCGGAACCTCCCGTTCTTTACGATCTGGAAACTTGGGGGAGTCGGCGCCTTCCTCGCCCATGATATGGGTCTTCATACCCATCTCACGCGCCTGCTTCACTACCGGGCCTGTATGGAAATAGTAGCCGAACCTTTCCTTCATACTGTATACCATGTTTGAGCGTAATTTGGAACTTTGTGCTCTAGGGAGAAAAGGCGCCTACCTTTTTCGCCGCTACCGTAGTATACTTACTTTAGACATCCCAAGGAGGTAGGAAAATGAGACGATTTCTCTTGATAGCCCTGCTTGTGCTCGTCGGCGTCTCCGTCGCCATGACCTCTCCGTCTTCTTCATGGGGACATGGAGGTTGGGGCGCCGGATGGTTCGTCGGCGGGCTCGCCCTCGGCACAGCCTTAGGCGTCGCAGCAAGGCCTTACTACTATTATCCTGCCCCCGCCTACGCTTATCCGCCGCCCGTCTACACTTATCCGGCGCCGGCCTACGCTTACCCCCCGCCCGTCTACGCTGCCCCTCCCCCTCCGCCGGCATACGTCTCCAGGCCGGCGCCTGCCGCTCCGGAGCCTGCACCCTCCACCGGAGCCACAGGCCAGGGCCAATGGGTCACCGTCCCGGGGCAGGAAGTCAACGGCAGATGGGTCCCGGAGCACAAGGCCTGGGCACCGGCTCGGTAACCGGCAGCAGATTCAGGAGAAAGCTCGATCGCTAAGCTCGCCTCGGGCCAACTGGCCGGCCATTGCGGCCGGCTTCCGGGGCGGTATCAGGGGGGAGACGGGCGGGATCTTCCGTTCCCATGGCCGGCTTGCCTCAGGGGCCGGCCGCTTCCGGTAAGTTCAGTCGTAATTTGCAACTTTCTCTTCCAGGGTAGCCGAGAGAAGGGCCGACGCCTCGGGCATGCGCTTTTCAGCCACCCGCACCCAAAATAGGGTTCCACCCCCCGCGACCCCGCCTTCGTAAGTTTGGGCGAGCTCTCCCGGCACGCCCATATCGGCCAGGCCGCGAGCCAGGCCCTCTGTCTGCCCGCCCCCTGTGGCTCCGACGGCGGCGGCCGCAGCCTTGCCTGCCGCGTATGCGGCGCCTATGCCCGGTATAATCACCGGCTCGCAGCCCGACAGAAGAAAGTCCAGACCGCGCGGGCGCCCCTTTCCAGCCCTGCCGGCGCCGTCAGCCCGAATTCTCTCGGGACCGGCCTCACTTTCGCTCTCCAAAGCTTCCCTTTGGACGATAACGTTCATCTCTTCCGGGCCGAAGCCCCTCAGGATCAACTCGTCCACGGCCGTCACCGCTTCCCGGTACTCGCCGAACAGTACGAAAATCGTTCTCATCGGCCCCTTCTCCTTCGCGGCTTTGCGCCCGCCTTTGATCGCCCACGGGGGCCGGCGACTCTCCCCGGGTCGATACGCACCGATCGCCGCCGGCCCTCCGTCTTCTGCATTCCCGCTTCTTTCGGTCCCGTAAAGAAAATGCCCGGTATTCCCCTTCACCGGGCGGACGGACAAGGAGGGAGACCGGACGCCGAAAAGCCGACGGAGGCCCCTCTCCCGACCCCACATTTTTGAATATAAGTATTGCCCACGGCCTGTCAACGGCTTGGGGGCGGCGGAAAAAACCGCTATTGACAATTCCATCGGGTAGTGGGATAAAAATGTTCAAGGAGCAAGAAAGATGAAAAGGTTAATGCTCGTTCTCGCAAGCATCATAATGGCGGTGGTTCTTTTGGCCCTGCCCATAACGGGCCATGCAAGGGGAGGTCGTGGAGGGTTTCACGGGGGTTTCCACGGCCGCTACTACGGAGGGTTCTGGTACGGTCCCAGGGTGATTGTAGGCCCGGGGTATTACTACCCCTATTCCCCTTACTATCCCTATTATCCCCCGCCCGCGTATGGAGCGCCGCCGCCGGCCTATGGCGTCCCTGACCCGGCCTACGCGGTCCCCGACCCCGGGTACGGATACCCCGATCCGGCAGCGGCGGGAGCGCAGGGGAGCGCAAATCAGGCGGCCGCTCAAGGAAACATCGTGACCGTGCCGGGCCAATGGGTAAACGGCACCTGGGTGCCCGAGCACCAGGTGCAAATGCCTCCCGCCAGGTGACCGGAACGCCCGGATGACCGGCTGCTTCCTTTCTCAAGGAGAGCAGCCGGAAGGTCTCTTATTTTTCGAACATCGCCCTGAGGGTTGACGCGTTCGCAGGGGCGTGGCCTTCGAAGTCGTTGTCGAAGTAAACGTAGGTCTCCCTCCCCCACGACTTTATCTTCTCCTTCCAGTCGCGGAGCTCGTCGTCCAGGTAGCTCGAGGCATACAGTTTCTCCCTCCCGTGGAGCCTCACGTAGACGAAGTCCGCTGTCACCGCCTCCCGGTAAGGATAGCGCCCTGCCGTCTCCGAGATGCACCACGCTATATTGCGCTGCCTCAAAAGGGAGAAAAAGGCTTCGCTGACGAAGCTTTCGTGCCTCGCCTCGACGCTGTACCGGAGCCCGGGGTCGAGGGTCGAGAAGAAGGTGGAAAGGAGACCGGCGTCGAAGGCCAGCGTCGGGGGGAGCTGGATGAGGACGACCCCGAGTTTGTCGGAAAGGATTGAAACGCCGCCGAAGAAGCGCTCAATCGAGTCACGCTCCACTTTGAGCCGCCTGGTATGGGTAATGAACCGCGACATCTTTACCGAGAAGAGAAAACCGTCAGGCGCCGCCCCGTGCCATTTCTCGAAGGTGGCATCGCTCGGCTGGCGGTAGAAGGTAAAATTCAGCTCCAGCGTGTCGAAGCGGCTGCAATAGAAAGAGAGCCAATCTGCCTGCTTCAGCTCTTTCGGGTAAAAGACACCTTTCCAGTGTTTATAGTTCCATCCGGAGCAGCCGACGTGCGCCTTCACAGGAGCCTCCTTTTCTTAACATAGCAACGCCGGCAGTGAATCGGCAACCAGGTAACCCAGGCGGGAGGGAGCGACCCTATCGCCCCGCACCCTTACCAGACGCGCCCGCCTCAGCTCCGAAAGGGCGGGAAGGGCCCTGGCTCCAAGGTCTGCCAGCTTTATCCCGCGCCTCGTCCGCAGTCCTAAATAGAGCATCTCCAGCTCTGTCTGCTCCTCGGAAAGCGTCTCGTGCCCCGCGACCGGCCTTTTCCCCCTGACCGCCGCTGCAAGGTAACGGCGAAGGGACCGGTGGTTCCACCACCGTGTGAGCCCGTCGAAGGAATGGGCGGAGGGGCCAAGGCCAAGATAGGGAACGCGGCGCCAGTATTTCTCGTTATGCCGGCATAGCCGCTCCCGGGAGGCGGCGAAATTGGAGACCTCATAATGAATAAAGCCGGCCGACTCCAGGAAGCGGGAGGTCGTGAGGAAAAATTTCCGCGCCTCTTTTTCCCCCGGCAGAACCAGCCCGCCTCCCGAGACCATCCGGGAAAGGGGCGTCCGCCCTTCAACCGTCAGTTGATAGCAGGACAGATGGGCCGGCTTGAAGGAGAGGGCCCGTTCCAGCGTAAGGCGCCAGCTCCTTTCCGTCTGTCCGGGAAGACAGTAGATAAGGTCCAGGCCGATGTTCGAGAACCCGGCTGCGATCGCCGCCTCGACGGCGCCGGCGGCCCCCTTCGCGTCGTGCCTGCGCCCCAGCAAAGCAAGCTCTCCGTCGTCGAAAGATTGGACGCCGAGGCTCAGGCGGTTGCAGCCGAGCGACTTTAGCATCCGGCACCGCGGCCCGTCCAGGTCGTCGGGGTTCGCCTCTATCGTGACCTCACAGTCGGCGTGAAAGGTCAGGTGCCTGCCCAAGATCTCGAATAGCGCAGCGAGCTTTCCGTCGTCGAGACAGGTCGGCGTGCCGCCTCCGACGTACAGGGAGCTGAATCCGCCGAAGCGGTCTTTGTAAAAGTCGATCTCCCGCCTTATGGAAGCCAGCCACGCTTCCTCCAGGCCCTTTTCGGTCACCGAGTAAAAATCGCAATAAAAGCACTTTTTACGGCAGAAGGGGACATGGACGTAAAGACCCGGCAGGAGCGACGGGCCCGGCTTACTCCTCATCGCTCGTCCTCAAGGCCGCCATGAAGGCGCTCTGGGGTATCATGACGGCTCCCACCTGCTTCATCCGCTTCTTGCCCTTCTTCTGCTTTTCGAGGAGCTTGCGCTTCCTGGTGATGTCGCCGCCGTAACATTTTGCCGTCACGTCCTTCCTGAAGGGGGAGACGGTCGAGCGGGCGATGATCTTGCCGCCGATTGCCCCCTGGATTGCAACCTTGAACTGGTGCCTCGGTATCTCCTCTTCGAGCCTGTCGCATATCTTGACCGCTCGCTCCCTGGCGCGCTCCCTGTGGACGATCACGGAAAGAGCATCGACCTTCTCGCCGTTCACCAGGATGTCGAGCTTGATCAGGTCGCTCTCGCGGTAATCGATGATCTCGTAGTCGAAAGAACCGTAGCCCTGGGTAATGCTCTTGAGCCTGTCGTAGAAGTCGAAGACGACCTCTGCCAGCGGCATGTCGAAGGTGATCTCCACCCTGCCGGGCGTGGGGTAGGACATGTGCGAATTCACGCCCCGCCGCTCCATGCAGAGCTTCATCACCGACCCGACGTACCGGTCGGGAATAAGGATGCTCGCTCTTATGAAGGGCTCCTCACACTTTTGTATCGAAGCCGGGTCCGGGTAGTACTGGGGGTTATCGACAACTAGGACCTGCCCGTCGGTCAGAAAGAAGCGGTACTGCACGCTCGGCATGGTCATCACGATGGACTGGTCGAACTCCCGCTCCAGTCTCTCCTGGACTATCTCCAGGTGGAGCAGCCCGAGAAAGCCGCACCGGAAGCCCTGGCCCAGGGCAGCGGAGGAATCCTTCTGGTAAGTAAGAGACGCGTCGTTGAGCTTGTATTTTTCCAGCGCCTCCAGAAGCGACTGGTAGTCGTCGGAAGCTACGGGGTAGATCGATGAGAAGACAACGGGCTTTACTTCCTTGAACCCCGGAAGGGGCGCTTCGACGGGGCTTGCGTCGAGGGTGATCGTGTCCCCTATCCTCGTGTCGCTCACCGTCTTTATCCCTGAGATAATATAACCGACCATCCCTGCGGTAAGCTCCGGCCGCGGCTCCCTGGCAAGGTGGAAGATGCCCGCCTCCTCGACCTTGTATGCGGCTCCCGTAGACATGAGCTTGATCACGTCGCCAGGCGCCACCTTCCCGTCGAAGACGCGGCAGGTGACGATGGTGCCTCGGAACGAGTCGTAGCGGGCGTCGAAAATGAGGGCCGAGAGCGGCTTCTCGGCGCTGCCCGAGGGGGGCGGGATGCGGTTGACTATCGCCTCGAGAACGTCCTCGATCCCTATTCCCTCCTTGGCCGAGCAGAGTACGGCCTCATCCGGGTCGAGCCCAAGGTCGTGATCTATCTCATTCTTCACCCTTTCGATATCGGCCGAGGGCAGGTCGATCTTGTTTATCACCGGGACTATGGCAAGATTGTGCTCCATCGCTGCGTAAAGGTTCGCGAGCGTCTGCGCCTCCACTCCCTGAGAGGCGTCAACGAGCAGCAGGACCCCTTCGCAGGAGGCGAGCGCGCGCGATACTTCGTAGGAGAAATCGACGTGGCCGGGCGTGTCGATGAGGTTGAGCTCGAATTCGGCGCCTTCCCTGCTCGTATAGGGAAGGCAGATAGTCTGGCTTTTTATCGTGATCCCCCGCTCCCTCTCGATGTCCATGTTGTCGAGGATCTGGTCCCTGAACTGCCTGTCGTCCACGAGGTGGGCGTGCTGGATAAAGCGGTCCGCCAGCGTCGATTTTCCGTGGTCGATGTGCGCGATGATGCTGAAGTTCCTTATCTGTTTCATGAAAGGGGCCGGGTCCCGGAAAGGGTGAAATATAATACTCTATTCTTCCGACTACGTAAAGCCGCCGCGGCTCGCACCCTTTTCTCTTTACTTCTGTTAAAGGCCCCCGCCAACTACCCCCCGGCCGCTCGCACCTTAATCTTCCGCTCCCTATGGTAGCCGGGTACCCGCCGTCCACAGGCGGGTGGCAACCGGCCTTACCGTAATCGGGGCTCCCCGCTCGCACCCCTTCCTCTTGTTCTCCAATGGTACCTGATACAGATTTGTGCAAGAACCCCCCAGGGTCATACCGTTTTCTCTCTGTTAAAGACCAAATCTCCCCCGGCCGCTCGCACCTTATTCTTCCGCTGACCCGGCGCTCCCGGACTTACCCGTAATTGGTGCTCCTTCCACTCAAATCCGGAACTCGCAACATATGTGGGTATCTCGTTTGATTCGTGGTCCCTGGAGCTATTTAAAAGGACTTGCGTCTGCCTCGTCACAAGGCTGCGTCGCTCAGACAGCCGGATTTGTGCACTTCTCACTATTGTTTTGTTGTCTATGGAAGTGCACCGCTCCTTCCGCCCCAATCGGGTACCCAAGTCCTCCCGCGATGGTCGCGTAAGAAAAGGCCCTCCCGTCCGGGGTAAAGAATAACCAGACACGTAAGAGATCTAGAGGTATCTTTAAGGGCTAGAGGGAAGGACCTTCCGTGAGTATTCCATAAGCGCGTCGTGCGGAACGAGCGGGGTATACCCGCAGGAAGGGTAGAACGTTAGAACGCGCCCGTTTCGATTCCGCTCCATTAAGTGAGGTAAAGCTAGGATCGATAGAGGTCAGGAGCCGCCGGGAGCGTAAGCGGAAGCGGCTTACTGATAACGGGCGCGTTTAGTTCTACCCTTTTCGATGCGGGTCGCTCTAGTGGAGCACCAAGCCTTGATGGAATCCTCTTGTGAGATCCTTCCCTGGGAGAGTGTAGATTAATGGCGCAAATGGAATACTCCGGAAGGGCCTTACCGGGGAGGAACGGAAAGACTCAAAAGAAAAGAAAACTAGAAGAGAAAGCGGTAGGTGTAAGTAGCAAGAGACTAAGAAGAGAAAAAGAGAAGAGACTGAAAAGAGGCAGGGGCTGGGAGAAGCGTTGGGGCAAATGGAATACTCCGGAGGGCCTTGCCGGGATGGACGGAAAGACTCAAAGGTAACAGAAAAAAAGCAAAGAAAGAAAAAGGGCCGGGGAAGAACAGCGCCGGCGGGACGGGAATCTCATCGCCGAGCGGCCCGGGGGCGCGACTCTTTTCGCGCCTCGGGGGATACCGGCAGGAGAATTAGGCCGCCCCTAAGAGAGCCTGTGGCCCCTCTATGAGAAATATGTTAGACTCTTCATACCTACCCGATCGGAGGTATCAAAAAATGCAAAAAAAAGAATGGTTTAGAATATTTCTCGTTTTTGTGGCTTTCCTGGTCTTTTTCGCCTTCGTGCTCGAGATCGACTCTTTTGCCAGGGTCGGCGGCGGCGGCTCCATGGGCTCCATGGGCTCCCGCAGCTTCAGCGCCCCGAGCAGTCCGTCCCCTTATAGTCCTTCCACGCCCACCCAGCCGTCTCAGCCCTCCCAGCCGTCTCAGTTCGGAGGCGGGGGCCTTTTCAGGAGCATGCTCGGCGGCATGGCCGGCGGCTTCCTGGGCAGCATGCTCTTCAGGAGTCTGGGCTTCGGCGGCTTCGGAGGCATGGGCGGCGGTGGCATAGGCCTCTTCGAGATCATCCTCCTGGCCATAGTCCTCTTTGTCGTCTACCGCTTCCTGAAGAGGAGGAGGGACGCGGCCGGGGCGTCTTATTACCAGTCTTCCGGCTACGGGGGCGGAGGCTCTCAGCAGCCCTACGAGCCCACATACGCCCCAGGGGGGGCGGAGACAGACACCGAGACAGGATTGCGCTACATACGGCAGATGGACCCGTACTTCGACGAGGCCCGGTTCCGCGACATGTGCCTGGACACGTTCTTCAAGATCCAGGGCGCCTGGGCGAATAGGGACGTGGCGCCCATCAAGGGCATTCTTACGGACGAAATGTACCGTATCATCCAGGGCGACGCCGACAAGCTGAAGGCGGATAAAAGAATAAACAAGCTCGACAACATAGCGGTAAGGTCGACCGACATCAGCGAAGCCTGGCAGGAATCGGGCAGGGATTACATAACCGTTCACTTTTACGCGAACCTCGTGGACTATACTGTCGATGAGGCTACGGGCCAGGTCGTGGCCGGCAGCAAGACCGACCCCGTCAAGTTCGAGGAATACTGGACGTATACCCGGCAGGTCGGCGGCAACCCCTGGCAGTTGTCGGCGATAACGCAGCCGCAATAATGAAAAGAGCAGGCAGCCCGATGGAGATCATGGAAGAGGTGCGCATCGGTTCCACGAGGTTGCGCGTCATAAGGGGGGATATAACGGAGGCGCCCGTCGACGCGATCGTCAATGCGGCGAATTCACACTTGCAGCACGGCGGCGGCGTGGCAGGCGCCATCGTGCGGAAGGGCGGGCGGGTGATCCAGGATGAAAGCGACCGCATAGGGTTTGTGCCCGTAGGCCGGGCCGCAGTGACAACGGCGGGCAGTTTGCCGGCAAGGTACGTTATCCACGCCGTGGGGCCACGCTGGGGCGAGGGCGATGAGGAAGGGAAGCTAGCCTCCGCCGTGAGGAACACTCTGGCGCTCGCAGAGGAAAAAGGGTTTACGAGCCTTGCCATGCCCGCGATAAGCGCCGGCATCTTCGGCTTCCCGAAGGACCGGTGCGCCCGTATCATCGTCGGCGAGATCGCGGCATTTGCAAAGGGAGCGAAGGCGGTCGAGGGAATAGACATATATCTGATGGATTCTGAGATAATCGGCTTTTTTTCGAAAGAGGTCGAGCGGCTGAAAGGGGCCTGAAGCCAGCCATGTGCGGCATATTCGGTATATTCGGCCACGGTGAGGCCTCCAACATGGTTTACCTGGGGCTCCACGCGCTGCAGCACAGGGGGCAGGAGAGCGCGGGCATAGTCAGCACCGACGGGTCCACGATGTACGCGCGCAGGGAGATGGGCCTCGTCTCCGATATATTCAACGAAGAGACGCTGAGGGAAATGCCCGGCCATGCGGCCATCGGCCATGTCCGCTATTCGACGGCGGGTTCGAGCAGCATCAAGAACGCCCAGCCTTTTGCCGTGGAGTATTCCAAAGGCTCCCTCGCCATAGCCCACAACGGCAACCTTACCAACGCAAGGATCATCAGGGACGAGCTGCAGAACTACGGGTCCATCTTCCAGTCGACCATGGACACAGAGGTGATAGTGCACCTCATCGCCCTCTCCCACGAGAACCTGACCCTGGACAGGCTCATAAGCGGGCTCAAAAGGATAGAAGGCTCCTATTCGCTCCTGATCCTTACGGACAGGGAGATGTTCGCCGTCCGCGACCCTTACGGGTTCAGACCCCTCGTCATCGGCAAGGTGAAGGACGCCTACGTGGTCGGGAGCGAGACGTGCGCCTTCGACCTGATAGAGGCTGAATACCTGCGCGAGGTAGAGCCGGGAGAGGTGATCTATTTCTCCGAAGAGGGCGTCCGCTCCTATTTCCCCTTCAAAAAGGTGGAGCCTCGCCGCTGCATCTTCGAGTACATTTACTTCTCCCGGCCCGACAGCCACGTTTTCGGGCGCACCGTGTACCAGGTGAGGAAGGCCCTCGGAAGGGAGCTGGCAGCGGAAAGCGGGATCGAGGCGGACATGGTGGTCCCCATACCCGACTCCGGCATAAGCGCCGCCATCGGCTACTCCCAGGCCTCAGGCATCCCTTTCGAGATGGGCCTCATAAGGAACCACTACATCGGCAGGACGTTTATCGAGCCTAAGGAATCGATCCGCCATTTCGGGGTAAAGCTCAAGCTGAACGCCACTCACGAGACGGTGAAGGGCAAGAGGATCATAGTGATCGATGATTCCATAGTAAGGGCCACCACGGGCAGGAAGATAATAACCATGCTGCGCCAGCAGGGGGCCAGGGAGATCCATTTCAGGGTAACATCCCCCCCGACCCGCTTTCCGTGCTTTTACGGCATAGACACGCCCTCACGGTCCGAGCTTATCGCTTCCTCCCACCGCGTGGAGGAGATAAACAGGCACATGACGTCCGATACCCTCCGGTACCTGAGCATAGACGGCATGAAAAGGGCCATCGGCAACGGGTCGGATTCGTTCCACTATACCTTTTGCGACGCGTGCTTCTCGGGCGAGTATCCGTCCCGGTTTCCGTGGGGGATGGAGTTGGAGCAGATGGAGCTCTTCGTCAAACGGTAGAACTGGCGGCCGGGTTAATTTCACGCCTAACTTTGTCGCGCTGCTGGCCGCGACGCTTCGACGTACAAAAAAGTACGCCTTCGCGCCTCGACCCTTGTGCTTCGCGTTATCCGCGAAATTTCCTCCGGCCGCAAGAGACCGGGGTAGCGACCCCTGGCCGCATAGACACCGCGGGTGAAAACGCGCTTAGCCTCGATAAGGCGCGGAGGGCTGCAAAGAGACTCCGGGGGAGTGAAAAATCCCTCCGCAAGATCGAGTGAGTGAAAGGGATATACGGGCCGGGGCGATTTTTGATGCATGACGCGAAGTCGAGGAGGCGCCCACCGGAATGTACTCTGGCAGTACATGAGGATGGCGCGCCGAACAAGACGACAAAGTCAGGCGCAAAAAGCGTCCCGGCCACGAATAGGGGGTCAAATGGAAGAGCACAAGCGATTGCTGAGGCTGCTTAAGGACCTGTCGTACGAGGAGGGGGATTTCCTGCTCGCGAGCGGAAAGAGAAGCAATTTCTACATAGACTGCAAGGAGACTACCCTTAACCCTGAGGGCATGTACCTTGTGGGCCACCTTATGTACCAGCAGGTGCTGAAGGTGCCGGGGATCGAAGCGGTCGGCGGCGTGAGCGTCGGCGGCGACCCTCTCGTATGCTCCACGGTCGTGGCGTCCTACGCGCTGCGGGCCCCAATTCCCGGTTTTTTCATCAGGAAGGAGCCGAAGGGGCACGGCACGAACCGCTGGATAGAGGGTGGGAAGAACCTGAAAAAGGGCATGAGCGTTCTCATCCTGGAGGACGTCATCACCACGGGCGGCTCCTCGCTCAGGGCGATAGAGGCGACGGAGAAGGAAGGCTTGAACGTAAAGGGAGTCCTGGCCCTCCTAGACAGGCTTGAGGGCGGCAGAGAGGCAATAAAGAACAGGGGTTACCTGTTCGAGTCGATATTCACTCTCGACGATATAAGGCAAATGGTTTGAATGATTACGTTTTGCAGGTTTGATCGGTTTGGTTGACCGCCTTCCTTCCCCCAAATCCTTCCAAAGGCGGCTCGGGCCGGTGGAGCCAGCCGAAGAATTGGAGGGAAGAGACGAGTTTAGCGGTGGAGTAGCGGAGCAGGTGATCCACTTTGAGCCTCCCCTGAGGGCCCTGTGAGGTGCGGAGCCGACGAAATACCCCTTTCCGCCAGATCGTAGCTGTTCGGGCCACCGGCAAACCTCCCGTGCACGTGGGCATCCCGACCCTCCCGGTGCGGGCCGGAACGCGTCCCCGTTTAGACCCCGACTGACCTGGGGAAAGGGTCGCTATTGCGCCATTATGAGGTCCACCACGAATTGAGGACAGCGCTCGAACTCGACGAGGTTCGTCCGCCCCGTCAAAGGACAGCACTTCCCGCATTGCACCCATTTTGCGCACGTGACAGGACCCTGGCATAGCTCGCAGGAGGCGGCGTCGAACCAGCCACAGCCGTGGCAGGTCGGCCCCACTTCCCGCCTCGCGACCTCGCCCCCGAAAAGCACCTCCAGGTCCTCGTATGTGTACGGTACGCCGGTTCCGTAATCAAATACCTCTTCCATAAGTCCGCATCCTGTCCGTGTCTTGCGCTATGGGGGCAAGTGCAGCGTCGGCCCTATACGAGCAACTGTTACAAGAATCATGCCTCTTATCGGCAGTCACCCATTTCTCTTAAGGGGACGGGTAAATTTCTCTTAAGGGCAGGATAAATCGGTCTTCCGGGGATTGCCGGGGAAGGGCCGGTCTGTCTCGCTTCGCAAGACTGTCTTGTTCGGCGAGACAGGCAATCTTGTTCGGCGAGACAGATAGGCGCCGCCGGGCCGCGCAGCTCCAAGGGACATGGGACCGGTTATTGTCCCTGTTCTTGGGCCGCGCGGATTGACATGGCCGGAATGGTTATAGTAAATTATTGGGTTGTATAAAATACCGAAGGGTGACCGATGAAGAGAACGTTCCAGCCGCACAACAAGAGCAGAAAGAGGACCCACGGCTTCCTGGTGAGAATGCGGACCGAGTCCGGAAGGGATGTCATAAGGAGAAGGCGCGCCAAAGGGAGAAAACGACTCACGGTTTAAATGGAGCACACCCTCGGGAAGACCGAAAGACTGCACAAAAGGGACTTCCGTTGCGCTCAATGGGTAAGGTCCGGTAAAACGCCGCATTTTCTCCTATTCAAGAGCAAAAGCGAGCAGACCGAGGCGCGCTTCGGCGTGGTGGTGAGCCGAAGGATAAGGGGAGCAGTGAAGAGGAACAGGATAAAGAGACTGCTGAGAGAGTATTTCAGGCTGCGTAAGGAAGATTTCCTGCCGCCCGTGTGCTATTCGGTGAGGGTGACGGCCATGCCGCAGGCGCCGACCTGGGATTCCGTCAGCCGGGAGATGGATGCGCTGATCGCGAGGGCTGTCGGGGGATGACGAAGATTGTCCTTTTTGCGATAAGACTTTACAAGCTTTGCCTCTCCCCCTATATGCCGACGTCGTGCAGGTTCTACCCGACCTGTTCCTCCTACATGGCCGAGGCCCTCCGAAAAAAGGGGTTCTGGAAAGGTCTCGCCCTGGGCACGGTGCGGATCTTCAAGTGCCACCCTCTTCATCCCGGAGGATTCGATCCCGTAAAGTAGATTGCAGCTAAAGCGAAATTGAGAGGGCACAATGGACAAACGTACGATTATTGCCGTCGTCCTGTCGATGATTATCCTCTTTGCCTGGCAGTATTACTTCGCTCCGAAGACGAACGAGCAGGCAGGACGACAAGGCTCGCAGACCCAAGAGGCAAAGGGCCAGCCGACGAAGACTCAAGGCGGGCCGGGGCCGGAAGCTTCGAAGCCGGGGCCGGCGGCAACGAGTGAGGCGCCCAAGGCTCCCGCCCAGGCAGCCCCCGGTCTTCCGACCGGGGTAGAGCTTCCGGCAGCTGCGGCCCGGTCGAGAACCGTTAAAAAGATCACCGTAGATACGCCGAAGATGAAAGTCACCCTTACGGACATCGGGGGGGGCATCGCCAGCGTGGAGCTGAAGGAATATAAGGAAACCCTGGGCAGCCCCGAAGGAAAGCAACTCGTGAGCGACATCGCGCCCTACCGCTATCTGCCCGCCCTATCGATCATTGAAGGGGGAAGCACCGTGAGCGACGCAGTCCCTTTCAGGCCGGACAGGGGCGACATCACGGTGCGCGACAAGCCGGAGACCATCGTGTTCGAGGGCACCCTCGCCGACGGCACCGACGTGAAGAAGACTTACACCTTCTCCCCTGACGGCTACGGCGTCGGCCTCTCCGTCGAGACGGAAGAGGCCCAGGGAGCGGGGAGCGTCCTTCTGGACTTCGCCACTATGAGCATGAAGGAAAAGTCCCGTTATTCTTTCGCAGGACCCTTCATATACGACGGCAGGAAGCTGGAACAGATCGAAAAGCCGGAAAAATCCGTCAACGCCGGGACTGCATACCAGTACACCGGGTTCGACGAGGGCTACTTTTCCTTTATCCTGGACCCCCGGGGAAAGAAGCCCGATCTTCTGGTGACGAAGGCGGGCGATACGCCGGTCCTCCGCCTCCTTTCCACGGGCGGACGCGCCGACGGAATGATCTATTTCGTGCCCAACAAGATCTCCCTCCTGAAACAGCTCAACATCAACGCGGACAAGATCGTAGATTTCGGCTGGTTCGACATCGTGGCGAAGCCGACGCTGTGGGGGATGAACTTCGCAAACAGGTTCACCCACAACTACGGCATCGATATAATACTCCTGACGATCATCATCAAGATCATCTTCTATCCCTTGAGCGTGAAGAGCTACAAGTCTATGAAGAACATGCAGAAGCTGCAGCCCAAGCTCGCGCAGCTGAAAGAAAAATACAAGAACGACAAGGAGAGGCTTAACCAGGAGATGATGGGCATTTACAAGAAGGAGGGCATCAACCCCCTGGGCGGCTGCCTGCCTATGATCATACAGATACCCGTCTTCTTCGCCCTCTACAAGGTGCTCATGGCCGCCATCGAGTTCCGCCACGCCCCGTTCATACTCTGGATCAACGACTTATCCGCGCCGGAGAACCTTTTTACCCTGCAAGTGGCCGGATATGCTCTGCCGCTTCGGATACTGCCCCTCATAATGGGCATAACCATGGTGATCCAGCAGAAGATGACGCCGACGGGCGGCGACCCGATGCAGGCCAAGATGATGATGTTCATGCCCATATTCTTCACTTTTCTCTTCTGGGGGTTCCCCGCCGGCCTCGTCCTTTACTGGCTAGTGAACAATGTGATCTCGATAGGCCAGCAATATTACATCAACAAGCAGGTCGCATAAGGAGAAGGACCCATGGATTTCATTGAAGCCGAGGGCAAGACTTATGAAGAAGCCGTCAGGAAGGCAGCTGCCGGCCTCAACGCGGAAGAAAAAGACCTCGATATCGAAGTGACCGAGGTGGATACGAAAGGCATACTCGGCATTTTGGGAAGCAAAAAAATAAGGATAACGGCAAGGCTCAGGGCGCCGGTCCCGGAAGAGGCGGCGGCGGAGCCCTCGCCCGAAGAGTATGCAAAGAGATTCCTCACGGAAATAGCCGCCATGTACGATGTTTCCCTCAGGGTGAGCACAGAGAGCCGGAACGACCGGATACTGTTCTGTCTGGAGTCATCCGACCCGGCGGCCCTTACCGGAAAGGACGGAGAGGTCCTGGAGGCCCTCCAGCACCTGGTGAAACTGGCCGTAACGAAGCGATACGGGCAGAGTATGAAGCTCCTCCTCGACGTGGACGGCTTCAGGGAGCAGCACAAGCAGCATCTGGTGGCCATGGCGAAAAAACTGGCGGACACGGCAAGGAGAGAGGGCAAGCCCCAGATGACGAAACCCCTCAACCCCTACGAGCGGCGCATAGTCCATACCCTTTTCAAGAACAGCGACAGGGTCACGACGCACAGCGAGGGCGAGGGGCACCTGAAGAAGGTCGTCATCAGCCCTTCGCGCCAGGAGCGGTCCGCCGGCGGTCGGGGAAGAGGGATCTAAATCCGGCCGGCGCACGCGCTTGCCTTTGGGGTAGGAAGATTTCGTACCTGTAGCCTTACCAGGAGATATGCCCCCCGAAAACGATACCATTTGTGCCGTCTCCTCACCCACCGGTGAAGGGGGAATAGGGATAATTCGGATGAGCGGTCCCTCCTCCCGCGCGGTCCTGCGGGCTCTTTTCAGGCCCAGGAAACGGGTGCGCTCCTTCGCGTCCCATCGCCTCTACCTCGGTTTTATCTTCGATCCCGCGACCCGGGCGGATGTGGACGAGGTGTTCGCCGTCTTCATGGACCCTCCGCGCACCTACACCAGGGAAGAGATGGCAGAGGTCTATTCCCACGGAGGGCCGGCCAGCCAGAAGGCCATCCTTGACCTCATGACCGGACTGGGCGCCAGGCTCGCCGAACCCGGCGAATTCACGAGGAGGGCCTTCGAGAGCGGCAGGATCGACCTGGCCCAGGCCGAATCCGTCCTCGACATCATACAGAGCGAAAGCGAAGACGAGCTGCGCTGCGCCCTTTCCCACGTCAAGGGCGCCCTTTCCGAGCGCGTCAATGGCGTAAAGGGCGCAATCACTTCCCTTTTGGCCGAGGTGGAGGCGGAGATAGACTTCCCGGAGGAGGAGCTGGAGAGCGATCTTTCCGGCCGCCGGGAGCGCATCGAGGCGGTGCGGCTCGACCTCGAAAGTCCTATCGCCTCCTACGACGAAGGGCGGGCCCTGAAGGCGGGCGTGGACGTGCTCATAGTGGGCAGGACCAACGTGGGCAAATCGAGCCTCCTGAACGCCCTCGCCCGAAGAGAGCGGGCTATCGTCACCCCCCTGCCGGGCACCACGCGCGACCTCGTGGAGGACACGGTCCGGATAAAGGGGGTAAAATTCGTCCTTACCGATACGGCCGGTCTGGGGAGAGCCGCTGACGCCATCGAGAAAGAAGGTATGGAGCGGGTCATGAGAAGGATACCGGAGGCAGACATCGTCCTCTGGGTGGTCGATTCATCGCAGCCTTACGGAGAAGCGGACGAGGACGTATACACAGCCATAAGGGAAAAGACGACCATTGCCGTCCTCAACAAAGCAGACCTGCCGGAAAGGATAGAGGCCGACCGTATGGATTCGAAGGGCGTCCGCATGGTCGTGCACACCTCCGCCCTCACCGGGTCCGGCCTGGATGCGCTGAGGGCCGGGCTTTATGAGGTTTTCACCGACCGGGGGCACAGGGGGGCGGCCCTCCTCGTCACCAACGTCAGGCACCGCGACGCCCTCGTGAAGGCTGACGAGGCCCTGGCGCGGGCCTGCCTCCGCCTTGGAGAGGGACCGGGTGGCGGGGCCGAATTCCTGGCCTTCGAGCTCCGGGACGCCCTGGCCTCTCTCGGCGCCATCACCGGAGAGACTGCGACAGAAGAGGTGCTGGCCGAGATCTTCAGCAGGTTCTGCATAGGGAAGTAGGCGCCACCCGCAGCCTGCGGTCCTTATGCCCTCTCCTCAAATTTTTTTTCTGTGCGCCGGTGCTCCCTCCACTTAAATCCGGAAATTAAGTCGCCCAGAGGCGGAACAATCGTTCCCTTGCCGATGTCCAAGGTAAGGGAGGCAAAATAAGAGAAGGGGGATCAGGTGTGTAATAGGCTCGGAGTAAAAATCGTTATTGAGAAAGGGAGGCAAGTCCGGGTACAATAGCACGAGAGAAACTCAAAGGGGGAGTAAAATGAAAAAGGTCAATTTGTTGCTGGTGCTTTTTGCCATAGCAGTTTTCCTCATATCTTCATCTATGGCGTTCGGGCAGGCCGCAGCCCGGCCCAAACCTGTAATTATAGTGCCGCCGCCGCGGTCTGCTGTCCCGCCCGGGGGCAACCAGCCTCCTGGAGGCGGCGGAGGCGGGGCGAACGTGCCGAATAACTACACCCCGCCGACCGGCTCGAGCGACACGTACAAATCGAAGCCCGCTCCCCAGAACAAGACCCCTAAGTGGGACCCCAGCAAGGAAGGTCCGCTGGGCTAGCGGTAGAAATTACAAGAGAGACATTGGGGGGCAGGTCACGATCCAGGGGCATGCCCCCCGGAGGATTTGTCCTTGCCTGCATATCCGGATCCGGCAAGTCCTCCTCCCGGCTGCCAATGGGAAGCCCGGCAAATCTTTTGCCCGGAGAGGGTCGGTATGCTAAGCTCAGACATTGTGACAAAGGATCGCATCGACTCTACGGGCTTTATTTTCGTTCTCATACTGACAATGCTCTGGGGAGTAAACTACTTTGCGATAAAGGTTTCGTGCGCTGGTTTTTCTCCCATTTTCACATCGTTCATCCGGTCGGTCGCGGCCTCCGCCTGTGGCGTCATTTACTGCCTGGCAGTACGCCAGCCCCTTTTTCACCGAGATATCCGGCTCTTTCACGGTTTCATGGTAGGCCTTCTATTCGGCGCGGAATTCGTATGCCTCTACCTGGGCATGCTTTATACGAACGCGACCCGGGCGGCTGTTTTTGTATACCTGTCGCCCTTTGTCGTTGCGATCGGCGCGCATATGTTTCTTGGCGAGAGACTCAACGCCATCAAGGTTATCAGCCTCATATTTGCGTTTTTCGGCGTCTACCTGGTGTTTAAGGGAAAACCGCTTTTGCACGCCAGGTCCATGCTTCTCGGGGACTCGCTCGAGATAATGGCCGCAATCTTTTGGGGAGCCACCACTCTCTACATAAAGAAGTACCTGGCCGAGCGGGTGCATCCGATCAACACCTTTTTGTACCAGCTCGTCTTTTCCGTGCCTCTTATCTTCGTATGCGCCTATTTTCTAGAACCTGTATGGGTCGTGGGAGCTCTTACATCGGGGGTCTTCTGGTCTCTTTTCTACCAGTCGATTGTCGTCGCCTTTGCCTCTTTTCTCGTCTGGTTCAAGCTGATACACGCCTATCCCGTTGCCAGCCTTGCTGTCTTCACATTCCTCACACCTATATTCGGAGTCGCCTCGGGCGCGCTCTTCCTTGGCGAGGATTTGACCAGAGGACTCGTAATCGGCCTTATATGCGTATGCATCGGCATTTACGGCACCAACCACCGAAAACCGGTCAGGTCTCCCGCGCCCTCGGCTATCACCCAAAAATAGCCAAGCCTCGCACTTGCCCTTGCAGTCCGCCGGGCAGAGCGTGCACAGCCCCGATTCAGCGGGGTTGCCCCGATTGACCGTCGGGCTCGGGCCACTCAATCATGTATCCCCCCTTACGGATTTTATGGTATCTTATTGCCATAAAATCGGAAGTAACGGTTACCAAACGCCCGGAGTTTTTACTTGCATATGTCCGCCTTGTGGGCTCGCTCACCCGTCGGGTCGGGTTCGGCTGAAGGACCGGCGGTTTTTCAGGCGGCAAATGCTTCCTCAGGAAAAGGCTGTCCCCGGCAGCCCTTCCGTCTCGACGTGACCCGGGATGTCAGAGAAAATGTATAAACAGGCAAGGAGGAAAAAGAAGATCATGAAGCTTACGGAAGTTTTCGGCTCCAACGTTTTTAACGATAAGGTCATGAAGGAGAGGCTGCCAAAAGAGATTTACAAGGCCCTGAGGGAAACGATAGAAAGAGATGTGCCCTTGCAGCCCCATGTCGCCGATATAGTCGCGAACGCAATGAAAGACTGGGCCATCGAGAAAGGGGCGACGCACTATACCCACTGGTTCCAACCCTTGACCGGTATAACGGCCGAAAAGCACGATTCTTTCATATCTCCCGCCCCCAACGGCGGCGTCGTCATGGAATTTTCCGGAAAACAGCTGATCCAGGGCGAACCGGATGCCTCTTCATTCCCGAGCGGCGGCTTGCGCGCCACCTTCGAGGCGAGGGGATATACCGCATGGGATTGCACCTCGCCGACGTTCCTGAAGGAAGATGAGAGCGGCAACGTGACGTTGACCATCCCCACGGCCTTCTATTCTTACAACGGCGAGGCCCTGGACAAGAAGACACCTCTTCTCCGCTCCATGGCCGCCGTCTCGAAACAGGCGTTGCGGGTGCTGAGGGCGCTGGGCAACACCACGTCCTCTAAAGTTACGTCCACAGTCGGTCCCGAGCAGGAATACTTCCTCGTAGACAAGAAGTTCTATATGGAGCGGGTCGACCTCATGCTTACTGGCCGCACGATATTCGGCGCCTCCGCCCCCAAGGGGCAAGAGCTCGAGGACCAGTATTTCGGGGCGATAAAGGACAGGGTTTCCGCCTACATGCAGGACCTCGACACGGAGCTGTGGAAGATGGGCATTACTTCCAAGACCAAGCATAACGAGGTGGCGCCGGCGCAGTACGAGATGGCCCCCATTTTTTCAACGACGAATATCGCCGCCGACCACAACCAACTGGTCATGGAGACAATGCAAAAGGTTGCCTTCCGCCACGACCTGGTATGCCTGCTGCATGAAAAACCGTACGCCGGCATCAACGGCTCGGGCAAGCACAACAACTGGTCTCTTTCGACCGATGACAATATCAATCTGCTCGATCCGGGGCATACGCCGGGCGAGAACGTAACGTTTCTCCTGTTCCTTAGCGCCCTTATAAAGGCCGTCGATACCCATGCCGACATACTCCGGGCTACCTGCGCGAGTGCCGGAAACGACCATCGCCTTGGCGCCAACGAGGCCCCCCCGGCCATCGTCTCGATATTCATGGGCGACGAGCTTACGGAAATCCTCGAAAAGATCTCGAAAGGCGAAAAGTTTTCGACAAAAGGGGCGCAGTTTCTCAAGGTAGGCGTCGACACGCTGCCCATGATCCCGAAGGACAACGCGGATCGGAACAGGACGTCCCCCTTCGCCTTCACCGGCAACAAGTTCGAATTTCGGACGGTCGGCTCTGCGCAGTCCATATCAGGGCCGAATGTAGCCCTGAATACGATCGCGGCGGAGGCCCTCGACGAAACAGCTACCCGGCTCGAAAAAGCCAAGGACAAGAATGCAGAGGCAGCGGCGATAGTCAGGGAGATTTACAAGAAGCACGGCCGGGTGATCTTCAACGGAAACAACTATTCGGAAGAATGGGTCGTGGAAGCGGAAAAGCGCGGCCTGCCGAACGTGAGGAACTCCGTCGACGCGTTGAAAGCGTTCATCACCAAAAAATCTCTTGCCCTTTTCGAGAAATACGGGGTCCTTACACGCAAGGAACTCCATTCGCGCTATGACATATACGTGGACAACTACGCCAAACAGATCAATATCGAGGCGCTTACGGCTATCGAGATGTTCAAGAGACAGTTCCTGCCCGCCGGAATAGAGTACGCCACCTTCCTGGCCGATTCCGTTTCCAGTTTTCAGTCTGCCGGCGCAGGCGCTTCCGTCCAGCAGGGCCTTTTGAAGCAAATGGCGGACCTCCTTGCTTTTTCCTTCAATAATGCAGCCAAGCTCGAATCGGCAACAGCAAAGGCACAGACGATAGACGACACTGTAAAGAAGGCCGAATGCTTCCGGGATAAGGTCGTCACGGCCATGCAGGGTCTGCGCGCCGACGTGGACCGCATGGAAAGGCTGGTCCCGAGGGATATGTGGCCGGTACCGGGTTACGCGGACCTCTTGTTCAAGCTGTAGCGGACACCCTCACCACCTGTAGCTCACGTCCAGCATAACGTGTCCGTTCGTCTGTGCGACTGCTCCCACTATGGGCTGGGGGCTTATCGGAGCAGTCATATCGCCATAGAGCGCCCAGTGGATAGCCCCGGTCCGGGCAAAGGTCCAGCGGCCGTACAGGCCGCCTTCGGGACCATGTATTCCGATGCCTGCCCTGATGCCGGCCTCTTTTTGGGACAGGAAGGCAAAAAAGGGGCTTTCTTCCTTCGTCTCGATAATACTCTGCCCGGTCTTGGTGTCCATGATCGCGACCGCATCGGTCTTGCCGCCGTCGATGTTCGCCACCTGGGCCGTGGCCGTGACCTGCTTGTCGGGGTCCTTCGCGATCGCTTCCGGTAGCTTCAGGTCGCGGACCACCGTCTGCTTCTCCACCGTTACGATCTGAGGCGGGCCGGGAACGGTCACGACCTTGATTTCTGCTGCCTGAGGGATAGGCGGGGCAGGGGTAAACTGAGCGGAAGGAGCGGCCGGCGGGTGGAGGTGCGTCCAGAGCGTCGAGGCCCCCATAGCAAAGACGACGGGGAATAGGGCGATCTCTACACCTGTTCGCAGCTTCATGGTGTCTTTATCCCCTTGCTCAGATACCCGCATATCCCGCCGCCGACTGCGAGGCCGATGTCCTTGGCGCCTTCAACGCGGAGGAAGAAAGCGACTATGACGATCCCCGTGGCGCATGCGAGGGCTGCCAGGGTCTCTACGCTGGGCCATTTGTCGGTCATGACACCCTCGCCGTTGCGTCCGCCACGGCCTTGTCGGCCTGTTCGGCCGCTTCCTGCACGGCAGCCGTGACCTTGGCCGCCTCCTCGTTTGCCAGGTTAGCCGCGCTCTGCTTCAGGCTCGCTTCCTTGCGGGCGATGTAAGATTTGCGCTTCAAGTAGTAGACCGCTAAACCGATGACCAATATTGCTCCTATGATGATTCCGTGCAGCATGTCCTTCTCCTTTCTGTTTTTCTCGGCCTTGGCCGTTATTGCGCGTAGTACCCTTCGAACTGCGCCATCACACCCGCTATGGCATACTTCGAGACCGACGCGAGCGGCGTATCGTGGCCCGCCTTTAATTGTCCGCAGACAAACTCCAAATATTCGCTCGTGTCGTTCTCGTTCGGCGGCGCGAACTTAGCTATGAACTGCCCGAAGGTCAGCCCCCTCTCCTGGTCCTTCTCGATCTGCCTGTGGGCTGCGTTCCAGCCGTGCCAGGGAGTGTCGAAATGAGCGAACCTGCCGTCCGCGACGGCGTTGGGCTGGCCCGCGAAGTCCAGGTTGATCGGATTGTTGTTACGCTGAGGAATGTTCATCTATTACCTCCTTGCCTGTTTTATCTCCTTCAACTGCTCCTTGACGTTGTCGAATTCCGCTTTCATCAACTCCTTGAGGCCGGCCAATTCCGCCGCATATCTCTGCTGAATCTCCTCTTTTGCGGACGAATGGAAGCTCCAGCCTAAACGGAGAAGGGCCATAAGGAGCGTCGCTAGGATGGGGATGAGCACGGGCCACGTCACCACTGCCTTGTGCGCTTCTCTTTTGACTATCTTCTCCACCTGCGCCGTCTGCTGTCCGTTCAACTCAGCCATATTCAACCCCGATAAAGACAGTGTTGAGTTTTGAGTTAAAATATTTTTCACGCAAGTTCAACAGATTTAATACCGTTTTGAGTTTTGAGTTAAATGCCTTTTTGCAGGCAAAATAAGGCAAAAGGGCCTCTTTTCACGCAAAACTCAACACTCAAAACTGTCTTTCTCCTACGGTCCTATCGTTATCGTGTACGTCACGTTATTCGCCGCTATGCCCCCGTTCGTCGCCCAGTTTTGCGTGCTGCCCCCGGGGGTGCTGACAATCACGCAGCCGGTTGTATCGGGGGCCGTGAGCTGCTGAAACTGAAGGTTATCAACATAGAACTCAGAAGTCCCGGACGTATTAGAGGTAAGGTAAAAAGGTGTGCTCGTCCGGTCGGCAACGGTGTAGAATGCCTGTTTGGTATAGGTCGCGTCCGTGTAATTCGGCGAGTAGGTATTTGTCCCGGCATTGGAGAACCTCGCCGTTTGCGTCCAGGATCACGGGGTTGGAGTTCTGGGTAAGCCCCGTGGAGTCCGTAAAGGTGGCCTTCAGAAAACCCGTGCCGGACGTACCCGGTTGCAGCGTCCAAAGCAGGCCCCTGCCAGGGGGTTGCCGGTGCCGGGGTAAAAGGCGCGGAAACGAGGATATGGAGCTATTGATGTCTGATTCATCGGCTCACCTCAAAAGTTGATCCCATAACGTTTCCCTTCCTGGATCTCCTCCTGGAGCTTCTCGATACCGGCGAAGTCGATGTTAAGGTTGATGGCTTCCACCTGGGCGATCCTCTCCTTTGCGGTCTCGACGACTTCCCTGACCGACTCGCCGAGGGAGATCACGCTTGCAAGGCTGTCGAAGGGCGGGACTGAATAATAGTCGCCCCGGTGTCTCACGGCCATCCGGAGCTTTACCCACCGGCGCATTTCCTTCGGGAAGGTTATGTTGACAAAGGTCTTCGAAGCCTCGCTCGAATCCATTGAGATTGCGAGGGCGTACTTGTGCTTCATCACGGGGGCCGTCTTTTCGCCCGTGGCGAGGCCGTACACGACTTCCGTGTAGTTCTCGATCAGCTCGCTCTGGATCGCCGCGACTCCCGGCGCTGCAAGCCTTATGGTAGAGTCGATCAGGTACGGCACCCGGTCCTTGTCGATCTTGAATTCCGCCGAATAGAAAAAGCGTGTCTTGTGGCGTTTGAACTCGGGCGCGAGCCCCTCATTGATGAGCCTCGCCGCTTCGGGAAGCTCCCTTTCCGACCCGTAGACCCGGCTGATGATCCCGCTGCCCTTGCTCTCGTACCCGATAGTGGTGGGGTATAGAAGCTCCCCTTCCCACGTGATCCCGTCAAGCCCGGGCTCTACGCCGGGGAGCAGCTCTTCGCAAACGAAGACTACGTCCTCCTTGTAAGGGCCGGCCTTGTGGGCGATGTAGTCGATGCGGGACTCGGACGCCCGCAGATCCTGGTGCTTGAAGCTCTCCGAGATGCCGCGGAAGTTGTTATCGACTTTGATGTAAAAGTCCTTGCGGTCGGCGCAGAACTTCCGGAGGGCGGTCACGCCCTTTATCCTGTGCGTCTCCTGCACGGGCAGTCCGTTCTCCTTCTGCCTGGTCCGGCCGTGCCAGCGGTCGAGCTCGAGCCGCTCCGCAGCGCCGGCGCCCGCCACAGGGTACCCGTGTCCCCTGAGCCACTCCACCATTGCGGCGCACTGTGTGTCGGGGACGAAGATAAAATCGGCCCGGTCGAGGTGCTCCTCGAAGGAATCGACCCGCTCCAGCCCGTCGAGGCCGGAGCCGATCTCGACCTTGTAAGGCGCTGGGAACGCCTCGCGGGTGGGGACGTAGTACTCGACGGACGCGCAGTCCCGGAGGAGCCGCAGGGCGTTCTCGGTGAAAAGGCCGAGGTCGTAGACGAGCGCTTTTTTGTTTGACAGGTTCAATTCGGACTCCCGGAAATTCTCTCTCCGTATTGCTTCGCAAGAGCTGCTCCGTCGGCTGTTCTCTTGCCTGTGTCGGATTGCGGACCCGCCGCTTTTTCCAAATGATAATGGCCGTCAGGCCTTTGGATGACATCGTAGCCCGGATAGTGGATGACACCGTTCCGAACGGTGAGCTTCGAGGCATCTATTGATTTCCAAAGCGTGTCCATCCGCTCGAGCAGCGGCTTGATCGCAGCGATACCCTGCGGACCGAGCTTATGAACCATATCCGCCATATTGTCTATCCGTTGCTGCGATTGCGCCTGCATCCCCTGCGCCCCGCTCGCCCTTCCCACGTCCATGTAATCCTCCCGGCTGCCCGTCCAGGGGGTCATCGTGCGCCCTGCGCCGCCCATGGAGGCCGCCAGAGCGTTGACGGGCATAGGCGACGCGCCGGGCATAGGCCCGCCGGGCGGGTTATTCGCCCCCGGCGCCGCAAGACCGTTCGCGGGACCCGAACCGGGTGCGCCGGAGCTCATCAGCCCGCTCAGGTAGGCGTTGCGGGTGGCCTCCGCCTGGCCCTCCGTGATGGCGCCCTGGTTGACCGCGTCCTTGAGCCTTATGTCGAGGAGCTTGTTCCTGATCCCGCCTGCGTAGTAGTCCTGCGCGTCCTGGAGCATAAGCGCGAAGTCGGGCAGGACGACCTGCTGCGGGCGGCCGAGAAGAGAAGAAAGACCATAATCGTTAGCCATGTGATCACCTCGAATTAGAAACTCTGCCCTGCACCGCCCCATCCGTACATATATTGGCTGTACGGATCGTAAGGGTTGTTTGCCGCGTTGTACATATAGCCGGAGTTCCCAAGACCGTTCCCCCCCTGGTACTGCTGATTCATATACTGATTCATGTAGTAGGCGGGCATCCCGTAATTGAGGCCCGAATTGATCGCCCCGGTGTACGCGTTCGCGGCCCCGATCTGGCCCGCGGCAAGGGCGTTGCCCGCGCCTACCCCGTATTGGCCCATCGTGTTTGCCGCCTGCAGGCCGAGTTGTGCTTCCGAGGTCGCCGTACCCTGGCCCGAAGTCGATAAGCCGGTCAGCATGTTATAGGGCATGGTGTACTGGGAGTTCAGGTTCTGCTGGTAGGTGTTGAGGGCCTGGTTGTAGTACTGGTCCATATACTGCGTCGCCGCACCCTGACCGTAATTCTCAAGGGCGGTCCCCATGTTCCCGGAGCCGTAATTTCCCGCAGCGGCCCCGCTTGCCGCGAGGGCGTTAACTCCCTGCTGCGTCACCCATTGGTAATCGGGGTTGTTGGAGATCCGGGTCGGGTCGAAAGAGAAGGCCGGAGTGTTGAGAAGGCCGCCTTGCTGTGATACCGGCCCGGTTGCCCCAGCCGGCGCCCCCGTGTTCGACTGGCCCATGCCGTAGGCGAGCGAATTGACCGCCCCGGTGCCTGCCTGGAGCCAGGGCTTCATGTTCTGCTGCTGCTGGAGCCATTCCTGATAGGTGAGCTGCTGACCCTGAAGGTTCGCGTTGGCCGCCGTCTGTGCCGCCGACTCCTGCGCGTTCGCACCTATGAGCGAGCCGCCGAGCAGCCCGACCCCGGCGCCGATTATTGCTGTCGCTCCCATCTTATCCTTCCTTTGCCCCCTGTTTGAACACCGGCTTCACACCGTTCGGCCCTTCTTTTAGGACCTTGACATAGTATTTCCCAAAGTCCTGGTAGTGCATCCCCTCGAAGAGGCGGTAGACCCCGTTGTGCATCCCGCCGTGGGTCATGAGGAGCTGCGCACCAGCCTTTTCCGCCGCTCTTTCCGCAAGGCGCACGAGGCGCATCCCTTCCGATCCTTTCCGGTAGTCCGGATGAAGGAAGAGGAGCGGGACCGTACCGTAGATGCATGCATAGTGTGGGTGCGGGCCGATAACAACGACGACCCCCGCCTTGAGTTGGCCTCGCTCGTTCCGCCCGATCACTATTCGCAGGAAGCCCGCAGCATCCAGCGCCCTATAAAACACCCAGTCCAGGTCAGGGGGGAAGTCGTGGAAGGGCGCGGCCACTTCCTCCCAATAGATATCCGCAAGGAGGAGCATCTCCTCTTTCAGCCTGTCATCGAGCTTTTCAACTCGGTAATCGAGCATCAGATCACCCCATGTAGTGCCATGCGCTCCCCGTCCACCTGTAATACCCTTCTCCGCTTCCGGGGTTCCAGTCCGTCCCGTTAGCGTAAGCCAAAAGCCCCCGCATGTGGGGCGGCTCCGTCTTGCCGAACCTCGGGTTCGTCGGGTCGATGTAAGAAAGGACTTTGCCCGTTGCCGCGACTTCGGCGAGCCACTGCTGCCAGACCGTGCTGGACAGGGGATAATTGGCGGAAGGGGCCTGTCTTATCATTCTCCGTATGCTCCGAGGATTACCCTTTTTACCGGGTCCGAGACGGCGACCCTGAAAATCCTGTCCCTGCTCACTCCGAGCCTGCGCCATACGGCCCTTGCTTTGTACTGTCCCACGGCCCCGATGGAGGCTGTGTAGTCGTTGCTCCAGGTGTGGCCCCCGTCGTCGGACCACGAGAGGGCGGCGCTCCCGCCTACGCCCGTTTCCATGTCCACGTGGAGGCGTTTTATGAAGATGTTCTGGAGGTCCTTCTTGTCGGCTACGTGCTGGCATGTCCTGACCGAGACTATGGGCTGCCCGTTGTCCGTATATATGCCCGCCTGCATCTTGTAGATGTTCCCGCTCTGCCAGTCGCCGATAAGGTGCATCCCCGCGAAATAGGCGTAACAGTTCCCGACGTGCCTCCCTATCGCGTAGGGGGCGCCGGTCCATGTCGATCGCTCGTGCCAAAGCCCTGTAGAGGCGTCGTAGACGAAGGTCGCGTTGCCTTGCGGGAAAGTGAGCACGTAAAAAGTGTGCCCGCCATCAGAATAGCAATAGCCGAAGGCGTCGACGACGATCGATAACTGGCCGATCCGGTAGTTGATCGGCGGGGGGCTGACTACCTGGGGGTTGCCCCCCTGGCCGATGATCTGGACGACCCCCACAAGCTCGCCACCGTCGTTCTGGCGCTGGTTGGCAAGGAAGAAGAGGGAGTTGCCGCCCCTCGCGGCGGACCAGGGCGCAGGGGTGCCGTAGTCGAGGACCGCCGCGCCCGACCGCTGGAACGGAAAGCCCTGGCTCGTCGGCACGCCCGCGTCGTACCAGACCTCGGAAGTGTACTCCTTGATGATCCATAGCTGCTGCTCCATATTGAAGATGCACTTTATGAGGTCGGGTGCGGCCGATATGGGGGAAGTCGCGAGGGCGTTCCAGGTCGTGCCGTCATAGAGATTCGAGGCGTACGCCGACATGCTGCCCGAAGGGGCAATCACGAAATAGCCGTCTATGTAGGCCAGGGCGATGGGGTTCCCCGGCCAGCCGCCCCCCGAAATAGCCGCGAAGGCGGCGGTCGAGACGTTGTAAATGTAGCCCGCAACGCCGTCGATTATCATGAGCTGGTTGCCGCCCACGCCGGAAGCGGCAAGGCCGTTGTCCGCCATGAGGACCCTGCCGCTTGATGTCTGGAGCGTACCCAGAGGGGCGGACATCGCGCCGGCCGCTGTCACGGAGTAGAGCTTTCCGCCGATTACCACGTAAAGGACGCCGCCGAAGACGTGCGTCCCCCGCACTGCCATTGAACCGAAGCCCGCCCAGAGGGCGGTGCCCGGCGTCCCCAGGAGGGCGATCACGTCTTTGGCGTCCCTGGGCGATATCTCCGGATAGAGATTGACGGACCGGGAGGCATCGAGGTTGCTGCTCACTCCTAAGTATCCCGCTCCGCAGATAGGAAGATGCATCTTACGACCCCTTTGCCGACTTTGTCATGTAACCCAGGATGCCGCCGCCCACCGCCGTTGCAATTTCAGGGTGGCCGGTGGCCAGGCCCCAGCATGCGAGAACGGTCAGGCAGACCAAAGCCACCGCATTGTCGTCAAAAAGCTTACCCATCGTTGCCACCTTCCCCGGTGGCTTAGGCCGGGGGGGCTGTGATAGCCGCTTGGACGATGTCCATGACCCTTGAGATGCCTGCGTCCAGCAAGCTCGGCCCGCCCTCCTGAAGCGGCTGCGTGATGGCATCGAGGGTCTTCTTTTGCCCGCCCGTGCTCACGCTGTCGATGGCCTGTGCCGTCCGCTTCACGTCATTTGCGATCATGGTCGCCTGCGTCGCGCTGTCCACCTTCCCGCTCGTCGCCTGAAAGATGTCGTGTGTGACCGATGGTACGGTCTTGAGGGCAGCGGCAGCGAATGGCGCCGTAACCGGGTCAAAAGCCATAGCCATGCCGATAAGCTCTTCCAGTCCTTCCACTACAGATTCTACGTTCATACTCTTTCCTCCTTGTTTTTATCGCGCTGCTTACGCAGTCGCGTATTTCGCTCTCAGTGCGTCGCACCGGTTGAGCAGCCCCTTGAGAAACTGAGGCTTGGCGGTCGTTCTGTAGTGCTGCTCCCGCATGTCCAGAAACTCGCGCCAATCCTGCGTGATGGCGAGGGTATGCTTTGCCCAATTTTCCCCCGGGTTCACGGCCGAGTCGAAGGCTACCACGTCCAGAGGATGGGGTAGTGAATCGGCAGCTATGAAGTCCCAAAAATGGACCCGATAGAACTCCGTCGCGTACGCCCCCGCATCATCCGGCGCCATATCCTTGATGAGCGAGTACTCATGCGGCCAGAAGTGAGCGGATATGCCGAGGCGGGTCTGCCCGCCGGGATCGCCCTTCAGATTCGAGTCGAAGCCCTCCTCGCGGAAGGTAAAGGCGATAGCTTCGGGAAATGAGCCGTTCATAGTTTCGCCGTCCTTTGCAGGAGTATCTTTATATCGCCCCGCATCTCCTTAATTGCCCCCCAGAACTCGTCTTGGTCCTTCTCCCTTTCCCTCTCCATGGTGGCATGAAGGCTGCACACCTTCCCGCTGCCGTTATCCTTCGACCGCTTTATTACTGCCATTGCCACCGGACAAGCCGCGAATGCCACTCCTACTATCAGGACCGCGAGCTCCATGCTCATCCTCTCTCCTCCGCCTCATGCCCCCGTGTACGCCGCCCTTGCCGCCTTCTTGTTGGTATGCCTGGTCTGTGCTGCTGCCGGCAGGTCGGTCACCGCGATTACCCCTTTCGCAATAAGCACATCTATCATGTCTTCAGTCCCGCGAGGCAGTTCCGCATCCGTCAATTGGAGAGCCTGGAGAGCCTGCCACTTGGCGGCGTTGACCTGGATCGTCGCCCCGTCCCATATCGAACACGGGTTGAGATCGGGGATCAATGCGCCGGAGTAGACATGCTCGTTTGCCTGAAGCACATACGAGTCATCCACATAACGCATGTTCGTAATGGAACCGCCTGCCGTTGCTTGGAGGACTATCCTTGCCATGGTTCCTCCTTTAGAATCCGTAACCGGTAAGTGTAATCGTGCATCCGCCACTTCCTACTGTTATTTCGTAATAGAGCGTTGACGGCGTTAGAATAAGCATATACCAAGGGCTGTACAGAGAGGCCGCACCGGAATACATATTTACAAACCCGGTGGAGGCTGACGTGGGCGCTACTGCACAGCCAGTCGAAGAGGCGTTTACAGCCATGTATCCCCAGGCACGTTTCGCAGGGATGGGAATGGTTGAAGAGCTACCAATCGCCGTCCATGTTCCCGCTGTTCCGCCGCTAACTAAAACGGAGGGGGATGCTGGAATGTCTATCGGACTTGCGTACCAGTTCGTCCCGTCAGTCCAGATATCTGGGTTACCAGAGAGTGCGACGGAATTAAGGCCGAAGCCGCTTGCCGTGCCCCATAGGTATGTGGACGCAGGAAGCGCAAGGGTGACGACGGCGGAGCTTATGTTCGTCACTTTCAATATTCCCCGCGATCCGATGCTGCCGACTGCCGGTAGGGTGAGTGTGCAGGTAGTTGAGCAGTTCATCGTGAGTGAGCCGGGGAAATCGCTATTCTGTACGGTGTAGTTACCTGTCTTTGTGGATGATACCGGAGCAACGCCAGGTGCACCCCCATCCGCTAAGTTCTTGCCGTCAGTACCAGAGAACATAGCAACGTGGCCCGCTGTGGACGAGCCGGGGCCTACGGCAGTGTTGGCGTTGTAGCCTTGGACAATCGAGCCGATGTTGCCCGAGTTAAGAAGCGTGTAGGCCCCCGCGCCGTGTACGCCAGTTGAGGCAGACGCATGACTGTTGAGGTTGCCCTGAACAGTGGAGGCGGCCCCGTAAGTGTCATAGGTGGCACTCCCAAGAGCGGCCATGATGTCCGCCACCTGGAGGAGCGACAAGACCACATTTGCTCCATTCCCTCTCAGATAATAACCCGAACTTACCCCACCCGCGAGAGCGTTCAGGGCTGCTTGCTGCGTAGTCTGTCCCGTGCCGCCGTTCGCTATGGGAGCCACAGAGAGGTATGAGAGCGCCCCGAGCGTTCCGCCTGCGCCTATATTAAGGCTCGCGCCGTCGTTGCCGAGAAGGGTAAGCGTACTTTGGACCGTGAAGACCTTGCCCGCCGTAACCACGCTCTGCCCGTATGATATGGGGGTGGACCCGCAAGACGGCTGCCATTTCCACGCCCCCGGATTGGCGGGGTCGGGAACGTAGCAGTCCGCGTGCAGGACCGTTGCCGCTGCCAGGTTCGCGAGGATGAGAAGGACGAAAATCAGTCTTTTCATATTGACCTCACGTCTTGATTATGAAGTTGACCACCGCAAAGGGGTCCATGATCGCCATAGATGAAGGCGTTGTAAAATTGTCAACACCGCCCGTCTCTCCTGTTCCGGTGTTGTTATAATTGTTAGTCTGCCCGCCATCAGTGAAGTAGACTGCTCCTGGTTGAGCGGTCACAAGCGTCCCTGCCACTGTGCCTCCCGTGGGACCACCCCACCCAGTATTTGGAACAGTTAAGCTCGGGACAGAATGTGTATGGCCGGGAAACTCCCCCACTACTTGCGTGTGCGTCTCTGCCCCGCCCTTAGCGCCAATAACCCTGTTCACACCCGTCCCACCGCCCTCAGCCGTATTTCCCTGGCCCGCCCCTATAGGGACACGTCCACGCATGTCGGGGACGTTGAAAGTGGTAGAGCCGTCTCCTGCGCCGAAAGTCGTGCCGATCACGTTGAAGAGAGCCGCATACGTGGTGCGGCTCACGGCGGACCCGTTGCAGACGAGCCAGCCCGTGGGGGCGGACGCCCCGGCGTACATCCTGACCTCGCCCGTGAAGAGTCCCAGAGAGCCGTAAGGCAGCGAAACGTGCTGAGAGGCCGTGATGATCCCAGTTGCTATAGCTGATAGCCCCGAATCCAACTGACCGGAATCCCATGTAACGGTTACGGTCGTCGTCAGGGGGCTCCCGCTCGCGGAAGATGTCTGGACGGTCCCGTAGACCGTGCCTGCGGCGACGGTTGCCTCCACCCTCTCGCCCGGCGTAAAAAGGGCGGTCTGGTCTCCGGGCGTAGAAAAGGAAGTGGCCGACAGGTAGGTAAAGCTGAGACTCTGAGGGACCCATTCACCTATTTGTGGGCTCGACGTGCTCGGCATGGAGGAGACGTTGTCCCTTGACCATACCTGCACTCCGTTCGCGTCCTGGAGGACGAGCTTAGTGTAGCCGGAGAGCCACACATCCGCCTCGCCGTTGGAATCGAGTATGACGGGATTAGGGTTCTGGGTAAGCCCCGTGGAGTCCGTGTATGTGGACTTCAGAAAACCCGTGCCGGACGTACCCGGTTGCAGCGTCCAGAGCTGCCCGCCGGATAGCGGGTTGCCCGTGCCCGGGTAGAACGCCTTGAAGCGGGGATATGGTGCAATCGATGTCTGGCTCATGGCTTAACCTCCATCACTGCTGCCCCGTTAGAATGTTGTACGGCACCCGCTTGCCCGGTACTTCTATAACCGAAGTCGGCTGCCGCGCGTTCATCATCTCCACGACGTGCATGGAGGAAAGGGCGAGGTCCCTCAAATCCTGGGGGATCGGCCTCGCATCCTCGTGGTACTGGCGCCATAAACGGATGGCAAGGTTATATTCCAGAGCCTCGTAGTAAGCAGATTGGAAGGTGACCGTGTCGGTTGGCGCCTGGAACTCGGTCAGCCCCTTTTGCTCGCCTATAAAGAGCGTGTAAGGGCTCGAGGCGTCAGGGTTCGGATAGAGGTTGACCACGCCGGTCTGCACGCCCGCCTGAGTAATGCCGGGATCGAAAAAAAGGGCCGTGGGCCTGCCCGTAGCTATCGCCTTGTCGGTGATCGAGTCCCACTCCTCCCTCGTCAGGATATCGAGGCCGGTATCCTCGTTGTTCCCGTCCCTTATGAACCCATCGGTGATCTTCGAGGGCTTCGGCGTGTTGAGGTCTCCGCCTATGCCTATCGTGTACGCCTGCTTGCCGGCAGTGAGAGCGAAGCCCTCAAGGATCGTCCCGAGCACCATGAGCGAACGGACGGACCACGCATCGATCATAGTGTTGAGCTTGGTAAGGCCGTCCGATAGCTCGTCCGCCGTCGGGCTTTCCGACTTCGCCAGCGCCCCTATGTCCTGGAGCGCCGATTTTATGAGCTGCTGGACCTGAAGGATCACCTATTTTCCCTCCTGGGACGCCGGTTCAACGGCGCTTGGCCCTTTCCAGGCTATCCAGATAGACCCGGACAAAATCTTGTAAGGCACGCCGAGCTCCGCAAGGGCCTGCTTCACGCCCGCCTCGTTGATGTCGTGCCCGCAGAGACAGACCTTGGGTATCCTGGCCCAAGCCTCGATGTCGGCCTTTGCGGCCTCGTAGGTATGCTCCCCGTCGAGGAACACCATATCCACGTCGCCCGGCTTGAAGCGCCCGGCGGCTTCCAGGCTGTCAGTCTTCAGGACGGAGAGGTTCTTGAAGCCCTCCGTGTTTCGCTTGAAGGCCGCGTAGATGTCCTCATGTTTGGCCGCATGGGTCGTCTCCCTCTCGGAAGGGCTACCCTGAAAGTGGTCTACTGCGACGACAAGGCCCCTGCAGCCGGAAGCGAGGGCGTGGGTGCTCCGCCCCTTCCAGCTTCCCACCTCGACGACCGTCTTCATCTGGGCCGCGAGGTTGTAGAGCGCACCCAATTCCCCGGGGGACATCCAGCCCTCTATCTCCGGGCTGGGCATCCGGTAGGCGCTTACTCCCCACGCGATAAGCGCCTGCCTCATGGCGACCGCCTTCTCCTCGATGGTCGCCTTGTAATTGTGCCAGACCTGCCATGAAGCGCCGACGTCCCGGCATATGTCCGGGATGAGCATGTGCTTGAGGCCGAAGCGGGCGATGTTGCGGGAGACCACGTAATCGTCTATGAGGTGCTCCGCCCTGATCCCGAAAGCCCTCTCGTCGGCTGTGGGGTGGATCCTGGAGACCGCCTCCTCAAGGGTCAGGTCTTCCAGGGGACGCCAGATATCGAGGCACCAGTCGGAGGCGACAAGGCACCAGTTGCCCTTGCCTATCCACCGGCCGTCCCGAAGGAAATACTCGTCGGGCTCGAACCTCGTGGGCGCGAAGTCGGTCCCTACCGAGAGGGTCACACCCTTCCCGACTACGGCCGTCACGTCGAACATATCGGGGTGGATCAGCGCGTCGGCGTCGAAGAAGAGATGCCAGTCCGCCCCGTTCTTCCCGGCGAGGTCCCATATCTGGAACTTCTCGTAGACGGGCGGGAAGTCAGGAAACTTCCGCTCCTTGATGATGTAAAGCTCCGCCCCGATCTTCTCCGCGTAGCCTTGCATTATGGGGAACGTGATTTCCGTTATCTCCGGCGCGTAGCCGCCTACGTCGAGCGTGTAGAGAACCTTTTTCATCCCTTAGCCTCCTGGCGGCCGGGCAAATGCAGCATAGAGCCCGCGCCTCCGGCGCTCCGGAGCATAGGGCATAGGGCTTTTAAAACTCTCTGCTCTTTGCTGTTCTTACTCCATGCTCCATGCTCTATGCTGCATTTGCTCCCTAGCCCGTGATGCGGCATGCCAACTCCGGCCTCAATGCCGCCCATCCCGCCAGCACGTCAACCCTGCACGGGAACTGCTGGTAGTTTATGTCGTAAGCCCTGACGATCAGCATCGAGACGCCGTCGTAGGTCTCCCTGGCCGCGAAATCCACCCCGCGCGGCATCTCCAGGTCCGCCGTCGCCAGCGTGAAGGCGTCCTGGTGGTAGGCCAGGTTCATGGGGTAAGAGGTATTCGCCGAGCCGGAAAGCAGGGTTATAGCCGCGTTTGCAGCCGGGCTTGCTGTTACGGTCCCGTTCGCGATGTTCGCGCCGGCCACGACTATCGACGGGTAGATGCTTATGGCGCAGTTGCCATTCGCGTCAGCGGTGTTGTTCGCCGAAGTGACCACGAAAGAGGCTGCGAAGCCCGTCGTCGTCTGGTTCTCCGGGTTGACGGCGCTTACGTTGGCGATGGTGATGATCTCCCCCGGCATCACCACGTTGGCTGCGTTCGCCGTCCATCCATGAGTGTTGAGGTTCGCCCCGGTCTGGCCCGCCCCGGCCACGTTCGCGCTCGCGCTTCCCGCGTGTCCGCCCGTGGTCAGCATGTTGACGTTCTGGTCCATGGCGAACTCGAAGCCCAGGGCCGTCCCTATGACGCCCTTGCGGTACTGGGCCGATATTTCCCCGGAGTCCTGAAAGAGACCGGAGAGGGCGCCCACTGACGCTGCCATAGCTCCCGGGTTGAGGACGCAGCGCCTGTTCTCGTCCCTCGGCGCGGCCTGATAGTCCATCATCATGCCCGTGTTCAAAAAGACCTGGGGCGCGTTGTACTGGAGGAGCCCCGTCGCGCTGCCCAGCGGCGTGCCCGGCGTGGTGCCCGGCGTGCCCACCTGGTTGAAGACGTTGGCGGCGAGCGCCAGGCCGTCCTGGTCGATCTGGGAGGCGAGCCTTGCCATCGCAGGCACGAGGATGCGCTTCGAGAAGTCGTCGAGAGAGAGGGTAAGGTCCTGCTGGGTGAAATTGAGGCCCACCTGATAGTTCGTGGTGAGCTGGACGGGGACGGTGCTCTCGGTCGTGCCCTGCATGTTGAGGGTCGTGCCCTTCGTCACGTAGTACCTGTTGGGCAGCCTCACGTTCACGGTGGCGCCGATCTTGGCGCCCGGAATGGCAAATTCCTTGCTGTACTGCTTGTTGACGTTCTTCACGAAGACGAGGTTGTTATGGAGGACCCGAAGGGCCTCACGCAGGACCTGCGTCGGCGTGAGAAGCGTGTTCGTTGCATAAGATGGCATTGTTCGTTACGCTCCTTGCCTCCATCTTTTTGAAAACCGTTCGACGTTCAAGGTTCAGGGTTCAAGGTTCAGGTTCAGAAAAGAGGGGTTTTAACATTGAACGTTGAACATAGAACATTGAACATTCCTTTACCGTCCCACCGGGCCGGTCTTTCCCTTGCCGCCGCCCGGATTGAGACCCGCCACTTTGGAGTTGGACGCCTGCGGCTTCGCGTACTCCGTCGCGCTCCCGAAGGATTTCTTCGGGGCTGCCGGGGCCTTGCCGGAATGGCTTCCGCTTTTCGACATTCTTATCACCTCCTTTTCCTGTACTGTTTTTCGTTCCTGCGCCTGACAAATTCCTCTATGGGAACTTTCTCGTCGTCCATTTCCAGCGCCCCCGTCTGGCCGCCCACGGGCTTGACCGGCTCCGGGGCCTTGGAAACGACCTTCGGGGCGGGCTTCTCGGCGGGGGGGGCGGGTTTCTCCGCAGGGGCTTCCCCTGCCTGCGGCGCCGGGAGCGCGGCGAGCAATCGCGCCTCGATCCTGCCCATCTCCCTTGCTGCCTGGGCGGGGTGCATGTAGGCGATCTTTTGGGCCTCTTCCCTGTGGTCCGCGAGATAGCGCACGATCGCCGGGCCCACGTCGCTGTCCTTGATGATGAAGGTCATGACCGGGCTGATGGAAAGGGTGGGGTCGTTGACGGCGTCCATCAGGGTCGCGTCCGTCTTGACGGCCTCTGCAAGGCGCGTCTCGAACTTGCGGTCGAGCTCGGCCGTAAACTGCTCTACCTGAGTGGCGCGCGTCGCCTGCCTGGCCTCCCGCCTGTGGATTTCCGCGAGATACTCGGTGCGGGCCTGCTCGAAAGCCTCGTTTGACTCGAAATCTTCAAGCCGTGGCGCGACGAGGGATTTCTCCTCCTGCTTCGGCGGCTGCTCAGCTCTGGCCTGCTGCCCATCCGCCCCGCCCCTGATGAGAATAAGCCGCTCCAGGCGCTCCAGGCGCTTGTCCAGCTCGCTTGCGGGCTGCGGCCCTGCCTTCTCCGGTTCTTTCTCCGGGGCCTTTTCCGGGGCCTCCGGCGCCGTTACGGACGGCCGGGGCGCGGTCTCTTCCGTCTCTGCGGATTGAGCTGTCGCCGCAGGCTGCTCGCCCCTCCGGCCTCCGCTGTTCCTTTCGATCATGAACTCTTCCATGGTCTGTTCTTTGACCACCGGGGCCGGATCCCCTGCCGATCCGATGTTCTGTCCTTGTCCTACTGCCATAGTGGGACCTCCTTTTTACTTGCCCGGCCCGCTGCCGGGCGCGTCTTTGAAAGCTCTTTCGGGCCGAACAAAAAGGACGACAGTGCAAGTGGTGTAGGCACCTACACTGCCGTCCTTAATGTCCGCTTTCGTCCCATCCCGGCCCGGCCCGGATGAGAACCCGAATTGTCTATTTACCTATTCCCTATCACCGTCTCCTTATCCTCCGGCCATGCCCAAAATTGATAGACAAGATAGCCTGAGTCTCGGTAAAATAGCCGGATGAAGATATGCTGTCTTGTCTTCTTGGTTCTTTGCCTTTCCACAATCTCACAAATTGGCCTCGCATCAGATGGGAGCCAGCATCCACCTAAGCATGGCGCCGCTAAACAACAAAATACCCAAACTCATAATAACAAGCCCAATCATACGACGATCCAAAACAGCAAAGACGTAAGCACCTCCAAAACCGATGCAGAAGCTGAAGAAAGAAGACAACAACAGAAGGAGAACATAGAGATCAACCGAAGCATAGCGAGAGCTACTTGGGCAATAGTGGTTGTCGCCTCCCTTCAATTTATTGCCATACTCACACAAGCCATCGTTATGCTTAGACAAAGAAATAGATATAGAGAAATCGCCGCTGCCCGCTTGCGAGAAGTCTTTTCCCCCGAAATGGCAAAGATGAGACAGCAAATGGAAAGCAGATTGGGCACCGATGTGCCCATAGACATACTCAATGCTCTTGACTCTAGGATGCCCCAGTATTGGGGAGCTATTGAACAATTCCGCACTTACCTGCCCCGCAGAAAGAAAAAGCCATACGACGAGGCATGGCAGGCATACTACTGGCACGCGCCAGCTGCATATGCTAAAAAAGCCGATATACCTACTTATTTTGAACGAATTGAGAAGATTTTGAATTTTGCCAAGTAGGAGCAGGCCGAACACCGTAACAGGTGCCGAGGCGATTTTCGATGGATGACGCGAACCGCCGACTCCGTCTCTTTCGGCCTTCTTGTGTTGCCCACACGCGGCCGGAGGAAATTTCGATGATAGGTGCGTAATCGGCGAAGATGCGGACCGGAGCATACTTTTAAGTATGTGAGGACCCTGCATCGAGGCGATGCCCGCGCATAGCGCGAAATTAACCCGGCCGCCCATCATCGCGGCACCATCCTTACGGGGGCAAACACTTCTTGGAGGAGATCTAGTAAGACCTTGCGCACCTCGCCCGTCGTCTCCTGCGCCTCCTTCAGTGCTTTCAGCTTTTGCACCTGGAGTTTCTGCCTCTCCACCTCGAGGTGCATCTTCTTTACCTCCACCTCCGCCATCTTAATCTGCATTTGAGGGGGCGGGGGCGCCGGAGGCCTCGGAGGTGCGCCCTCCTTGGGAGGCACAAGGTGGGGCGGCATGGTCCTCTCGATGCGCTCCGCTATCTCCTCCGCCCCCAAAAAGTCCTGGAACTTGTAAACGAGGTCCCCTGCTATCGTCATGATCTGCGGATATGCCTGGACGAGGCGCTCCAGCACCTGAGCCGACTCCTGCCTCTGCGTCGCGAAGGCCGGCCCTGTAGTGACGACGACATCGTACTTACCCGCCGTCAGGTCGTTGTACTTCGCTTGACGCCCTTTCTTGGCGGCGATCTCGGCGAGCTTCTGGGCTTGGATCCCCTGGTACTTTTGCGGCTCCGCCTGGATCGTCTTCAATGTCGCGTCCACGGTCGTGTTGACGGGGGCGAAGGTCTCCGTGTCGTCCGCATTCTTGATCCTCACGTCCCGCTCCGTGTCGTAGACCTCCGGGATCATCTCGTTCACGATGCGGCCCGAATGGGCAATGGAGCGCGTCAGGTTATCGATGAACTGGAAGGTGCCTATGTCCCCCGGCTTCTGGCGCTGGAGTATGGCCCTGCCGGAGAGCTCCGGCCCCCTGTCGCCGATGTCCGCGTTGAACATGCCTACCGCGTCTTTTATCGCCTGCTTCGCCTGGCCGATCTGCTCGAAGACGGCGACGGGAACTCCGCTTATGCCCACTCGCGAGGGAGGGGGTGCACCGGCATCGACGTTGTACTTGAGAAACGGGAAATTCTCGGCGTTCGCGGAGGCGTAGTCCTGCTCGTAGCCCTCGAACTGGCGTGCCGTACCGATCCAGGGCGCTTTCGGGATCATATCCACGATCTCGGCGGCGTCGGTCACCCAGAAGTTGAGGAGGCGCTGCGGGTCCTTGGCGTCCCTTATGAGGCTCCGGACGTGCGTCTTCCCCTCGATGTTGGTCTCCGGCCCGCGCAGCATGACGATGGGGATGAACTTGCCGGGGATATCGTGGGGCCCTTCCAAAATCTGGTTGGCCGTGATCGCGTAATACCGCACGCGGGGGACCTCGATCTCCCGCTCCTGGACGAGGGTCAGCTCGTCAGGCGGCTCAGGCAAGGGGGGCGGGACTGGGGCAGCGGGCGGGGGGGGAGCGCCTCCGGGCATTCCGGCTGGGCCTGTAATCGGATTAGCGGGTTGTGGAATAGCCGCCTGCATCATCATAGCCGCGGCTTTCTCTTCCTCCGCCTCACGCCATTCCGCGAGCCTGGCTTCGTACTCCTCCTTGTCTCGCACCTGCCCGTCCGCCATGAGGCAAACGTTCTTCTTCTCCTTCTCGATCACGTAGTAATCCGCGATGAAGAAGGCGTTATCCGCGAACCATATCTCCTGCCCTATGCCTTTGCCCGTTTTCAGCGGCTCGGTCGGGGCCTCTTTCCCGGGGAACCTCTCCTCGAACTCTTCCCGCGTCACCTTCTCCAGGACAAAGCCGTACTTCGCATCGGCGTAGACCTCGGATTTCGCAGCAGAGTCCATGTAGACGAGAAAGGGGTTCCTGATGCGCTCCAGGTAGACCTCCTGGAGGAAGGGGTTATCCTCGCAGTAGCGGGTCAGGACGCGCCAGGCGCCATAGCCGCATGAGGCGGCCATCTCGCCGGCGTAATCGTAGATCGCCTCGGCGTTCGAGAGGTACTCTATGTTGGCGATGAGGCCGCTTCTGATCTTGGCAATCTCCACGTCGCCCGCGGAATCGACCGGCCGCACCTTGACCCGCGCCCTGTTCTGGCGCATATCGCCCACGACCTGGTTGATATACTTGCGGAGCTCGGGGAGCTTGAGGCAGGGCCGCCCGCGCAAGCGTCGCCTCATCTCCTCTGCGGGCTCCCACTGGTCGCCGTTGACGAACTTGAGGTCCTCGACTGCCGCCTGCCTGTTGTGGTCGTCGGCGTCTATCTCGCGCTTGAGGCGCTTAGCGGCTGTCTCGAGGAAGTCGCGCTCATTCATGATGCATCTCCGATGCGAAGCATGGAGCAAAGGCAGTAAAAGCAGCATGGAGCATAGAGCATAGAGGCGGCAAGGGAAGCAAAGGAGGCATGGAGCATAGAGCTTTTAAAACTCTTTGCTCCGGAGCGCCGGAGGCGCGGGCTCCATGCTCTATGCTGCTCTCTGCTCTCTGCTGCTCTCACCCTCTCCCCCCGAAGTTCATCCCGTTCAGGATAGACGTAACCGACCGTGCCTTGGGACGAGGACTGTAACCGACAGCGAAAGTCCGAAAAGCGTCGGCACCGTGAGAGCACCACGTGTGAGCCGGACGGTCGGCCAGCTTCTTGGCCTGCTCGTCGTACTCGGCCGCGTAGCCTTCGAGGGCAGACAAGCCCCTGCCGCATTTCTTCTCGTCGAACCAGCACTGGGACATGATGTTGCGCCCCTGCTCGATCCCATTGAGCACTGCCTGGGTATCCCGGGCGCGGGGCACGACGATGACCGGCCTGATGCCGAGGTTCTCCGCCGTCTCCCTCCGGCTGACCCCCGTCCCGAGCTCCCGCACTTCCGCGTCGTGGGGCATGTAGTGGTCTCCGTAGACATAGGGCCGCTCCTTGAGGACCTTGGCGTAGTGGGCCAACCCCTCGCCCTCGGCCTCGTAGTAGTCGATGAAACGAAGCTCCTTGCCGATGGCCTGCATGAACCATATCGAGGTGGAGTCATCGACGCCCAGGTCCCAGAAAGTGTAGACCTCGTGGCCGGCAGCAAAGGGGACAAAGGTAATGCGGTTTTCCTTACGTGCCTGGGCGAGCTGCTTTGCGTAATAGGCACCGAATACCTCACCCTCAAACGAACAGTGATACTCCTGGAGGAACAGGGCGCTGCCGTAGCTCTCGCCCCACTCGCGCACCAGCTCGCGGCGCTCGGTCTCCAAGGTCTCGGGTGTGAAGACGGGACTATGGGCCGCGTCGACAAGGCCCGCGAACCATCCCCGTCCGGCCTGCATTTCCTCCATGGCCAGGCTGTAGAGCGTGTACCCGTGGTTATGACCGCGCGGCGTGTAGATGAAGAGTGCCCACCCGTCGTTCTCCGCGATGATCATCCGGAGGTAGGCCCAAGCCTTCGGGTCGCCAACGGCATACTCGGAGAAGACGACACCGACAGGGGGCGAGCCGATCAGCGTGTCGAAGTTGTCCGACCCGACGAGCTGCCACGTGGATCCGCCCGAAAGCTCGATATACATCTCCTGCTCGTTGGTCTTGCGCCTGATCTCCTTGGGGAAGGCCTCGTCTATACGGCGGTGTCCGGTCCGGGGGTTGATCGCGTTCCAGACGACTTTCCGGGCCTGAGCATAGGCGGGCAGCATGTGCCAGTAGTTTCCGGGCCTCTCAAGGGCAGCGCAGCAGGTGAAGCGGAGCGCCACGTCGTCCTTCCCCCACCGCCTGTGGGCAACCATGACGCCCCGCTTGCCGCCGCCTTCCAGGTATTCCCACAAGGGGCGCTGGTCGTCCCTGGGGACCCAGTTCCAGGGCAGGTCGATTACCCTGTCCGGCCCGGCGGGGGCGTGCCCGGTCCGGGGGACTGAACCGCCGCCCGGGAATGGGATCGCTATGCGCCGCGTCCTATCTGCCGCCATGCTTGTCTCCTGCGAACTTGACGATCCTGACGACGAGGCCGCCCTTCCGGTCCTGCTGTTCCTGCCTGTCGGCGCGCCTGTAACCCTTGTGGGCCTCGATGTCCTGCCTTGCCCTCTGTCTGATCGCCATCTCCCTCAGGTCGGGCGCCTCTCCGCCCAGCCGCAGCTCTCTTTCGAGCTGGTCCACCAGAAGCTCGTCGGGGATGCGCTCGTCGAGGAGGGCCATGAAGGACTCGTACGATCCGGCAGCGGTCCCGGCCGCCTTCTCTTCTTTCGTTTCCCTGTCCGCCCTTCTCATTGATAACAGGATATTCCAGGGCAAAAACCCTGTCAAAGTGACAACCAGGGGTGACAAGGAGGGGTGACAACCAGGGGTGACAACCAGGGGTGACAAAAAGCATAAAAAAACTTTTTTGCAAAAGTTTTTTTATGACTTGTCGGGCCGGGCCCTTTGGAAGCCGGCCCGTGGCCTGCCTTCCCGGATATGAGTGAAGCACAATTTTTTGCGCTCCTTGAGCCCGCATGAAGGCGGGCCTGCGGAGCGCTCCCGGTCGCGTCCTTTCCCTGTCTCTCGGGACCACGCGATCCTCTTGCGACCCACCGACCACGCCTTCGGCGCGGTGCCCGCCGCCGAGGAACGTGGGTGGCCGCCTATGTACGCTCCGGTCGGCGGCCCCTCGATCACGGTGCAATCCATCGGAATGTCCTCCGGCCCGTTGATAAGACATGAGGTGAACAACTCAAAACTCAACACTGCCTTATAGCGGCGCCATTGTCATAAGACCTCACTCCATTGCTCACCGCTTACTTCCTGAAAGAGAGCCGCTGAATGTTTTTCTTGCAATACAACATTACTGGTGGCTATGATTAACGCATGTGGTGGGAGCGGAGAAGGCGAGCACGGACCGAAAACGTAGCCTGTCCCCTCTTTCTTTCCGAGGGTCGGAGTTATTTACTTATTTACGGTCGTCCCCCTCGCTGCCGATCTAATATAACGGACGCCTGACTTATGGTAGAAAGTGCACCATGAATACAAGAACTCTTGGCAACCTTTTGTCGGAGCCGTTTTTTCAGCCTATGTGGAAAAAGCTGCACAAGATGTCTCTTCATAGGATGAACTATGGGCGAGGAGCCACAGTCGCTGGTAGTGGCGAAGAATGGGTGCTGGATTATCTGAAGCAAGCCAAGCGGCATGCAGCGCCGTTCGTGGTCTTCGACGTTGGGGCTAATGCAGGACAGTACACGGAAATGATACTTTCTTCACTGGGGAAACGAACGAAGGTTTACTGCTTCGAACCCAATGAAGCAACCTTCAGTGTTCTGAAGTCTAACCATGGCGCCAAAGAAAGCGTCCTCTGCTACAATATCGGCCTGAGTGACAAGGAAGAGAGCCTTGTACTGTATTCAAATGGAGAGATATCGGATATGGCCTCTCTGTATCATAGGCATCTTGATCACGCTAACATCATAATGAAACCGATTTCGCAGATTCCCCTCACTACGCTCGACCTTTTCTGCAAGCGCGAGAAGGTCGAGCGGATAGACTTTCTAAAGATGGACGTGGAAGGACATGAATTAAGCGTTCTCAAAGGAGCCGCTCAAATGATCTCATCGGGCAGGATTGCGTTCATGCAATTCGAGTTCGGAGACTGCAATGTGGATTCGAGAACGTTTTTCAGAGATTTTTTTGAATTCTTGGCGCCGCATTACAAAATTTTCCGTATCCTGCATCGCGGGCTATGGCCAATAGACAGCTATGACGAGGCTTACGAAATCTTTAAGGTTACAAATTACTTCGCAATAAAAAGGGAGAATCAGATAGCCTGAAAAATGACACGGGGAAGATAAATTACCCCACGCTTTCTATTCGTAATCATTAATCCGTATTAATCTTGAGCTTTCAGCATTTGTAGGTGTAAGTAATTTTTCCTAGAAAAAACATTGTCAGCCTAGCTCCGCTACCTAATCTGCAGGTTGCTTTCTGGAGCTTAGATTCTACTCGATTGAATTCAATATTACGGTCGGCGTTCTAAGTTTCGAAGGTTGAGTTCTTAAACAACTCAACACTCAACACTGTCTCTCTATACTCCAGCTTTTTTCAACTCAAAACTCAAAACTCAAAACTAAACACTGTCCTATTAAGGTCGTGTATACGGTTGCCGATAAATCAAATATTGCCTGCCTGGGTCGGAGTCCCGCGTAGGCATCCGTTCCGGTCGCACTGGGCCGGAACATGGGGCTGTTCCGTCGTTCAGGGGCAGCGGGCTGTTTATTAAACATATTCAAGGAGGGGCAAGTGGACTCGAAAGTCAACACCATAGAATCGAATGAAGTTCTCAGCATCTTGACCAGGGCGCTCGTTGAGGCGGCAGGGATAAACAAGAGCTCCGATCCGGAGGCGAGGACGGCAATCGCCGAATTCTTGAAAAAGATCGAAGACGAAGCGGTTGCTTTTTTCAGGAAGAACATCGACCGCAGGGCGAAGGAGAGAGAAAAACCGATAATTTCCGATATGGCTTCGTACTATAGGATAAGCTCCTCTTTTTATTGAGCTTGCAGGCCCGGGAACCGTCACGTCCTCTCAGTTGCCCGGCAGAGACGGGTCCCGGTTCTTTTGTAGCCGACAACCGCTGATAGCCGGGCGCTTTTTTGCGGTACTTTGAAAAGGAGGGTCCGGAATGAAAAGAGTGATGGTCGGTCTGGTAATGGTATGTTTCATAACGTTAGGGATAGTCTCTGCGGTCTGTGCGGCAACTCCGGAAGAGGCGAAGGCGATGGTCGAAAAGGCTTACTCTCATCTCAAGACGGCCGGAAAGGAGAAGGCTTTCGCAGACATCAATAACCCCCAGGGGCAGTTCGTGAAAGGAGACCTGTACGTGTTCGTGCAGGACTTCAACGGCGTGAACCTGGCGAACGGCGGGAATCCGAAATTCGTCGGCATGAACCACTTGGGGCTTAAGGACCCCGACGGCAAGTACTTCATCAAGGAAATGGTCGAGCTGGCGAAGACCAAGGGCAGCGGCTGGGTCAATTATATGTGGGTCAACCCCACCACCAAGAAGGTGCAGGCAAAGACCACTTATGTGAAAAGGATCGAAGGGCTGGACGCTTTCATAGCGTGCGGGGTATTCAACTAGAGCGAACGAGGGTCGGGAGGAGATACGATGAAGACTTATCTCAGCAATCTGCGTATGACAAACAAGCTCCTTGTGTCGCCCCTTGCAGCGATAATGTTTCTCGTCATCTTCGGTCTTGTGTCTTATATGGGCTTCTTTCGGGAAAAGGGCGCCCTCGACGACATCTATCAAAACAGGTTCAAGCATTATCAGTCGAGCGCCGATATAATCATGTCCCTCAGAGAGGTCCATGCCAACATCTACAAGCTGATCGGCTGGAACAGCGCCAATTATGAAAAGGCCAGGATAGAGGCGTTCAGCGATGAGCAGTTCCGGACGATCAAGAAGGTCGAAGGGACGATACAGGAGATACAGAGATCGCCTAACCTGACGGAGGCGGAAAAAGAGCATTTCCGGCTGGCGGGGAAGCAGCTGGAGGAGTACCGGAACATAGCCGGCCAGATAGCCTCGATGGACGCTGCTACGGCATCCATGCTCATGAGCCAGGCGGACGATCTTTTCCAGCTCCTCAATAAGAGCCTGGGAGAGCTCCTCGCCCTGGAAAACAAGCTCTCGAACGACCGGTACAATTCTTCCTACGCGACCTTCCGGGCGGTCCTCGTTGTTGCGGGCATATTCTTTCTCGCTGCCATCGTCCTGCCGTTCATTACGAGCCTCATGATAAAGTCCATCATCCTCTCACCCATCAATGAGACCGTGAAGGTGATCGAGGAGGTTGCGGCGGGCGACCTGACGAAGCGGATAGATGTAAAAAGCCGCGACGAGATCGGCGAGATGGCAAAGCACTTTAACGGGTTTGTCGCAAAGCTGCACGATGCGATCAACCATGTGGCTAAAAGCAGTACCGAGGTCTCCTCTGCGGCGGCCACGCTCGAGAACGCGACCGAGCAGATGGCGACCGGAGTGGAGGAAGCGGCCATGCAGGTCAATTCCGTGGCAACGGCAAGCGAGGAGATGTCGAAAACCTCCTCCGAGATAAGCCAGAACTGCGTAACGGCGGCGAAGAGCTCGGAGCAGGCGAGCCACTCGGCGACGGAAGGCCAGACGATCATCGGAAAGACCATCGTCATGATGAACCAGATCAACGACCGCGTGAAGGAGTCGGAAGAGATGATAAGGAGCCTCGGCGCGCGCTCCGACCAGATCGGTCAGATCGTGGGCCTGATCAACGACGTGGCGGACCAGACGAACCTCCTTGCCCTGAATGCCGCGATCGAGGCCGCCCGCGCAGGGGAAAACGGCAGGGGATTTGCGGTCGTGGCCGACGAGGTGCGCAAGCTCGCAGAGCGGACGAGCCATGCGACGGAGGAAATCAGCGATACTATCCGGGCAATGCAGGCGGAGACGAAACGGGCGGTCGCCTCCATGGAGCAGGGGGTAGTAGAGGTGGGCGCCGGTGCGGCCGAGGCGGCCAAATCGGGTGATGCATTGGACGAGATCCTGCTCCAGATCACCAGGGTAACCGGGGAGATCAACCAGATCGCCGTTGCATCGGAAGAAGAAAGCACCACGACCAACGAGATCGCTTCCTCAATCCAGCAGATCTCGAAAGTCATGGACGACACCGCTCACAGGATCCAGGAGAATGCGAACGCCTCTATGCAGCTTGCGGGCCTTGCCAAAGCGCTTCAGGAGATGGTTGGGCAGTTCAGGGTCTAGAAATACAGTGTTGAGTGTTGAGTTATAGAGAGAAAGAATGTTCAAGGTTCAGAAAAGAGGGGGTTTTAACGTTGAACGTTGAACATTGAACGTTCCTTTAACCTTTTTCTAAGACAACTCAAAACTCAACACTCAAAACTCAACACTGCTTTAAATGTATGACCGTGATCTCGGGCGGCGCGTTCAGCCGCACCGGCGTGAAGGTGGTGCCGATGCCCCTGTTGACATAGAGGAGGGAAGCGCCGATCCGGAAGAGCCCCTCGGGGTAGGGGGTGCGGATGTGGGCAAGGCTGAGGACCACGCCCGGCAGGACGAGCTTGACCTGTCCTCCGTGCCAGTGGCCGGCCAGGGTCAGCGGAATGCCACAGGCCGCGGCCTGTGGAAAGACTTCCGGACGATGGGACAAAAGAAGGGTGGGGAGAGCCGGATCGAGTCCGGCCAGGGCCGTCCCGAGCTGGGGATGGCCGGTGCGGAGGTCGTCGATGCCGGCAACGGCGAAAGGCCCCTGCCCGGTCGGGATCACCCGGTGCCCGTTGACGAGAAGGGGGATCCCGTGCTTGCGGAAGGCAGCATTGACCTCGCGGTGCGTCCCATACCAGCGCTCGTGGTTTCCGGGGACGGCGAACGTCCCGTAGCGCGTCCGGACCCTCGTCATTTCTTCCAGGCATGAGGACATAAAGGACATGGAGTTCGAGATGAAATCGCCCGTGAGGACAAGGAGCTCGGGCCGAAGCGCTATGACCCGGTCTACGTAGCGCCTGATCTCCTCCCTGGTCATATAAAGGCCGGCATGGATGTCGCTCAGCTGGACAACCCGCAGGGACCGGCCGAAGGGCGCCTCAATCTCCCGGACCTCGCAGGTCTTGGCGGCTATCGCTGCGCCGTACCCGGAAAGGATGAAAGGCGCGGTGGCAAGCCCGGCCATGCCCGTCCGCAGGAAACGGCGGCGGCCGGGGTTGTGCGGCCGGCAGCCGGTCTGCGGCCGGAAGGGCCGCAGGGCAGCCCTGGCAAGGGCATGGGCGGGGCCCACGAGCAGGAGGAGAAAAGCGGAGAGGATGGAGCCGAAGGCCCAGATGGAGGGGAGGTAGAAGAGGACGGCCCCCGCGGCAGGCCGGAGATCAGGGATGTTCAGGGGCACGAAGAGGATAAAGCCGTTCATGGCAAAGAGCGAAGCCATGGCGAAGGCGGAAAAGCCGACGGCCGGCCCCTTGAAGCGGTCGGACCGACCCGATGACAGGATGGCCTTCCGGACCCGCAGGAAGAGGTATAGCTGGGCGAGCCCCGGAAGGACGAACATGATGAGGCGAAGGACGGGGAACAGTATTCTGGTCGGCATGCAGATATGAAGTATACTATAAAAAGACAGTTTTGAGTGTTGAGTTTTGAGTGTTGAGTTGAAAAAGGCTTGGGTTTTGAGTTGTTTAAAAAGTTTCTATAACTCAAAACTCAAAACTTCCCCGAAGGGGTATTCCGTTCATCGTTCATTTGTGCTTATCCGAGTAAGCCTGTAACCGTGCCTTCACAACCATGGCTATGACTTCAGGGTTGGCGTTTATAGGAACGAGTTCTATGTCCGGATGCTGATTTGCAAAAACCCTAAACACCTCATCTGCGAACGCTTGGCCGATTGTTTGTATCTCACTGAAATCAAGAATAACTGTCTTGAATCTATCCATTCTCTCCAAGAGGCGTTTACCCTGAGAACGTGAAATCAATTGTTCATTTCCGTAAATCGCTAACTGCACAGGTACTACTGTCTTAGTAAATCCAATGTCATCACCAGATGTGAATCTCTCGAACACCTCTTTGGTGGTTCTAGAAGTATTGTTCTTAATTTCCATGGTGATCCACGTTCCGTTTTGGTAGTCTGAGTTTTGGAGTATCCAATCTTCATCATCTCCGTACTTATGTGACAAAAAAACTTCACCTGATAAGATGCTGAAAACGTCGAACATTCGGGAGGTAAAGAAAATACCTTCCCCCGTGTGACCGGTCGGATCAGTTGTCAGCTTACCTTTTGCTAATTCTAAAACCGCATGCCTTTCATCGAGTAAGTTCAATGCGGCCTTTATTTTATTGAATATACCAACTCCATGGTCCCAGATTATCATTCTTGTGGTTAATGCGGTTTTCTCGACCTGGACCCAAACGGTACTGCTTTCAGAGTGATCAACAACATTGTTATAAATTTCTGTAAACCCATAGCTCCAAATTGATAAAGCATTGTCTGGCAATTGGCCTATTTTTGGGGCTGCTATAGTTCTCCAAACAACATCTTCGTGAATGTTTTCTGCAATAGAAAGAGTCGTATTCCACGTTTCTTGCGGTTGTAATTTGAGTAGTCCGTCCTCGCCAGCAATCACACAACCCTGCTCTCTAAGGTTTCTTAGATGCTTGTAGACAGCTTGTCGTGTGATATTAAACTTCTTCATCGTGCTTTGGACTATTTTTTGACCGCCAGCTTCAATGTTTTCCAAAATGAATTGTCTTATGCCTTCGCCTTTTTTTCTTAGCCTATTCATGATATCTCGCTATGCTTGTCAACCTTATCTTTATTGATTGTAAACCTTTAGAGCTATTTTGTCAACTCTTATTTTGGGTATGTCAACCTACTGAAGACAGTGTTGAGTTTTGAGTTTTGAGTGTTGAGTTAAAAAAAGCTTTATATTCGATTTTTGAGTTGAAAGTTTTGAGTTGTTTAAAAAGTTCCAATAACTCAAAACTCAAAACTTCCAAACGGGGTCTGCCCTGTGCGACAATATTCCCATGGGAACTGCCTTGCGGGAAGGACCGGCCGGTGTTCTTATCGCCACGGCCGCCTTCGGAATCGAGGGGATAACGGCGCAGGAATTGAGGGCCCTGGGGTATTCCGGTCTCGCCGTCGAGAACGGCAGGGTGTCCTTTGCCGGCAAGGCGGCCGATATAGCCCGGTGCAACATAGGCTTGCGCACCGCCGACCGGCTCCTTGTAAAAATGGCGGAGTTCACGGCCACGGACTTCGAGGAGCTTTTCCAGCAGACGAAGAAAGTCGAATGGGAGACCTTCATCCCGGAAGACGGCAAGATGCACGTCACCGGAAAGTCGATAGGGTCGAAGCTCGCGAGCGTGCCCGACTGCCAGTCCATAGTGAAGAAGGCGATAGTCGAGGCAATGCGAAGGCGCTACCCCGGGGCATGGTTCGCCGAAACGGGCCCGGTCTACAGGATAGAGGCGGCCATAGTCTCCGACCGGGTGACGCTCACCATCGACACGACAGGTCCGGGGCTCCACAAGAGGGGCCACCTGACGGCCAGGGGGGAGGCCCCGCTCAAGGAGACCTTGGCCGCGGCCATGATATACCTCTCCCGGTGGCGGCCGGGCCGCGAGCTTGCAGACCCCTTTTGCGGCTCGGGCACCATCCCCATAGAGGCGGCCCTGATGGGCAGGAACATCGCCCCGGGCATCGGCCGGTCCTTCGTGTCGGAAAGCTGGCCTTCCATGCCTGCCGCGGTCTGGCGCGAGGCGAGGCGGGAAGCGCGCGCCTCGGAGCGGAAGGTGCCCCTGGAGATAAGGGCCTCCGACGCAGACCCGGCGGTCCTTGAGATCGCCGGGCAGAACGCGGCGAGGTCCGGCCTTTCGCAGGTCCTCTCCTTCCGCAAAGCTTCGATAGAAGAGTTCAGCTCTACCGCGAGAAACGGCTGTATCGTTTGCAACCCCCCCTACGGAATGAGGACCGGCGGCACGCAGGTGGAGAAAATCTACCGGACCCTGGGCGAAGTCTACAGGCGCTTGCCCGGATGGTCCCTCTTCGCCCTGTCGCCCCATCCCGATTTCGAAAAGCTTTTCGGCCGCAGGGCGGACAGGAAAAGGAAGCTCTACAACGGTAACATCGAGTGCAACCTCTTCCAGTACTTCGGCCCCCGGATTTAAGACAGTTGTGGGTGAAAAGAATGTTCAAAGTTCAAAGTTCAGGGTAGAGCGAAAAGAATGTTCAAGGTTCAAAGTTCAAAGTTCAGGGTAGAGCGAAAAGAATGTTCAAGGTTCAAGGTTCAAAGTTCAGGGTAGAGCGAAAAGAATGTTCAAGGTTCAAGGTTCAAAGTTCAGGGTTCAGAAAAAAGGGGAGGTTTTTAACGTTGAACACCGAACATTGAACATTGAACGTTCCTTTAACCCGCCCGGGTAACTTTTCCCTTCATTTAAAAAAGGGGGTTTGCTATAATGTTGTCCATTGCGCCCACCCGCAACTCTGTGAACAACTCTACCCGCTGTCGGAAGACTGTTAGGGAGGTTTTATGACCGAAAGCGGCTACAAAAATTTCCCCACCCTTCGAAAAAAGGCCGAGGCAGTGCTCGCTCGATATCTCGACCGGGCCGGACCCGTCCTGGAGAGGGACGCGATAGAGCTCGTCCACGAGCTTTCCGCTTGCCTCATCGAATTGGAAATGCAGAATGAAGAGCTTCGGAAAAGCCAGATCGAAGCCCAGGAATCGAAGGGAAAATACGCAGAGCTTTACCACTTTGCCCCTGTCGGATATCTGACGTTCGACGGGCAGGGCGTGATAGCCGAGGCGAATGCTACAGCAGCGAAGCTTCTCGGAACCGACCGGGGCCTGCTCATCGGCAGTCCCTTTTCTGCCTATCTGGCCTCCGGCTCGGAGACATTCCATTCCCACATAGGACAGGTCCTCAAGACCGAGAGCAAGGCCGGCTGCGAGGTGACGCTGAAAAGGGACGACGGGTCTCTTTTTCCCGCCCTCCTGGAGAGCATCGGCTTTTTGGCCGATGGAGAGAAGGTTGTGAGGACCATATTGACCGACATCACCGAGCACAAGCGGGCGGAGGAGGAGGCGCGCAAGCGGGTGGAGGAAATAGCCGCGATCCTTGAGGCAGTGCCGGCGGCCGTGTGGATCGCCCACGACCCGGACTGCCGCCACATCACCGGCAACCGCGCCTCCTACGAGCTGCTGAACCTGCCCCATGGCGCGGAGGCCTCCCTGGATGCGCCCCCGGAAACCCGGCCCACCCATTTCAAGGCGATGAAGGACGGCCGGGAGCTTCCGAACGAAGAGCTGCCTCTCCACAGGGCGGCCCGGGGCGAGGTGGTGTGCGACTATGAGTTCAGCCTTGCCTTCAACGACGGCTCGGTACGCCATGTCCTCGGCAATGCCAGGCCGATGTTCGGCGGGCAGGGCCGGGCGCGCGGCTCGGTCGCCGCTTTTGTGGACGTCACCGAGCGAAAGAGAATGGCGGTCGGTCTGGCGAAGGACGCGGCCGCCCTCGCCCGGCTGCATCAACTGAGCACGAAGGTTATGGAGGCCGGCGGGGTCGAAGGCCTCTTGCAGGAGATTATGGACGCGGCCGTGGAAATTGCGGGCTCTCTGGGGAGCTCGCTGCGACTGCTCGAGGGCGGTTCCCTTCGCGCGGTCGCCCATCACGGTCACAAGCGCCCGCTCCTGGAGTTCTTCGCCGAAGTGGAGTGCCGCCCTTTCTTGAGCAACGAGGTGTTGAAGCGTGGGAGGACGATGGTCGTCGAAGACGTGGAATCGAGCGCCCTCTACGCCGGGACGCCTGCATTGCAAGTGCTGAGGGAGGCGGGGGTACGCGCCGTCCTGTCTACGCCGATGTTCAGCCGCTCGGGCCGGCTGATCGGCGTCCTGAATATCCAATGGGACCGCCCGTACAGGCCGGATGAGAACGAGCTGCGGCGGATCGGCCTGCTCGCCCGGCAGGCCGCCGACCTCATCGAGCACGCGAGGGCGAGCGAGGAGGTTCGAAGGTCCCGTGACGAGCTCGAGCTGCGGGTCGAGGAGAGGACAAGGGCGCTTTCCGAAGCCAACGAGAAGCTGATGCAGGAGGTCGAGCGGCGGAGCAAGGCGGAAAGAGAGTTCGCGGCGCTCTCGCAGAACAGCCCGGACATGATCCTTCGCTACGACCGCGACCTGCGCTGCCTCTATGGCAATCCGGCCATCGAGAGAAAATCGGGCATACCGAACAGCCTGAGGATAGGGCGGACGCTGGGGGACCTCGGATATCCGAGAGAGATGGTCGAGCGGCTCGAAAAACCGCTGAAGGCCGCCTTCGAGACGGGGCAGGAGCAGGTTCTGGAAGGAGAGCTTCAGGTAGGTTCCGGGACATTCTATGCCTTAGCGAATTTCGTGCCGGAATTCGGCGAAGACGGCTCCGTGGACTCCGTGCTTGTGGTGTCTCATGACCTTACGGAACAGCGCCGGCTCGAAGAGCAGCTCCGGCAGTCCCAAAAACTGGAGGCCATCGGAACGCTGGCGGGGGGCATCGCCCACGACTTCAACAATATGCTCGCGATCATCATCGGCAATGCAGAGCTTGCCCTCGACGAAGTCGAGGAGGAAGGCGCGCGAAGGAACCTCAATCAGATACTCGATGCCTCGAAGCGCTCGCGGGACCTGGTGAGGCAGATCCTCACTTTCAGCAGTAAAGGCCCCCGGGGGGAGGGAAAAGTTTTGGAAGTCGCGCCCATCCTTGAAGAGACCTATCGCCTTCTCAGGGCATCGCTCCCGAGCACCATAAACATGAAATTGAATATAAGGGCAAAGGGAGGCGTCAGCGTGACGGGCGAGGTCTCTCAAATCCAGCAGGTAGTCGTCAACCTGGCGAATAATGCCGCCCATGCCATGGGGGACGGCGGAGGAGAGCTCACTATCGGACTTTCCACTGTAACAGGGCCGAAGGCGCTGCATCGCGACGGGGTCAAACCGGGGAAGTACGTGAAGCTGACCGTAAAGGATACGGGGTGCGGCATCGCCCCGGAGATACAGGGCCGGATTTTCGAGCCTTTCTTTACGACCAAGGGACAGGGCCGGGGGACCGGCATGGGTCTCGCCACGGTCTACGGAATCGTGAAAAACTATGGCGGTACCGTAGAGGTGGAGAGCGAAGTCGGAAAGGGTTCCAGGTTCACCGTTCTCCTTCCGGAGGCCGATGGTCTCTCGATGGAAGAACAAGAAGGGGAGGAAGAAGAGGCGGCAGCTTCTCCCTCTCCGCAAAAGGCGCACGTGCTCTTCGTCGACGATGAGGCCGCCGTAGTCGAGATGGCGAAAAAGGTTTTTCCTCACCTCGGCTACCGGGTAACGGCGTTCACGGACAGCCGGGAGGCGTTGGAGGCCTTTACGAAAGCCCCCGCCGGCTTCGATCTCGTCGTTACCGACCATACCATGCCGGACATGACCGGGGCCGTTCTTGCCGGGAGGCTCCTCGCCTTGAGAAAGGACCTCCCCATCATCCTGTGCACGGGATACAGCGACGCGATATCGCCCCAAAAGGCAAAAGAGATAGGCATCCGGGAGTTCCTGATGAAGCCGGTGACGAACAAAGAGATGGAGCAGGCGGTCGAGAGGGTGTTGGAATGGGCGGAAGGCATCGAACAGGACGGATGGTGAATACGCTATACGAGCGGTACGGTGCGCTTCTGGCCGGCTACTGCCTGGGCCTGGGGAAGGGCGACAAGCTCCTTGTCGTCTCCACCTACCTTTCCGAGCCGCTCCTGCAGGAGGTCTACAGGGAGGCCTTGCGGGCAGGCGCCCATCCGGAGACGTGGATCACTGCGGCGGGCATCACCAGGAGCCTCTACGACATGGGCAGCGTCGATCAGCTCGCCTACGTTTCCCCCCTCTATGCCTATGCAGTGGAGCACTACCAGGCTTTCCTTTTCATAAGGGCCCCCTTTCACACGAGGGAGCTGGAGACGGTCAACCCCGAGAAGAAGAGGATCGTGAGCGTCGCCGAGACGGCGGTCAAGAAGCGCTTCAGGGAGAGGGCCGCTTCCGGGCACCTGCGGTGGACGCTCTGCGAGTTCCCCACGGACGCGCAGGCGCAGGAGTGCGGCATGTCGCGGCGGGAGTACGAGGCCTTCGTCGCCTCCGCCTGCTTCCTCGACGATAAAGACCCCCCTTCGCGCTGGCGGGAGGTCCATGACAGCCAGCAGGCCGCCGTTGACCGGCTCAACGGGGCGCGCCGCATCACGTTCAGGGGCAGGGACATAGATATCTCCTTCTCGACCGAGGGCAGGACGTGGATAAACTCGGACAGCAAGCGCAACATGCCTTCCGGCGAGGTGTTCACGTCGCCCGTCGAGGATTCCGTGGAAGGGCAAATCCGTTTCTCGTACCCGGCGATCTACATGGGCCAGGCGATAGAGGACGTGCGGCTGGAGGCGGCAGGCGGCAGGGTGGTAAAGTGGGACGCAGGCGTGGGGAAGGCCCTCCTCGGCAAGATCCTCCAGGTGCCGGGGGCGGACCGCTTCGGAGAGGCCGCCGTCGGCACGAACGGGAGGATCAACCGGTTCACGAGGAACATGCTTTTCGACGAGAAGATGGGGGGCACGGTCCACATGGCCCTCGGTGCCTCTTACGGCGAGGCGGGGGGCAGGAACGAATCGCCGGTCCACTGGGACCTCCTGGCCGACATGGGGGAGGGGGGCGAGATACTGGCGGACGGGGAGGTGGTGTACAAGGACGGCTCCTTCCTGCTCTAAGGCGCGGGGCCCGGCCCTTTTGGCGCCCTTTTCCGCCGTCGGCGGCGGCTCTCGCGGCGCTGCGGTTTCCGGCCGGGTAGTGTCCTAATTTGGGTTAGGGAGGGGCGGGATGTGGCATGGGGGTTGCTTTGATGGCGCGTTAATAATTAACGCACGAACGCAGTGAGAAAAAAACTACTGCGGAAAGTAAAGTCGTTTACACCTGATGTATTCTTGCAGTAGGTTCCAGCATTCACTATCTGCATCTTCATAGTGATTCTGGACTAGTCCGGCAAGCATATCAGCAAACTGAATGTTCTCATTGCACGCGCTGTCGCACGGGTTCATCAGTAATTCGGTTGCAGAATCTTGGTCACACGCTATGTTAATCCGTAGATAATCACGCAGACTATTCCCGCTCTTGACCTTAATCGATCTTGCATCCTGGCTTAAAATTACCCTGTCGTACTTAACCATTTCATCAATTAAAGACAACTTGATCATGTAATTGTACAATATATTCTCGTCTTTCCTTATTGCCTCGTTGACATTCTGTTTTGCAACGGTTATTGAGAAGAGTTTTATGTCTGGGTGGTTCTCGGCTAGCTTATGTGCATCACGAGCAAACTGTTTTCTCGCTGTGATACCCATATTGGACCATTTCTTTTCTCGCTTGGGATTCCATTTATTAGATGTGTAAAGGTTTCTGATTAATCTTCTCGGTAGATGCTTCTTTTCAAGAGGACACACAAGGGTTGCGATGGTAATATGTCTGCTTGACCCCCCGCACCGATAAGGTGCCTTAAAATTCCACCCCAAGTCACCGCTTTCATCCAGATAGAGAAGAGCACAAGTCACGGCAAAACATAGCAAAGATTGGATGGGTAAGTACAGAAAAAAAGAAACCCCTAAGCAGGGGTTTTAAAAGAATATGTGTGTGATCCCTAGGTCCGACGCTCTTACAGAGCGCTTACGATACCCATATGGGCGTCGCGGTTTGCCTAGGATTTACTCACACACACCGTAATGATAGTACCCAAAACGTACCTTGTCAAGACATATTTTCGTAGGCAATTATATCTTTTGCAAACCCATAGAAGCTTAATTTCGTTTAGGTCATGTGAATAACTCCTTTATCAATCTAGATGAAAAACTCTACTCACTAGCCCCTAGATTGCTAGTCCCTACATAACTGCTGTACTTCTGGCCCCTAGTTGACGTAATTGTGACAATTGGTGTCTTGTGCTTTTGTCTTTTATCTTGACAATACACCCTACATCGTGTAGCTTATATACATCCCTATCGACCACGGAGGTACCGGTCATGGACAGATCAGAAGTCGAGGCTATAAAGGCAAGCATCCAGGCAGAATATAATGCAAAGATTGAGAAGTTGCGGGAAGAAATGAAGGCGGAGTTGGCAGTCGTATCCCGGGTAGCCGCCCGCTTTCAGAAGGCAAGCACAGGGGCTAAGATGGTTGAAGTACAGCAACGGGGAAGACTCGAAACACCTATGCCCGACAAGAGAGACAAGATTCCTGTAGCACGAGAAAGAATTCTTGCGCTCAAGAAGAGCATTACGGGTAGGTTCTCCCGCAAGCAGCTCCACGATGCCGTCAACAAAGACGGCTTCGGAGAAATGAAAGAGGGAACATTCTCGCCGTATGTGAGTAAGCTTATTGGGGAAGGAGAAATAATCGAGGTTGAAAAGGCGGTGGGAACCAAACCATCAATCTATATGTGGTCGGAGGAATACAAGAAGTTGCAAGACAGCCCCTCTTTGGCCGCGCAAGGGCACCTAGCATGATGAAGGGAGCAGGAGGTTAACCATGTATGTGTTGAGGGCAGGAAGCGCCGCAGCAGAATAACGCTGGCGGGTTCGGCGCTATAGAAATAAAAGAATGGCCGGATATGTCCCCCGGCAAGGTTCCGTATCCGGCCATTTACTCGCACCCGTTCGTGGGATGCCATACTTATGTGAATCAAAGCACATATAGTATCTCATTTCCTGAATAGTCTGTCAACCATTATTTAGAGCGAGTTGGAGAACTCGGCTTGAAAGGAGATGCTATGCCTACGTGTAATTGGCCCTTGGGTAATGGCCAAACCCTGTCATTTACGATTTACGACTCTAACGAAAACTGGAATAGTGTGGGCGGCTTGTATATCTTCGCATATAGCGACGGGCGATACTGGCGCGCCCTATATGTCGGGAAGGCCGACGATTTTAGCGCTCGGATGCCATCTCACGAACGGCTTGATGAGGCCGTCCGTCTTGGGGCCACCCATATTCATGCAGCAGTAGTTCCGCTTGCGGCGAACCGGGAAGCTTGGGAGAGGATGCTAATTCAGCATCTTCAACCCCCGCTGAATGTTCAGCATCGGTAAGCGAGTGGTCAATGTCCTTTAACATACTTATCTCCTTAATAGTTCGTATGTGCTATATGTATGCCATGCCTGCAGCCATATAGTGCACTCGTTCTATAGGTGTTGTCCACTGTTTTTTTGAGAAGAGGATACCATGAGAAGGCGAAAAACAAAAAAGCCTACGGGCGCACGTTGGGTTATCAAGGTCCTCTCAAAGGATCGCCGCAAGCGATTGTAATTGGACTTGATGACATGGGTAGGGGGAGTGAATAGCTCCCCCTACCTTTCTGAGGCGGGGACCATAATGATGTCTTTGCCCCTTGTACCGGGAACCAACATGATTACCTCACCCGTCCGAGTATCTATCCGATAAAGATACCCGTTATGGCTCACGGCTTGGTACCGTGCGGTGGGGTACAGAAAGGCAAGTATCAGAAGTATAGCTATTAGAATGCCGAGGATTGCCACCCATTTACTCATGCTAAGTATGCTTTTTTTGCTTCGGCTTCGGCGGAGTTTTCAGCAACGCACTCACAACCGCATAAAATCACGCTTTAGGATTTCTGGCGTCTCCTCTTCCTTCCGTTCTTCCTTCCTGATTGTTGTTCCCTTTTTTTTCTTAGTCACATTTTCAGTCCCGGTAGGTAAGCCGTTTTCCTTCAATACCAAGCAGGGCGTCCATCGTTCGCTCTGCATCGTTCATCTTCCTACTATTATACCTCATGTCAAATTCTGAGCAATACCTGTGAAGATGGTTGCCTCGCCTATAGTCGGCGCGGTATTCGGGCCAATAGTAAAGGGAGTATTTTCAAATGCGCTAACGCCGGGTTTCCGGCCGAAAGAGCTTGACAAAGTTTAGCTTTCATTATACTCTCTGCGCAATATGGCGATCTGAAGGACTCCGGAATTTGGAGGTCTGTCGTCAATCGAAAGAATAAAATCGGGACAAGGAAAGCGCACGGGCATGAGCGACATCCTTAACATATGCATAATCGGCGCTCGCAGTTTTTCCGCGGGTCAGCTCATAAAGCTCCTGCTGGACCACGGGAACGCGAATATAAACATGCTGGTCTCCGAGAAGGGGGGGGAGCAGGTAGAGGAGATACACCCTTTCCTGCGCGGGATGCTTCCCATGGAGACGGAAGAATATGTCGATGAAACAAAAGTCGTAGAGAAGAACGACGTGGTTTTCCTGCACAAGAACCATGGGGTATTCTGGGAGCAGACCGCCCGGCTGGTAGACTATGCGGAGAAGCGGAAGAAGAAGGTCAAGTTTATCGACTTGAGCGCGGACTTCCGCCTGAGGAGGCGGGACCTCTACGAGAAGTGGTACAAGTTCAAGCACCAAAGGCCCGATTTACTGGAAAAAAGCGTTTACGGACTGACCGAGTTTTACAGGGAAGAAGTCGGCAGGGCCGCCCTGGTCGCAAACCCGGGCTGCTACCCTACGGCGACCCTCCTTGCCCTGGCGCCGTTGCTGAAGGGCGGTCTCATAGACGGCGACAAGCCTATATTCATCAACTCCCTGTCGGGGGTCTCGGGCGCGGGGAACCAGTACAGCGGGACCAATTTGGCCGTCCAGGTGGAGCAAAACGTCATCCCTTACAAAATAGGCCATACGCACCAGCACATCCCGGAAATGGAGCAGGAAATTGCCGGGATGCTCAAAAAGAAAGTCGAGGTCACTTTCAGCCCCCATTTACTCTCTTTCAAATACGGCATATTATCGACCCATTACGTGCAGCTCAAGGAAGCGTGCAAATGGGGCGACCTGCGCCCGGTATACGAGAAGATGTACGGGAAGGAGCCTTTCATCCGCGTCATGGACAGCAGCGACGGGAAGACGTTCCCTGAAGTGAGGAACGTGGAAGGGACCAACTTCTGCGACATCGGGTTCGTGACGGACGGGAAAGTCTGCGTCGTAATCAGCGCGATCGACAACATAATAAAGGGCGCCTCCGGACAGGCCGTACAGAACATGAACGTGATGTGCGGGTTCGAGGAGACGGAGGGGCTGCCTTACGGTAAGGCCCTGCGACGCGCGTAGGGCCGGGCGCTTTTCGCGCATAGCTTTGTCGTCGCGTTCGGCGCGCCATCCTCACATACTGCAAGAGTATGCTCCGGTGGGCGCCTTCCCCATACTAAAGCGAACCAAGTCGGTTTGCCGGGTACCCCCGATGAATCACGGATCTTGAGCGGTAAGCACCTGGCACGGGGGTGGTAATCTGCATCGAAAATCGCCCCGGCCGCGAAAACGAAAATACCCACTTCACCTACAACTGGCGTGTGCACGACCTTGCCTCGAAAGCCTGGATTACCAGTCGAAATGATGTAACAACGAGCGCCTTCACGGAATTGATTAACCGGTAATGGTATGCTTCGCCTGTTCTTGCTGCAATGGCAATAAGTAAGTCCGATCATTACGTATTATCGATAGCAATAAAATGAGGTTCCTTTTCATCTTAATAGATCATGCGGTTTCGTCAGGAAATGATCTACAAGCAGGCGGTCGGGAACAAACGTCTCTTTAACAATGTCAAAGGTAAGGGAAGCAAAATGCTGCGAGAGAGGGGAGGTCAGCCTCTCGATGCTGTACTTAAACAGGCGCAAAAAATATCTTGTCTAATGTTTCCCGTTCTTGGTAGCATGGAGTCAGGAAACACCAGACAAAAGGACAGGGAATACTCGAAAGGGGAAGGACGCACGTCGGTAAACTTTGGGGGGATGAAACATGAAAAACAAGTTGTCAGTCGTCGCGTTGGCAATAGTACTTGTAGTGGGATTCATCTCGACTGTTCCGATGGCGGCCCAAACAGACCCTGGGTTCCAAGCCTGGTTGTCACGGTTGGACGGCAGTATGTGGATCGCGGCCGGGAATCAGGACATAATGGACTTTTGGGAGGTCCGAGGCGATGTTTTGACATTTTACAGATGCTTCAAAACAAATGGTAATCAGAGATGCTTCAAAACAAATGGTAATCATTATATTCCGGCAGGAACCTGCAAGCCGATGGGGCCGACCATAAAGGTAACGGGGCGAAGATTTGCCTTTACGGGTGAGGAAGGTGCATGGGTTTACGAGATCAGCAATGACGGTCTTATCCTAACTATCAAGACTATCCGCAACACCTTTTTTCCTGACATGAACGGTAAAGTGACCAAATATGTAAAGGCGAATTAAGCGTCAACGGACTTGGCTGTCGTGGAGCGCCCAGAATGGAAGGAGACTCGATGGCTTCTATAGCGACAGGGAGGGCAAGCCAATGAGAAAAACAGGTCTCGCAGCGTTGTTGGTATCCATCGGTAGTGTGAAACGAGAAGTTTTCATGCTCTTAGCCGCATTTTGCCTTCTTGTCGTCAGTTACCCTTTTTCGGGATACGCCGCAGGACCGGACGGTTTTGCCAATGTGCCCTGGGGGGCAACGCGGTCCCAGGTCGATCAGGCGATGGCGCAGCAGGGGTTCAGCTCGGAGGGAGAGGTTACTCACTATTACGTCATAAATGATGGGAGCCGCGTGTTCTCTTATGACGGCACTCTCGCCGGAGCTGACGGCCATGCGACATTTTGGTTTATTAACGGCACCTTTTACCAGGGCGACTTCCGTTTTCATCATGAGGACGGTGTCGGCAGCAGGGAAGAACGTGCGTATGGGCAGTTCTCTGCCGTCATTCAGTCGAAATACGGCTCGCCGACGCAATCGTATCCTGCCAGCGGAGGCTCAGTTAGTCGATGGCAGGGGCTTCAAGCCCCTGGTTCCTCCGATACCGTTGAGATAGTGCTGCTCTATTACCCGTCATCCCAACGGTGCGGCGGTGGGTTTTGCAGCAGTATTTTCAAAGTTACTTATGTCAACGAGAGTCTTCATCAGCGTCTTCTGGCCCGCGGCGTGAACGGGCGCGGGCTGTGACCGTCTTGCGCTCAGGGTACACGGAACAGGAGACAAAATGACAGGGGGGACAAACAATGAGAAAGACGGGTCTTGCCGCGTTACTGGCATCGGTGCTCATCCTTGCGGCAGCGTCCATGGGGTATGCGCAGAGTGCGGAAGACTTTGTCAAGGGTCAAAGCCGGGGGATTAGGTACGCTAACAGGTTCAATGACGATGGTATACCAACTGTAAATGTACTGTATCTTCGTGGAGATACACTGACTGACGTCACTGAGGAAGGTCGTTCAAAAGGGTTCTCTCGAACAATTTCAATAGTTAGCAAGCGCTCGGAAGGGAATAAATTAATTCTTGATGACGGCAACGTTGAATACATTGTGGACGCCTATAGACTTGTAGAAAGGCCCAAAAACGGAGCGTGGGGTGCTGGAATAGTGTATATGCGAGAAGAGTGATGAAGAGGAGGAGAAGACATGAACATTAGATCGTTTATTTCTGGTGTGCTTCTGGCAGCATCTCTAATCATTCCCTCAAGCGCGGGGGCAGAAGAAATTAATCTGCTTTGTGGAGAAATCCACGTGAAAGTAGATCCGGAAAGGCATATGGCGTTTGGTCATGTTAATGAAGTAATACACCAACAATATGGTAACACTATCCATCGCGTAATGATAAATGATGAAGTATATATGTACGAAGATTTAGCTGATGACTTCGAACATACATATATTATGAATCGTTGGACGATAAATAGGATAACTGGAATTCTTACACACTGTGCATGGACTTACCCTTCTGGACGAGCAAACTGTGCTAGTACGGAACCATGCCAAAAGATAAGCGGTGCGCCTAAATTCTGAAGAAGACTCACATACTGCATCGAAGCGTCACCGAATTACTCAAAAAGGAGTGAATGATGAAAAAGGTAAGCCTTGCAGGGTTAGCCTTTGTAGTGTTGTTTGTGTTGATGTCTATACTTTCCCCCAATACCTGGACACTACATTAAGGTGGACAACCTCTCCTCTCTGAGGTGAAATATCTCAAGGAGGAGGAAAGGAAAGCATGACAGATCATCGGAAGCGGTACGACGGAACATTCAAGGCGAAGGTGGTGCTCGAATCCCTGAAGAACGAGAAGACCATCGCCGAGCTGGCAAGCGACTATGGCGTCCATCCCAACCAG
>Ga0208689_1000039_pt1 | contig 139183 bp, 132 predicted proteins | sample June2015DPH_8_15_FD_184700 | JGI IMG/M metagenome (GOLD analysis project Ga0208689, IMG submission 184700) | Peatland microbial communities from SPRUCE experiment site at the Marcell Experimental Forest, Minnesota, USA - June2015DPH_8_150... | ecosystem: Environmental > Terrestrial > Soil >... | reverse complement strand
ACTTCTCACTATTGTTTTGTTGTCTATGGAAGTGCACCGCTCCCCCCGCACCAATCGGGTGCCAAGTCCTCCCGCGATGGTCGGGTAAGAAAAGGCCCTCCCGTCCGGGGTAAAGAATAACCAGACACGTAAGAGATCTAGAGGTATCTTTAAGGGCTAGAGGGAAGGACCTTCCGGGAGTATTCCATAAGCGCATCGTGCGAAACGAGCGGGGTACCCGCAGGAAGGGTAGAACGTTAGAACGCGCCCGTTTCGATTCCTCTCCATTAAGTGAGGTAAAGCTAGGATCGATAGAGGTCAGGAGCCGCCGGGAGCGTAAGCGGAAGCGGCTTACCGATAACGGGCGCGTTTAGTTCTACCCTTTTCGATGCGGGTCGCTCTAGTGGAGCACCAAGCCTATATGGAATCCTCTTGTGAGATCCTTCCCTGGGAGAGTCTAGATTAATGGCGCAAATGGAATACTCCGGAAGGGCCTTGCCGGGGATGAACCGAAAGACTCAAAAGAAAAGAAACTGGCAGAGAGAGCGGTAGGTGTAAGTAGCAAGAGACTAAGAAGAGAAAAAGGGAAGAGACTGAAAAGAGGCAGGGCCTGGGAGAAGCGTTGGGGGGAAGGGGATTTGCCGGAGGGCCTTGCCGCTTATATAGGAAGAGAGTGCAAGAGCGCTGGGGCGCGGTGTTCGGGCTAGTAGTAAAGGGTGCTTACGCTGACATTCTCCTTGACATCTCTTCGGAACCGGGCTATACTCGTGCTATGATGGCTGTAAAGGTCTATTTTTACTTCTTTAGCAGGCACCCGTGACTTGGTGTCCCTGATAGGGGCATAGGGCCATGGGTGCAAACCGACCCATGGCCTTTTTGTTTTTTATTTAGGCCGTGGAAACTCTCACGGCCTTTTTTATGGAGGATTTGGTGATCCTATCGAATAAGATCAGGAAGCTCGTGATGGAGCAGGAGGGCTGGACACGGAAGATGTTCGAAGCTGGCATCCAGATGAAAAAGGACTACGGGGCCGAGAACGTCTACGACTTCTCCCTTGGCAACCCCGATATCGAGCCGCCGCCGACCCTGCGGTCCCGGCTCGTCGATTCCCTCGCGAACCCCGTGCCGGGCATGCACCGCTACATGCCGAACAACGGGTACGAGAAGGTGCGGGAGGAGGTGGCCGCCTACTTGACGGAACGGTGCGGCCTGCCTTTCACGGCGCTTCACGTCTTCATGACGGTCGGCTGCGCAGGGGGCATCAACATTCTCTTCAAGGCCATGCTCAACAGGGGGGACGAGGTGATCGTCCCCTCTCCATTTTTCTGGGAATTCAAGAACTACGTCGAGAACTTCGGGGCCATCCCGAAAATAGTAGACACGAAAGAGGATTTCCAGCTCGACATAGGCAACATAGAGGCTGCGGTCACTAACAGGACAAAGGCAATACTCGTCAACAGCCCTAACAACCCGACCGGCGTTGTCTATGCCGAGGAGAGCCTGAAAGAGCTCGCCGACCTACTTTTTGCGCAGAGGCGGAAGGGGCGGGAGATCTATATAGTGGCCGACGAGGCATACAGGAAGCTCGTCTATACGAAGGCCCCCCTTCCCGATCTTTTTGCTCTCTACGATCTCGTCATAACCGTGACTTCCCACTCGAAGGACCTTGCCCTGCCGGGCGAAAGGATCGGGTATGTGGCCATCTCTCCCCGCATCACCCAGGCCCCCCTTCTGGTATCAGGCCTTATGATCGCCATTCGCGCCCTCGGGTTTGTGAACGCCCCGGCTCTCTTCCAGCGAGTGGTGGCAGAATTCCAGAGGACCTCGGTCAGCATCGACGATTACCGGCATAGGAGGGATTTCCTCTACGACACGATCACCGAGGCAGGTTTCGAATGTGTGAAGCCGACGGGGGCCTTCTACATGTTCCCGAAATCGCCCATGGACGACGAGGTCGACTTCGTTTTCAGGATGCAGCAGGAGGAGAGGATACTTGTGGTGCCGGGGCGGGGGTTCGGCAAGGAGGGTTATTTCCGTATTGCCTATTGCGTGCCCATGGAGACGATAATGAAGGCAAGGCCCGGTTTCCTCAGGGCGGGCAAACGATACGCAGGGAGGTAGGCATGGTCATATCGAACCGCATCTCGAGGCTTATGGAGAGCTCTTCCTGGATAAGGGCCATGTTCGAAGAGGGCGAGAAGCTCAAAAGAGCATACGGCGCAGACGCCATTTTCGACTTTACCTTGGGGAACCCCATCGCCGAGCCGCCGCAGGAGCTCAAGCGCGAGCTATGCGAATTGGTCGGGAAAGGCACCGTAGGCATGCACCGCTACATGTCGAACAGCGGCTACGAAGAGGTGCGGGAGCAGGTCGCGGCTTTCCACAGGGAAAACTCCCGTCTCCCCTTTACGAAGGACCACATTATCATGACCGTGGGCTCCGCAGGGGGGATCAACGTCGTCATGAAGGCCCTTCTCGACCCCGGCGACGAGGTGCTCGTTCTGTCGCCGTTCTTCGTGGAGTTCATGTTCTATATCGACAATCATGGCGGCGTCGTGAAGCTCGTGGAGACCACGAATGATTTTCATCTCGACCTGGACGCTATCGAAAAGGCCGTCACCCACAGGACCAAGGCGATCATCGTCAACTCGCCCAATAACCCGACGGGCGGCGTCTACCACGAAGAGGAGTTGAAGGGGCTTGCCTCGCTGCTCTCTCGAAAGAGGCAAGAAGGCTACCCAGTATACATAGTATCGGACGAGGCATACCGCAAGATCCTCTATGACGGCATATCTCTGCCCGATGCTTTCAACCTTTACGACGAGACGATCTCCGTCTTCTCCCATTCAAAAGACCTGGGGCTCGCGGGGGAGCGTATAGGCTATATCGCCATTTCGCCTCGGATCGCAGAGACCAAGCCCCTGGTCGATGCCATGATCTTCGCCAACAGGATACTCGGCTTCATCAACGCGCCCGCGCTGATGCAACGGCTCGTGGGCAGCTTCCAGAAGAACAGCGTCGACGTGGCCGGCTACCAGCAGAAGAGGGATGCCATCTACGATATACTCGTAGAATCCGGTTTCGAGGTCGTGCGTCCGGGGGGCACGTTCTACATCTTCCCTAAATCGCCCATGGAGGACGACGTTCAGTTCGTCAAGATACTCCAGCAGCACCGCATCCTGGCCGTGCCGGGGGTGGGCTTCGGGAGGAGCGGATATTTCCGGATAGCCTATTGCACGGAGATGGACGTTATCGAGAGATCGCGCGAGGCTTTTCTGGAAGTGGGGCGGCTGTTCAAATAGGGGACGGGCACCCGGGACGCCCGTTACTCTTCCAAAGACAAGCCTATAAGATGAAATCCCGGCGTGATGTCCTTACTCCGAAGCACGTCCGTCAAGGGGAAAGCTTCGGCCTGCCTGCATATATCATGTCCCGCTCCGGGGGACACGTACAGGCACAAGCTGCCCGTTCTAGACTTTGAACCTTTGCACGGTACCTTGCAGGTGCCGTGATAGCTCGGACAGACCTCCCGCTGCTGCGGACATCTCCTGCGAAGAGGAGAAAGTCTCCTTCGTTACCACGGAAATCTGGTTGATGTCTCTGGCGATCTCCTCCGTCGTCGCGTTCATCTCCTCTACAGCGGTCGCTATCTGATGCACGCCGCCGTGGAGGTGGTCGATGCTATCGATGATGCGGGTAAGAGCGTCCGATGCTTGGGAGGAAAACTCCACACCCGTGGTGACCTTGTCTTTCGCAACGTCCATCGACGCGACGGTCTTATCCACACCTTGTTTGATGGAGCCGATCATGTTCGCTATTTCCGTTGTGGAAGAGGATGTTCTTTCCGCCAGCTTTTTCACCTCGTCGGCCACTACGGCAAAGCCCCTGCCGTGCTCTCCCGCCCGGGCCGCCTCGATTGCCGCGTTAAGGGCCAGCAGGTTCGTTTGATCGGCTATGTCATTGATGGCTGTTACAATGTGGCCGATCTCTTCCGACTGGTTGCCCAGTTCCCTGACGAACCCCAATGCCGTTTCCACCGTCCCGGCAATTACGTTGACTTCCTTGATGGCTTTGTCAACCACCTCCTGCCCTCCCTTCGCAACTTCGACGGCTTGGTTAGCCGATTTTGCCACATCACCGGCATTCTTGGCGATGTCACCCGTTGTCTGACCCATTTCCGTAGAGCCGGCTGCGACCTGGGTGGCGCGCTCGACTTGCTGGGTCGCTCCACCGGACAATTTACGGGCGGCAACGTTCATCTCAGCGCTTGCCGATGCGACGTTTCCGGCCGAGGATGTAACCTCCCCGAGCATCTGCCGGAGATTCGAGTTCATGGTATCCATAGACCGGGCGAAAATGCCCATCTCATCCTTGCGCTTGAGGGCGTGCTCCGAGACCGGGATCGAGAAATCGCCCTTCGCCATAAGGTCTATATGGGCAGCGGAGCGGCTTATGGGAAGGGTAATGCTGTTCGTGGTGGACCGGGACAGCCAAATGCCCGAAAGAATAGCTATACCTCCTATTACCAGGAGGACGACGCGCGCTGTAGCCGCATTGCTTACCGCCTCTTCGTAACGGAACTTGATTCTCTGTCCCTCGTAGTTGGCCAGGCTGGCCGCGGCTTCGAGGCACTTCGCCGTCGTTTCGGCCAGCCCTCCGTATTTCTCGCCTGCCTCTGCGGTCTTTCCGGACATGCCCAGTTCTATGACATTGTTATTTGCTTCTCTCCCCCTTGCCACCTCTTCTTTCAGGTTTGCGAGAAGTCTTTTCCCTTCCTCGTTGATTTCCGCCCTTTCCAGGCCTTCCACGGCCTTGTTGTAGTTCTCCCTTATCTTATCGATCTTCTTCTTTGCTTCTTCTCTGACGCCGGCGTCCGGCGATGCGAGAATGCAGCCGATCAGGAACGACATCTCACTCAATGCGCTTCTGATGTCGCTTGCCGTCTCGAGCTTGAAGGTATTGACGCCTTTCAGGTACTCGATCTTGCCTTTGATCGTACCGAGGTATATCACCCCTACGAGGGCCATAATGCCCATGAGTCCCAGGATGATGCCGAAACCGATTCCGAGCCTGCGTCCAATCCTCACATCGGTGAAGAGCTTCATGTCGGTCTCCTCCTTTAAGCTTTGCCTGACAGATTGTCGGTTTGTACCTCTTGTGCCTTAAGTTATTTTAGAGCCAGGAAAACTAATAGCTCCGACAGGCCCGTCGGTGAGCAGCGGGACAGCGCAAACTTCGAACGGCCATGGTGCGTTCCGGATGGCCCCCGGTGTCGCTTTGAAGACTTTTCCTCATTCCCCGTTTACTTTTCAATTGCACCTGAACTGTGCAATAATACGATGATGAACCGTTGTCGCAATGGGCGCGGACGATTCATTGATTAAACCGGCGCAAGGGATTTTTCCTATCTTTACAGGGCTGGAGATTGAGAAGGCGCACTTTTTCGGGTAACACTTCAATAAAATATTGACAGGAGCTGATAATCATGCCAGAAGTCGATGAATCTCAAAAGGAAAAAGAGTTTTATGTCGACATTCCTGCCAAGGCCGAGGCTTTCTTCCTCAAAGGCTGCAATTCGCTTGATTGGGGAATGAAAAATCGTCTATCAAAGATATTCGATCCCAAGTCGGGCAAGACCGTCATGCTGGCGATCGACCATGGGTATTTTCAAGGTCCGACCACAGGCCTTGAACGCGTGGATGTTACTATCCTGCCGCTTTTGCCTTACGCGGACACCCTGATGCTCACCCGGGGTATCCTTCGCACGATCATACCCCCCACTTTTGACAAGGGAATAGTGTTGAGGGCGAGCGGCGGCCCCAGCATCCTGAGCGATCTCTCGAACGAGCAGATCGCCGTAGACATAGACGAAGCCATTCGTCTGAACGTGGCAGCGATGGCCGTTCAGGTCTTTATCGGCGGCAAGATGGAGACCCAGTCGGTTCACAACATGACTCGTCTCGTGGATATGGGCAACCGGTACGGTATCCCGACATTGGGTGTCACGGCAGTGGGCACGGACATGGCCCGGGACGCCAAATATATGCGGCTGGCGTGCAGGATCATAGCAGAGCTCGGGGTCACCTATGTGAAAACTTATTATGTGCCGGAAGGATTCGACACGGTGACAGCCTCTTGTCCGGTGCCGATCGTCATTGCAGGGGGCAAGAAGCTTCCCGAGCTCGATGCGCTGACCATGGCTCACAATGCTATCCGGGAAGGAGCAGCCGGGGTCGATATGGGTCGTAATATTTTTCAATCCGAGTCTCCTGTCGCCATGATAAAGGCGGTAAGAAAGGTCGTGCACGAAGGAGAAAAGCCGAAAACGGCCTATGACTTCTTCAGGGCGGAGAAGAACAGGGCCAAACGAGGGTAGACGCGGCATGCTGGTGGGGATGTACTACAACAACAGCAAAGTCTTGATAGAAGAGCTGCCGGTGCCCCGGGTCGGCAAGAGGGATATTCTCATAAAAGTTATGGCAAGCGGCATATGCGGCAGCGATGTCCTGGAATGGTACCGTATCAAAAAAGCTCCGCTGGTTCTGGGCCATGAGCTGGCCGGCGAGGTGGTTGAAGTCGGGGACGAGATCAGGGAATTCAAGAGAGGCGACAGGGTCTTTGCCACGCACCATGTTCCTTGCGACAAATGCCACTGGTGCCTTGGGGGTCATCAAACGGCGTGTCCGGTTTTCCAGACGAAAAATAATTTCGAGCCGGGCGGGTTCTCGGAGTACTTAAAAGTCACCGGAAAAAGCATCGACACCGGCACGCTGCTTCTACCCGACGGGATGTCCTACGAGCAAGGCTCTTTTATCGAACCTTTGGGGACCGTGGTCAGGGCGTTGAGAGCCGCCGATCTGAGACCCGGCGACACATTGCTTGTTCTCGGTTGCGGAATTGCGGGCCTGCTCATGATCAAGGCGGCCCGCGCTCTTGGCGCCGGGAGCATTATCGTAACGGACATCGATGATTGCAGGCTGGAGGCGGCAAAGAAATTCGGTGCGGAAGAAGCGATCCGCGCTGAGGCGGATATACCGGGTTCGATACGGGAGATAACGGGAGGCCGTCTGGCCGACAAGGTGATAGTCTGCGCGGGTGTGCTGGCCGCCGCTCAACAGGCACTGGAATCGGTCGACCGGGGTGGAACTATTTTATTTTTTGCAGTGCCAAATCCCGGAGAGACGATCAAGGTGGATCTCAGTCCTTTTTGGAGGAACGACATAAGGCTCAAAACCTGCTATGGGGCTGCGCCGCTTGACAATAAGCAGGCCATGGAACTGATGAGAGCCGGAAACGTAGACGTGAAAGACCTGATCACCCATAGATACGGACTGGAAGATATTATGGAAGGATTTAAGATTGCCGCTGAGGGGAAAAACTGTCTGAAAGTTATCATAAAGCCGCACGAAGGATAGCGGACCGGAGCTTCCGGTACCGGGGCGGTGCTTATTGTCACGCGATTATGTCCGGTATCATCTTCTTCAGGACCAGGCAACAGAACATGCCTACAAAATGCGTGTCGCCTCTCTCGAAAAGGGTGGCTTCCGCGAGCCGCTGAAAACTGTCCAGACTTAAGAAGGGCTCCTCGAAAGCATGTATCCAAAAGAAAGTCGTTCTCAACTTTCCGAATTGGCGGTGCATCTGCTGCAGGACGTGCGGCGGCGTATCCCTCACCACATCGTACATGAGGGCATATCTCCCGCCTTTCAGGACCCGATATATCTCGTTTAAAGCCCCGGACGGGTCTTTCCAGTGGTGGATCGTTCCCGTACTTACAACGATATCGAAGGCACCGTCGCGAAAAGGAAGACTGGCAGCGCCGCTTTCCCTTATCTCTATGGGAAGCCCCGACGATTCCACGTTTTTCCTGGCTCTCTTGACCATAGCGGGAGAAATGTCCACTCCGACCAACCGCATAGTCGGGGATGCATCGTGAAGCTTCATGAGCAGCCGGCCCGGTCCCGTGCCTATGTCGAGGAGAGACCCGTGCGAGCAATAATTGATGATGTGCCGTGCCACACGCTCGTACTGGTCCTGAAAGACGCTCGTTGCGCTTATCCGGTCATATAGCACCGCGGCCGGCCAGGGTATGCCTTCAGGGTGGAGCAGCTTGAGGGTTCTGCGGAGGGACGCAAGCCTGTTCAACCGAGATTCGTTCATGACCTTTCTTATTCTCCTGCTCTTGTGCGCAGGTTTCAAGAAAAAACCCGATATCCCCCGTTAAATCCCCCACTCCACACCCACCTCCAAGACCTGCGAAGTCTCCCCGGTCACTTTGTGGGTGTCGCTTATCCTCTCGCCCACGATCCAGATGATGTGGCCATCCGAAAGGAGGAGGGGGATGCGCCTGCGCACGTCTGCCGGTATCTTCCTCGAAATAAAGTAGTCTTTCACCTTTACGGGGCGATCCATGCCGAGGGGTGTAAACCGGTCCCCCTCGCGGAAAGTCCTCAAGGAAAGGCGGCCGACCTGCCCGGCGTCGAAAAAGGCCCGGGTTCCTCCTGCCGGAAAGGTCTCGGGCTTTATGTGCGTTAAGGAGACGCGCAAAGTCACGCCGAGGGAAGGTATGGTATTGACGCCCGCAGCAATCTCGTAAGTATCGCGGATCGGCTCGGAAGGCGCCTTTTTAGTGAAAACGAGGTCGCCGTAAACCCTTTTGGCCCGTAACCCTTTGGGCAATGTTACAGCGTTGTTCGGCCTGGCCGAGAGAAGCGATTTTTCGACGAGAAGAGCGTGCTCCCGCAAGGGGGTAAACCCCGGGGCCAGAGCGGCCAGAAGGGCGGAGACGACCCTGAATCTGACCTCACCGTTGAGGCCCAAGAGGGCCTCTACCCCGATCCGCAGCTCCCCCCCGGTTGCGCTTGCCGAGGAGAGGGCTCTTTCTGCCTCATTGTCGAAAAGGGTATTCACCGAGGCGATATCGGCGAGAAGGAGAAGCACTTTCTCCCTGAACCTCGGATTGATCTTCTCGAGAAGCGGCACAACCCGGTTCCGTATGAAGTTCCGTTCGTACGTCTCTTTCCGGTTCGACGAGTCTTCCCTATAGGGAATGGCGTTAGCCAGCGCGTAAGCAGCAATCTCCGAGCGGTATGTGCGAAGGAGGGGTCTTATGATAGGGCCCCTTTTGATTGGAATCGAGGAAAGGCCGTGAAGACCGGTGCCCTTGACGACCCGGAGGAGGAACGTCTCCACCTGGTCGTCCCTGTTGTGGCCGACCGCGATCTTCCGGTAGCCGTGACGGGCGGCTATCTCTTGGAAGAAGCGGTACCGAACGTCCCTGCCGGCGTGCTGCAGGGACACGCCTTTTTCCCGGGCATATCCCTTGACGTCCAGCCGGACCGTATGACAGGGAATGGCGTAGCGCTCGGCCAGGCCCTTTACGAAGATCTCATCGCCCTCCGACTCCTCGCCCCGGAGCTGATGGTTCACGTGGGCGACGGCAGTGCCGAAGCCCATATCGTCACCAAGGCGCTTGAGCAAGAAAAGGAGGGTCGAGGAATCAATCCCCCCCGATACTCCGACAAGGACCGTATCTCCGCGGTCGATCAGCCCTTCCTGTCTGATGACCCGCTTTACGGCCTTATCGAGGTCCATAGGGACCCTAGGAACAGGAAGAGCAGTTCGAGGACGAGCAACCCGAGCAGCCGGACCCGCCGCTTGCGGACGATTTGAACTTGTACCCTACGGAGAAGCCGAAAGAGGACATTTTCTTCCTTGGGTTCTTGCCCCCGCACTTCGGGCACTCCACGGGCTCATCCGTCCTGAAGACAATGCACTCGAAGTCGTCTCCGCAGTTCTGGCAATTATACTCGTAAATAGGCACGCCTTAATTCCTCCTTATGCTATGCCGTCAGGTTCATCTCCCCTGATAGGCCGGGAAGGAGATCCCGCAAGGCAGTGGTGTAGCGCTCCATCCCTCGTACCGGCGGCATGGCAAGGGCTTCCTGGGCGAATATGCGGGCCATGGAGGACCTGTTCCTGAAGTGGCAGTTGAACGCCGAGGCGTATAAGAATAGGAATTTCGCAGCCTCGTTAGAGCGGTCGAGTTTGACCGCCTTCCGGAAAAGCGCCCTTGCTATCTGAAAGTACTCGCTCTCCAGATAACTGATGGCCGCCTTCAACACGAGCGTCCTGCGTCCCTGCTCGTAGATATCGTCGAGCAGGCTCTGGTAACCTTTCTTGCCGTATATGGCGATCAGCGACCGCTCGTTCTCCAGGATAAACCGGGGCAGCAGGTAATTGTGCCTGTAAATCCTTAACAGCTCCCTCACCTGGACGACCATTTCCTTAAGGAGCTTTCTCACCTCTTTGAGCCCCTCGTTAAGCCTTTTTCGGGCCTTGAGGATGAGGAAGTCGAACTCGTGGATCACCTTCTTCTCGGCCGGGGTAAGCTCGGGGGAGTTGACGAGCATTTGATACTGGGGCTTATAGTATTCGAGCTGGTAAATACACTCCCGGAGCTTCATGGCCTCGTGAAAAATATAGCCCACCGCGATGTCGAAGAATTTTTCCTTGTACGAAGCCTCGACGGCGTTCCTGAAGAGCTCGTGGCACATCTGCTTGAGCCTGTACAGGCCACTCTTTCCCTTGTCGTCGACCAGCTCCTCCACCTCGGAAAAGGTGAGCTCTCCCCTCCTGTGCAGCTCCAGGCAGCGGCCGCAAGTTCTGTACAAGGAGATGAACTCGTTAATGAGATCGATCTGCTTCTTTTCGATATTCAGATTCGTCATCGGACGCAGGCTCTTTCCTTTCCAGGTATTCACGCACGATCTTTCTCAGATCCTCCCCTTCTATGACCTCCTTCTCCAGAAGAACACCGGCTATCTGCTCGAGCAGCGGTTTCTTCTCGCGGAGTGTCTCCTTGACCTTACCGTAGGTACCTTCAACTATTCGCTTGATCTCGTTGTCTATCTCCCGGGCGGTTTCCTCGCTGTAATCTTTGAAACGAGAGTCGGGGGCGATATCGAGGAACATCGATTTCCGCTCCTTCTCGTAAGTGACGTGGCCTATCCTGTCGCTCATCCCGAATTCCTTGACCATCGATTTCGCTATGTCCGTCGCCTTCGACAGGTCGTCATGGCCCCCGGTCGAGACCTCTCCGAAGACCAGCTCCTCCGCAACCCTGCCCCCGAGAAGCACCGCGAGGCGGTCGAGGAGCTCCTGCTTAGTCATCAGGTAGCGGTCCTCCGTTGGCCGCTGCATTGTGTAACCCAGGGCTGCTATACCCCTCGGTATTATAGAGATCTTGTGCACAGGGTCCGACGTTTGCACCAGGGACGCCATAAGAGCATGTCCCGACTCGTGGTACGCCACGATCTCCTTTTCCCTCCTGTTCATTACCCTCTTCTTTTTCTCAAGGCCGGCCAGGGTCCGGTCGATCGCTTCGTCGAACTCGGCGCTCGTGACGGACAACTTGCCCTTTCTGGCAGCGAGAAGGGCCGCCTCGTTTACAAGGTTGGCAAGGTCCGCCCCTACGAAGCCCGGCGTCCTTGCGGCGACCACCGACAGGTTTACATCTTTCGCGAGCTTAACTCCTTTGGAATGGACCCTGAGGATCGCCTCCCTTCCGTTGATGTCCGGCCTGTCGACAAGGACGTGCCTGTCGAACCTCCCCGGCCGCAAGAGAGCCGAATCGAGGATCTCCGGCCTGTTTGTGGCCGCCATTATTATGACGCCCTTCTTTGTGTCGAAGCCGTCCATCTCGGCAAGAAGCTGGTTCAGCGTCTGCTCCCTCTCGTCATGGGACGCCAGCGGGTTAAGGCCACGGGCTTTGCCCAGAGCATCGAGCTCGTCGATGAAGATGATGCATGGCGCCTTCTCCTGCGCCTGGGCGAAGAGGTCCCTGACCCTTGCCGCCCCGACACCGACGAACATTTCCACGAAATCCGATCCGCTCATGCTGAAGAAGGGCACTTTTGCCTCTCCGGCCACCGCCTTGGCCAGGAGTGTTTTCCCTGTCCCCGGAGCCCCTACAAGCAATATGCCCTTTGGTATCCTGCCCCCGATGTTGAGGAACTTCTGGGGCGTCCTCAGGAATTCGATAATCTCCTTCAGCTCGTCCTTGGCCTCCTCCACGTCGGCCACGTCGTTGAAGGTGACGGTAATCTCGTTCTGTCCGAATATCTTACCCCGGCTCTTGCCGAAATTGAGCACACCGGAGGGGGCGCCGCCCATTCTTCTCATGAGGAGATTCCAGATCACAATTATAACAATGAAGGGCAAAACCCAGGAGATAAGCCCCTTCAGCAGCTTGTTCTCATACTGGCCGCTGTATTTCACGTTGTGCGTTTGCAGCTCCTTGACGAGGTCCGGGTCCTCCACCCTTGCCGACGTAAACTTGACCTCTTTGCCTCCTTCTTCTTTGATCGTCCCCTGGATGCTGTCGTTGCTAATAGTAACGTCGCTGATCTGCCCTTTAGCTAGATCCTGTTTAAACTCGCTGTAAGGGATCGTTCTTATCTCGGAACTCGACAGGTAGTTATTGATTACGATTATGGCCAGGAAAGCTACGACGAAATAAAGAAACGTGAAATTTCTCGTTTTCTTGTCCTTGCTGACACTATCTTTCGGTTTCAGATCCAAAAACGGGTTCTTCCCGCTTTTTCTACTGACTTTCTTTTTCTGCATGCTAGATTTTAGCAGAAAACCTTTTCAAACACCACCTCCCCCCTTTTGAGAGTATTGTCATCGACCGCGGGCTTGTCAACGTAACTGGGAGACCCGCCGTCCCGGCCGGATAGCTCTCCATCGGATAAGGCACTTGCCGATAGCCCTCGAGGGCGTTATTTCATGATTACGCCATACCGGGCGCCCCGCGTGCTGACCGTAAACCTGCTGCCTCCTAAGGCGCCGATTATCTCCTCCATGAGGACCATGCCCTGAAGCAGAAGGTCTTCCCTTCCCGCCTCCATCCCCGGCAGACCTCTTCGCTCCCCCACGGTCATCCGGCTCAGCCGCTCTCTCCATTTCCTGAGCACCGATAGGGACACTCCCATCCCATGGATTTTCTTCTTGTCGTAAGCGTGAAGGCCGAGGATCATCGTCGCCAGGGTAGTAATCGTGCCCGCCATGCCGACGATGGTAAAATCGTCCGACCCCCTTCGTTGCGCCAGGTGTTGCGAGACCTGCGCGCGAACAAAGCCGGAAAGAGCCTCCAGCTCTTCCGCCAGGGGCGGATCGTGCCCGATGAATCTCTCTGTCAGCTTCACCGTGCCTATGGGCAATGAGACATAGTCCAGGAACCTTTTCCTCGTGCCCCTCGTTATCTCCGTGCTCCCTCCGCCGATATCGACGACGAGGAGCTTGTGCGCTTCGATCTGCCTGTCATTCTTTACGGAAAGGTACGTATAGTACGCCTCCTCGTACTCGCTCATCACGCTCACCTCGAAGCCGGTCCGCTGCCGGACCATCTCGATGAAATCGCCGGTGTTCCCGGCCTCCCTCAGTGCACTGGTCCCGAAGCAGACAGCTTTCTCCACCCCGTATCCGTCTAAAATTCGCCGGTAATCCTGAAGCGCCCCGAGGGTCCGCTCTATGGCTTTCCGGCCGAGCCGGCCTGAAGATATCAACCCTTCGCCGAGCCGCGTGATTGTCGAGACATCGAGCAGCTCTTCGAGAAGTCCATCCCGCTCCATGACAAGCAGGAGGACCGCGTTCGTCCCGATGTCTATCGATGCGCGGCGCCTTTTCATATCAGGTTGACAAATGCTGCTAAAAATGTAAATAATTAGTCGGTGGACGTCAACGGTATTATTGCTTTTTTCGCCGGGGTCGGGTCCTTCTTTAGCCCGTGCGTGCTCCCCCTGGTCCCCTCGTTCCTTATATACATAAGCGGCGCTACCATCCAGGATTACAAAGATCTTTCCGACAGGGGGTGCAGGCGATCGACGCTCCTCCATTCCGTTAGCTTCATTGCGGGCTTTTCCGTGGTCTTTATAGCCCTAGGTCTCTTCTCTTCATTTCTGGGGAACCTTTCCCCCGCCTACCAGAAATGGATCATGGTCGTGGGCGGCCTGATACTCATCGTCATGGGCCTTAACATGCTCCGGTTGCTCAGGATCCCTTTCCTGAACAGGGAAAAGACGATCCACCTCGGCAGGAAACGGGCGGGTCTTTTCGGCTCCTTTCTCGTGGGCGTGACATTCTCCCTTGGCTGGACGCCCTGCATAGGCCCCGTTCTCGCCTCGATCCTTCTCCTTGCTGCCACGGGCGGCTCGGTCATTGGCGGCTTTTACCTGCTCGGCCTTTACTCGCTCGGCCTCGCCGTACCCTTCTTCATCGCCGCAATCCTGGTCGCCAGGCTGATGAACCTCATGCAGCGCTTCGGCCAGGTCGTAAGATACACGTCCCTCGCCCTCGGCGGTCTTCTGGTCGTTCTCGGCCTTTCCTTGGTGACGGGCTATTTTACGGTTCTTACGCGAGTCCTTGGCTGAAAGACCGGGGAATCAGCGCATCCTCCGCCACGGCTAGAGCTCTCGCAGCTCGACCTCGAAGAGGTCGCTGAACTTTTTCATGACCCTGTGCTCTATCTGGCGGACCCTCTCCCTGGAGATCTGAAACCGGACGCCTATCTGCTGTAAGGTAAAGGGGTCTTCCGCCATGATGCGGTGGTTGAAGATGAAGAGCTCCTTATCGTTGAGCAAAGATCTGAACTGTGCGACCTTCCTCTCCAGTATCTCCCTCTTTTCTTTGGTCGCCACCTCTTCCTCTATGTTCTCATCCGACCTGATGACGTCGATGAAGGTCTCCTCGCCCTCGTCGTAGAGCGGGAATTCCAGGGAGACGTCCGTGTAGGAAAGGCGCTTCTCCATATCCTCAACCTCCGCCACCTTCACGTCGAGGGTTTCCGCGATCAGTTGAGGCGCGGGGAAGATGCCGGCAGCCTCGAGTTTCTTCTTCTCTCTGTTGAGCCTGTAAAAAAGCTTCCTTTGGCCCTGGGTGGTGCCCACCTTGACGATGCTCCACGAGTCCATGATGTGCTTGAGTATATAGGCCCTTATCCAGAAGGAGGCGTATGTCGAAAAGCGGGTGCCCTTGTATGGGTTGTATTTTCTGACCGCGTGGACGAGGCCGACGTTCCCTTCTTGAATAAGGTCCAAGACATTGAGGTATGAATTATAATATTCCAGGGCTATTTTGACTACGAGCCGCAGGTTCGACACAACGAGCTTTTGCGACGAGTCGGCGTCCTTGAAGCGGTGCGCCTTTTCGGCGATGACCCGCTCTTCCTCACGTGTCAGAATATGGTACCGAGACACCTCGGACAGATATTTCTTCAGCGTGTCAAAGGGCAGGGCCGTACCTTCCTGCTCTCTTGCCGGACCCTTTACGTCCTCGAGAAAAGTATCCTGCAGCAAAAAGACTATGCCTTCCTTTTTACCTCGATGAGCTGCGCAACAATGCTTACCGCGATTTCCTGAGGCGTTTCCGCCTCGATGTCGATGCCGATAGGAGCGTGAACGGACTTCAGCGCATCCTCAGGGATGCCCTTCTCCTTCAAGTGGTCGAAGACGAGTCTGGTCTTTCTCCTGCTTCCGATCATGCCCACGTACCGGGTCGGCTTCATCATGACCTTTTCAAGGACAAGGGCATCGTGTTTGTGTCCCCTCGTGAGTATGGCAATATATTCCCGCCCGCTGAAGTCGAGTCGATCAAAAACGTTATGGAAGTCATCGACTATAACCTCCCGCGCCTCCGGAAACCTTTCCCGGTTCGCGAAATCCTGCCGGTCGTCTATCACGGTCACACTGAAATCAGCCATCGCCGCCACTTTCGACACATACTGAGAAACATGACCGGCGCCGAAAATGTAGAGCAGCGAAGACGAGACGATTGGTTCGATAATGATCCCGTCACCGATGATCGGCCCTCTTTCCTTGAGGTATGACCCGAGCCGCTCCCTTATTTCCTCTTCCAGGTCATCCCCGTTTACCAATCCATCCTGTCCGACGAGACTTTTTGAGAACGAATCGTTCGAGAATCTGGTTATAATTAAAGCATCCTTTCCCCTTTTTTCAAGGTCCCCCGCCTTCGCATAAAGAGCCCTGTAGCGCACTAAGACCGGCTCGAGGAAGATATCGACATTGCCCCCGCATATCATGCCTTCATCCTCGACGAGGCGGCCGTCCATCCTGTAGCGCAGCGTCGTTACCCGTTGCGTCTTGACTACGTTTTTCGCAGCCTGCCAGACCTCCGCCTCGACACATCCCCCTCCGACCGTCCCGAAGAACCGGCCGTCATCGCCTATGAACATCTTCGCCCCCTCTTCCCTGGGGGCCGCGCCGAGCTTCCTTACGATGGTGGCGATGGCACCGCCTCTTCCCCTGGATAAATAATCCTCAACAGCCTCGTAAACGTCCATAATACACCTCGCTTTGCTTTTTGCGACTGAAAATTCAATGTTGATGAGAGCGGATTCCGCGGCGCGCAAGGTTCGAGGGGCAGATGCGGACTTTTTTCAACGTCGGAGCGTCGCGGACCGCAGCGCAACGCCAAAGATGCGCCTCAGACGCAGCCGCTTGCACCAAGGGTCACATTGAAGCGGTGCATGACCGCTTCCAGCACACCCCCCGCGATGGCCCTGGCCTTCTCCGAGATGGTGAAGCATTGCCGCCTGTCTCCGCGGGGGTCCACGTCGCCTACCTTCTCGTTGCTGCCGACCCTCATAGGTCTTATCAGTCCGCGCACAATGCCGTCCGTGGCGGCAGTGACCGGCGTATCGTCCACATAGAGAACGATGTCCCCTTTCTCCACCGCTTCCCCTATCGATCTAACCGGCTTGACCAGGCCCTCGTGGGGCGACCGAAGCACCCTTTCACCCGCAACGCCCCCGACCACGCCGGGCACACCCGTATGGGGCTCCGCCTCCCCCTCATAGATAACCCTTCCGAGGTCATGCCCCCTGTTGCTTTCGATGACTGCATCCACCTGGTCCGGCGCCCGGAATCCAGGCCCAACGCCGATGACGAGCCGGTCTTCCCGCATCCCTCCCTTGAGCGATCCCTTCGGTCTCTTCATCATGGTAGCGTCTATCAGGATATCTGCGTCGAAGGCCTTCAGAAAGGCCCTTTCCTCATCGACCAATAGGGCTATGGATTTGCGTTCCCAGACGCCGGCGAGGGCGGAGAGGTCACCGATACGCTCCGCCCTCACGCCTTCCACCACCTTCGCGCCGTCGAATACGGCCTCGCAAAAGGCGACTCCCCTGCGAACGGCCAGCGGCTTTTTTATCTCGGTCATGAGGATGGAGGTAAGACGGGATTCGAAGAGACGATGGGCTATCCCGGTTGCCATCTCGCCGGCGCCCATGATCGCTATTAAAGGCTGCCTCATGCTAAACCCCTTTTCCGAAGTAGCAATTCGGGTAGTGACACGTCGCGCAGTGCGAACAAAGTCCTCCCACAGCGAGCCTGCGCACCGAAGCGCCGGTAATTTTTCCGCCTGCCAGAATCCTTGGCAGCAAGATGTCGAGCATGGTGTGGGTGTTGTAATAAACACAGGCGGGCGCCCCGAGTATATACCGGCCGCGCAGCGTGGCCACCAAGAACATTGCGCCGGGAAATACCGGCGCGCCGTAGGAGATGATCCGCGCCCCCGTTGCCTCGATCCCTTCCTTTGTCAGGTCGTCGGGGTCGACGGAAAGGCCGCTCGTAGTTATTATGATGTCCGCCCCCAGCCCGAACAAATCCATTATGGAGTCCCTGATCGAGCCGACTTCGTCCACGACGACCCTCTTCCCTATCATTTCCAGGCCGTACCCCTGAAGCTTCTCTTCGACCCGCGACGAGGCATCGGGAATCCTGCCCGTGGCCACTTCCGTGCCCGTCACCACGAGGCCGGCCTTCAGACGGGCAAAAGGGAGGATTCTGACGATCCCCTTTTTCCCGACCCTCTCTGCCTGCCTCAGCAGGCTTTCGGCAATGTAGAGGGGGATGATCCTCGCGGCTGCCACGGTGTCGCCCGCTTTTACCGGATACCTGTCGGGCAGCGTGGTGAAAACCACGTGAGTGACCCTGTTCATCTCTTCCAGGAGCCGGCGGTCGACCCTCAAGAGACCGTCTATCCTGCTTATGATGTTTGTGCGCCCCTCCCTGGCCGGGGAGATTTCCGCGTTGCCGTCCATGGCAGCCCTCGCGATGCGCCTTCCTGCCTCATCCTCGTGGACCTCTTTCTCTTTGCCTTCGGTCACGAAGATATGGCTCTTGCCCAAGTCGAGAAGTTTTTCAACATCGCCTTTCTCAATAACCCTCCCGCGGTCAAAGGCCACTTCCTTTTTCTTCCCCGGAACGATTTCCGTAATGTCATGGGCGAGAATAAGCCCCACCGCATCCTCCACTCTAACCTTTTTCAATCTTGTAACCCCTCCCCTCCAGGAGCGCTAAATCCTCCTCCGTGTCCAGGTCGAGAATGCTCCCTTCTCCGGCCTCGACGAAGAGCGTCTCCCCGTGCGCCGCATCTATCATGTCCCGCAGTCCGCCCTCACCCTCGATCGCACCCATTGCCTCCCTGTGCCGTCTCAGATCGACAAGGACGGGATGGCCTTTTATGCCTCCGTGGGCTGCAACGATGATAGAGGCATCCCGCCTTCCATACGAGTCCAGCACTTTGACGATACCCTCGGGCTCGACAAAAGGCTTATCGCCCAGATGAAACATGGCGAGATCGGCCGCCTCGATCACGGGCAGAGCGGCCTTGATCGAGGCTGACATGCCGTCCTGATGACGTTCATTATGGACAAACGTCACGGGGAGTCCCAAAAGCTCCCTCTCGATCCTCTCGGCCTCGAAGCCGGTTACCACAACGATATCTCCCATACCTGCCGTCATAAAGAGGCCGACTGTCTTCCTAACGACCGCCTCTCCGTTCACCCGCACGCACAGTTTGTTGAAACCGAGCCGTCTTGAGGCCCCGGCAGCAAGAATGACAGTAGCGATCCTCTTCATGGATTGGCCCTGAAAGGGCGGCAAAAAACATCCTCGTGGGTTGGGGGTAAAGCGGCTTTCTATCCCTTAACGGTCCTGCACATTTTTGCCGGCGGCGGCATCTGAACGGATCTCCCGGTTCAGGTCGCTTATAAGGAGGTCCACGTCTACACCGTGCACCTCGGCCCCTTGTTCTATGCTCTCGAAAAGGGCCGCCTGGCAGCCAAGGCAACCCAGGCCGTGCCTCTCGAAGATCGCTACGGTCTCCGGGTGTTTTTTCACCACTTCCCCGATGGACATTTTTTTATTGATCATACCTGCTCCTCATCTGCCATTACCGGGCGGGCCGCTTAGCGCAACCCACTTCGCTGGTACCCGCCGCCGCATGCTGCCGCGCCGCATGCGACCCACTTTCCAGCTGCCCCTCCTTTTATTAGAACACATCTGCAGAGAAGATGTATATATTCGTCCCCTTCGACCGCCACGCGTCTCTCGCAAGGCCGGCCTTCAGGCATGTATGATCGAGAAAAGTCTGTCTGTCCCATCCGTACTCGGTAGCGACCTGCGGGAGGAGCAGCCCGGAGCAAGGCCCGCTCTCGATATAGATGCCGTGGACTCCCACCTCTATCTCGCCCAAGTCGCTTATCTTTTTCATGGGCGTAAGCACCGAGATCTCGATTTCGGTATCCCTCCATTCCCGCGCATCGAGCGGAAGGAAACGAGGGTCGTGGAAAGCCGCCTCCACGGCCATACGCTTTACCGTCTCGTCAAGAGGCGCGTGAGCCCTTAAATAACCGATGCAGCCCTTCAGCTCGCCCCTGGTTTTGAGGCAGACAAAGGCGCCCATCTTCTTCTTGAGGGTCCGAGGGATATCCGGGGCCTGCTCCTCCTTGCCGAAAAGCACCTCCTCAATGGAGCATCGCGCAAGGTCCTTCAGCACGCGCCTTTCGTCATCAGAGAAGTGAAGGTCCGTCCCCGCCTTTCCAGTCGCCAATCCTTACTTCCCTCCGTAGAACACGCACGATACATACCCGACCACACCGCTCATCTCGCCCGTTACATCCCCCGAGTTCGCATAGTTAAGAACCTTGCTCTGCCCGGCCCCAAGACGTTCGCATACGCTCATGGTCGCAAATATGGCGCCCGCACCGCAAGCCTCGTACTTGCCCCTTGCAAGTCCAGCTGCCAGACCCTTCAGATCGAACCGTTCGATCAGATCTATAGCGGCCTTGTCCATCGTGACTGCCAAACCATACGGATAGTAGTGAGAAAGGTCTGTGCTGCCTATAACGAGGTAATCCCCCTTCCTGTTTCTGAGGGTATCATGGAGCAGGGCGCCCAGTTCCAAAGAGCCGTCGGCGTCCTGGGCGCTTCCCATGATGAGAGGGACTATCCTGAAGTCGCGCAGGACGCACTGGAGAAAGGGGATTTGGACCTCTATGGAGTGCTCTCCCCGATGAACCTTGGGGTCGGCGTGGACAGCTCCCCCGGCCTTTACCAGGTCTTGCGCCAGTTCCGTGTCGACCTCGACCGTCCCGAGAGGCGTTTTATAAGCCCCTTTGTCTTGTGCCGCAGCGCCTATGAAGAAGGAATGGTGACTGGGGGCAACGATGACGACCGTATCGTAATGGCGGCCGGCCAGGGCTTTGTACCCGTATGCAGCGGTCTGGCCGGAGTACATATAGCCGGCGTGGGGCGATATCAATCCGCGGATATCGCCGGGAATATTCGCGGGGGGGACCTTGCCCAGAAAAGTTTCGATATCGGCCCTCAATACATCCGCGTTGCGCGGGTAGAAGGTACCGCTTACCGAAGGCTCTCGAATTTCATCCATCCCGGACTTCTCCGCTTAACCCGTATTATAACATAATTATCCGGAAGCAAATGAATTTCCAGCGGCCTTGCGCTATTGAGCTTGGTGGACGCAGGCACTTAGACGGCCTCGAGGATGGCTTGGCCCCTGCATCGCAGGGAGACTATTTTTGCTCGGTGGGATATCCCGCCCCGACCCAGCTTGTCCAACCGCCTTTCAGGACATACACCTTTTTGAAGCCCTGCTTTGAGAATAAGAGCGCCATACTGGCGCTCGTCGCTTCGTGCGGTCAGTCTCAGTAGAAGACGAGGGTTTTGTCCTTGGGAAGCTTCTCCATCAGAGTTTTTGAATTGGATGTATCGATCCTGACCGCGCCCTTGATTTTTGCCGGGCTGCTGTCCCATTCGCGCGCCACCCGCGCATCGAGGATCGTCACGTCCGGGTCGCCGATCAACGGCTTGAGCCGCTCTTTCGTTATGCGCGGCACCTTGTCTGCCGAGGTGATCTGGGCCGACAAGAGCACCGCCCCTGCGAACAACGCCGCGCCGAAAAGTATTGCGAGCCATTTCACGAGAAACATCCCCCTTTTTGCTTTGTACTGCTCTATGGATAATCTTAATGGCAGGAGAGGCCTTTTTCAAGGATGACTGCGGAAGGGTGGAAAGGATGGCCGGTTCGGGTGTAGACTCTACTTTGAATCGAGATCCGACATAAGGGGAGAAGAGATGGAGGGTCCGGAGACAGCCTGTTTCGAGAAGCTCGCACCGGAGGTAAAGGCATTCCTCAGCCAATTGAGGCAGACGCCGCAGCCCGCCATCTCTTCGGAAAATTACCAAACCATGAGGCAATTCCTGATCTCCACGGTGAAGAACATTGAAAGGCCGCGTTTTTCAGGAACTATCGAGGACAGGACGATACCCGGTCCCCGCACGTCGGTGCCCGTCCGCATCTACCGGCCCGAATCCGCCCGCCCGCTGCCTCTCCTCCTTTACTTCCACGGCGGCGGATGGGTCCTGGGGAACCTGGACACCGAAGAGGACACCTGCATAGCCCTGGCCAGGCAGACACCGTGCATAGCGGTTTCGGTCGAGTACGCCCTCGCCCCCGAGCACCCCTACCCTGCAGGCCGGGATGACTGCTATGCCGCTCTTCTCTGGGCCTCCGAGCAGGGGCAGACCATAGGCGCAGATGGGCGCCGTATAGCGGTAGCCGGCGAAAGCGCGGGGGCCAACCTGGCCACAGTCCTTACTATGATGGCAAGGGACCGAAAAGGACCGGCTATAGCGTTTCAGGCGCTTTTCTACCCGGCGACTAACCTCGCCGACGATACAACCCGGTCGAAAAAGGATTTCGGCGAAGGATTTTTCCTAACCCTGGCCGACATGGAGGGGGCGACGTCTCTTTATGTGCCGGATGGAAATGACCGCTCGCGCCCCTATGTCTCCCCCCTTTGTGCCCATGATCTATCGGGCCTCCCGCCTGCTTTCATCGTCACCGCGGGCTGCGACCCGCTGCGGGACGAGGGAGAGGCTTATGGGGCGCGCCTTTCGGAAGCAGGCGTAAAGGTGAAATGCGTCCGCTTCGACGATATGATCCATGCCTTCCTCTTGCTCTTCAAGCGGTCGGAAAGCAGACTGCGGGCCGTCGAGATGGCAGCCCTGGCCTTGCGCGACGCCTTCGCCGGCGCGCCCTGACCTCACTTTTTTCCCTCGCCGTCCAACCCTTCACCCCGGTCCACATCGAGGCGCAATACCGTGAACGGTATTCTTTCGGCGCGGTCCTCCGGACGTCTCTCTGAACCGCCCCTTGCACAACGAGCTTGACAAACTTCTTTTACTTTGGTCGAATTATTTCATCCCCTGGAGAATAAAGCTTTACATTTCAAGTGGACAAGGAGAGGGCGAAATGAAAACGATTGCCTCCGGACGAAGGAAGTCTTTCGCTTGCGCCTTTGCAGTCATGCTCACTTTTTATCTCGCGTCGGAGGGACCCTTGTTCTCCTTCGACCATCCCACAAGTAATCCCTACGAGATACGGCCCTCGCCGGATGGATATCTCCCTTACCGGATCATCCCCACACCCGCCGGGATAGCCATAGAAAAGGACGTCATGGTTCCTATGAACGACGGCGTAAGGCTTGCGTGTAACGTCTACAGGCCGGACAAACAGGGAGAATTCCCGGTTATACTGGCCATAACCCCTTACGGCAAGGACCAGACGCCGCCGATGTATAAACCGGACGGCGCTCCCCTGCCGTCCGCCTATGACCCTTTCATCCTAAGGGTACACGCTCAGGGCGAAGATGTGGGCCACATGAGAATATCGATGCTCACCCCCTGGGAAGGCCCCGATCCGGCTTTCTGGGTGCCCAACGGGTACGCGGTCGTGATAGTAGACGAGAGGGGCGGCTTCAAGTCGGAAGGGAAAAAACAGGGCTTTACCCGGCAGGGGGACGACCTGTTCGCCCTTATCGAATGGGCCGGAACCAGGCAGTGGAGCAACGGCAACGTCGGCATGGCAGGAGTTTCCGCCCTGGCTTACAACCAGTACATCGCAGCGGGCCGGAAGCCGCCACCGCCTCATCTGAAGGCGATCATCCCCTGGGAAGGCCTCTCGAACTTTTACAGGGACGCCACGTTCTGGGGAGGCATTCCTGAAACGAACTTCACCCGGTCCCTCTTTGGGCCGAAGCCCGGCATAGAGAAAATGACGCCAGGCGAAGCCGCCCGGGTTTGGGCAGCTGCGATGGGTCCCGTGGGTAGTCAGAAAATGGTGCAGGCTGCCGCCATGCCCTTCGAGGACATCACCGTCCCGGTCCTGATCTGCGCGAGCTGGTCCGACAAGGGGCTCCACACGTCCGGGGCTTTCGAGGTTTGGAGAAGGATAGCGTCCAAGGACAAGTGGCTTTACAACCACGGCGGAAAGAAATGGGAGCGTTTCTACAGCGATGACGGTTATGCTTACCAGAAGAAGTTCTTCGACCGCTACCTGAAAGGTATCCGGAACGATTGGGAGGATACGCCCCGTGTAAGGCTTGAAGTCCGCGAGACGAGGGACGAGTACACGGTACGGATGGAAAAGGAGTTCCCCCTGGCCCGCACGCGATACGAGAAGCTCTACCTGGACGCGAGAGACGCGACCCTGAGTCCCAGGCCCGCGGCGGAAGGAAAGGCAGCCTACCACTCGACCCAGGGGGGCGATGCTTCCTTCGGCATAACCTTCGACGAGGACACGGAGCTGACGGGATACATGAAGGTCAAGCTCTGGGTCTCGGCTGCGGACGCAGACGACATGGACCTCTTTGTCGTCGTGAAGAAGTTCGCCGGCCCCTGTGACTTGGAAACCCCCGCATGCAAGGCCCTCGAAGGGAGCTTCGGGCAAAGCCGCATCGCCAGGGGCAACGAGGTCCATTTCCGGGGCATGAACGGCCATTCCTACGATGCGGTTGCGAGGGGCCAGATGAGGGTATCCCAGAGGGAGCAGGATGAGCACCTTTCCACCCCGTGGCTGCCGGTACAGAAGTTCCAGGGCGAGAAAAAGCTCAAACCAGGCGAGATCGTGCCGGTGGAGATCCCTATCCTCCCGTCGAGCACCATCTTCCGGAAGGGCGAAAGCCTCCGTGTCTTCATCCAGGGCTACTGCCCGGTGGACCACCCGCTCCTCTTTTACGACTGGCTCGTCAATAAGGGCAGGCACGTAATCTACACGGGAGGCCCGTATGATTCCTTCCTCCAGATACCTGTGATTCCCCGCTAGGTCGGGCAGGCAAAGGACCTGGACGGTAAGGCTGGAAGGGTTTGCGGACGCGATGGCGATAAAGGGCAAGAAAAAAACACAAAGGGAGCCGGTGAGCGAGCTCGAGCGGCTCCGCCGGCACGCTACGGCCCTGGAAGCCTCCTACGCCTCCAACAGGGCCGTACATGAGCGGCTGAGAGAGAGCGAGGAGCTTTACAGGGCGGTGGTCGAGAACGTTGCCGACGGGATCGCCATTACGGTCGGGACGGAGAGGGTCTTCGTCAACAGCGCCTATCTGGCGATCCACGGCGTCAGCGACGTCTCGGAAGTCCTGGGGCGGCCCCTCGATCAGTTCGTTTCGCCCGAGGACCAGGAGGGGGTGAGAAGACGGGTCCTCGCGAGGCAGCGGGGCGAGGTCCTGGACGGGCTGGCCGAATACAAGATCCTGAGGCCCGACGGACAGATGCGGATCGTCCAGGCCTCCGTCGTTACCACCAAGTACAAGGGTCGGCCCGCGGCCCTGTCCGTGTTGCGGGACATCACGGCCGTGAAAAAGGCGGAGACAGAGATCGTGCGGCTGAACAGGGAGCTCCAGGAACGCATTCTCGATCTCAGAAACGCTAATGATGAACTGGGAGCATTCAATTCGACGGTCTCCCATGACCTCCACACGCCCCTCATGATTATCGACGGCTTTTCCCGGAGGATCGCGGAAAAGTACGGTGACGGTCTCGACGCGAAAGTCCTGGACTACGTGGGCCGCATACGGGCCGGCGTCGGCAAGATGGGACAGCTCATCGACGACCTCCTCGCCTACGCAAGACTCGGCAGAAGCGTTTTGCAGCGGGCGCCGATCGCTGTCCGGGACATGGTGGAGTCTATAGTGGATGAGCTACTGCCCGTCTACCCCGGGGGCGACGTCGCGATTTCCGATCTGCCTCCCTGCGAGGGTGACACGCCGATGGTGCGCAGGGCCTTTACGAATCTTATATCCAACGCCCTCAAGTTTTCGAGCCGCGTGCCCAGCAGGCTGGTCGAGGTAGGGGGGGAGCGGCAGGGGGCGGAAAACCTCTATTTTGTCAAGGACAACGGCGCGGGCTTCGATATGCGTCACAAAGACAGGCTATTCAACGTCTTTCAACGTCTCCACACCGAGGAGGAATTCGAGGGCACGGGGATGGGGTTGGCAATCGTGAAAAGGATCGTCAGCCTTCACGGGGGGCATGCCTGGGCGGACGGCTCTGTCGGCCAAGGGGCCACCTTCTTTATAACCCTCCCTTCAGGGGGGTAAGGGATCGGGTTTTAATCGCCGGCCGGCGGGATCCCTTTGCAAGGTCCATTCATGATACAATAGGTGACCTCGGGCCTGTCCGGGCGGCGGCCGCTCGGGCAGGAAGGGCGACTAGACCTATGAGAGCCTTCGGGCTCGAGGAGAAAGGTGTGGAAGAGATTTACGAGTCAATCTACGAGAGAGCAAGCGCTTACCTGGACACTCGCCAAAACGAGGTCCATGTCTCCCTGTCTTACGAGTTCGCGCGCCGATTGGCCGACCATTACCCCGAGGCCGATCGCGACGTAGTCTTTCCCGCGATCCTACTGCACGATGTGGGCTGGAAGATGGTGTCCGAGGAGCGGCAGTCGAACGCCTTCGGTCCGAATGCCACGGATATGGAAGCCAGGCGTGCTCACGAAGTAGAGGGGGCCGGCATCGCAGGGCGGATCCTCGAATCGCTTGATTATGACAAGGAGAAGACCGCGGAGATAATGGCCATCATCGACGGCCACGATACCCGCCAGAAAGCCTTTTCCATCAATGACGCCCTCGTGAAAGACGCAGACAAGCTCTGGCGATGTACCCCGACCGGCGTCGATATAGACCATGTCCGCTTCGGGGTGGATCGAAAGGGTCACTTGGATATGCTGAGCGAAGTCATCGACAGGTGGTTCTTCACGCCCGAGGCCAGGCGGATGGCCCGTGAAGCATTAGACGAGGCGAGAAGAGCTACATCGCAAAAATAAGGCCGTCTTTGCAAGTCCAATCGATCATCTCTTCACCTTTCTTGCTTGCCCGGCCTGCTGAGCTTGCCCGATACAAGACTGTTATTCAGACCTTCCGGTCCGCTTCGCAAACCTTGACAAACTCGAACGGGACGATTATTTTACGATTGGATGTAAAACTTAGGTTTTAAGTCCGCCTCCAAAGGAAGTTGAAGTATTGGAGGCAGCGGTTTTCGAAGGAGGTATGCCATGGAACGTACAGAGTCCCAAAGTGAACCTTACACAGGTACGGAGGAGCTGCATCCAACCGAGGGAATCGTGATGAGCGGGTCGATTGCGGAGACGATCACGGGCGCCGGAGCGATAGTGCTCTCCATCATCGGGCTCGTGGGTATATTGCCCCAGGCGCTCCTTGCGGTCGCGACCATTGCCATCGGCGCCGCGTTTCTCATGGCGAGCGGTTCGATAGCTTCCCGTTTCAACTGGGTGCTGTCCCAGAGTATAGGGACGACCGGTGAGACGGAAGAGGTGGCTGTAGGAATGACGACCGAATTCGTAAGCGGCATTGCAGGCATTGCTCTTGGCGTGCTGTCGCTGCTGGGTTTGGTACCGCAGGTCCTGCTGCCCGTAGCCGCGATAGTCTTCGGTTTTACGCTTCTTTTCGGTATAGGCCCTCAAACACGCCTTAACGACCTCGAGATGATGCACAGCGGCCTGACGCATGGAATGGCCCGCAGGGTCGCAAGAGAGGCGGGTTCCGCCGCATCGGGGATACTGATACTCCTCGGGCTTGGAGCCGTGACCCTTGGGATCCTTTCCGTTGTCGGCCTTGTCCCTGTCACACTCACACTGGTGGCCATGCTCTCCCTGGGCGGCGCTACGCTCTTCAACGGGGCTGCTATTTCAGCCAGGATGTGGGGGCTTTCGAGATTCTCCGAATTGCCTCCACACGCAGCCAAAGCGTAACTTGAAAAGGGGCGGCTCGTCCGCCCCTTTTTTTACGCCTTTCATCGCAATATAGAGACCTCAGCCGGATGCTTATAGAAGTAGCGACCGGGCGTCATGCTCGACGGCAAATCTCCGACTCGATCCGTCTTGCTTCCGCCCCCCCGATGGTGTATATTTTGCCCTGTTTTTCGAGAACTTACACGCGAGGGGACCCATGTTTCTTTCGGACCTCGACCGGGAGATCACAGCTCTGAAAGAGAAAGGGCGGTACAGGCGCCTGAGGCGTCTGTCGACTGCCCAGGATGCGGTAATCGTCATCGAGGGCAGGGAGTTTGTCAACTTCGCTTCCAACAACTATCTGGGCCTGGCCAACCACCCGGAGGTCGTCGCTGCCTTTACCGCCTCGGCCGCCCGATATGGAGTCGGGACCGGCGCCTCCCGCCTCATCAGCGGCCACATGGATATTCACGAGGAGCTGGAGGAGGCCTTGGCGCGGTTCAAAGGGGCGCAGGCATGCCTGACTTTCAGCTCGGGGTACCTGGCCAACCTGGGGATTCTTGCGACTCTCGGCGGTTCCGGGGCGACGATCTTTTCCGACGAGCTGAACCACTCGTCCATCATCGACGGCTGCCGCCTGTCGAGAAGCCGGGTCGAGATTTACCGCCACTCCGACCCGGACCACCTGGAGGGACTTCTCAAGGCCTCCAAAGCGCGGCGCAAGATCATCGTCACTGACAGCGTATTCAGCATGGATGGCGACGTGGCGCCGCTGCCCGACCTCGTGTCGCTAAAAACGCGATACGGGGCGGTCATGGTCGTCGACGACGCCCACGCCGTCGGCGTGCTCCCGCCGCGCGGCTGCGGATCGGCGGAGTATTTCGGTCTCGCGCCGGACGCCGTAGACATACAGATGGGAACGCTCTCGAAGGCCCTGGGGACTTACGGCGCCTATATTTGCGCCTCGAAAAAAACCATCGACTACTTCATAAACACGTGCCGCACCTTCATCTTCAATACCGGTTTGCCGCCCGCCATCGCCGGGGCCGCCGTGAAGAGCGTCGAGATCATCTCACGGGGCACGGAGCTTCTCGGCAGTCTGTGGCGAAATTGCGAGATTTTCAGGACCGAGATGGAGGCCAGAGGCCGGGAAGCGAAAAGTCCCAGCGCCATCATACCATTCGTCACGGGCCGGGACAGGAAGACCATGGCCGTATCCCAGGCTCTTTATGACAGAGGTCTCTTCGTACACGGCATCAGGCCGCCGTCCGTCCCCGAAGGGCGGGGACGGCTGCGACTGACCCTCATGGCGACCCACACGCCCGAGATGGTCCGGTCCGCTGCGGCCTCCGTTGACGAGTCGCTCAGGGAGGTACAAATTGAATCGCACTGAGGAGCTTACCGGTCTTGACCGCTCAACCCTCTGGCACCCCTTCACCCAGATGGCAGACTGGGAGAAAGAAGCGCCTCTCGTTATCGAGCGGGGGGAGGGGAACTATCTTATCGACACTGAAGGGCGCCGTTATTTCGACGGCGTTTCCTCGCTCTGGGTGAACCTCTTCGGCCACCGAAGAAAGGAGATCGACGATGCCGTTCGGTCGCAGCTCGACCGCATTGCCCATTCCACGTTCCTCGGGCTCTCGCACGTACCTGCCATCGAAGCGGCCCAAAAGCTCCTTGCCCTCGCGCCTCCGGGCCTCTCGCGCGTATTTTACTCGGACAACGGATCGACGGCGATGGAGGTCTCCATCAAGATGGCGTTCCAGTACTGGCAGCAAAAGGAGGGCGGCAGGGACAAGTTGGAGTTCCTGACCCATACGGAGGCCTACCACGGCGATACGATCGGCGCCGTTTCCGCAGGGGGCATCGACCTTTTCCACAAGATATTCAAGCCCTTGCTCTTCACTACACACCGCATCCCTACCCCGCACTGCTACCGCTGCCCCTACGGACTCTCGCGCCAATCGTGCGGCCTCGCCTGCGCCGACCGGATGGAGGAGGCCGTAACGGAGCGCGCCGGGGTGCTCGCCGCCTTCATCGCCGAACCGCTAGTGCAGGGTGCTGCCGGCATGCTCATGATGCCGGAGGGTTACCTGGCAAGGCTTCGAGCGGTAACGGCCGAATGCGGGGTCCTCCTGATTTGTGACGAGGTAGCCACCGGCTTCGGCAGGACAGGCACCCTCTTCGCCTGTAGCCAGGAAGGCGTAGCCCCTGACCTCTTGGCTTGCGCCAAGGGACTCACCGGCGGATATCTCCCTCTGGCCGCGACGCTGGCAACGGAGGAGGTCTACAAGGCCTTCCTTGGAAAGTATGAGGAATTCAAGGCCTTCTTCCACGGCCACTCTTATACTGCGAACCCTCTGGCCTGCGCGGCCGCCGCCGCTACCCTCTCCATCTTCGAGAACGAGCCGGTCCTCGACCATGTCTCGGCCCTCTCCAGGAAGATGGGCGATGGTTTGTCCGCCCTGGCCGACCACCCGCACGTAGGCGACATCCGGCAAAAGGGGCTGATGGCCGGTATCGAGATCGTCGCCGACAGGCAGACGAAAACGCCATTCCCGCCAGGGAAGAAGATCGGACAGCGCGTGATAAGTCGGTTGCGGGAAAAGGGGATAATACTGAGGCCGCTGGGGGACGTCATCGTAATGATGCCGCCGTTGTCTTCGACCGAGGGGGAGATCGAGCACCTGGTCCGCTCCGTTGCGTGGGCGATAGACGTGGTCCTCGGTGAGGAAGCCCATGGATAAGACGGCCGGATACGGCCGGGGCGTACTCGTCTCCGGCACGGACACAGAGGTGGGCAAAACGTACGTAGCGTGCCTTCTTGGAAGGCGGCTCGCCGATGCGGGGACCGTCGTCCGCCCCTTCAAGCCGGTCGAGTCGGGCTGTCCCATAGACGTCCACGGGAGGCCGGTCCCTGCGGACGCAGCCGCCCTGAGGGACGCGATGGCCCCGGACCTCTCCCTTTCGGACATATGCCTTTACGCAATGGCGGCACCCCTGTCCCCCCACCTCGCAGCCAGGATGGAGGGCATGGAGATCGACGTGGACCGGATAAGGCGTGCAGTCCTGGAAGCGGCCCCGGGTGCCGACCTCGTGCTTGTCGAGGGCGCGGGCGGCCTTACCGTCGAGATCCGGGAGGGATACTCCTTTGCCCGCCTGGCGCAGGACCTCTTATACCCGGTCCTGGTGGTCGCGGAGAACCGGTTGGGCGTGCTGAACCACGTGAGATTGACGATGCGCTACCTGGAGAGCGACGGCATCCCCCTCGCGGGGGTTATCCTCAACGACCGGACGGCCGGCGACTCTCCCGCAGCACTTTGGAACGCGGCCGAGCTGGAGCGCACATGCGGCGACACCTTCCTGGGCACTGTGGGCTACGGGAGCGCCTTTTTCCCCGACGAGGTTTTTCGCAATTTTCAAAACCGCGTCCTCAGCCGGTGACGCGTCTTTCCACTCGTCACTCCCCGCCCTCGGCCCGCTGCTTCCGAACGAATTCCCCCAGCCGCACGTGGTCTACCTTCCCGCTCCCGAGCCTCGGCATATCTTTCATGAAAAGAAGGTCCCTGGGGATTGCGAGGTCGGGGAAATCCCTTGCCTTGAGCGCCTCCCGCACCGCCTTGATGTCCAGGCTACGGCTGCTGGCGACAGCGATGAGCCTTTCCCCGCGCCGCTCGTCGGCCTCAGACATCACGGCAACGGTCATCCTGTCGCCAAAGGCTTCACTCAGGGCCTCCTCTACCGCAGAAAGGGAGATCATCTCCCCTCCGATCTTCGCAAACCGCTTTAGCCTGCCCACAATCCGCAAGGCCCCGCCTTGAGTTATCTCGACGACGTCTCCCGTGTCGTACCAGCCCCCGTCTGCTAGACCGCTGAGGCTTGCCTCCTCGCTCTTCAGATAGCCCTTCATCACGTTCCTGCCCCGCACGAGGAGCCTGCCTACGCGGCCCTCTTTATCTTCGATCCCCGGGACTGCAACGAGCCTCCACTCCATGCCGGGCAGCACAGCCCCCACAGTCCCGTATTCGTGATCGAGGGCGCTGTTTACGCTGATGAGGGGCGAGCACTCGGTCGCGCCATAACCGGCCATGACCCTGATGCCGAATTTTTTCGCATAAAGATCGAAAACGGCTTCCGTCAGCGGCTCACCGCCGGCAAAGACACGGCGCAGGGAATAGAAATCGTAAGGATCTGCCCGGCGGCCGTAACCGCTCAGGAAAGTTGTAGTGCCGTAAAGGACCGTGCATCCCTCGCCGTACGCAGCCTCGGGGACAAGGCGGTAGTGGAGGGGGCTCACGTACAGGAAGGACCTGGCCCCCAGGAATATCGGGATGATCAACCCCACGGTGAGGCCAAAGCCGTGAAAGAGGGGAAGGGCGTTCAAGAAATAGTCCTCCGCCGACACGTCTATCCTCGAGAGGGCCTGATGGACGTTGGTTATGATGTTCTCGTGGGAAAGACAGACGCCTTTCGGCGAGCCTTCGGACCCCGACGTGAAGAGGATAACCGCGGTCCGGTGCTCGTCTCCATCCGCTTTTCCGCGGCCGCGGGCCAGGAAGGATTCTGCCAAGGCCAGCGCCCTGTCCCGGAAAGCCACGGCCTTCTTCAGGTCTTCGACGAATACGAGCCGGCGGCCGCTGAAAAAGTCTTCCTTGATGCGCAGCCTCTCCATGAAGGCGCGGGAAGTGACGACTACATTCAGGTCGGCAAGGTCCATCGCGTGCCTCAGAGCGGCCTGACCGCTTGAATAGTTGAGGAAGACGGCTACTTTCCCGAAGATCTGAAGACCCATGAAGACAAGCGCCGTAACAACGAGGTTCGGGAGCACGATGCCTATGTTCGCCTCTTCGAAGAGCGCGAGGCGGCGGCCCAGCACGAATGCGGCAATTAATGCCTTGCCGTAAGTCACGGACGAACCGGAGGAGTCAGCGAAAAGCGGCTTTCTGCGGTTTTCCCTGCATCTGCATACGAACTCCCGTCCGAGCGTCGAAGGCCTGTAGTGCGCCTCCACATAGACTTCTGAGAGCATCCTGTAAAGTATCCTCGTAGCCTCGCGTTTCCGCATCCGCCGGGGGAGATGGTCGAGAGAAATAGGCGGCCGGGGCCTGCCGACGGTGATCGTAACCGGAGCAAAAAACCTGCGGCCCGGGTGCTTCTTTGCAAAGAGCGTCCCGTAGGTGTTCTTGAGGTATACGGGCAGGACTCCGGCGCCCGTCCGGAGCGCCACGAAGCCCGTCCCCTCATAGAATTTCATCAGGCTCCCGGTCGTTGTCATGCGCCCCTCCGGAAAGACCAGGAGCGGCGCGCCTGCCTTGGCCCACTGAACGACCTCCTTGAGCGCGTAAGGGTTCATGGAATCGATCGGGACCGTATAACGGTTGCGCACGAAGGGCCTGAAAAGGATCCTTTCCGCCTGGCGCCTGTCGACTATGATCTTGAAAGGCAGCTTGAGATAAGTCCAGATAAGAATTCCGTCTATAAGCGAGGCGTGGTTGGATATTACGATGAGCCTTTCGAAGGTTCGCGGGATGTTCTCCGTCCCATCGACGCGAGCGCGGTGGATAAGTCCGAAATAGAGCTTGAAGAGAAGGCGGCAACCCTCCTCGAATAGCGTCCTCAGGACTGTGCGACCGGAGACCGCGGTGCGGTCTCCGGTCTTTGCCGCTTGCCCGATAGCTGGCATCGTCAATAAATATATACGGCGGTCCGCCCCCAATTCAACTATTTTCCCCGCAGCCGACCCGCGAGGCGGATCAAGGGGTCAATTTTTTTCTTGACAGTCCGAACGGTTCGAGATAATTTACATTCTATAACTCAGTTCATCAACGTAAACTCACCGATATAAACGGCAGGTATGGCGATAGTTAAATCGGCGGACAGGGTGATCCAAATACTCGAAGCGGTCGCGTCGAGGGACGGGGGCGTGACTCACGGCGAGCTGGCAAGAATACTGGGCATCCCGAAAGGGAGTCTCTCCCTCTTGCTCTCCAATCTTGTCGACCGCGACTACTTGTCCCTTGATCCACTGGCTAAGCTGTACGAGCTGGGCGCGGAGCTTCTTGTGCTCACGGGCCGCTACCTCAATGGCCTCGACATCGTGCGGATGGGGCGGCCCATCCTCCACGGCCTCGTCCGGGAAATAAACGAGGATGCGGAGATCGCCGTGCGGAAAAGGGACCGGGTCCTTTTCCTCTGTAAGGAGGAATCTGCAAGGCCGGTCAAGTATTCCATCGCTCCCGGCGAGCTCGCTCCCCTCTATGCGACATCTGCCGGTAAATGCATACTGGCCTTTATGGCGCAAGAGGACGTCTCGGCATATCTCGACCGTGTCACTCTTTCCTCGATAACCGAGAAGAGCATCACCGACCCGGGCTTGCTCAGGCGGGAGCTCGAGCTTATACGCTCCCGCGGCATCGCTTACGGCCGGGAGGAGTATCAGAGGGGGATCTGCGGCATTGCCGGGCCGGTGTTCGATATCCATGGCGCCCTTGCGGGGTCTATCGTTGTCACCCTGCAGGCCGATCGCTTCGAGCCGGAGCACATGGCCTTTATTGAGTCGAAATTGACCAAGGCAGCGGCGCGGCTCTCCCGCGAGCTAGGTTTCGACTGGTCTTCCAGGAACTGGCAAAAATCTAAACAAAGGGGGGCCGAAGCATGACCGTCGAACTCGATTCGAATTTCATGCTCCTGGGGGACAAGGACCTGAAGAGCATCGACCTCGATCGCCCTTCTATCACCGTGACAGAACTCCTCGAAGAAATCTCCGGACGCTCTTCCAATCCCCTGCAATTCTTCACCCGAAATGGAGAGACCCTGGATGAGGGTTGGGAGGTGGAGGTTAACGGGTGCGCCCTTGCCGGGCTGCCGGAGGGTCTGGGGACGTCTTTGAAGGACGGGGACCGTGTGGCAATTAGGCTGTCGCTGCTTGGCGGCGGATAGCATGGACAGGGAAGGATCTCTAAGGAGGAGCTATGAAGAATTACAAGGTTGTGGGTAAACCGGTAGAGAGGAAAGATGCCAGGGTCAAGGTCACAGGGGCGGCCCGCTATGCCGCCGACCTGATAGCCCCCGGCATGCTCCACGGCAAAATACTGCGGAGCCCCCTGGCTCACGCGCGAATACTGAATATCGATACGAGCAAGGCCCTCGGCCTGCCCGGCGTCATGGCGGTTATTACGGGAAAGGACTTCCCCGGCATCCCCTTCGGCACGAGGCCGGACATAAGGGACCAGATACCCATGCCGATCACAAAGGTGCACCACTTCGGGGAAGGGGTTGCCGCGGTTGCGGCTATCGACGAGGACATAGCGGAAGAGGCTCTTGACCTGATCAAAGTCGATTACGAGGAGCTCCCCGTGGTCCTGACCGCGCAGGACGCCCTCGCCCCTGGCGCGCCCCTGGTGAACGAGTTCAAGAACAGCAACGTGGCCTATTTCTCGGATTTCATTTTCGGCGACGTGGAGAAAGGCTTCAAGGAGGCCGACCACATAAGGGAAGAGACCTTCACGTCCCAGCGGGCGACAGTCGGTTTCATAGAGCCCCACGCGTGCCTCGCCGAGTTCGACAGCACCGGCAGGGTGCTCCTGCAAGGCTCGAAGCAGAGTCCCTATATAACGTGGCGCCACATGTGCAGGGCCTTGGCCATCCCCCTCTCGAAGATGAGGATAGTGAACCCCTTTGTGGGCGGCGCCTTTTCGGGAAAGCACGACCCCTTCGACGTGGATTTTGCAGCCGTCAAGCTGTCCCAGGTCACGGGCAGGCCTGTCAAGATCGTACTCAATTACGATGAGGTGCTGGCCGCCTACCGCCAGAGGAACGCCATGGACGCGAAGCTCAGGATCGGCGTAAAGAAGAACGGAGCCATTACCGCCCTTTATGCCGAGAATATCCTCGAAGGAGGCCCGATTTCAGGCATAGGGCCTTTCAACATTTACTTCTTCGGTGCATTTCTCAATCTCCCCTATAAGATACCGGCCATCGAGTACCACGGGAAGCTCGTTTACTCGAACAGGTCTCCCTGCGGTACGGTGAGGGGGCAGGAGATAGTCCTTGCCCAGTTCTGCATCGACTCGCTCCTGCACATGGTGAGCGAGGACATCGGCGTCGACCCGGTCGAGGTGCGCGCCATCAATGCCATACCGAGCAACTGGCGCTGCGCGAACGGCATCGTCGTCGATGTCTCAGGCCTTCCGGAGTGCATCCGGAGGTCTTCGGAGAAGATCGGCTGGGAAGAATCGCGAAAGTCGAGGCCCGAATGCCGGGGCATCGGCTTCAGCTGTGCCTCCCACCCATCGGGTCCCAGGCTGGGCGGTCACTTCGGGTCGTCCGTCGTGATAAAGCTCCTGGAGGAGGGCCAGGTCATTGTGACCCACGGCGCAACCGAGATCGGCCAGGGCGCAAACACGGTATTCTGCCAGATGGCGGCCGAGGAGCTTGGGATCCCCTTCGAGGAGGTCCTGCAGGGGGTGAGCGATTCGGACACGGCCATCTTCGATTCAGGCATGTTCGGGGACAGGGCTACATACTGGGACGGCAACGCCACGATAGCGGCCGCCAGGGACTTGAAAAAACAGCTCGCAGAGATCGTCGCTCCGTCCCTTTCCGCGGCTCCCGAAGACATAGAGTTCGAGAACAAGCGCGTCTTCGTCCGGGGCGAGCCTGAAAAAGGCATGGACTGGCTCCAGGCCGTCCGAAAGGCATACTACGAGAAAGGCGCGCCCCTCTATGGCCGGGGCACCTGGGCAGCCCTCGACATCGATATCGTCGATTGGAAGACGGGCAAAGGCAATCTGGTTCACGGCCTGGATTTCATAGCCACGGCAGTGGAAGTGGCAGTGGATAAGGACACCGGGAAGGTGGACCTCATCAGGGCCGTCCACGGCGACGATGCGGGTCAGCCTATCAACCCGGCCATGCTCGAAGGACAGGTGAACGGCGGCAGCGCCCACATGTCAGGGCACGCCCTTTACGAGGAGTCGCTCTACGACGAGAAAGGGCGCAGCCTCAACTATACATGGCGCGACTACAAGCAGCCGACCGCCATGGACGTGCCCGAGTATCACGTTGAGCACGTCCATACCCACGACCCTTATGGGCCCTTCGGCGCGAAAGGCGCGGGTGAGGCAAGTTCCTGCTCCACCATAGCCGCCATAGCGAACGGCATTTTTGACGCGGTAGGCGTGCGGATCAAGGACCTGCCCATCACGCCGGAGAAAATTCTGGAAGCGCTCAGGCAAAAGGAGGGAAAGTGATGTTTATACGAAGATTACCGGCGTTCGAATATCATACGCCCGCCACGGTCTCCGAGGCCCTCGGCCTCATGGGGCGTTACGGGGAGGCCGCCCGGCTGATTGCGGGGGGCACTGACCTCCTGATTGCCATGAAGAAGAGAGAGGCGGCCCCCGGCCATCTCATAAGCCTCTCAGGCGTCGAAGGACTGCAAGGTATGAGCTTCGACGATAAAGAGGGCCTTCGGATCGGCAGTCTTACGACCCTCGCCGAGATCGAGGCTTCCGACATCGTCAAAGAGATTTACACGCCCCTCTGGGATGCAGTGCGGGTCATGGCCTCTGTCCAGGTGCGCAGCCTCGCCACCATCGGCGGCAACCTGTGTAGCGCCATCCCCTCGGCCGACACCGCCCCGCCGCTGATCGCCCTCGGCGCATCGGCACAGGTCACGGGGCCGGGAGGGGAGCGCTCGGTCAGGCTCGAAGACTTCTTCAGCGGGCCAAAAGCCTGCGTCTGCGGAAGGGAGGAGATACTGACGGCGGTGCTCGTCCCGAAGCCTGGCCCAAGATCGGGCGGATCCTATCTCAAGCTCATGCGCAGGCACGCCATGGACCTGGCCATTGTCGGCGTCGCCGCGTGCATCACTCTGGACCCGAGCACGGCGGTCTGCGCTGGCGCGCGCATAGCCCTGGGCGCCGTGGCCCCTACTCCTATAAGGGCGCCAGAGGTGGAAAAAGAGCTCATAGGAAAACCCGTCGATGAGGCGACTGCAGCCGCGGCAGCGCGCATCGCCGGCACGCAGTGCAGACCCATCACCGACCTGCGGGCATCGCTCGAATATCGCTGCAGCATGGTAGAGGTGCTGACCGTGAGGGCGGTAATGGAGGCCAGGAAGAGGATTACGGGTTGATGGAGGCGAAATGAAGAGGGACATCTTGCTCAAAGTAAACGGGAAGAACTATTACGTCAACGTGGAGACGCATCGGACGCTCGTCGAGGTCCTCAGGGAGACCCTCGGCTTCACGGGTACAAAAAAGTCGTGCAATGAAGGGGAGTGCGGAGCCTGCACGGTGCTTATGGACGGCAGACCTGTGGCTTCGTGCCTCATCCTCGCCGTCGCAGCGCAGGGTAAGGAGATCACGACCATCGAGGGTCTCAGTCAGGGGGAAAAGCTCCACCCCGTTCAGGAGGCCTTCGTGAAGCACGCCGCAATCCAGTGTGGTTTCTGCACGCCGGGTATGGTGCTCGCGGCAAAGGCCCTGCTCGACGAGAACCCTGACCCGACGACAGGGGACGTGCGCAGGGCCATATCCGGGAACCTATGCCGCTGCACGGGCTACCAGCAGATCGTTGACGCCGTCATGGCTGCGGCTCTCGCAATGAAGACCGGGACACCCGTATAACAAGGACGGGCGGGGGATAATTGAGGAGGGCGCCATGCTCGACGGCTTCGTGACTTATCCTGAGGCTTTTGTAAAGCTTTACAGAGAAAGAGGCCTTTGGGTCGATAAGACCATAGGGGAGGAACTGGACGAATCTTGCGCCCGGTACGGCGACAGGGTCGCCCTGGCCTGCGAAGGCAGTTACGTGACCTATCGGGAGCTCCGCGAGAGGGCGACGAGGCTTGCCTTCCATTTCATCAACAAGGGCCTCCGGCCTTATGATCCAATCGTCTTCCAGCTACCCAACGAGCTCGAGTTCGTTTACTCTTTCTACGCTGCGGTCAAGATCGGGGCCATACCGATCATGTCGCTGCCTGCCCACAGGGAGGCGGAGATAACTTTTTTCGCCCAGTTTACAGGCGCCAGGGCTCACGTTATGCCCGCCCGGTACAAGGATTTCTCCCATCAGGCCCTGTCGGCGGAGGTCCGCAGGATAGCCCCGCAGATGGCGCTTCAGTTCGTCTCCGGCGGGCCTGTCGAGGACGGCTTCATCGGTCTTTCGGCGCTTCTGGACGACAGGATCGAGGAGCGCATCCCTCCGAGCCGGCTTGCCGATTACCGCCCGGATCCTCTCGAGCCGGCGCTCTTTCAGCTCTCCGGCGGCACGACCGGGGTGCCGAAGATCATCCCCAGGACGCACAATGATTATAGTCTCAACTTTAAGGCGGTAGGCGAGATCTGCGGCGTAAACGAAGAATCGGTTGTGGGCATCGCCATCCCTGTCAACCACAACTTTGCCCTGAGCTGTCCCGGCCTTCTGGGCGGCCTTTACAAGGGGGCAAAGGTCGTCCTTCTATCCAGCCCGAAAACGGAGATAGTCCTGGAGGCCATCCAGAAGGAAAAGATCACCATAATGCCCACGCCCCCCGCCCTGCTAATACGGTGGATGGAATTCCCCCGACTTTCCGACTACGACCTGTCTTCACTGCGCTATGTCATAGCGGGCGGCGCTAGGCTCAACGCGGAGGTGGCGAAGAAGATCGGGCCGGTTTTGGGCTGCGAATACTTCCAGAACCTCGGGATGGGCGAGGGCATGGGCTTCTGGAGCCGCATCGGCGACAGCGAGGATATACTGCTCAACTCTCAAGGGGCGCCAATGTTCGATGAGGACGAGGTCCGGGTGGTCGATGAAAACGAGAAAGAAGTGCCCTACGGCGAGAGCGGCGAGCTGCTCGTGCGCGGTCCCATAACGATCAGGGGCTATTACAACTCACCCGAATACAACAGAAAGGCCTTTACGGCCGATGGCTTCTACCGGACTGGCGATGTGGTGCGGATGTACAAGGGGCGGTACCTGTCCGTTGAGGGGCGGATAAAGGACACGATCAACAGGGGCGCGGAAAAGATAAGCGCCGAAGAAGTGGAAAACCATATCCTCGCCCATCCCGATGTAGAGAACTGCGCCTATGTGGCAATGCCCGACCGGGTCCTCGGCGAGAAAGGTTGCGCTTTCGTCCTTGCGAAGCCCGGCAGGAGCCTTTCCCTCGAGGGTCTTCAGGCGTTCCTCAAGAACGAGCGGAACATCTCGGTGTTCAAGCTCCCGGAACGGCTCGAGATGGTAGACGCCTTTCCTATGACTAACGTGGGGAAGATCGACAAGAAAGAGCTGCGGCGGATCATTGCTCAAAAGATGGCGGATGAAGAAGGAGGGCCGACAGGCGCCTCCTGACCGCTCCTTCCGAAAAATACCACCACTAGGCGAAAAAAGAGCCGGGACGGCTTACCGAAAACGCTAATAAATGCTTGACAAATGCGCTCTTTACCGGATATTGTTGATGAGCAAAGCGAAATTATATGGGGGTATAGTCATGGGCAGACTGTTCCAGCGCTTTATCTACGTCCTCGGCAGGTTCATGCAGGTCATAGCGGGGATCGCACTGGTGTTCATAATGACCCTTACCACGTGCGACGTGATCCTGCGGATCTTTTCAAGACCCATCATCGGCACTTACGAGATGGTGGCCTTCACCGGGGGAGTTGTCATCGGCTTTTCCCTTCCCATCACGTCCTTCGTCAGGGGCCAGATATTCGTGGACTTCTTCTACCAGAAGTTCCCCCAGTTCTGGCAGAACGTGTTCAACGTGGTGACGCGCCTTATGTGTATCGTTCTTTTCTTATTCATAGGCTGGAACCTTTTGACCCTCGCGTCCGACATGGTCAAATCGGGCGAGGTCTCCCTCACCCTCCAGATCCCTTTCTACCCGGTAGCCTACGGCATAGGCATATCCTGTTTCGTCCAGTGCCTCGTCCTCGTGGGTGACCTCGTAAAGATCGCAGGAGGACAATATGAATGAGATAACTATAGGCCTTCTGGTCCTTGCGATCCTCCTGGTCCTGTTCCTGACGGGCATAGAGCTTGGCTTTGCCATGGCCATCATGGGCTTCATAGGTTTTGCCTACCTGGTCTCCCTTTCTGCCGCCTTCAACCTGCTGGCCAAGGACACCTTCGATACTTTTGCGAGCTACGGGTTCACGGTGATCCCCCTCTTCATCTTCATGGGACAGATCGCCTTCAACGCAGGGATAGCTAAGAAGCTTTTCGACTCCGCCCATAAGTTCATGGGCCACATACCGGGCGGCCTTGCCATAGCCACAGTGGCAGGGGCGACGGTCTTCAAGGCCATCTGCGGCTCATCCCCCGCAACGGCTGCCACCTTCGCTTCCGTGGCCGTACCTGAGATGGACCGCTTCGGCTACTCAAGGAAGCTCTCTACGGGGATCGTCGCTACCGTAGGGACCCTGGGCATCCTCATACCGCCAAGCGTCACTCTCATCGTCTTCGGCGTCATAACCGAGCAGTCCATAGGGAAGCTTTTCATGGCCGGCCTCATACCGGGTCTTTTGATCGCCCTCTTTTTCGTCTTCATCATCGTCGGCTGGGCGAAGATGAACCCGGCCATAGCGCCGAGGAGCCCGAAATTCCCCTGGAACGAGAGGATCAGGTCGCTGCCCGCAGTCATGTGGCCCGTATTGATATTCCTGGTCGTGATAGGCGGTCTTCTGAAGGGGTTCTTCACGCCTACGGAGGCGGGCAGCGTAGGCACGTCTGCAGTGCTCGTCCTGTGCCTTGCCCAGAGATCTTTGGGTTGGAAGAGCTTCATAAAGGCGGTCGACGAGTCGCTCAGAACGGCCTGCATGGTGATCATGCTCATCGCAGGCTCGGCCATCCTCGGCCACTTCATAGCAGTGACCAACATCCCCGCCCTGGCTGCGGACTGGATAGCGGGCCTTCCTCTTCACAGGTACGTGGTCATGATCATCATCGCCCTCTTCTATCTCCTGGGCGGGTCCTTCATAGACGACCTCGCCTTTATGATCCTGGCGACCCCGATCTTCTACCCCGCGATCATCAAGCTGGGCTTCGACCCAATGTGGTTCGGCATCATGATAGCCATTACGGTCATGGTGGGCGTCGTGATCCCCCCTGTGGCGATCAACGTCTTCGTGGTGAAGAACATCACCAAAACACCCTTCAGCGTCATCTACGGGGGGGTATATCCCTTCCTCCTGTCCCTGGCTTTCTGCGGCTTCCTCCTCTTCGTGTTCCCTTCCATCGCGACCTGGCTGCCGAACGCGCTGTATAAATAGGGGACAATCCGGATTGAACAGGCCCTGAAGCGTCCTTCAGGGCCTGTTCAAATGACTTTCCCGGGCACTATCTCAGGGAGACATAGAAAGTCGCAGCACCCCTCTTGACCAGGAGAAGGACGGCTGCGCCTTTCCTCGCTTTGGTTAGAGCGGCCCGATATTCGGCAAGGTTCTTGACCGGCTGCCGGTTTACCTCCTTTATGATGTCGCCCGACTCTATACCTGCCTCTTCGGCTGCGCTTCCTTTGGCTACATCGGCCACGATCACGCCGGCCGTGTCATCGATGCCGAGCGCTTTTTGACGTTCGGGCGTAATATCTTCGAGAGAGAGACCAAAATTCAACTCCTCCGTTTCTTCCTTTCTGGATGGCTGCGCCCCTTTATCTTCAGTCAACTCCCCTATTTTCACCGTGAGCGTTATCTCCTTCCCTTCCCTCACGACCGTCAAGGGTACGGTTCTGCCCACGGGCGTCCCTGCAACCATCAACGGCAGGTCGGACACGGTTCTTACCTCTTTCCCGTTAAACCTCACTATGATGTCCCCCCTTCTGATGCCGGCGGCCTGCGCCGGGCTTTTCGGCTGGACGTCGCCGACCAGCGCACCCACCGGCCGCTTCATACCGAACGACTCCGCAATCTCCGGCGTCACCTCCTGGACTGAAACGCCTATCCAGCCACGGACCACCTTGCCTTTTTCGCGCAGTTGGTTGACCACGTTCTTCGCCACGTTGCTCGGGACGGCAAAGCCTATCCCCTGCCCTGTCGCGACGATGGCGGTGGTAATCCCCACTACTTCACCCTGCAGGTTGATGAGGGGGCCGCCGCTGTTGCCGGGGTTCACCGGGGCATCTGTCTGGAGGAAATTATCGTACGGCCCCGTGCCGATAACCCTGCCCGTGCCGCTTATTATCCCCTGCGTCACGGTATGGGCCAGCCCGAAGGGGTTTCCCACGGCGAGCACCCAGTCGCCGACCCGCATCTTGTCGGAATCGCCGAGGGCGAGCACGGGAAGGTCTTGCACAGGGGCGGTTATCTTGATCAGGGTGATGTCCGTCTTTGAGTCCCTTCCTACCACCTTCGCCTTGAATTCCCTTCCGTCCGTCAGACGGACGGTTATATCCGACGCCCGCCGAACGACGTGATAGTTCGTTACGATGTATCCCGCCCTGTCTATGATGACCCCCGAGCCCAGGCTTCGCTGTTTGAGCTCCCTGTCGGGTATGTCACCGAAGAATTTCTTCAGGAAATTATCGAATTGGCCTTTCTCCTCCCCCTGATTTCCGGGCCCGAAGAAGAACTGGAAAGGGTTGCCCGGGATCTTCACCGTGGAGACCGTGCTTATGTTGACCACTGAAGGCTTCACCAGATCCACTAGGTCCGCAAAGGACGGCAGCGGGCCCAGCCTGCCTTGGCCTTTTTTGACCTCGCAGCCGGCGTTGGGACAGAAGAAGGTGGCGGCCATGATGCTTAGCATCGCTATGCGCGTTAATTTTTTTGCGGCTCTTCTCATAACCACCTCGACGCTTTTGGCCTTCATAGATAAAATTAATGCCCGGACCTTTTCTTTTAAAGATGCAAAATGGCAGGCCCGGCCCCTGTCCTCAAATTTGCGGCCCGGGGCTATAAGTCTTGACTACAGGCGCAATTGCAGTTAAAATTGGGCTATGCCGAGGTAGCTCAGTCGGTAGAGCAGCGGACTGAAAATCCGCGTGTCACTGGTTCGATTCCGGTCCTCGGCATTCAATGAAATCAAGGGGTTAGCGAGTTTTCGTTAACCCCTTGATTTTGCCTTTGTGTAATTCCTGTGTAATCGTGACAAAGATTCTTTATGAAAAATAGACCGGAAATGAAAAAAACGCGTTTTCTTGCCGATAACGATGAACGGCCGGGCCAACAGGCCCAGGTGCGCCGTTAACCCTTTATGGCTTTGAGAACCTGATTGACGATCTTGGCGTGCAGCGTTCTGCCCGCATGGAAAGGAATGATGATTCTTTGCTTCTCTTTCATGTAAATGCGATGGCTGCCCTTGCTTCGCTCCAGCCTGAATCCCGACCGCACGAGCATGTCTTCCGCTTCCGTCGCCGTGAGACGTGGCAACTTAGGCAACCTGGACCTCTATCGTGGTGGTAAGAATCTCCTTGCTCAATAGCTCCCTGGTTTCATCGGGAGACAGCGTCTCCAGGTACAGGGCTACAGCCTCTCGTGCGTTCTCAATGGTCTCCTCCAGGGAATCTCCTTGCGTCTGACACCCTTCTAACTCGGGTGAATATGCATAGTACCCGTGCTCATCCTTTTCGATAACGATACTGACCTTATGGGGCATTAGCTACCTCCTTTCTCGTACTGATAATATACATCAACCTTCGCCGCAATAGAACCGATAAATGAGACTCCGCTACTCGGTGATCTTCAACCTGTTTTCGAGCTTGTCCATGGCCGCTTGAATGTGCTCTCCGTTCTGATGGGCGTAGCGTTCGACCATTATCAGTGTCTTATGGCCGGAAATCCGTTTCACGGTCGGCAGGTCCACCCCGGCCTGTACAAGATGAGTAATGGCCGTATGACGTAAGGTATGCCTGACAATTTCTGTCGGGTCCGGCCCGGCTGCAATTGCCTGTCTCGCAAGCGGAAAACATATAACCCGGTGATCTTCCGGTGCTATCAGCCTTACGCCGCGAAGGACATTAAGGAAAAGGGCATTGGGAAGGCGACGAACATCCTGAAACATCCTATCTTCTATGCTATCCCGGTCGTGTTCATTATCATGGTGGTGATGTTGTTCCGCTCGGGTCTTGCTCACGGTGATATGTTCGGAGCTAAGAAGCATCAGAAGGACGGTATGCAGGCTTTTCAAAAAGCTGCAACAGGTGGGGTCCAGGTCGGCGCTCCGGTGGACTTGAACAAAGGGGAAGGGTTTTACAAAGATGGTAAGTGGGTTGGCGCTCCGGTCCCTGCGGAAGCTAAGAAAGCTCCTGGGGGCGTTGTTGCTCCGTCTGAGCCGCCTTCGGGGGGTGGCGCTGCTCCGGTCCCTGCTAAGGGCGCTTATGTGTATCAGCCGCCCGCTAAGGTGATACAGGATGGGGATACTTGGACCTTTATCGAGCAAGGTTCCGGCCGTACCATCGGCTTTGTCAAGTGGGTTGAGAAGTAGCGCCCCCGCTCCGGCCCTGCCGCGCGGAAGGATGAGCACGGCGGGCCGGGCGCGGTCGCGCCGGATGAATAACAGGGTTCAGTGTTCATGAATGAGGATTTTTGGAAGGGATTCAGCGCAGCCTTGCGGGAGTCGAAGAGACAAGGCGTTTTCCACAGAAGTGAGCGAGCGCCAATGGTTTCAAGCGAGCGGTCGCGGTCTCTGGCCGCAGGCCCGCGCGACACTTCTTGTGGGAAACGTCGTCGCGGTGCTGGCGAGTGGGTGCCCGTGGGCTTGTTAATTAACACATATCTCAACACTCTTATTTTCCAAGGTGACAATCAATACTCTGTATAAACCATCAATGAGCTGTACGGTTCAGGGCTGATAGAGAAAGGGTCTGATTCTGTTTTACTAATTGTAAGCATCCTATTGAACGCCTACGGAGTCTTTTGCTTCTGCATTTTGTCTTTCATCTCGGCCATTAACGGGTGCACTGATTTTATTATCTCCGAGATTGTCACTACATCGATCTTGCTATTCTTGGAACGGTCCGCTCCGGCCTTTAGTTCATATAACGCGGATAGATGGCCCTCCGCTTGTTTGTAGCCGTTCTCATCGGCTGTGGTGTGATAGTAACGTATCTGTTCTTCGTGGTACCGCGCCTTTTTCGCATATTGTCCCATTATTCATTCCCTCCAATTCCATAGATAATGGAAAGTTGAGCAGGACGTTTCAGTATTTCCTCCATCCCAACACTTCGCCCGTACTTTTCCTATAGACACCAACTTCCTTGAGGTTTGCTAACAGGTATTTGCAAGATTCGTAGAATTCCGATGGATCACTGATAGTGGCACCGCTCCCTGACCCCGCTCTGTGGACAAGGCCCTTGAGCGTGTCCGATCTCGTCAGTTCTACGTCCACGTAGAAAACCAAATCTTTCTTCAGGCTCTTTGCAAGATGTGGTGTTACTGGCAATGACAGAGAAAATACGGCACTTCCCGCGTCTTGCGTGACATTCGCGAATGCCAACCCGAACTTGGTGACGGCAGTTGAGGATACTTTAGCTACGGCTCCAAAAGCATTCTGGCCGACGTAACTCCTTCTGATAGTCTTCTCGGCTATCGCTATGGTGGTATAGGCGGGGAATGGGAATGTGTGCATCTGATCAAAGATAAAATCCTCGTTTCCAACCCATAAATTGATTTTTATAGATTCCTCATCAGCCTCGTATCTAGCCCCGGCGAGGATGTTGTCATCCTTGTCAGAAATCGTATTTAATTCGGTAGAGATGATGAACCGATATGGTCGGGCCTGTAAATTCGACAATTGCGCATCTCGTTCGCTGGTCTTAACGAATTCATCTTTTGAAGTCTTTTCAAGTCTTTCGAGTTTGGCTATGAGAGCCGAAATAGAATCTCCGCGATACCCCTTTTTGAGATTATGCCGTGCTTCCTGCGAGGCGTTGGGGATTTGTGTCATAGGTTTGCTCGCTTCGATTATTGTCACCAATTCATCCCTAAACGTGGTTCCCCTTGGTTCATTAATGACATCTGGCTGCCAGCTATTGTCCATGAACAGATACTGATGAATTGGGGGAGACATTTTAATGCTGCCTTCTTCCGGGATTCCGATGCCTACGGGATTTGCGGGAAGTGGCGCCTCCCTTGTCCACTTTTCCACATCGTATACGAACCATCGGTGTCGTGAACTATCGTGTTCGATAATGCGGTACTCTCCTTGAATTTGTGAGGGTAGGCCAGGGGGTATATCAGGTGGATAGGCCTGATATTCGATGGCGGACGCGACGGAAGATAGAACCATTAATAGCACGAAGCCTACTGCCCAACGGAAAGTTCTTTTCTCCATGCCAGACCCCTCCTTGCTCGTCCCTCGATAGAGATTCTTACCTCTCCTCATCAGGATTATCTATAACTTTTGCATGTGTTAAGGGCTTCCACAACATTGATATTTGGGTCAAAGGTCAATTCAAACGTCTTAGTTTTACTTCGAGCTATGCCATTCACATTATAGACTTTATTCCCTTTGGCCCACCATATACCTATGGCGTCAGGAAAATATTGACTGAATGAGCACACCAAGACCCCGCCCTTATACTCTGCGCTCGCAAACGACCACAGATGCTTATTGACCGGATAGAATGCCTTTTTGACGATAGCTTCTGCCTCCTTCGCACCCAGCTGTTTACCCTCAGCGGGTGTTTGTTTTAGGGGTTTGTCACGGTCGATGATAGTGACCAATTCGCTCGCAAACGTGTTTTCCATTGGTTCGTTTACGACATCGTGTTGCCAGCTGCCCGTCATGAACAAGTGCTGATGAATGGGAGGATACATTCTGATTTTTTCCTCACCAAATTGTTGTTCAACAAATTGTTTCCATTTATTGACATCGTAAACGTACCAGTATTTTCGTGAACGATCATGTTCGATTATGCGGTACTTTCCTTTGATTTGTGCGGGTAGACCCTGCGGAATGTCGGCGGGAGGAATTTGATAAACGATGGGAGACACGATGGAAGGAAATAGGATCAGAAACGCAAAGCATAATAAAGTACAAGTGGGGGTTGTTTTCTGCATTTTCTCAATCCCTCGTTGGTTTAATCAATGATGGGCACGGGACACATTCTCGGCAACATTGCTTGCAAATATTTCCATTTGCGAGTCAACTTTCTGTTTCGTTTTAGCCCGGCAAGTTCTTCTTCGACGATCCTCATGACCTGCGTCTTCAGGAAGGAAGTTTCACACGCAATTTTCGCCACCACGTCTTCATATTGGTCGGGCAGAACAACCTTATTTTTGTAATCCGTTTTCTCTAAGTATTCGGATAGTGTCGCACTGCATAGAAAACGCGGGTAACATGCCTCATCTTGTTCTATCTCGACTGCCTCGACAAGTGCGGGGCCGAAAATGTTTGTTCCATGATGATAAACCTTGCCCATCGTTACCGCTCCGCGAACGGGAAACTTCTTGAGAAGTAGCTGGATGGTCACAAATGCAACCATATCAAATACTTTCTGTCCATAAGGCACCGGTGCGGAAACGGCAAAGTTGTCGGAAAAGAATGAAAACTCGATACCACGTAGTTCTGGTACTTCAGACGGCTCCAGCTGGTTGAGCATATGTTTCGTGTTTTGGAGCTCTATTGCCCTATCAGCAATAACTCGAACGACCTCAATAAGCTCGCCGCATCGTGATGGGTCATTACATGCATCTTTCCAGCCTAGGATGTCGCCATACGCAATGATTCTTTCGTCATAAGAGGGAAGATTTCGTGATCGTGCCATGTGTGCTCCGCGTTGTTGGCGGAAGTCACGGGTGAGAGTTTGTAATCGATTGTACTCCCAGTTGACGAAGAAGAGAAGGATTTTTTTGTAATGGGAAGGCTCGGTTTGATAGTTGTACGCGTTTGTGTACAAGGTCTCTGTGTAATTCCTGTGTAATCGTGCCAAGAAAATTACACAAAAAGGGGGAACGGGGCAGAAAGTTGGTACACGTGCGAGGTCATGATAGCAGAATCATTTCAAATAGATAGGAAGTGTTCAGAAATTCCCGGAAGAGATAGAATCAATACTGAAAATCCGCGTGTCACTGGTTCTATTCCGGTCCTCGGCACTTTGTATTTTCAAGGCTTTTCGGTCAATCCCCGGCATCTACTTTTCCCCGAATTGTCTAGTTTTTGTATAGTCGGCGCTTTAGTTGAGCGTAGTGAGTTGATCTTTCGAGCTATCGTCGATAAGCTTTGCTGCTTCCTGCAATGTTGACCTATCAGGCCTTATGGCCCGAAGACGGCGGCACACTCGATGAACTCATCGCGAGGGCAAACAAAGCCGAGCACACGGCCAAAGCCAAAGGGAAGAATCAAGCTGAAGTGTACCAGGGTGACCGAACGTGATGCAGCCGACTCGTTACAGTCGTGGCTAATACAGTACATGGCGCCGACGAAGGAACAGGCCCGCGTTGCACAAAGAATCTTAGGCTGCTTTTTCAAGGAGCTTGCTCCTGGTGAGCATTGAAAGCCTGACAGGAGCAAAGAAAGTTGACGGATAGAGATAGTCTTCTCCTGACTCGTCAATAATCCTGACTTGATCGTGGCGCTCAGCCTCCTTGTCGGGAATCTTTTCGTACAACTTCCTTATCTCCAGAGATGCTTCATACCCCTCGTTGTGGACGCAAAGCAAAAACTTACGTTTCGTCATTGTTCACCCCAAGTATTTCTTGATTTTCATTTCTTTTCTTCCCTTGCCGTGCCCTTCGTACCAGTGGAGTTCCGCGACCTTTTCCGTTCCGTCAGATAGTCTAATTTTAGCAATTCCTTTCCGTTTTCTCCAGGCCGTTTTCCCATAGACCCGATTAAGCCTTCCCTGCCCCGGCGACAGGCTGAGTACGGCTTTGTCAAATGTCTCTATATCTTCCTCTCCTCCCCCTTCCAATATCTCTCCCGAATCTCCCTCTTCAGGATCTTCCCCTGGGGGTTCTTCGGCAGGGACTCCGCAAATTCCACGGACCGTGGCGCCTTGTAGCGGGCGAGCTGCTGTTTACAGAAGGCAATCATCTCGTCTTCCGTCGCTTTGTTCCCTTCCTTGAGGACGATGACCGCATGAACGCGCTCAACCCATTTTTCGTCAGGGACGCCGATCACAGACGCCTCCATCACGGCCGGATGGCGGTAAAGGACCTCTTCGACCTCTCTAGGGTAGACATTCTCCCCGCCTGTGATGATCATGTCCTTTTTCCTGTCCACGATGTAGATGAAGCCTCTCTCATCGTAATAACCCATGTCGCCCGTATGGAGCCATCCGTCAATTATCGCTTGCCGGGTTTCGTCGGGCCTTTTCCAGTACTCGACCATGATCGACTTGCTCTGGACCACAATCTCTCCGACCACACCGGGCTCGACGTCCCTCCCTCCGTCGTCCACAATCCTTGCGTGTACGCCCATGCACGGCTGGCCCGCGGATGCGAGCACCTTCTGCTCCTCCGGGCTTTTGTTGAGGACGGAGTGCGACTCTCTCGACAGAATGGCGATGTCCGGACCCGACTCCGATTGACCGTAACCCTGGGCGAATACCTCTCCGAAGGCGGCTATGCCTTTACGGAGTAATTCTGTCGGCATGGGCGAGGCGGCGTACCAGATCCTTTGGAGGCTCGATAGGTCGTAGCGTCGAATGTCGGGGACCGTCAAGAAGGATACAAGATGGGTCGGGACTATATGGATGTCGGTTGCCTTCTCATCCTGAATGGTCTTGAGCGTCCGTTCCGGGTCGAAGGTCCCTTTCGGCATGATGACATTGCTTCCCCCCACATAGAAGAAGGCCCAGAAATGCGACCAGCCGCCGATATGAAAGAGGGGGAGGATCATCACGTGCTTCAAGCCCGGCTTCAGTCCCACCTGCAGGGCTTTATTTCTGGCCTCTGCGAGCTTGCGGCCGTGGGAATAAACGGCGCCACGCGGAACGCCGGTCGTCCCGCTCGTGAAGAATATGATGAACGGGTCTTCTTCCTTTATATCTACATCCGGCTCGTCAGTGGGGAAGGCGGCCAGCAGGCGCCTGTGGGAGGTCATCCCGGCTGCCTCACCTTCCAGGCAGATGTAATGGCGCACGTTAGGGAGGCGGGGCCGCAACCGCTCCGTCGCCTCTATGAACTCGGGACCCACAAAGAGCGCCTTAACCTCGGAATAGTTGATGATGTATTCGAGCTCGGCAACCTGCATCCTCGAATTGAACGGCGAAACGATGAAACCGCCCTTCATGGCCGCCCCCGTGACGTCGGCGAACTCGAGGCAATTCCAGGAAAGGATGCCGATCCCGTCTCCCTTCTTGAGGCCGAGTGAACGGAGACCGTGCACGAGGCTGTTTACCCGCCCGTTGAAGCCTTCAAAGGTGACCGTCTCCCCGCCGCATGCAAAGGCCTCGGCGTCCGGCCGGAGAAGGGCGTTTCTGTACACGATGTCCGCATACGTGTCGATCCTGTACCGGCTGAGCTCCTTCAGCATCAGTTTTCCGTCCATGCTCTCACCTTGGGTCATAGGGCTGTCGCTCTATTCCGTCTTGTCCGGCCTTTCGCCCGCCTACCAAGGTACTTTGCCCCGGTCGTTGCGACGGGTCGTTATGCCGCTTCCGTAACGAAAGGCCCGCAATGGCTGATCTCCAAAGCCTGGGGGCTACTTACCGGCAGGTAAAGTTATTTGCTGCCGAACTCTTGCTACAAATTCTCCAGGACTCGAAACGAACCTGATAATGCATCTTGTCCGCCCGTCATATACGATCACGATCTTGCCAAAGTCCAGCATTGAGCCGAGAGAGGGCTGAAAGAAATCAATGCCGACGATCTTATCGAGTGGGATATCGTAAGACCTGAGTAGTGGAAAGCCGGCATTGATCAGAACTCTATACCGGGTTAGCCCTATTTCCGATCTGCGCCAGTTTCTATATCCGAAAAAACCCCAGATCAAACCGAAAAAGATGAGTGCCGCTGCGTGATATCCCTGAGATCCAAGGGCCAGCCCTCCTATAATAATGACGGTCATCGGCCCAAGTAGTACCGCCCAGTGATGTTTCGCGCGGTAGATGATCGTTCCGTCCTTTGTTGGCTGGTTATTGATTGAATCCACAATCAGTCTTCCGCTCAAGCGGCTCAGCCTGCCAAGAACGAAATTCAGCAGGCTCGCTTCTTAGCCGATCATGACGAGTGTAAAAGCCGGGTCTTTACACTGGTCATCCCTTGCCCATGAGTAGATTGGGCAGCCATAGAGCGACCTGCGGAAAAACAAAAAGAACTATCAAAGCCAGGACGAGGGCCGAGAGGAAGGGGACTACGCCCTTGTAAATAGTTTTGAAGGGCAGGCCTGTTATGTTACCCAAAATGAAAACGTAGATTGCGATGGGCGGGATGATGCCGCCGATCATAAGGGTAACGCAGATCAAGATGCCGAACCAAATCGGATCATAACCTAGTTGGACTGCCGTAGGGAAAAAGATCGGCGTGGCAAGCACCATGAATGCCAGGTCATCCATGATAGACCCGCCTATCAGGTAGATGGCCACTATCAGGAGCATGACGATGTAACCAGGGACGGGAAGCGAGGAAGCCCACTTTGCGGCAATCATCGGGATTTCGGTTATTGCCAGGAAATGGCCGAAAATGGCAGACCCGGTAATAAGCATGAGAACCATGATAGACGTCCTCAGCGCCCCCTTGAAGGAGCCGACAAGCATGTGTGAAGTGACCTCTCTCCGCACAAGGGCCAGAAGGAAAATCGATACCGTGCCTATCGTGCCGGCCTCCGTAGGGCTGAAGAAACCCGTTATCATTCCGCCTATTACGACCCCGAAAACCACTAAAACGATCAATGCCTCGGGGATCACGGCGAGCCTTTCCGCCCAGGCTGCCTTTTCCGCCCTGGGAGCTATTGCAGGCTTCCAGGTTACCCATCCGGCTATGACCATCATGAAAAGTGCCGATATCATGAGGGACGGTATGATGCCTGCAATGAACAGCCTGCCTATGGATTGCTCAACCTCGAGCCCATAGATAATAAGCACTGTGCTGGGAGGCAATATCATTCCTATCGTGCTCACGGATGCGATGGTACCGGCGGAAAGCTCTTTTTTATACCCGTACCGGTCCATTTCAGGCATCGCGAGGTTCGAAAAAGTCCCCACGGTAGCCAGCGTCGACCCGCACATGGCCTTGAAGGCCGTCGCGCCTGCTACCGTTGTCATTGCTAGCCCGCCCGGAATATGGCCGAACCACTTGTGCGCCCCCAGGTAGAGCCTCTTTGCGATATTTGAATTGGAGGCGAACTCTCCCATGATGATGAAGAGAGGGATGACCGTATAGCTGTAAGTAGTGAAGTTGTCGAAGAAGTCCTTGATGACCAGACTGCAGGCTGCCGGGAATGTCATAAGAAAGATAAAGCCGAGAAACCCGACCAGCATCATGCAATAGGCCATTTCGAGCCCGGTGAGAAAAAGGAAAAGCAGCGCAATGATCGCGTATATTCCGATCGCAACGTCACTCATCGTTTGCTCCTTTCACCTTTTTTATCAGATCGCGAAATATAGTGAAGCTCTGCAGGAGAAAGCTGAGCGAAAGGGCAAAACTGAACGGATAGTATGGTATCTTGAAGCTGGCAGTACGCTCTCCCGTATGACTCACGTCCATCCCGTACTTGAAGAAATGGTAGGCGATAAACAGGAACAGAAGAACGCCTATGCATCTCGTGACTATCTCTATGGCCCGTTTCTTTCCCGGGCTGAGCTTCTCCGTTGCTATATCGACAATTACCTGGGCCCCGAGCAACGTGCCATAGGGAATCGAGAACGCGAATACGATACACCCTCCATATTGTATGATCTCCATGGAGCCGGTAATAGGATGGCCGAAGTTCCTCAGTATGACGTCAAAGAATGTCAACACGATCATACACGCGAGCACGCCGCCGGCCACAACGTATAATGATTTGTCGAAATTGACGATCCCTGCCATGAAACGCTTCATCGCCTGCCTCCAATCTGGAAAAGGGAGCAAACACTCAATTTGTTTCCTTGTGCCATTGTCACTATGGTCGTGGGGGAGCCGGAAGAAGACGGCCCTCCACGACCGCTATCGATATCAATCTTACGGGTTTTTCTTTAAGTAGTCCTGGCAAAATTTCAGCGTCTCGTCGCCGGGCAACCCCTTGGATTTCGTCACCTTGACGTAGTCGTTCAGGATCGGCTTCATCTTTTGAGCCGTTGCCGCCTCCTCTTCCTTGGAGACATTGATGAAAGTTACGCCCTTTCCCTTGGCGAAGGCCACGGCGTTATTATCGAGTTGGACCCACATCTTGCCGAACTTTTCGATATACTCCTCGTTGATCTTTTCTATTGCCTTCTGATCGGCAGGGGATATGGCGTTCCATTTAGCCTTGTTCATAATAGCGTACATGGATGTCATATAGGACATGCCGTAATCCTCGATTACCGTCTTGACGACCTCGCCTATTTTGAACCCCTGGAGAGCTTCCAAGGGGAAAAGGCACCCGTCCACGAGACCTCTCGAAAGGCCGTCGTAGGTTTCGGTAACCGGCATGGTTACGGGAGATGCGCCGAGGTTTCTCACTATGTCGACGTTTTCCGCATTGGCCTTTATCCTGAGTCCTTTTACCTCGGCAATCGATTTGACCGGTTTCTTTGTAAAAATGAAACCGGGGGCGGCGCCGTGGAGAAACAGAACATGCACGTCATCGAATTCTTTAGGTCTGAATTTCTTGTAATATGCGTTGGCCAGACTGGTTGCCTGATAACCGCTCCTGTATCCCAGCGGCTGCTGCAAAACCTCGGAAAGCGGAAGCCTGCCCGGTGAATATGCCAGGAGGTTCGTGCCGACATCGACGACGCCCTTTGCCGTGTTGTCGTAGACCTGCATCGGCGGCGAAAGCGTGTTGCTCGCGAATACGGTGACGGTAATCCTTCCAGCGGTTGCCTTCTCGACATCCTTGCCCCACTGATCGAACAGTTTCGTCAGCGCGTGCTGGGGCGGCCACATGACCGAAAGTCTCAGCTTCATCGCCTTCTCTTGCGCCTGAGCCGATACGGGGATGAGAGAAAAGGCAAAAAAGCCAAGCACCAGACAGCTAAAAATCAACATCTTCTTCATAGCTTTACCTCCTGACTGTGTTTTGTGGCGCGGGGTATTGAGTCGGCGCAACGCCCGGCTCCCTCCCACAATGAACTTTCCTTCCTTCACGATCCGCAAAGTAGGTAACGAGCATGAAGTACCCCTTGGATATTCTCACCTTTTATATTGCCATAAAACAAGTCTAATTGCTAACTAGTCTTTCTCGTCGCCGATATGTCAAGGATCAAAGCCCGGCCGCAGAGGGACGCCTGCCGCATTCTGACGGTAATGCGCCATTACGTCTTAAGGGCAGAAAGGATAGCGGGACTTCGACCGGAAGGTTCAAGAATGTGGCGGACCCCCGACATATTTTCTTGAATTCCGCCTGCTCTTACTATACTCTAACAGCAACATCGCCGGAGAAGGGTGCGAGAGACAGGTTCAGATGAGATTATGTAAGGCCTTACTACTTCTTCTGGTCATCGGCACCGGGGCAGGCTGCAGCGGTGGCGGCGGAGGCGGAGGCGGGTCGAACGGCAGCCCTCCCACTCCCGCCTGCATTGCGGGGGTTAGCACCTCAAACACATCCAACACATCCCCCACGCCTGCTTCAGGCGATAACGTCGTCAGGGTTACGGTTAACGGCGACCTCTGCTCAGCCGGCTCTTATCTGAACAAACCGTGCGTCCAGGTGACCGTCTGCACGCCCGGTAGTACATTGAATTGCCAGACGATAAGCGACATCTTACTGGACACGGGAAGCTACGGGCTCCGCATATTCAAGCAGCTTCTGACAATGCCTCTCAACCAAGTAGTGAGCGGCTCTGGCTCGCTTGGCGAGTGCGTCACTTTTGGAGATAACTCCTCCACATGGGGACCGGTACAGAGGGCAGATATCATGCTCGGGAACGAACGTGCCAACAACGTACCGATCCAGGTCATCGATGCAACGACCTTCTTCGCGTCTAATCTATCTGCCGTGTGTCCGGGCGCGGACCTTAGCCCGTACAACGACGGCGCCCGGAGCCCGGGCTACAGCGGCATCCTGGGCGTGGGCTCTTTTATCCAGGACTGCGGATCTTTTTGCACGACCTCCATCCCCACACCACCACTCTACTACACTTGTAGCGGAAGCAATTGCACGCCAACGACAGTACCCCTCGCCAACCAGGTCCAGAACCCGGTCGCCCTTCTGCCCAACGACAATAACGGCGTCGTGGTGCAGCTCCCGGCCGTCGGCCCGGACGGACAGCCGTCGGCAGACGGCTCCCTCTTGCTGGGCATCGGCACCCAGGCGAACAACATTCCGGTCAGCGTCGCCCCGTACCCGGTGGATAGTGGGGGAAACATCATCACGGTTTTCAATAACGCCCAATACACGGACAGCTTTTTAGATACAGGCTCTAACGGGCTGTTCTTTCCTCCCATCCCTTCGCTTCCGGCCTGCCAGGGGCAGTCTCAGGGCAATTACTGGTTCTGCCCATCGTCCCCTGTGTGCCTTTCCGCCTTAACCGAAGGAGCAACCGGGATGCCGACCAGTCAAGACACTTTCCAAATAGGTAACTTCTTCAATCTCCTAACGTCCAACCCCTCGAACCGCGTATTTCCCGACATCGGCGGAAATTACGTGACGTTCGACTGGGGGCTTCCCTTTTTCCTAGGCCGGAGCGTGTACATTGGCATCGAGGGGAAAGCCAGTCCATACTTGGGCACGGGCCCCTACTTCGCCTATTAGCCGCGGATCGTTTGCTTTCGCGCCTGTCTTACGCAGCCGCCCAAGACAAGCGCGTCTGGAAACCTGTTCTACCCTCCCAACATTAGAAATTAGAAAGTAATGGCCTTAGAGGAGGCGTCGGGGGTGGGTTGTCGAATCGTCCTGTGAAAGAGCGGCTTAGAAAACCTAGCGACGACGTCCGGAGGGGTAGAGAGCCACCCGGAGCGAAGGAACTGTGAAGGGCGCGGCTATCTCACGCGCCACAGTTCCTTCGCGTTGGGGGGATGGGGGGGAGCACCCGACGGACCAAAGGAGCGTAGGTTTTCTTACGGCTGAGGGAGACGATGAAGCAATCTGCACCCGGCGGCCCCTGGGGAGGGTTTCCTAATGCGCTTGCCCAGAACAGCCGCTCTGCGCCACTTGACAATAGTGTATACTTATATATACTCGGAAATACGGAAGTGATCTGATGGACAAGTGCGACCCGATAGAAGAGGCACTGCACCAAGCGGAACAGCGGTACCGGCATATCTTTGAAAACGCCACCGAGGGAATATTCGAGGCCAGCATAGACGGCCGGTTCGTCAGCGCAAACCCCGCTCTCGCCCATCTTCACGGCTACAGTTCTCCTTCGGAATTGATCGGGGCTATCGACAACATCCGCGACCGGCTTTTCAGCGACCCCGACCGGCACCGGCAATTGATCAGCCTGCTAAAAAAATACGATGCCGTGCCCAACTTCGAGGCCCGGATGCGCCGAAAGGACGGAACCGAGCACTGGGTCAGCGTAAACGTCCGCGCTTTCAGGGATAGCGCCGGCAGGATACTCTTTTACGAAGGGACCATGACGGACATCACGACTCGCAAAGAGGCGGAACAGGCCCTTGCCGAAAGCGAGGAGCGGTACCGGACGGTTATCGAGCATTCCAACGACGGCATAGCCATAACCCGCGGCGGCGTGCACGAATACGTGAACTCAAGGTTCGTCGAGATGTTCGGCTACGAGAGCGCTGAAAGCGTTATCGAGAAACCGATCACAATCATAGTCCATCCGGACGACAGGCAGAGGGTTATGGAGATCCACAGTCGCAGGCTGAAAGGACAGCCTGTCCCCCAAAGGTACGAGTTCAAGGGGATCACGGCAACCGGCGGGACGATCTTTGTCGAAGTCTCGGCGGCGGGCATCACGTACGGGAACCGCCCGGTCACCCTCATTTTCTTGAGAGATGTGACGGAGCGAAAGCGGGCCGAGGAGGTTTTCCTCCAGTCCCACCGGGAATTGGAACGGCTGAACCGGGCGAAAACAAAGGCCGTAAATCACATCTCCCACGAGCTGAGGACGCCCCTTGCCGTGATACAGGGGAACGTGCGGGTCCTCCGCCGCAGATTGGAAAGCGCCGCGGCCGGTGAAGCACTCGATCCGATACTCAACGCTATGGAGCGGAATATAGAGCGCCTTTCGCGGATGCAACGGGAGGCCGACGAGATCCTGCGGACATCGCAGGAACTGGAGGCGGGAAGCCTTGCCGGGGAAATCGACCGGCTCAGGGAGCGGCTTGCGGATTTGGGGGAGATGCCTACCGAGACCGATGCGTGCCTGCAAGCTACGAGGAAATGGATAAGCGCCCATATGTCCCCCAGCACGGACGCCTTTCAGCCCCTCGATCTCTATCCCTTTTTGCAGCAGGCGGCAGAGAGGGCAAGGCAGGGTGCAGCCCATCGGAGCGTTGAGGTGAGGGTCGAAGGCATTGAAGGGACGGACATATTCATCCTCACCGATCCCGCCATTTTCAGGGACGTTACGGACGGCCTCCTTCGGAACGCCGTCGAAAATACCCCTGACGGCGGGCTCGTAACGATCTCCGTGGAAGAGAGGGACGAGAACGTGCTCGTGCACGTAACCGACACGGGCACAGGCATCTCGGAAGAGAACCAGCAGTACATTTTTGACGGCCTGTTCCACCCGAAAGAAACGGAGCTTTACGCTTCCAAGCAGCCCTACGATTTCGACGCAGGCGGCAAGGGGCTCGACCTGCTCAGGATGAAGGTCTACTCCGAACGCTTCGGCTTTGCCCTATCCGTGAAGAGTACCCGTTGTCCCCACCTGCCGAGCGACGGGGACGTTTGCCCGGGCAGCACGGCCCGATGCGCTTACGATCAGGCTGCCGGCGATTGCCGAGAATCCGGCAGCACCTTCACGGTCTCCTTTATCAAGAATCCCGACAGATCCCGGACGCTCTGAGGGTTGAATCCCTTTCTAATTGTCTTAAAAAAATACCGGAACTTAACAATTTCATAAAACCGGCCGATAATAATCTCAAGCGGTATGAATACCCGCACACTTAGGGAGGTATTGCATGAGACTGATGAACATTAAGCAGATGAATCTGCGGGCAGTGAGCATTACCAACAGGCTTCGAATCGGTCTCGGCCTGATTATCCTTTTCATGGTGGTCCTCACCGTGACGGGCATCAAGGCACTGTCCACAATGCAAGACGATCTCGAGCGCATAGTGCAGGTCAACAACCGAAAGATAGCGTGCGCCGAGACAATAAGGAACGCTATAAACGACATCGACAAGACCCTTTTCGGCATAGCTCTGAACAAGGACGAGCAGACGACAAAGAAGGGGCTGGAAATAATAAAGGCCGACCGGTCAACATACGCCGCCTCGTTGTCGGAGCTCGAAAAGCTGGAGGCCACCAGAAAGGGAAAAGAAACCATTTCGACAATCAAGGAGAACTTCGACATCGCTCAGAATGCAAACGACAGGGCCTTGGAGCTCTTGTCTCAGGGCAACGAGCAGAACGCGACCAACACAATTGCGGCAAGCGCCGAGATCACGAAACTCCTTTCCGCGTCTTCCGACGAGATGGTGAAGTATCAGGATGAACAGGCGGCCCTGAACGCGAGGCAGGCAAGGGCGACCTTCGTGCGGACGCGGTATTATCTCGTCATATTGGGCGGCGCAGTCCTTGTATTCGCCCTCTTCCTCTCCTCTATTCTTGCGAAAAGCATCATAAACCCCCTGAGCGAAGCGGTTTCAGTAGCCCAGAAGATTGCAAAGGGCGACCTCACGGCCCGCATAGAAAACACGTCGACAGACGAGACGGGTCAGCTCCTGCAAGCTATGGCAGACATGGTTAAAGGCCTTCAGCGGCTTATCGGCGAGGTAAAGGCGGCGGCGAGCAACATGGCGGCGGCGAGTCAACAGCTGAAAGCGAGCTCCGAAATCATGTCGAAGGGAGCAGGGGAACAGGCAGGCAGAGCGTCACAGGTCGCAACGGCCTCGGTCGAAATGTCGCAGACTGTGCTCGATATCGCAAAGAATGCGTCCTCTATCGAGGCGTCGGCGACGAGCACGGCGAAACTGGCCAAAGACGGCGAGGGCGCCGTGGAAAGGTCGGTAGAAAAGATAAGGGCGATAGCGAAAACGCTGTCCGAATCGGCGCAGCTCATAAAGCTCCTCGGCGACCGGTCGAACCAGATAGGAGCGATCATCAACGTCATCAACGAGATAGCAGATCAGACGAACCTGCTTGCCCTGAATGCGGCTATCGAGGCGGCCCGTGCCGGCGACGCCGGAAGGGGGTTCGCGGTGGTCGCCGACGAAGTCAGGAAGCTCGCGGAAAGAACCGGTAACTCAACGTCCGAGATAGGCGGGATGATAAACGCTATCCAGGCAGAGGTCCGCCGGGCGGTTCTGTCCATGGACAACATCACCAAGGAAGTCAACGTAGGCGTGGACCTATCCAATGAAACGGGCGGCGTATTGCGAAACATCGTCCAAGCGGTGGACCAGCTTCACCTTATGGTTCAGCAGATAGCATCGGCAACGGAAGAGATGACATCTACATCGGATGAGATGAACAAGGACATAGAGGGGATTGCATCCGTTTCGAAAGAGACTTCGGGAAGTTTCGAGCACGTGTCGCAGGCGAGCCAGGAACTGGCAAAGCTCTCTCTCGAGCTGGAGAGGGTTGTGAGCGGGTTCACAGTGTAGTACTTTTCTACTGCTTCTTGTCCAGATCCTGGAGGCCTGCCTCCGAAAGCCTCTTCAATACGTCGCTCGACGCGCTTCTATCGACCTCGGTATAGAGGCGCCTCGCCTGCTCCTTCATGCCCTTCAAGACCGCGATCCTTGCAAGGTACAATTTAGCGATATCCCTCACGCCGCCCGAGCCCTCCCTGGCGGCCTTGGTGAAGCTCCCTTCCGATTTGGCCAGTCCGTCGCCTTTGGGATTGACCGTATATTCCTGAAAACTGCCCATGCCCTCGGAGAGCAGGTACTGGGCCTTCTCGTCCTTGTTTGCCCTGTAAAGGCCGTAGCCCCAACCGGAGGCCAAAACAGCGACCACAACCGCTGCGGCGATGATGCACCTTGCCTTGTTCTCTTTGATCCAGGCTATCGCCTGCTGCGCGAAGGCCTGAAGCACGTCCGGCTTTCTGATCTCATCCCTAATCTTTCTTTTAGCCATAAAATTATTCCACCACACCCGTCCGTCCATGTCAAGGTCCGAGCGGCTCCGTCCAGGGCGCAGCGACAAAGACGTATAGCTATGACTGATTTTCCCCTAACCTCGCCGCACTTACTGGTTGAAAAGAACTCAGGCATTTGTTATGCTGCGGCAAGAGGGGCTTATTGCGGATGGGATCTAAGAATGACGCATACAAAGTGGAGCTGACAGGGAAGGGCAAGCTCCAATTCTCTGAACTGGTGCTGGCCCGAGAGAAATTTCACCGGCGCTACCCAACCATATGGCACGTGCCTCTCGTGAAGAAGCAGACCCAGGTATTGGGACGGCTGCTGCGGGATGGCATGAGCGTCCTTGACGTGGGCGCCGGGTCCCGAGGGGCCGAGCACAGAATTAAGGGGCTCGGAATAAGTATCCGTTACAAGAGTATGGATGTGGATAAGAACTTGCAGCACGATTTTTACGATTTGGCTAACGTTGACGAAACTTTCGACGTGATCTTACTCTCGCAGGTAATCGAGCATATCACCCCCGCTGAAGGTTTCACCTTACTGACTACCCTGAGACATAAGTTGAGAAATGAGGGGTTCATCCTTGTTTCCACGCCCAATATCTTCCATCCCAATCGTTTCTTCACAACTGTAGACCACAAGTCCTTCTATGCCTATGATGAGCTTGCCGGAATCCTCGACACAGCGGAGTTCAAGGTGGACGGAATCTTCAGGATTTTCAATGACAGTTTTCTCCAGTACATCCTCAAGGCGTATGTATTCCATTTCTTGTTCCGTTTTCTGTCGATCGACTACGCTTATTCAATAGTCCTTGTGGCTCGAAAAGTGGCGTCACGGGCGGCGGACTGATCGGCCCTCGGTCGTCAAAGGAAAGAGCAGTGTAGGATCGGGAGCGATGCCGTGCTCCGCAAGTGTCGAGGGTTGGCCGAGTATCGCGTCCCATATAGACTGTGGGATGCGGCTATCATATAAGAGCGTGTGTTCTCCGGTTTGGGTTGCCGCACCGTGCAAACCGCCCGAAACTAACCCGGCCCCAAAGGAGCGCCCGGCCGCCCGCCTATCGCTGCTCCCTGGCGGCCTTAAGGTAGACGCGTACCCGTCTCATGTTGCTCTCGCCGATCATGCGCGAAAGTTGGTCCTGATCCAGGCCGGCCAATTCCTCGATCGTATCTACTCCTTGTTCTTGGAGCTTCTGAAGATTTTCTAGGCCGAGACCTTTCAGGTGCATAAGGGCCAGGCTGCGCCTCTCCCCTTCATTGAGCATCCGAGGGTCGATGGCATAGCTTGTTTCTACCCCCTTCGACTCCAGGGCCTCCCTGGTGCCTTCTGTCAGGAAAAAGAGGCGGTCCACCGGAGCGGTGTGCGAGAAGACCGTGTAGCGGTCTATCAGTAAAAAAGAGACAAGCGCGAAAAAAAGCGCCAGGAGCGAGGTGCGGACCCGTGATCTTCCGAGATAAGGGCTCTCTTCCAGAAGATTGACAAAGGCGATCGTCTCGAGGCCGAACAGGGCAAAGCCTATGTAGCCCAGGGCCGGCATCTCGAAAAGCTTCAGGTCCTCGAAGAAGGGGACGGTGTACACCCACTTCGTAACCGACCAGTAGTTCCAGAACTCCCAGAGAAAGCCGCAGATCATGCCGGCCAGTCCGGAGGCCAGTATCTGCGTCAACGAGCCGTTCTCAAGGTCGCGCGCAAGGGAGGTTCCGCCTCGCCGGTAGTTGACGCCATCGACCAAAAGGGCGAGAAAACCCCAGGCCAGGCCGAAGAAGTAAGCCGGAAATGCAAGGCAGAGCGCGAGGCAGGCAAGGCCTGCGGGCACTGCGTACAACCGGTAGGTCCCGACCGACACCCTTCTGATCCTGACCTGGGGAAGAAACCGGCAGAGAAGCTCCTTCGTCAGATAGATCGCAGGTATCACCGTGCCGAAGGCCAGGAAGTACCCAGGGAAACGAATGGCCGGCTGGTCCGTCACATTGATGTAGAACCAGTTCGAGAGCCGCACGTTCAGAAGCTCGAAGAGACACCAGAAGGCCGCAGACATTGCTACGAGATAGGGGACGCGCCTGTTGAGCACTAAATGGCGGCCGGTCTTAAGGGCAAGGATTCCGTCGATAAGTATGATATAGGACCACCAGGCGAAGATATAGAACTGGTACATGAAGGGTTCGATTTTCTTTATGAGGGTATAGTATGCGAAGAGTTGTAAGAGGACAGCGAAAACAACCAACAGCGCCGAGAGATTCTTCAAATATTAACACTGAAACTCCCCTTTCGTCATGGAGGCCCATAACAAAAGGGGCAGCGATTATCCAGCGGTATTCGACAACTTGTGCTGCTCCTGGTCCCCCTCCGGAGCGTCGGCGGCAGACCGCGGAGGCGCCTTTACCCTAACAGCCCCCATATAGGTCCTGGTAAAATACGCCTCGCTCAGCTCATCGACCTTCACGCCCCTCCTGAGGAGAGATGACGCGTGGATGAACTTATCGTCGCCAATGTAAATACCTACATGGGTTGGATATCGGGCAAGCCTTCTGGTTTTGAAAAAAACGAGGTCGCCTGCCGCAAGGTCGCCTCTGCTCACCTTCTGGCCTGCGCAGAACTGCTCCCTCGCGCTGCGCGGAAGATCGACTTCGAAGATACTGTACATCTTTCTAACGAACGCCGAGCAATCGAGGCCCCTGACACTCTCGCCCCCGTACCGGTACGGGGCTCCGGCAAAGCTCTTTGCGACCTTTACCAGAATGCCGCGCTCCTCCTCGCTCTTCCAGGCCTTAAAGGGCCGCTCGGCCAGCGTTACGGGTCCTTCTTCCCCTTCGTCGCCTGTCTTCGGTATGAATACGGTCGCTCCCGGTCTCAGCCGCTTTTTGCTGAACTTGTTGAGGTCGACTATCTCGTCTCTGCCGACGTTGAATCTCGTCGCAAGTTTGTCTACGGTGTCGCCCCGCTTGACCTTGTACTCCAGGTACTCGTCATTTTCATCTCTAGCCGATGCGACTTCCTCGGCGGGCGCCTCTTTCCAGGCCCGCTCCGGGCCCGATCTCAGGCTTTTTATCTTGAGTCCGCCCGTCTTGTCCGCCCGCTCCCCGGCGATGTCCCCTCGGTGGCGCGGGGACCTGGCCGATTTGTGCTTATGGCCGTGGTGCCCAATCCTCTCGTTTTTCGCGGAATGGACCGGACCGCACAAAAAAACGAGGAAAAAGAGCGAAAAAAAGCAGACAACCGGGAGACTTTTTCTCATACCGAACCTATCTGGTCTCCTTTTTATCAAAACCAGCAAAATCAGTCAAGCACTTTTTTTCTTACCGTACGGGCTATTCGCGGCAAGGTCCCGACTTCACAAGAGATAATTTTTCTATTGACATTCTGCCTATCTTGCCATATCTATAACTGATCTTTACCTTACAAGAAAGGAGGTCGGAAGAATGCCTGCAAAAGTTGACGAAGAAACCTGTTCGGCCTGCGGAGCCTGTGCAGAGGTCTGTCCGGCGGATGCTATTTCTGTCGATGACACGGCAAAAGTCGATGCCGAACTGTGCACCGAGTGCGGGGCATGCGCAGAAGAGTGCCCCCTGGAAGCCATTATAGTCGAAGAAACTTAGAGGAAAAAAAATAGATGAGGGGATGGAATGGTCCATCCCCCCATCTATTAATGGCCGCTGCTTTCGACCCCTTTAGATCCCCTTAGCAACAACTTCGGAAATATCAAGGGCCTTCATCGACTCCGATTTCTCCTTATCCTTGATGGCATCTTCCATCATGATCAGGCAGTAAGGGCAAGCGGTAATAACGGTATTCGCCTGCACGCCGATGGCGTCATCCATCCTCAGGTGGCATATCCTGCCATGATGCTCTTCCATCCATATCCTGCCGCCGCCGCCGCCGCAGCAGAATCCTTCATCCTTGTTCCTCGGCAGCTCCACGAACCGGTCCTTTTTCACGCGGTCGAGGATTTCCCGGGGCGGGTCGAATACCCTGTTGACCCTGCCGAGATAGCAGGGATCGTGATAGGTCGTGATGCCCTCAAGGACGGGATTCAACCGGACCTTCCCGTCTCTTGCCAGCATCGCCATGAACTCCGTGTGATGGTACACCTCGAAATCGCCGCCGATCTGCGCATAGTCGTTTTTCAGCGTGTTGTAGCAGTGGGGACAGGCGGTCACGATCTTCTTGATGTCAAGATCCTTCAGGAGCTCCACGTTCCCCTGAGCGATATCCTGGTACTGGTACTCGTTTCCGGTCCTCCGGAGCGGGTCCCCGCAGCATTTTTCGTCCGGACCGAGCACCCCGAAAGAGATACCGGCCTTCCCGAGGATCGCCGAAAGCGATTTCGCTACCTTTCTGTTCCGCTCGTCGAGGGAGGCGACGCAGCCGACCCAGTAGAGGACATCAACGTGTTCTTCGGTTGCTTTCTTTATGTCGAGGCCCTCCGTCCATTCGAGCCTCTTGCTCTTGCCCATACCGTAAGGGTCGAACCGCGTTTGCAGGTTCTTGTAAAGCAACTTCAGCTCCGGAGACACCTTGCTCAGCGTCATGGTCAGATATCGCCGCAATTCTATAGTCTTATCGAAGGTGGGAATTGAAACAGGGCAGTTGACCTGGCATGAGAGACAGGCAGTGCAAGACCAGACGGTCTCCTCGGCTATGACCTTGTCGAGCAGCCCCTCTTCGTTCTTGACTCCCGATGCCGCGTTGAGCCATTCGGCTTTAAGGTCCTGGACCAGCTTCTTTGGCGAAAGCGGCTTCTGGCTCAGATGAGCCGGGCACCTATCCTGGCACCGCCCGCAGCGGGTGCATGCGTCCAGGTCGAAGATCTGTCTCCAGGTGAAATCGTTTATCCGGTTGACTCCGAACTCCTCGGCCGTTTCGAAATCGGCTATGGGTGCGATGGCGCCTCTGGGCGCATCCTCGACGCTCCTGAACAGCATATTGAGGGATGACGTGATTATGTGAAGAAGCCTGCCCGAGAACACGATATAAGCGATGAGACCGAAAGAGATGAACATGTGAAAGTAGTAGATGACCGCGTGGGTAGCGGTGATGCCCTCTTTGGAGAGACCGAGAAAGAGAGAGGAAGTGGCCCAGCCCACGAAGCTTACAACCTCGTATGGAGGTCTGTCGTAGGCTATCCTGGCCCCCTCGACGAGGAAGCCGGTGACGAGGACGACGAGGATCCAAAGAAGGGCTATCAAGTCGTCCCTCTGGTTGTCCAACCGCTCCGGCCTCGTGCCATACCGCCTCACCAGGGCCATGATGATGCCTACGATTGCGGCCAGCCCTGCGAGGTCAAGGAGAAACGAGAAAATCAAATAGAAGTCGCCGTGCAGGTAAGTGATGCCGAAAAGAGGCCTGAAGAAATCATCCTCGAAGGCCACCAGCCCCGTTCCTATGGCCAGAACCAAGAATCCCCAGAAAATGAAGAGGTGCATCATGCCTGGATAGGCTTCGCGGGACCGCAGAATAGTCTTGTGAAAAATGGCACTCTTTATGTAATAGCCTATCCTCTGGGCCAATTGCTGGGAAAATACAAAAGGCGTCGCCTTTCCCATCTTCCACATTCGATAGCGGGTTTTGATGCCGTATATGATCAAAATAAAAGATATGACCATAAGTGCGTAGGCAAACCATCGCGCGGTTTGCCCCACATTCCAGAAGATCTCTCTTCCTACATGCTCCATCTTTTCTCCTCCCGGTATATTGGCTACATAATCTTATGTGAAAAAAAGGACGAAAGCAATAGCAAATAATTGCCTGTCGATCTACGGTCAAAACCCCCTCGGAATTCTTTGAAATTGTCTCAAAATCTGCTATTACTAATAACCGACAAGGATCGGAAAGATGGCAAGGCCGCTTTTCCTCGCTCCCGTGATGTTCATCTGCCTATTAGGGGGGGCTTGCGCCCTTTTACATCCTTCCCGTGATGCGCCTGCGCCTTCGGAGGGGAGGCAGGAAGAATTCGGGCGGGAGTTACAGGGATTGATGGCTCGGGACGAGAAGACCTTCCATATTCTGGTCACAAAGATGGACGAATACCAGAACTTGCTGGTCCTTTGCGACGGCATCACCACGGGCAAGGAAGAGGGAGGCATAGCGGCTGCCTGCGGGCCCAAGCTGAAGGAGCTGAAGCAGGAGCTGGACGACCTGAGCAGTATCCTCCGGCGTCGGAAATGATTGCGGCAGCACCTTTTGCGCCCGGCCGTATCCTTACCTTCCGTTGCTAAAACCCGCAGGCGATTACCATATTCTATAAGAGGACGAAAAAAACGTGTTCCTTCGCATACGTTTGTCGTCATGAGCTTTCTGACAGGCCTTCCATTGCATCGTCCCGGGGATGGACGATGGGTGCAGCGCCCTGGGAAATCACGCTTCCGGCTGTTCAGGCTCGGTCTCTCGTTAGTCAAGCTCTGTCTTGCCCTGGCGCCGGCCGCCTGCGCCTCGCTGCCCGACGCCCGCCCTCTCCTGAACACGTTCCACCGTGACACCACCGTCCCGGTAGTGCTGAACGGCAGGGAGAGGCTGCCGGCAGACGTGGGCGCTCGTCTTCTCGCGAAGATCCAAGAAGAGGCGGGGCCGACGGATATCCTGCGCGGCCACCTTGGCCTCATGGAGAGAGTCGGCACGAGCCCCATCGTATGCAGCAACAGGGCTACTCTGCTCATCGACGGAAAGGCGACATTCGCGGCCATGCTCAGGGCGATCCGCGAGGCCAGAGACCATATTAACTTCGAGACTTACATCTTCCACGACGACGAGGTGGGGCGCCTTTTCGCTGACATGCTCATCAGGAAGCGGGGGGAGGGGGTGAAGGTCAACCTTATTTACGACAGCTTCGGATGCAGAGGAACGCCCGCCTCGTTTTTCGACCGTCTCCGCAAGGCTGGGGTGAGGACCGTCGAGTTCAACCGTATACATGGCCTATCTAGTTTCAGGGAAAACAGCGTTTTCCATCGAACCCACAGGAAGCTCCTAATAGTGGACGGGAGGGTCGCCTTTACGGGCGGCATAAACATCGGTAAGGCCTATCTCAGGGGCCGCCGCCCCGGTGACCATGTCTCACCCCCGGATCAGTTCTGGCGCGATACGGACGTTATGATAGAGGGGCCTGCCGTCTCCCAGTTTCAGAAGCTCTTTCTAGCCACGTGGGCAAGCCAGGCCGGGGAAGCCATCGCCGCGGCCGCGTACTTCCCGGACCTCTACGAAAGGGGCGACGACCTCGTGCAGGCGGTCGGCTCAAGCCAGGGTATCGATCACAGGGGTGCCTATCTCATGTATGTATCGGCTATCGCCCATGCCCGCAGCTCTGTCCATATAACCCAGTCGTATTTCGCACCCGACAGGCAAATGCTCGACGTCCTCGCCGATGCCGCCCGCAGGGGGGTAGACGTGAAGATCATCCTGCCCGAAACCACAGATCACGCCATTATCCGGCAGGCCGGACGAAGCCGCTACGCGCAGCTTCTGGAGTCGGGTGTAAAGATCTATGAATGCCAGGGCGCCATCCTTCATGCCAAGACTGCGGTCGTGGACGGAGTCTGGTCGACCATCGGCTCCACAAACTTCGAGTACTGGAGTCTCGCAAGCAGCGACGAGGTAAACACAGTCGTCATCGGCTCGCGGTTCGGACGGGAAATGGAGGAGTGCTTCGCAAAAGACCTTGCGCGGTCGATACGGATCACCCCGGACGATTGGCGGCAGAGGCCGCTTTTGGAGCGGGCCAAACAGCTTTTCTCGGGCCTGATCGATCGCTGGCTTTGACGATCACGGTAGGCAGCGTCTTTCGCCCCGGCCCCTGCGCGGGGCCTCAGGATTCGTCACATCTCCTTGGGGGGCAATTTCCCTCTCAGGCACAAAAACCGATTGACTTATTGTATAAAAATGTAATAGCCTACCCCACTGGAGCAGCAGCATGGCCTGGGGACGCTATTCCTTTGCTCCCGATAACGTAAAGAACTCACTGCACCGTTACACACTGGCTGCGATGGTGCTGTCGCTATCCGCGTGCGTTTCCGGCCAACACGCGCAAGAACCGGCGTCGACACCGGTCGTCAAAACAGCGAAGGCTTCCCCTACCAAACCTGTCGGGAAAGAGACCGAGATCATACCGCCCGAGCCGCCCTTACCGGCCGAGGAATCTCCCTTAGGGCGGCGGAAAAAGGGGCACCGCCCCTACTACGTTAGAGGAAAAACTTACTATCCCCTCGTGACGGCAAAGGGTTACGAGGAGAGAGGTGTCGCGTGCTGGTACGGTCCATCCTTCCATGGGCACAAGACCTCCAGCGGAGAAATGTTCGACATGTACGGGATATCGGCGGCCCACAAGCTTCTTCCCATGCATACGAACGTAGAGGTGACAAACCTTGAAAATGGAAAATCGATCACCCTCAAGATAAACGACAGGGGACCCTTCGTTGCCGGCAGGGTCATTGATCTCTCTTACGGGGCGGCCAAGGAGCTGGCCATGCTCGACAACGGTCTGGCGAGGGTCCTTATCCGAACCTGCGGGTCCGTCGAGGGTCACAAAAAGAACGACATCCTGGGCGAATTCTTCGTCCACGTCGGCTCCTTCGAGCAGAAGTCCGACGCCATCTCTCTGCTCGAAGACATGAAGGCGCTGAGATACAAGCCCTGGCGGCTCAGAGTGATAAAGGCCGACCGGGAAGGATCTGTCCTGTGGAGGGTGGAACTTGGGCCCTACAAATCGATGACCCATGCGAACACGGCGCACATGAAGGTGCTCAGGGACTATCCGTCTGCTTTTGTAGTTGCCAAATAACAAGGGTGCGGGCCCGGCGGGGCATCCGCGTGACAATCGCACGCCGGATCGTTACTCCGGCGCGTATCTGTCCATTCTGAAATACTGGAGGAGGCGGTGAAAACCGGCGGTTTGGAGCGGATCGGCCGTCATGCCGAAGAGATGCGACGCACATGCGCAATCGGAAGAGCCGAACCCGGCCACGGACCAGGCGGCGATATCACGGAGAGCGGCTGCAATGAGGCATTCCAGCCTGGCAGAGGAGCGGACGGGAAGGACAGCGTGCACCCTCGATACCTCTCTCAGCCGGTCGATGTGCCAGTGAAAGCTCTTCCGCCGCCGTAGGTGCCTTTCTATCCTGGCGTTGAGGTTTGCCATGGCGGAGCCCGCATAAAGGTAGAAGCCTCTCTTGAAAAAGAAGCTGCCCGCGGCGCCGAAGGGGAGCATGCGGTCTTCTTCAAGCCTGAGGATGAGGATGTAGCTGCCCCTGTCCTGAGCCTCGCTCTCTATGTAAGGCCATGGAACATGGAGGAGACGCACAGTCCTGGAGAGGGACAGATCCGGCGCCCATCGTACCGCCACAGGGATTATTCGGACCGAGCCGCGCACAGAAAGGAGCGTCCTGGCAAAATGGAGGTCGGTGTGGTAATCAGGCATGAATGTATCGGCATTGGGCCAATGGACGATGAACAGTACGGCCGCCTTCGTCCCCTTGCCTGCCAAGGCGGAAAGCTCTTCCAGGTGTCTGGCTCCCCTGGCCGTTATGGCGTCCGGGAACATGGCCACCCGATTTCCGAAGAGCGTGCAGGACTTGACTTCGAGGAGGATATCGCCCTGCCCGTCCCTGAGCAGAAAGTCGAACCTGCACCTGCCCATCGGCACCTCCCGCCTGACTACAACCGCGTCCTCCAAGCCCGGGATGAGCCGGTTTTCAATCAGCCAGCGGGCTGCGTCGTTGGTCCGGTGGGTGTGCAGCATGATAGGACACCCGTCCCGCTCGACGCCCGCGACGGTGTATCGGGTTGCCCTCTTTCCGGCCGCCTCCTCGGCCGTGAGGTAGAGGCAGGCCCCGGGCAGGAGCAGCTCTTTGAGCCTGCCGGGATTCGGCAGGAATGCCCGAGTGCGCCTACCCTCATGATCGCACTCTACAAGGAAGCGGTTTGGCCGGCTCAGGAAGCGGGCGGAGGTGAGGGGGCCGAAGGGGCGGAAGAGTTCATCGCTCACGAGCATAATTTAGCATAACGTCGATGGGGATGGAGAAGGACTAAGCGTCCTTAGATGCTTTAGTGGTATAATTAACGTCTCAGCAGTCAATCAAGGGAGGATTGTAATGACGACCGAAGAAGTGGCTGAACTCTTCCTCGCGCGCCTCTATGACCTTGCAGAGGCCGCTCCCCATCCGAATTTCCTGTTCACCGTCAACGATTTCGCACCCATGCTGGGGGTCACGGACAGAGAGAAGCTTCAGGAGGCCATAAACATTCTGGGAGACAGAGGGCTGATAATCAGCGCGACCTTGGACATGCTGGGCGGGATCAGCGCAGCGATCACAATGGAGGGGAGCGTCTTCGTCGAGGAGGGTGGAAAAACGGGCATCATCGGCCGTTATAGGAAGGACCCCGGGGCCTTCCTTGCAAGCCTGCCTCCCCGGGAGCCGCCTGCGGCGCCCTTACCGGAAAAAGAAGCAGTTGCCGACGCATTTGCTCCAAGCCGTGCTGTCCCGGCCATCCTTTCGGACATGGCGGACATCCTGGAAAAGGATCCTTCCGTAGGCGGCGACGAGCGAAAAGACGCCATTGCCGACCTCGCAGCCTTGAGGATTCAGCTCGGCAGGACCGTGAAGAAGAGCCACGTCATCGACGCCCTCCTCGACGACCTCTGCCGCATCCCGTCCATTGCACCCCTCGCAGCGGGCCTTCGCTCCATCGTCGCAGGCTTCGGGAAAGCTAAAGGATCATCTCGATAAGGTGGGGGCCGGGTTCCGCAAGAGCCCTGGACAGCCCGGCAGCAAGGTCCTCGGCCGTGGAGCAGGCAGAGGCCTCTACGCCGAACCCCTTTGCCAGAGCAACCCAGTTTACAACCGGCGGTGAGAGGTGCGTAAGGGCCATGGCAGCCGTCCCGCCGGGATCGATGCCGGACCGTATGAGCTCCATTTCAACGATGCGGTAGCTTCTATTGGAGCAGACGAGGGTTGTGACGTCGACTCCTTCCCTGGCCTGTGTCCAGAGGGCCTGCACAGTATACAGGCCGCTGCCGTCCGCCTCCAGGTTAATCACTTTTTTGCCGGGACAGGCCAGGGCGGCGCCGAGGGCGCACGGCATTCCATAGCCGATGGCACCTCCCGAAACCGACATGAGCGAATGGCCGGGCGCCCCTGCCGAGAGGTCCCAATAGGCAAAAGCGGACGTTAGCCCCTCGTCGACGATTATAACATCTTCCGGCTGGAGTGCGGCCAGGACCATGCAGACCTTCTCGGGCGTAAGCGCGCCTGACGGCAAGGCCGACCGGTCGACGGCTTTGGGGTACCCACGTGGGCGGGCCGGGCTCTGCGGGGCGCCAAGCCCGTCGGCAAGGGCCTCCAGGCTTGCGATCTCGTCCTGGCCTTCGGTCCAGATGAATATCTTTTCCTGGTCCTCCCGCAGTAGTTTCCCGGGAATGCCGGGATAGCCGAAGAAGGTGACGGGCTCATTTGCTCCCGCAAACACCACCCCCTCGTACGGAGAAAGAAGATCGAGGGCGGCTTCGGGAAAGTAAGGGATGCGCCGGACTCCAGGCAGGTCACCGCCCCGCTCTATGAAGGCAGGGAAGGAGGTGCAGAGGAGGTCGCAACCCGCGGCGGCTCTGACCCGCGCCGCAGCATTCAGACCGCCCAGCCGAAGGGCCCGCCCGCCAAGAAGCACCGCCGTTTTCCTTCCGCTCGAAAGCAGTCGCACGGCATTCTCGATTGCATCCCCAGAGACGGGGTCGAAGAAGGTCTCTGCAGTTTTCGCGGGCAGAAACGGGGCCTCTGCCAGCTGGAAGTCATTAGGCACGATCAGCGTGGAAACGCATCCTCGCAAGGCGGCGGCCACAGCCTCTGCCATGTCTCTGCTGAGCGTCTCGGGGCCTGCGCTCGTCCTCTTCCAGTCCGACGCGACAGCGGCAAGGGCTTCTATGTCCATGGCTAGTGGCGGGTCGTTAGGGAGGTGCCAGGAGGCGTGCTCGCCGATGAGGTTTACCAGGGGCGCGCGGGCCCGCCTCGCGTTGTGGAGGTAGGCTGTGCCGTTAGCCAGGCCGGGGCCGAGGTGGAGGAGCGCCATGGCAGGCCTTCCGCTCACACGGCCGTACCCGTCCGCGGCCGCCGTGCAGACCCCCTCAAAGAGACAAGGCACGGCCCTTATCCCCGGATACTTATCCAGGGCGGCGATGAGCGGTATCTCCGTGGTACCGGTGTTGGCGAAGCATACGGCGATCCCTCTTTCCATGGCCGCTCTCACGAGAACTTCTGCGCCCGTCATGAGGCCCCTCTTCCTCCCTTTAGCTTATTATGCCGACGATGGCGCCGGTCAGAAGAGTCGCAAGCGTACCCGCTATAATCGACTTGATCCCAAGGCCGATGATCTCGCCGCGCCTTTCCGGCACCATGCTGCCCATGCCGCCGATCATGATGCCCAGGCTCCCCGGGTTCGCAAAGCCGCACAGGGCATAGATCATGATAACCCTGCTTTTCGCGGACAGCGCGCCTGGCGGGAGCTTTGACATGTCGAGATAGGCTATCATCTCGTTGAGGATCGTCTTGGTCCCCATGAGTCCTCCGGCGGCCGGCGCCTCCGACCAGGGGATCCCGATGAGCCACACGACAGGCGCCATGATGTAGCCGAGAAGCCTCTGGAGGGTGACACCCTGCCCGCCGAAGGCGGGGAGTAGCCCCAAAAACCTGTTCGCGAGATAGATGAGAGCGACAAGCACGACGAGCATGGAGACAATGTTGATGAGCAGGTTGATGCCTTCTATCGTCCCCTGGGTAATTGCGTCTATAGTGCTCGTGGCCGGCCGAGGAGCCGAAAGGCGGGCTGCCGTGGCCGGGCCGGTCCCAGGCACCATCACTTTCGAGAACATTATGGCTGCAGGTATGCTGATGATCGATACTATCAGAATATGGCCCATGGCGTCCGGTATGACCGACCTGAGTATGGACGCATAGAGTACCATGACTGTGCCCGCAATCCCGGCCATGCCGCAGCTCATGGTGATGAAGAGCTCGGTCCTCGTCATTTCGGGGAGGTAGGGCCTAACGAAGAGGGGCGATTCCACCATGCCGAGAAAGACGTTCGCAGAGGCAGAGAGGCCGACGGCGCCGCCCACGCGCATGCTCTTCTGAAAAACCCAGGCGAAGGCTTTCACTACTACCGGGAGGATGCGCCAGTAAAAGAGCAGGGACGAAAGGGCGCTGACCACCAAGACGATTGGAAGGGCTTGCAGGGCAAGGATGAAGCTCGAGCCGGGCCTGTTCTCGTCGAAGGGCAGCGGGCCTCCCCCTACGTAGCCGAATACGAAGGATGTGCCCGCCCGTGTAGATTCTTCAATGACGGAAACGGCCCTGTTGAGCACGTCGAAGACCTGGCGCAAATATGGGACCTTGAGCATGAGCACGGCCATGAGAAAGGTAACAAAAAGGCCAAGGAGGATCTCCCCCACCCTGACCTTCCTCCGGTTTTCGCTGATGACCCAGGCGAAAGCTATAAGGACGAATATTCCAAGGACGGCCTGGCCGCGCATGATCTCTCCTTCGCGGTAGGTTAACATATATCGGGGCATGGGGCCACATTTCTTGCATCGCTGCAAGGCTTGACAAAAGGGCCTTAGAACCTCACGTTGGGGGAGGGGACGGGATTGAGACCCTTGCTTCGCTGCTGTCCCGTATGCGGGGAGGACCTGGCGTGGATTGCGAAAGAGCAACCGGGAGAACGGGATCTTTCGAAGGGGTCTCGCTTTCCCGAGAGCGTCTCGACGTGCGGTGGGAGCCAAGCCCGCGGGACGTGATAAGCGAGATGATCAAAATAGCTGGGGTGGGTAGTAAGGACGTCTTCTACGACCTCGGGTGCGGTGACGGGAGGGTCGTCATCGATGCCGTAAACCGGACCGGGGCGCGAGGCGTCGGCATCGACCTCGATCCGGCAAGAATCAAGGAGTGCCATTGGAATGCCATGAAGGAGGAGGCAAGCAACATCGTCCGTTTCATGCGCGCAGACCTGTTTGAGAGCGACATCAGCGAGGCGACGGTGCTCTTCATCTTTCTATTTCCCGACGTAAACCTCAGGCTGAGACCGAAGCTTCTGGAAGAGCTGAGGCCCGGTACGAGGATTGTCTCTTACTGCCATGATATGGGCCGGTGGGAGCCGGATCACCGCGTCATGATCAGGGACAATTATCTCTACTTATGGGTTGTTCCCGCAAATATGAGCGGCCGATGGGAGGGTGGAATCGAGGCCGAAGGAGAGAAGCGGTCTCTGCTTCTGGAGCTCCATCAGGAATTCCAGGGGGTATCGGGCAGCGTTTACATCGGCGGTGAGGTTGTGTCCGTAAGAAACATCCCGATAGGTGGAGATAGGTTCCGTTTCAGCATCGACGGCCCGGAAGGCGACATCACATTGAGCGGCTCTGTAGGGGGCGACGAGATCAACGGGATAATGCAAGGCGATCGGAGGTTTCCCGAAGGCTTCCGAAGGTGGACTGCACAGCGCCCGCCCGGCACCTGCACGCCTCTCGCCTGCTGACCCTCACTCAACGAAGCAGCGATTCGTCAACCGACCGCGCCCACCGAAGGCTCGACTATCATCTCCAGGGAAAACAGCCTTTCTGCCTCTCTCCCTATCTTCCTGGTGAGCGACCTCGACATGTATCCGAAAAGCGGGGCAGTCACTACCGGTATCCAGCGGGCGGCCGCCCTTTCCGCTGCCCTGTTCACGATCCGGGTTCCGACAGTCCCGGCGATGCGCTTGACAACCCTCGCGTTCACCGATCTCATTACCAGGGTCGTCCCCATCCTCCTGACGAGTGTCTCTCCCGCTGCCACGCCCAGGACATTACCGAGGATAAGGAGGATGATTTCGGCGCTGGCTTTCTCCTCCTTGTGATAGTGCCTGGCGATTCGTTTGATGAGGTTGATCTGAAGCCTTGTGAGGGCCGCGACCTCGGGAAGGATGGTCGCCATGCCGATGGGGCCGGGGATAAGGCCGAGGGCCGTACTGAGCTTGAACGCCCTTTTGGCAGCCTCATCGATCATCTCATCGGGCGTGCCGGTCGGCTCCGCGTCTCCCTTGTGCGAGAGCAATGCATTGATTGTTCTGCTTAGCCAGTTCCGTCTCTCCTCCGGCGCCCCGCTCATGGTGACCAGAAATAATTGTAACCACCCTACCGGTCCCCGTCAATCCCCTTCGAGGAACCGCGGGCCTCGAGCGGCAACCACCCGGCACGGGAGTGGCGATATCTATCAAAATAGCCCGGGCCGCCCGGTCGCAAGACGGGTTTTTCGTTGACAAAAAAAGTTAAATGTCTATAAGATGTTGACTATGAAAGCCTTTTTCACCGACATGTTCCTCGACTTGTACGACAACTTCGCCGAGGTCTTCTTCAATATCATCCTCATGGTGGTAGTCATGATCGCCGGCTTCATCGTAAGCTGGGTGGTCCGCAAGCTTATAGAGAAGCTGCTTATCCTCTTTCGTTTCGACAAATGGGCAGCGGGCGTGGGCATAACCACATTCCTGGAAAGAGGCGGGGTGAAGGCACAGCCTTCCACGATCATAAGCCGCGTTGTCTTCTGGATTTTTATCATTACCGTTTTTTCCTTCGGTTTGAACCTGGTCGGCATATCGCAGTTTACCGAGTATGCCTCCCGGATCACAAGCGCCCTGCCCTACGTCGTAATCTCAGTGATTATCGTAATAGTGGGCATTATCTTCAGCACCTTTCTGAGCAGGGTAATTTACGTGGCGTGCCAGAACGCACACCTCGGTTACGGGGACGTCATCTCAAAAGGCGTGCGGATCCTGCTCGTCGTGATCACCTTCGGCATAGTCTTCGAATACATGGGCCTTGGGAGCACCATCATCAGCATAAGCTTTCTAATTATCTTCGGGGGGATCATCCTGACCCTCTCACTCGCCCTCGGCATCGGTCTCAGCACTGTCATAACGGGCTTCATCAAGGACAAGGTCAACGACAGGAATAGAAAGAAAGCCTGAAGTTCACGCCCCTCCAGGGCTGCCCTAACTCAAGCTAGCGGTCCGGGCTTATACGAGGAAGCGCCTGAACCAGTCGAGGGACAGGGTAATCGCCCGGTTCCGGTGACCGGGAACGGAAAAGATATGGTCCGCCCCTTTGATCAGCTCGAACCTTTTCGGTTTTTTCAGGTTCCTGTAAACAGCCTTGCCCTCGCGGGCCGGGACCATCTCGTCCATCTCCCCGTGGATGACAAGGGCGCAGGAGACGTTTCTTGCCTCTGCGAGCAAGTCATGCCTCGCAAAGTCTTCGTATAGAAGATTTCTGAAGTCTATCTCCGAAAAGGAGGTTTCCTTTTTTTCGAGGAGGCAGGGCGTGGCCCAGAGGCAAATGCAGAGGACCCGTCTGTCGCGCGCCGCCTTTATCAGCGATGTGGCGCCGCCGAAGCTGCTCCCGAGCAGGCCGATCTTTTCCGAATCGAGGGACGGACGCTTCAAAGTCCACTCGAAGACGTCGTCCAGGTTCTTGACCCTCCCGCTCAAGGTCGTCTCCTCGATATTCCCCTCGCTGTCTCCGCAGCCCTCGTAGTCGAACCTGCAGGTCGCAACGCCTGATGCCTGGAAAGCCTCTGAAATGGCCACGTACTTCGAGCTGTCTTTAGAGCTTATGAGGCCGTGCGAGAGGATCACGCAGGGAAATCGACCGTCCCTGTCCGGCAGCGTGAGGAGACCCTTTATTCTGTGGCGGCCCGACCGGATCTCAAACTGCTCCACCATGGCGCATTTCCTTCATCTGGCGGAAGAATATCTCTTCAAGTGTAATAAGGTTTATCACGTCTTCCTTATTGTATTCGAGGAGCAGCTTCAACGCCCCCGTCTGCCCCTTTTTCACGTACCTTTCCCACAGCAGCATCGCCTTATAGCCGTCAATCCCCTCGGTCTTCCTCTTTATGCCGTACATCTTCTCCAGTTGCTTGAGGCCGCCGCGCAGGCCGAGGTTTTTTTTCACCTTGAAAAGGTCCAGGGAGGAACAAGCGCCTTTCAGGTCAATGTTGAAATACTTCTCCAGCATCGGCAGGTCGAACCTGTCCCCGTTGAAGGTGACGATCGTTTTCGCCTGGCCCAGCACACCCTCCAGGTTGTCAGCGGTCACGTCATCGCCGTAGAACTGGACGAAACCGCCCGGCCGGCAGAAAATGCCGATCACGCAGACATTGCCCTCCCTGTCCGTTTCAATATCGAGGTACGCTTTCATCTGTTAGAGATCTCCTTTCCGTCGGCAGCCCGGCCGGTCCCATCTTTTTGCCCCGGTCGGCTTTCGAACCTTTACGGGCTATTCATGTTCTGACCGTCACTATTCCTATAATACCTAGAGAAAAGAAAAGCATGTTCGAGAGCCAGGCAGCGAAGAGGGGCGGGAAGGCCTCCTTGTAGCCGAAGGAGAGCGCTATCGAATGGAATCCCCAATAGGAGATGCCGACGCAAATGCCCGAAAAGATCCCCTTCGACACGTTTTTCGTCTTCGAGTAACGCAGGCCCACTGAAAAGGCCGCTAGCACCATGATGACGTTGATGAAGGGGAAGGAGATCTTGTTATCGAGATCTACCATGTATCTCCTCACGTCGTGTCCGTTCCTCCTGAGTTTCGATATGTATCTCTCCAGCTCTTTGTAGCTCATCTCCTCGGGACTCTTGTCCACAATCTTGAAGATCGACGGGGACTCCGTGATGAGGCCGGTCATCGTCTTGTGCATCTTCCTCGATTCTATCCCATCGTCCCTGAACGTCCTTTCGGCCACATCCGTAAAGAACCATTGACCCTTCTTCTGGTCTCCTTTCCAGAATCCGCTCTTTGCGTCATAACGTTTGCGAATGGAGTAGTCGTCCGAGAGCTCCAGGATAGTGAGCCCCTTTATCTCGTCTTTCTTAATGTCGTAGAAGTCGATGTTGCACACCTGATTTCCACGCCTGAACCATATTTTATCATTCTTGAAGACGACATAGGTCTGGTCTTCTTTGATCTTGGCCCGCAGGATGTACTCCGCGGCGGAAGAGCTGTACGGTATTATCCACTCCGAAAGAGCGAACGAGAGGACTACCAGGACCAGCGAGAAGGAAAGGAGGGGCTTCATGAGCGAGAACGTGCTAATGCCGGCCGTCCTTACGACGATCACCTCGTTTCCCCTTATCATCATGATGATAAGGACGAGTATGGAGACCAGGAACGCCAAGGGGAGGAGCAGGTTGAAGTTGTTGGGTATGTTGAGGGCGACATAAGACAGCCCCAGGACGAACTTATGGAAGCTCTGTGTGAAAATATCCAGGTGGTCGAAGAAATCTATCATCGTGAAGATAATGATCCCGGCCAACTCGCTGATGAGCAGCAGTTTGATCGTATTGCCTACGAGATATTTATTCAGCCTTCGCAAGAGAGGGCTCCCAAAGTCGTTTGAATCTGTCCAGTATCCTTGCCTGGTCCTCGTTGTTCAACTGGGTAATAAGGTAGAGGCCGGCCGCCGAGAACAAGACGTTCGGGGCAAAGCAGACCAGAACCGGCGGCGCCTCATAGACACGCCCTATGTTCTCCATTATTGCGGACAGAATGTAATAGCAAATGAATATGAGCAAGCTGTAAACGACACCCGAGAATTTCCCCTCGGTCCTCCTCTTTATCCCCAAGGGGACGGTGAGCAGGACAAAGGCAACGATGGAGAAGGGGACGCTGATCTTCTTGTACATCTCGACGGCGAACTCGTACCTGCTTTCGCCCTTGGCGGCCGTAAAGGCCTTCCGCAGCTCGTTGATGTCCATTTCGAACGGCCTCTTTCTCCATTCCTTGTTGGGCAAAACGCTCGACAGGTTGAGCGAGAACGTATAGTCCTTGAAGGAGAGACTCCTGTATGCATCTTCCTGCTTTTCCCATCTCTGAAGGCTGCCGTTCTTGAGCTTGAATGAAAGGTCCATCGAGCTCGTATCGATATTGACCGTCCCCTTCTGAGCGGCTACTGTCTGGCGCACGCCCTCGTCCCTGTCATCGGATATTATGATGCCGCTCAAGACCTTGTTGTGAGTGTCTACCTTGTCGATATAGATGACCACCCCGGGTATGGCGTCGTTGAATATCCCCTCCTTGTCCTCGATGGAGATCCCTTTCTTGGCGATGTTCGCCAGCGTGTTCCGAAAAGCGTCGCTGCTCTTGCTGAGGAGGAGGCTGTTGTTCAGGAACCCCGCCAGGAATACGGCAAGACCGAGCGCAGAGATTGGCACGAAAAGGTACATAAGGTTGACGCCGCTTGCTTTCAACGCCAGTATCTCGTTTTCGCTCGAAAGCCTTCCAAGGACCACGACCGAAGAGAGGAGGAACGCCATGGGGAGGGTGAACGTCAGGAAGGGGGGGCAGGAGTACGCGATGAGCATGACTATATCCCCCAGACCGACACCCTTGTTGATTACGAGGTCCGCCATTTTCCCAAGGCGACTCATAACGAGTATGAACGTGAACACCGCGAGGGAAAGCAAGAAGAGCAGAACGAGCTCCTTGAGCAGGTAAAAATAAAACTTTCGCAAGAAGAAACTCGTCCTTTTCATCCTTTAATCTACCACCCGCTGGGGCATTAGTCAATTTGGCATCCGCCCCGCTCCATGTCGACAGCCGGGTTAAGCATGGGCCAAAGCCGCGTTGCAGCGAACCCTAAAGAGCCCTCCTCCCTTTGAATGACGGTCCGGTCCTCATCATGAAGGGCCGGGTTGCGATCTTTCTGGCAAGACCCGCCAGACCCCGGGGCGACAGGAGCATGATGAAGATCAGGATGATACCCTGGATCAAAAGGCTGTATCCTGCGTATCTCGCAAGGAGAAAATAGAGGAAAACGACCACGACGGTGCCTATCATAGGCCCCTCCTCCGTCCGGATGCCCCCTATTACGGTGGCTAGGAGGAGGGTCATGGTCCACTTGACGCTAAAGGTGGCCGACGGCTCTATGTACCCCTGATATAGGTAATAAACAGCGCCGGCAAACCCGGTCACGGCGGCTGCGACTATGAAAGTGTAAAGCTTGAGGCTGAACACATTGACGCCTGAGCTCGCGGCACACCGCTCGTTATCATGAATGGCCGCGAGGCCAAGGCCCAGCCTTGATCTGAGGATGACCCTTACGACCAGAGCCGAGCCAACCGCCGCTAACAGAGCAAGCCAATAAATGGACCCGGAGGAAATGTCCCCGATCCCTTTCACCATGTAGCCCGCCCCCGCCCCGTGCATCTTTCCGCCTACGGGCCGCCATAGATAGAAGACCATCCTCAGCGCCTCGGGTACGACGAGGGTGCCGATAGCAAAATAGACCCCGCTCAATCTGAAGACCGCTCCGGAAATGGCAAGGGCAAAGAGGGCTGCCGCAAGAATTCCGAAGGGCAGGCCTATCCACCAGGGAATGCCGACCCAGGTGCCGACGGTCATGGTATAACCGGCAAGACCGATAAAGGCAGGTTGACACAGGGAGATCAATCCGGCATACCCGGCAAGAAGGTTCCACATATTTGCAAGGGCGAGGTAGATAAGGAAGAGGAATATGTATAGCAGCCAGCTCTCGGGAGCGCCCGCCAGGGGCATTGCCGCAAGGGCGGCTATGACAAGCGAGGCGACGATCGGTGTCCTTATGGTATGCTTACCGTCCAAAGAGCCCTCTCGGCCGTATTGCAAGTATCAAAAACACAAGAACGTAGACAATGAGCATCTGAGAGGCCGGCCCGAAGAGACAGCCTCCCAGGGTCTGGAACACGCCGAGGATCACGCCGCCGAAAAAAGTTCCCACCATGCTGCCGAGGCCGCCGATAATGACGGTCCCGAAGGCGATGGTGAGGAAGGATATCCCCGAGGTAGGCGTGAAAGGGAAGGTCATGCCGAGGAAAACTCCCGCTATTGCAGCGGACCCCATGGCGATGGCAAAGGCGTAGCCGTAGACGCGGTTAGTGTTTATGCCCATGAGCTGGGCCACCCTTCCGTCCTGGGAGGCTGCGGTGATCGCCCTCCCCATGTACGTCCGTGTGAGGAATGTGCGGAGGGCGAGCGTAACGACGATGCCGGCCATGAAGTCAAGCAGATACGACAGGGGAAACTGGCGCTCCCCAATAAAGAAACTCATGGCGGAGTACGAGGTGTTCAGGCCCCGCGACAGAGGGGTCCACAGGATCTGGTTCAGGTTCTGAAGGACAAGAGAGATGCCGAAGGCTATGATCAGGGGCGTCTCGGAGGAGATGGCAAAGCCCTTACCCAGGAGATACCGCTGGATCACAAAACCCAGGACGAACATGAAGGGTATGGAGATAACAAGGCCCAGAACAGGGTCGATGCCCAGATACGCAAGAAGGGCATAAGCGATATAGCTCGACAGGATAACAAGGTCCCCGTGGGCGAGGTTGATCAGCTTCATCACGCCGAAGATCAGCGAGAGGCCGAGGGCGACGAGGCCGTACAGTCCGCCCAGCATGATGCCTATAACCAATGGAGTGACAATATCCATCATGTCGCCTCGCACTCATCGATGCCGAAATAAGCCTTTTTTACCTTGGCGTTCTCGCGGAGGTCAGCCGCCGCCCCGTGCAAAACAACCCGGCCTGTCTCCAATATGTAGGCCCTGTCCGCCTCCTTTAACGTCCGGTTGACGTTCTGCTCGACGAAGAGCACCGTAATGCCCCTTTCCCTGATCTTGCCTAACACCTTGAAGATTTCATCTACGACGATGGGGGCCAGACCGAGGGACATCTCGTCGATGAGCATGAGCTTAGGGTGGGCCATAAGGCCCCGACCGATAGCGAGCATCTGCTGCTCTCCGCCGCTCAAGGTCTTAGCCACCTGTTTCTTCCTCTCTGAGAGATTGGGGAAGAGATCGTACACAATTGCCAGACTTTCTGCCCGTTTGCGCCTGGCGCCTGCCGCATAGGAACCGACTAGGAGGTTGTCGAGCACCGTCATGTCGGGGAAGACGCGCCTTCCCTCCGGAACCTGCGTTATGCCCAGCTCCACGATCTGATACGGATCCAGCCCTCCAATGTCTTTTCCCTCGAACTCGATTGTGCCTCTGGCCGGATGAAGGACACCTGAGATTGCATCCAGGAGCGTCGTCTTGCCCGCGGTATTGGCGCCGATAAGGGCGAGCATCTCACCCCGTCTCACTTCGAGCGACACGTTCCACAGCGCCTGAAATGTGCCGTGGAAGACGTCCACGTCTGTTATTCTGAGGACTGTATCATTGTCACGCGCCGAAATAGGCATCCATGACCTTTCTGTCGCACATCACCGCACCAGGACTGTCCTCACAGATCTTCGCGCCCTTGTCTATCACGACTATCCTGTCTACCGCATTCACGAGCACTCTCATCACGTGTTCGATGATGATGATGGTTATCCCCATTCCCCGTATACGGCGAATGGTTTCGAGTATCCCGGGGATCTCCCGCTCCGTGGTGCCGGCCGCTACCTCATCCATCAGAAGGAGCTCCGGTTTCCTGGCCAGCGCCCGGGCAAGCTCGAGCTTCTTCAGGGACAGAATGGGCAGGCTTCCGGCGGGAATATCCCTTTTTTCCCTGAGATCGACAAGATCGAATATACCGTCGGCCTCCATCTCCGCTTCAGCGGCACCTTTCTTGAGACCTCTGCCGAAGACCGCGGGTACGAGCAGATTGTCCCGGACTGTGAGGGTAACGAAGGGCTGGGGGATCTGGTACGTCCTGCCGATGCCCAGACGGCATATCTTATGGGCGGGCAGCCCGGTGATGTCCCGGCCTTTGAATCTGACGCTGCCTGCGTCCGGGGCATACTCCCCGGCAATGACATTGAGGAGGGTCGTTTTACCGGCGCCGTTAGGGCCCATGAGGCCCACCGCCGCGCCCCTCTCGACCTCGAAGCTGACCTCCCTCAGGGCGGTCAAACCGCCAAAGTATTTCGTCACCCCGCTGACGGAGAGAATCGGATCGCTCATGGCGCCCATCCGTTTCGTTCAAGGATGGAGGCGCTCGCTGTTACCAACGCCCGCGCCTCCATCCCCGTCCTTCACAACCGGATCAATAAGGCTTCGGGAAAAGGGGTTGGGCCGTGCTCGCCACAAAATCGTGCTTTGAAAAGATGATTTTCAGCTCCCATTTTTCCGGCTTATCCGTCTTGAACCACTGCCCGAACATGAGCGGGCCGCGGTTGAAGTGGTTATCGTCAAACTTGACCCTGTGGCAGATCGTCGGCAGGTCCGTCTGGGCAAGGGCCGCATTCACCTTCTCCGCATCGACGGTGCCGGCCCTCTGAATGGCGTCAACCAGCACTTGCAAAGAACGATAGCCGGGGCCTATGGCGCGGTTCAGCGGCTGCTTCTTTTCCGCGGCCCACTTTTCTGCAAGTGATGCAGGCGTAGTATCGCCGAAGCCGGGCGACTCCTTCATCGAGGGGTCCCACCAGACCTCTGTGCTGATGCCCAGAGGCAGGTCTCCTCCCCAGGCGGAGATGTCCTCGTAATAGAGGGCGCCTCTTCCGATAGAGACCATTTTCGGCTTGAACCCGAGGGAGTTTGCCTGCTTCCACACAGCGCCGAAGAACGGCCCGGGGCAATTGCCCCAGAGTATTTCCACTTTGGCGTCTTTCCAGGCCTTGATGGTGGAGGAAAAATCGGTTGTCTCCAGAGGGATGAGCCCGAGATTTTTGTCAAGGCCTACCACTTCGTAGCCTGCCTTCTTCAGGGAAGGTCCGAACAGGGCGTACCAGCCCCTCCCATCCGGATCGTCCGAGCAGATGATGCCCACCTTCTTGTTGGTCTTCCCACCGAAGAGGTCGAGCATGGCCATCCACGTATCCACAATGGTGTAACCAGGCTTCGCCCGGAAGTCCCCGGCCGGGACCGGGCTAACGATGGCAAACAAGCCCGTAGCCCACGTATACTGCCACTTGGTCGGCGTTTCTTGTCTCATGGCAGCCCAAGGTTCCTCCGGACCGGTCGAGGTAACGTAGACGACCTTGTGCTTCTCCACCGCCTGGGATACGCCGGGGTGCATGGGCGGCGGTTCGTCGCCGCTCACGATGAAATTGACCTTGTCCTGAACTATCAAGCTGTCGGCCAGCGCTCCCGCCTTGTTAGGATCACTCTCGTTGTCGACTATAACGAGCTTTATGGGTATCTTCTTGTTCCCTACCTTGACCCCGCCCTGTTTGTTGATGTCGTCTGCCGCTGCTTTGATGCCGAATACGCCGCCTTGTCCAAAGGCCGCGTACATGCCCGTCTGGGCCTGGATAACACCTACCTTGATCTCCCCCGACTCTTTCTTGCCGCAACTTGCGGGAAAGAGCCCCGCCAACATCAGCAACACTACAAAAAACCATTTCTTTTTCATATGCCCCTCCTTCTTGATCCGGCTCACGATTCCCCTTGTCCCGCTTCTGGATCTCCGTTCCCCCGCTTCGCGACCTCTCCGGCCTTTTCCTACGGAGCTTTCAAATCCGGTCGATCACTCGGCTCATGTATCCTTTATCACTTGTAGTATTGCAATTCAAGCGAAATGTTAGCATCACCCTTTCCTCATAAGCTGCGAAAGAAACTTCCTTCGAGCATGCTTGTTGACAAAGGGCCGCAGACCGGAGCATAGTTTTTTTCATAGTCGGGGGGCGGATCGCAAGAGAATCGCGCGCTTCCGCAGTTAATTGCATCAGGCGCAAAAAAAACGCGGCCTGCGGCCAGGGAAGGACCATGGACAGAAGGAGCAGACAATTAAGCACTTACTTCATGTTTCTCGTTATTGCGGTGGCGCCCCTTTTCTTTCTGGGTCTTTCGAACCACGGACTATGGACGGCCGATGAGCCCAGGGTCGCCGAGATCGGCCGTGAGATGGCGCTCTCCGGCAACTTGGCGGTCCCGACGCTCGATCGGAGGCCCTTTCTGGAAGAGCCGCCTCTTTATTACGCTTCGTTGGCGTCCGTCTTCAAGCTGTTCGGCGGCGCTTCCGACAGGATAGTAAGACTGCCTTCCGCAATATTCGCCCTCGGCGGCGTGGTTGCTCTTTTCTTCCTGGGCGCCACGCTCTTCGGACCGAGGATCGGGTTCTTTTCAGCCTTCATCATGGCCACCTGCGGCGAGTATTTCCGGGTGGCCCATTGGGTGATAGTCGACAGTGCGTTGACTTGCTTCGTCGTTCTCGGGCTTACCTTCTTCATAACGGCATATTTTCAGCAGGAGCGCCGGAAAAGGGTCGTTCTTTACAGTCTCTGCTATTTCTGCTGCACCCTTGCCTTCTATGCCAAGGGTCTTGTCGGTATCGCGATCCCCGGCCTGGCGGTTCTTACGTTCCTGCTATTCGAGAAGAACCTCAAAGAAGTCGCGAGGATGCACATCTGGCTGGGAGCCGCCATCTTCGCAGCTCTCGCCCTTCCATGGTTTATCGCGCTTTATAATCAGGGAGGCGTTGAATACCTCAAGGTTTTCCTTGTCCATAATCACCTGGAAAGGTTTGCCGGGGGATCTACGGGCCACCACCAGCCTTTCTACTATTACTTGACCCAGTTCCCGGGAGGTTTTCTACCCTGGAGCCTCCTGATCGTGCCGGTTTTTCTGGCGAGCTTCCGGAAAGTGAGGGCATTGAAGGGCAAAGAAAAAAGCGGCCTGCTCTTCGCGCAATGCTGGTTCATAGCGGGCCTTCTCTTTCTCAGCATTGCGTCAACGAAGCGCGTGCTCTATCTGATGCCAATCTTCGCGCCGGTTTCCATGCTTACCGCCTGGTATATAGATGCAACATTGGCCAGGACGGCACCGAGATGGTCCGAAAGGTTCTTTGAGGGGCTCTTCGGTCTGGCGCCTCTGATAACAGGCCTTACCGTTGTTCCTGCCTATATCTACTTCCTGAGAAAGTATTCGCTGGCCGTTCAATTGCGCGAAGTCTTACCTATCGCGTCCTTCTCCCTGGCTGCCGTGCTCCTTGCAATTGCGGGTCTCCGGTTCTACAAAAAGGACGTGGGAAGGCTCTGGTTCTTCTCGAGCGCCTCCGTCTTTTCGCTCCTTCTCCTCGGGCTCGTAACGGCCTTCCCTATCCTCGACCGATACAAGAGCTTCGTCCCTTTCTGCAACGACATAATCGATAAGGTACCGGCGACCGTGAATCTGTACTCCTACCAGCCGGACGAGACTTTGAGAGGGGCAGTGCCCTTTTACACCGGACGCTTCCTTGCCGAGACGGAAACGATCGCCTCGCTCCGGAAGGCAGCGGAACGGGAGGGGAAGATCTTCGTGGTTATAAGGGATTCGAGAGGAAATATGGAAAGGGAGATCCTTTCTACGGGGCTGTTTTCCGTGCTCTCAAGGCGGGGAATAGCCCCCGATCGCTCCCTGCTGCTCCTGTCAGGCGCCTCGCCTGCCGCGCCTTCGGCGCGGCGCTTGCCTTGACCGCCGGCCCTGCTCTTAAACCAAGCTCTCGCCAATAAAGCCGTGAGGCAAAGCACCGACAAGAGAATCCTCACCTTGACCCGAAGCTTCGCTTTGCGTCAATTGAAGACTTCCTGCCAGTCGATCACCGTGAACCCCGTTATGCCTCCAGTGGTCATGTTCTTGAGGCTCACGTCGTAATGGAAGCTTGCGGTACCCGTATCGGTCACCGTTTTGCCCCTGGCCGCGCCCATGAAATTGCCGCCTCCGCTAACGGATATGTCGGTGAGCGGTGCATATATCGCGCCGGTGAAGCCCGAGCCGCCGCTCAGGTTCACGCCGTTGCTCCCACTATTGGAATCGTAAATGACAAGGTTGGTCGGAAGTCCCTGATTGACGACCCCACCCCCGCTGTCGGAGATCGTGCCCGTGACGTACATGGTCACCTTCGCGGTGCTTTGGATGATGAAGGCAGCCTGTCCCGATATGGAAAGGTTCCCGTCGATGAATACGGTTATGGCGCCGGTCCCCGCGACCGTCAGGACGGAATGCCCGGAGAGATCCACGCCGCTCAGGTACACGGTCCCGGGCGCGGTGAAAGTCTGGGTGGCGTTACCGCTAAGTTGTATTCTAGTAGGGGTGCCTCCCGGCCTGTTGGCTGAAACGAGATTGGCCACGTCCAAAGTGTCGCAGGATGAAGTCGGCTGGTGCTGGAGCGTAGTGCCGTGGACTGCCGCCCCGCCGCTCGTCGTGACTACGCCCGTAGCCGACGCCGTACCGTAGATATCGGCACCGCCCGACAGGGTGATGTTGCCGTTCGCCGTGCAGGTCTGCGCGTAGTCTGCGCTGCCTGCATAGCCCCCAGCACCGACCTGCGACGCATAACTGCCCTTTGATGAATCATAGCTGTCTATGATCGCCCGTCCGCTGACGGAGATGTTGCCGCAGCCGACTACGCCGGCTGTAAAGGGCGAGGCCCTCGTGAGGCTGACGATTATCTGCACAGTCTTCTGCGCACCTTTCGCGGGCCCATCGTAACCGGTCGACCTTATAGCGTAATAAGGGTTCCCGCTCCCGTCCGTCACGACACTGCCGCCCGATACCCAGTGCGTCACCGTAAAGCTGTTCGTGAAGTCGGAGCCGGCCGAGGAATAGCTGTTGCCTGAGTTCCACGTGGGGCTGTTCGTTGCCGTATCCACTATGGCGCCGCTCAGAAACCTGGATATGGCGTCCTGCGTCCCTGCCTCGGCTGCATAGAACGCCTGCTTCGCCGAAAGGTAATTGCCCGACAGCCACCTTCCCCCGGTGGAAGTCTGCGACGAGGCGAGGGCGACCATGGCAACGATAAAGACGATTATGACCACAAAAATAAGGGCGAAGCCTTTTTCGTCCCGCCATTTTTCCCCCATATCGTGTTCCATGACTAATTCCTCGCTGTCGCAGATGATTGAAGCGTCGTTGTCCCCACCACCCTGGTGTCGGGTTCGGCGCCCGCCGTTTGCGCGGTGATCGTTATATCGAATTGGTTCGCGTACGTCCCGTCCTGCTGAACCTCGAAGCAAGTGATGCGGTCGCTGAGAGTTGCTGCCGCGGAGCCCGAGCTGACGTTTTGATATTGGAGGTTGGTGCCTGCAAGCGAGACCTGCCTGTAAGAGATTATCTTATAGACCGACGTCGCATCGGGCGTTGTCGCCCAGCTAGGGCTTACTGCAAGCTGATTGGCCGTGTTCGACGTGATTGTGGATGTCTGGCCCACTCCGGTCCCGCCTGTTATCACTACTGTATAGCCTTGCCATTGCTGCGATGTCCAGCTTTGAGCCGTATCGTTGAGCGTCCCGGGCGTGTTTGTGCCTGTCGACACGCCGCACGTCTCGGCATAGGGCAGCGTGAGGACGCTGTTGCAGCCCGTTCCGGCTATGACGACAGGGGGCAGGACCGTCGCCCCCTTTGTCATCCTGGTCACGAAATCCATTGCGGTCCTCAGGTTATCCTCCACGGCCAGCCGCTCTTTTTGTCCTTTATAGGCGCCGTTTTGGACCAGGAAAAAAGAGCCGGCTGCGGCGATCGTGAGCGAAGCCGCCACCAGGGAGACAAGCGTCTCAACAAGCAAAGATCCCCGTTTAGGGTTCCCCGTCATGACGGCCTCGCCAGGTACGCCGAGATGGCGATGTGGTTGTTGGCGCTCCCCCAGGCCACCGTCACGGTTACCTCCCGCAGCGCATTGGCCGTGACGTCCGTAACGACCCATGAACGATTATAGACGACACCGTCTACCGTGACGCTGTCGCTGCCGTTTGCGACATTGGTGTAGCCTGTGCTTTTCAACTGCTCGACCATAGCTTCAGCCGAGGCGGCCGCCGCCGAGGCAGTCCTGCTGTTGGCATCGTTTAAGATAGACGAGGTGAGCAACGGGGCTGTCCCAAGAAGCGCAATGACGAAGAGCACCAGCGCTATCAGGATCTCCAGCATCGAAAAACCTTCAGGCTGTCCCGTACAGGCTTTCATAGGCTGCCTACCGCCCCCGTCCAGCTTACCGAAAATGACACGGACTTCGCTGAGCCGCTGACGGTAACCGTTGTGCTCGTCCCCGGCGTCGGGGGCTGCTTCATGCCCATGCTGTTGAAGGTCAGAGTCGTCGGGCCGTTGAAGGAAACCGTAACGCCGGGATAATTGCCGGAAAGGTCGCGGGAGAACGTGCGGTTGACGGAGAGACCGTCCGTGTAAGAATAGCTATAGGCGGAAGGGCCCGTCAATGCGACGCTGACCGACTGGTTAGCCTTTATCGCGGACATTTTCGCACACTGAATGTCGGACCATACGACCCTGGCCGCCGCCTCTACCCTGTAGCTGTTCAGAAAACCGGAGAAGGAAGGCAGCGAAAGGCCGAGTAGGACGCCGGCGAGGGCTATCGCTGCGAGGACCTCGACAATCGAAAACCCCCTCGGCGGCGCGCCCCGTCCCTCTTCGCGAGCAGGCCGCGCCCGCCCATGGCGGGACTCGGGGGACTTTCCGCCCTGTACTTGAAACTCGACGCCCACGGGACTCCTGTCCGTCATTTGCTTTAACGTCATAGCAAGAAGCATACCAGACGGATCCTTAGTAAATTTGCGGGGATCGGGTCGTCGGGCAAAGCAGGGGTGGGCGTTTTTGGCTCAGACGCAACTGGAGAGCGTTCTCGTTCCGCGCACTTCTTTACTCGTCCCTCCTGGTTGGGGTACCATTATAGCGTCTGCGGCAGGAAGGAGGTTTTGAAGGCCCATGGACAAGAAGGGTATGCAAAAGATATTTTTCCCCGAGAGCGTAGTCGTCTGCGGCGTTTCGGACACGCCTGGGAACCTGGGCGCGGAGATCATCAGGAACCTGAACCGCTTTGAGTTCCGGGGGAGGGTTTACGGCGTCGGGCGAAAGGCCATGGAGATAGAGGGGATAAAAGTTTACGCGGGCCTGTCCCAAGTACCCGAGGCGCCTGAATTGGCCGTCCTTCTCGTCCCCGCGCCGGCCATCCCCGGTTTCTTGGAGGCGTGCGGAGAAAAAGGCGTGCGCCAGGCGGTGATAGAGACCGGGGGCTTTTCGGAGTTCGGACCTGAGCGGAAGGGGCTGGAAGATGAGATCGGACGGATCGCCGCGAAGTGGGGCATGACGTGCATGGGCCCCAATTGTATCGGCGTGGTGAATACGGAAAACGGCCTTTGCCTGCCCTTTGTCCCCTTCGGGAAAGGTGAGATTGAAAGGGGCGGGAATGCCTTTATCTCCCAGAGCGGCGGGCTTATCCACGAGCTGATGCGCCGCTGCCGCTCCGAGCACGTGGGGCTCGGGAAGCTCGCGAGCATCGGGAACAAGCTGATGTTGGACGGGAACGATATACTCGAGTTCCTCTTGGACGACCCGTCGACTTGCGCAGTCGGCATTTACCTCGAAGACGCAAGGAACGGCAGACGCCTCATGGACCTTGCATCCGCCACCGAAAAGCCGGTAATAGTCCTCAAGGCGAACAACAGCCCGGTGAGCCGCCAGATCGCCTCTTTCCATACGTCGGCGCTCCTCGGCGACGAGGCGGTCGTCACCGCCGCCTTCAAACAGGCTGGTATACACCGCGTCGCAACTCTTTCGGAGATGGTCGATTGTTTCAAGGTGTTCAGCCTTCCACCGATGCGGGGGCCGAACGTCGTCGCCCTCTCGCGGTCGGGCGGCCAGGCCGTCATGATGGCGGACGAGGCCCACCGGAGCGGTTTCACCCTGCCTGCGCTACCCCGCGACTTCTTCGACTCCATCGGGAAGGAGGCAAGGGCTCACGTCATAAGGGGCACGAACCCGATCGACTTAGGCGACGTTTTCAATGACCTCTTCTACCTGGAGGTGGTCGAGAGAGCGCTGGCGGCGCCCGTTGTCGACGGGGCGGTCTTCTTTTACGACTTCCCTTTCGATGCGCCTCTGGTGCCCGAAGTGGTGAAGGGTCTGGAGCGCCTCTGCCGCTCCTCCGGTAAGCCAGCGGTCCTCTGCATGGTGCCGGACAAGGCCGACTGGTTTGCCTTGAAGTATGCGGCGCCCTTCCCGTGGTTCTCCGCTACCGAAAGCGCTTTCGCCGCCCTTGCGCGCTCCCTTGCCCAGCACCGCAAGGCGGGCCTCCGCCCGGAGACATCTTTCGCTTCCGCAGAAGAGAGGGATTCCGGACGCCGTCCGTGGAGACTTACCCGTAACCAGCAAGAGCGGCCCGTCGGACCGCCGCCCGCCTGCGCGGGTACCCGGCAGCCGCCGGCCGCCGGGGCTGCCGGCCGGGCGCTTTCTCTCGTCGAGGCGTACGGCATACCGGTTGTCAGATACGAGCTTGTGGCAGACCGGGCGGCAGGCCTTGCGGCCGCGAAAAGGATAGGCTACCCCGTGGCCCTTAAGGTGGCCGAACCTGTCGTCCTCCATAAGACAGAGGCAGGCGCGGTCCGTCTGGGCATCGGGGGCGACAGCGACTTTGAGGCAGCCTTCGACGCCATGCCCGCCGACCTCTACCTTGTCCAGGAGATGGCGGGCGAGGGTGTAGAGGTCATCATAGGGGCAAAGAAAGACCCCGAGTTCGGTCCCGTCATAATGTTCGGCCTCGGCGGAGTGTTCGTCGAGGTGATGGGCGACGTGACATGCCGGGTCCTACCGATAGATGAAAAAGACACAGGGGAGATGATCGGGGAGGTGAAGGGGGCGGCACTGCTCGCGGGCTTCCGGGGAGCGCCGACGGCAGACATGGAGAGCCTCGTGAAAGCGTGTGCTGCCGTCTCCCGCCTCATGTTAGACCACCCGGAGATAGAGAGCCTCGACATCAACCCGATCCGCGTCCTTGCAAAAGGGAGCGGCTGTCTGGCCCTGGACGTGAAAATGGGGGTCCGGGAAGAGGGGCCTTAGAAGCTCCTTGATTAAGCACCCCCTTTTGGGCTACAGTGAAAGGCGCGCGACCCGCTTCGGGCGACACGCTGCGCGGGCGCCCCGCGCCGGCCGGGCGTAATCGAGCAGAAGGTGTCCGGGCCGATCGGGGGCCGATCAAAGGAGGAAGAGTGCGGGGCAGGAGCTTATCACTTACAGGCAGACGGCATTCGTGAAGAAGCGGATCCACCTCTATCTTTTCATCTTCCTGGCCCTTTCCCTGCTTTTCATGGCGATCGGCCTGTATATCTTCCTAGTGACCGAGATCCCTTCCGTAAGAGCCCTGAAGGACCTGACGAACAAGCCTGTAAGCACGATCTACGATATAAACGGTCAGGTCGTCTACGTCATTGTGCCGGACAACAAGATAGCGGTGCCTTACGGCCGGATCCCGAAATATGTGCGGGAGGCTTTCCTCGCCGCAGAGGATGCGGAGTTCTTCAGACACAAAGGCGTCGAGATCAAGAGCGTCTTCAGGGCCCTGGTCATGAACGTAATCCACGGAAGGGTCGTCCAGGGGGGCAGCACGATCACGCAACAGGTCATCAAGGCCCTTGTACTTGGGCCGGAGAAGAGCATGATGAGGAAGGTGCGGGAGGCCGTCCTCGCCTACAGGCTGGAGATGTACCTGACGAAACAGGAGATCCTGAACGTCTACCTCAACAATATTTACATGGGCCAGGGGGTGTACGGCGTGGAAGCCGCATCCCAGGTCTACTTCGCGAAACACGTGTGGGAGATCGACAGGGCCGAGGCCGCCTTACTGGCCGGCATCGTCCAGGCGCCCGCCAGGTATACGCCGAAGCGCCACCCGGGGCTTGCGAGGATGAGACAGCTTTACGTGATCGATCAGATGTGGAAGAAAGGCTTTGTCGACGCAAAGAAAAGGGACGCAATGCTCAGGGAGCATACGAGCCTGGCCAAGGATGACGGCATATTCGCCGACACCTATTTCAAAAACACCGTCTTCAGGTACGTGGAAGACAAATACGGCAAAGGCATTTTCGCGAGAAGGGTTTTAAAAGTGTACACCACCGTCGACCCTTCATTGCAGAGGGCGGCCGAAGATGCGGTGAGAAAAGGACTTGCGGCCTACGACGAGAGGAGGGGCGAGTATTCCGTTTCATTTCACCTGGACAAGGGGAGGTGGCAAGGTTTCATGAAGACGGCAGAGAGGGACCTTACCCTCATCCCCTTGACCCCCGGGATCGCCTATAACCTCCTCGTCTCGGAGAGGGTCGCCGGAGGGTACGCCGTCTTCCCGGGTATGCACAAGGCTCTCCTCAAAATGTCGGAGTTTCCCTTCAAGCCGGGGGATGTGGTGAGGGGGGTTTACAGCGGCACCGACAAGAGGAAGCAGCTCGTCTTTTCACCCGTAAGGAGCTCCGGCATAGAAGGCGCCCTCGTGTGCATGGACGTCGCTTCCGGCTGCCTCTACGCGGTAGTCGGGGGCAGGGACTTCGAAAAGAGCCCTTACAACCGCGCCCTAGCCGCCAAGGTGCAGCCCGGCTCCGCGTTCAAGCCCTTCATCTATCTGGCCGCGCTGGAGAAGGGCTATGAGGTAGACTCGATGCTCATCGACGAACCGAAGACGTACGGCGGAGGACTCGGAAAAACGTGGGTACCCAAGAACTACGACGGCACGTACAGCGGCGCCATCACCATGCGGGACGCTTTGGCATATTCAAAGAACGCGGCTACCGTCAGGCTACTGGAGGCGGTAGGCATTGCCCCTATCAAGAAGGCGCTCAGGGATGTCGGAATCGAGGAAGATATAGAAGACGACCTTTCGATAGCCCTCGGAACGTCGAACCTCACCCTTCTGGATCTCGTGAAGGGCTTTTCCGCCTTCGCGAATGGCGGCCAGAGGGTGAAGCCCTACTTTATAAGGCGGATCGAGGACAGCAAAGGGAACATACTCGAAGAGCAGGGACCGGAGACGGCGAGGGCGATGGACGAGGTGGTCGCCTACAAGATGAACGTCCTCCTGCGGGGCGTGACCACGTACGGCACGGCGAAGGGGGCAAGCCGGCTCGGCTACCCGGTTGCCGGGAAAACAGGGACTACGAACAGTTTCTACGACGCCCTCTTCGTGGGCTATTCCCCTCATATTTGCGCGGGCGTCTGGGCGGGTTTCGACCAGCGCACGTCTCTCGGACGCGCGGAAAGCGGCGGGAGGATAGCTTTGCCTATATGGATGAGGTTCATGGCGACCGCCCTCCGGAAGTTCCCTCCGGATGAATTCCCGTTGCCCGGCCGAGAGGGCCCCGACGCTCCTCCAGGGTCACCCGGCCTAGGTCCCGACAACCTCTCCCCTTACGACATGCAGGAAGCGACAAAAGTCCCTACGTCTTAACAGAGGGGCCTGGCTCTTTTCGCGCCTGACTTTGTCGTCCACCCGCGAGAAAGACATCGCGGGTACCGCGCCTTCGGCGCGGTACCCGCCGCCGAGGAGCGTGCGACCCGCTGTGCGGGTACCCCGCCGCCTATGTACGCCTCCGTTCCTCGGGCTTGCGCTTCGCGTCATCCACAAAAACAGCCAGGCCCCCTAACATGCTCTGTACCGCGCGCCCCTGCGGCAGAGCTAAGTCGGCGATCCCTTTGACTTTCTGCACAGAGGGCAGAGGCCGCGGTCGGTGAGGAAATCCGGAGGGCGGCTCGGGCACAGCCAAAGATACGGGCTACCGGTTTTTTTGAGGGGATGTGGCCGTGATCGTTTTTATGTGGTATGCTCATCCCATGGATGAAGAGCGGGTAAAGTCGCTCGTCAACTCCTGCAAGGTCGCAAGGCTGCTCGGAATCGACATCTACGAGGTGAAAGAAGGCAGGGCATGGGGCAGGCTGCCCCTCAGGGACGACCTTCTCAACATGTTCGGCATGCCTCACGGCGGAGTGCTTTTCGCTTTTGCCGATCAGGTGTGCGCAGCCTGCGGCAATACTTTAGGAAGAAAGGCGGTTGCCGTCGAATCGACGGTCCACTTCATGAAGTCGGCGCCCGGCGAGTCGATACTTTACGCCGAAGGCGAGGTGACATTCACCAGCCGCAGCATCGGAAGGGTAGAAGCGAAAGTCGTTACGGGCGGGGGCGAGACTATCTTGAAGATGCATCAGATCTTTTTCATTAAGAATGAGCTTCTAGAGTCGAAGGCCCCTCGCGATCTTTGACCTCCTGTCGGTCGACATCCGGCTAAAGAACCTTCTTGTTATGCCGCCCCGACAAGAATTTTTCTCTTGACTGGGTGCAAGACGATAGGTAAAACTAATTCGCTCTCGATTCTTCAAGCATAGCAAGGGGGAAAAGGCTTGATAGAATACGTGGCAATCCTGATAATGGTTGCCCTGGCGGCGATTATCGCCGGCTTTATCGTAGGCGCCTCTTACCTGCTGGGAAACAGGACGAGGGCGAAGGTGAAACTTTCGCCTTACGAGTGCGGTATGGTGAGCGTCGGGCCTGCCCGGAGGAGAATGACGATCCGCTACTACATCGTGGCTATGCTCTTCCTTGTTTTCGACCTGGAGATACTCTTCCTGTATCCGTGGGCGGTTATCACGAAACGGCTCGGGCTTTTCGGCTTTGCGGAGATGATCGTCTTTGTGGCAATCCTTTTCATAGGCTACCTGTACGTGTGGAAGAAAGGCGCTCTCGAATGGGAATAGAGAAGAACGTAGTGGTCACAACGGTTGACGACGTCGTCAACTGGGCACGGAAGAACTCGCTGTGGCCGGTGACCTTCGGTCTGGCCTGCTGTGCTCTCGAAATGATCATCGCTACCTCGGCTACCCACGATATGGCACGGTTCGGGGCAGAGGTCTTCAGGCCCTCTCCCCGCCAGGCAGACTTAATGATCGTCGCCGGGACGGTGACGAAGAAGATGGCCCCCGTAGTCAGGAGGATTTACGAGCAGATGCCCGAGCCGAAATGGGTCATCGCCTATGGGGCGTGCGCCACGAGCGGAGGCATATTCCGCACTTACAACGTTGTCCAGGGGGTCGACCAGATCGTGCCCGTCGACGTCTACATACCGGGATGCCCTCCCAGGCCGGAGAGCCTCATTGCCGGCCTCATAAAGCTTCAGGAAAAGATCGGAAAAGAGAGCATGCTCGAAGATAAGAGAAGGCTCCTGACCGTGCCGGGGCGGGAGACTTGAGCGGGTCAGGAGTAACTCATACAAGGCTCGGCGATGCCTTCGGCGCCGTTTTCGCCATCGAGCGGGCCGGCAGCCAGGAGGCGTTCATAGTCGGAAAGGAGAGGCTCCGGGACGTCCTCAGCTTTCTGAAAGGTGACGAATCCCTTCTTTATGTGATGATGACGGACCTCTTTGCCGTGGACCTTTCCGGCCTGCAAGCCGGCGCCGGCAAGCCGAGGTTCGAGGTCGTTTACCTGCTCAACTCCCTCAAGCTCAAGGAGCGCATCGTCGTAAAGGTGCGCGTGAACGAGGGCGAGGCAGTACCTACTGTCAGCGACCTGTGGCGGGCGGCAGAGTGGCTTGAGCGCGAGGCCTACGACATGTTCGGGATTCCCTTCGAGAACCATCCGGACCTCCGCAGGATCTTAATGGTGGAGGACTTCGACGGCTACCCCCTCCGCAAGGATTTCCCTACGGAAGGCTACGGATTCGAAGAGCCCTTCAAGGTCGATCTGGAATCTGAAAGCACACCCGACGGCAGCGGCGCCGCATCGAAAAAGGCCGGTCGGTGATAGCGGAAGACAGAAAGTATATGACCATCAACATGGGACCGCAGCACCCGGCCACCCACGGCGTTTTGCGGATCCTCCTCGAGCTCGACGGCGAGATAATCGTCAAGGCAACACCCTTCATAGGCTATCTCCACCGGGGGGTGGAAAAACTCGCGGAGGCGCGGACATACCACCAGGCCTTGACCTTGACCGACAGGCTCGACTACACGAACGGCCTATCCAACAACCTGGCTTACTGCCTCGCATGCGAGCGGTTGTGCGGCCTGGAAGTGCCGAAGCGCGGCCAATACCTCCGGGTGATCCTCGCGGAGCTTCAGAGGATCGCGGCGCACCTCATCTGGATAGGTACGCACGCCCTCGACATCGGCGCCATGACCCTCCTTTTCTATGCCTTCCGCGAGCGCGAAACCATCCTGGACATAGTCGAGGAGGTGACGGGAGCGCGGCTCACGCCCTCCTTCATAAGGATCGGCGGCCTCGCGAAAGAGATGCCGCCGAAGTTCGAAGGGATGGTAAAGGCCTTCGTCAAGGACTTCCCGAGGAGAGTGGACGAGTACGAGACTCTCCTTACCGAGAACATCATATGGCGGAAAAGGACGAAGAATGTGGCCCCTCTCTCGAAAGAGGACGCCTTGAGCTACGGCGTCACGGGGCCGGTGCTCCGCGCCTCGGGTGTCTACTACGATGTGCGCAAGGCCTACCCCTATTCTTCCTATGAGGACTTCGACTTCGAGGTGCCCATGGGCGAGGCCGGCGATGTCTTCGACCGGTACGACGTGCGGGTGCGGGAGATGCGCCAGTCGAACCGGATCATCGGGCAGGCGATAGAACGGCTGCCCGACGGACCCATATGCGCGGACGCCCCGGAAATCGTGCCGCCCGCCAAGGACGACGTAGAGCACGATATGGCCGCCCTCATACGCCACTTCAAATTGATGGAGGAGGGGTTCCGCCCGGCCTGCGGCGAGGCATACGGGGCGGTGGAGTCGCCCAAGGGGGAACTCGGTTTTTACCTCGTGAGCGACGGGACCGCCAAGCCTTTCAGGTTCCGCATACGCCCCCCTTCATTCATCAACCTCGGGGCAGTCCCGAAGATGATCGAAGGGCAGATGATAGCCGATGTCATAGCAGCCATAGGGAGCGTCGACATCGTGCTCGGCGAAATAGACAGGTAGGAGACGATGGCAGGCATCCTCTTCAGCGTATGGCAGGGCGAGGTGGTGGACAACAGGGGAAAGCCAGCTGCCGAGCATGCCCAGCCGGCGCGTCTTGCCGTGCCGCCCGAGTTCGCGGAAGGCGAGCCGATAAAAGCTTTTATGGGCTGGGACGGCTTTGCGCTGCTCGACCCCGAGGTCGACGTTGTGGATATGTCCACGCGCTACGTAGAGGCAGTCCAGGCCGAATCATGCGGCAGGTGCGTCCCGTGCCGCGTCGGCACGCGGATCATCTTGAACATACTCAAGGCGATATGTGAAGGAAAGGGTAAAGAGGAGGACCTGGCGAGGATCGAAAGCCTGGCCGCCTCCATCAAGGAAGGGTCAAAGTGCCAGATAGGGCAGACAGGCCTAATCCCTATGCTTGCTGCGCTGACCCATTTCAGACAAGCCTTCCGCGAAGCGCTTAAAGCGGGCGCGAAGGGATGGCCCGGAAGCTACCGGTCCTCGGTGACGGCGCCGTGCATGAGCGCCTGCCCGACAAAGCTGAAGATACCGAAGTATATAGAGGAGATCGCCGAAGAGAGGCCGTCCGAGTCGCTCGCTACCATAAGGGAGGACACCTGCCTGGCAGGCACGCTGGGCCGGGTCTGTGTGAGGCCGTGCGAGTCCAATTGCAGGCGGGCGAACATCGACGAGCCGATCTCGATCAAGTACCTCAAGCGCTTCGCCGCAGACTACGAGCTGGACAAGGAGAAGAAACGGTCGGTCCAAAGGACGGCCGGAAACGCCAAGAAAGTCGCCGTCATAGGCGCAGGCCCCGCCGGCCTTTCCGTAGCCTACTATCTTGGCCGGATGGGATACGGAGTGACCGTCTTCGAGCGCCTGACAGAGCCGGGCGGCATGGCGGCGGTCGGCATCCCCGATTACCGCCTCCCCAGGCCCGTCCTCGGGTTCGAAGCCGGTATGCTGGCTGCCCTGGGCGTCGAGATAAGATACGGGACGGCCGTCGGAAAGGACGTAGCACTGCGCGAGCTGGCCGATAATTATGACGCAGTCTTTATCGGGGTGGGCGCTCACAACAGCTCTCCCATGGGCGTCGACGGCGAGGACAGGGGATACGGGGGATTCATCACGGGAGTCAGGTACCTGCTGGACGTAAATATGGGCAAAAACCCGTACCCCGAAGGGAAGAAGGTCGTCGTTGTGGGGGGCGGCAATGTGGCTATGGACTGCGTACGCTCCTCCTTCCGCATCGGGAAGCCCGACGTGAACCTCGTTTACAGAAGGACGAAGGCCGAGATGCCTGCCGACCCGGTCGAAATACACGACGCAGAAGAGGAAGGGGTGAAGTTCCACTACCTCTGCAACCCGACGCGGATCATCCCCAAAGACGGCAAAGTATTTGCCGTGGAGTGCATCAGGATGGAGCTTGGCGAGCCCGACAAGAGCGGCAGGAGGAGGCCCGTCCCCATCCCTGGCTCCGAATTCGTCATAGAGACGGACATCCTCATACCCGCCATAGGGCAGGCTGTCGATTTTTCCTTCCTTGCCGAGGACCTCGGCGTGCAGGTAACGAAGTGGAATACCCTCGCGGTCAACCAGGAGACATTCGAGACTACCCGCCCCGGCGTCTTCTCGGCAGGCGACTGCGAGACCGGCCCGGATGTCCTCGTGCGCGCCTGCGGGAACGGGAAGAAGGCAGCATGGAGGATCGACCAATACCTTCGGGGAGAGGAGCGAAAAGCCTCGGAGAAGGAACGCTTCGATAACCTTTTCGCGAAAATAAAGGTTTACCAGAAGGACGAGAACCTGGGCATCGCCGGCGGCGAGCGGCGCATGCAACTCCGCATGCTCCCGCCGGAGACGAGGAAATGGACCTTCGACGAAGTGGAAGAAGGGGTCAGGGTGGACGAGGCCACGAGAGAGGCCATGCGCTGCCTGCGCTGCTGGCGCATCGGCCTGGTGGCCCTTTGAGTTCGACGGAAAAGAAATGGTAAAGCTTACGATAGACGGAAAAATAGTCGAGACGGGCGAGGGAAGGACGATCCTCGAGGCTGCCAGAGAGAACAGCATCTTCATTCCCACCATGTGCTACCACGCGAACCTTCTCTCTATAGGCTCGTGCCGCATCTGCGTCGTCGAGGTCGATGGTTATGCCAACCCCATGATCTCGTGCGCCACTGTCTGCCAGGAGGGCATGTCCGTTCGGACCCGTTCCGAAAAGCTTTTTTCCATGCGGCAGGAATACCTGAAGATGCTCCTTGCCTACCATCCCCTAGACTGTCCCATCTGCGATGCGGGCGGAGAGTGCGATCTCCAGGACCTCGTCTTCAGCCACAAAATCGAGAGGGCGGACCTCACGGTGGTGAGGCAAAAGAAAATCGAGGGCTATGCCACGCCCCTTATAAAGTACTTCGAGAACCGGTGCGTCCTCTGCCTGCGCTGCATCCACGCGTGCAGGGAGGTGTCGGGCCGCAGCGTACTCGACCTCGTGGAGACCGGGATAGACGCAAGGATGGTGCCGACGAACTCAAAAGACTGCATCTCCTGCGGCGAGTGTCTCTTCGTTTGTCCTGTGGGCGCCCTGACCGAGAACCTCAGTCCCGTGAAGGCGAGGCTGTGGCAGGTCGAGCGCCATTTCACCACGTGCCCCCATTGCGGTTTCGGCTGCACCTTTTCGCTCGACGTCCTGGACGGCCGATATGTGACGGACGTCATACAGGACGAACGCAACGCACCGAACAGGGGGTCCCTCTGCGTCATGGGCAGGTTCGGTTACGACTTCGTGAACCACGAGGCGCGCATCCTGAGAGCTTCAGCCGACGGTAAGACCCTTTCGACCGGCGAAGCTGCCTCATCGGCCTACGAGCGCCTGCGCAGGCTCGATGACGAAGGAAAGACCCTGGGCTTTGTCGTCTCCCCGAGGGCGACGAACGAAGAAATATTCCTGGTAGGCCAGATCGCCGGCCGCTTCAAGAGGGCCGCGGTCGCAAGCGCCGCCCATTATCATACCGGCAGGGTGTGGGAGGCTTACGGGAGGAAGGGCCTTTCCTACCCCTACGATTACGAGCGGCTCCTGGGTGCGGACCTCATAATCGTCGCAGGGGCGAACCTCCTTTCAAACAACCACGTTTTGGGCGACAGGGTGCGGGAGGCAATAAAGCTCGCGGGCAGCCGGATCATAGTCATCGACCCTGCGCCGACTGCGCTTTCGGGGCTAGCGGACGGTCACCTGAAGGTTTTACCCGGGCGTGACGGAGCCCTTTTCCGCGCCTTTTCCGCCGGACTTTTAAAGGCGGACTTCGACGCCCAATTGCAGGAAAGCGGTATTGATAGGGGTGAGTTCGAGCGGGCCTGCAAGCTCATCAGCCGTGCGACCGATATAGCGGTAATTTTCGGCTCCGGGGTAAGCGCTTCGGATGAGAGTCTCGAAGGGCTGCTGGACTTCTGCCTGGCCCTCGGGATAGACAAGAAAGGGCTCATCATGCCTACCGCAAGGGCTGCCAATGCGGTCGGCGCAGCATCGATCCTCGACTCCTGTGGCGCACCCCACGACCTTCTTGCAGACCCCGGCGTAAAGGCCCTCTTCCTCTACGAGGAGAATCCTTTGCGGTACACCGGAGGCGGTTCGGCCGGGATGCTCCACGCAAAGGAGTTCGTCCTGGTTGCCGACGCCCTGCCCACGACCGTGATGGAGTATGCGGACATGGTCGTCCCCACGGGCGTCTTTACCGAGAAAGAAGGCACCTTTTTCGCGGGCGAAGGCTCGATCAGGCTGCTCTCAAAAGTGACGGATTGCAGCGAGGCGACCTACCCCGGTTTCCTCTTCCTGTCCGGTCTTCTCGAAAGACTGGGCGGCCCTGCCTTCTCCGCGCCCCACGACGTCACGGCGTACATGAGGGAAAAGGGGCTCATCTGCAAGAGATCCGGGAGGGAAGAGCCGCGCGCCGCTGCGAAAGGCACGCTCACAGCGAAAGAAGCCCCCTCGGCCGGGAGGCCCCGGACCGTCGAGGGCTCCTACATAATGGTCATGAGAGATATCTTCAGCAACCACCACCTGGCAGACAGCGATATATACTCGAAGGGGGTAGCGACCGTCTACCGCCACCCCGGCTATCCTGTCTCCGAGGACAAGCTCTTAATGTCAGGGGAGGATGCGGAGGCCATGGGCTTTTCCGAGGGGGACGTGGTGCAGGTAATGTCTGCGAGCGGGTCCGTCCACAAGCCGCTCTCGATCAAGGACGGATTAAGGCCCGGCGTCCTTGAGTACATCGTTTTCAGGGACCGCATGGAGGCATCAGGCCTCATGGAGTCACCTGCCAAGTGGATCGAGGTAAAGGTGCGGAAAGGGTAAGATAATGGAGACGCTCTTTTTTATCATAGAGGCCGTAGTCAAGAACATAATCGTCATCGCGGTGCTCATGGGCTTCGTCGCCTACCTGACCCTAGCGGAGAGAAAGATCCTCGGCCGGCTCCAGATAAGGTTCGGACCGAACAGGGTCGGCCCTTACGGGCTCCTCCAGCCCATAGCGGACGGCATAAAATCGTTTACCAAGGAAGATATCATACCGGCCAACGCAGATAAGCCCCTCTTCGTCATGGCCCCCATGATCGCCCTTTTTTCAGCCCTGTCCATGTTCGCCGTCATCCCCTTCGGTGGCACGGTCTATCTCTTCGGAAGGGCGGTCAAGATGGTGATCGCCGATGTCGATATCGGCCTGCTCTATGTCTTTGCCTTTGCCACGCTGGGCGAATACGGCATAGTTCTGGGCGGCTGGTCCTCGGGCAACAAGTACGGAGTCCTCGGAAGCCTGCGGGCGGCGGCGCAGATGATAAGCTACGAGGTTTCCCTCGGCCTCATCGTCATTGGGACGCTCATCCTGGCCGGGTCCCTGCGGCTGACGGAGATCGTCGAGGCGCAGCGGGGCATGTGGTTCGTGGTCTACCAGCCTTTTGCGTTCGTCCTCTATCTTGTCGCGGGGCTCGCAGAAATCAACAGGACGCCCTTCGACATGCCGGAAGCGGAGAGCGAGCTTGCCTGCGGCTTCAACATCGAGTACAGCAGCATGAAATTCGCCCTTTTCTTCATGGCGGAATACGCCCACATGGTGGCAGTGGCCGCCATTGCCACAACGCTCTTTCTGGGCGGCTGGCTGGGCCCCTTTGCGTCGCAGCCCGGCCTGGGCCCGCTCTGGTTCTTCATAAAGGTATGCATGGTCGTCTTCTTCTTCATCTGGGAGCGGGGGACCTTTCCGCGGCTCAGGTACGACCAGATCATGCAGTTCGGCTGGAAGGTGCTCTTCCCGCTCGCTCTGGCGAACGTGGTTGTGACGGCGCTCGTGGTGGCATTGAGGCAATGATATGATAATACCCCTTCTGAAAGGTCTTCGTCTGACCCTGGCCCGGTTCTTTTCGCGGCCCATCACTATCCAGTACCCCGAGGAGAAGCGGACGCCTGCGGAGCGGTGGAGGGGAATCCACTATTTCCGAAAGGACGAAAAGGGCGATACGACCTGCGTTGCCTGCGGCCTGTGCGTTGCAGTGTGCCCCTCCCGGTGCATCTTTCTTGAGATCGGCGAGCGCGAGGACGGCCGGAGGTACCCGAGACGCTACGAGATAGACGAGCTCCGGTGCATCTTTTGCGGATACTGCCAGGAGGCGTGCCCGGTCAACGCCATAAAGCTCGGGCCGGGCTTCGAATACGTGAAGTACGGAAGGGCCGATTTCATCCTGGACACGGCAAAGCTGCTCGACATGTACGAGGGGAAGGAATGAGCGAATTGGGCTTCCTGAATCCGCTATTTCAGTGGGTCGTTTTCCTGACGGCCTCGTTGCTTTGCGCCTTCGGCGCCATCATGATGGTGACGCGGCGGAACCCGATCCATGGCGCCCTCTGGCTGATCGTGGCTTTTTTCTCCCTCGCCGTCATCTACCTGACCCTGTCTGCCCAGTTTATCGCGGTTGCCCAGGTGATCGTCTATGCGGGCGCCATCATGATGCTCATCGTTTTCGTCATCATGCTCATCCACCTTGAGACGGAGTTCGTTCAAAAGGGACACCTGTCGGGGGCCAAGGCCATCGGTGCCCTCATTACAGTGATAATCTTTCTGGAAATCGGGGCTGCCGTCCTTTCCTTGCGGAAGAATACGGGCGGTGCACTAACGGCGGCGGCATCCGGAACGGTGGCAAACGTGGGGGCCGCCCTTTACGGAAAGTACCTCTTCCCCTTTGAGGTCGCTTCTGTCCTCCTCCTCATCGGAATTGTGGGGGCAGTAGTGCTGACGAAGCGGAAGGGTGATCTCAAGCAGGGGAGAGAGACGTAAAAACCAGGAGAGCTTATGCAGGGTGTGCCTTATAGCTTCTATTTCGCGCTGAGCGGCGTCCTTTTCACCATAGGCGCCATAGGGGTGATCACGAGGCGCAACGCAATAGTCGTCTTCATGTGCATAGAGCTCATGCTGAACGGCGTCAACCTTGCCTTCATCGCTGCGGGTAACATGCTCAATTCGGTAGACGGGATGATCTTCGTCTTTTTCATAATGACGGTGGCGGCGGCCGAGGCCGCCATAGGGCTCGCCATATTCGTGCTCCTTTTCAGGTTGCGGGGGAGCGTAAACGTGGACGAGATACACCTGCTTAAGGGTTAGGCGATGGCTGATTACATCTGGCTCATACCTGTAATGCCCGCGGTCGGCTTCATTATCAACGGGTTTCTGGGCTCGAAGCTGCCGAAGGCCCTCGTTTCCTTCATCGCCTGCCTCACCATTTTCGTCTCTTTCGTCGTATCTGCGCTCGTCTTTGCAGAATTCCTTAAGCTGTCACCGGAGGCTCGGGTCTTCGAGAAGAACGTATACGACTGGATCGCCTCCGGAGAGTTCGTGGCCAGGGTCGGTTTTCGCATCGATTCCCTCTCCGTAGTAATGTGCCTGGTGGTAACGGGCGTGGGCTTCCTCATTCACGTCTATTCCGCAGGCTACATGCACGAAGATGAGGGGTTCGCCCGGTATTTCACATACCTCAACCTCTTCGTCTTCATGATGCTCATCCTCGTGACCGCGAACAACATTCTTTTTATGTTCGTGGGATGGGAGGGCGTGGGCCTCTGTTCTTACCTGCTCATAGGCTTCTGGTACAAGAAGGACAGCGCTTCGAATGCGGGGAAAAAAGCCTTCATAGTGAACAGGATAGGTGACTTCGGCTTCCTCCTCGGCATCTTCTTCCTCCTCGCGGCCCTTGGGGCGCACGGCATCTGGACCCTCGATTTCGCAGAGCTGCAGAAGAACGGCCATCTTCTGACCGGGGCCATGGCCACTCTGATAACCCTCCTCTTCTTCGTGGGCGCCACCGGCAAGTCCGCGCAGATCCCGCTCTATGTCTGGCTCCCTGACGCAATGGAGGGACCCACGCCCGTCAGCTCCCTCATCCACGCGGCAACCATGGTCACGGCCGGTGTCTACATGATCGCGCGGCTCAACTTCCTGTACGTTATGGCGCCGACGACCATGTTCATAGTCACCCTCGTAGGCGTTCTCACAGCCCTCTTTGCCGCTACCATCGGCTGCGCCCAGTATGACATCAAGAGGGTCCTGGCCTATTCGACGGTGAGCCAACTGGGCTATATGTTCGTGGGGGTCGGATCGGGCGCCTTTGCGGCCGGCATCTTTCACCTCATGACCCACGCATTTTTCAAGGGGCTCCTTTTCCTCGCCGCGGGAAGCGTGATGCACGCCATGAGCGGCGAGCTCGACATGCGAAGGATGGGGGGTCTGAAAAGGCGTATCCCGGTCACCTACTGGACCTTCCTCGCGGGGTGCATAGCAATAGCCGGCGTCCCCGGCTTTTCGGGTTTTTTCAGCAAGGATGAGATCATGTGGAAGGTCTTTGCCAACTACGGGGGGAGCCTCGCCTTCTGGGCGCTCGGCGCGATAACGGCCGGTCTCACGGCCTTCTACATGTTCAGAATGTTCTTCACCACCTTCCACGGCGAGTGCCGGGCGGCCGAAGAGGTTAAGCACCATATCCACGAATCCCCCAAGGTGATGACCGTTCCGCTGGCTGTTCTGGCCGTGCTCTCCGTTGTGGGCGGCTGGGTCGGAATCCCCCATATACTGGGAGGGTCGAACCTGTTCGAGCGGTGGATGGTGCCCGTCTTCGGTCCCGAAAAGGAGGCGGCTGCACCCGCCCTTAACCTGGTTACGCGGGCCTTTGCCGAAGGGCCGGAGGCGCATGCCTCTTCGGCCGAGGGCCTTCTCATGGCTGCCGCCGTTATAATCGCCTTTGCGGGCATTTTCATCGCCTACTACCTCTACATACGGCGTCCCGACTTACCGCGGCGGTTCGTGGCCGCGAACCCCGGTGTCTTCAGGACTGTCAACAACAAGTACTACGTGGACGAGCTCTACCAGGCCACCTTCGTGCGGGGCCTCTTCTCCCTCGGCCGTTTTTTTAAGGGCGTGATCGACGAAATACTGATCGACGGCACGGTAAACGGGGTTGCGTGGCTGATCCGGGTCGTCGGCAGTTTCTTCAGGCTTTTTCAGTCCGGATACGTGCAGGGCTATGCCTTCGCCGTGATCCTTGGCGCGATTTTCGTACTGGGCTATCTCATTATAAGGGTTATCCTGTAGCTATGAACCAGCTCTCTTTCCCCATTTTAAGCACGCTGATCTACTTGCCCCTCGCAGGTGCCGTCCTGCTCCTCTTCGTTCCCCGTAAAGCGGAGCTTTTCATCAAGAGTCTCACGCTGGTCTTCTCCCTCGTCGAGTTCGGCCTTTCCCTGCCCCTTTTCTTTTTCTTCAACGAAGGAGCGAAGGGCATGCAGTTCGTGGAAAAGGCGTCATGGTTCCCCGAATGGGGCATGAGCTACCTCCTCGGGATAGACGGGATCAGCCTGCTCCTCGTGCTCCTGACGACGTTCCTTACAGTCCTCTGCGTGCTCGTCTCCTGGAAAGCCATACAGACGAGGGTGAAGGAGTATTACATAACTTTCCTCTTCCTCGAGACGGCCATGATAGGCACGCTCTGCGCCCTCGACCTGATCCTCTTCTACGTATTCTGGGAGCTGATGCTCATTCCGATGTACCTCCTCATCGGCATCTGGGGCGGACCCAGGAGAATATACGCGGCCATAAAGTTCTTCCTCTTCACCATGGTCGGGAGCGTCCTGATGCTCCTCGCCATTTTCGTCCTCTATTTCCATCATGGGGCACAGACCGGTTCAGCCACCTTCAACGTTCTCGACCTGTACGGCACGACCGTCCCCGTCGGCCTCCAGTACTGGCTTTTTGCCGCCTTTGCCCTCTCCTTTGCCATAAAGGTTCCCATGTTTCCGGTCCATACATGGCTGCCCGACGCCCATACCGAGGCGCCTACGGCAGGGAGCGTCATCCTGGCCGGGGTGCTTCTCAAGATGGGGACATACGGTTTCCTTCGGTTTGCCATACCGCTCTTTCCAAAGGCAGCCTTTGACGCAATACCCCTCATGTCCGTACTGGCGGTTATCGGCATTATCTACGGCGCCATAGTGAGCATGATGCAGCCCGACCTGAAGCGCCTGATCGCTTTTTCGAGCGTAAGCCACCTGGGCTACGTTATGCTCGGCATGTTCGCCTTCAACATGCAGGGCGTCCAGGGAAGCATCTACCAGATGCTCAACCATGGAGTCAGTACCGGCGGCCTCTTCCTTTTGGTCGGCATGATATACGAGAGGCGCCACACGAGAATGATCGAGGATTTCGGGGGCCTTTCGGCTTCCATGCCGCTCTTCGCCATCTTTTTCATGATCGTTACCCTCTCGTCAATCGCCCTTCCGGGAACGAACGGGTTCGTCGGCGAATTCCTGATACTGCTCGGCGCCTTCAGGTCGGTGAAGCTGTACGGTATCCTGGGCGCAGTGGGGGTGGTACTAGGAGCCGTTTACATGCTGTGGATGTTCCAGCGGGTGATGTTCGGCGAGATCAAGCGGGAGGAGAACAGGAAGGTTGCCGACCTCGGAGGCAGGGAGGTTCTCATACTCTGCTGCGTGGTATTCTTCATCGTCCTCATGGGCGTCTACCCCAAGATGTTCTTCAGGAAAATGGACACTTCCGTGCAAGGTTTTCTCGCCTTCGTGAAGGAAAGAAACGCGTACTACGAGACGATGAAAGGGCAAGGTCCGCCAGTGGCCTTTAAGGCCCCCGGCATCGCGGATAGAGGTCAACGATGAATACGGTGCCGTCCCTTTCCGATTTCGAATGGATCCTGCCCGAGATTACGGCTGCCGTCTTCGGGCTGCTCGTCCTGCTTACCGACGCGCTGGGGAAGACATCGAAGGGCAGATCGGGGGGCATATTGACCCTCATAGGGGCGGGCCTCGCTTTCTGTTTTGCGGTCCGTCTCTGGGGCATGGGGACGAACATCTTCAGCGGCCTCTATACGATCGATGATTTCGGCACCTTTTTCAAAGCGATATTCCTTTTGATCCTCTTTTTCGTAGCCCTTATCTCCTTAGGCTACGCCAGGCGGGAGGAGATGCCGGCAGGCGAGTACTACGCGCTCCTTATCTTCGCAGCCCTGGGCATGATGGTCATGGTCTCGTCGAACAGCTTCGTCACGATCTTCATCGGCCTCGAGCTGATGTCCCTTTCCATATACGTCCTCTGCGGGCTTCTCAAGGGCCAGGCTGCCGCCCTCGAGGCTTCCCTCAAGTATTTTCTGCTGGGCTCTTTTGCCACGGCCTTTTTCCTTTACGGGGTAGCCCTGATCTTTGCCTCCACGGGCGCCCTCGACATCCGGATGGTCCGCGCCGTGGCGGCCGCCAGGAACCTCTCGGCAGATCCTGTCTTTCTGACAGGCATGGCGCTCCTCATCGTGGGTTTCGGCTTCAAGACGGCCTCGGTTCCCTTTCACATGTGGACTCCCGACGTTTACGAGGGCGCGCCCACGTCCGTCACGGTCTTTATGGCAACAGGGGTCAAGGCGGCCGCCTTCGGCGCCTTCCTCAGGGTCTTCTACACAGCCTTCTATCCTTTCATCGGCGACTGGTCGAGCGTGCTCTGGCTCATCGCCGTCCTCACCATGTCCGCCGGGAACGTCATAGCCCTTGTGCAGAACAATATGAAGAGGCTCCTTGCCTATTCGAGCATCGCCCACGCCGGCTACATTCTCATCGCCTTCGTAACCGGGGACAGGATCCTCTCGTCGAGCATCCTTTACTACCTTCTGGCCTACACCTTCATGAACCTGGGGGCCTTCACAGTGGTGATCGTCCTCGGGAGGAAGGGCGAGGGGCACGAGGACATCGACAGCTATGCCGGTCTGGCGGCACGCCACCCCTTCATCTCGCTCTGCATGACCGTTTTTCTTCTGTCCCTCACCGGCATCCCGCCCCTGGCGGGCTTCGCCGGCAAGTTTTACATATTCAGCGACGCCATAAAGGGGCACTTTTACTGGCTAGCCGTCATCGGCGTAGTCAACAGCGCCGTGGCCGCCTACTATTACCTCCGCGTGCTCATGTACATGTATTTCAGAGAGCCGGAGAAGGAGCTGGGCAGCATAGACATTTCGCCGGCTTATGTGTTGGTGATGCTGGTCAGCGTAGGCGCTCTTTTGTACCTCGGGATCTTCCCTCGCGATTTCCTGCTCATCGCGCAAAAATCCGTATCCATCTTCGCTCGATAGCTTGCCCTTGGGTCCCAGTAGCCTCCGGGTGACGACAATCTTTACGGGCCCCGCCTCTGCACGCATGCAGCCTAATCCTTGCATTTTTCTCCAAGGAAGATGCTGCCGGCCCTCTATGGGTGTCCTTCTCCTTTACATCTAAAGCGGGCACAAGCGGAAATAATCAATAATATCAATCGGCTCAGTATGGCACGTCCCTTGCTTCGCGACATGTGAGTCCTCTCTTTCGAAGGCGGGTGGGACCGGAGCATGCCGAGAACGGTTAATCTCCCCTTTCCCTTTTCGCCCTTGTGCAAGCGATGTAAGGCCCTCCCCTGCCCCGTGAGCCATTTGGACTCGCAACGAAAAAACAATGGAAAGGAGGCCGCGTGAAGGCAATCGTGAGGGCAACCGTATTTGCAGCCCTGGGTCTTTTTGCGGGGATGTCCGCCCTTGCAGGCAGCGATACGGAGTGCAGGATGAATATTTCCGTTGGCAGCGGACCCTTCGGGGCGCTCAACATGAGGCCGAAGGTCAAGCCCGCTTCTGTATTCAAGGACCGGAACATCATCAAGCAGACCTACGACTACAGCTGCGGGGCCGCATCCACGGCAACCCTTTTCAACTATTACCTCGGCGATCCGGTCACGGAGGCGAAGGTCATCAACGATATGTTCAAGGCCGGCAACGTGGACAAAATCATCGAGCGGAAAGGGTTTTCCCTCCTGGATATAAAGAAATTTGCCGAATACATGGGCTACAATGCGGTGGGGTACAAGACCGACATGGAGGGCCTGATCTCACTCAACAAGCCCTCGATCGTTGCGGTGTTGATCCGCGAATACAAGCATTTCGTCATATTCAAGGGCATCGAGAAAGGGAGGGTCTTTTTGGCCGACCCGGCCCTCGGCAACACGACGGTCAGCCCGAGGGAATTCGAGCGGATGTGGTACGGCCATATAGCCCTCGTGATAGAGCCGAGGGAAGGAGAAGTAAAGGACGGCCTGAAGATAAGGGAGGATGAGAGGATCTTCGTCGGCTCCGCCGACTTGAGAAGGGCTTTATTCTACAACTCGATTCTATTCAGCAAAGGGCCGAACGAATTCTAGAGCGGACCCCGAGGAGAGAGGCCATCGAGAGGGTGCCTGGCGACGGGGCGCGATCGGTCTTATACTCCATGAATGACCGCCTCGTTCGGGTGGCCGGGCATTAGCCGAGAACGGGCGGCGCAAAACACAAAAAGGGAGTGTTTATGGTGAAGTATGCAGTACCGGTCGTGATGCTTTCGCTCATCGCCTTCGCATGCGGCGTCGCTGGAGCAAGCGATCCGCACATGATGACGAAGGAGCAGCTTCTTCCCCTTTTGGGTAAGTCCGATGTAATCGTCATAGACGTGCGCACGAACTATGACTGGGACAAGAGTAAAGTGAAGATCAAAGGGGCCCTGAGGGAAGAGGGAATGAAGTTCGCATCCTGGATGAACAAGTACCCAAGGGAAAAAACCCTCGTCCTCTACTGCGCCTGAGTGAATGATTCAACGAGTGTCAGTTTGACACAGGCATATCTAAAAGCCGGCTACAGCAAAGTCTATTATCTGAAGGGGGGCCTGAAGGGCGCCTGGGATGATTGGGTCAAGGCGGGGTATCCCACCGAGCCCAAATAGCCTCCCGCGGCCCGCATGCGCCTTTACAGGACAGCCGCCCTTCATCCGAAGCTAGGGGCAACCCGTGCCTGCCCCCTACCAGATGAGATTCAACCTGCTGCTCCATTTGTCAGGCAGCCTGCGCCCGAGGGAAACCCAATGGCGGCTCCGGCGGGTCGAGAAAAGTACCGTCACCGCCAGCAGGAAGACTGCCGGGTCGAGGTAGATGCTCCACGAGGCCATGGTGGAGCCGACCGCCCCGAAACAGCCGCATTCCACGTCCGTTCCCCGGGAGAGAAGGATGACTTTGGTAATGAAGAAAGAGGTGCTCAATAAGGCGATGCCGAGGGCCGACAGACGGGTCAGCACGCCCGCCAGCAGACCGACCGCGCAGGCGAGCTCGATGAATGGGAGAGCCCACCCAAAGCCGATCGCCAAGGGTCCCGGCAGTATGTCGAAATTGTAGACCATGGCGACCGAGTAGTGCTCTATATCCACCATCTTTCCCAGGGAGGAAACGAGAAAGGTCACTCCCAGAACCAGGCGGAAGACGAGGATCGCGAATCGGTTTTCCAAGAGCCTGTTCTGAATGATGCCGCTCGCAACGCCGGCCCGCTGTTCCATTACGAGTTACCTCCCATGAGAAGTGAAGCTCCCCGGCCACAGGCCGGGGCTTCCCGGATAGGAATGAAGAACAATTTATTGCGCCGACCCGCTACGCGGGTGCCCGCCCCGTCCACAGGACGGGGCTTACGGAGCGCCTCCGGTCAAAGCAGTGCGGAAAGAGCGCTGCCTCCCCCATCGTTGTCTGATTAGTATAAGGCCTCCGGCAGGATATTTCAGGGTCTGGCAGACATGGCCGCGGATTACCTCACGGTCGCTACGCGGGTATGACAGCCGGTCATCCGATAAAGGCGTGCGTTGGCGGGTCTGGGGTGGGCCGCGGATTACCTCACGGTCGCTACGCGGGTATGACAGCCGGTCATCCGATAAAGGCGTGCGTTAGCGGGTAGAGGGTGATAGAATACTGCTGTGAGGGTGCTTCTCATCTCGTCCAACCGGTCCGAAATCTACATGCGCACTATACCCCTGGGCCTGGGCTGTGTGGCTTCGGCCCTGAGGCAGGCCGGCCATGAAGTGCAAATCCTTGATTTGATGGGAATCGCGGATGTATCGAAAAGCCTCTCCGGGGCGGTCCGGCAGTTGAGACCGGATGCTGTCGGCATATCGCTCAGGAACATCGACGATCAGAACATGCGGTCCCCCCGTCTGTTCCTGGGGGAAGCAAAGGAGATCATAGAACAGGTAAGGTGTCTCTCGCCCGCCCCGATCATACTCGGCGGCGCCGGTTACAGCATTTTTCCCGAAGCGGCGCTGGAGCGCTCCGGCGCCGACATGGGCGTTTGCGGAGAGGGCGAGGAGACCTTTAGGCTGGTCCTTGAAAGGATGGAGAGGAAGGAACCCCTTGCAGGACTGCCCGGGCTTTACTTGAAGGGGAAGGGGCTTCAAGGGGCCCGGGTTTTCGTGAAAGACCTCGATCGCCTTCCCCTTCCCGGCTCCGACATCCTGAGCCTGGCTCAAGGTGAAGCCACCCTTCCCGTCCAGACCCGGCGGGGCTGCCCTTTGGGATGTATCTACTGTTCCACGGCGTCAATCGAAGGCAGAGCGGTACGCAGAAGGTCCCCGAAAAAGGTTGTGGAATGGATCGCCCGGTGGGCCGAAGAGGACGTACGCCAGCTCTACCTCGTCGATAATACCTTCAACCTGCCGCCATCTTACGCTAAAGACCTCTGTCGCGAGCTGGCTGATGCGTCTTGCGGGGTCTCATGGAGATCCATCGTATATCCCTTCGGGATGGACGAGGACCTGGCCGCCCTAATGGCCGAGGCCGGCTGCGTGGAAGCGTCGCTCGGGTTCGAAAGCGGATGCGAACGGATTCTCAAGATTTCGAAGAAGCGCTTCCGACCCCCCGACGTCGCACGTGCCCGCGCCCTTCTCGGCAGGTCCGGCATCAGGTGCATGGGGTTCCTTCTTCTCGGCGGACCGGGAGAGACGCGGGACTCCGTAAAGGAGAGCCTTGCCTTCGCAGATTCCCTTGACCTGGATGCCTTGAAAATAACGATAGGCCTTCGCATCTATCCCCAGACCCCCCTGGCCCTGCAAGCGGTAAAGGAAGGGGTCGTCGAGGCCGGGGACGATCTTCTGTTCCCGCGGTTCTACATGGCGGCAGGGCTCGAAAACTGGGTCAGGGAGACCGTATACTCATACGCCGAGGGCAGGCCGAACTGGATCGTCGATAGATAAAGCACCGCCCACTCTTAATGGCAGGGACGGCAGGAGGGTATTATATTCTTTCGGAGCCGAAGACGGACAAGGCGTTTCATGGAGGCCCGGGAGGCGGGAGGTTCACCGGAGAAGAGGCGGGATAACATAAAGGAGGTTTGCACCATGTTCAAAGTCAGGACGTTCATGTCGCCCCTCAAGATATTTCATACGATGGAGGAACTGTCATCCCTGGACGACGAGGTGAACGCCTTCGTCGCAGAGGGAGGGATGAAGAGGATAGTCTCCGCCAGCGACAGTTGCACGACTGACGACACGGGGGCGACAATCGGGATTATAAGGGTGATTGCCTACGAGACCTGAAGAAACCCTGCGACCCTACTGTTTGGGAAAGCAGATGTCCGCGCCTTCGGGCACGTCGCAATAGGGGGTCGGCTGCCCTACCTCGGTCTTTGATCCTTCCTCGCCGCCTCTCATCCTGCAGACCTTCGACATAAGGAATGCTGCCCCCATTCCCACCGCGCCACCCAGGAGAAAGGTCACGAGAGCCCTACACGTATTCGCATGCCTTTCCATGACTGCCACCTCCTCTTTCTTCCTTAATTTAAGACCGGGACGGCACCATTGCAATCAAAGACGCGAGCCTGACCTTGCCCGGTTACGAGGCAGGGTCAAGCCGACCTGCCAGTCCGAGAGAGGGTTGCTGAAAGGCAGGGTTTGTGGCCCCACCTTTCAGCATAGAGGGAAATGGGGAGGGGACATGGCCGAAGCCATGTCAAGCTGGAGCTTTTTCAGTAGACAGCTCGGCGCCGGTCGCCATGGCGCGAAGGTCATCGATCCTATTCATCCAGCCCTTCAAGTATCTACCGTACCGCTCGGGCTTCAGCTCGCTGAGACGCACGTACCGCTCAGACCGGAATCTTAGGTACGCCTCAGTATCGCCGCCCGAGGACCGGAGTATCTTCCGCGCCGCCGCCGGACTGTTCATATACGTATCGAAATGGACGATGGCGAGCCGGGGCGGCAAGGCCTCTGCGCCCGATTCCGCCCACAACTTCCTGTACGCCGCCGCTGCCTCCGCCTGCGACATATTTTTGACACTGCCCGTATAGCCCAGGCGCTCGGCCGTGGCCTGGAGTATCCCGTACCTGGACGATTCTCTTCCCCCGTCAACTCTCACGTAGGCCATACCCTCGTGACCGAGGACAAAGCGGAAGGCCTCGCTCATCGTGCCTTCCCCGGCGGTATCGACTTCCGGTGGGGTCGGGGTATATGCCGCTCCCGGCGCGGATTGCGGACCTGCCTGCAATGGGGCCTTATCGCCGGTCCGCTCGATGCACCGAGCCAGGAGGTCGAGAAACTTGCCCGCGCCGTAAGGAGCGACTATGGGCATCCTCTCCGTTACCGTCCCGTCCTCGTCGGCAAAAGGGGAGAAACCTGAGAAGGTTATCATGATTCCGTATCCGGGATTATCATCTTCGGAGGGTATGCTTGCAATGACTGTGCCAGAAATGGCAATAAGCCCTCCGGGACCCTTTCGCGGGCAGTCATGGGTGACAAAATAAAGGCCCTATAATTTCCCGGCCGGTCTTGGACCGTCCCTCATGAATAGGAAGCTTGCGGGGGATATGACGCACCAGTCAAGAAACGGACGGCTCTCAGGACTTCTGGTGGGCTGCAGAAAACCTTTGGCCGGCCGCCCGGTTTCTGGTATAATATAAACTAGTCTCTACTTTGGTATCGCCAATGCCCCACGAATGGACAAGGAGTCCCGTTATGCCGACGAAAGACCGGTTCAGCCTGTCAGCATGGATAGAGGAGTCCGTCAGGGACTTTGCAAAATCGCCGGAGAATACGCTCCGCGATAAAGATAACGAGCCTGCCTTCGAAATGCCCATCGTCGGTTTTTCGAGCGGAGTCGACCCTGTCTACGCTGACTTAAAGGGTCTTATAGGACCTTTTTTCTGGACCCCGTTGGAAATCTTCAGCCTGACCTTTCCCGACCTCTGGATAACAGCCGACCAGCTCACAGTGATCGCCTGGGTATTGCCGATGACGAGGGCGACGAAGGCGGACAACAGGAAGGAGAAGGCCTATGCGTCGGAGCGCTGGTACCGGGCAAGAAGGTTCGGGGAGGAGTTCAATACGAAGCTCCGCATTTACCTTGCAGCCAGGCTGAATGATGCGGGATACCAGGCCGTGGCGCCCCAGGCTTCTCCCTTGTGGGCAATGAAGGTCTCGGAGCGATACGGCATTTCCTCCACCTGGTCCGAGAGGCACGCGGCCTACGTGTCGGGCCTCGGCACCTTCGGTCTCTGCGACGGGCTGATCACGCCCGTGGGCAAGGCCATGCGCTGCGGGTCCGTCGTCGCGCGCCTTTCCATCCCGTCCACGCCGCGACCCTACAACGACCCTCACGCATACTGCCTTTTCTTTTCCCAGGGCGGCTGCGGCAAGTGCATAGGGCGCTGCCCGGTCGGCGCCATCACCGAGAAAGGGCATGACAAGGTGAAGTGCAAGGAATACCTTGAAAAGGTCCAGGTTACCCATGCAAGGGAGACATACGGCCTGGAGGCCTATGGGTGCGGCCTGTGCCAGACAAAGGTCCCCTGCGAGTCCCGGATACCGTCGACAAAGGCTAAAGATGAGCAGGCAGGCGAAGCGCTCCTGTCCTCTCGAAAACCGTCCAGCCCCTCAGGTGCGTCGTTTCCGGCAGCATCTTGATCGTCCCGGCCAGCCTCAAGGCTCCATTGACAGAAACCGTAAAAGACGCTAAAAAAACATTGGGAAAAAACATCGCGCGGAATTTGGGGGCCTGTCCGGGGGAAGGTCCGCCGCCATTTTTTACGAAGGGACAACGCTGATGGCGAGAGAGGTCGAACGGGTGATCACGGATTGCACGCTGTGCTACCACAGCTGCGGGACCGTAGTCACCGTGGAGGGCGGGAGGGCGGTAAAGGTCGAAGGGCTCGAATCGCACCCTCTGAACAAGGGGAAACTATGCCCCAAAGGCGAAGCAGTCCTCGACCACGTGTACAACCCGGAACGGCTGATGCATCCGCTGAAGAAGACGAGCCGCGGGTGGAAGCGGATAAGCTGGGAACGGGCGCTCGCAGAGATTGCCGGGAAGCTGATCCGCCTCAGGGACGCGTTCGGCCCGAGCGTGTTGGGGGTCTTCAGCGGTTCCATCGGCGTTGAGAATCTCGAGATGGCCGGCCTGACCCAGAGGTTCAAGGCGGCCTTCGGGTCACCGAACTTTTTCTCCGTGGAGAGCGTCTGCTACCGCATGCGCATCCGCACGCGCCAGATCACCTTCGGAAAATATCCGACGGAGGAGCTCGACTCGAACCTCTATGTCCTGTGGGGACATAATCCCGAGCAATCCGATTTCCCTCTCCAACTGGCGCTCGAGGAAAACCTGAAGAAAGGGGCAAAGCTCGTCGTCATCGACCCGAAGCGGATAGGCCTGGCCGACCGGGCAGACCTCTATTTGCGCATCCGACCGGGCACCGACGGGGCCCTTGCCCTGGCCGTCATCAACGTTATCCTGGCCGACCGGCTTTACGACCGGCCCTTCATCGAGAAATACACGACGGGCTTCGACAGGCTCGAGGACCATGTCCGGGGCTTCACTCCAGAATGGGCCGAAAAGATTACGTGGGTGGCAGCCGAAGACATCCGGCGGCTTGCGAGGCTCTATGCGACCACAAAAGGCGCGAGCATCTACCAGGGAACGTGTACTCAGGACCAGACGGCAAACGGGACGCAGAATAGCCGTGCCTTTGCCGTCCTCCAGATAATAACGGGCAATATCAATAATCCGGGCGGCTGGGTCATAAGCCCCAGACTTGCGCTGGGCAACGTGGGCTTGAGTGTCGAGGGAGAGCCTCTCGGGGCCGACAGGTACCCCCTTTTCTACGAGGTGTGGGGCAGAAAGAGCCCCTACGGAGTCGTCACGTGCGTCCCGGAAAGCATCCCGGACAAGATAAAGGCCTTCGTCGTAGTCGGCGGCAATCCTCTCCTATCGATGGCCGATTCGAACGCTTTCCGGGAGGCCTTCAAGAGGCTCGAGCTCCTCGTCGTTCACGACCTTTTCATGACGGAGACGGGCAAGCTGGCCCATTATGTGCTTCCTGCCGTCTCCCATCTGGAAAAATGGGGCGTGGCTTACAGCTACAACGTATGCCACTGCATACCCTTTCTCATGCTCAGGAAGAAGGCAATCGAGCCTATCGGCGAGGGCTGGTCGGAGTGGAAGCTCTATACCGAGCTCGCCGGGAAGCTCGGCATGGGAGACAAATTCCCCTGGAAATCCGAAGAAGAACTTGTCGCCTTCGAGCTCCAGCCCTCCGGCCTTACCTTCGATTACCTGCTAGGCGAGAAGCCCGAGGGGGATTACTACCAGAAGAAGCAGTACGGCATGAAAGAGGGGCGCTTTTCGACGCCTACGAAGAAGATCGAAATTTACAGCGAGGCACTAGGACATATAGGTTTCGATCCCCTTCCCGTCTACCTGGAACCCGACCGCAGCCCCCTGGGGTCGCCCGAGCTTCTTCAGAGGTATCCTCTTATACTTTCCACGGGCAACAGGAACCTTTACTATACCCACGGGCAGTTCAGGGGGATCGGCCGCCTCAAGGAGAAAAACCCGGAGCCCTGCGCCGAGCTCGGACCCGAAACTGCGCGCCGCTACAGCATAGGGAACGGGGACAGCATCGTCATAGAGACGAATCGCGGCGCCGTGAGGATGAAAGCCCGCGTCGACGAGCGCATAGCGGAGGGCGTGGTGCTGGTCCCCCATGGGTGGCCCGGCGAGGCAAACGCCAACCTTCTGACGGATACTATGTGTCGCGAGCCGATTATGGGCTATCCGCAAGTAAAGTCGCTTCTGTGCGCGGTGAAAAAGGCGTAAAAAGGGCTGCACGAATATCGGCGGCCGCGCAGCCTCTACAAGATTCGTATGCGGCCGTACTCCCCGTCGTACCCTGGTGCTATAAGGACCTTGCCCTGTCGCATCCTGCCTATCGCTTCCGCCAAGAGGGGCGTCGCGGCGCTTGCAATATCGCCAAGGGGCGTCTCCAGGAGTATTCTCAGCTCGCTTCCCAGGATTGAAAGGAGCTTCGAATAGGCGTCCCTAACGGCCCTGGCGGCCGCACCCGCACCCGTCACCTCCGAGAGTACCTCTGAAAGGGGGACCAGCGACCGGTACCCTTGGGCAGAGGCGGGCCTTTCGCCCGGGGCTCTGTCGGCCAGAAGCTCGACCCTGTGGGCGACGCCTATGGTAAGCCTTCTGCCGCAGGCCGGACATCGGTAGTTTAGGCCGATGGTCTCCGCCGGCGAGAACCGGACACCGCACTTCCGGTGCCCGTCATAGTGGTACTTCCCTTCTTCCGGGAAGAACTCTATAGTGCTCAGGGTGTGCCGACTCTCGATGACGGCCTCTCGCATTGCGCCGTAGGAGATGTCCGGAGCAAAAACAGTTGCCTCCCTGCCCAATTTCGCCGGCGAATGGGCGTCAGAATTAGAGATAAGGGCGATGTCGTCAAGGGCGCTGAGACGCCAGTTCATTGGAGGGTCCGAGGAAAGGCCGGTCTCGATCGCGCGGACGTGCCGCGAAAGGTCGCCAAAACACTCTTCCAGCGAGTCGAACCCGGAGGCCGCTCCGAATAAGGAGAAATGGGGTGTCCAAGCGTGGGCCGGGACGAAGAGGGCCTCCGGCGAGATGTCGAGGGTCATGCGGAGGAGGTCCGCAGCGTCGAGTTTCAGGATGGGCCTCCCGTCGGAAGCGATACTGCCTATCTTCGACAGGACAGAGGCAAGCCCGGCCGCTGATTCCATGTCCGGGAAGAAGACGAGGCAATGGACCTTTCGCGTCCTGCCGTACTTTCGGTAGACACAGCTTATCTCGGCGGAAAGAAGGAAAAAGACCTCCGACCTGCACGGTCCGGGCACGGCCTCGGTCTGGCGGTAGGCGCGCCTGAGCTGAAAGAGGCCGTTGCCGGCCGGCTCCAGCTTCCCGGCCAGCTCTGCGAACCACGCCGGGTGGGTGAAATCGCCCGTCCCCACGACCGTGATGCCCTTTAGCTGGGCCCATTTCCAGATGTTCTCCGGCGCCATGTCCGCGCTCGTGGCGATGGAATAGCGCGAGTGAATATGGAGGTCGGCTATAAAAGACATTACGGATTATAACATGTTTAGTCGGGCCCGGCTCTTTTCGCGCCTGATGTGCTCTACCGCCGCGGGTACCCAGTTTGGGCGGCGTAGGGCCGTTCATGCAGTATAGCGTCTCTGGCCGCAATTCCCGTGTCCGCCCATGCATCCCGATCCGCCGGCCCAAAAACATGTGGCGGTGCGAGGCTGGGACTGGTAGACTCTCAAGGGCTGATAAAGTTTTCTAAAGGAGGTCTAGATGGGCGAGACAGGGACGACCGTCATAAGCTGCCCCCACTGCGGCAGGGACATAGCCCTCGACCAGGCCCTTTCCCAGCGGATCAGGCAGGAACTCCAGGGGCAGATCGACGCCGAGCTTGCCGGCAGGAAGCAGGCGCTGGCGCAGGCCGAGGCGAGGCTCGGGGAAGAGAGGCTTAAGCTTGATCGGCGCGAGAAAGGCATGGAGACGGAACTTGCCAGGCGGTTGACGGAAGAGCGGGTCAAGCTTGGCGCAGAATTAAAAAAGGAGATCGAGGAAAGGAACACCCTTGATATGACAATGCTTAGGGAGCAGCTTGAGGACAAGGAGAAAAAGATAGCCCTCTTCCGCGAATCCGAGCTGAGGCTCCGAAAAGAGAAGGCGGAGCTTGAGGAGGCCAAGGAGGGTCTGCGGCTGGAAGTGGCCAGACAGATAGACGAGGAGAGGAAGAAGATCCGGGGAGAGACGGAAAAGAGGCTTGCCGAGCAGTACCGGCTGAGAGAAGCGGATAAGGACAAGGTGATCGAGGACCTGAAACGGCAGGCGGAGGACTTGAGGAGGAAGGCTGAAGCAGGCTCCCAGCAGCTTCAGGGGGAGGTGGCCGAGCTGTCCCTGGAGGAGGTGCTGGCCGCCTCTTTCCCAACGGATTCCATAGAGGAGGTGCCGAAGGGAGTTCGGGGGGCCGACGTTATCCAGAGGGTGTGCGGTCCTATGGGCCAGCCATGCGGCACGCTCATATGGGAATCGAAGAGGACCAAGGCCTGGAACGACGGATGGATCGACAAGCTCAAGGAAGACCAGAGGGAGCTAAGGGCAGAGATTGCCGTCCTTGTCTCCAGCGTCCTCCCGAGAGGCGTGAGGGGCTTCGACCGCATCGAAGGGGTTTGGGTGTGCGAGCACGTCCTCGCGTCGTGCCTTGCCCGGGCGCTGCGGTCGGGGCTCATAGAGATAGCCGCTGCGAAACTGTCCGTTACGGGCAAGAACGAGAAGATGGAAGTGCTCTACGAGTACCTTTCGGGCCCTGCCTTCAGGCAGCAGGTCCAGGCGGTCGTCGAGGCTTTCGGAACCATGCAGAAGGACTTGAACTTCGAAAAAAGGGCAATGGAGAAGATCTGGGCAAAGCGGGAAAAACAGATCGAAAGGGTTGTAAAGAACGTAAGCAGGATGTACGGCAGCATGGAGGGCATCATCGGCCAGTCCATGCCGGAGATCGACCTGTTCGAGCTGAAGGCGCTCTCCGAAGGGGAGGACGCCGAAGGATGACGGAAGGGGCTTTTAGTTCGATAGGTGGTATACCAGGTTGTCGAGGGCCGACGTGAAGAAAACGTTTCTTAACACGACGTGCGGCGGTACCCGTATCTGGGTCGGGGCGAAGTTCATGATTCCCCTCACGTCCGCTTCGACGAAGAGGTCCGCCACTTTCTGCGCCTCCGAGGGCGGCGTCGTTATGAGGCCTATCTCCACCTTCCTTGCCTGCACCACTTCTTTCAGCTTATCGATGTGCAGGATCTCTATAGGCTTTCCTATCTTTTCCGATATGTGCCCTATCACTTTCACAGGCTCCTGGTCGAAGGCGGCGACGATCTTGTAGCTTTGCTTCAAGAAGTCCTTGTACATGAGGAGGGCGCTCCCCACGTTCCCGATCCCGACGACTGCAATTCTCCACTCGCGATTGGTCCCCAGGATCTCCCTTATATGAAATTTCAGCTCCTTCACGCCGTAACCCATGCCCCTTATGCCGAATTCGCCGAAGTAGGCAAAGTCCTTCCGCACCTGGGCGGCGTTGACGTTGCAGATCATAGCGATGAGCGCGCTTGACGCAACCTTCTCCCCCTTTTGTTCCAGGTCTTCGAGGCACTTCATGTAATTCGAGAGCCTTCTTACCGTTGCCTCCGGTATTTTCGCGTATTTTGGCATCTTCTCACCAAAAGATCATTATTATAAGTACCTGAGCTAATAATATAGACGCAAGAGAAAAATTTATCAAGCTAAAAGGAAATCGGCCGGGCGCCCTTCACACCCGGCGCGCCGTCATAGACCGAGGACGTCGGTCATGTCATAGATGCCGTCGTCTTTCTGGCCTACGATCCACCTGGCCGCCTCCAGCGCGCCGTGGGCGAAATTCTCCCTTGAATAGGCGCGGTGCGTAATCTCCAGGCGCTCGCCAACCCCCGCGAAAAGCACCGTGTGCTCGCCGACTATATCGCCGGCCCGGATGCTAAGGACGCCGATCTCGTCTCTCCCTCGCTCGCCGATCATACCTTGCCTGCCCGCGACCTCGATCCACTTGCGGCCGGGGGCGGCGGCCTTCACGATATCGGAGAGCCGCGCCGCCGTACCGCTCGGCGCATCCTTCTTCCATTTATGGTGCATTTCGAGGATCTCAGCGTCGTAATCCGGGCCGAGGGCCCTGGCTGCCCTTTCGACGAGCGTGAAGAGGACGTTCACGCCGATGCTCATATTGGGAGAGACGACGGCCTTCGCCCCTGCCGTGCGCCTCATTTCGGTCACGGTAGCCGGTGATATGCCGGTAGTCCCGATGACGATCGGCCTTCGCTTCTCCGCGCTCAGGAGGAAATTCACGATCGAGGCCTCAGGATGGGTGAAATCGATGATCACGTCGCAGTCGTCGATGACGCGCGCCAGGCTGTCCTCCAGAGTAAAAGAGGCCCCGGCGACGCCGGGGACGTCGATGGTGCTGCCCACCATGGGATGGGTCGCGATCTCCAGTATATGGGTCACGACGAAGCCGGGTTCGGCGGCGGCCAGCCTGAGGATCGTGCTGCCCATGCGTCCGCAGGCGCCCGTAATGACGAGCTTTATCATCGGCCGTCCCCTTTCACCGTGGCTTCTATTCCCTTCGAAGGAGGCCCGAATTCCTGAGCACTCCCTTGAGGAAGTCGCTGCTTCCTGCGGACAGATTGCAAAGAGGCAGGCGGACCTCCTTCTCGATCATGCCCATGTGGTAGAGCGCCTCCTTGACCGGTACCGGGTTCGTCTCGATAAACATCGCCTGGAAAAAAGGCGTAAGCCCGAGGTGCAGTTCCAGGGCCTTTTTATGATCCTTCTCGTCCAGGAAAGCCTGTTCCAGCGCCTTGACTCGCCCGGGCAGTATGTTCGAGACGACGGAGATTACGCCTACGGCTCCGACGGACATCATGGGCAGGAACAGGTTGTCGTCCCCTGAGAGTATGGGGAACTTGCCGCCCGTGAGCCTCGCTATGTCGGCCGCCTGCTGCACGGAGCCGGAGGCCTCCTTGATAGCCGCAATGCCCGGTATCCGGGCAAGCCGCGCCACGAGATCGGGCTGCATGTTGACGCCCGTTCTCCCCGGTATGTTATAGAGGACAAGGGGGATGTCCACTTCCTCGGCCACCTTCTTGAAATGGAGGTACATGCCCTCCTGAGTCGGCCTGTTGTAATAGGGAGCGACGACAAGAGCCATGGCGGCCCCCAGGCTCTTCGCGATCTCCGTCAGCTCTACGGTCTCTTTCGTGCTGTTGGAGCCCGTGCCCGCGATAACCGTCACACCTTTGCCCGCCCATTTGACGGTAAGGTCGATGACCCTCTCGTGCTCATCGTAAGAGAGTGTAGAGGCCTCGCCTGTGGTGCCGCACGGGACGATGCCGTCTATCTCTTCCCTCACCTGAAAATCGATGAGTTCCTTCAGCGCCGCTTCGTCGATCGCGCCGTCCCTGAAAGGGGTGACCAGTGCCGTATACGTACCTCGGAGAGTCATAGCGGCTCCTTCATGGCTGTCAATCCAATGCCTCCGACCAGAGGGTCCCTTCGTAGATTACCCGTGCGCTGCCTTCGAGGTAAACCTCGTCGCCGACGTAGACGCGTACGGTTTCCCCGCCCCTGGTCAGGACATTCACGATCTCGCCCGTAAGCCCCTTTCTCTGCAGTATCACGCCTGCCGCGACGCACCCGGTGCCGCAGGCGTATGTCTCGCCCTCGACTCCTCGCTCGTAAGTCCTTATCCTGGCGTGCTTCCTATCGATAACCTGGACGAAGTCGACATTGGTGCCCTTCGGCGAAAATGCCTTGTGATGGCGGATCATTCTGCCCAGCTCCTCGACCGGCGCCATATCGATATGGTCCGTCAGCAACACCGCGTGGGGTACGCCGGTATCTACGCTGCTCACGAAAATTTCCTTCGTGTCGAGCCGGATCGGGTGATCGAGCTTCAGGTGAGCGGGCTTTGTGAGCTGGAGCTTGACGTTACAGTCGGGGCCCACCTCTGCCTTCACCGTGCCTGCCAGGGTGCCGAAGGCTATCCGCTCACCCGCGATCCCTTTCAGATAAGCAAATCTGGCGGCGCACCTGCCCCCGTTCCCGCACATCTCCGCTACAGAGCCGTCCGCGTTGTAGAACTGCCACGTGAAATCGAGGGTGTCTGACTTCTCGATGAGAATGAGGCCGTCGGCGCCGACCGAATGGCGCCTCCTGCAAACTTTCCTGGCAAAATCCGCCAGTTTCGGAAACATTGCGCGAACAGCGCCGTCCCTGTCGTCGATGATGATGAAATCGTTGCCGCTTGCGCTCATTTTGTAGAAATGAAGCAGACCCATCACTGCACCTCTAAGAACCCCGGAACGGTCTCACCCGCGACGAGGTCACCATACTCCTCTCTTCTTCTGATGATGAAGAACTCCTCTCCCTTGACCAGCACCTCTGCGACCCTAGGTCTCGAATTATAGTTGGAGGACATAGAGAAACCGTAGGCGCCGGCGCCCATGACCGCGACGAGGGCGCCCGGCTCCAAAGCGGCAATCCGTCTATCCTTCGCAAAGAAATCACCCGATTCGCAGATCGGTCCCACTATATCCACCTTCAGCCCTTTCTCCTTTGTCTGCCTTACGGGCACGATCTTATGGTAGGCGCCGTAGAAGGCGGGCCGCACAAGGTCGTTCATGGCCCCATCCACAACGTAGAAGGTCTTTTCCGGCGTAGCCTTTACATAGAGCAGCTTCGTCACGAAGATGCCGGCGTTTCCGACAATTACCCTGCCGGGCTCGAGGATGAGCGTAAGGTCCATGCCGTCCAGCTCCGCCTCTATGGCCTCAGCATATTCGACGGGATGGGGCGGCAGCTCGTTCTTATAGGTAATCCCCAGGCCGCCGCCGATATCCATATATCGCAGCGCCACTCCCGAGGCCGCAAGCTCGCGGACCATCTCCTTGAGCGAGCGCACGGCATCTATAAAGGGCGGTATCTCAACGATCTGGGAGCCGATGTGCGAAGAAATGCCGACAGGGACCAGGTAGTCCGTCTTCCTAATCCAGTCGTAAAGGCGACGCGCGTCGGACCACAGCAGGCCGAACTTGTTCTTCCGCAGGCCGGTAGTGATGTAGGGATGGGTCTTCGCGTCGATCTCCGGGTTGACCCTTATCGAGACAGGCACGGCCTTGCCCATTTTTTTCCCGACGGCCTCTATGGCCCGGAGCTCGCCTTCCGACTCCACGTTCATCATGACAATGCCCGACCGCACCGCGTAAGCGATCTCCTCGTCGGTCTTTCCGACACCCGAGAATACTATCTTCCCCGCCGGGATCGATGCCCCGAGCGCCGCATACAGCTCGCCGCCCGAGACGATGTCTGCGCCGCCGCCGAGCCGGGCGACGAGCCTGAGGAGGGCCATGCTCGTATTTGCCTTGCAGGAATAACACGTGATGTGAGGCACCTTTTTGAAGGCGCGGTCGAAAACGAGGAAGTGGCGCTCCAGTGTGGCGTAGCTGTAAACGTAAAAAGGTGTGCCGACCTCGGCCGCGATCCTTTCGACGGGGATGTCCTCTGCGTGGAGCAGCCCGCTCCTGTATGTGAAATCGTTCATACGTTCCCTAACCCTCAGACGAATCTAACGGAAGAATGTATTGTACCCCAATAGCCTGCTCTCCGCAACAATTCGTTGCCCCTGCCCCGTGAGGCAGCTTGTATCCTGATTGCCAAGTAAGAAGACCGGACAAAGGACCGCCTGGACGGGCAGTCGATCGGGGAGATGGGGGTATCCGGTCCCCTAATGGGAGAGGGTTGGCGGCATCGGTGAAATAGGTAGTATACTATCGGGGCAAGAGCAAAGAAGGAGGGTCCCGTGAACACAATCGATCTTGTCGTGAGGAATGGGCGAATCTATCCTTACGATACTGCATTTGTAGAAGTGAGGCCTCTTTCGAAGGCAAGGATCGAGACCACCTGGAAGGAGTTCGATGAACGGACGAACAGGCTGGCAAACGGGCTCCTTAAAAAAGGGGTGAAGAAAGGCGACAGGGTCTTCCTTTTGGGGAGGAATTCTATAAGCTGGCTGGAAGCCTATTTCTCCATAATAAAGACGGGCGCCTGGGTGAATCCTCTCAATTTTCGTTTCACCGCCGAAGACGTTGCCTATTGCGCCGCCGCAGCCCGGCCGGCATGTTTCATCTTCGACGACGAGTATGCCGGTATGGTTTCTGCTGCCCGGCTCCGCTGGCCCTCTGTAGAAACGTTCATCAACATGGGCGGCCTTGCAGTGGAGGGCGCGGAGAACAAGGAAAGCCTGATCGGGGCAAACAGTCCCCTGAACCCTGCCGCCGACTTGAAGGACGAGGACGAGTGCGGGCTCTACTTCACTTCGGGAACGACGGGCGCACCAAAGCCCATACTCCTTCTTCACAAGAACCTGTTCGGCACGGCGGTGAACGAGGTCACCAATCTGTTATTGACGAAAGAAGACGCCCTCCTCATGATACCTCCCATGTATCACGTGGCCATGGGCCATTTGCTCGGTTCCATGCTCGCAGGGGCGAAGACTGTTCTCCTGACGGAGGCGGTGACCCCGAGGGCCATCTTCGAATCGGTGGACAAAGAAAAATTGCGGGTCGTCTTCCTGCTCGTCCCATGGGTGCTGGATCTCCTTGAGGCCCTCGATAAGGGGGAATTGAGCAAGGATGATTATGACCTGAGAGGATGGCGCATCCTGCAGATGGGCGCGCAGCCCATACCTACGAGCCTTGTCAGGAGATGGAAGGAATACTTCCCCCTGATGGAGTGTCACAACACATACGGCTTGAGCGAGACCATGGGGCCCGGAACGATCCACAACCGGCTCGACGATGAGGACAAGATAGGCGCTATCGGAAAACCCGGTCTCCTGTGGGACGCCAGGATCGTCGACAACCTGGGTGAAGATGTGCCTCGGGGGGAGGTGGGCGAGATTGTCGTCAAAGGCATGGGGGTCATGAAGGAATACTACAAGAACCCCGAGTTGACGGCGCGGACTTTAGTGAACGGCTGGCTGCGCACGGGCGATCTGGGAAAAATGGATAAAGACGGGTTTATCTATCTTGTAGACAGGCAAAAGGATCTCGTCATCAGCGGCGGAGAAAACGTCTACCCCGTGGAGGTGGAAGAGGTGATCCAGAAGCACCCCAAGGTGCGCGACGTAGCGGTAATCGGGACGGCCGACGAGAGGTTGGGCGAAGTGGTCACGGCAATAATCGATCCCGTCGATGATGGAACATTGACCGAGCAGGAAATGGCACTCTTCTGCGAGCAGAACCTCCCGCGGTACAAGCGGCCGCGCCGGATCATCTTCGGGAGCGTCCCCAGGAGCGCGACGGGAAAGATAGAAAAACCGAAGCTAAGGGCGAGGTACAAATAGTCAAAAAACCTGCTAGGCCCTAACTTGCCTCATTTCAAGCCCCGCAGGCTCTGCCCCTGCTTCATTCGCGCAGGACGACGACCTGCTCGCGGGAAGGACCACTCTCATTGCCGCTCCTGTCGACGGCCGTCACGTAATACGAGACGTACCGGGCCTCCGGGCCGGGTGCGGCGTCAAAGTATTGCGGCTCGACAACCGGGACCTCGTTCACCTTCTCCCGTTCTTCCCCCTTGAGCCTGTAAACATTGTACCCTGCCACGTCGGCCTCCGGGCTTGCCTGCCATGACAGAAGAACTCCCTCCCCTTTCTTCTCCGCCTTGAGGCCTGCAGGCGGCGCGGGCGGCGTCAGGTCCCTGGGGGTCGCCTTGATCTGCGCCCCCTGGCCCTCGACTTGGAGCGTCCCCTCGGTCCGCACCGCCCTTACCTCGTACCTGTAAGTCTTACCGTTCTGCAAGCCCGTGTCCGTAAAGGTGTTGCCTGCTATGGGGGACTGGTTCAAGGGGAAGAGAGGATAGGTGCCGTTATCCCACCTATAGACGTTGTACGACATCTTCTCGGCCCTCTGCCAGGACAGGATAATCTTCGAGTCCTGCTCCTCGGCCGCCACACCGGTAGGCGGAGGCGGCACTTGCGGCCATTTTATGGAGAAAACGTTGGAGCCGTCCATCTGGATGCCCTTGTTGTTGACCGGATAGACCCTGTAACCGTGAGCGAAGCCGACTTGCAGATCGTTGTCGTATGTGTAAAGCCTGCCGTTCCGTATCGTGTAGCCCTGTTTGTCCGCGAGGCGTATGTCCTTCCACAGCTCGAAGGCGCCGCCGCAAGGGCCGCAGCTTTTCATGATCCTGAAGCCGGCGAGGTCTTTCACGTCCGTTCCGTCCCTGTTCTTCCGAGGGATGGAAAAAGAGAGGAACAGGAGGCCGTCCTTTACATCACCCCTCAGGTCGTTTATCGTCGTCGGAACGGGCAGCCCTTTCGGGCGGGGGGGTCCTTTCTTGCCGCAAGCGAAAAGGGTGAGGAGCGCAAGGCTAAGAGCCGCGAAGATAAGCCGATTCTTTCTCAATCTGCCTCTCTACCTCCGCGAGGCTGGCGCCGCCGCTCGTCTTCCTGTGAGTTACCACGTTTCGGGGGTCTATATAGTCAAAAACCGTTTCGTCGAAGGTCTCGGAGTAAAGCCTTAGCTCGGCAAGGTCCATCTCCCAGAGAAAGCGCCTTGCCTCTTCGCACTTTTTGACCATCGTCCCCACGATGTGATGGGCCTCTCTGAAGGGTACGCCCTTTACCGCGAGGTACTCGGTCATTTCGACGGCTGGCATGAAGCTCTCGACCACCGCTTTTTCCATGGCCTCCCTGTTGATGGAAAGGCCTTCGACGGCGAGCGTCATGATAGAAAGGGCGTCGCGGGCCGTGGAAAGACCCTGGAAGAGGGGCTCCTTGTCCTCCTGTAGGTCGCGGTTGTACGTGGAGGGGAGGCCCTTCAACAGGCAAAAGAGGGTGAAAAGCGCGCCCATAGCTCTTGAGGCCTTCCCCCTGACGAGCTCCAGGCTGTCCGGGTTTTTCTTGTGGGGCATGAGGCTGCTTCCCGTACAGAGGCTGTCCGGGAGGGAAAGGAAAGAGAATTCTTCGGTGGAAAACAGGATGAGGTCCTCCGAAAGCCTGCTAAGATGGAGCATGATCATGGCTGCGCAGTAAAGGGCGTCGAAGACGAAATCGCGGTCCGAGGCTGCGTCCATGCTGTTATCAGAGATTGCGGAGAAGCCGAGCTGGCCTCTCAAGAACTCGCGGTCGACGGGCAGGGTCGAGCCGGCCAGGGCCCCGCTGCCGAGGGGCATCACATCGGCCCCCATGCGTGCCTCGGCGACCCTCTGCCTGTCTCTTTTCAGGGCATAGTAAAAGGACATGAGGAAGTGGGCGAAGGGGACTACCTGCGCCCTCCTCGTATGGGTATACCCCGGCATGATAGCCGTCTTTTCGGCTTCAGCCTTCTTCACTATGGCCCACATGAGGCTTTTCAGCCCCTCGTCGAGCCCTGTGAGCTCGTCCTTCACGCACATCCTCGTGTCGAGGGAAACCTGCTCGTTCCTGCTCCTGCCCGTATGGAGCTTCTTGCCCAGATCGCCCACCTTTTCGATCAGCCTCTGCTCAACGTGCATGTGGATGTCTTCCAGCTCGTCCCGGAGGGGGAGCTTGCCTTCGGCGATCTCCGATTCTATTTCCCGCAAGCCCGTGACGATGCGGGATATTTCCTCTTCGGTCAGTATGCCGGCCCGCCCGAGCATTCTTGCATAGGCGACGCTGCCCTCTATATCGTAGCGGAAGAGGCGCCAATCGACCCCGATGGACGAGCTGAAGCGCTCCATGAGAGCGTCCGTCGGCCGGCTGAACCTTCCCTCCCAAGGCTTCACAGGCGCTCACCGAATATGGCTGTCCCGACTCGCACCATGGTCGCCCCTTCCTCGACGGCTACCTCGAAATCGGCGGACATCCCCATGGACAGCTCCGTCATCTTCATGCCGAATTCCTTGTTGACCCTGGAAAGCAGCTCCCGCAGCGCGGCAAAATAGGGGCGCGATTTTTCCGGGTCCTCGTCGAAGGGAGGCATGGTCATGAGCCCGATGGGCCTCACATGCCTCAGAGTCGCGGCCTCCTTCAGAAGCCCTCTCAGCGACTCCTCCGTGGCGCCGTGTTTCGTCGCCTCACCGGAAAGGTTGACCTCGAAGAGAAGGTCGAGCGGCTTTCCGAGCCGCTCCAGTTCCGAAAGGAGCGCTATCCTGTCGATTGAGTGGATGTAGCTGAAAAGGCGGGCGGCGTGTTTTGCCTTGTTTGTCTGAAGGTGGCCGATCATGTGCCACGTGGGCCCCGGACCGAGGGCCTCTACCTTCCCTTTAGCTTCCTGCACGTAATTCTCCCCGAAATCGACAAGCCCCAGGGCGGATGCCTCGGCCACCTTTTCGACGGCGACCTTCTTCGTTACAGCTATGAGCCTTACCTCTTCCGGCCGGCGCCCTGCCCTCAGGCAGGCGCGAAGTATCCGGTCGCGCGTGGCGGCTATGGACTCCGCTATATTGCTCACGAAAGGATGCCCAGGGAGAGAAGGGCTTCTGTTATCTCGCAGATGGGCAGACCGACCACGTTCGTATAAGAGCCCTTTATCTCCTTCACCATGTAGCCGCCCTTTCCCTGCACTGCGTATGAGCCGGCCTTGTCGAAGGGCTCCGATGTCTCCACGTACTTAGCTATCTCTTCATCCGTCAGATCCTTGATGAAGACCTTCGTCTCGGCCACGTCCTGATAAACGATCCGTTTGGACACGTTGAGGATGCAGTAGCCTGTGAAGACCTTGTGCCAGTTTGCTCGGAGCCTCTTGAGCATCGCAAAGGCGTCTTCTTCCGTCTTCGGCTTGCCCAGCACCCTCCCTTTGTGGACCACGACGGTGTCCGCCCCGATGATCCATTTCTCGGGAAAGAGACTCCCCACCTTCTGCGCCTTCTCGTAAGAGATCCTGAGGACATAATCCTTAGGCGACTCGTACGGCCTCCTGCGCTCGATGATGGCCGGGGGCATGATGGCAAAGGATATGCCCAGGCTTCTAAGGATGTCGATCCTTCTCGTCGATTCGCTCGCGAGCACTATCGCGTTCTCATCGCTTATGTGGAACATATGCTACAAAATAATATGAATTGACGGCTAATTCAAGTCAAATCTCCGGGGCGGTGCGGCCGGGCCCTTTCCGCGCCCAATGTGCCCGACCGCGCACACCGCGCCCTTTGTGCCTCCATTGCGGCTCATGGAATGAACACAAAAACCCTAATAAGATCGGGAAAAGGACCTGGAACGCCGTCGCCGCCGCACGATTAATGCAGCCAGGCAAAAAAGAAGCAGCGAAACCGGCGCGAGAGGATATTTTATGCTGTAGACCAAGGGTTTGATAAGATACCGGGTGAGACTTCGAAGATAGGGCCTCGGTCCGATGTAGGTTGCAATTGAAGGGGAAACTCGATAATAGAAAACGACGAATCTTCTCCCCAACCGGCTCCTCATAAAACATTCGTCCCTGAAGTGCTCGAGCACTTGAACATCGGGGGACGTGTGATCGCCATACGCCGCAGCGGCGATGAAACAGGCGCTTTTCGTGTCTTGGCTCCCCGTATTGACGGTGGCGGAAGCGGTACCCGCGGGGGCCGGAGAAGAAGATGACGAACACGACAACTGAAGGGGCGGCGACGGATCTGTGACAGGCGGAATCACGCTCTTGACGTATGCGATAGCCGATGTTCCGAAATCGCTGTTCACGGATACTTCGCTATAGGCTATCCGGAAGAACCCGCATTCGCCCCATGCAGTGCCCCAACTGTTCTTTCCGATGAAATAGCCCCCACTGTCGTCGTATCCTACGATATTGATTCCGTGCCATCCCACAAGATTGCCTGATACGTGACTGTATATGCCCGATTTGTAACTGAAGAAGTCATCGTAGACGAGCATTGCAGCCGCTACGACGCCGAAGGCGGCAACGCCGTTCTTCAGGTCGTCGACCGTGTTGTTGATTCTCGAATACCCGGTGATCTTGTAAACCCTGTTGCCCCAATCGGAGCAGGCCGAGCTGCAAGAACCGTCTGCACTTATAAAAGGATCGCACGCCTCGGGGGGTACCCCGGTATCGCGTACGAAAATTGCCGCGCCCTCGATCGTGGTCCCCGTAGAGCAACCGTACCCGCTGCACGAGATCATAAACTGCTCGGAAAGATCGAGGTCCACGTCGGGTTCCTGGAGGTCTATGAGAACCTTTGACTCAAGGCTGGCAACAGCCGAAAAAGCCCAGCACGCCCCGCATGTTTTCTGGTCCTTGATGCTGGTGACGTAACTGTGCCCGTCATAGTTCCTCCAGTCCAGGGCAGCGGGCAGGACGGCATCGGGCGAAGCATATACAGCGGCCGATGCGGGAGAACCCGATTGCACGACTGTCGCGAGAAGGCCTTTTCTTTGCTCCCTGGTCAGGTCCGTCAGCGGCGTCCGGCCTGCCGTCCAATTCGCCCCGCTCGCACTTATAGCGGCATTTATGTCCGTGAGCTCATCGGTCTTCGATTCGGCAATCGTAACGAATATTAGCAGCGCCGTCAGCAGGTGTAAAAGTTTCTTGGGCATGCAGTATCACCGTTTTGGCGCCGCGAGGTAATATCGGCTTCACAGCAGAGGGTTTGTTTCGGCGGCATCACTTTGCACCTTTAGATCTCTTGTCGATATTTTCAATGCCTTCCATGCCTATTTTAAAACCCCCTCAGCCCAGGGCAGGAGGCGGTTCAACTGTTTGCCGTCACCGGTCCAGACCGTGCTGAGGCCGAAGACGCTCTTGCCGTCACCGGTCCAGACTGCGCTGATCTCTAGAACATTCGTACCGTCCGCCAACCAGACGGGGCTGAGACCAAAGATGCTCTTGCCGTCACCGGTCCAGACAGGGCTGAGACCAAAGATGCTCTTGCCGTCGCCGGTCCAGACGGGGCTCAAGGGCCCCAAATACCTGCCGTCGGCTTTCCAGACCGTGTAATCGATAGCTGCGGGATACGGCCCGTAAAGCCCACGGTATGCTACATAATTCCCCACATAGTTATAGGTATAGAAAGGTTGATAGTACGGATAGACCAGAGCCGTAGGGTGTAGCACATAGGGAAAACGGACAGACCCGAAATAGATTACGTCGTAAGAGCCCGCGGGAGCGACCAGTGCAAATATAAGGAGAGCAGAGCCGACCATACGGAGAAGCTTCATTAGAAACCTCCTTTTTAGGGACCCGTACAAGGACTCGACAGCCTACCTCGTCTCTGACTGCTTCTGGGACAGAGCCTGGGCGGCCACCATCTTCTGGTATACCTCGTCGGACCATATGGTGATGCGCCCTTTCGGCCGGTCGTACCTCATAAGGATGATTGCGTATTTGGCCTTCCAGCTGCACTTTTCCGTATCTCCGTTTTTTTCTACGAAGGGGGGACCGAACAACTTGGTAAAATGGTCCTTGAAAGCCAGGTATCTAGGCAAGTCCTTGATATCGATCAAGGTGTTGCAGAACATTCCATTCCAGAACCCGAAAAGCACTTTGTCGACCGGGATTTTTTCCACATGGGTGAGAGGTTTCTCCAGCACATATTGGGCGATGCCCCCAAGCATTGCGACATCGCCGACATGCTTAAGTCCGTTTAGGAATCTCACGTCCGTTCCCCACGAGATACCGGCTATCCCCCTTAGCGGGACATCCCTCTGAGGCTCTGCGAGACCCGCCGCCTTTGCGTTCAATTCAGGGTCTCTTAACATTGGCTGGTATGCCCTGGGACCGAAGCCCCATTGTCCTACCTGGGCATAAGAGAGAGACGGGACGAGTATGAGACATATGACGGTCAGAATAAGCGTGCTTGAGACTGCGCGTTCAGGCATCATGCTTCCCCTCCCCCGCCGGTTTAGCGGGAAGGCGCGCCGGCCGAAAGCGAAGGCGCGCCCCCTGTCGATTCTCCCGTCATTTTCCGATCACCTCGACCACATAGAAACAGACGAACGGCTTCGCGTAGCCGTCGCCAAGGGCAGTTGCGTAAGCAAAGTTGACGGGCAGGCCCACGGCCATGTTCCCGAATCTTTCGAGCCATGTACCGCTTGCTCCGATCCCTAAGCTCTTGCCCTTTGTCTTGCTCGCCACGGTGAAGCCCTCGATCTTGATTATCATGCCGTTTGCGCCGAGATCTCTGGCCTTGGCGAGGGCCGCCATTTCACAATCGAGGATGCTTACACCTTCAACGTCGCCGTGCGCCGAACCCGCGAAGAGATACCTGATTTTCTTTTCTACCGTACCGTCACCGTTTGCTTTAGGTGCTGCGGCCTTCATTGCCTCGTCTTTTGTCACAAAGACCCTGATGTTGCTGTAGCTCCCCTGTGCCTTATCGAAAGCCTTACCGTCCACGGCCACATGCTTGTCGAAGGCGCCAACCTGACTGTAATCCCACTCGAGGGACATATCGAAAAGGGAGGGGCAGGTATTCCAAGCGCGGTTGACGTCGTAGTGGCGCATGAAGGGCAGCTCGGCGGGAGGGTTCATGGCAAACCCCGGATAGATCGTCGGCTGGTCGGGAAAGTTCAAAGTGACCGCGGGGCTGTCATTCTGCAGGACCACGGGCGGGCTGTTGTTCGCTATATTGACTGTCGGGCTATTGCTCATGTTCGTCGTGCTGGTCGTGGCGCCAGCGCCTGCGGCGTTAACTATGGGGGCTCCGGTCGTTATGTTCACCGAGGGGCTGCTGGAGTAGTTGCTGTAGACGCTGAGCTGAGACTGGCTCTGGCTTTGCTGGTTCTGTTGGGACTGGGCAGCGACGGCCGCGTTGCTGGTGGCGAAAGCGCCCGTGCTGCCCAACTGGGTTGACGTGCCGGAACCTGACTGGGTATTCAGGCTGGCGTCCTGAGCTAGTGCCGGACCGACAAGCCCGAGGAGCAGAACCGCTATAATAGAGAGAGATTTCATTAGGCACCCACCTCCTCGGTACATTTCGCTTCTCCTTTTTTGAGGTAAGCCCGGAGGGGGCAAGATTTTCACCCCCTCGGCGCTTTACCGGTTGAGCGGCCTAGTTATTCGCGTAGCACCCAAGGCCGGCGCAAGTGTTGCTATTTTGATACGCCGCTCCGCCGCCATCCTGGCTCTGATAGTCAAAGCTAGCTTTGACACTGAGGTCGAAGTTGTCGATATCGATGTTCTTGAAGGTGAGGTCGTTGTAGGTAGTATTGTGATCGTACCCGTACCCCGCAACGTAACCGGCGACAAGCCAGGCAGGATCGTTGCTGAAGGAACCGGCCCCGCCTATCACGGCGCCCTTGATGCCGAAGCCGCTCTTGTCGACCGAGCCGTCAGCCGTAAAGATGTCCATGTTGAAGGAGTTCTTGTCTATCTTTAGACTGAAGTCCCCGTTCCCCTGGGCATTCGCAGCCCAGACGGTCTGGCCCTGGCTGCCGGAAGCGCCTGCACCACCCGCACCGAGAACGTTGATCGCCGGATTCCAACCAAGGCTGCCGGAAACGCCGAACGCCGGGGTTGCCGAAGAGACCTGGCTCCCCGTCTGGCCCATGCTCAGGCCCTGCTGCTGGAGCTTCCCAAAAGTTACAGTGTCGCCTGCGGAGAATGAGCTCGTATTCGTATTATCTACGCCGAAATTTTTCGAGCCGCCGATGTTCAGGCTCGAAACCGTGAAGCTGTTGTCATTGGTATGAGTCGCCGTGAACGTGTTGCTGAACGTATTGCCCTGGAAATTGTATGAGCTGTATCCCTGAGACTGGGCGCCGTTCCAGCTGGCCGTCGCTGCGGGTGGAGTATAATAGTCGCCCGCGATGGCCGTTCCTGCGCAGATGAACAATACCGCTATTGACATTGCCATAATCTTTTTCATGGTCCTTACCTCCAGTTGGAATGTTCCTCCCACAGCCTCTGAGAGGCCTTTCTCTTTGCCGCCCTGCGGTCAAGGAGCGACTTCACCGTTTTGTGCGCACCTCTCCCGGCAAGGCATCACTACCTTCATCTCAAATCTTTATGAATGCCACGGTGTTTTGAGCCGGCCGGCTCAGATGCTGCTATGCTTTTCCAACCCGGAGAGCAACCTGCAAAGCGGATGCCATTCCGTATCTACTTGATTTTGCTGTCCTTTGTGCTCTTACGCTTTGCAGCAAATGTAAAGGAAGCTTACAATGAGGCAGTCTTACGGAGATTCAAAACGCATCGGAGATATGGCAAATCAAGGTTACGGAAGAAAAAGCGACACTCCGGTCAGGCTGTAAATAAAGCCGACACAATAAGAATAGTCCATTCGACGCCGTATTCCGGGTATAATCCAATCTTGTTGACGGAAAGAAAGAAGGCGTGTCCTACCGCAACTTCTTTCCCGCGGGCGGGCGACGAAGTCAGGCGCGAAAGGGCCGCCCCCCCCCTGTAATAGCGTGCAGGTCGGGCCATTTTGTTTTATACTAGGGTGTGGGCATGCTGAACGTGATCACGACCGTGGACAGCAGAGAGACCCTCGAGAAGATAGGCCGTCTCCTCCTTGAGAAGAGGCTAGTGGCCTGCCTACAGATCGTCGGGCCTATAACGAGCATTTACCGCTGGAAGGGGCGGGTCGAGCAGGCGGAGGAGTGGCTGGGGATAATGAAGACGAGACTCGAGTTGTACCCGGAAGTGGAGCGGGAGATAAGGGCGCTCCACCCTTACGAGGTACCTCAGATAGAGGCGGTTGAGGCGGCCGGCGTGTTTGCCCCTTACGAGGCCTGGCTGGCGGAGGAGACGTCCTGAGACGGGAAAAGAACGGGAGGGAGGGACGATAAGGCGATGAAAGCAGTCGAGGTGAAAAACAGGATTTACTGGGTCGGGGCCATAGACTGGGCCGTCAGAGATTTTCACGGGTACGAGACGCCTCGCGGCACGACCTACAACAACTATCTGGTCCTCGACGACGAGCCCGCCCTCGTAGATACGGTGAAATACGATTTCGCGGACCTTATGATAAAGAACCTCAGGGACATCATAGATCCCGCCTCGATAAGGCATATCATCGTCAACCACATCGAGAACGACCACGCCACGAGCCTGGACCGGGTGTTGCAGCTCGCGCCTGCGGCAACCCTATACATGACGGAAAGGGCGAAAAAGGGCATCGGAAGGTTCTTCGACGTGACCGGCTGGAACATCAAGACGGTCAAGACGGGCGACAGGCTGAAGATCGGAAAAAAGACGTTCCTCTTCCTCGAGACGCCGATGCTCCACTGGCCCGATTCGATGTTTTCCTACATGGAGGAGGACAGGGTCCTGTTCAGTCAGGACGCTTTCGGGCAGCACATCGCCTCTTCGGCCCGGTTCGACGACGACTACATAGCCTGCGAGTCCATCGCGGAGTTGAACGACGCGGTCCTCGACTACTATGCGAACATATTGATGCCCTTCGGCCCCCTTATCGAAAAGAAGATCGGAGAGGTCCAGTCCCTGGGGCTCGATATAGATGTAATTGCCCCTGACCACGGTGTGATCTGGCGCCAGGACCCGGGGCGGATAGTGCGCCTGTATCTCGATATGGCAGGAGGAAAAGCAACCTGCAGCGTTACCGTCGTATACGACACTATGTGGCACAGTACCGAGCAGATGGCCCAGTTCATCGCCAGGGGTGTCGAGGACAGCGGCCTCGAATGCAGGGTCGTGAAACTCAGGGCCACGCCGGTAAGCGTGGCCATAAAGGAATTCTGGAAAGCGAGGGGCACGCTCATCGGCTGCCCGACGCTCAACAATATCCCCTTTCCCACCATCGCCCAGTTCCTGACCTACCTACGGGGACTTAGGCCGAAAAACAGGCTGGTCGGGGCCTTCGGCAGCTTCGGATGGGGAGGGGGCGCAGTCAAGGAGGTATACGCAGCCGTCAGGCAGATGGACCTTCCGGCCTATGAGCCGGGAGTCGAGGTACTCTACAGGCCGGGCCCGGAAGACGAACAGCGGTGTTACGATTTCGGCTACGGTTTTGCTTCGAAGGTAAAGGAATACGATCGCCAATTCTAAAGGAGCCGACAAAGCGACTTGTGTCTCGGGCACGGCCGCCTTGCAGCCGCCTCCCGGTCAGCTCGTGAGGTAGCGGTGGAGAGCCTTTCTGCTCTGTTCATCGTTCTCCGCGAATGACGCTCCCAGGTACGACCGTTCGTCGGTCCGGAAGTGGCGCGGCACGCACCGTAAGAGGAGAGGACGGTCGCTGCTCGGCAGTGTGAAGACCACGAACATCCTCAAGCCTTCCCCCACGGGGCAGCAAAATTCCTTGACCGCCGAGACGCTCAGCCCTCCCAGAGAGATATCGCGGACCGTGCCGGCGTAAACTGTGCCGTCCGGGGCGCTGACTAGAGCACGTACGGAGATTCCTCGCCGGGGGTGGCGGCGCTTCTCTTGACAGGCCGGCCTTTCTCCCCTTTGCCCCACGTGCAAGTGAAGGATGTTCTCGATGGTCGCCGAAAGAGACCTCTCCTTTCAGCCCGCGAGATCTCTTCTAAAGCGGCTCTGAGGTTCCTGCTTATTCGAAAGCATACGATCGTGTCTTTCATGGGCGATTGCCTCCCATTTCGGGAGGCGGGCTGTCCGGTAAAAGGTTTGGCATAAACGGTAAGACCATGTGTGTATACAAGAAGATACGTTGTAATACCATACATGTCAAGACCTTTTTTTCGACCCCTCCGGGACCCACGATATTCCAAGATATTCGTGTTACTGCAACATAAAAATGTCACCCTTTTTGCAACGTGAATATGTCACCCCCCCTTGCCCTTTCATAGGGACGCTCTCGCTTGGCTCGCCGGCCTTGGGTGAGAGTATGACCCCGGCCGGACGCG
>Ga0208689_1000033_pt1 | contig 157656 bp, 222 predicted proteins | sample June2015DPH_8_15_FD_184700 | JGI IMG/M metagenome (GOLD analysis project Ga0208689, IMG submission 184700) | Peatland microbial communities from SPRUCE experiment site at the Marcell Experimental Forest, Minnesota, USA - June2015DPH_8_150... | ecosystem: Environmental > Terrestrial > Soil >... | reverse complement strand
ATCCTGTCGGCCCGGTCGGGCCGGTAAGGTCAGGGCCAGTATATCCCGTTGGGCCCGTGAAGCTGCCTGGACCGGTGTATCCAGTGGGGCCGGTCGGGCCCCCAGGCCCCTGCAGTCTCAATGCCGCCGACAAAGCCATGTTCTTTCCTTCCTTCCGCTGCCAACTTCTACGACATCGCCAAGACCCTGTAGATGTTGCCCTCCGCCGTGAACGTGGCGGGCAGGCTCTGGCCCGCCGTCAGCCCGGTGTAGTTCCCGCTGGTCCAGCCGTAGTCCTGATACCAGAACGCCTGGAGGTGCCCCGTGGTTCCGATGTTCAGGTTGCCGGTCGAGGACGTGAAGTAGACGACGATGAAGTAGTCGTGGCTCACGTCCATCGCCAATGCGATTGCGTCGCAGAAGGTCTCACCAGCCGTCAAGGTGGGCGTGGCCGACCCGCCCCACTTGACCACGGTGCTATCGACGACCACCTTGCTGTCTATGGCTGTGCGGTAGACGACGCCAGCGGAGACCACGAAGCTTGCCCCGGAGGCCAGGGAGATGCTGAAGTTCCATGTAGTGGGATGGCAGAGCAGAAGCCGCTGCGGCACCCTCATGATTATCGAGAGGCCGCTGTAGCCGGAGTCCGTGGAGACCCTGGGGCTGTGCGGGACGACGTTCGTACCGGCCGACACCCCGCCGCTCGTAGGCCCCGTATATCCCGTTGGTCCGGTGGCACCAGCAGAGCCGGGGCTGCCCCCAGTCCCGGTGAAGCCCGTCCATCCCGTCGGCCCGGTCGGGCCGGTATATCCAGTGTATCCCGTGAAGTTCCCTGGCCCGGTCGGGCCGGTGAAACCAGTCGGACCAACTGGCCCCGTAGGGCCGGTATAACCGGTGAAGCCCACCGGCCCGGTCGGGCCGGTGAACCCTATCGGCCCCGTGGGGCCGGTCGGGCCGGTTGGTCCTAATGGGCCGAGAGGGCCGGTAGGCCCCGTGAAGCTGCCTGGACCGGTGGGGCCCGTCGGGCCAGTGGCCCCGGCATTCCCCGCTGGCCCTACGGGCCCGGTGTATCCCGTGGGCCCGGACGGCCCCATGGGCGCGATGGCGTTGTCCGAGGGGGGGTAGGGCATCACCAGCCCGGTCGCCGCCGACAGGGCGAACAGGATGGGGTTGACAAAGCTCGCCGGGTCGGTCGGGGCGGTGATCGTCAATGCCCCCGGGATGGCGTCGGAAACGAAGTAGTACTGTCCGGCCACGAGGCCCGACAGTCCCGTGATCTTTCCCTCCACGTAGGCATTGAAGTCGTCGGCGTCGACGTACGAGACTATGGCGATTGCCAGGGTGTCGGCATCGTCCGCCTTGGCCAGCCGCCAGACGGAGCCGTCGAAGTAAATCGCCTGCCCCGTAGCGAACCCGTGGGCAGCCTGGGAGACGGCGATGAAGTTCGAGGCACCGCCCCCTCCTCCTCCGAACGACGGATCCAGGAGGCCGTCCGGGCCGAGGACGGGGACCTTGCTGGCGTCCGCCGCGCCCGACGACGACGTTATGGCATCGACCAGTGTCTCCTTGTAAGGACCACTCGGATAGGGCTGGTCGCGCCTTGGTATCTTGAAGTCGGCCATCACTTAAGACAGCCGTAGGCGGGAACCTTGGGGTTGATGTCAGGCGGGGAACATGGTGGGCGAGAAGTAGCTTTCCTTGCGGAACATCCTCAGGCTGCCTCCCGGTGCTGCGAGGTCGTCATCGCGTATCCCAACCCTCTCGAAAAGGTCCAGGCATGCGTCGGCGAACCCCCATGGCCCACTGGGGCTGACCTCCACGTACCTGTCGAGCCTCCCGGCCCTTTCCAGCGCACGCCTTTCGTTCCTCCCGAGGGGGTCTTCGAGCCACCAGAAGTCCGTCGGGGCACCCGGGGCCAGGACCGTCCCGGCCTTCCCGTCCGGATGCCCTCGTTTCCAGGTGCAGTATCCGATTTTCGGGACGAGGTCGTCGGAATAGAGCGCCCGCAGGAGGGACCGGACGTCCATGCCCGCCCCGTCGTCCCATGGCCAGCACGTCAGCCACCGGCAGTCGAACAGCCTCGACAGGATTCGGAGCTGCCCCATGACGCCGGGCCGGAGCTCAAGGAAGCCTTCTGGGAAGTTCCTCGCCATGATGGTGTGGTCCACGTCTATGTAGAGGGCGGGCCCTTTTCGGGGGCCGTCCCCGTCGTTTTTTCGCATTCCCCTTCCTTCTCCATCCTCTCCGCCTTGAGGATCTCCAGCTCTTCCTTCATCCACGCCGGAGGCTGGTAGATTTCCACTTGGATCCCCAGGCATATCAGGGCTATCCCCTCCTTCACGGCGAACCGGAAGAACTCCCGCCTGGTGGCGCTCGGGATCACCACCAGGAACCGCTCGTCGTGTATCCAGTCCCTGGCGTCCTCGAACTTCGCCTCCGGGAACCTCTCCAGGATGGCCTTCTGGATGTCCGTGGGGCCATAGATCAGCTCCCTGATTTCCATCGGCGTCTTTCCATCGGTCTCGGGCACGTCTATGATGGGTGGATCGGGCATTGTTCCTCCTTCTCTTTCTCGCAGGCCTCGCAGTATTGCTCCGACGTGAGGCCCGCGTCGGAATCGTCGTCGGTCTCGTAGCGGCGTACGTCCCGGATCGTCCGCGACCTCATGTGCCGTTTCCCGTGCTTGGGGCAGTCCTCCATGGCTTGTCCGCGTTCAGGGGGCCGTGCGGATGACGTGCAGCGCCCGGACGGCGATGCACTTCTCGCAGTCGCAGGGATTGTACTCCCCGGACGCCCATTCCGGCTTCCAGAGGGGATCGAGCAGCTTGCCGAAGTCGACCATGGCGGCGGTCACAATTTTGATATCGTCATCGGCCTTCCTGACGAACGTCCGGTACGACGACTTGTGCACCATCGACCAGGGCTTGCGGGAAATGCGCTCCAGCGCGGAGATCGCGACGGAGGATTCGTACTGCGCCCTCGTCCACATGGCAGTCCTACCTTCCTTCCTCATGCATCTTCCGGCTCCAGCAGGTGGTGCAGGACGGTGAACACCTCCACGTCGCTCATGGCGTGCTGGAGGGGGAGGCCGGGGGCGTCGTTCCAATACAGGCTGTAGGCGGTCCACGGACTCCTTCCCGTAACGAAGTACAAGCTTAAAATGCGTTCGCCTATCTTGAAGTCCTGCACCGGCTTCATGACGTCATTGGCCAGCGGGAACCTGTCGCTTTTCTTCATGCATGCCTTCTTTCGCGTCCTTGCGGACGGACGCTAGACCGCCACCACCCTGTCGTAGACCTTCCTGACCAGGACGATCCTCCTGGCCCTGACCTTGCCGTGCTTGGGGTATCCCCTGCTGGTGGCGTACCAGTACGTCTGCGCGTCCTCCCGGCTCGACTCGTGGTAGCGCTCCCCCTTGGGGATGATGCACTGCCAGACGACGACCCGCTTCCGCCGCCTCCCGCAGTTGCCTATCTGCCTCGCCCCCCATGCGGCGTCGAGCCTGCTGAGGGCGGCATGCACGCCGATGCCGCAACAGTCGTCATCGCAGTCGTCCAGGTACGATATCAACGCCTTGCCCTTCTTCAGCCTCCCCCAGTCGTGCCCTTGCACGGGGGAGAGGAGCCTTCCGCGAGAACCGTCCTCGCCGACGAATCCCTTCCAGCACCTTACGTTCTTTTCGGCTATTTTCCAGGGCATTTTGATCTCCTTTTGTGGATCAGGATTGCTTTTTTACCTTCGTTATCTTAACTCTGATGGTTTCCGGCTTCTGGGCGTCGTAATCGAGAAGGTCGCAGAGGTGGCGGCAAAGCAGCGTGTGGCTGTTGCCGTACTGGGCGGGATGGTGATGGTAATTGCCAAAGAAAGGCACGAGCCCCACCTCGATGCCCCCTCTGTTCACTCTTTGGACCTTGTACGTGCCGGGCTTCTCCAGGAGCCCGCTTGCTGGGTATGGGAGGTTTTTGACGTTCACGGGATCGTCCTTTTCTCCCAGGTACGCACAGGTGTCTAGGCCGAACACGTCGTTGTTCGTCACCACCCTGACTTCAAATTTCTTCCATTTGCCTTTCATGGTTTTCTTCTGTTTGTCCTTTACGTTTTTACGCCCTCGTTATCCTGACCCTGATGGTTTCCGGCTTCTCGGCCTTGTACCCGAGGAGGTTGCACAGGCGGCGGCAGAGCACCGTCTCGCTGTCCTTGTACCGGGCGGGGTTCCAGTGATTCCGGTTGGAGACAAGCCCAACTTCGATGCCCCCCCTGGTCACCCTCTGGACCTTGTATGTGCCGGGCTTCCCCAGAAGCTTCCGCGCGGCGGGAGGCAGGAACGTGATGTCGATGGGGCACTGCCTTCCCATGTATGCCTGGAGCTCCCCTTTCAGGTTGTAGTAGGCGTCGCAAAAGGTCTCCTTCTTGACCCTGACCTTGAATTCCCTCCACTTGTTTTCCATGGCCGCCGTCCTCCTTTTGCCCTTTTTTGGCCCCTTGCAAGGGCCAATACCGTCCAGCCTGCGGTCGTTCCACCCGTCCTGCATGAAGAAGCTGCCCATCATGCCCCCTTCCTCAGCCCGTTCCATTCGACCGGGCGTTCCATCCAATGTTGATCTGTAGTTACGTGCCCCTTCCTCACCCACTTGCCCAGCACCCCCGCCCTCGGGTCGGCGATCTGGCCCCACCGGAACCCTCCCGCCGGACGCACGACGATACCCTCCTGCCCGTCGAGGTCCAGCCCGGCGATGACCTCGCAGCATGCCTGCCTGTCCCACGTCCCGCGCCACAGCACCGGCACGGTATGGAGGCCGAGGAGCTGGCACCATTCCTCGGTGTCGTCCCAACCCCGGGCCGTCCCGAGCTGATCCCATATGGAGAATACCAGGAAGTAGGAAGGAAGGCCGACGTATTTGATGGAATGCCTGGCCGAGACGTTCTCAAGACAAAGCCTCCAGGCATCCGGTATCTCATGCCTGATCCTCCCCCACATCGCCCTGACCTTCGTCCTGGACGGATGTGGGCCGTAGTTAGGGGACCGGGCGTGCATGTAGTCCCTGGCCAGGGTCGTGCACTCCCCGTCCATCTTCTCGGTGATGACCACCTCCACGCCAGTCCAATGATCCGTGGACTCCAGCACCATGTCCTCTTGGGCGTCGTATCCCGGACTCCAGGGAAGATGAGGCGTTTTGGGATAACGGATTGGGCCGGACACGATGGGCCTTCCCCACTTGTCGTACCCCGCGCCCGGGTCCAGCCCCGGGGGAAGGACGACGCTGGCAATCCCCGCCGTCTCTCGGATGCGGGAGGGGAGGAATTCGGGGTCGGAGGAAGTCTCCGCCTGGAGATGGCATCCTTCGCAGAGGGTCGCCCCGTTGTCCAGGTAGTAGCCGCCATCGGGGAACAGCTTCCTGTCGACGATGTGGTGGGCGTCTGCGCCCGGCCCGCCGCACAGGACGCACCTGCCCCCGTCGCGGAGGAAGACCGCCGTGCGGAACTCGTCCCGGGATAGGAGCTGGGCGTTCATAGCCGTTTTTCATACTCCTTATGGATTCTCTTCTCCAGGTCGGCTGCCAGGAAGCGCACCATCCTCCGTCCCGCCTCGGTGTCGGGGACTAGGGGGTCGAAGTTTATCCTGCCGTCCCTGTGCCCCGTCTCCTCCACGTGGTCGAGGAGCCTTGCCGGGTCGATGGGCCCAAGCCGGAAGTCGCAACCATCGCATGTCCAATGCATCATATGATTTCTTCGGCCTGAATGAGGGCTGTGTCCTCTCTCATCCGCGCCTTAGCCCTGGGGGCCGCCTATACTTCTTCACTGCTGCGATGCCCCCCGCGAGGAGGACCGCCCCGCCAAGCATGCACTCCAATGGGAGCCTGTTAGGGAACTGTTGCCAGAGCGCCTGTCCCCCCAGGAGGACACATGCCGCCCCGATCATCGCGAAAACGATGCCCATCTTGGCCTCTCCGTTCATTGCCGTCCTCCTACATGTCCTTGAACTTCGCCTTGAGGCGGGCGTATTCCCGAACGTCGTGGGCCTCCCTGACCGCCTCCTGGTTCTTTTTCTTGGCTTCCTCCGCTTTCTGCTTATCCAAGGCCTGCCGTTCTTTCCTCCCATCCCGAAGCTTCTTTCCCAATACCGAGGCGGCCGCTATGATCCGTTCGGAGGCAACGCATTCCTCGCAGGCGACGTCGTCCCACCAGTTCCTACCGTTGACCAGGATGGTGACGTCGTAGCCTGTTTCCCCTATCTTTCTGTCGTATGCAAGGAATTTGGCGGCGAAGTCGATTGCCTCTTGCTCCGTCTTGAAGGCCTCGAACTCGAAGTCGGAACCATAGGACGCCATGAGGCATCCCATACAGAAGTCCTTACTGTCCTGCTTGTATGCCAGCACCGTGTAGGTCATATGATTTCTCCGTCCCTGGCGCAGTCGGCCTCGTACCTCGCCAGCATCTCCTCAAACGTCCCCCGGTCGCCGTTCCAGTAGGGCTCGAACCACTCTGCGAGGATTGGCCCCGGGTCCTTGTACCCGGCCATCAGGATGACCTTGCGGAACCGCTCGCGGAATGCCTCTTTCTGATCGTCGGTAGGCATCATACGCTCCCGAACCTCGCCAACGTGTTTCCCTCGTCGTCGAACACGTAGGTCACGTTCATCTCCCCGCCGTTGGACCTGGCCTCTTCCTTGGCATCTTCGAGGACGTCGAAGTCGCCCATCAGGAAGTCGTCTCTCGGCCCCTCGAACGTGTCGACGCCGACCACGCGGTATCGTCCCTTGGGGGCCTTGAGCCTCTCCCTCCCGTCCCACCCGTCCTTTTTGTGTTGTTCTATGTACGCCAGGACCTGCTCGTTGGTCAGCTTGTCGCTCATTGGGCACCTTCCTTCAATGGATGGCTCCAGGAATCCCCAGTCCGCCACGGGGCGGTGCAGGCGTGTTTCCCTGGGTCTATGCACGCACCGCAGAACAGCCCGTGGCAATGCAGGCACTCCTCGGTGGCGTCCTCATGGCACAGGTTGCGCCCGAGTGCTTCGCACTTGCATGTGCCTTTCAGGAGCTCGTCGTCCTCGTCCCGGACGACGAGCTCCTCGACTCCCCACATGCTGCGACCATCCTCGTCGTTGAGCATGGAGGCCATCTTCTCGGCCAGCTCCCGGGTGGTCCACAGGCTGTTGAGTTCCTTGGGGCTGGAGTTGGCGAACACTACTGCGTACACGATCTGGCTCATCGCTCCTCCAGGCCCGCCTCGGCGTAGAGTTCCGGAAACTCCTCCTTCATGAACTCCTTGATGCCCGGGTCCTCGCAGAGGACGGCCGCCCTGGCTCCCTTGAACATCCCGGGGAGCCTCTCCGCCGCCTCGCACATGAGCCGCCATTCGTCCCATGCCCTCATTGCCCCTCTTTCAGCTTCCTTTCCTCGCCCTTCTCGAACTCCCGCAGTTCGGCATCGAACCACTCCGGGATGGTCGTATAGCACCTCTTTTGCCCCTCGTGGATCAAGGAATACCGCTCGTACCAGTTGACCAGGTTGTGGAAGAGGGGGCGCTTTCCCGCCTCGCCCGTGGTCAGCCCGTCCCACCGCAGGCCAGCGTCCGTCTGGAACCCCATCTCCCTCAGCTCGGGCTCGATGCCGTTCTGGTAGGTGAAGGCCGACACGATGATGGCCAGCGAGTTCGGGTGGTCCTGGAGCCACTTGATGAGCTCCCTGGAGTTGGAGCCGAGCAGGTCGTTCCCCAGGCTCATCCCCCCGTAGTCGAACAGGACGAGGTCCGTCCCGGGCTTTATGCCCTGGCCGCCCTCTCTGGCGTATAATGCCCTGTAGTAGGTGATGGGGTTGAGGAAGACCTCCTTGCTGAACGTTTTCTTCAGCTCCCTGATCTCCTGTTCGGGCCCGCCGCCGCATTGCGTCCCCATCTCGTCCACTATGATGGCGCAGAGGAGCCTCCGCAGCCCCTTGGGGCGCTTCTGCGGCCTGGGCGTCTTGAGGCGATGCGCCGTTTTCATTCTGGGCTCCACAGCGGCAAGTAGTCCAGGATTCCCGCGACCTCGCCCTCATCTACTGGTTCCGTCGCCAGGGCCGTGAGTACGCACACATGCTCGCCCCCGTAGTCCGGCTGGTCGGTGTCGTAGAATAGGTAGACGGGGATTCCGACCTGATAGAGCAGCCCCTCCACGTGGAGGAGCTCCTTTATGTCCCTGGCCCCCAGGACTATCGTGGTGATGGGCATCGACACGGAGTCCCACCATTCGTCGTCGTGCAGCCTGCCGAGGCTTCCCAGCCGGTCTACCTGCTTCCTTGCCATTGCCAGCCGGGCCTTGCTGACGGCATGCGCCGCCTGGGCGGCGAGCCTCCCGGGCGGTTGGTCGACGTGCCAGCCCATGGGCGTCACGACGTGTTTGGCGACGATGCAATAAATGCGTTTGCCCTTCCAGGATTTCGGTCCCTTCCCGTTACGCCTTGGCATGTCCTTGCCCTTTCTTTGCGAGGTAGTACAACGCCACGGACGATATCTCCGAGCACAGCGCCAGGAGCCTGAATGCCACATCCCGCCTGAACGCTTTCGTCGCCGGGGGGAGCAGGCGGAGCTGGGGCTCCGATATGCCTTTGAGGCGCGTGACGATCTTCTTGAGCCTTCCGTCCACCACCTTCATGTAGCCGTCGTAGAAGGTCTCCACGTCCTTGAGCAGTGCCTTGAGCTCCTTCTTCGGCCAGTCCCGGAGAAGCGGGAAGAGGGCCTCCACGCTTCCGGTGCTGATGCATTTCTTGAGCCTTTCGCTTGGGATGCCGCTAGCCTTCTTTTTCTTCTTTTTTGCCATTGGAGAACTCCTTTACATGGTCGCCAAGGAACAAGTACTCCCTCAGCGCCCCGCATGTGCTGCATTCCTTCACCACGGAGGTCTTGGTCTTCGATTCCTCTACCAGCTTTTCCATCATGCCCGGGGACCCCCTGAAGTTCCAGGAGTCGAAGTCGATGGCGGGGGGCACGAGCTGCACGCTCCTGACCTTGTCGAAACTGTGACAGTGCAGATGGATCATTTTCCACTTCCTTTCTCCGTAGATTCCAGCGCCAGGGCCAGGGCTACCACGAGGTCCTGACGCCTTGCGTTCTTCCTCCGGTCCTGGATTACGTCGTACTCTTGGTTTTCGGCGTCGATTTCGCAGGGGCGGGCACTATGTCTTTTGCGTCGCCTCCCGAACGGCTCCATCTCTTTCCGCCTGAGCCCTCCGTAGCTTCCTTCCCGATACTGCCGGATGTGCGCCATCTCGTGCAGGGCGCAGTGCATGAACCATTCGGCCGTATCCAGCCAGTCCTCGCGGAGGATGAGGAAGTTCGGAAGGGACAGGACGGCGTATCCCGGCAGCTTGCCGAGCAGGTCGCCATTTCTCCCTTCCCGGTCCCCCGTGCCCTTCATGAACCCCCTGTAGGGGAATACCAAGTCGGCATAGGCCTCCGGGGAGGCATGCCGGGAGCGCGTCACCTTCACGCACACTTCCTCCCTCACGCCGATTGCCCTCGCCGCGAAGGAAAGGACGGCCCTGATGGGGCCGTCTTGGTGCCGGGTATGGTTGAATAGGCGTATCATTGCCATGGGGCTACTTCAGGCAGACGGAAGCCTCGAAGCAACCGCATCTCTCCCCCCGGTCCCTCAGCAATTCCGCGTGCCTGACCAGCTCCTTCCAGTCCAGGGCCAGGGGAATCTCCCGTATCCTGCCCTTGGCCTTCTCGGCGATCAGCACCATCCTGGCCAGAAAAAGGGCATCTTTGCCGCTCAATGGTTGGTCCATGCTGTCCTCCTAGAACAGGCTTAGCTGCGCCGCCGGTTCCTTTTCGCTCCTTGCCAATATCCTGCCCAGGATGCCTCGGAGTATCGCTCCCTGGCGCATCGTCAGGGCGGTCCAGCTTTCTGTCGGGCGTTCCCGGAACCTCGGCACGAGGATTCCGTTGCCCCATGCCAGCCGTGCCGCCCGGTCGTTCGGGTCCAGGCCAAAAATCCACGAGGCCCTCGGCCACAGCCGCATCAGCCTCATGATGGACCACCGGCTTATCGTCCTATTTCCGGCCTTGCTCATGCTTATGCCTTTGCGGCAAGGGCAGGATGCGTCACCCCCGCTCCGCCTTTGATCCGCCTTATTGCCCCGAGGTAGTTGTCGACGAATGCTTGGCTGGGCTGCTTGTCCTTCTCGGCCCGGTATACGTCCGAGGCCTTCACGCCCATCGCATCCGCCACCTGCACGACGCTCAGCTTTGCCGCCACGCGGAACGGGAGCATCGGGTTCCCGAAGAGCGGGGAGTCCTGCGGGGGGACCGGCTGTGCCTTGGCGAAGCGCTCGTACCAGAGCTGGAGCCTGCCGAGGGCGGCCTTGCCCAGCGCCTTGCGGGTCAGGCCCGCCACCTGCACGGGCGGATGCGCGCTCGACTTCTTGCGGCGCTTCGCCTTCTTGGCGGCACGCTCGGTCCGGGCGACCAGGCGCTTCACGGAGGGCAGCAGGAGCAGCTTGGCGATGAGCGCCCTGCGATCCCTGGTTATCGGTATGAGGGGGGTCTGGAAGTACTTGGCGTCCTGCTCGCGGTAGTCCTGGTTGGGGATTTCCTGGATGACCTCGTAGCGCCACGCCCGGACCTTTCCCTCCCTGCTGTCGGGGACCGACACGACGTCGGCGGGGTTCACCTTGATGACCATCAGGTGCCCCTCCTTGCTGTGGAACCCGCCGAGGTACGCACGGGAGCAGCAATGGTACCCCTGGGAGCAGGCTACGCTGGGGCTGCGGTCTACCTCCCTGCGGGGCATCGCCACTACCTGCCCGACGTGGTTGTCCACGGTGCCGGTGTAGCAGTCCGTGTAGTCCTGGTTCACGCGCTTGTAGGCGACGAAGCACCCGTCGTCCGTGATGGGAAGGTGGTGGAGGTGCATGAAGTCGTAGAGTTCCTGGATGGTCTTCTGGTCGGGGTTCTTGAACAGGTTGTCCATGAACCTGAGCATGTGGGCGACCGGCTTGCTATGCTCGATCAGCGCGACCATCTTCTGCGTCAGCGAGGAATCCACCCTCGATCCCTTGTAGAACACCTCGCCGCCCTTGACTTCCACGTTCCCGTGGGAGCGGTTGCTGATGGCCTGCGCCACCGTGACGAGGTTCGGGACCTTGTCCCATTGCTTCTTCCTGATCGCCTTGCCCATCGCCTTGAAGGTCGGATGGCTCTCCAGGAGCTGGTAGGGCTTCCCGTCGACGATCACGGAAATGTAATTGTCGTGCATGACATACGGTATGGCTTGACTCATGGCACTCTCCTTTTGGTCTCCCTTGTATTATACATTGCCGATGGGAGATTTTTCGGTTATTCTTCTTCCTTCGGCCTTTCTTCCCTGGCCGAATCGAAGTCCTTGACGGTCAGGCCCCCGTCCGCCAACTGGATCAGGAGGCTCTTCCCCCTTTTCAGCCCGGCATCGTATGCGGCCTCCAGGGCCTCCTGGACTTTCCGCCACAGTTCGTTCGCCGCGGCCTGCTGCTTCGGCGTCATCTGCAGGATGGCGGGGTAGATGCCGTGCGGATAGAAGACTCCGATATGCGGCATCTCGCGGACCTTGTCCCTCTGCTTGAAGCTGAGGTCCAGGTATCCCAGGGCAAGCTTCGGGAACGCCGCCTCCAGCATGGCGTAGTACGCCCCAGACGCTTCCAGGCAGCGCTCCCCTCCCGCAACGAATGCCGGGCGATATCCCTTTTCCGCAATCCTTACTAGGTTCTCCGGTGGCTTTCCCCTCATGCCCTCACCGCCGTTTCCTCCGTGATCTTTGGGTCCTCGCCGCTGCCTGCGGGCGGGAACTCCACGAGCGCAAGCGCCATGCAGTCTTTGCCGGAGGCCATGTCCACCCCGGCTACCTCGTATCCGGCGAACGTTTCCTTTGCCGCCAGCGCCGCCTTTTTCCTCCTTGCATAGTACTCCCGCTGCGCCTTGGCCTTGCGGGCCCGGTGCAGGTCTTCCTTGGCGGGCCCCTTCTGCTTTTGGGCATCCTGTTCGGTCATCCTTGCATACTCCACCAGGATTTTTATGTCATCGGCGGTGCAGGAGCCGTACCCCCTTTTCTCGAACGCTTTGAGCACGGGGTAGGCTCCCCCCACCTTCTTCCACAGCTCGTTGAAGTCTACGACATGGGCGGCCTTGTACCCCATCGTCTCAAGGATGGGGGCAAGGTGGGCGTTCGACGCCTTGGCTTCCTTCCTGGCGGCCGCAAGGGAAACGGCAAACTCCTGAAGCTGGCTTCCCGGCCCCAGGGGAAGGTGCTTTGCTATGTGGTCCAGGGCGCTCTCCCAGTCGCTCCTGAAGGGAACGACGTTCAGGCTGAGCGCGGCCTCCCTCGCGGGGGTCATGAGGCCCTTCAGGACGGTTTCCACGTGGCCCTTGAGTTCCATCCAATTGGGATCCTTCCTCAGCTTTGCGTTCTTCCTCAGTCCGTATACGGGGTTGCCGTCCTTCAGCCCGAACATCTTCGACTGGCGCAGGTGGGCGAGGAACGAGACGAATTCCTTGGCGTTCTCGATGTCGTCGATCCCCGTCTTGGCCTCCCGGTTCCTTCCTTCTATCGTGACGTAGAGCTTGATCCCGGGATTCGCCAGCTCGCTGGCGTCGGCGGCAGCCCATGCCCGCCTCCAGGTGGGACGGTGGGAGGGGTACCACGAGCCTTCCTTGAATGTCAGCAGTCCCCGCTCCAGGGGTGCGGGCCGGTATTTGGGGAAGAACCGGTCGTATTTTTCCTTGAGGGACGAGGCGAGGATGGTCGGGGGGCATCCGAGGGCGGAAAGCAGGCCTGCCGTCTCTTTTGTGACGTCCTTTCCCTCGGCCCCCTCGATCCCGGACACAAGGTACACGACCCTTTTCTCGCCGTTGTCCCCGGCCTTGTTCTGGACGAAGAAATGCACGTACCTTGTAGCCCTTCCGGGCTTCATGTCGTTTAGGACGAAGGCGACGTCGGGGCCCGCCTCGAACTCCAGGTCGTAGTCCTTCGCACTGCTCGCCCCGGCCTTGACCGATGCCCGGATGGCCCGTTGTTCCTCGGAGGTGGACTCGAACATCGCTTTCTTCTCCGCTTTCTTGCCCTTGCGCCACGTTCTCTCGAAATGCCAGACCTGGATGCTGGAGTAGTCCAGCTCGCTGACCACGGGGCGCGCCCCGTTGTCCAGGTTGAAGTTGGAGTAGGACCCGGCCAGCAGCCCCGTGTCGTACGCCTCGTTGACGATCTTGCCTATGGCCTCGTTCCGGAGGAGGTTCCACACCACCAACCGGCCCTCCCACGGGCTCCTGGCCTCGTCTATCTTCTTCTTCACCTGCTCGATGAGCCCGGAGTGGGCCTCGTCCAATGCCTTGAGGATCGCCGCTATCGTGCCCTCGTCGAGCTGGAGGGACTCGCGGCTTACGGCGGGGTTGACGTCGCCGATGGCGAGGAATATGTCGAGGGGGAGGCCGAATATCCTCTGCTGCGTCTGGTTCATCCGGCTTACGTCGATCTCTCCCACGGCGTATGCCACCCCGCCCATCACCGCCCGGACCTTGCTGCCCTGGGCCGTGACGGCGACCTCCCTCAGGCCCCACCGGGGCGTCTTGAGGGAATATGCGGGGCCAGTTATCCCCAGTTCCTTGTTGAGCTTCGGCAGGGGGTCGAAGAACTCGAAGACCACCCGGGACTTGTTCTCGAACTCCCAGACGTCCTTCTGCTCGGCGGGAAACGTCACTTCGAGGCCGTCCGGCTCCTGGGTGTCGGCCTCGAACTGCTTCTCCACCTTCGGGAACCCGTCGTCGATGAAGGCGGTGTAGGTGCGGGCCCTGCCCCCCTGGTAGCTGGTGACGGAGAACACGCCCCCCTTCCCGTTCCTCAGGAAGTAGGCGAACGGGGACTTGGAGCCGAGCCCGAACGCCCCGATGGCGTCGTTCCTCTTCGTCTTGTCCGATGCGAAGTAGGTGCAGTACAGGCTCATGACCTGCTCGTGGTCCATCCCCGGGCCGAAGTCCCTGATCCTGAACGAGGGGTCGAAGCTGGTCGGCAGGCTTACGACGAAGGGCATGTCCTTCTTTCCCGACACGACGTGGGCATCGTAGGCGTTGCAGCTAAGCTCGCGGATGACCGCCCTTATGGGGTCGCTGTACAGGCGGGAAGAAAGCGTTTCGAAGGCTATCCTGCTGTTCTGTATGCTGAACTGCTGCGGTGCGCCCATCTCCCCGCTGGTCTCGGTCTTGGTGGCCTTTGCCGTCCCGTATACCATTTGGTTTTGTCCTCCGCCTTAAGTATACACGGAGGCCGGGAATTTTCTCGGGGATTCTGCTGGCCGTTTTGTGGCCGTCAGCATCCTTGTGTGTTGCTTTTCTTTTTCGTCCAAAGTCCGGCAAGCTTGAGGGCCAGCCAAGCGATGCCTTCCCATTCTCCCGAGAATCCAAAAACTCCCCATGGAGTATGCACCCAGTGATCCGCCTTGGGCAATACGTCAATTTTTCCATCGCAATGCGGGCACCTGAGTCCGTACCCGTACTCTTCCGTCTCGAACTCTTCCTGGCAGTGTGGACACGTCCCTTTGTCTTTCATGGGTGACCTCCCCACCTGTATTATACATCGGAGGACACAAGGATGGGAGGGATTCTCGCAAACCCCTTGTCCGACATGCCGAGCATCGACCTCATGGCCTTGCCAAATGCCTAAGGGATCAGGCGCTGGCGGGCTCAATGCCTGGGAGAGGGTTTGGGGGATTGGGAATGGGAACGAACACGGGGCACTCGAAGACTGGCGTCGTCATGTCCTCCTCGACGCAGAGCTGGTACAGCCTCTGCGCCTTGGGGCAGTTCTCCGGCGTGCCAGGCTTGAAGCTCTTGCATTTCCAGCACAGGCAGTGCTCCCTGTGGGTGCCCTTCAGCTTCTCGTCCACGAAGACCTTCGTCCCGTGGTGCTCATACGTCGTTATGGCCATTGCGATGCCTCCTCACTTGTCGTCGGAATTCGGGCCGAAGCCCGGATCGTGTTTTTCCATGGGGGTCTGTGGCGCATTCCCCGTTTCTTGTACGTTCTGTAGTGCCGGGGCGGAATCCGCAGGTGGGCCCTCGGCCTCCTTGATGATGGCGTCTATCTTGTCGAGGCGCTCGAAGGTCCGTCCTCCCTCCGGCTGCCCGGAGGGGCCTTCCTCGGAGGGGACGGGCGTCCTCTTCTCCCCGCGGGCCTCTCTGAGGCGTCGGTTGGCGAGGAACGCATCCTCGTCTGGCACCAGGTCCCCCTCCATGGATGCGGAGACCGTCCCCGGGTCGTAGTATCCCAGCCTTTTCGCTTGGTTCATGTACTCCCAGAACTTCTCGTCGTCTACGACGAAGGCCGGGTCCGTGAACACGGGGGTAAGGATGGAGTAGAGCTGGCGCATGTCAAGCCGTACCCTCTCTACCTTGCTCTCCTGCCCCAGGCGCTCGGCGTTCGCCCATATGATGAAGAGCTCCTGCTTGAGCGGGTTGTGGAGTATCGCCTCCATGACGGCGGCATGGGGGTCGGCCTGGACCTCCACCTGCGGCTCGGTATAGGAGTTGATGGGCTGCTCTTCTCCCGTCTGGAGGGCGTTGCAGTATCTGAGGGCCCATTCGGATGCGCTGGACAACTGCTCTTTCTCCCTGGCCTCGAAGGGGATGCGGGTAAGGGCGGAGATGTAGGAAATGAGCTTCGTTATCAGGCCCGGCTTGTCGTCCGGCCAATCGGACTGGTAGACCATGCGGAGTAGGTTGTCCCGCTCCTCGTCCGTAAGCCGCGGGTCCCCCCCGCCCAGCGCCTTGAGCTGGGACTGGATGCCGAGGCTGCGGAGGATCTTGGCCGCCGTCGCCCGCATCGTCGCCCGGTAGGTCAGGGCCTTCTCCAAAATGTCGACCTCCAGGAAGACCAGCGGGGGCCGTTCCATGGGGTCGCGGGAATACTCGTTGTCGTGGACCACGTCCCCCGTGTCGAGCTCGACGTAGACGTCCACCAGGGGCGTCGGGGAGTAGTCGGCGATGAGCCCCACCAGGTCCGCCCGGAACAGGCCGAGCAGCCGCTTGGCCATGCCGTTGGGCTTTCCCGCCTGGTCGAAGTAGTTGGGGCATTCCTGCTTGATCAGCGCCCAGAGGGCCTCGTCCGGGGCGTCCTTGAGGTCCTCCGGCCCGCACTTGCAGCCGCCCTCCAGCCCCATCTCCACGGCCTCCAGGCATGTGCATGCGAGGCCGCCGGCCGGCGGTGCCTCCTTTTTCCTGGCGGCCAGCACCCCGGGATAGATTCGCTCGTGCCACAGGCGGACGGGGCAGTCCTCCCCGGGATGCGACAGGACCAGCCAGAAGTACCGTCCCTCGCCCAGGACCTCGCTGTATTCCTCCAGGTCCGCTATGGTCGAGACGAACATGCCGTCCGACGACATGTACTGCTTGCCCAGCTTGGCGTCCCCCCCGAACACGGCCTTCCTATTGACTATGAAGGCACCCTCGATCTTCAGGAAGCGCGGGTCGTGTATCATCTCCCATGTCTGGCCGAGGGTTTCCACGTATCCCTTGTCCCCGAACACGAGCTGGTCGATGAGCTGGCAGTACTCGAACTCCTCCCTCTCGACCTCGCCCTCGGCGAACCTGTACATGCGCTTGGCGTCGTCCGCTATCCCCAGGAGCTTCTGAATTGAGATGTCCATCTGGTTCTCCGTTTGCTAGGTTTTGCCCCTTGCTTCCTTGACTCCGAGGAGTATCGCTTCGTTGATCGTCATGGTGCTTCTCCTGTTCTACGGCGCATCGTTCCCCTCGCAGTCGATGCAGGGATAGGTCCGGCCCATTTCCTCCAGCAGGCGTTCCGTATTCTCCAGGCTTGTCTTCATGCCCCCCCGGAATTGCAGGAACCGGAGGATGTCCACGACCGGGAACTTGGAGGGGACGTCCGCGAAGATGGTGCTGATCCCGATTGCCGCCGCCCCCGTGATTCCCTCCCCCCAGTCGGTCGTCGTCTTGGGCTGCCCCGGCCATACGACCATGGGGGTGTGCCTGTCCGCCAGCCAGCCGATCATGGATCGCCTGCCCGTCAGCTCGACGAACGCGTCCAGCCGATCCGGGCGCACGTGCATCGGCACCGCCTTCCCGGTGTCGGACCTCCGCACATCCACCCGTCTTGTCTTGCCTCCCCCGAAGTACCTGACGATCTCCGGCCAGCCGAGGCCGTCCTTGCCGAACTCCAGGAGGCTCCCCCGGAACTCCCTGCTGTTGGCCTTTTCGGGTTGGTCGTCCACCAGGAAGTCCCCCTCGTCCCCGAGGAGCCCTTTGTCGTGGGTGATTATCAGGCGGCGCTTCAGCCCCGGGAGGTTGCGGAACACCCACTCCGCCTTGTCGGAATAGGCATGCGCCACGCCGGTGGGGGGCTTGGTGGCCAGCCACACCTCGTACCCCGCCCCGATCAGCTTCCCGATCCCCTCGATGGCACCCGGCATGGCCTCCATCTGGAGGTATGCGCCGTCCATCCCTTTGATCTCGTCGTCACCGAGGCCGAGCCGCTTTTTGTAGCCGTCGAAGTCCACGACCACGCCGTCCATGTCGAGGAAAATCCTGTTCACGGTATCTATTACTGTCGGGGGAAAAAAATGGCGGAAGCCGCGAAGAAGGTCGAGAGGTGGAGGAGGTCCGTCCTGGAGGCCGAGGGCTTGGGCGACTGGACCATCGTCTACGGGGAGCCCTACTGCTGGATGGGCAGCAAGAGAATCATGGTGTATCCGAGCACGGGGCACGTCGGATTCCTGCACGAGGTCGCGCACGCCCTCTACCCGTTCCCGGAAACGCTCGGCAAGGGGCAGCACTTCCATGGCAGCCAATGGGGGTCCGCCTTCGGCAGGCTGGTGGACAAGTACATGAAGCTCAAGAAGCCGGGGAAGGTGGGGGATGCCCCAGTCGAACTGCCCGGTGCATGACCTGCGGTGCGTCTCCGGCGGGCCCTCCGGGCACGGCTGCGGCTGGAGGTCCTACAGGTGCTCCCGCTGCGGCGGGTGCTACCAATGCGAGCACCAGGCCGTCTACGATCCCGCCAAGGACGTGACCTCCTGGAAATGCAGGGACGGGCAGGTGCGTCCCGTCATAGCGGAGCCTTGCGGGTGCAGCGAAAGGGCGAGGCCCCCCGTTCCCACGGAGTTCAGGCCACCGGCCAGGATCGCCGTCCCGAGCGTGGACTGGCCAATCTGATCCCGACGTCGATTCCCCACGATTCCAGGTTCAGGGCGGCCTCCTCGGCCAGGGCCCGGCGTCTCTTCCTTTTTTCCTTGAAATACTTGCCGAGGTGGCAGAGCCTGCAGCCGCAGTTCATGTTGAACTTGGACCACCGTCCCCACTGGAACGGCCTCCAGGGACGGTACCAAGCGGGGGGGACCCTGCCGACGTAGTAATGCCTGTTGTGTTCGTACGGCGGGGGGTCGAAATTTCTCCAGATGTGTTCGGCGACGAAGCGGCGGCGGGCGATCCATCCGAGGCGGACGGCGCGGCGCTCCGCCCTGGACGAGGGATGATTCATGGCTACCTTCCTTCCGCCGGTCTCTTCACCCGGCATGGGGCATGGTTGCCATGAAGCCGTCCTCCTTTTCCTCGAACCTGGAACCCCCGGTGGGAATCTGACCCACGACCTTCTCCTTAGGAGGGAGACGCTCTGTCACTGAGCTACGGGGGCGTAACCTGCCAACAAAGAAAAAGCAGGATGGCTGTTGCCGTCAAAATGATTGCGGCCTCGAACCAGGTAGGCCCTCTCCTGTTATTGTCCTCGTCGGAATCGACCCACACGGCTCCCTCCTACTTCTTTTTCTCCGGGGCCCGCTTGTCGGCGGGCTTTTTTTCTGCCTTCTTTTCGGAGGGCCTTGCGGCGGCCTTGGTCGCCTTCTGCGCCGCCCTCTGGAATGCCTTCTGCGCCGCCCTGCGGGGGTCTGCGGCCTCCTCGGCCTTCGCCAGCGGCACGAAGGTCCTGTCCCCCGTGGGCTTCCCGTCCTCGCCCTTTACGGCAGCCAGGTTCCCTACGAGCACCAGGGCGTTGAACCCGCCCCTCCAGGGCTGGCTCCGGTAGACCTTCCCGTCGTACTCGACCGTGCCTTCCGGGATGGGGACGACCTGCATGGATCCTCCTCGGAAAAATGGTAGGCCTGGGGAGGCTCGAACTCCCGACCTGCGGTTTAGGAAACCGCTGCTCCGTCCATCTGAGCTACAGGCCCGAAACTTGGCACCGGCGGCGGGATTCGAACCACGCGGCCCCTCGGTTAGAAACCGAGCGCTCTGAGTGCTGGGAGCCCCTGACGCCGCCGTTGCGTGCCCTTGCGGGTCGCATATAGCGCCCGGAGCTTTGCCCCACCTGGCTGAGCTACGCCGGTACAACCTGGGACCCCTGGCGGGATTCGAACCCGCGACCCTCCGGGTAGAGGCCGGACGCTCTGGTTTCGCTGAGCTACAGGGGCCTAACCCTTTGAAAAACGAGAAGGATGGATGGCTCACCCCTCCTTGAATAATCATTGAACGCGTCCCCGCGCAAGCACCATCGTTGCTCTCCAAGCCCAACCCTCTGCCGCCTCGTCAAGGTCGGGTAGCTGCCAGTCAGCCTATAGGGGAGCACGAAAAGAAAATGTTGCAGCCATCTTAGCATATGTCGCTATTCCTTGTCGATGACGGCGTTCCAATATAGCCATCCCTCCCACTCTTTCCATTCCGGCCGCATCCTGCGTATGTGCAGCTTGAAGTTGAAGCGGGGGTCCGTGGCCTTCGGGGCCACCGGCCTGGAGAGCAGCCTCATGCCCGCCTGCGCGGGCGTCCTGCCGCCCTTCTGCTTGTTGCAGCGCATGCAGGCGGTGACGAGGTTCTCCCAGTCCGACTTGCCCCCCTGGCACAGGGGCACCACGTGGTCGTTCGTGTACTCGTGCGTCCTGACGACCCTGCCGCAGTACTGGCACTCGGCGTTGTCCCTGACCAGCAGGTTCCGCCTCGTGCAGGGCACCGACAGCCTCTTCCGCCGCGTCCAGGCATTGCGGACGACGATGACCCGGGGCATGCCCATCTCGAAGGACTGGGAATGCAGGACCCTGCCGCCCTCGTCCTCCTTGACGATCTTGGCGCGGTCCTCGTACCACAGCTTCACGGCGTTCTGCCAGCTCATGAAGCCGACCGGCGTCCAATTCATGTCGAGAACGAGAACGTCGCTCATGGAATCCCCCCTTCTAAGGGGACGAAAAGCCGTTTATCGACCGCCCCCGCTGGCCACGCCCTTGAGACATCGCCACGCCAATTGCCAGCTTGCCGCGGCTTAGGCAGAGCGGGGGCGGCACCTACATAATACCTCGGGAGCCCCGGCACTTCCAGAAAATGTTGGAGGCCGCCGTTTCGGCGGGGGCTTTCCGGGGGCGGGGAGGCCAATCCTAAATCTCCGAGATGGGATGGAGGTACAGGGTCCCGCCGTGCTCGACCGCTAGGTGCCTGAACCCGTCGAATTCCACGACCTTGGCTTCGCCCTCGGGCAGGCTGTCCCATACCTCCCTGCCCACTATCATGACCTTCGGATCGAGGGGGAACCGCTGGACCTCGTCAAACGCCTCCGCCATGTCTTTCAGGTCCAACATTGTACCTCCTAATGATCGCCCTGGGCAGGCAGGAGGTCGAAGCAGGGTTCGGGAAGGCTCGCCTCCTCGATTGCCCCGGTGCAGGGGTTGAGCCATACGACCGTGATGATGCTCTCCGGTGTCAGGGTCCCCGTGTCCTTCGAGGTCACCTTTGTTACCGTCATGCCTATGTGCTCGCTCTTTAGTGTCACCAAGTCGCCGACTTTCATGTTTCCCTCCGTGGCCATTCGCCGCGCCTTGGGCGGGCGGGGGGTTCGAGTCCTCGCACGCATAATACTGCGAAATCTGGCAGGTGAGGAGGGACTCGAACCCCCGAAGGGCATGTAAGCCCGCTGGTTTTGGAGACCAGTGCCGTCGCCGCTGGGCCACTCACCTGCAAACGCTCTGGCGTCCTACCATTGGACGACGCCCCCCCTGCCCAGCTACCATTAGGGCTATGTCGGGCAGCCCCCGTCTTATCGGCCGATTCGGCAGGGACAAAGGAGGACGACGGGACTCGAACCCGCATCTCCAGGTTTGAGAATGCCGGTGTCCTAACCACTAGACGACAGGCCGCTGGGAGTTTTTCTGCCTGAAGAGAAGGACTGCTCCATGCGTTCTGCCCGGCGGGATTCGGACCCGCGTCTCCGGCCTATCCTTGCGGATGCCCCGCCAGCCCCTCCGTGGCCGCTGCCATCAATGCCCGGAGTTTTGAGGCTGGGGCATCCATTCAATCTTTGGTTCCGAAGCAGGGACTCGAACCCCGATTTGATGATTCAGAATCACCCGTCCTACCAATTAGACGACCTCGGAACACGAGAGAAAAGGTGGCTACCTTTTCTCTCGCAAAACGGATGTGCCGCCATTGGCCTCGGGAGTCGAACCCTTTCCCCGAAGGGACCGGTGGCCCCGGGAGTCGAACCCTACGTTCTAGCACATCCAAACTTGGTCAGGATGGAGGGATTCGAACCCCCGACCTCACGCGCCCGAGGCGTGCGCTCTGGACCAGGCTGAGCTACACCCTGACAAATCTGGTCGGGGAGCCGGGAATCGAACCCGGGTCATACGCTCCCAAAGCGTAAGCTCGACCTTCCAGCTACTCCCCGCAATCTGGTCCCGGCCGGGAGCGGTTGTCCTCCGCTGGACTTCCCGTGTCCGGGGCATTTATGGTCAGGGCGAAAGGATTTGAACCTTCGATCTCTAGCACCCCAAGCTAGCGCTTTACCAAGCTAAGCTACGCCCTGACATTCCCTGTAGCGAAACCCCCTTCCCGGGGGGGTTTCGTCGCACAAAATATCTGGTGGCGAAGGTGGGAATCGAACCCACGTAGAACGGGTTATGAGGCCGTGCTGGGACCGTCTCCAGTCTACTCCGCCAAAATGGTTGCGGGGGGCGGATTTGAACCGCCGACCTGAAGGTTATGAGCCTTCCGAGCTACCTGGCTGCTCCACCCCGCTGCAATCCCTCAATTGGTAGCAGAGACGGGAGTCGAACCCGCAATTTCCAGCTTATGGGGCTGGCGTGGTCTCCGTATCCGATCCACTCCCCTGCAATCCTGGTGCCCCCTCCCCGAGTCGAACGGGGTTCTCTCGCTCTTCAGGCGAACGCCATGCACCGCATCGGCTTAGGAGGCAAATCCTGGTGCGCCCGACAGGGGACGATCCTGCAACCTTCGGCTTAAGAGGCCGCTGCTCTGCCAGTTGAGCTACGAGCGCACGTCGAAACTTGGTGGAGTCGGCGGATTGGGGGCCCGCAGCCTTCCGCTTAAAAGGCGGCTACTCTTGACCCGTTTGAGTTACGACTCCGAACCTAGCTGGCGCAGCCCGGCTTCCACGGACATTCGCCCCGGAGCTTCGAGGACCGGGCGAGGCGTGCTCGCCTCCCTTTTCGCGCCAACATTGCCTTTCGATTTTTGGCTCCTGGGGAGGGAATCGAACCCCCAACGCTACGGTTAACAGCCGTATGCTCTACCGTTGAGCTACCCAGGAACGCTGAGCCTTCCTCCTCTTCCAATCCTTGGCTGGCACGGAGGGAGTCGGACCCCCATTCTCCGGGTAACGGCCGGGCATCCTACCGTTGGATGACATGCCAGCAATGCGTTCCGGCGGAACCAACCGGCCAGTCGCCTCCCCTGCCCCCAGGCAGGATCGATGGCGTGGCCATCCGCCAAGAACTGGTACCCCCGGTCGGATTTGAACCCACGACCTCTCCGTTCGTAGCGGAGCGCTCTGGTCCGGGCTGAGCTACGGGGGCACAACCCATTCAATTTTGGTGCTCCCAGCAGGACTTTGACCTGCGTCCCCTCGCTTCGAAGGCGAGCGCTCTTTCGCTGAGCTATGGGAGCGAATCATCCTCCTTCAATCCTGGAGGTCCCGCCCGGACTCGGACCGGGATTCTAGCCTTCGGAGGGCTATGCCCTCTCCATTTGGACGACGGGACCTCAATCTAAGGGCGGCGTCCACTGGTCACGATATCCGGGGCGGCCTGGGTTTCTCCGGGTCATGACTCCCGGGTACTTTTTAGGTCCCCGCCCAGCCTGGATCGACTTGCCAGCAACTTTCCGCCGCAATTCCTGGGATCAACCGAGTGCAGGTTAACCCGCGTCCCGCAAGGATGGGCGGCTCCTGCTGCCCGTGGGCACCGGCCCACGTCTGGAGCGCGGCTCACTTTAACCGCCCTGACCCTGTTGATCCCCCCACTGGGGTGACCGGTCGGAGTCGAACCGACTAGAAGCTGGTTCACAGCCAGCCCCCGCGCCGTTTGGGTTCGGCCACATCCTGCGCCCCGTCCTTCCCTCGGGGCGTCTTAATCCTGGAGCGGGGACTTCACGCCGTTCGGGAGGCCCGCAGTGCTTGGGTCGCCCCAGCCTATCCTGCTCACCGCCTCCCATCTATCCCGCCCAAAAGCAAAAGGCCCGCCGAAATCCTCCCGGCGGGCCTCAAATCTCTGTTCGCTTTGCGCTTCCTACGCGCTGCCTGCGAAAGGAGGCCCACCGTAGCCCGGGCGGAAATGGTTCCGCTTGGGCTGCCACTGCATCGGATTGGGTTTCCTGTTTCGCATTTCGCTCTCTTCGACGGTCGACCGGGTAACTCTTTCGTCCGGCATCTCCACCGTCTAAATACCAGTCTCATAGTCGAAGTTTTGATGCGGGCCGCTTTCACGGCCCTACCGGGCCGCCCACTCCTAGCTTCGACCCCGGCGACTCGCGGGAAACCATCGCCCGATGCGAACCCGTATGGACTGGTACTGGCCAGGATTCCTCCTGCCATCCATATAATACCTCCCGTAGGCGAAAAATTCAAGGAAATCTTTTTCGGCTAGACCAGCTTGTCGCTGAACTGGACGTCCTCGTCGTTGGCAAGCGTCGTCATGCCGCCTTCTCGCTGTCCGGGACGGGGCACCCCTCCGGGACTATCTCCTCCAGCGCCCGGAGGGCGATTGCCGCCGTCTTGACGATGCGGTCCAGGCAGTCCTCCCGCTCGGACCTGTACCAGTCGGACCGGAGCTTCGCTACCTGCTCCTCCAGCAGGAGGATGTGCGGGGGGATGGTGGAGTAGAGCTGCCTCCTGTATGCGTCCCTCGGCCATTCCCTATCCTGGGCCTCCCGCTCCCTGTCGATCAGCTTCAATGCTTCTTCCCTTTTCATTGCCTTTCCCCCCTTGTCCTTGGTTTCCACGTCTCCGTGGTCGTGCTCCTCGTACGGCCTGCCGCAGACTTCGCAGTTCAGGATGTCCCCGGCAAGCTCCGACCCGTAGGCCGCGATGGCATAGTCGGCGTGCGCCTTCCTTTGAAATCTATGGCCGCCCATTCCCGCCTTCCTCTACCGTCTCCGATTGTGCCTTCGCGACGCCTTCTGCATTTTATTCTTGGAGCGGTTCCTGGCCCTGCGGATTTCGGTCTCCTTGTTCAGGCGGTGCCTTTGCCGGTATTCCAGCGAGTCCTTTTCCGGGTCATGGTATCGCATTCTCCCCCTCCGTTCTCATCTTCATCGGCCAATGTTCCCTCAGCACTGCGAGTTTGGCGTCGTTGACGCAATACCGCAGAATCCTCATGTCCCGCATCCTCTGGAGGCTTATCGTCGGGCAACTGTACAGCGGGAGGTAGGGGACCGGCACGGTCGGCGCGGGCCAGGGCCCATTGTCGAAAGGCAGCGTGCCCGCCGCCATCACGGCGGCTGGAATTGCCAGGAACATCCCCAAAAACCCACGCCTATCCATGTCCCCTCCCCATCCTTCCGTACGCCCTCTCGATGACTGCCTCCATCCTTTTCCGGCCGACCACGTTCATGGAATGGACGTCCACGCCGTCCTTCGGCCAGATGCCGTTCTCCTCCATCCAGCACACCACGGCATAGCCTGAGTTGCCCTCCTGGAGCCCGAGGTCGTGGTCCAGGGAGGCATACGTGACTTCTCCCGTCCTGAGCAGGGCAATGGTCTCGGCGGCGGTCTTAGCCCATACGATGATGTGGTCGCTCTGCCAGCTATCCGGGGGCTTGCGTATGTCGTCGAGCCATAGTTCCAACGTTTGCCTCCCGGCTACATCCCCAGCCAATGGATGTGTTCGGGGCTCGTCATCCACCCGATGGTCTTGGCCAGGCTGTCCTCGAAGCTCATCGGGACTTCCCAGCCCATGTTCCACATGGCGTCCCCGCACAGCCCGTAGCGCAGGTCGTGGCCCGGGCGGGAGGAATGGAAGTCCACCATCTCGTAGCTCAGGTCCCTCCCGAGCACCGAGGCGATGTTCTTCGCCAGTTCGAGGTTGGATACTTCCTTCTCCCCCACTATGTTGTACTTCTGCCGGAACGACGCGTTCGCCAGGAGGAAGAGGACGGCCGAGGCGATGTTGCGGCAGTGTATCCAGAAGCGGCTGCCCGAGACTTTCCTGTCCGGGGACGCGTGGATGGGTATGGTCGTCCCCCTCAGCAGGGACTTCACGACCTTGGGGATGAACTTCTCCGGATGCTGCCTTTCCCCGAACGCATTCATGCAATGGGTCACGATCACCGGCACCTTGTAGGTGTTGGCCCACGCCAGGCAGAGCTCCTCCCCAGCCGCCTTCGTGGCGGCATAGGGATTGGTGGAATTGTACCTGTCCCACTCCTTGTACGCCGTGGTCCTGGGGGCCGGGCCGAAGACCTCGTCGGTCGAGAAGTAGAGGAACCGCCTGAGCCCGGGAAGGCGTCGGGCCAGCTCCAGCATCTCGAACGTCCCCATGACGTTGGACTCCACGAATATGCGGGGGGCCGCAATCGAGTTGTCCACGTGGGTCTCCGCGGCCATGTGGACCAAATAGTCGACGTGTCCTAGCTCCCTTTCCAGCCCCTCCCCCACCCTGGACCTCAAATCCACCGGGTATGTCCTGACCCTGCGGCTGTCGAACGCCTCGATGTCCCTGAGCCGGTCGAACCCCTCGGAGGCGTAGGTGAGCTTGTCCAGGACGACGACGTCCCAGTCCGTGGCCTTGAGGACGTGCTCCACGAAATGGTGGCCGATGAACCCCGCACCGCCCGTTATCAGGATTTTTGTGGGCATAAGTCACTCCCAGGAAACTACGAGGATGCTATCGTAAGTATGGTAAGGCGTCTCGGAGCCGCACTCGCCGCCGCTATTCATGTAGGCGGCGCTGGTGTCGTGCTCCACGCACCTGCCCTCGATGACTGCCTTGTAGCCGTCCTTGTGGAGCTTCCTCAGCACTAGCTTGACTTCCTTGGCGAACTCGAACCTCTTGAAGAAGTCCCCATAGACGGACTTGTCGCTTACCCAGTGCTCAGATACGAGGGTCCGAGAGATGGACTTCTTTCCATCCTTGACTGTATAGTCGATGGAAGCGTAAATGTGCCTGAGAAGGCTTGCATAGAAATCCTTGTGTTTTTTGGACTTCGCCTTCTTGTCCCGGAACCTGCGCTCCTCGGATTCCTTCTCCCTCTTGATGCGGGGGGCCTCCGCTGCCCGTTCGCTCGCTGCCCTGGCCGTTGCTGCTTTCATGGGTATCCTCCCGCTTCCTTTTCCTATGGCTCCACGTGATGCGGAGTCTCGCTTTCCTTCCAGCTTATCTCTTCCCACTCGCCGAAGACGTAGTCCATGATTGTGCGATCCGAGAGCTCGACGGACCTCATGCCGATTACCGGCCTGCCCTGCGATGCAATGGCGACGATTCTTTCGGTCTTGTAGGTCAGGCTATCGGGGTCGAGTGAGTATGCACACTCATCATGAGCGACGATGCGGTACAGGAACCTCTCCTGTGTCCTTCCAAGAGAGATTGCACTGCTGACGGGGTATGCTATCCAGAACTCGGTCCCTATCGGTCGTAGGTTGGTCTCTTTCATGTCCACCCCCTCAGTTTCCAATGCCAGAGCATGGCGTCCGCTACCAGCCTGCCTGCGGCCTCCCTGTCGCATTCCGGAGGGAGGGGCGAGCGCTTTTCCGCCTCCTTCAGCTTGTCCCTCAGGCTCTTGTACAGGTCCAGGATTTCCCGGAGGCTCATCCTTCCCTCCTTGATGTCCAGGAGGAGCTCCTTCTCGGGCCTCGGAAACGTCACGGTTCCCGTGCCCAGGAGCTCGATGCCTTCCATCATCCCCCTTATCATGTGCATGGCGGGCTTGCTCTTGTAGCCTTGCGTGGCGGGAACGACCGGGGAGATGTGGGTCCGCACCCAGTTCTTTTCCGTCATCCGATCAAACTGGTCGTTCCCCAGCCCCAGGAATGCCTTGGCATGCTTCGACGCCAGGAACACGCCCTTGTTCGGGAGGACGAAGAGGTCCCATGCCGTCAGGCTGTGCGCCTCCCTGTTCCTGCGCTTGCATTCGTTGTCCCCGACGAAGTCCGGGCATTCCGTCAGGCATTTCGGGTACTCGCATTGCTGCTCGTCGGTTGGGCAGGACCATATGCACTTGGGCTCCACGGACATGTCCCGGACCTCGTCCGGGACGAACAGAAACGACAGGGCGGCGGGGTTCCCCTTCAGGGCCAGGCCCGCCCACCGCCTGAGGCTGTAGGCCTTCACGTCGACGTCGTCCTTGGAGTTCTTCCTCTTGTCCGAGGACGTGCTGGCGCTGGCGTGGCCCCCCTTCTTCGGGTCCTCGCTGTCCAGGCGCAGCTCCTCGTGCGGGCGTCCTATGAACGCTCCCGCCACATCGAGGTCCCCCTCCCCCTCGTGCCTTGCCCCGTGCAAGCGGGAGCCCGAGGCGAATGCCAGGATGACGCTGTCGGGGTCGACCTTCCCGAACTGGACCATTGCCTGCTTGAGCTTGCCGTAGAGATGTTCGTTCATGGAAATACCTTGGCGTACCCTTCCTTGTAAAACAAACCGGGGTTCGACGCCCCCCAGTGCTCGTCGAGCCCCGATGATTCGTCCACCCATACAACCAATACCCAAGTGCCGTCCTCGTCCAGCACCCGGATTTCCCACGTCCCATGCGGCGTTGGCCCCGCTTCGTATCGCCCGTTTTTCTTCATGGCGAAGGTCATCCCGTCTTCGGGTCCTCCCCCACTTCCCGCTCCAGCTCATTGGCCAGGTTTCGCAGCGCCTCCGGCAGCGTGTCGCCGTACCCGCACACGCCTTCCATGGGGTTGGGGCCGATCATGGCCACGATTTGGTCCCCGTCCGCCTCGCAAAGCACGGCGCATGGGGCCGTCCTCGGGTAGGGCCGCCTTACGGCGCACCCGTCGCTTGCCGTCAACCTCATAGTTTCCTTGAAGGTCAACATTCCCCGGCCCATGTTATTTTCTCCTGAGCATGTCGCGGTTCTCCGGCAGGCCGAAGAACTCCACCAGCTTGATCAAGAATTCCTTGGAAACCTCTATCTCCCCGTCCGCATTGGCGAAGATGTACTCCGACTTGACCGCAAGGACGGTCCGGTCCTTCGGCCTCGGGTCCTGCTCGCAGGGGTAGAGCCTTTTCTTGTCCACCACTACGAACGACTCCCGCCGTTCCTCCAGCCCAAGGACGTCGTCCCTGGTGTCGAGTATCATGCCCATGTCAGCATGCCTCCTTGACCCCCCTTAGGATTCTCATGCCGTACTTTATGAGCTTCCGTTCCGCCCTGGCATGCGCCTCCCCGACTGGCCACCTATCGAACTCCCCTACGGCATGAAACGCATCGTCGCACCAGCGATAATCCGCCGAGCTCTCTGGGGTGCCGTCGATTCCTAGCAGCCCATCGGCCGTCCCGCACCTGGGGCAGAGCCCCCATGCCCTGAGGGCATTCCTTGCCGCCCCTATGGCATCGAGCTCAAGGTTCCGCCTCTCCTTGGCCCGGATGGCGGCATACTCGCAGTCGGCCTTCCATGCCCTGCGGGTCCAATGGAGCGACCATGATATCCCGAATGCCAAAACGAATCCCGCTGCCAGACCGACCAGGACGAGAATCTCCCTCATAGCTTCCACCACCTTCCCCCGCAGTCCTCGACCATGGTGGGGCATTCCTCCTTGATCGGCTGCGGGTGGGAATAGAGGGACTTGCCGCATTCCCCGCAGGGCATGTCCCCGCAGGCCCGCTCGAACGGCTTCCACCTCGGCCCCAGGCATTCCACCGTCACCCTGACCATGTACCCTTGCTTGAACTTTTCCGGGTCGAGCGGCGGGATGCGGATGCCCAGCTCGCCCTCGCAGGCGGACCTGACCATGCCCGTCCACGTCTCCCCCGGCCTGAGGGCCCGCGACGCGCCGACCTCGGCCTCGAACGACTGTCCGGACCTGCATTTGCTGCAGCCCGCGTTCTCGAAGCCGCAATTGCATTTCTGCGTGCCGTAGTTGCCGTCCATGAGCTCGGGCAAGGAGAAACAACAACAATGGTCCTCATGCCCGGTCGGGCCCTCCCAGTACGACATGTGGCCAGGAATCCCGCAGGGACCGGGCCCCGTCGTCCAGTCGTCCACCAGCTTCTTGAGCACGGCCCTTGCCCTGTCGGCATAGAAAACGTACCCCTTTCCCTGGGGCACGCCGGAAACGGCCACCAAGCTGATTTCCATGACCGCCGCCTCCAGCACGGGGTTGCCGCTCGCCGACATGCTTGCCTTTGGCTCCCTGCCCTTGGTCATCCTCGCCGCTCCTTCTTCTTTATGATCCTGACGTGGCTCCTATGGACCAGCATCCAGTTTTTCCCCAGCTTCTTGAGGGGCACGCCGTCCACCTCCGCCCGGCATTCCTTTTCCTTGCAGAACAGCTCCAGCACCTGGCGCAGCGCCCTGCCCGCTTCGAGGGAAATCTTCCGCAGGGCCTCCCGCCCGAAGGACGTATCCTTGCCGTATGTCGCCGCGGGATTGGCTCTCTGGAGCGTATAAGCGTAGATTTCCGCCGTGTCCCCTCCCCATTGGTTGTTGCCGTACAGGGCGTCGGAAAGCTGGAGCGCCAGCACGAACAACTGGGCCTGGCTTATCGTGTGCATGTCATCCTCCGTACAGCTTCTTGGTCAGCCAGATGGACAGGAGGGAGCCGAACGCCCCCCCGAGGGTGTAGGCCCCCACCACCACCCAGTCCCTCGACCTCTTGTCCTCTATCATCAGCTTGGTCACGACGATGCCCTGGAACGCTATCAGGAGGTCGGTGCTCGCCGTGTAGAGGTAATACCCCTTGGCAATCGCCCGGAAGTTGGCGGCCAGGAGGAAGTACGAGACGAGCTGGGAGAAGAAGAAGAACGCTGCCTTCCCGGCCTTGCTCTCGGGCACCGGCGACCACGGGGGCTTCTCGGGCTTCTCGGAGGTTTCTTTTTCGGGCATTGCCTAACGTCCTTCTACGTCCGTGCCTCGTGCTTCGCCCCACGTCGTGTCGGGAAAGAAGGACATGCCCTTCGTCACCAGCCTGCTCTTGAGCCGTATCATGGCCTTGACGGTCTCGTATGATTCCTCCACGATAAACTGCACGGGTTCGGTGTTTCTGACGGCTCCGCCCAGCTTTACGATGGTGTGGTCCTCCTTTTGCAGGATGTAGGCTATATGGGAAGCGCCGATCAGCACGGGATCTCTTCCTTGTATTTGGTGCAATTCCAGGAACATCGTCCCCTCCTTTTGCTACCTTGGCCTGTGGACCTTTTCCAGGAGCTTCACGAAGGCGCTGAGGCCCTCCTGGGTGTCGATGTGGTACACCCCGATGGCGAACCCCTGGCCCCAGAACTCGGCTCCGCGACAGGCACAGTCCCCCGCCACCCTGACTTCTTTTCCCCACTCCTCGTCAAACGGGATGGCATGCTCGGGGGGAATTCCGGGTCCGGTAGCGATCCAGTACCCCCAGGCACGCCGGAGCTGCCAGCGGTGCGGCAGGCCGACGACGGAGGCCGGGACCTCGAAGTACCGTCCCTTGCCGCTGTACCGCAAGGCATCATTCTGGAATATGCTTTCCTTCTCCAGGCCAGCGGCGGCAAGCTCCGCACATACGGCGTCGTCCGTTTCCTTGAATACCTTCTCGTTCCTCAGGGGTTCGCCTTCGTGGTCATAGAGGCACTTGGTTACGGCCAGGTTGGGGAATCGGTGGTGCTTGTCTTTTTCCAGCTCCGACATAAGGGACTGCAGGGGTGCCATGTCATCCTCCGTTCCGGCCTACCAGGACTGCGGATTCTTTTCCAGCTTTTTGTCACGGTGCCAGCATTTCGCCGCGCACTGGTATCTTTCGTGGGCGGTCGCCGATGTTTTCTTTCCGGCGCAGCAGGCCTTGTCGCACTGCGACTCGGGTTTGCCGCACATGCAATACCGGCACGGGGGTTCGTCCTTGCACCCTTTCTTCCCTGCCGCCCCCATGAGCACGGGGACCATCAGGATGGCGGCCAGCCACGCCCTTCTCATACTGGCATGTCCTCCGTCATGACCTGTTTGTAGGTACGGAGCAAGTCCTTCAGTAGTTCGGCATTGCCCAGTTTTTTGAAGTGATATGCCAAGGCACCTATGCACCGCCTTGCCTCCGCCAGCAGTTCCTTGGCCTCGTCGAGCTCGGTGGGCACCCGCTTGGCATGCGTTAGCTCCTCCAGTGGCGTGTTGGAATGCTCGACCAGGAAGGCCTCCGCCGACTGGCTAACCCGGTCGAACAGCCTGTCTGGCGAGCATCTGGGTGGTGCCGTTTCCGGGAACCTTGCGTAGTGGAGGCAGTGCCGGAGCTCGTTGACCGTGTGCAGCGCCTTCTTTAGTGCTTCGGCGTTGTGCATTTCATGCTGGGCTCCGGAATCTAGGGTGGCAATGACGAACTGCTGCGCTTCGTTGAGCTTTTCCCAGACATCGTGCCCCTGCACCATGTAGGGCACCAGCGCAAGGGCCACTTGCTGTTTGCCGCTGAGGGTCAGCCTGACGATTGTACAATCGCCTTGGCGGTCGGTACGGACCGCCTTGACGTCCGCCCAATGCGGCTTTGGCACGAGGAGTCTGGACAACTGCCTAGCCGCCTTGGCAGGCACCTTCTCGACGTGCCAGCGCTCGTATTCGTAGGCCCTGCGCAGGGAGAGTAGCCTGATGGCTGCCTTGCCATTCTTCTGCTTAGCCTGTTCGTAGAGGGCCCTCTGCTTGGGCGTCAGGTCGCCGTAGACTTCCCATGCGATGCGCAGGTATTCGAAGAGCCTGAGGAAGGCAGCTTCCTTCTCTTTCTGCGTTGAGAATGGGAACTGTATGTCGTCTTGCTTCCTGTTGCCGTAGATCAGGACTTGTTGTTTCATACATCACCTTGTTTATCTAGCATACCGGAGTTGTATAGTTGTGCCGTGTCCGCCTCTTCGTCCGCCTTGCATGCAGAGCACCCACACTACCTTTCGGCCTCTTCGGTTAGCCGGAGGTGCTCTGCCATCCGACGTTGGCGTGAGCACTCACACTGCCTTTCGGCCTCTTCGGTTAGCTCTTCCCCTTCCGGGTCGCTATTATCCTCCTCGGACAACCCGGGAAAGTCGTAGGCGTTGATGGCCCTTGCAAACGACCTGGGGTCGGTGAGCAGGAAGGACAGGGCGGCAGCCAAGCGCCGCAGGCTTACGATCTTGCGCAGAAGGAACAGGACGACGACGACGATGACGGCCTCGATGGCCTCGTTCAGCAGGAATCCAATGAACACCCAGAACAGTATGCCGTGGTTGTGCAGCATTGTCATTCTCCTTGGGGGCCTTTTGCCCTCAACCATACTATACATCGGCCAGAGAAGGATTCGACGGGATTCTTTGCCTCAGCCGACCGGCTTGTAGTCCTCGCAGAAGTCCGCATCGCCGCAAACCCATGTCGTTCCGTCCTCTTCGGTCACTATCCAGCTCCCGTACTTCACTTCGCCATATCCGCATGGGTAATGGACGTGTGCCGCACATGCAAAGGACACCTTTACCAAACAGTTGGGTTCCAGGCACATTCCCCTTACGGGCTGGTCAAGGAACTGGACCGCCATGACGTCCGACAACCTCAGCCTGTACTTGGCAGGGACCAGGGGGTTTGCCTTCTTGGGAAAGAACAGCCTGAGGAATTCCCTGACCATGTTCCTCAGGGCCATAACGGCGACGATGGCGGCACATGCCCATAGCGCATATTTGAATACGAAATTCAAAACCAGCCCTTTCATGGCTTATCCTCCCTTTCTCACGGCACCTCGGTAGGCTTTTGCCCCTCGTTCCAGGAATAGGCTCGAAATTTTCTCCCCATGGTGCCTCCAGCCTATACTATACCGGAATTCTACGAAAAAAGCGGAAAAATCTTGAATGGGGATAAGGGGGTCCGCCGTCATTTCCTCGTGAACTCGGCGTACCATGCCGGGGGCCATTCGAGATAGCACTCCCATGCCCACCCTCTCCCGTAGCATTCGAGGTCCAGGAGCGCCTGAACATGGCGACTCCAGTCCCTGGCCGTGGGAATCTGCAGCCTTTTCCCGCCATCGCGGGACCAGCTATAGGTGTTGTTCCAGGAGCATTCGAGGCGATGGGGCATCAGCAGGTCCGGGTCGGAGAGCATCCGCCTGGCGGCGGCGTTCTGCGCCCTCCTCACCCCGCGAGCGGCCCGCGTCTTATCGTTTTTGGCAGACGCAGTCCCGCAGCACGATGCGTAGGGCTTGCGGTACGAGTTGGACATAAGGAGTTCCTCCTTATGTCATGGTGTGCCTCCCTTCCTGCATGTTGGCGGGGTGCAGGGAATTTCGCCCAATTTTCTCGCAGTTTCGGTGACGGTCGACTCAATCCAACCCTACGCTGCTCATGCGCCTTTCACGCAGAACCCCGAATCCTCCGTCTCCTGTTTTTCCTGAGCAACGGGCTTTTGGCCGCCCACCTTACCCCCATTTCCTCAAGCTCCTCAAGGTCCTGCTCGTCGGGCTCCCTGCTGTGGAAGATCGGTGCTTCCTTCTCCGCCTCCCCGGCCACCTCGACGTCGGACAGCCAGCGCCAGAGCTCGTCCGTGTCGTCCCCATGAAGGGCTTCCTGCCCGTCCTCCCGGGCCTCGAACCAGGAGCCGTCCTTGCCCTCGTGCACCCGCATTTCTAGGCGGGGAAAATCGTTGTGCGTCCATATGTCGTCTTCCCAGTCGTGCCTTCCCGTCCTTTCGTTGTCGATGTGCCATCCCTTGCGCAGGAGGGCATCCCCCCACTGCTCCTCGGCAAAGGATGCCGACTTTTTCTTGGAGCCCATGATGCCCATGGACTTGAGGCTCTGCCTGTCGCTTTCGTCGAACTGGTACCTCGGCTTGATGGGCAGCCTTCCCTTGTCTTCCGCCCCCGATTGGTAGATGTAGCCATCGTCCCCGACGTACAAATCTGCTTCCCCGAATGCCTGCGCCGCCTCCGTCAGGGCCTCGCCCGTGGACGGATAGTCCCCGTCCCAGAATCCGGCCCCATGGTGGTTCCTGGTGAGCCAGAAGTCGTGCCCCTGCCGGGCATAGTCCTGGCCATCCTCCGTCCTTGCCTTCCATAGGAGGTCCTCGTTCTCCCTGCAGAACTTGGCGCAGTCCTCCCTCATGGCGGCGAGGGTGGCGGGGGACAGGTCGGACCTGCCGTAGTTCTTGTCCAGGGGCTCCTGGTCGCCTTCGTACAGCCCCCCCGTGCTCGACCAGAGGGCGGTGTCGATGTAGGAACGGAGGAAGATTTCCAGCATAGGGGCCTCTGTATAAGAGGCGGCTAGAACGGAATGTCCTTTTGCGCTTCCTCGGGGACGGCGATGACGCCCTTGAACTTCAGCCTTTCGACCTCGACGGGCGAGAGCGGGCAGGGGGGTTCGTCGCCCGGCTTCCATGGGGAGCGATGGTTGGGGAGCTTGTTGAGCTCCTTCGGCCGGAAGCCCAGGTACACCCATATGGATATCTGGATTGCGTTCAGAAGGTTCCAGGCCGCCTGCGGCAGGTGGGGCTCGGAGCGGTCCCCGGCGATGTAGGCCGTGATGTGGTTCAGGGCGCTCTGGAGGAAGTCCAGGATGTCCCCGCCGTTCTCCCAGTTCCGGTCGTTGCCGTCCCCCGTCTTGCTGCGCCCCTTGTTCCCCGTCTCGTAGATCGTGGAGACGAGCCAGACGGCATCCCACGGCATCCAGTGGAGGCCCCCCTTGCCTTCCCGGGTGTCCCGCTGCATGCCTGTGCTGTAGTGGTGGTCCGCCTCCGAGACCTTCTTGAAGCCCGTTTCCTTCTCTCGTTCCTTCAATGCGTCCATGACGGGCAAATACTAAACCTTAGGCGGTTTTCAGAGGGGGAGCATCAAGGGTCGTGTGGGGGTCGTCATGACGACGTCGACGAGGGCCTTTTCCAGGCTCCTTGCACGGACGCACATCACGAGCGCCAGGGCCGCCAGGGTGCGCTCGGCGGGCCACCCGAAGTGCTTTGCTATGGACAGGAGGCTCTGCTCCGTCCCGGAGACCAACGGGGAGTCCTGGAACTCCCAGAAGATGTCCCTCAGGATGCCGTCCGCATCTTTCTCCCCGGCCAGCTCCACGGCCCGTTCTACCGTCACCTTTTCAGACATTTTCGTCCTCCTGCCAATGGCGCGGAATGGAGTTCCTCAGGAAATCCCTGTGCTTCGTGAACTCGGGCGTGCAGGGGTCCGCCACCCATCCGTCCTCGGCCTTCCATACCGCCGCCCCCCGCCTGAACCGCACCGGCTGCGCCTTCCATTCGAGGCCCGCCTCGCCTACGAGCGCGAGCCTGTCTGCGGATTTTTTCCCGAAAAGCTGCTTGGGGCTGGCATGGGCGCTGGCCAGCATCGTTATGGAGTTCCTGATGGCGTCCTTCTGCCGGTCGATGAAGTAGTTCTCCACTTCGACGTAGTCCGGGATGACGAAGGCCCGGGAGTCGAACGTGGCGTCGGGCTTTTTGCCCGCCATGGGGTGGGCCTTGACGCCCTCGGGGTTGATGCCGAGGACGAAGTCCTGGCGGAACCACCCCACGTGCCGGTTGAACGCCATGGTGGCGATGCTGGCCGTGATGCTCTCGATCTTGTCCTGGCAGTTGTCGAACCACGCCTGGGTCTCCACGGAGTCGAAGTCCGTCAGGAGCAGGCTCACCTCGTCCGACTGGACGTACCCGAGCTTGCATCCCGAGACCTCCTTGCATAGCGCCAGGGCGGCGGCGTCCATGCATGCCATGAAGTCCGGGTCGTAGGGCTTCCGGAGGCCCCTGGTCCAGGTGTGGAACGCCCTTCCGTCCACGCGGACGATGACGTGCGTCCGCCGCGGGAAGTAGCGCCTGCACCGCAGCTCGTAGCTGTCCTTCATCCTGGCCGTCAGGGCGTTCTTTTCCCTTTTCATGCCTGCCTTACCCTCCGAGCGAAACGTGCATGCAGCCGTGATCGTCCGGCTTTGTCTCCACCCACCTCCACCCGGCAAACTTTGCCCGTGCCACCGGGGTGCTCCAGCATTCCCTGCATATAAAGATGTCATTCTGGTAGGGCCCCCAGATGCTTACGGGGCTGTATGCGATTCCGTTGGCCTCGTGCCCGCCCCGGTCCGTCGGGTATGCGGCCCTTTTCTTCGCGGGGTTCCATTCGCACCTTGGCTTCCTTCCCTTGGGCTCCCACGTCACGATCCCGCCCGACTGGACGTTGAATGTCGTGCCTTTGAAGGTTGCTTCCTGCTGCCAGAAGACGTGCGTGGCATACGGCCCTGCGTGCCCGGCCTTTCGCAGGCATGTGTGGTGCATGGGAGTGGAGGGATAGGAGCACTCGATTTCCGACAGGCATTTCGGGCTGCCGTCGTCGGCGAATTCCAGCGTGAAGTCCATCTACCTTCCTCCCTTCATGGAGATGGACCAGACGGCGTACAGCAGGTAGGCGAGGTACGGGGCCACGAGGCCTATGGACACCTTCGTTTCTCTGCTCAGTTTCATTGCTTTACCCCTGTTGCGGCTTTTTGCGTGCCCTTCTGGCCAAGTAATGCATTTCCACCATGTCCAGCAGCTCCACCTGCAGCGCCCGTATCAGGCTCATCGTCTGGATGTCCTTCCTTTGGACGTCCGGCAGGTCCACCAGCGGCGTCTGTTCCCAGTTGGCACGGGCGCGGTCCAAATCCCTCCTAAGGCTGTCGCGCCATGCCTGCAGGACCTCGGCGCAGTCGAGCAGCCTTTCTATCGACACGGGCTTCCGTTTTGTTCCCATGGATACACTATACCGGATTTTTGGGGATTTGTCGGAAAAATTAGATTACGTAGGAGAGAGTGAGGGCATCCCTGTCGAGGATGCGGAAGTCCTGGAGCTCGGACTTCTCCGGCACTATTCCGTCCTTGCGCAGAGTCTCGAAGGTTGGAAGGAAGCATTCCAGCATGGGGTATACCTTCATGTGGGGGAGGAGGACGCATACCTCCTCGACGAACGGCGGCTCGGCCCCCTGCTGCGCCAGGATCATGCTCCTTAGGTGCGCTGGCTCTTGGGTGAGGTACTGGAGCCTCACCTTGACGTGCCCCGGAAGGGAGGGGGCGATTCCCGCCTTTGCGGCCCGGGGCTTGATGACCCGCCTATTGCTTCCGGTCAAGGAATTCCTCCATTAGCTGCCCGAGGCTGCTTATCCTGGGCGTCGGCTCGCCTCCAACGGGTGCTTCGGGCGGCATTTCTTCCCCTTCGACGGGGATTGCGGGCTCGGTCCTTCTTTCCTTCTTCCTGATCGACATGGATTGGTTCGTCCTTCTCTCCAGCAGGAAGTCCCTGAGCCATATGTCGTCGCTGGCCAGGGCCATGCGGGAGAGGCTGCCCATCGTCACCCTGGTCCTCTTCGCGCTTTCGTTGTAGAAGGTCCCGGTCTTTACCCCCTCCCCCTCCCCAGACAGATAGGCGAACTCCATGCGATGCATGTCTATCCCCGATCCGGTAAGGGCATAGATTGTGTCGGCCGACAGGGGGATGGCGATGGCGACCTCGGGGAGGGAGATGTCATCTTCCTCCAGGGTGGTCTGCCCGTCCTCGTCCATGTACTCGTCCAGATTGTCCATCAGGTACGCCTTGGCCTCGTATATCACGCCCTGCTCGGAGGTCATCCCGTAGAGGTGCAGGCGCAGCTCGCTTACCTTCTCGGCATCCAGGCGCTCGATCAGCTCCAGCCCCCGCATCAGGGAGGCAAGGCCCTTCTCGTCTATCGTGAAGTATCTCATCTTTCCCTCATTAAGGAGGCGAAAAGACGAATTACAGGTAGCGCCCGCGCCGACCGAACACCTGGTCGAACAAGCCCCCTGGGCCGAAGGTGTTGAAGAACAGGCTCTTCGTCCTTGCCGTGGCAGGAAGGTCCGTCCCTTCCTTCAGGGAGACGATGACCCTGGTGACGGGCTCAGACGTCTTGAATTCGGCCTTCTTGCCGGAGGCCAGCCTTTCCATGAGCTTGTCGTCTATCTCTATGATCGTCGCCTTCGTGGCCTTCTCGTCCCCCGGCTTTGGGGCGTCGTTCGGCTTCGTTTCGTACTCTATCTCCACCACTTCTACGTGGCATTCCCCGCAGTAATGCCTCGTCTTCTCGAACGACTTCCCCCACCGTTCCAGCTTGTCGGGTGCCGCCACGGGGGCGACGAGGCGCTTTATGCCCGCCTGTATCATCGTCACGGCGCACCTCTCGCACGACAGGAAGGGGTAGGTGTAGAGGCTGTATCCGCTCAGCGGCTCCCGGCTGAAGAGCAGGGCGTTGATTTCGCAATGGATGACCCTGCTGTATTTCTCCTCCCTGTCCCCGAGGAAGGCGGGATCGTCGGGCATGGACATGGGAAAGCCGTTGAACCCCACCGACACCACCGTCCTGTCGGGCCTCGTTATGACGGCCCCGGTCCGGGTGGAGGGGTCCTTGGACCACGAGGACACGAGCTTCGCCATGTCCAGAAAATGCAAATCCCATTTTAGATCAATCATAGGCTGCTCCTGCTCAGATTGGCCACTACTGCCATTGTTTCGCCCGTTCTCAGGTCCGTCCAGGAATGCGGGATTACCCGCATCTTCTTGGCCAGCCATATGCCGGTACGGCTGCCCGGCTTGGGCCTGATCCCGTAGGCTTGCACTCGGAAGAAAACGTACTTTCCCTTCGTCAGTCGGTCGAAGGCCCTGGCGTCGTCGAGGCTCCTAACGAAGTGGAAGCCCGACCTGTATCGCTGCCCCACGCCGTCCCTCACAATCCCGGCCTTGGCGACCATCCACGTACCCACGGGCACATGCCTGCTCCCGCCGAGCCCGTGGTAAAGAAAGCCCAAGTTCCTACAGTCCCATCGGCCTTCCTCGTCCGGGCCCCGGAAGGCCTTCCAGCCGATGATTGTCTCGTTCATCTTCTTTCTCTCACGTAGCACCTTGGGTCAGCATGGGGCTCGGATTCCTTCACCCCGCACGTCGGGCATAGTTTCTCTTGTTCTTTGGATTCTTTCGGCGGATGCCGAAGACTGGGACCACAATACATGCAGTCGCCATCGCCATTGGTGTCCGTCCCGTTCTTCCCCGTCGCCTCCCCTTCCCGCTCCTTGGTGCATTCCCGGCATGTCCATCCGTTTCCCGGGGGGTCCCCGGGACCCCGGCTGTAGAAACACAAAACCATGGGAACGTGGTGCACCAAGCATTCCGGGGTGGTTTGGTTGATAGTGACGAAGGGGTTCTCGTTTTCAAACGTCAGGAAATCCAGGTGCCTCTTGTCCGGCCAGGCGACATTGGCGTGCGGGCACACCCTTATTTGCTGCTCGAAGGTGAAGGTCTTCGTCGCCGTCCTGGACGGTCGCCACTTCAACCACCATAGGGGGAAATATTTATCCCTGAACATGTCCCACCAAGTCAACGGGAGTTCAACGGTCTTCGTCACGAGCTCGTGCTCGTACTTGTCCCTCAGGATCCATCCCGTGAGCTCCAGGACCATGCCGCGAATGATGTAGTCGTAGCGTTGCAGGAGTTGCAGGGTGTTTTTAAGCTGGGGCATTCCGGCCAGCTCCTGGGCCTCCCTGTCCGAGACGACCCTGCGGTTTGACAGGGTCACCGGGGCGAACTCGTAATTCCTGGGCAGGAACTTGGCCTGGGCGTAGGAAAAGCCTTTCTTGTCCATCAGTATACCTCCCGCACGATAAACCATTCCGCCCGCTCTCCTCGGACGTGGGATATGGCCATCTGGATGAGCCAGGCGGAATTGGGGACGGTGCCATCCGTCATCGACATGACTCTGGCTACGTCCACGATCTCTATCTTTTCGTCCGTCATGGTCCTGGCAAGGCGATAATGGGGGTCTATCGTCCAGAAGAACCATACGACTGCCAACGGGAACTCCAGCCGGGCGAGGCGACGCCATATCGCGATGTCCAGTCCTGCCTCCTCGCGGCATTCCCTTGCCATGCCATGGAGGGAATCCTCCCCGTCTTGCAGCCTTCCGCCCACGCCGTTGAGGAGGCCTTTCTGCCATTCCGGCCGATTCTTGCGGATGAGCACGACGTCGGAGAGGTCGGGGCTAAGCACGTAGCCCACGCAGTATCGCTTGCGACCATCCGGGGCCAAGTCCCATTCTTCCATGCCCTACAATACCGCATGGGCGGGGATTCCGCGCCTTACCACATGACGGGCGATCCGTGGACGAAATGTCTCCCGGGATGAACGGGGCACGGCAGGACGATCCCCCCTGGGGGTATGACCATCAGCAGGGGCTTGTTGAGGATGCACTGGGACTCGACCTATGGGTCGCGAAAGGGGACCGGGACGGGGCGGGGCCGGGGGCATCGCCGGGGGAACATCGGGACGGGCCTCCTCGATGGGATGACCGTGATGACTGGCTGGATGAACGGGGTAACCATGGCATTCTCCTTAATTGGACTGGGCGATCACGAGCGGGTCGGTCCCGAGGACGGACGTCCCGCACCCGCACGGGGGCGCTTGGCCTCGTCCGAACCCGCACAGGGGGCAGACGTAGTCGTGCTCGGGGCAGGTACCCACCGTGCGCACCGGCGCTGGGGGAGGGAATACCGGCCATTCCGGATGGCCGCACATCGGAAAGTCCTTCATGTCGTTCCTCCTCGGACAAGCCCCCGGCCCCCGTCTCCGGGGGCCGGGGCGGCTGTACTACTAGATAAGTTCGAGGCCGGTCCCGCATTCCTTGCAGAACTTGACCCCGCTCTTGTTCGTGGTGCCGCACGTGGGGCACTTCGTCTTGGTCTTGACGGTGATGGGCCGCCTGACTTCCTTGCCCCTTACCGCCCCGACCAGCCTGAGGACGATGACATGGGACTTCGCCTCGGTGTCGAACCATTCCCCGTCCACGAACTTCTGCTCGCTGAGGCTGCCCGGCACGGTGATGCCGGGGTCCTCCGCCTGCCTGAGGAGTCCCTCAGCATGGCTGGTGGAGCAGAAGTTTGCCGCGACGGCCCCCTTGGAATGGAGGGAACCGCTGGTGTGGGTGAAGGCATGGTTGGCGGAGGCATCGCTCACGTTGTCGCTGTTACAGGCATTTCCTTGGACGCTGTTGTCCCACGCCTCTCCCTGTCCTCCGCTGGTGGTGTAGTAGGTCGTATATGGGTAATGGGGCAAATAGGGGTACGGGTAGGGATAAGGATAATAGGGATAGTAGTAATCCCAGTCGTGGTGATGGTGGTAGTGGTGCTCGACGACCTTCGGGGGCTCGTACACCTTCTCGAACTTGTACTCCACCCTGACGAGGCCATCCTCGGCCTTTATGCCTCGGTGCTCCTCGACCTTGGCACTCCTCTTGATGAACTTGAACCGGTTGCCCCGGTCCATGTTCCCGTTGCGGATGAACCTCTCCAAGTCCAGCGACTGGTTGGGGTTGACGATCAGCCAAGTGTCGTCGGTGGCGTCCTCGCCGTCGATGGACACCTTGGCCAGGGCCCTCACGGTCCCCAGGTTCTTCAGGAATATGCTGTACTCGGACCCGAACGGCACCGACACCACCCCCCGGTCCTCGCGGAGCACGTTCCCGTCCACCTTGATCGCTGTTACGAACGAATGGGAATGCATTTAAGTCACCTCTAAGCCCGCCGACTGAGGGCTTGTATGCTTAAAGTCGGCTGGATGGCCAGCCTGGCGGCTGACTGGGGGATTGCTTTTCGCCCCCAACCATAATACTGATAGTCGTGGGACTTGATCTTAGAACACGATTTGATGGGTGTCGGCAAAGCGTTTTGCCGAATTCCTGAACTCCTGCAGGATGCTCTCCGCCCAGGGGGCCCTCCCCACAATCCTTGCCTCTATGACGGGGATGCAGCCGTAGGGGGTGGCTGAGAGAAACTCCGCCTCGTCCCGGTAGCACCACTCCAGCTTCTTGCCATGGATTGGCCGCTGAGCCTCGAAGATGACCTCGTCAAAGAAGTCCGGGTCCCTGACGTCGCCGACCTCGTAGTCCCAACGAGGCTTTACCTTCTTGCGCTCCCGGAGCCAGCCGGTGACATTGAAGGTCCTGTCTTTGTACTCCACCTTGTCGCCGATGTCCGGTACCCCCACGTCGATGCCCCAGTCCTCCGCCATTCAATGCTCCTTCCCAACGGTTTCCGTTCCTGACTCCCCCATGTCGTAGATGGTGGCCAGGTCCCATCCCCGTCCTCTGGTGACCGAGTTCTCAAAGAACGAGTAGACCCTCACGACGGACACGTCCCCTTCTATTTGGTCGAACTCCTCGTACACGTGAGTCTCCTCGCCCGGCTCCAGGGTCTTCCCCCTCTGCTCGCTGTAGGCGAGCACCCTTCCCTCGGGGAGGATTTCGTACACCTTGATTTTGACCTCGCCAAGGCTGAGGGGGATGCTCCCCACGTTGGACATCCTCACGTCCACGACGAGGAGCTGCCGGTCGGGGGACAGCCTGCGGCTGGTGACGCGGTGCTCCACCTTGAGGTGGGGGCGGTTCTGCCCCTGCCTGTGGAACCACCATCCCGCCGTCAGGATGGCGGCGATGGTCAGGGCGACCTGGAGCAGGTCCAGCCATCCCTTCGCCCTTTCTCGGAACGGTAGCTGGCTCATTTGTCCTCCTCCGTGGGAGCGGGCTTCTTGGCGGGCGCATTGGCGTCCTTGAGGCGCTGCTTGGCGTCCTTGAGGTGCTGCTTGGCGTGCTGGAGGTGCAGCTTGGCGTTGTCGACGTGCCGTTGGAACGCCACGGATGCCTTCTCATGCGTCTTTGCGGGTACCGTTGGCTTCGTCTCTGCGGACGAGGCGGTGGAAGTGGCGGTGGAGGCGGCCACCGCCTTGACCTTGTCCTGCGGGAACGTTTGCTCGGCCTGCTGCTGGGCCATGGTGCCCACGGCGAGCAGGAGTATGACGGGTAAGAACGCCGCTTTGGTGATGTTCATGCTATTCCTCCCTCAGGGCGGGCACTATCTGCCCCAGGTGCCACACGACGTAGCTGTCGCCCTTGCCCTCCTTCTTGTTCCTGTACACGATGGCATCGTATCCCTTGGCGTCCAGCCATTCCCGGATGAGCCTGTATCCCGCCGTGTAGTCGATGCCCCCCGGGGCCCGGCTTATGGCCAGCATGCGGGAGAGCTGCCCCCGGTCGACGACCCCGTGCCCCAGGAGCCAGTAGGCGACCTCCTCGGGGTCCCATTCGTTCATGTCCGGCATGCGCAGGGGCTTCCCAATCTTCAGGTATGCCGGGCGTATGTTGGCCCCCTCCCCCGGCGAACCCTCGTCGCGGATGATGCCCGGGGACCGCCTGGCGGCGGTCTCCGCCTGCCCCACGGTGCCGAAGTGGACGCCGATCCCCTCGAAGTCCTCATCGGCGACGTCCTCGGGCAGGCTGAAGTCCTCGAATTCCTGCGAGGTGCCGTGGTAGACCGGCCCGACCATCCCCGGACGCCTGGGGAGCCTCGCCCTGACGAGGAACTCCGCCGCGAGCTTCAGCATCGGGCCTCCTTCCCCGGGATTTCCTTCCGCGTCATAGGATGTCGGCCTCGGTGACTTCCATGGGTGCGTTGTACCACACCGACTCGTATATCCTCAGGCAGTCCTGCCAAGTGCGCCTGGATAGCATCCACTGGTGATACAGACGTTCCTCGTCCCGCCCGAGGACGTTGGTGAGCGGCTCGGCGATGGAGTTCTCGTCCGCCGCAAGCGACCCCTTGTCGAACCTCGACAGCGGGACGCGGACGACGAGCGGCTCCGCTGGGGGTTCCTCGATGTAGTCCAGGTCCACCAGCTCGTCGTCGTTCCTGGATGCCTCCCTGTCCTCGGAGTAGTATTCGGCGACGCGCTCCGTGCCCCACCAGCTAGGCCCCCTGATGCCCTCCCTCAGGATTCCGGACAGGCGGTCCTGCGTGGTGCCGTGGTATAGGTAGGTCGATCCGAGTTCCTGCCAGCCCAGCCTGCCGTCCATCAGGCACGTCCCTTCAAGACTTCCTTGAGGTCCGCCAGCATCTCGTCGAGGCCGTGGTAGAACGGAATCTCGTAGCGTCTGGCCACGATTTGGAGGTTGCCCTGCCTGTGGAACCCGTCCTCGATGCACAGGACGGCGTCCTTCTTCGGGGCGAACAGGCCGATTTCCAGCATGGTGACGGGGCCCTTGCTGTCCTTGAGAAGCACGTAGACGCACAGATCGGCATCCTCCTGGGCCTTGAGCTCCCATTCCACCTGCCGCCTGAACTCGGGGTTGTCGGCGGACTGCTCCTATGAAGAATCCCAGTCCTCGCGGCGGGGGTTGAGGACGACGACGTCCACGTCCGCCAGCGCATCGACCACCCGAGACTGCCAGTCCTCGGCGGTCCCCTGGTCTATGGCACCGCCCAGGAACACCTTGTAGCCCTCGGGGCCGTACTTGTTCGGGGCCAGTACTTCCTTGGCCATGTTTACCCCCGTTCCTTGAGGCGGAACCTGATCCAGAGGGCGAGCAGGGCGACCTGCACCGCCGTGGTGATCCCCGTGATGAGGAGGCTGAGGGACAGCCGCCCCAGCACCAGGAATATGATGCCGAACTCCACCGTCTTGCTGAGCATCTGCCATTCCACGGACAGCCGGATGGCCCTCTTCACGTTTTCGCCCTCTGTTTAGGTATGGAAAGCAGGGATTCTAGGGAAGGGAGTTGGAGGAGGACGTGGGAATCGAACCCCCAGGTTTTGCCCTGCCCCGGCTTTCGAGGCCGGTTGCCGGCCGTTCGGCGGCGTCCTCCGTGAACTTGTAGGCGTAAGTCTTGCCACCGCATTCCAGTGTCACTTTGTGGCCCGTTGCGATGGAGGTCGAAATCTCGTTAATGAACTGCTCGTAAGATATTTCCATCTTGTGTTCACGATCTGAGCCGTGTTCATGGAGCCGTGAACACGGCAAAATGGCGGAGAGGGTGGGATTCGAACCCACGAGCCCTTGCGGGCTACACGCTTTCCAGGCGTGCGCCTTAGGCCGCTCGGCCACCTCTCCGTAAATTGGGATTGCTCTCTAAACCAATCTGGTTTAATGAGCAAATCCGCTTTAGCAATGGCGGAGAGCAGACGAATCGAACGCCCCGGTGCTACCCGGCCCTGGTGTTCAAAGCCAGTTGCCGACCATTCGGCGGTGCCCTCCTAAGCTTTGGCGGAGGGGGCGGGATTCGAACCCGCGAGGGTGTTACCCCTACTCGATTAGCAGTCGAGTGCCATAGACCGCTCGACCACCCCTCCGAAAATTGGTGCCGGGCGAGGGACTCGAACCCTCAAGGCTTTCGCCAGGGCGTTTTAGGTGCCCCGCGTTTGCCGTTTCCGCCAGCCCGGCAAATCCTGGTGCCCCCGAGAGGACTTGAACCTCCATGGCCTTTCGGCCACACGGGTTTGGGCCGTGCTCGTCTGCCGATTCCGACACGAGGGCAAACTTGGTGCGGCTGAGAGGAATTGAACCTCCACGGTGTTTCCACCACCAGGTTCTGAGCCTGGCCTGTCTGCCTATTTCAGCACAGCCGCAAACCTTGGTGCGCAGAGGGGGAGTCGAACCCCCAAGCCCCTGGTTCTAAGCCAGGGAGGTCTGCCGGTTCCCTTCACCTGCGCAAATCCTATGTTCGACGACCAGCTACTCAAGCGCCTTGGCGTGATCTCGCCTGCCACAGCTTTCGCCGGTCACTGGGGGGTCTGCCAGCTTCCGTTTCATAGAATTAGCCGAACGATCCTGGTGCGGTCGGGGGGAGTCGGACCCCCATGGCTGTTAACCGCAAGGCCCTCGACCTTGTGCGTCTGCCAATTCCGCCACGACCGCAAATCTGGTGCCAGGGGCAGGATTCGAACCTGCGGAGCCCGCAAGGGGCGGCAGATTTACAGTCTGCTGGCATTAGCCGCTCGCCCACCCTGACACAAAACAAAAAGGCCGCCAAACTCTCTGGCGGCCTGGGTCTTAAACTCGAATTGCGCTCCCTCTAGGAGTCGCCTTCTTCGAGCGACACAGGCACGCTACTAAGCAAGGACGGATAGCTTAGCGACGATGACGGGTTGCTCGACAGGTTCTTCATTTCCAAACCTCATGCCCCGTGGCCGGAACGTCGTCCGGAATTCAATGGTGCCTAGAGCCAACTGCCCGCACGGGACGCTTTCCTAAGGCGTAGGGGCTGCTGACCAGCCCCTACGCCAAACTGCTTCGAATGCCAAACTTCGTTCGTCCATATAATACCTTCCGTAGTCAAAAATTTCAAGGAAATCTTTTCAGGCCGCCCCGTCTTCCCAGTCCAGGGCGTCATAGCGCCCGACCAAGACCCGCCAGGCGAGCCGGAAGCTGCGGATCAGCCTCAGGCCGTAGAACGGCAGCGGCCTCGACGGCTGCCACCTTCCGGGCGCGCACTGCTTGGCTGTCCGCCAGGCGGCCAGTTCCGACGCCGTGTACACCGATGGGTTCCTCATTTGTTTTCCTCCGTTGTGCTATCCCGTTACCACGTGGTAGTACTGCCTCCATCCTTGGGATGTTACGCTATATTCTCCTTTGTTCTTGGCGCTGCGCAGGAGTAGTCCATCCCCGACCATTTTCTCCGCCGTCTCCGCTTGGTCCCCGATGATTTTGCAACGAGGGTCCTTCTTCAAAGCGAATATGACCATCCATTCATTGGTGCTGAGGTGATCGCTCATCTGCCCGACCTCCTCAACCTTCCGCTTTCCTTTCGGGCTGCCTCATGGCCTTCGATGCCTGCCTGGCGGCCTCTCGCCTGTCCTGCCGGGCGAACATCTTGCGCTCGTGCTTCCGGTAGTTGACCTTGGATTTCGAAAGCTTCTTCATGGATTCCCGTCCTCTTTGTCATCGTCTGGCCATATTACGTCGAACTCGGGCTCCCCTGGCCCGTACAGCCATTCCAGGAACCGGAACTTGAGCGTCCCGCTCTTTGCCACGAACTCGCCGTTGCCGAAGATCATGGAGGGATAGAACAGGAGCATCCTCAGGACTTCCTTGAACACCCCGTCCGGGGCGACCGGCCTTCCCAGCATCTCGTGGATGATCCATCCCGCAAGAATCAGGAACAAGCACGAGCCCGCTATGACCAGGAAGCTCATTGGAACTCTATCCCCAGGACCACGAACGTCGTGTTTCCGCAGTCAAGGTGCAATTGCTGGACGACCTTGTCCTTCGAGTCCTCCTTGTATTCGAGAGGCAGCGTCACCGGCACGCACTTGTATGTGGCTTTGGGGAGTATGTCCTTGGCGGACGTCGGTGCCACCCGGAGCTTGACCGGCATCATGGGCTCGATGAGCATCACCCCATTCGGGGTCCTCTCGCCCTTCCAGCTAAACATGCGCATGTCGTCCTTGGTGTTTGCTGGCATCGGGAAAAGGGCGAGGAACAGGACGATGGCAACATACCAGAAAATCGGCCTTTTCATGTCAGGCCTCCTTGTCGGGCCCCGTGCAACCGGCGTGGCTGGTGGGCTCGTGCAGCAATTGGTCGATGGGCGAGATCTTGTCGGGCCCCGTGCAACCGGCGTGGCTGGTGGGCTTGGGGATCTCGAATTCGATCACCATGTCGTACTCCGGGTCGGCATCCGACTGTGCGGAGGGGTTCGCGCCTACAGTCTTGTTGAAACGGCGTATGACGTCCTCTTCTTCCTGCTTATCCTGGGAGAGCCAGTCATCCAGCAAGTCCTGTCCTTGGTCGACGTCCGGGGCGATGACCAGCAGGCACTTCGTCGGATTCTCGGGGGCCTTCAGCAAGCTCACGCGATTCTCCAGGCGGCATAACCTCACCATGAGCCAAGCGACGAGCCCCGACAATACCAGGATGAATATGGCGTAGGGATAGAACGCAAAGCTATGCATTTCTCGCTCCTTCCGAAAGCTCAAGCATATTATACACCCCTTTCAGGGCCTCGAACGCTTTTTTCAGGTTCTCTCCCCTCTCGTCCGCCACCGCCAGCACCGAGCTCATCCTCGGGAGGATGATGCAGGTCTCCACGGTCGGGTCGTGGGCGGCGAAGATTTCCCGTGCGACCTTCCTTGAGAACAGGACTTGGTTGAGGATTTCCCCTCCCGACTTGGAACGGAACACGTAGGGGATGCCCGCGGCCACGAACGCCATGCCCTTCTCGGGGTTCGTCGTCTCGGAGTAATCCATGAGCTGCATCGTCATGGTGGGACTGGTGCCGGGCGTCCAATGCACGTAGAACGCCCTCAGGCCCGGGAGGACCTTTAGGTACCTGTCCGACCCGATCCCGAGGTTGCTCAGGTTGTTGCTGTCGGCCAGGGCGGGCGTACTGCCCTTGGGGCTGACCCTGAAGGATATCTGCGGGGTGAAGGCGGCGATGATCCTCAGCGACCGCAGGGTGCTGAGGACCAGGTTGTACCTGTCCTCCTCCTCGGTGGACGCTTCCTTGACCATCTTGGCCTTGGGTTCGAACGGCTTGAGCTTGGAGGCCTCCGGCCAGTCCTTCCTGAGCTTCTCGATGTCGGCCTCGGCGTCCCTTGCCTGGTAGGCCATGCCAGCGCAGGACTGGAGGTTCAGCATCACCTGCGTGAAGAGGCTGTAGTCCAGGAGGGGGCAGAGCTTCCTGAGGACGACGTTCCTGTCGTGCCCGGTCGGCTCCCCCTTGACCTCCGGGCCCGCCTCCAGCCACGCATCACGAAAAAGAAGGTAGATTAAGCCTCCCCAATGATTTGTCCTGTCAAAAGGTAATTGGGAAAAGTATTTTAAGAACCACTCTTTGAGTGACTCTTCCGACTCAAAAACGGAATTTGTCCGTTTGGCGAAGGCAATGGTCACCCTGTCGTACATCTCATCCAATTCCATCAGTCCTCCCGCCTTGCGTCGCTGCGATCCTCCATCGCGAAGGCGCAGCCATGCAGCATCATGACTTCGCCCATGCTATCCGCCTTCTATGTTGACCTGCCTGATGGCGAACCCGGCCTTGACCGCCTCGGCCTCCTCGTCCTCCAGGCGGAAGGCCTTGACGGGCTTCACCCACCACCTTTCGATGGGACGCCAATGGTAGCCCAGCGCCTTGGCCTTGTCCCTGTCGTCGTAGGAGACGAGCGCCCTGACCGTGATGGTGGGGGACCTGGCGGACTCCAGGACCTGCTCCAGCAGCCAGCGATCCAGTATCTCCAGCATTACCATCGCGTCGGACAGAGCCCCATGGGCCCGGTAGTGGAGGATGCCGTGCTCGGCGGCCAGGTACTTTAGCTTGACCGACCATTCCTTGGGGTAGGGTATGTCGACCATGGTGTCGATCCACACCTTGCCCTGATCCCCGGGCTCGGCGCGGCCCATGCGCTCGCCCCAGTTCTCGTAGAAGGGCCTGTCGAAGGCGGTGCCGTTGTGGGCGCAGAGCACGTCGGCCTGCTGGTAGAACCCGACGACCCGCCCGAGGGCATCCTTGGCGGGAAGCCCGTACAGGTTGCATCGCTCCTGCGTGATGCCGTTGACCGCCGCAGCGCCTTCTTCCCATACCGCCTCGGGGTCGTATACGAGGAATCCCTCCGACCTGACGGGTCGGCGCAGCTCGGTGTCCCACAGCACCAGCCCCGCCTCGACGACGGAGTGCACCTTGGGATCCCGGCCCGACGTCTCGAAGTCAAGCCCGCCGACTACCATCGTCGCTCCTCTCGTCCAGCTTCGTTCCTATCTCCTCGGCCAGGGTGGCGAATGCCTTCATCAAATCGTCCCCCCCTCCCTCCAGGCAATGCTGGGCGCTGTAGGAGATGGCGTCGAGGCATTCCTGGTAGCAGTCGAGGAGGGCGTTCCGCCCGTTGTTCGTCCTGAGCCGCTGGCCATATTTCTTTTCCCCGAAGTCTATCCGCTTCTCGTGGTCCCTGGCGGTCCATGGCATCCCCCATTGGGCGAGCTTCGCCACGACGAACTTCCCCACGTCCTGCTGGTCCTTGCCCTCCTCCGGAGGCGTGGGCATCCCCTGCATCTGTGCGGCGTCGATCATCTTGTCTCTTCCTTCGTCCTGAACCTTCCGTCGTGCTCCGTGCCTCCGTGGCGCATGGCCGCCACCGCCGCCTTGCTGGACGCATAGGACCCCCGCATGTTGCGGAAGTAGCTATGGTAGCTTCCGGCGAAGCCGCAGGGACACTTCACGGAGGACCACAGGTTGTGGTGGACGATCCTTATGAGCGGGTTGTTCACCAGCCTTCTCGTCCTTATGGTTCCTCGTTTCCCAATACTGCTATTCCACCCGGTCCGTCCCCTTCAGGGACTCCTTGTACGCCAGCCAGGCGGGAATCTTCCTTCTCATCCTCTGGATGACCTGCTCCGCCGACACGGGATGCATGCACCATTCCGGGACGTCCACGCCCACGTCGAAGGACAGGAGGTGCGGCTCCTCCGGGAGGTTGTTGTGCGAGTGCCCGTAGAGCTGCCAGCTTCCCTTGTGCGAGCTCTGCCACGTCCTCATGGCGTAGTGGCACAGCACGACCGTCTGCTTCTCGCCCAGCCACGGCGGGCCTATCCTGATGCTCTCTAGCTGCCTGAACCAGACGAACGCCCCTTCCTTGGCAAGCTTCCTTGCCACCTGGTCGTGGTTCCCCTCGATGAAGTAGAAGTTTCCGACGAGTCGCCTCCGTATCTCCCTGGCCCGGTCCACCTCGATCTTCAGGAACATGTCCCCGAGGGAGTATACCAGGTCCCCCCTCCTGACCACCGCGTTGTGCCGGGCGATGATCGCCTCGTCCATGTCCTCGACGGTGGCGAACTTCCTGATCTGCTTCTTGATGAGGTGGTCGTGCCCGAAATGCTGGTCGGCGGTGAAGAACAGGTTGGGGCATCCCTTCATTATTTCCATTGTTCGTCTTCCGCCCATTCGACGACCGTCTTCCCGTCGTGCCCGTGGATGGCGATGGCGTCCTCCATGGTCCGGTGTATATCGAAGCTTGGCCTCCCGCCCGTCCACCGGACGACGACGCCACCATCCGAGAACTCGCAGCCCTCGGCGACGTAGCCGGTCCCGCTGACCCCGCTTGGGTCCTCTTTCCTAAACAAGTAGAAGGTCCTCATCGCAGCATGTTCTTCACGATTTTCTCTATCTCCGTGTAGGCTTCCTCGAACGTCTTTACGAGCACGTCCGAATGCGCCAGGAGCCATGGGCTGGGCTCGGGGTCGTCGCATACCACCACGACCCATTTGTCATTTTTGTAGGCATGGATGATCTCCATGGCGGTGCCCCAGCTCGGGCGGGGGCAGTATGCCAGGATGATGTCCGACCTGAGTATGTCGAACTTGTCGCGCTTGACCAGCCATTTGGCGGCATCCCGAAGGTCCATGTCGGGACGGTATTGGAGCCTCGTGGGGATGACGGTGATGACCGTGGAGCCTATGCGGTGGTAACGCGCCCTCACCTTTTTCCTCCATCCGTAGGCCTCTTCGTCCGTAAGCCCTGCTATCCCCCCGGAGAGGTATATCGTTGTCATGTGCCTCCTATCCTTGTTCTTCTCCCGTTTGCCGAGGATCGACTTCGTTTCCCACGCCCGAGTCGGTCAATATGGGCCTCCTTTTGGCATACCTTTTCCCGACCTTCGGGATGCGGGTGCCCGCCGCGCGACGCTCCGACCTCCGGCTGAGGACCTTCCATCTCGTCCTGCCGATGGCCCCGTTGTGTCCCTCGCCCCCGCAACTATGGGCCCCTCGCCGCTCCTTGCGACGTCGGTTCCGGTCGTTCGGGGTCTGCCGGTGGTCGACTTGGTTGCTCATGATTCTTAGGGTTCCTTCGCCACTCCTAGTTCTTGGCCTCCCACCTGCCGTTGTCCCCGATTTGATATTTTGGATCGTTCCATACCCAGTCGAAGATGCGGCATTCCCTCCCGCCCCTAACGACCCCGTCCACCCTTCCGTGCCTGTAGAACATCAGGGTCATTCCCTTGAAAGGAGAAACGTCCATGAAGGGCCCGCAACAGTCGGGATCCAGGCTTGCGACGAGCTTGATCCATTCCCGTTCATCATTTGCGGCCAACAAGCGAAGACGGCTTTCGAGGTCCTTGCTCAGGTGGGTCGACCCGCTTCCCCAGTACCCCCCATGGATGGAGTCGGCATCCTCGGCGGCCTTGGCGACGGCATCGTATGCTTCCTTAGCCTCGGGCAATGCTTTCGCCTTCAGCCATTCGAGCAGCTTGATGCAATACCAGTTGACCGCACTCGCCCTTCGTTCGTCCCGTGCCAGGTCCGTCAATGCGTCGCTCATGGTTGCCTCGCTTGTAGGATATACTAGCGGCTCATGTTTTTTACAGATTACTTCGTATGTTTCTATCCACCCGCCTTCTGCTCTGTTTACCTTCTTTATGCAATTCGGGCATAGACTGAGTTCTGTCATGCTGGATTGCGTAAGGCATTTCATGAGTTCTCTTTTCGCATTACAGCCCGCAGAGCTCCTTTGCCAGCCCCAGCAGCTTCGGGTCGTCGGGGCAGAGCATCCTCAGCGCCTCCGCAGGATCCGAGGTCTCCACTCCCTCCACGGCCTCGTCCATCCTGGCAAAGAAGTCCTTGACCTCCTGGGACTTCCCCACCGTCCTGACCCCCTTGTCGGCCGCCGCGAAGGCCTCCTCCAGCGGCTTGAGGGGGACCGGCATCTCCTTGCACAGCGTCCCGGACGTTGAAAACGACAGTATGGCCAAGGATACCGGCCTGTCCACTTGGTCGGTATCGAGGGCCGCCCTGGCCAAGGAGCCAAGGTGGATATGCGTCGTGTTCCCGACCTTCACCGTTTCCTTGCGGCTGTGGTCATGGCCCCAGAGCATGAAGTCGAACCCCGCCTCCGCTACTTGGTCGTACCCGATGGTCTTCTCGGCCCACGACATCCCGCCTCCGCCCGGCTCCCCGTAGGCATGGACTATCGCCACCCTGTTGGTGGCGTCGGGATGGGGCTTGGACGCCAGGATTCTTGCCAGCGTCCCCTCCGCATGGTCGTAGGGAAAGGACTCGACCGTCACCCGTATGATGGTGTCGTCGGAGCTTACGAACATCACCGGCTCGTCCGACAGGTCGAAGTACGCCCCTGCGGCAATCAGCACGCCGAGCGGCTGCCCGGGCAGGGAGTCCATGCGCTCCCCATACCCGAGGTCGTGGTTCCCGACCGTCCCGTATACCATCCCCGTGGGGAAGGTGCGCAGGACGTGCAGGACCCTGATGAGCATGCCGAGGGAGTTCGCCGGGTGCCTCGGGTTCTTGATGTGGAAGGCGTCCCCCCCGCATAATGCCACGCCGCATACCTTGTCCGCTATCCTCCTTACGAACCCCAGCTTCCCGAGGATGGCGGCCTCGTAGTCGTCGCCGCGGCGGCCCGGGGGGACGGCGCTCAAGTGCCAGTCCGTCGACCATACCAGGTTCACCCGGTCATGTCCCAGTTTCACGGTTTTCATATATGGTCACTGACAAAACCCATCGGATGGTTAATACCGCTTGATTTGATTCAAACGGATACGCAGCCTTCTTGGGGTTGCCTAGCCGTCCAGCTCTCTCCAGGAGCAATCCCTGGGGGTGTATTCCGGATCGCCGTAGTTATGCGTGCTCTCGAATACCGGAACGGGCGCATCCTCGGGGGATGTCTTCTTTATGACCAAGACGATGACGCCAGCAGCAAGAAGGTCCTTGATGGGAATTGGATGGCCCCATGTTTCGTTGTCTTGCGGATGCGTCATTTGGAGTTTCTCGTCATAGGGGGTCAGGTCGAAATGCCGAAGTTTCTCGAAGTTCATGACATAGACTATCCTTTGCTTGAGAAAAACGTAAAACAGCCCATGGCACTCCGTGAGGTTATGGAGCCAGCCGCGCCGTTTGTTCCTCCTGTCGCTCCACGTTTCGATGAATAGATTCCCGAACTTGTCGGAACACTCGGTCTTAATTTCGATGTTGTATGTCCCCCGTTTGGTGGTAAGTCTCACATCCCCGCATCGCAACTGGAATTGACTTTCAAAATCTTGGGCTGGGTCGAAATCAACCAATTCAATCTGCGCGTTCTTGTCCTGACCAAGGTACTCCATGACCAGCCTCACCCCAAGCTTGCCCGTATTGTCAGTGTCGTCGGTCATGGGGCCACTTCATTCGTGATTACGGGAGTGTCCGCAGGCTTGCTGTTGATTCTAGTTATCAGTTCGGGCAACGTGTCCCTGATGTCCCCAAGGTCCCCTGGTGCCTCGTTGCCAAGAACGGTCCAACCGTCCCGTTTCTCCCTAGCAAATATCTCCAAAAAAGGACCGGGAAAGCTGGTAGGAACGACGCCAAGGATGTCCCCGTTCTTGTCCTTCCTGGTATAGGGTTCCCGCCTTTTTTCAATTATTTCATGGAGGGTGGCGGGCTTTGTGGAGTGCCCTATCCTCGGATGGATGATGAGGGAACTTTCTCCAGTTCGAATGGACGGAGCGGCGGCCCTCTTGCCCACCAGCACTAGCTCATGGTTGCCCCGGAACCAATACCCGACCCCCAATCCTTTGTCGCTCTTGCACCAGCACAACTGGGTTTTCGGGATAAATCCCCACGCCCTCATCAACCCGTAGGCATCCTCGGTAAAGGAGCCGGTCGTCCAGAGGAATACGTATGCCTCATCTGGGTGCATGACATCGTTGATAGGAAGTTTTTTTAAGTCACTGATGGTGAGGGTCTTATACTTGGAGTTTCCTTCCTGGATTACATACCCCGAAAGTTTGCTGTTTCCCGATGCCCTTTCGTATGGCCAGGGAGGATCAATGATGAGCGTTTTGAACTTTTCCATAAATCGCTAATCCCCCTGCCTTTGATACACCTGACCGGCCGCCACCTCGGCCTCCCTCTCGGGGTGGCCCACGAGCCCGGGGGAAGACGAAGAATCGCCAGCCTCGAACCCGGCCTTCGGGACCTGCGGGAACGAGAACTCGATCATGAGCTGGTTCGCGGAGTCCATGAGGTATTCGGTGTTCCCGGCCTTCACCGTTCCCTTCCGGGTGTCGCCCCCGACCAGGTAGAGGAGCAGGCGCTCGATGGCGGCCACCACGGAATTGCAGTTGGCGGTCGTGCTCGGGTTGTCCCGCTTGTATTTCTTGACGATCCCGCCGAGGGCCGCCTTGACGTCCCTCAGGAACTCCTTGTTGTACCGGCCAAGGTAGTTCGCCTTGTACTCCCCATAGGAGTAGAGGGCCGTCTCCATGCGGTTGGTCATGCCCTCGATGAAGTCGAGGTTCATCTGGTCGTTCATGCTTACTATGGTTCTTTCTGACATAAGTTACATGCCTTCGATGTTGAGATGGCTGGCCGAAGCCCTCCGGGAGCACCGTCGCCCAGCCTTCCTTCTGCGGTTACCGCCAGCGTCGCGCTGGCGATCCGGCTTAACCAACCATTCTTCGGCTTGACCTGCCCGGCGGGCGGCGCAGGTTCACGAACCCCGGTTCCATGCCGAGCGTCCTGATTATCTCGACTGCCGCCCCGTTGGCCACCCCCTCCAGGGCGCAGAGGACGATGTCCTCGTCCGCCCTCACGCTGGCCGATTTGTTTATCAGCAGCGCGGCGCGCATGGCCGTCCTAACCCGGGCCTTGACCCAGCACTCCTGGTCGGGGCCCACGATGGTCGGCCAACTGTCGTGCTTGCAGCCCGCCTGCTGCACTTGCTCGTTCGGCGACAGCTCCGAATACACCGGCACGCCATGCTTGGCGACCATCTCCGAAGCCCTTTTCTTGGCGTTTCTTTCGTAGCCGATGTTCATGGCATCATTCCTCCGTCTTGTCCGCGAGGGGCCCGAGCCCCGAGTCATCCACCATCGACCTCAGCATGTCGGCGATGGTCTGCGCCCTGGCGGCTGAATCCCGGATGTGCGCCACGTCGTAGCGCATCCCCGTGAGGACCTTCACCGCCCTGCCTACGTTGCCAATACTCCACGAATCCGCCATCTTTATCCCCGATGCCGCCTCGAACTTCTCCACGTCCTCCCGCAGCCTCCGGGATTCCCTCCTGGCCATCTCCTCGCCCTGTTTCAGTCCCTCTTCGTACTTTTCCCGCAATTCCTTGTTCGGGCACTGGGCCTGGTTACGGAGCAGGGAGGCCACGAAGTGCCGGTCGAGCGGCAGGGCCTCCAGCTTGGGGGCCTCCACGTCGCACTTCAGCACGTTCCCGTGCATCACCAGCAGGCCCCATGCGGGGGGAAGCTCCCCGGAACGGACGATATTAGCTTCCTCGTCTCCATATCCTCCCGCTATGACCAGCCACCAACGGTCGCAATAGCGGGCTATGGAGTCCGCCTTCTCGGGATTCCTCAATTCGTTGAGGAAGTCGCTGCGGTTAACCTTAACCTCGAAGCCATGCACCTCCATCCCCCTCGATGGCCAGAGGTTCATTGCAATGGCATCCGCCGTCCTCAGGGAACTGATGTATCCCGTACCGCTTCGGGCCTGGGGGAAGAACGCCCATTCCGGGTCGGGATAGCGCTTGGCCAGGGCGATCACCACGTCCCTTTCCGTCCAGCCCACCTCGGGTTTCTTGCCCATCTTCCTGCGCATGCTATGCAGGCTCCCCGGTCAGCCTTTGCCTTGCCGGGCGCAGGCGGATCAGGACGTCGGCGTCCATCGGGCTCGCCTTCCCGAGGAGCACGTCCGCCGCCACCCTCGCCAGCACGGGCTGCTTCCCCTGCCGCACGGAGTCCGCGGCGAGCTTGACCACCAAGCTCCTGGTCGCCGAGGGGCCTATGCCTTCGGAGAACGTCTTCCAGTTGTACGCCTTCTTGCTGGCCAGGGCGTTCCCGCCTCCGCCCAGGATCCTTCCCTCCATCTGGAGGGCGGCACCGAGCATCCCCGCCGCCGCGCCCATCTCCTCCATCCCCGCCACGCACAGCACGAAGTTCCTGTTCCCGTGGGACTCCAGGAGCTTGGTTTCCTCCCTCGTCCCTCCCCATCTCACCCTGAGGGGATCGTCCGGTATGTCCTGGACGACGGGCTCAAGCTCGGCAATCGTGGGCCCCCGGAAACCGGGGTCTACCTCAATCTTTACCATAGTCTGGGTTGAAGGACTTGATCAGCCGGTCCATCAGCGACCTGAGCCCGGACGGAGGGGGGGTGTATGGCTCGTCGAGCTTCCAGCCGCAGTTTGCGCAGTAGACCTTTGAAGGCAAAGCGCTCCATCCTATCCCACAGCGTGGGCAGCGGACGTCCCATGGTTTCGGGCCCTTCCTCCCGCACGTGGAGCAGAAATTCCACACTACTATGCTTTTGCAGTTTTCGCAGTACATCGCCCGCTCCTTTCGGATTCTTCCTATCGCACGACACCCAAAAACGGGGGCATCTGGCAGACCACGAAGTGGAAGGTCACTGCTTGGTCGTCGGAAAGGCCCGAAGTCAGGGTTTTGAGTTCCCGATGCATCAGTCGTGCCGGTATGCCCTCCGGGCAGCTCCACATCTCCAAGTAGGGCCGGGTCCTTCTCCATTTCCCGGGGTCGTCCTGGAAGGGACGGCGACTGGGCATTGCTTTCTTGCCCAACTTTGCCTTAGGCATGGACATCCTCCTCTATGAGATGCGTTGGCCTGGGGGTCCCGGCCTTGAAGAACGTCCCCTTGACCTCGACGGGGGGCGACGCCGCGGGTGACGACACGTAGGCCGGTAGGTCGTCCGGCACTTCCTCCTCCGTTTCGAGCGCCTTCCTGTCCAGGAGCCTGCCCGGGTCGTCCCTGGAGATGTCGTCCCCGTCGTTGAACAGGGGCATCTGGCTGGTCCATGCGGCGTTCACTTGGTCCTTGCCCAGGGAGTACTTTTCCATCTGCGTCTTCTTGTGCTCCTTGATCTCCATCTTGAGGAGCTTCACGGCGCTGAGCATGCTGCCCAGCGTCACGTCGAGGCCGCCTATCAGGCGGGAGAACTCGGAGTCCGCAAGGCGGTTGACCTGAAGCGAGGACAGGCGGGCCCTGGGCTGGGCTAGGTCGTTGACGACCTGGTTGGCGGCAAGCGCATACCACGCCTCGAACTCCCCGTGGAGCCTTTTCAGCTTTCCTGCGGCATCACACACTCTGGACTCAAAGTTGCTTATGAGCTGGGACACCCGCTCGCAGTCGTCCGCAACCTTCTCCATCGCCATGGTGAGCTGGACGGTGTATTGACCCTCAGTCCCCGGGGCAACGCTGAGGTCCAGGCCGAGCCTGGGCAGGGCGTCCACCTCGGCCGCCAGCCGGGCATACAGGTCGTCGTACGACACCGCGTCCCCGTTAGACGTGTAGGAAAGCTCCCACCTTATCTTTGCGATCTGCCCGAGGACGTGGGAGCCCTCCAGAAGGGACTCCGCCTTGAGCGCCTCAAGCACCGGGTTGCTGTCCATCCACCCTCCTCAGGTAGCTCTTTACCTTTTCCGTCTTTGCAACGGCATCCTCGAACTTTGCCTTGAGGTCTTTTCCGCCCATGCATCCATGGGCGAACTTGCTGCACAGCAAGGATTTCCATGCGGCCAGAAACATGTCGAGGGAGTCCTCGATAACGGAGCCGACGCCCTCCAGCGTCACGCCGTCCTGGTAGGAGCCCTTCAGGTTCAGGAACCTGCCAATCCCGTTCCCGTACTCCTTGTCCGCTAGTTCGATGCTTATCGTCACCGACTGGATGATCAGGTTTCCCATGTCGTTCCTCTCCTTCGGGACTGCCTTGGGGCTGTGTCCGGCACGTTTCGCATGCTCATAGCTCGCCATCCTCCTCCACGGCTGCCCATGCTGCCTTATTACCGTCTTCCCGTCCTTTTTTCTCGAACCCCATGAGGTATTGGTCCCCGGACCTGGCCTCCAGGATGAGGTCCCCCTCCAGGAACCGCTTCATCGAGGTGGTGCGCTTGTGTGCCTTGCGCAGCATCTCCAGCTTGAACTCCTCGTCGGTCCCGCATTCCATGCCGCTTTCGAGGTCCAGCTCCCCGCCCTCCCCGAGCAGCCCCCCGCTGTGGCTCTCCCCGAGGATCACGTCGAACACGCCCTTCTTGCCCTTCAGGACGTCTATCGTGTACTCGTCCACCGTGCCCCTGGCCACGAGGATGTGGAGGGTGCAGGTGGTGTGGGGGGAGGCGGACCTCACCATCCTGCCCACGAGTTGGAGGAGGTCCCCCCACGACCACGGCAGGTCCAGGCACACCATGTGGGCCGCCTGCTGGAGGTTGAGGCCCTCGATGCCGGCCGCATTGATGAATATCAGGTCGTGATCCGGGCTCTCCTGGAAGAGGCGCTTGGCCGCGTTCCTCCGCTTTTCGCCCTCGGGGCCCGTTATGCGGAGGAACCTGCGGGAGGTGAACTTGCCAGCCTGGGTAAGGCGATCCAGGCGGTTGATGTGCCTCAGGAACTTCGTGAAGACGATTACCTTCTCCCCCTTCAGGTCACCATCCAGGAGGTCGAGCAGCGCCTCCTCCTTGGGCGAGAGCACGGGGGAGAAGAACCGCTTTTCGTCGGACGGGTCTATGAGCGCCCAATGGTTGGCGATGAGCTGCTGGACGCTCAGCATCGTCATCGCGTTGCTGGGATTCCGCTCCTTCTCGAACACCTCTCCGTGCACCCTAATCAGGGAGGGCGGGAGGACGTATGCCCCGGAGGGTATGTCCTCCAGGAGCAACTTTGCCTGCCTGTCGTCCAGGTCCACGGGATGGTAGGTGGTGTCGAGGACCGGCAGCGGCTCCTTGACCTGCGCCTGGCTCCGGCCGAGGTAGAACGGGCGTATCCCCCTCTTGAACTTGTCGACGTTCTTGTACCCGTCCAGGACCCGCTTGTTGATGCCGTTGCCGACGTACTGCTTGTGGAATATGCAGAACTCCTCCCCGAACTCCCACATGTTCCCGAACGGCCTGACGCCGAGGGCGCTTATCGCCGCGTAGAACTCGTCCAGGGAGTTCTTCATGGCGGTGCCGGTGAGCCCCCATGCCCAGCGGCATGGTCTGTTGAGGTATATCACCAGGGCGCGAGTCTGCGTGCCGGGCGTCTTGAACCGGTGGGCCTCGTCGAATATCAGGGCGACCCGGTGCCCGTCCGCCTTGAGTATCTCGGCGAACGTCCTGATCTCCCTGGAGACCGCCTCCCTTTTGTTCCTTACCGGCATCCCGTCCTCGTCGAACTTTCCCTCTATCCTCTTGCGGGTGCCGATCATGGAGGAGTACTTGGCGATGAGCACGTCCTTCTTGACGCCGGCCAGGAAATCGCGGAGCTGCTGGTACCTCGCCTCGGAGCCCTTCAGCCCCCGGTAGCGGTCGCGCATGACGAACGGGCGGAGGAGGCTGAACCGGCGCACCTCGTCGAACCATTGGTACGTCGTCGACTTTGTCGTCACCACCAGCACCTTGAGTTCCTGGATTCTGTCCTTCAGCCAGCAAGCGGCGGCGATGGCGTCGCTGGTCTTCCTGAGGCCCACGCTGTCGCCCACCAGGAACCGGTTCATCCTGACGAGGTGGTGGATCGCCTGTAGTTGGTATTGCCTCAGGACGAGGGGCTCCTCCTCCTTCTCGGTGTCGAGGTTGAGGATTTTCGTGCGGAGCAGGGAGGGCCATTTGAACGGGATGGGATTGTCGTCGCGGACGTCCCACTTGCGGACAAGGTATAGTTTTTCAAGGGTTTTGGGGTCTATCCCAAGCTGGCTGGTGTATTCCGTTACGAGGGGGCAGGCTGTCCGTTCGTCATTCATCCCACCAACAAAATACCGAGTCTTCCGCCTCTTCCTCTTTCTTCTTCCGCTTCCGGTGCCCTACGATGTGCCCGTCCTCGCCGACTTCGAGTTCCTCCAGGAGGTAGTCGTCGTCCCTCTCCTCGTGGCCCGTCGGCTCCGAGTCGTCCAGTTCTTCCTCGTCCTCCAGGAAGTCAAAGATGCCCACGTCGCAACCCCCGTCCCATCCCCCTTCCAAAGGAGCCAATAGTTCTGATGGCGGCTCGCCCAGGTCGTAGTCCTCGGGGACCTGGTCGTCGCGGAACATGATGGCTTCGAAGTTCACGCCATTACTTCTTGGCCCGGGGACTCGCCGGAAGCCAGGATGACGACCAGTTCCTGGAGGGTCACGAGCTTCCAGTCCCCATAATCCCCGTACCTCACCTCCACCCTGAACCGGGGCATCCCCGGGACGAGGTTCTCGTCGAGGGCTATCTCCCCCAGGGACGGGATGCTCTCGGTCGGCGGCACTTCGATGACCACTTCGGGCCTCCCGAAGGGGCAGCCGTCCTCAAGCTTGTTGCGCACCCACGCCTTGGATATCTCCATCCCATTGACCCGCAGGTACATCTTCAGGGCCATGTCCGTCTCCCTTCCTCTAGCTAAAGATACTAATATCGCAGGTTTTGGTCAGGCGGGCGGGAACAATATCGCCCGGAGGGCGGAATTGCGGCGGTCGTACCACCTGGAGAGGGAGGAGGGGCTCTTGTAGTCCTTGCGGGGCCTCCGTCCCAGCTCCACCTGAAGGTCAAATAGCGGCTTGGGAAGCCACTTCAGGTCCCCGGAGAACTTCCTGTATTCCCCTATGCGCTTCCTGGCGGCCTTTTTAAGCGCCTTCCACGCCGCCTCCTTGCCCCATGTCCTGGCGATGGCTTCCTGCCTTCTGGCGTCCCTGTGGGAGGCCCATGCCACCCCTTCCAGGAAGGCTTGGCTCGCCTTGAGGGCGGAATGGATTCCCGGATTGGCGGCCTTGAAGATTTCGAAGCAGCACTTCCCTATGGGCGCATTCCCGAAGGGACCCTTGAGTATGAAGACGAGCCTACCGGAAGGCCTGCCGCAGAGCCCGCACCAAACCCCTCCCCCCTCCCCGGCGTCGTAGCACCGGCCTTTGTAGGTCAGGGTGGCCAGTCTTGGATGGGTTTCCATGCCCATATTATACCTTTCTCGGATGCCTTTGGCAAGGGATTATGGAGAGGAAGGGGAGACGCCGCTTATCGCCATGACGGAGTCGCATATGTCCTCCCGCATCAGGTACTCCCCGATCAGGTAGGCTATGGCGTATGCAGCAAGCCCGGGCCCGTGGGCCAGGCACGGCAGGAGGTATATCTGGATGGAATTGGGGTTGGGGGTTCTGTGGTGCCGCAGCAGCACGGAAGGGCCGTACGTCCCGTCGCGGGAGCCCTTCAGGTCGACGCGGGAACCCTTTCCTGGATGGGTGTCGATCCCGGAAGGCATGGAAACGGCGAACACGGAGACACCCGAGAACCTCGAATCGTCCTGCATCTCGCATGCCACGTTCCCGCCGGTCCCGATCCCGATCAGCAAAGAATGGGGGGCGACGCCCGGGGGCATGGCTATCGAGGCGGGCGGGAAGGGCCATTTTCCCGGAACGAAGCCCGCAGGGTAGGGAATCCCCCCTTGGAAGAACAGGTCCCTGGGAAAGTGCTCCTTCAGGATTCCGGCGAGCTTCACCGTGAACTCCGCTGACGAATCCTGGAAGTCGTTGAGCAGGTAATGCATAACGAACCGGCTGCGGTTTGTGCTAGAGTCCTTTATTTGAGCCATAGTCCATCCCATCCCTCTGCGTTGTAGGAAAGGTCAAAACACGGTCCGGGTCGCATGGACTTGAAATCGTAAAGGCGCATAGATGCGCACTTTTCGCATGACTGTTGGGAATCGAACGGGGCCGGGTAGGGCACACATCCGAGGGTTTTCGGTTTCCCCCAAGCATGGCTCCTGCACAAAAAGACCCATATCCATAGCCGTTCGACTATGGTCAGCTTCCGCAAGCTAACTTTGCTTTGTCCCATGCAGTCCCCTCGCCCACGACCTGGCCAGCCTCAGGAGGCCCAGCGCCTTGTATGCCCAGTGCTTCCACCAGACCATCGCCATCCCCGTCCCTGCGGCGACCGCCGCTGCCGCCTGCGGTCAAAGCTGGCACATGGCTTATCCCTACCTTATCTGGACTTCTGAAAGCCCGTTGGGCATGAACCCGTAGTCAAAATAAGTATCCGCAGTTCAACATTTAAGGTTACGGACACAGATTTACCAATGGCTTTGGGGGCCTTGGTTGCTTTTGGAAGCACTAGGTTCGCCGGAGCGGAACTCTTGGCATTGTTCATTCCAATTGTCATTTTGGTGTATGCTCCCGATTCTTTATTCCCTGAAGCCCTCCAGCGTGGCGATTGCGATCCTCGCGCCCAGCCCGGGGTCCTTGAACCGCTTGACGCTGATGTAGGGACCGTCCCCAAAAAGGCCGTTCGAGGCGGAAAACCCGTGGGCGACGCCCTTTCGTATGGCCTCCAGCGCCTCTTCCTTCGTCCATGCGTACTGGCCGGTGGTCGGGTTCCGGACCTCCTCGGCCTCTCCGACCCAGTCGAAGAAGTTGCCCTCCTCCTTGAGGGAGGAAAAGCTGAGGGGCTCCTTGTGGTAGTACTTCCAGACCGGCCCCCTTTCCTCCAGGACGAGGTCGTCATCCTTGGCCGAGGTGTCCCATCCCGCCCCGACCTTGCTCGAAATCCGGTAGGCTGGGAACTTGGAGCCGTCCAGGCATTTCGTGGCAAGGTGGTGGTAGTCGATGCCCACGACCTGGAGTATTTCGGGCCTGCAACTGGGGGGCATGTGCTCGTAGATGCTCACCACCCCCGACGTCCTGGCTGCCCTGACCCAGTCCATCTCCCAGAACGGCGTCTCCGGAAGGTCCCGTAGACGCTGCTGGGTGCCTTTCCAATAGTCGGGGTCGAGCCGCAGCGCCTCCCGGTAGGCGGCAATCCGCCTTTCGGACTCCTCCTTGTCGGCCAGCTCGATGCGCCCGGCGAACTCGGTGTGCTCCTTCCCGTCAGCGAAGCGGAGCCTGACCCAGAATTCGTTGACGTACACTCCTGGTGCCCGCCCAAGGAGGCGGCCATGGTAGGTTTCTTCGAATCCGACGACGGTGGCGGTGGTCCCGTCCGGACAGGGGTTGTATCCCCATTCCCGGCTTTCCTTCTCGATGGTGATCGTTACGGAGTCTCCAGCCTTCAAGAGCGAGCCCAGCATTTTCTATCCCTCCCCCATGACCAGGATCGGCGCATGGCAGCCCCCTTTGGGCTTCCTTGTCGTGAGCAGGACGTCCTTCGCCGCCTTCTCGGCGATGGCCTCGCACTTCAGCACGTATTTCCGCTCGAAGCCCCGTCCGTCAGCCCCGAGCGACGCGAGGATGCTGCGCATCTGGAACAATACCTCGTTGCCAGCCCGGAGGGCGAGGTCCCGCTCCGTCTCGGCCTCCCTGAGCCTGTCCTCCATCCGCTTGGCGCACTCGTCCCATCCCTGGCGCTGCCCCATGCGGACGATCCTGAACAGGGACGCGTCGCCGGACATCCCCAGTTCCTCGAAGGACGGGAAGCACATCCTGAATTCGCCGTCGCTGTCCATCACTCCCCCTTTCCGTCCTCGTAGAACCTCTCGTCCTTGCCGTGCGGCCTCACGGTCGCCCACAGGTCGGCATACGCCTCGGGAACTTTCCCATAGTACAGCTTGTACGCTACCTTGACGGTCTCCTTGTCGAACAGGGCATTCATCCTGTCCAATATGGATTTCTTGTCTCCCGTCAGGTGTTCGAGGCAGTTCTGGGCATCCAGCGCCATCCTCAAGTTCCCGTGGAATGCCTGCGTCAGGCCCGCCTGCCAGTTTCGCACCCACTGGGCGAACTCCTTCGGGGTTTCCCTGTTGTCTTTCATTTTTTTCTCCGTCAGATAGATAGCAGAGTTCAGGGCCTGGGATACGGCATTGACGACTTCCCTCCTGATTTCGTTGAGCTTTTCCTCGTTGAAATGGACGATACCTCTGAGCTTCTCGTTCTCCTTCCAGCGCTCCGTCTCCTCCCATTTCTTGACCAAGGACTCGGTGATTTCCTTGCAGTTGGTGCGGACCAGCAGGTTGAGCGCCCCGCAGCCATCGTCATAGACGATCTTGGTGTTTGCGAGCCCATCTGCGTTGGTGCCGACAAGGTAGATTGTCCGGGGCGTTCCGCAGTACCACACGATGCCGCTTATATGACACCAGCGGTTGTTGTGCTGCACCCCGCATTTTCCGCAGGTCCATTGAAAGAACCCGTCGCAGTGATGGGTATAGGAGCCGAGGCAGGTTACCTTCTCTGCCGGTACGGGCTTTCCATGATCGTCCTCGTATTCCTTGTCCTGGAGATTGGTCATTGCCCCTTCTTCTCGTTTCTAATTACAAAGCAGTCGCCATGGAAGCCGTTGACTTTAACATAGGCTTTTAATGACGGATAATCGGAGAATGTCTTCCCCTCGCTTATCGTCCCGCCATCCGGAGCGAGGAACCATCCCACGGCCACCTTGTTGCCCCTGGCCAGGGCCCGCCTCAGGGTGCTAAGCGTGTGGCTTTTCATCGGAGGCCACCTTTCAGGAATCGTAGTCCGGCGGCTCGCCCAGGAGGCACACTATCCGGTCCCCCGCCCGCGACGCCCGGACGACCCGGCCGCTGCCCATGTTGACCTCCGCGATGATGCAGTCGAGGTGGACATAGGCCACGACCGGTATCGGCTTCGTCCCGGCGCAGTTCGGCACCTCCTGGGAGAGGCGCAGGAACAGGCCGCCCTTGTTGTGGCATGCCGCACACTCCACCGCTTCGGTGAGCTTTACGACCTCGACCAACGCCTCGGCGGCGATCCTGTCATGCTTCTGGTTCTTCATTGTATCCTCCCGAAAAGAATAGGATTTCCTCGTACCACTTCCTTGACAGCCGCAAGTACACCACCCTTCCCGTGGCCCCGTTGACCGCCCTGACGAGGACGGTCTCGGGGGAAGAAGATGGTGGCTCGCTTTCCGAGATGTGCAATTCGTTTCCTGCCATCAAGCCTCCCAGTAGTATCTGGCGAGTGTCGGAAAGTTGTGCTTCATCCAGAGGTACTGAAATAGGAACCGGCTGCGTATGTACAGCCAAGTGTTCATCGGGTACGACTTGCCATTGATAATCATCGAGAGTTCCTCGAAAATTCCTAAAAATCCTCCAGCGCCCCGCATCCGGGGCAGCGACGCCAGCCCTTGCCGTCCGCCTCGAACGGGCACGTCGCGGAATGCTCGATGGTCCCGCCCACGGGGTAGGCCTTGATGCCGTTCGCCCTCCATACCTGCTCGACGACCTTGGGGCGGTCGTCGATGGCGAAGGCTATGCGATCCTTCGGAATCCAGGCCAGGACGGCATCCAGGATGTTCTGCTTGACGATGTGGTCCGAGACGTCCGATCCCGCAGGCCGCATGAAGATGAAGTCGAAGGGGGCCCGGCTGGCCTCCAGCCAATCGCAGGTGTCGGCGCAGCAGGTGTCGTGCCGCCCGCTTACGATGATGATGTTGTGGGTCGGGTAGAGCGCCCTGAGCCATGCCGCCACGGGCTCCCGGCACCTGTCCAGCAGGACCTTGCTCTCGTCGTACTGGTCCCTCACGCCCTCGTGGTCGGCAAGCGTCCCGTCCACGTCGCAGAACACGACCTGGGCCTCGGGGAGCCGCAGGACGAGCCCGTCTCCGGTCCCGGTCGCCAGGAGGGCCTGCCAGTCGCACACGGCCCGGTTGAACTCCACGATCTCGTATCCGGCGGGCACCACGGGCGCTTCCCGCAGCCTCTGGAACTGCCGCCTTATGGCCTCCTCGGGGACGCACTCCTTTCCCGTCCTCCCCTTGTTCCTCTCGATGCATTCCTTCTCGGATGCGTTCATCAGGACGAGGTCGAACGCCGCCCTGGACGCCCTGGCCATCCGCTCCCATCTGAGGCGGCGGCGGGCGGTGCAGTTGGTGTCGTCCACGATGGCGCTGAGCCCCCTGCTCAGGGCCAGCCGCACGCCATTCTCCTCGTACTTGCGAACGAAGTCCTCGTTCCTGTGGTTCCACGGGGAGTCGCCGAACAGCATGGAGCGGAGGGAGTCCCGGTTGAACCGTATGACCTTGCCCTGCCCCCAGTTGACCCATGCCTTCGCCACAGTGGACTTTCCCGACCCGGCGGGCCCCACCATCACGGTGAGCTGCGGGGGGTTCTTCCTCCCCGCCGCGTAGTCGACGAACTGATGCGAGAACGATTCCTTGCTCATTTTCTACGCCTTCTCCACAGCCTTTGCCAGGGCGACGACCTGCCTGAGCTCGTCCAATTCCAGGTAAACGTTGTCGTTGTCCTTGGAGGTAATGCGGACGTATACGGATTCGTCAACGGTGCGCCTGTTGGCCTCCACCTTGTTGGTGCCGATTTACTTCGTGATCGTGGTCATGTTTTCCCCCAGCTAGTCTTTTGATGCCTTTATCGCATTCTCGACGTTAACCCTGAAGTGGAAATTGGCAAGGTCCGCAGCCACTTGGCCATTCATGAGCGCCTCGAAGAACTCGGTGGAGCAGTCGAACTTGTCCAGCTTGAACAGGAGCGCCTGCCCCTCGCCGCGACCGATGGAATAGAGGCTCTCCGGCGGCTTGGCCAGTACCCTTATCTCGGTCCAGCTCAGGCCCAGCGGCCCGATGTAGACCAGGAGGTACAGCTTAGGCTTGGGCTTCGCCTTCGCTTTTTGGGGCTTCATTTTTCTCCTTTTTCGGACCCTTCTCGCATACCACCGTGAACCGCTTTCATTGGGCTTTGCAAGGCAGTCGCCGAGCATTCTGACTCTTTAGTCGCCTAAGCGCCGCTCGCTTGCATTGGCGGGTGGTTCTGTCAATAATCAGCTTGCCCAAAAGATGATCGTTTTCATGTTGCGCGCATCGTGCGACCAATCCGGATAGCTCCAGGATTTTCATTTCACCTGTTAATGGGTCGTGGTACGTCAGTGTACATTGGTTTTGCCTATTCACTGGCACGTTGATTCCCGGTAGGGAAAGGCATTGTTCGTTTTGCATCTCGTACTTCCCAAAAGGAGCCACCATTGGATTGACCGCTATGATAACTCCCTTGCCTTTGCTTTCAATCTTTTTAAGGTCCATCACGAATATTTTCTTGGATATGCCGACCTGCGGACCAGATAGCCCTATCCCGTTTGACCCCAAACTTTTTAGCATCCTCTCTCCGAGGTCTTTCAGGCCCTCCCCGAACTCCTCCGGGTAGACCGGAGGGCAGGGCGTGGACAGGATGGGGTCGTCCCACAGGACGATGGACAGCGGCCCGAAGGACGGGCCGGGGACGGAGAACGTTTCCTTGGGTTCCTTAGGCAAGGCCCCTCCCGATCAGGCGTTCGACCTCCGCCCTGCCGATGGGCGTCCATTCCGGTTCCCCGTAGTACCGCATGCGGCATTTCTCCGCCCCGAACCCGATCACGGAGAAGTCCTCCCCGCGGCCCCTTCCCTCGTAGCTTTCGGGTGTGTAGTGCTCGATCAGGACGGACGGCTTGTCGGCCCCGCGCTTGCCGAAGACGTGGGAAAGCTTGAGCAGTTCCTCCGCCGCCACGGCGACGTACTCTATACCGTTGGTGATGCTGAGCCCCTCGTTCTCGGGAATTTCCGTGGCGACCAGCACGCGCAGGTCGGAGCCATCGTATACGGAGAGGTGGCATGCGGCACTCTTTTTCTTGAAGTGCCCATCGTAGACAAGAATCCCGGAATAGACCAGAGTCAGCGGCTTGCTGGCAGGCTGGATTTTCAGGTAGACAAGCGTTATCATGTGGTCCACGTTCGTCCTCCGCTTATACTATACCGCGAAGGAGGTCGGTTTTCGGGGGTTTTTTGAGGTCACATAGCATTTCATACCGTCACAGCCTCCCCTCGTGCTTCCCGAATACGGCCTCGAACACCCTCTTCCAGTTGATGTCGTCGTCCAACGTTCCGACCAAGTAGCGGAACACGTCCCGGACCCTCCTGCCGCCCACGATGCAGGGGTACACCGGCGTATACTCACTCTGGTCGCCCGCAAAGGCGGACCAGAGGGTCCGCCTCCCGTAGTCGGTCTGGCAGATGTCCTTCGCCAACTCGATCACCTGCCCCTCGCATCCGCACCTTATGTAGGCGTATTCCCCTCTGCCTCCGTACCTCCCGCCCAGCGGCTCCCCGCAATGCCCGCACTTCGGCCTGTCCGGCATGCTCAGCTTCCCTTCCTTTCCGCAAACCTCGCAGCCAGTTCCCTGACTTTGTTCCTGAACCGGTTGAACAGCTTCTGGTCGATCCCGATGGCGTGCCCCTCGTGCAGCCCGGACCTGATCGCCACGGTGTTGGCGAGGCCCTGGCAGGTCATGCACCAGAAACGCCGGGCGTCGGCGAAGCTCCCCCCGGCCTCCTCCACGGCGTGCAGGAAGGGGGCGACCGAGGGCTCCCTTCCGGCCACGAAGTCGATGAACTCCGAGGCCAGGATGCGATCCTCCTGCTTCTTGAACAGCCTCTGACTGCCCTTCGAGAGCCACGCCGAATGCTTGTAGACGTACTCGCTGGAGGCGTTCGGGCCCTGCATGTCGTTCTCCCCCTCGTCCTCGCATGTAAAGGACATGTTGTCCCTATGGCTCAGCGGGTTCCTGGAGAACTTGCTCCCGACCGTGCGGAACTTGTTACCGAGGCAAAAGTTGATGTAGTTCCTGAACCTCCTTTCGGAGGCCCCGTACTGCTTGAACGGGTCGAAGGTCTGGATCACGTCCTTCTTCCCGGCCTCGCGGTGCTTGGACTCCGAGGGAAGGAACTGGAGGTGGATGAGGAGGTCCTGGGCCCAGTCCTCGATGTCCTCGTCCGAGGCATGGGAATACAGCCTTTTTTTCACCCAGTTGCGGACGTAGTTGGGGAAGCGCTCGTAGAACTCCCCGAAGTCGCACGGCACCGTAAACCCGTCGTCCCCGACGAAGTGCCCATCCCCGGACACGTAGAACGCATCCCCCGAGTATCCTTCCTTGGCCGCCGCCACGGCCCCCTTGGGAGGGGGACGGACGGGGGCGAACGCTATTTTCAGCGGTCCGCCCCGAGTTTTCCCGCAAAATGAAGATTTACCTTAAATGCTTATAAATAAAGTAGTTAGCCATCCTCCGGAACATCCTGGGCCGAGCCTTCCTCGTTTTCCGGGGACGCCGTCCCCGGGATGGTCCAGGAGGCGGGCCTGGGAAGGGGGGGAAGCCCCTTCTTCCTGCGCTCGTAGTTCTTCTGGTCGAACTTCTTTCTGGCCTTGTACTCCGGGGAGCCCCTCTTAGCCTGGGGAGGCCTTTCCTCCTTCTCGGGAGCGGCGGACGGAGCGGGCTTGTCCTCGGGCGGGGCGATCTCGTGGCTGGGGTTCTCCGCCACCGGCTCGGGGACCAGCTCGGGGACCGACTCGGGGATTGGGCGAGGCGAGCTCGTGGGCTTGGCCTCCTTGTCGCCAATGATCCCAAGGGAAAGCAGTATGGCCTTCAGCTTTTCGGGCTGCTCGGCCAGGATGTCGAGGAGGGCCTCCGCTATCTTCCTGGCCATCCTCCTTTCCTGGGCCTCCCTGCGGTCATTGAGCTCGTTCACGATGTCTTCCAGCAGCTCCATCTTGTCGGGAGCTATCTGCAAGAAACGATTGGGTTTGTTTGGAGCTTCTTCGGCCTTTTCAGGCTCCTTCTTCGAGGGGATTGACGGAAGGGATGCTGGGACATTGCTACGGACGTCGTCCATTGTGTGACCTCCAGTGGGTTGATGAAAGGTGCCGGGAAACCTGCCGTTCCCGGCTACGGACAATACCACAAAACCAGAAAAATCGCCATTTTAGAAAGCCCCCAGTGGTCATTTCATCTTGCTACGGAGCCACAGTCCTCCGACTGTGGATAATCCGACCACTATGAACACGTCGCCGATGCTCAGGCATGCGTTGGGCTTCCCGATGATGTCCGCCAGGAACACCAGATGGGCCTTGCTGCTCAACTGAACGTGCAGGCCATCGGCCAACGGCACGCTGGATAGGGCTGGCATCAGCCAATGATTGCGGGCGCAGACAGCCATGTTCAGGGTTACCCCGAGCATCGTAAGACGCCAGCCGGTCCGCCAGGGCGACCACATCGCTAGGCAATAGCCGTTGGGTATCAAAAGAAGCCACACAAGCCACGGTAGTTTTGTACAATAGCTATATGGTAACAGTATCCAGAGCAGGGTTAAAACCGCTGCTGTCGTTTGGATGATCCGCTTCGTATTTTTCATCTCAAACCCTTGAAAGAACTAGGGATGTGAATCCATTGTTTTCCGCAGCAAGCAATCACATCCTGCCGCCGTCCATGCACGACCTGAACTCCTCGAATGCCTTCTCGCACCTTCCGGTCGCCTGGCTGACGGACTCCGGGTACAGGTCGATGCCCACGAACCTGCGGCCCAGCAGGATGGCGACCTCGCCCGTCGTTCCGGTGCCCACGAACGGGTCGAGCACGATGCCGGGACCCGCCAGGGGCTTGTCAGCGTGCGTCCAGCCCAGGGTCTTGGGATACCTCGGTATGTACTGCCGGGCATAGTCCGCCCTCCCGGCCTTCTCCCTCGTGGCGGCGTCCCTCTCCTCCGCCCCCTCGCCCGCTGGGGCAGGGCTCCCGCTGTGCTCGTTCAGGAGCGAGTACTGACCGAATATCCTCTTTCCCTTGCCCGGCCCCTCGTAGTACTCGGTCTGCTCGACGATTCGTTCCCTGGGCCTGATCTCCCCCCCGTCGTCAACAAGATACTCCGGGCACGTCATGGCGACGGGGCGCTCCACGAGCTCCCTGGGGAATGAGGAAAAATGCCCCCTCCCGCTCCTGGAGGTGCCTATCTGCCACACGGACGAGGGCACCCTGCCCTCCAGGGAGGTGACGCACCTCATGCTGGCGCTGTACCGGTGCTGCTCGACGGGAAGGCCCGTCCCCCCGCCCCCTTTCGGGTCCTTGCCCACCATGCCCTCGGTGCCCTTGTGGAAGAACCTCTTGGCGTCCCTCGGGATGCGCACGGCGCTCACGTCCGACCATGCCTTCCCGGGATGCCTGGCGAAGCGGAACAGGGGCTCCCATCCGTTGCCGTTCAGCCTCCCGCCCGCAGGGTCCGTCATGCACCTCCCGACGCTCGTCCCGTCCGCCAGGACCACTTCCTTGGCCCATACGACCTCGTCCAGGAGGAAGAACCCCGCATCCCGCATGGCGACGAAGAACCGGTCGGGAACGGCGAGCAGGGCACCGTCCTTCCTCTTGTCGCCGATGTTCACCCATACGTTCGCCCACGGGCGCAGGGGCACCTCGCCGAAAAGGCCGACCAGGGAGGCCACGAAGGAGGAAACGTCCGGCTCCTGGCCAGACTCCCTCGGGTCCTTCCCATACCTTCTCTGCTGGTAGTACGGGGGGCTCGTCACCACGCAGTCGAAGAGGACGCCGCCCGCCGCGAGCCGCCGCAGGGTCTCCATGGCATCCCCCTCGTAGATTTGGTAGGGCCTTGATCCGAAGTCCGGGACTATGGGTTCTATCACCAGCCGACGCCCTCCGGCCACAGGAGCTGGAGCAGGATTTCCTGGCTCTCGCTCCTTCCTTCCCCCTCCGCGTTGCATCGGGGGCACACCTGCCAAATACCGTTCGTTTTATGGATGAGGAGGCAGCGGTACCGGGGGATGCGGGCCATCCTCTCCCGCCCCCTCTTCTCCGTGTCGACGTACTCCCACCATGCCTCGTTGCTGGCGTCCTTCATCAGCTCCACGGTCGCGTTCGGGGTCTGGAAGTCGAAGCTGACCTGGAGTATCGCATGGGGGGCCCTGGCCTTGCGCTCCTCAACCGAAACGGTGGGGAACGAGAACCTGTAGGGGTGCCCGGGAACGGAGTCCTCGACCCACGGGGACGGGCCCTCCGCCCCCCTCACCTCCGCCTCTATCGTGGCGACGGCGGAGAGGAGGCCGAGCTTGCGCCCCCTTTCCCCGAAGTAGACCAGCATGTCGCCGTGCTCGTAGAAGTCCTCCTGATCCCGGAATCCGATCTCCACGCCCCGCTGCAGCAGGAACTCCTCAAGCAGGTCCTTGCCGTACGCGTCGCACTTCTCGTGCATCTTCGGGTCGAACATCGGGTTTCTCCATGCTGTGGCGATTTTCTGCATTGTCATAATACCGCGAATGCGGAGAATGGTTGCGCTTTTCTTTCGCCCGTCACAGAAAATAGGGTTTGGAAACGAAAAATTCGACTAGCCAATCGTATATGTGAGGATGGGCATGGGCAGGCTGAGGATGCAGGAGCCGTTCGGTATGGGGGCCCAGTGGCCCTTCGCCCATGCGCCAGGCGAGCCGCTGGGTGGGGAGGCCATGAGGAAGGCCGCCTCCATGGGGCTCTGGAGGGTCGCGGGGAACGCCTTCATATGCGAGTCCAAGAAGGACTTCTGGAAGATACGGGGGAACAGGATAGTCAGGCTCGTCGGGGACGAGGTGGACAACGGCGACAGCCTGGCCGCCGCCCCGGAGGACGATCCGGGCGAGTTCCTGGACGGGCTGCTGGGGGACTTGACGTTCTGAGGGAAAAAGGGGCTTAAAATGGCTGACAAAGAATACAGTTCGATCATCGACGCCATCTTGGACGAGAGGGATCCTTCGTGGGAAGACGCGGGGCTCGCCGATGCGGAGAAGTCCGGGAAGGAGCAGCTAGACCGTACGCACCAGTACGTCGACGAGGGCTTCCTCGACGAGATCGCGGAAGGGTCCAGCCGCCATACCCAGCTCCCCAGCAACAGCAAGAGCGCTGTGCTCCTGAACCGGCTGTCGGAGAAGGACGCTGCCGCCCCCCGCCTGGGGGCTGGCCAGAGGGCGCGGACCCGCCTGGCCGCAAGGCCCGAGGACTACGAGAACGAGCGAGGGAGCGACGAGTCCCTGTTCGAGGAAGTGACGATGTCCCTCGGCAAGGCGGAGAGCGAGGCGTCAGTCGAGAAGAGGAACGTGACGGACGAGGAGGTCAAGAGGTACGTCCGCGACCTGCTCAACCAGGGCGCGCCCCCGGCCAAGGTGGCGGAACGGCTCAAGAAGATAGGGGAGATAGAGCTGCTCAACAAGAAGGACAACATGGGCATGAGCTACCTCAACCAGAACGCCGGGCTGCTGGGTTTGGCCTACCTGGAGCCCAACGCCTACATGCCCTACCAAAGCCCGACCTACGAGCGGGAGAAAGTGGGTGGCATCGGGAAGCGGGCGATGAACATCCAGCCCGTCACCGGGCCGCCGTTCTACGCCGAGTGCATGGGATGTGGCGAAACTAAGCTGTTTGGAGAAGGCATCGAAGGTGTTTCCGGAGAGCAAAGGAATGCCATCGGGGACTTCGCCGACCTGGAAGGCGAGCCGTTCAAGGCCTACTACTGCAACGAGTGCGCCGCGAAGTTCCGCACGGCCTCCAAGACCGCCGAGTCCAAGAAGGACCCCTGCCCGCACTGCAACAAGGACGTGACGCCGGAGAAGCGGGAGGGGAACCACTACTGCCCCGAGTGCAAGAAAATCCTGACCGTCAAGCCGAAGACTGGTTCAGTAGCCACCAGCGCCGACTGCGTGCGCCAGCACAATGCCTGGAAGGCGGCGGGCATCGTCCCCCGCGCCCAGAGCGTCAAGAAGGTCGCCGCCTGCGAGGGCTGCGCCTTCTTCAGGGACAAGACGTGCAACCTCTACCACCTGCCGGTGGTCTCCAATGCCGCCGAGCTGGCCCCCATCGTCAACAGGATGACGGCCGGCGTCCCGGCAAAGTCCAAGCGGGCGGCATTGATCCAGATCGCCAACCGCGAGCCGCAGCGGGCGGTGGCGGCAACGCCAGCCCCGCGCCCCTTCGCCAAGACGTCGCAAAGGACCATCGAGAACGTCCGGGAGCTCCGCCAGGAGGCCTCGGCGGAGTTCGATCCCGAGGCGGTGGAGGCGATGCACAAGGACGGCGCTTCCCTGGACGAAATCTACAGGAAGGGAAGCCTCAAGGTTGGGTCCGTGCAGGCGGGCCGGGCGGTCAAGGCGTTCGTCGCCTCCCTTAAGGAGAAAGGCACCAAGGTCGCCCTGTCCCAGATAGACTGCAAGTTCCTCAAGGGAAAGCTGGGCATACGGAACGCCATCATGGGGGCAACGAAGTGCGCCGACTGCACCTACCGCTCCGACATGCACTGCGGGCTCACGGGAGGCACGCTCCTGGCATTCCCGGGGATGGAGAAGACGGGCAGGAAGACGGCGTCGGCCCCCCCGGAGGACGCCGCGACGACGCTCAGGGAATACGACCTGGTCGACAAGCCCGAACAGGCCGACATCGACCTCAACGAGGACAGGGAAGGGATAGAGATGGGCAGCAAGCCCAGCGCAGGGGACCTATGAGCAAGGCGACGGGCGTGGCGATGGAGCAGGAGATCAGGATAGGGGAGGACGGGAACGTGTCCCGTTCCGGCCCCGTGTTCGCGCAGATAGGCCCGGACGGGGAGACCACCACGACACCGCTCGTGCGCCCGGACACGACGCGGCTGGACGCCATCTACACGCTGATCCAGGACACCGAGGCCGACCCCACCGAGATAAGTCGCCTGATATCGGCGGAGCTCGCCTGCATCACGAAGGAGATGGCGGAGCAGCGGCGGGACTACCTGAAGGCGTACCAGCAAAAAGCGTATTCCGACCTCATCAAGGCGCTCCGCGAGATGGGCAAGCAGCTCATGGACACGGAGGTCCTGAACAAGAAGGACATCCTGAGGTTCGACGGGGAGAAGTTCAAGTTCGCCCTCGGCCAGATCGTTGCCCTGTTCGACAAGGCGCTGAGGGAGGCCGGGGTCCTGGAGGACCAGCGCACGAGCATCATGAAGCACTATAGGGACTTGATGACCCTTGCCGAGCCCCAGATTCGCCGTGAAACCGACAAGATAGGCGGCAAGGGAAAGCTGTGAGGCTCGGAAGACGCATCGTCGAAATCTACAAGCATCCGGTCGGACCAAAGAGGCCGGGTGCGGCAGGGGGTAAGTGACATGGCCGTAAGCGGAAACAGCATTTCGGGAAAGGGCTACCAGGCCTTCGTGGTCAACGAGGGGTTGCTCCAGAAGATCGTGGAAGCGGTCAAGAAGGGCGAGAAGGATGCCCGCTCCTCCGGCGACGTGAAGAGCTTCGAGGTCTTCTACCACGGCTTCAGGCAGAACGTCTGCATAGGGCGCATCTTCGTCGTCCCCGCGTCCGTCTGCGACAAGCCGGACGACTTCCCGGTCGCCCTGCTCTACGGCACGGTGCTCAGGGAGCTCGGGCTGGGCGAGGAGATGGCCGACCTCGTCTCCCTCAAGTCGGGGAGCGAGTTCGACGAGCCGGAGGACGCCAAGGCGCACCTCAAGGCCCTCAAGGAAAGGTGCTTCACCGTCGACGGAAAGAACGTCTCGCTGGTCCTATTCGCCCCCTCCTGGAGCGGGATACGGGAGTACGTGTGCTTCAAGTTCACGGACGACGAGGCGAAGCTGGCGGATCTCCTGCGCCACCTGGTGTTCGGGTGCTACTTCAACCCCGCGGTCTCCAGCGGCTTCGACGCCCTGATGACCAACGTCGACACCACGAAGCTCGACGTGACCGACGTGACGCCCAAGCTGACCTACCCGGCCCTCACGGAGAACCCCCTCAGGGCGTACCCGGAGCTGAGCAAGGTGGGCCTGGCGAAGAAGAAGGTGTTTCTGGACGCCAAGACGGCGGACGCCATAACCAAGGAAGTCCTGGAGCCGGCCGAGATGGACGTGTTCGACGCCCTCGGGGACGCCCTCAAGGGCACCCTGAGGCCCGAGACGAAGAGTCCCGAGGAGGCGGCGGACAGCAAGTACAAGAAGCCGGACGCCAACGCCGAGGTGCCCCGGGCCGACGATGGCACCGGGCCGAAGGAGGCGTCGGCTTCCCCGGTCGCCAAGGCCGCCGACTACGAGGAGGACCCCAACGTCCTGCACTGCAACCAGTGCGAGATGATGAACATCAACGGCCTGAACTGCCACGAGACGGGATGCCCGAACAGCGGCAAGGCGTGGGACCCGGGCTCCCAGGGATGGGTAACGGACACCAGCGACGACGAGGAGCCGCTGGAGGACCAGTACCTCGACGAGACAGCCCCGCACGGGAGCTGCCCGGCATGCGGCGGGGAAGGCACCTACCTGGGGGCCCTGGGCACCCGGCAGCACTTCCGTTGCCGCAACTGCGGCATGGACTTCAGCCACGACGAGAAGGAGGCCTCGGGCAGCTACGTGGTGAGGCAGGACGGGAAGGTGGCCGCGGGCCCCGCCTCGATGGAGGACTGCATCGGGTGGATCCTGGACAAGCAGGCCAGCGGGATCGGCCTCAGCAGGGGCGGGTTCGACATCGAGAAGTTCGGGGGCCGCCTTCCCGAGAAGGGCTCCCCCGAATGGCACCGCCTTCGGATAGCCATAAAGACCCTGCGCATGCCCGACACCATCGCGGGGGTGATGGGGCCGCCGACCAAGGAGGAGGCAAGGGAGACCCTGAGGCGCTACGGGATCGACTCCCGGAAGTACGAAGGGACGTCCAAGACCGCCGACACGGCGGACAACCCGGCGAACGAGGCGGGCGGGGAAGCCAACATCATCCATCCCAAGACCGACGCCGAGAAGGCCAACACCCGCGGGACGGAGCCCGAGAAGGCCCCCGACCCGAACCCCAAGACGGGGGCGGCAAAGTGCCAGAACCCGAACGGCAGCAGGCCCTGCCCGAACGACGCGACCGAGCAGTACACGGACTCCAAGGGGAAAAAGTGGGGCCTCTGCCGGGCATGCTACACGAACTCGCTGGCGGCCCGGGACTCGAAGAAGGCCAGCGACGCCAAGACGGCGGGACCGTGGGCGAACGACGGCGCGCCGGGAAGGACCAGCCTGAGCTACGACGAGTTCTACGCCCCGACCTGGCGGGAGCTTGCCGGAAAGGCAATCGGCCTCCCCCCCAGGAAGAGGGCGGCGTTCGTCAAGGTCTCCTACGTCGAGCACTGCAAGGGCCACAAGAACTCAAAGGGCGAGCTGGCGGAATGGTGCGTGAAGTCCCACGAGACGGGTAAGATACTCTCCAGCCACAAGAGCGAGGAGGCGGCCAAGTCACACCTCCAGGACATGCACGCCCACAGCGGATCGCTCAAAAAGGCGGCCGCCCATGCCAAGGGCTGCGAGTGCGGCTTCTGCAAGAACAAAGGGAAGCTGCCCGGCACGAAGGATGACGAGAAGAAGGATGACAAGAAGGAGGCGAGCAGCCATCGGGCGACGTGGGAGGATCGCCTCCAGAACGTCTACGATGGCGGGTTCGAGGAGTTCAAGGCATACTCGGACACGTGGGGCCTTGCCAGGCGGCTCGGATACGAGAGCGCCGAGGCGGCATGGCAGGACAATCCCCTGGTGACGGGCTCCGTGGACCCGAAGGACTACGGGGTCGTCGGGGAGGGCCGCAAGACCGCCGACACTGTGGACAACATCGCCAACGAGAAGGGCGGCGAGGGGGCGATGGACCCCAAGACCGACAAGGAGAAACCCAAGACGGCGAAGGCCGCGTCGCATGCCGAGGTCCGCAGGGCCGAGACGGGGCACTCCAAGCTGGTGCAGCAGAGGGCGGAGGCCAGGAAGGGCGAGGAGGGCACCGCCGACGCGGTGGCTGAGGAGATCGCCCGCCCGCTGGACGGGGACGAGGCCGCCGTTTCCGAGCGCTCCAGGGCCGCCTCCGCCAGGAGGGAGAAGGCCCTGAACAAGAAGCGCTCCATCCAGGTGCAGTCCTTCGGGAGCATATGGGACGACGCGTTGGAGCACGCCGGGATCAGAGCCTCGGAGAAGGCCAAGGACGACCCGGAGGTCGCCATCGCCATCTCGGTGGGGGACGGCAAGGCGAAGGTCAAAAAGGCCGACCAGGACGTCGCCCCGGACGTCGCTAAGGCGAAGTCCGGGCTGGAGGGCAAGACCAAGGCCGAGCTGGCGAACACCCCCGTCTCCACGCAGACCGTTGATGCGGAAAAGCTGGCCGCCAAGAAGGCCGACCAGTCCGTGTCGCCCGACATCGCCGAGGCCAAGTCCAGGCTCGACCACGGGGCGAAGGACTCCATCGCCGACAACCCGGACGCCACGAGGACGGAGGACCCGGGGAAGTTCGCCAAGGCGGCGGACGGGGTGGCCCCGGACGTTGCGAAGGCCAGGTCGGAGACCGACAAGGGGGCGAAGTCGTCCCTCGCCGACAACCCCGCCGCGACCCAGACGGTCGACCCGGCGAAGCTGGCAGCTACGGACGAGGACGGCTTCCCGGCCGGCTCGGACGTGCCGGGCGAACTGCGCCAGTCGGTGCGCGAGAGCGACCAGGAGCCCCCGGAACGGGAGGGGACCGTCGAGAAAATCGAAGCCGGACGCAGTGAGGACGGCTCGGAATACTCGTGGGTGACCATCGACGGCACGAGGTATTTCACGCTATGGGATGCGGCGGACTTTCCCCTCAAGGAAGGCGACAGGGTGCAATTCTGGAGCGGGAGGGCGAGGATTCCGGAGCTCCACTCCGATGCCCCCGATGGCAAGTTCGACTATGCCAACATACTGGGTCCCGCCGCTGGGCCGGGCGGCCCCGCCAGGCTTGCCGCCAAGCAGGCCGATCTGGGCACGTCGTCCGACGTCGGGCATGCCGGGCCCGAGGCGGGACCGGTGGACAACCCGAACGCCTCCGGCACCGTCGACCCCATCGACGCGGCGAAGGTGGGATGCGCCGCCACGGGCGACGACCTGGACGAGGAGATGGGGATGGGGGCGATGCTGGGCGACCTGGCGGACCTCGCGGCCAACCTTCCGGAAGTGACGGGGGAGGAGCCCGCCAAGGCCCCGCAGGCCGGTGAGGGCGGGCTGAACAACGAGCCCCCCGCCAAGAAGAAGGCCGGGCAAGGAGCGCCCGCCCCCGAGGGGGAGGCCGACGTCGAGGTCGAGGACCTGGGCTCAATCGTCCTGCTGAGGCCGAAAAGCGACGCCGCCAGGGAATGGATCGACGAGAACCTCCAGCTCGAAGACTGGCAGTGGTACGAGGGCGGGGCGGCAATCGAGCACGGGTATGCCGACGCCATCATCGAAGGGATGAAGGACGACGGCCTGAACGTCGTGGGCGGCCCGGGCCTGGAGTCCGAGGCGAGGAACGTGATTCCGGAAGAAAGCAACATGAGCATGGAGGACGAGCAGAAGCTGATCGAGAAGGGGATAGTGGCCCCCCCGGGAAAGAGGGCAAGCGAGGGAGGGCTAACGCCCGAGGGCGAAATGAGGCTCAGGCTCGCCCAGGAGCTCATCGACAACGACGACGAGCGCATCTACGACGTGGCGGCCAACGTCGGCCAGATAGTCGGCAACGTGAAGCACATGAAGTGGTTCCTGGAGGCCGTGGCGGCGGACCTCGACGACGACGAGGTGCTGGAGTATTATGCGATGAGGCCCGAGGGCGAGGGCGGGGCGCTCGACGACATCCAGGAGCACTTGCCGACCCAGGCGGGCTGGAGATAGGATGCTCAAGAAGGCCGACTTTGAAGGCTGGACGGACTGGCAGACCTGGTACGTCAACCTGCTGATCGGGAACAGCCGCTCGACCCACGACGCGGCCATGCTGGGCGTCCGGCACGCCATGGCGTCGGGGGCGTCGAGGGGCCTTCCGAAACAGGGCATCGTCAACCTTTGCGCCAGGAAATTCGCCGAGCGCTTCAGGGGCATCAGGGACCAGGCCAAGCGGGAATACGAGGAGAACGCCCTGGAGGCCCGGACGGAGTCCGGGGAGTTCGAGGCCAGGCAGATCGAGGGAAAGAAGCCCCCGAGCACGGGAAGCCGGGCGGGGGACGTCCTCGCCGAGGCGATGGACCTCATCCGCAGCGACATGGGCGGGCAGTCGGGATGGCTGGAGCCCTGGACGGAACCGAACTGGGCCGAGATAGCCGAGAACTGGTTGGACGAGACTGAAACCCAGGACAGGGCAGTGAGGGAAGAAAAAAGGGAAGCGCCCAGGGGGGAGGGGATGCCGGTGGAAAACAGCTTCGACAAGCGGTTCATGAAGGAGATGGGCATCAAGGCCAGCACCGGGCTGACCTATTTGTCGGTCCTTGCCGACTTCGGAGGCCCGCGACCCGCTTCCGGCGGGCCGGAAAAATGCGGCTGCGAGGAGGGCGCGTGCGTCCTGCGGCATGCCGCGGGGGAATGCCCGCATCCCGCCGCCGTGCTGGTGGAGGCGCTCGGCATCGAGTCCAGGCTCTGCCAGGAATGCGCCGACACGAAGAGGAAGGGAGCCCCCGGGGAGGTCAAGATCCTCGGGACCATCGGGCCCGACGAAGGCGGGGCGGCGGGAAGCGCCCCCGGCGGCAGGCTGGTCAAGCTGACCCCCGAGGAGGAGCACGCATAGGACTTCGCCTTGTTCTACGTGGACGAGGGGAAGAGCGACGACGAGGCGGCGGAGCTGGCATGGAAGGACCTCCAGAAGGAGTTCCCGAGGCTGAGGGACTTCGAGGGGGCGGAGCCCTGAGGAAACGGATGGATGCCATCGACAACACGGAGGTCGGAAGGCGATGGGACGGCCTGAAGCTAGGCCACCTTCGTATCGGATGGCTGAGGACGCAAAGCCACAGGTTCCCAGTGGATTTCTTCGACCGTCCGTGGATGCGGCTGGCGGACGACGAAAAGGAACAAGTGGCTTCCATGGCCGATAATGTGTCGCAGCCGGGATTCAACCACAAAGAGGCCGTGCATATACGGAAATTCAGTGGTAACAAGGAAGATGCCTTGAACAAGGTCGTCAAAATCCTCGGAACCAACGGCGTGGGCACCCTGGTCGTGGGGGCAATTGCCGTGCAAGAGCACGGATATGCCCGCAACACCGAGGACATCGACTTGTCCGTGTCGAATGCCAGGCAAGCGAGGTACATCCTGATCCAGAATGGGTATAAGATTCTCAATCCGATAGCAGTTTCGGACCCCGAAAACAACGTGAAGATAGACATAATCCAAGGCGGATGGAAGATAAAAGGGACTGACGTTCCCAACCCCATACCGCAGGAAATCAACACGGAACCGAAAGTTTGCGATTTGCCCACCTTGTTGGATTTGAAGATAGGGAGCTTTATGGGCAGCTACAAGGGTGCCGAAATCAAATTGCAGGTACGAGGCCAGGATATCGTGGATGTAAAAACATTGGTCATAAACAACAACCTGCCTCGTAATTTCATGAAAGGCAAAGTGCATCAAACGGAATACGAAAAAATATGGGACGGCCTGCACGAGCCCCCGCAAAAGGTATCCCGTCAGAGGGCATTGGAACTTCTTGCCGGGGCGGAGGAAGACGAGCTTTTCGCTTTCCATCAGTCTAATAGGGAGAAGAAAATGGCAAAGGACAACAAGGTCGAGTTCGTGCTCAAGGGCAAGAAGCGGGAGGCGAGCTTCTCGTCCCCCGAGACGGCGGAGGCTTTCATCAAGGCCGCGGCCGAGAAGTGGGGGCCGGACTTCTCCGCCCCGGGCTCCGTCGCCGTCACCTCCGACAAGAGCTACATCGACGGGGAGAAGCCCGAGGGGCTCAAGACGGCGGACACGGACAAGCTGGAGGAATGGGCCATGAGGCCCGAAGGCGAGGGCGGGGCGCTCGACGACGTCAAAGAGCACCTGCCCGAGGATATGGGGTTCACGGGGCGGCTGGTGACCCTGTCCACGGACGGCTACGGACGCCTCCAGGTGTCCGCCACGGACGAGGGTCAGAGGCTGGCGGCATCCCTCGCGAACGAGGCGACCGTCGACGCCCTGCACCACCTGCTGGCGGAGGCCACGGAAAATGGCTGGAGATGGGAGGCCCCCGAGGACCTCGGGGCGCTGACCGACGCCCCCATCATCAGCGACCCGGACGGGAACGTCTACTGGCACCAGAACTACCAGGTCGAGGACCCGGTGGAGACGCTGGCCAGGGGCGGGACCGTGCAGTTCGACTCCGGGGGGACGAAGGAAAGGGAAATGGGGCCAACGGAGGGCGGGGTCGTCGCGTCGAAAAAGGACGTCCGCAAGGACGGGAAGGCGGGGAAGGAGGCGGGCTTCAACTTCTTTTTTCCCGGCCAGGCGCTCAGGGAATTCTATCCGGACCTCCAGCACGAGCTGGTGGACTCCCCCAACGCCACGAACGCCCCCATGGTAGATTCCGGGGTGGACGTCGCCAAGGGGACGAACGAGTCCACGATAGGGGGGATCGTCGGGGACCCGCACGAGGACCCCGAGCTCGACATCGCCATCGAGGCGTCCTTTGACGGGATGAAGAAGCTGGGCTACGTCAGCACCTCCCCGGGGGCGGTCGGCCTCGGCAGGGACTTCAAGCCGCAGGTGCTCGAAGGCAAGCCGTTCCGGACTGAGGACGAGATCAGGGGCCCGATGTTCCAGGAGGAATTCTACCAGAACTTCGACATGGGCCCTGAGGGCGGGGCGATGAACGTGGTCGCCAAGCAGGCGGCGGCGTTCGGGGGCGAGAAGGAGCAGTTCGGGGCGTTCCTCAAGAAGGTCATGGCGGAGGTGGCGGCCACGTTCATCAGCGCATGGAAGGTGACCAGCCGGCCGCCGCTGGACAAGGTGCCGGGGACCGGCTCCCTCCAGCTCGACCAGGTGGAGCAGCGGGACTTCTCCGGCATGTCGGGCCTGCTCATGGGCCAGGAGGGGATGGGCAGCCGGGTAAAGCACCTGGTGGACAAGCTGAACGACAGCGAAATTCAAAGTTGCATCAACGATTCGTGGGCGCAAAGTGCTGTCTGGAATAGCACCCTAAATGGAGGATTTGTGTATGAGGTATTTGTTAGGGCCGAGAGCTTGGACAGTGAATCTCTACTCCTGAAGTATCGTTTCATTACTGGAGTCAGGGATTCTGACATTAAATAAAATGGAGAAACTAAAGGACTTGAAGGGTCGTAAAACCATCCTTGATCTATCAAAGGAAAGGATCGGGAGGTTGCGGCCCGTAAAGGTGGTTTCCTACAAGCCCGTAACTTGGGAATGCCTATGCGATTGCGGGAATGTAGTGACCGTACCCATTGGCAATCTTCACGGAAACCACAGGAGAAATACCATCAGTTGCGGATGCTATAGAAGGGAGAATGTGTCGAAACTGACACGAAAACGCCCATATGAGTCCCTTTACAGCAGCTTTCTCTATGTCTGCAAGGTTCCGGGAAAGGGAACTGACATAACCTACGAAGATTTTCTGGAGTTCACAAGGATAAACAAGTGTCATTATTGCGATGTGCCCATCATATGGACTAAGCACAACATCCATTTGAGATCCCCAGGACATCGACAAGCCTACTACCTTGATCGCAAAGACAACCTGAAAGGCTATACCAAGGACAATGTGGTTGTCTGTTGTACTCGCTGTAATCGAGGAAAGTCCAACCTGTTTTCTTACGACGAATGGGTCGAAATCGGAAAGTGCATCCGAACCATGAGAGAGCACAAAGCAGTGAGGGTTTTCAATGCGACCACAGCTTAAAAGGGCGGGGCAGGCGGTGTCCTTCCTCCCGTGGAAGGAGTTCATGGCGGGGCTGGCGGACGACTACGGCCTCGACGAGCGCACGCTCGTGGACCGGGAGGAGGAGGGTGACCTACTCGACTGGCTCCGGGACGCGCCCGAGGACGACGAGGAGGCGGCCTGGGAGCCCTCCCCGGACGCCCATAGGCCCGTCCTCGTCCGCCATGCCGCCGCACGGGCGGCGACCGCCATCCCCACGTCGGCGTCCTACGGGGCGGTCAGCATCCGTTCCTTGATTTGAACTTCTGAAACTGTTCCGGAAGTCGACCCTCGCCTATTTGACCCTTCTTTTTTCGTTGAGCCTCGACCGGTAGAGGTCCCCGACCCCCGCCCCCGTCCTCTGCTTCGACGCCTCCTGGCCGTCCTTGTCCTCGCCGCTCCCGCACATCGCCGACAGCGGGCCCATGCCGCCCCTGGCCTGGGCACGGTTGAACCGCTCCGCCTCCGCCCTGTCGGCGGTGATCTCCAGGATCATGCAGTGCTTGCCCTCCCAGCTCACCTTCGCCATCACCAGGGGGACGTCCTCCCCGGAGCACGATGGGCAGTCGTTGGCGTTGCCGGGCTTCCCGGGCATCAGTACGAAGTTCTTCGTGCATTTCCTGCAAGTCCTCGGCTTGATTGGCATGCCGCCTCCCTACCCCAGATGATAGTATACCGAAAAACTTGAAAAATTCCCGAAAATTGCTCGTCCAACGGTGTATAGTAAGGACGGGAGGATACATATGCTCAAAAAGGCGGAATGGACGAAGGTGACATGGGACGGGACGGAACTCCGACTGCATGCCGACCGAATAGATAGGTCGAAGTCCAGACAATTTTCATCGGGAACCATTGCGTTTTTCCCGAAAACACATAAATTGTCCATCGGTAGCGGGAGGAACAGGGCCGTGCTCGACTCCCCCGTGGCGATGGACGGGATGGTTGAAGCCGGGCAACAGATCGAGATCGTCCTCTATGCCTCCGAGACGCCCTACATGGTCAACGGAAAGGCGTGCCAACGCCTGGCGACCTTCAAGCAGCGAGTGGCGACCAAGAAGCATCCCGAAACCGTCTTCGTGATCTCCGGAAACACAGGGATAAAAAGAGATTCGACCTCCATATCGAAGGGTTGGCTGATGCCCATCTACCTACACCATGTGGGCATAGCCACCAGTGAGATTCCAGCGTGGCTAGAAGGCGTCAAGACGAGGGTCAGAAAGGCAAGGCAGCACATGGCGTACATGTTCAAGGAAGCCCTTCGGGCATGCACGCAGAGCATCCCGGCCGTGGAACTCGGGACATTCGCCACTCACGTGGTCGAGGTCCTCGACCAGTTCAACATGCGTCAAGGCAAGGGCCGGAAGTTCTCCTACAAGAACGAGCTCAGCGAAAAGGCGAAGACGGATTTGTCCGCTGTCTCCTTGCGGATGGTTGCCAGCAACCTGCGGCACGACAAGAAGCACGAGCATCCCGTGCCCGAAGGCCTCTTGGAGGAGATTGACAAGTTCCTCGCCCAATATCCCACCGACTTCACCCCGCTCTTCCGCATGATCAACCACTGGGACGAATGCTGGCGCAACGACCCGGACGTGCGCGCAGGGAAATATCCGCTCAGGGAGATGGTGTTCGACGACAAGGAAGGATGGAAGCAGCGGCCGAACAAGGCCCCCAGCCTGGACGGGGTCCGGCAGATGTTCTCCTCCCTGCCGGAGCGGGACGTCGTGTTCGAGAACATCAAATGCACCTTGAAGCAGCGCATAACCAACGACGAGAAGCCATGGAAGGGGCTCCCGAAGCTGCGCTACGAGGAGGACGAGAAAAGCGGAAACATCACCCTTGCCAACCGCAACAAGCAAGGGAACTCGGAGGCCACCACCATACGAAGCTTCCTTGCGGGCCAGGAAGTACTAGGCCTGACGCTGGGCCCTCCCGTAGACCCCCAGGACAGCGGGCACGAGGAGGCGGGCAAGGGCCGGGGAAAGCGCTGGAGAAACCGGCAGCTACGTCCCCTGACATTCTCCGGCGGAAAGGGCCTGAAGCCCTTTACCGTGGGGGTCCTAATAACGTCGAACCTCGGGGAGAAGGCCGGAAGCCATTACATCAAGAAATGGTGGCTTTCCTTCAAGGAAAGGACGGGGAGGATTTCGCTCTCCCTATCGCTGGAGCTGCCCGCCCCTGCGCCCGTGAAGGGGAGCACCGCAGGCCTCGACCTGCGATGGAGCACCAGGGAGAACCTGGCACAGATCGGCACCCTGAGCCTTCCCGCCGAAGGCAGGACGATGGCGATCTTCGCAAACATGAACCCGAGGCCCCCGATGCTGGCATACGCCGTCGCGGGCGTCCTCGGCGAGCGCCCCGAGCTGCGACATAGTTTCCTATCGGCTGCCGAATGGAGCGGCATGACGGGCAAGTGGCTTGCTTCCAGCGGCCTGCCGGAAGGGGGGACCGAGAGCGCCTCTGACTTCGAAAGCAAGATGGACGTCCTGGACGCGGCCTCCTCGAAGATGCTAAACATGCGCATCGTGACCGAGAAGGAAACAGGCGTCAGGCTCTTCTCCTTCGACCCCGAGCCCTTCGTGGCCGAACTGGGCGAAACTCGGTGGGGCAGGCGGAACCGGGAGCATGGCAAGAAGGAAACCGACACGTTCGAGTACAAGAAGGAGATGCAGGCCGAGCGGGACCTCTGCGAGGATCGCCTCAAAGAACACCTCATGGAGGAGCTGGGCGACGATGTTCCTCCCTGGCTCAAAAGAAGCCGTTCCTCGGGCATCAAAAGCCTGCTCAAGGACGACATCCTCATGGCGGCGCATCCCGAGGCCAGGGCGGCAATCGTGAAATGGGCGACCGAGGACGCCAAGGCCGGAGAGCTGTTCAACTTCATCAGCGGGCGCATTACCGGTCGCCGCGAGAAGGAGTACGAGAAGGTCTGCACGCTGATCATGCAGACGCTGGCGGACAATGGTTACGGGAAGGTCGTAATCAAGAACATGGACGTCAAGGGGATCGGGGAAAGCCGGGAAAAGTCCAAGAAGACGGAAATGTTCCACGAATACAGGCAGCGGCTGGCCCTGGGGGACTTCACCGCCATCCTCAGAAACATCGGACGGAATCACGGGGTGGAGGTCGCAGTCACGAAAGCGGCGTCGCTCGAAGTCGTACAGACGTGCAACTCCTGCGGCTACTTCGGCGCATTCGGCGTCACGAAGAACAACAGGCTCGAATGCCCCAACTGTCACGCACGCTTCAAGAAGACGGAGAATGCAGCTAAGAATCTGGCCGCCGCCACAAGCGCCTGACGGCGGACAAAGGGTCGCCTGATTCGTTGCATGGGCGAAACAAACTAATGGGACTGACGATATCCCCGCTGCCAAGGTTGGTCGGAAACTCGTTCGTCTCCCCGAGACATTTCAAGGGGGGAGACAGGCGGGGGACTCTCCTCATCACGACCGGCCCCCGGTCAATCCCCGTTCCTGATGGGCGGGTCGAGGTGCTCTACGGCGTGCAGTGCCCGTGCGGGGAGAAGAATTGCCTGCACGACGCCGACGCCACGGATCGCTACCTTTCCGACGACTCCAATTTCCTGTCCTCCCGGTGCCTCCTCCAGTCGGTGGACCTCGTCACGCTGGAGGAGCTAAGGAAGGCGACAAAGGGCCTCGGGCAGACAGCGGGGCTCGAAGAAATCTCGGAACTCCCGACCGAGAGGTACGGATGGCTCCTGCAGAAGGGCATGCTGCCCCCAGGATCCCCCAAGGACCCGACAACGTACCCGAACTGGGAAGGATGGACCGACCTTTTCGGGGTGCCGTGCTGGTCGGTGGAGGAGATGGCGGAAAAGATTCTTACCCTGGGGCACATGTTGCACGGAAAGAATCCGGCCGACCTCATCAGGCTGCTGGCGCTCGACGGGTTCCTTGCGGCCCTGAGCAGGAGATGGAAGGTGGGAAAGAACGAATGCGTGGACCTCCTGCTCTCGATGAGCCCCGAGGAGGCAGCGGCGCTGGTCAACGACCCATCGGGACCGAGGAAGGGAACGGCAAGGAGCTGCGAGGCCCCCGGGATCACTACGGACGGGTGCATCCTGGAACGCCTGAGGGAACTCAGGAAGGCAGCGGAAACCCTGGAGGGGTTCTGGTCCAACCAGGAATTCGTCAGGGCCTCGGAGATCGACCACATCTCCCTTCTCTGGAAGGCCCTGAGCCATGGGGGGACGAAGCTCCTGAAGAAAGGGATGAAGGAAGCAGTTCCAATGTTCCGGGACAGCTTTCTGAGAGAATGGGAGGGGGCCGAAAGATACGTGAGGAGATACCACGGGGACTGGATGGTAGCCCACATCGTCTGGAAATCCTTCGAGGCCCTGAAACGGGACCGCATCCTGTTCAACCTCGGGGAGCCAGGAATAGGAAAGAGCCGCACCGTGTTCGCCCTGGCCATGGAACACGAATTCCGGAACGTCCTGGTGCTGGCCACCAAGTCCACGCTGGACAAATTCACGAACAGGGAGAGGGGAAGGGAAAGGACGAGGCAGTGGGAGGCGCACGCCAGAATCGTCGGGGAGGGAGATGCCAATTTCCTGTTCACGGACTGCGACGATCTGGAGGGCATGGAAGAGGGGAAAAGGAACTACGTGTTCGTGTCCGAATATGACGTGCAGAACAATCCGGATGGGCTGGTGAAGCGGCTTGCCGCCATAGGATGGGACATGATGGTGGTGGACGAGCTCCAAAACTGGACGGGAAGCAAGGGCCTGGACGAGGCCCTGCTTGCGGAGAGAAAGAAGGAAGGAAACCGGTTCAGGAACCTCTCGTTCCTGCGTAAGAGCATGCCGCCCGAATGCCTGTTCTATCTCATGACCGCCACTCTCATGAGGATAAGCCTGAGGGAGGCATATAGGATGCTGGAACTATTCACCGGAAAGAAGTATACATCCATGGACGACGATGCCTCGGCGGCCCTCAAGCTCCGGTACGAAACCCTGTCCAGGGGATCGCGGTTCTACATCCGGCCCTCCCTCCTCCCCCCGCCGAAAGCCGTCGACTGGAAGCCCACTGGAACGCTGGTATTCGAGCAGCACGGGCAAGAGGATGGTGCGGACTCCGTGGGGACCAGAATCACCACCACTCATTACCTGCTGGGCGAATCCCTACTGTCCTCGCTCCCGAGGACCACCAAGCCGACGCCGCAGGCGGAATGCGTGCTCATCAAGGGGGCGCTCAAAGAAATAGAGGACAGCCCACTGCTGATGCGGCTCCTCCGGAAGGCGTCGAGGCCCATCCTCTATACCCATTTCGTAGACGGTCCTGTGGCGCTGCTGGCGGGATGGGCGAGGAAAAAGCTGGGAAGAAGGGCATACCTCTATACCGGGGAACTCAAACAGCTCGACATGATGGAAAGGGACCCGAAGTGCGTCATCGTGGCGAGCGCCCCAATGACGACGGGGATAGACGGAATCCACAAAATTTCCGACATGGAGTTCATCTTCGGGATGCCCTGGCACTATGCCCAACTGGAGCAGTTCGCCCGGAGGATCGTGCGCCCCGACTCGGCGTTCATGGAAGGCGGCGTGCTGATAGTCAACTTCGTGGCGGACAACATTCCGTATAGCCACAACCGCAACGGGAGGGTGCTGGGCAGGAAGAAGACGCACTTCCTGGTCATGAACGCAGACGTTCCCCGAGAGCTGCGCAGGGAGGTGCCGGAAGCGGAAGTCAGGAAGATGCTGGACAACCAAAGGAAACTGGCCGGGATGTCCATTCCCCTTGAAGATGCCCCGGCAGGAAGCGCCGAGCCCCAAGACAAGAAATTCTGGGCCCTCCTGCACCGCCTGACGGACAGGACGCACAACCTCTACTCGAACTCCGATTCCGCCAAGCTTCTGGCCAGAAGGGAGGGAGACTTCCTTGCAAGGGGGAAGGAAATGATATTCCTGCCTGACTACGAACGGGAGAACGAGGAATTCGAGGGGAGAAACGGGAACGTCAGAGACGTGTACCTCAACTACGTCCTGCCAACCACAGGCAGGCGCATCCTGGACATCGGCTGCGGGACCACGGGCCCCGCCGAGGCCTACAGGCTGGGACTGGACGGCATCTCCTTCGCCGATCCCTTCCTGTCCAAGCAGGCATGCCAGAGGTTCCCGGAGGTGGAGGCGAGGGATAGGAACGCCACGGGATACGGGGACAGCTCGTTTGACTTGATCGTGAGCTGCCTCTCCATGTTCGCCAAGAACCGGAGAAATTCGGTATTGGAGATGGCGAGGCTACTGGCCCCCGGGGGGATGGCGGTGATCCGGGAGCCCCACGGCAGGCGGTGGGTGAGGGGGTTGGACGCCCTGCTTGAAAAGGCCGGGCTGATCGTGGAATCCCAGGCCCTGCCGGGGACGGGAATGATGGAGATCGTGGCAAGAAAGAAATTGGAAGCGGGCAGTAAAAAACGAAGTAAAATTCAAAGGAGGCACCAATGAAGTCGAAATTCATCATTGAAGTAAAGAAGGGCATTCAGTTCCTCAAAACGGTCGCCGGGACGATCCTGTTCGAAGGGAAGCCCCGCATAGTCGAAACGAAGTTCGGGACGTACTTGGTCTTCCCGAGAAGCCACAAGGGTGGGGAGAAGCTGGTGGAGGTAAAGGCCCGCCACCGGGTATTCTCCGAATTCAAGGTCGAGGATGGAAGCGGGGCCACGGTATACCGGCAGGTCAGGAATACCCCGGACGGCAAGCTCAAAAAGGGCGATTGGCACGTCAACGCAAGCGACGTAGCCTTTGCATAGAACGACTCTCGGAAGTGGGGCCAGCCGCCAAAGGGCGGTGGACGGTCAAGCGTTCTTTGACAACTTGAAAAGGCCGCATAATTGTGCCTTTGTCCTCCTCCTCAAAAAATTGGAGGTCCCGCCCTGCGGCGGGGCCTCCAATGGTCGTTTTTTTGAGGCAAGTTCGAGGCTAAGTCCAGCGTCTACACTATGCTAAAAGGAATCGGGTGAAGACCACCCTAGTTCATCGGGTAGATGAAACACGGCGACGCCCACGGCGGCGGCGACCGTCGGTGAAGACCACCTTAGTTCATCGGATAGGTGAAACACAACTCGATTGCCGTCGACACCACGGGATGGTGAAGACCACCTTAGTTCATCGGATAGGTGAAACCACTCGAACAAGAACCTCGACAACGTCCCTGGTGAAGACCACCTTAGTTCATCGGATAGGTGAAACGCCGCCCGAGTTCCAGCCGGATGGCCTGCAGGTGAAGACCACCTTAGTTCATCGGATAGGTGAAACCGATAGGGCCCACGGGATACACGGGGCCAAGGTGAAGACCACCTTAGTTCATCGGATAGGTGAAACGCAGATCGACCAGTGGTCAATGGTGTAAAGGTAAAGACCACCCTAGTTCATCGGATAGATGAAACTCCTTGGGAAATGTCAACTGCCTGCCGATTGGTGAAGACCACCCTAGTTCATCGAATAGGTGAAACAGCTCATCCGGGGGAAGAACTCGAAGAGCAGGTGAAGACCACCCTAGTTCATCGGATAGGTGAAACCATAGCTCGGTTGGTTAGAACAGCGGACTCGGTGAAGACTCCCCTAGTTCATCGGGTAGATGAAACTCCAGGTGGATAGTCCAGAGTTCCTCAATCGGTGAAGACCACCCTAGTTCATCGAGTAGATGAAACCACGTACCGGCGATGCGAGCACGCCATCGTGGTGGAGACCACCCCAGTTCATCGGGCAGATGAAACTCTTCAAGCTCGTGGCACCGTTTCTCCATTTAATAAGACCACCCCAGTTCATCGAGTAGATGAAACCATGTCCATGTCCATGGGATTCACGCTGTGGCGAAAACCACCCCAGTTCATTGAATAGATGAAAGTCCAGAGAATTCACGCTGCAGCAAAAATCACCTCAGTTCATCGGGTAGATGAAACCATGACCTTGCTGTTCAGTACGGACCACTCCAGTTCATCGGATAGATGAAATTTGACGAATGCTTGCGCCTGCTCCAATGGAAACCACCTCAGTTCATTGAATAGATGAAACAGTTGAGGGCTGTTGGCGAAGGATTCACTCGGTGGGGACCGTCTCAGTTCATCGGGTAGATGAAACTCCAGGTGGATAGTTCAGAGTTCCCCAATCGGTGAAGATCACCCTAGTTCATCGGGTAGATGAAACGAATGCTGCTAGCGGTAAGGTAAAGGTCATTCCAGTTCATCGGGTAGATGAAATTTCGTGGCGTGCAACAGCCTGTGACACGCTGGTGGAAATCACTTCAGTTCATCGAGTAGATGAAACGTGTTTGAGTGGCTGCGTCGCCCCCAAAGTGACGGAGACCATCCCAGTTCATCGGATAGATGAAACGGAAGCCGCAAGGCTGCGCCCGACAGCCCATGTGGAGACCATTCCAGTTCATCGGGCAGATGAAACCTTAGCTTCCCGGATGGGTAAGACCATCTAGTTCATCGGGTAGATGAAATCGAAAGCAGACCCTTGTCAGCATGGGAGTGGCAAAAGACCACGCTAGTTCATTGGGTAGATGAAATACTAACCTCACCCGTTCGCACAAGGGTAAAACAGGGGATGAACGAAATTTCAAGAATCCTTGAAATATCAGAATACACCGAGGTATACTACAACTGGAGGACGCATGATACGGAAATGGCCTATGGGCTTGGACGACAGTGGATTCCTTTTGAAAGTAGGTATAGCACCCTGTGTGCTGGAGGACCCCCATCCCGGGCCGGTGCCCGTCGCACCGCCGGAGACGATGCCCCTGATCGACGAGGACCATGCTTGGCTGGCGGACCTCAAGGTGGTGTGGGACGAGGACCCCGAACCGGGGTTCGTCCTGCCCCAGACCCTCGGCGAGTACTTGACCAGGTATCCGGACGAAATCAGGGAGGCAGTAGACGAGGCCGACAAAGATATAGGGTTTGCCACGCTGGCCAAGGGCAAGGACGCTTGGGCGAAGGAAGTGGCGGACATGTTCGCGGACTTCCTGGACGAGGGCTTAGAGGATGCGGTGGCGATGTACTCGACGTTTTCCAAGATTCGACCAGGTCAGCGCCCGTCCGAGCACACTTCCATTCCTACATGAGAGCAAAGGTGAGGTGGGGACTCCAGGCGCTCACAAGGGACCTGACGGTGTAGTGGATTTTAAGATTCTCTTAACTATCTTCCTTTCACACAATTTGAAGAGAGTCGGGTCGAACCCCGCCCTGCGGATGGCGGACTTGGTGAACTCGTCCGTCACCTTCTGGACCTCCAGGACCCTGCGCTCGGCGGCCTTGACATCTTCCTTCGCTATTTCGAGCTCCTGCTCGGCCGCCTTGACATGCCGGGTCGCTTCCTCCACGCCGCGTGCCGCCTCGTCGGCCCTGTCGCCCAGGAAGAACAGCACCTCGGCGTCGACCTCGCTTATCGTCCCCCCGTCCTCGGCCCCAGGGGCCTTTGTCTCCTCGTCCAGCTTCAGCGCCGCCTCCACCGGAATCCTCTCCCCGTCATGCTTGCCCATGTTCCCTCCTTCCCTCGACCCGTGCGATCCACTGCCCGACAAGGGCGGGGACGACGAAGTTGACGCTGTTCCCGCAGGCTCGATATCGGTCCATCCAACGGGGATAGCCATATACTGCTCGCACAACTCCGGCGTAGGCACAAGCCTCGGGTTCCGCTGCACCACCGCCCTCACCGCCATTTCCTGGAGCCAATTCATGCTTCCTGTCTTGCCACTGTTTGCGCGTTTCCGCCAGCGCCCGTTCCGCTGCTGAATGAAGTTCTCCCTCGACCATTCCATGACCAGGATCGCCTTCGTCGTCGGGGTACTGACCAACGGGAACAGGGGAAGCCCATTCCCGGCAGACGAGCCATGTCCTTTCGCGGATGTGCGGGGCGTCGAGGACTTCCACGTCCAATACGAGCGGCCAGCAGGCGTAGCCAGCTCCCTCCAGGTCGGAGAGCACCCTGTCCCCGTCCTCCGTGCGCAGGAGACGAGAAACGTTCTCAACGAGTATCCAGCGAGGTCGTAGCTCTCGGATGATGCGGCTGTACTCGAACCAGAGGCCGCTCCGCTCGGTGGGATTGTCCGGAGTCCCAAGCCCCCGCTTCTTCCCAGCGATGCTGTGGTCCTGGCAGGGGTAGCCTCCGCTGAGGAGGTCGACGGGCTCAAGGTTGTGTCGTCCACATTTCCTCACGTCCTCGAATCTTGGCACGTCCGGCCAGTACTTCTCCAGCACCTTGCGGCAGAACGGGTCTATCTCGACCTGGAAGGCGGTCTCGAACCCCGCCATCTCCAGGCCGTAGTCGATCATCCCGGTCGAATGCCCGAGAAAAGGGATCCATGTCTCAGCCTTCTCTCGGGCACTCGGCACCTCCTTCGGCCGGCTTCCCGGCGAGGTCCTTCAGCGCCTTCACGTACCACAGGTCCTGGATGTCGGCGTCGGTGATCTGGCGGAGATGCTCGGGGCCCTCGATGGTCCCCCACCAGGACTCGCAGCCCCACACGACGCGCTTCAGGTCAGGCACGTAGAGCGCCGGGTTGGCATGGGGGGCGATGGTGAGCACCTTCTCGCGGGTGTGGTAGTAGTGGTCCACGGAGACGGTCAGGTCGCCGAGGTATACCCCGAGGTAGGTCTTGTCGTCCTGGCACGGGCGGACGCTGCACCAGGAGCCGACGGCGGGGGCCCCGGGCCTCTGGCCTTCGAGGGTCCGCACGGAGGACACCTCGATGGGGAACCTTATCTGGCCGGGGACCTTGACGTACTTGACGAAGTCGTCCAGGGCGCTGCTGAGCTCCTCCATCGCATCCTTAGCCAGCTTCTTGCGGAGTTCCTTTGCCATCGTCGCATCCTCCATGCAGACCAGCGTTCGCTAGCCTGTCATTCCTTAATACTCCTTGGCGGCGGCGAGCCTCACCATGGCCTGCACCTTCACCCTTTCGAGGTGCTCCAGGCTGCGGGCGAGCCTCTCCGCCCTGTCCCCGGAGACGCCCGCCCTCATCCTTCCGAGCCTGGACCTCACGTCGAAGTACGCGCTGACGACCATCCGCCTGGCCGCACCGAGCGCGTCGCCCTTCGCCCCGGCGAACCTGGCGACCAGGGCCTCGCAGTCCTTTGCGAACATCATGGCGGCCTTGTAGGCATCCCCATGCCCGACGTGGACCTTCCCGCAGGACGGGCATTCGTACGCCTCAAGCCCGAAGAGCGGCCTTTCCTCCAGGGCCCTGATGGCGGCCAGGGCGCTTTCCCCGGAATTGTACGAAACCTTGGCTATGCAGGACCATCGGGCATGGCGGGGATGCCTGAACAGGGACGACGAGCTGGCGGGGCGGAAGGGGATGCGGTCCCGGGCCGAGAGGCGCTGGTTCATTTTCCCCCTCCCGTGCCCGCCCGGATGCGCCCGTGCCGTCCGCACGGGTCGTCCTCGCGGCAGCAGTCGGTGATGCCGATCCTCCTGCCGAGGCCGTCGAGGCAGGGCCTGAGCCACACCCTCTCGCCCTCGTAGTTCTCGACGACCGTGTCGGCCCTCCAGCGGAGGCCCTCCAGGACGTCCTCGTGGTCCTTCCTGCTGGGCGTCTGGCCCATGCTACATCCCCTTCCTGGCATACTGCTGCCAGACCTCGGTGTCGAGCTGGCGCACGGTCTTTTCCCGCCGCCTGGCCTCGTCGACGAACGCCTTCTCCAGTTCGAGGTACCGCCGTCCCGTGGGCGTGGCCTTGGGGGCGTCGTACCCCTGGGACCGCAGCCACTTCAGGACATGGGTGTCCAGCGGCACCACGGAGGCGTCGGGCCTGGAGTAGAGCAGGATCATCCTGGCGGTCTTGGGGCCGATGCCCGGCACTTGCTCCAGCGACTCGACCCACAGGGCGTCCAGGTCCAGCCCCACGGCGGCGGGGAACGCCCTGCGCAGCAGGGAGTACTTGCCGAGCCGGTGCTTCCTGAGCCTCTGGAGCAGCTTGCCCTCGGACATCAGGTACCTGACCCGAGCGAACGGGGTGGAAAACAGGGGCACGGACTGGTTCCCGCTGGCCCTCGGCACCGGCATGTCGGCCAGGAACGCGTCCAGCTTCGCCTCCGTCTGGTCGGCCCGCTTCCCCGCCACGCATATGCCGAACAGTATCCACCATTCGAGCTGCTGGCGGGTCATCCGCCCGGAGATGTCGAACGGGTCCACCGATGCGGGTGCTTGGCTCATCCTTCGTCCTCCTCGACGGTCTTGTCGTACTCGCCCCTGAGCGCCGCCTCGCACCGCCGCCTGGCGATCTCCGAATAGTGGGGATCGACATCCACCCCCACCACCTCGTCCCACCCGGCCAGGAGGCAGCCTATGACCTCGCTCCCGCTGCCGGAGAAGGGCACCAGGATTCTCCTGGGGCTGGCGCTCGGCGGAGGCAGGAGGAGCGTGGCCAGGTATTTGGCCAGGGCTATGGGCTTGACGGTGGGATGGTTGTTCCTGACGCACTTCGCATCCTTCCCGGTCTTGGGGTCGACGTGCTTCTGGCTGCCGAGATCCCCGCACTTGTGGCAGGGGACGAAGCCCAGGAGCCCCGTCTCCCTCTCGCCGCGGGACGCCTTGGCTTGGTAGAAGAAGCGGGAGGGGCCTCCCGCATCGCCGAAGAACGAGCCCGGCAGCCGCTTGTTTGCCGTCGAGTATATGCCATGCTCGCCCATCCGGGTGCTCGGCTCGTTGCCTTGGACCGGCGCGGAAGCGCCCCGCTCCCCGGCCTGTTCGTCGAGCAAATAGCACGGGCACGAGGGATCCGTATGGATCGCAGCCTTGCCCCCGACGTACCGCTCCTCCTGGCCCGTTTCGATGGGCATGCCCTTTCCGCCGCCGAAGATCGGGGTCTCCTTGAACCGCGAGGAGGGGAAGTGCCCCGTCGCTGGCATGTCCACGATTTCCGTGTGCTTGCACGTGCATCCCAGGACGAGGTTGGCGGGGTACCTCCCCCTGGCGTCGCCGCCCCTGGGACCCGGCCTGACGGCGAAGTCCGTCGAGCCCTCCTCCGCATAGCGCCTGTCCGCCGACGCCTCGCCCTCCCTGCCGCCTCCCTCCTGCGCTCCGTCGTCCGCGGCGACCCTCGCCCCGTCCACGTTCAGCGCCCCGCTGCCGAACCCGGTCGCCAGCTCGGCGTAGGTCCTGCCGCCCATCGGGGCCTTGAAGCACAGGACGGGCTCCCATGCGGGCTTGAGGCTGCACGTCTTGTGCCCGGACCACGGGGCGGACTCGGCGGAGGCCGGGGCGGTGATGGTGGCCCCGTTGTCGGACCGGTCGCTGGGCACCTTGCCCGCGTCGTCGTACCCGGTGTTGTCGACCCTATTGGGGCGTGCCCGGGACGCGTCGTACCCGACGACCCCGCGCTCGTCCTTGTTCCTCTTGTCGATGAGCTTGGAGACGTCCAGCGCCTTGGGCATCCCCTGGCCATAGAGCCACATGATGGTGTCCCACATCTCGAACCCGGCGTCCTCGATGCCGCCCGCCAGACGGTGCCACATGCGGGTACCGCCGAAGAACAGCGACACCGCCCCGGGATGGAGCTCGGGCAGGAGGACCGCCGCCCACTGCTCGCACCATTCCTGGTACTTCCTCTGGACCTTGCCCTGGCGGGCGAAGCTGGGCTTGTTGCCGTCCGCGAACCCCCCGAGGTTGCCGGGCGGGGGCCAGGCCGCTGGCCTGCCCTGGGGGGCATCCTTCAGGAGCTCCTGGGGGGAATCCCATTTTTTGTTCATGAATTCAATGCCGTAGGGCGGGTCCGAGAGCACGGCGTGGAACTTCGGGCCGTCGTACAAGGCGGCCCAGTCGATGATGTCGGCGGTGACGATCTCGAACTTCGGCATGTGAAAGGACGGGCGTGGCCGGAATCCCGGTGGCGTGGCTTCGCTCTCTACGCGGTTGCTGGCATGCCCCGCTCGTCGCCCGGAAGCCGCTAGGACAGGCACGGTGCCCCGTTTTCTGTCTCGACGGCCATCGCGTTCTTCGTGCTCGCCGCATCGCGCCGCACGCCCGCCAGTCCTTCAATACTTACTTGCCGACCGTTTTTCCTCGGGGGCCGGTCGCTTTGTCTGGAAACCAAGCCGGGCCGTTATTGGCCTGACCTCGCTCCTCGCCCTGCGCCGGAGCAGGAGGTCCGCCCCCTCCCGGATCAGCGCGTACGGCTTCTTCCAGTCGTGGTTGTCCACGCCGTTCTTCTTCTCGTTGGCCCAGTCGGCCAGGACGGCGAGGTCGTGGTCGCTGAGGTCGTTCCCGTGCTCTTGCAGGTAGTCGAACAGGCTTCCGCTCATTTTCATCCTCCGTTCATCCGGACTCTCCCGGTGGTCTGCGTGCTGCTACGCCCGGTCGGCGGCCCTCGCCTCCGGGAACTCCCTGTACGTCTCCTCCCGGCAAATCTGCTCCGCCTTGGCCCAGTACTCCCGCCTGGCCTCGTCGGCATCGGGGCCGTCCATCGGCCAGGAGCCCAGGCATCCGAGGACGAGCTTCCTCAGGAGGGGCAGGCCCTCCTTCGCCCAGCGCCTTTTCATGGCCTTTTCGCAGCGGAGGATTCGCGCCCGCCTTCCGGGGGACAGCCTCCTCCACCGTCCGGTTCCGGGTACGGCGTCCCACCACTTGCGGCTTTTCGCCTTCGCGACCATAATGGCTAATACCCTTGCTGGTGCATGAGCTCCATGATCAGGTCGAGGGTGCGATGCCTGAGCCACCCGTACCACCATACGATGAAGGCCGCGTTCTCCAGGGCGGCGGCGAGGATTCGCCAGGCGTCGAACCACAGTGGCAGGGAGGCGAGCAGGGCGGCGAGGGGCCGGTCCGCCCGGGCCCTCAGCGCCTCGTACAGGAGCCAGATGAACGGGGCGTAGAACAGGTACCCCTCCAGCTTCATGGCCACCCCCGCCCCCAGGACGAACTTGTGGGTCAGGGGGAGGCTCGCGAGCGGGTTGCCCTCCCGCCAGACGGGGACCAGGGCGCTGGCGGCATAGGACGACGCCAGGTCCAGGAAGTCGGCCGCCACGACGGCGATGCACGCCAGCCACAGCGCCCGGAAGGGCCCGCCGATGCCGTCCCTGACGGCCCTCCATAGGAAGTCGAGCCTTCGAGTCGTCATCTGTTGGCCCTGCTCACGAACACCTGGTCGAAGTCCGGGTTCTCTATCGGGACGACGAACTGCCCCAGGATGTCGGAATCCTGCCTGAATATGTGGCCTTCCTTCATCAGCTTGCGCTTGCTGTACCCGGACCCCACGGGATTGCTCTTGTCGATCAGCGAATGGACCCACGCCCCTATCGCCGCCTTCTTGTTCTCCCTCGACTCCATGAGCGTCCGGGCCGCCCGGCTCATCGCCCGGCGCACGTCCGGCCTGTGGAGGCCCAGCGTCTCCGAGACCTGCTGGAACGACCGGCACCTGGCGTACTCGGCGACCGCCCTCGACAGCCCCCCCTTGAGCGAGCCCTCCAGGCTCGCCTTCGCCAGGACCTCGGCGAGCGCCGCCTCCGTGGGCTCCCCGAAGATCAGGAAGGCCCCGATGACCCTGACGGCCATGCGTATGCGGAAGCTGCACACCGTCTGCGTGGACTTGAATATGCTGGCGAGCGTGGTCTGGGTCTTCCCCAGGATGTAGTAGCTCAGGAGCATGTCCCCGTCCTCCCGGCTCAGGTAGCGGAGCATCCTCAGGAAGCTGGGGAAGTTCTCCTGGATGTAGGTGAATACGTCGTCCTCCTGGAGGTCCTGCTGCGTCTCCAGGCTGATGGTCGTGGCCCCCTCCAGGGCGTCCTCCTCGTTGAGGAGCATGGCTCTGGCCGAGGTGACCGAATCCATATAAGGTGTTGATTCCAAAGCATTTACCCCCAATCCCAAGGAAATTACCCGACTTGACGACCTATCTGGTCGCCCAATTTATGAATCTCTGGCCATAAAAATCCTGGCCATAATGCCTGCCGCAGTGCCGGAACCTAAGGATTCAAGAGGGAATTTTCCATGTTTATCGAGAAATTTCGATGCCTTGGTATTGAGGTATTAAGGGGGAGTGTGTCCAAAAATCTCATGGTGTCCAATACTGCGGCCACGGAAAAACGAAAGGGCGGGGCATGTGCCCCGCCCTCCCACGTTCGCGCAATGCTTGGCCCTACGCCAAAGCCACCGCCACGATGCCCCCGACGTACTTGACGGGGTTCCCGAATCCCGAGGCCGCCACGGCGGCGGTCTGTACGGTCCCCTGCACGACCCAGGACGAGCTTCCGGCGGGGAAGGACCCGGAGTCGAGCAGGGTCGCCGTGGAGGCCGGGACCAGGGCCGTGCTGTCCATTAGGATCGCCGCCTCCAGCAGGAACTCGTTGATCCCGGTCGGGGTGAGGGCCGCCACCAGGGGGGTCTCGTTGGAGGTGCCATGGGCATGCTTGTCCACGGATATCGAGGTCGGCTTGGCGATCTCGTACACCACCGCCTCGATTCCGCCATCGAACACCGGCCTCCCGTACTCTATCGGGGGCGCGAAGGGCGGGGACCCGGCGTTGCTGTTTCCGGGGTCCACGATGGTGACCTTCTGCGCTCCCACGGTGGCGGGGGCGGTGAAGACGTAGACGCTGGGAAAGTATCCCGAGACGTCAGGAGAGACGATAGGCGGGCTAAGTGGGGGACTGAAGGTGCCCGATTCCTGGGAAAGGTTGACGACCTTGTCCTGGAGGGTGAACGTATCGGTCTTGTCGTCGAAAACGTTCGGGGCTATGGTTTCTGCGTCGAGGTAGAGCACGTTGAACGAATCCGGGGTCCTGTGGGCGAACACCAGGACGGCGAGAAAGCTGTTCGCCGCCACCGCGTTCGGCAGGATCACGTTCAGCGGGATTTCCGGGTAGATCGTGTAGTTCTTGGCTTTTTGCCTGATCGATAGTGCCATGTCGTCCTCTCCTGTACCCCTGTTGGGCGGTCTCTGTAATAAGGACTAGGAAGTCAAGAAATCCTGTCTTTTGCTTCTTTAGTATAGGCAGCAGTTTTTGGAAACCCATCATGACCTTCACGGTCTACAGAACGACCAACCTCGTCAACTCCCATTATTACATAGGGGTACATAAAACAAGCGACCCCGAAGACAGCTATCTAGGCTCCGGAAAGATTATAAACGCTGCCATCAAAAAGTACGGAAAGGCAGCGTTTGTTAAGAGGGTCCTCTTTCAGTTTTCAGCCTCGACAGATGCCTACGCAAAGGAGATAGACCTCCTCAAAGAAGCACGTCAGGACCCACATTGCTACAACATCCACGAAGGTGGAAAGGGCGGGTTTGAATATATAAATGCAAGCGGAATGAACGGGACAGGGCGACAGCTCATTAAAGACGGTCAAAAATATTGCCCGGCATGCGAAAAGTGGCTTCCCCTTGATGATTTTGGAAAATGCAAGTACACCCTAAGCGGCAAAAGAGGCAGATGCCATAAGTGTCTAAAAGAGCAAAACGCCCCACATATGCGTCGGTACATGCGTCGGTACCAAAGGGGAATCGACGATGCGGGACTCCTGGCCCTTGAGCAAAAGCAAGGAGGTTGCTGTGCCATCTGTCGCGATACCCTCTCATCCGAGAGTGACCAAGGTCGTCATATTGACCGTGATCGGGTGACGAGGGGAATTAGGGGCTTGCTTTGTCCAAAGTGCAAATGGGGGCTCATAAACTTCCGGGACAACCAGGTGCTCATACTTCAGGCCATCAACTATCTAAGGAACTTTGAGATAGAACGTCGCGAGCGACGACAAAAAGAAGGAGGTCTTGCATGCTTGTCTCCTGCCTGACGCCGACCGCCGACCGGAGGGAGTTCTGGCCCCGGTGCATCCGGTGCTTCCAGTCCCAGGGCTGGCCCCGCATGGAATGGATAGTGGTGGACAACGGGGCCGACCCCATAAAGGACATGCTCCCCGAGGACCCGAGGATAAAGTACGTGAGGGTGCCGGGCCCCCGGCTGCTCCACGGAAGGCTGATGAACCTGGCCATGGGGCACGCCGCGGGGGACGCGGCCATAGTATGGGACGACGACGACTGGTACGCCCCCGACAGGGTGGGGAAGCAGGCCTCCGTCCTTGAGAATCCAGCCCTGGACCTGGCGGGCACGGGGAGCCTGTACTACTACCTCCACGGGACGCGGAGGGCGTTCCTCTACAGGAACCTGACCCCGAGGAGGTGGGTGGCGGCCCCCGCCTTCCGGCGCTCCCTATGGGAGGCCAACAAGTTCGAGGAGATGCGGCAGGGGGCCGATGCGGTATTCCTATCCAAGGTGCCGGAGCACCGGTGCCTGGACATGCACGACCTCGGGCTGCTCGTCTCGGCCATCCATCCCGGGAACGCCGCCCCGAAGAGGGTGCCCAACGCATCGTTCGCCGAGGTGCCGTGGGAGACGATAGAGGGGATCACGAAGGGGACGCTATGATTTGGCATGGAGGGACGACATGAAGAAAGCGCTGGTATGCGGGGCAGGGGGCTTCATCGGGGGCCACCTGGTGAAGAGGCTCAAGCTGGAGGGGTACTGGGTCCGCGGGGTGGACATCAAGGAGCACGAGTTTTGCCCGTCGGCGGCGGACGAGTTCCTGCTGCGGGACCTCAGGGACACGTCGTCCTGCTGGGCGGCGCTCAACGGCGGGTTCGACGAGGTTTACCAGCTTGCCGCCGACATGGGAGGGGCGCAGTACGTGTTCAGCGGGGACAACGACGCCGCCATCATGCACAACTCCGCGACCATCAACCTGAACATGCTGGAGGTCGGCCAGAAGCACTGCGTCGGGAGGTACTTCTACTCCAGCTCGGCCTGCATCTACCCGGCCCACAACCAGGTCGACCCGGACAACCCCAACTGCGCCGAGGACTCCGCCTACCCGGCAGCGCCGGACAGCGAGTACGGGTGGGAGAAGCTGTTCAGCGAGAGGCTCTATGCGGCCTACCACAGGAACTACTACGTCCCCATCCACGTGGCCAGGTTCCACAACATCTTCGGCCCGGAGGGCACGTGGGAGGGGGGAAGGGAGAAAGCGCCGGCCGCCCTGTGCCGCAAGGTGGCGCAGGCCCCCGAGGGGGGCGAGATAGAAATCTTCGGCGACGGGAGGCAGACCCGGTCCTTCCTCTACATCGACGAGTGCGTGGAGGGCATCAGGCGGCTGGTGCGGTCGGGCCTTCCGGGGCCCCTGAACATCGGCTCGGACGAGATGGTCACGATAGACGAGCTCGCCCGCATGGTCATGAAGGTCGCTGGCAAGGACCTGGGCATCCGCCACGTCCCCGGCCCGCTCGGGGTCAGGGGACGCAACTCCGACAACCGCCTGATCCACCAGAAGCTGGGGTGGGCCCCCTCGGCCCCCCTGATCGACGGCCTCGGGAAGACCTACGCATGGGTGACGGCGATGGCCAGGGCGAAAGGATAGGCATGGGCCCGGGACGCACCCTCATAGCAATCCTGAGCTGCCACAGGCACAGGCGATGGCAGGACGCCCAGAGGCAGACCTGGATACGAGACGTGCCCCCCTCCTCGGAATGGGACTGCCGGTTCTTCCTCGGGAACCCCCCGCCGGACCGCATCTGCGTGGACGAGGTCTTCCTCGACGTCCCGGACGACTATATGGGCCTGCTCCTGAAGACGAGGGGCATCGTGGGGTGGGCGCTGGGCCAGGGATTCGACCACGTGTACAAGGCGGACATCGACACCCTGGTCGTCCCGTCCAACCTCGCCAGCAGCGGGTTCGAGCAGCACGACTACGTCGGGGGCGTGAACCGGGAATGCCCCCCCGTGATCTTCGCCAGCGGGGGATCGGGATACTGCCTGAGCAGGAGGGCGATGGAGCTGGTCGCGGCCGCCGAGCCGTGGCCGGGAGGGGGGCCGGAGGACGTTTTCGTGGCGGACACGCTGGCGAAGCACGGGATATCCCCGCACGACGACGCAAGGTACCAGTTCTACCCGGGCTCCGTGCCCGCCAAGGACACCATCTCCTGCCATCTTTCATCGGTGGGTGGATGGAAAAGGGCGTACCTTCCGGAACAGATGTTCGATGCCTACAAGGAGGCAAAATCCCTATGGTAGTCCTGCTCAAGGGCGGCCTGGGCAACCAGATGTTCCAGTACGCTTTCGGAATATCGGTGTCCAAGGCCAGGGGCGAGGCGCTTTCCTTTACCCGGGACATCCCGGATTCCGACCTGAAAAGATGCTATGCGCTCGGGGTGTTCGACGTCCCGATAACCTTCGTTTCCGAGATGCCCGCTCCCATTTTTTACGAATGGAATCATACATATGCCTTCGATCCGGGAGTCTACGACAAGCAATGGGCATCCTTCGACGGGCAGTGGCAGACCGAGAAGTACTTCGACGTGCCGCTGGTGAGGGATGCATTCTCGCTCCGCAGCCCGGAAAACCAACTGAGCGGGGCATCCCAGGCCGTGGCAAGGGAAATCCTCGGCTGCGAGGAAAGGAGCGCCTTCCTGCACGTCCGCAGGACCGACTACGTGGGCCAGGAAGAATACCACACCAACCTGGGCATGGACTACTACTCGGCCGCCATGTCGATAATAAAGGAGAGGGTGGGAAACGCCGAGTTCTTCGTGTTTTCGGACGACCCCGCATGGTGCAAGGAGGCGTTTCCCGGCCTCCGGGTAGTCGACCACAACAAGCCGGGAGGAAGGCTGTTCGGGTCGGACGTGCCCGGCAAGGAGCACGAGGACATATGGCTGATGGGCCTCTGCAGCCATGGCGTGATCGCCAACAGTTCCTTCTCGTGGTGGGGCGCGTGGTTGGGGGACACGAGGCCCGGAAGGACGTGCATCGCCCCCAGGCGATGGTTAGGCCCGGCCGCGGCGTTCCTTGATACCAAGGACATTGCTCCGGAAAGATGGATGAAGATAGGGTAGGAAAGATGGAAACCATGGCGGGCTTCTATTCGCAGTTCATGGGCCGCGATGACCTCGTGTTCGACATAAGGGCGAACATCGGCAACCGGACGAGGGTCGCCCCCAAGCGATGGCTGGCCGATGGCTCCCCGGAATCCCCGGACAGGATACCGGAAAGGTGGACGAGGGCATGACGCCGCTTTGCGAGATTGCCGCCAAGTGGGGGACCGACAAGGTTCCCTCGATTTGCCACGGCTACACGCCCTACTACTACGAGATGTTCAAGGGGAGGAACGTCAAGAAGCTGCTGGAAATAGGCATCGGGTACCCCGAAACCATGTGCTACACGGTGGGGGAGAACTACAGGTCCGGGGCGAGCCTGTTCATGTGGCAGGAGTACTTCCCCGAGGCGGAGATATACGCCCTGGACATCCGCGAGGACATCCTCATCAACGAGGGGAGGATCAGGTCGTTCCAGTGCGATCAGGGAAGCGAGGAATCCCTGCGGTCGGCGGCGGCCAAGCTGGGCGGGGGGTTCGACATCGTGATAGACGACGGCTCCCACCTCCCCGAGCACCAGGTGCTGTCGGCCGTCGTCCTCATCCCCCTGCTGCTCAAGCCCGACGGGCTCTACATCATCGAAGACGTATGGGCACCGGACAAGGTGGTTCCCAACCTTCCCTACAGGCACGAGCTGGTGAGCTTCAACCTGGAAAAATACATCAGCGACCAGCTGATAGTGATAAGGGGAGAGACCATAGGAGGCGGACCCCCATGTCAAGCATCTGGCTGAATTCGCTAAGGAGGAACGTCACCAGCCAAAGCGGGGAAGACGGCGTCCTGGAGGCCATTTTCGAAAGGGTCGGCGTCTCCAACAAATGGTGCTGCGAACTCGGGGCGCTGGATGGGGTGACATGGTCCAATACCCATGCCCTGGTAGCCCAGCGCGGGTGGTCCGGAGTCCTCATCGAATGCCAGAAGCGGGAATTCGACCAGCTTGAGAAGAACATGTCGGCATTCAAGGCGACCCTAATCAACGCCCTCGTGACGCCCGGCAACTTCGAGGAAATCCTAAGGTCGACCGGACTGCCGAAAGACTTCGACCTGCTGTCCCTCGACGTGGACGGAGACGACTTCTTCCTCTGGGAGTCCCTGGAATCCTACCGTCCCCGGGTCATGGTGATAGAGGTCTTTTCGGCCGTCCCCCCCGGAGAACGGATGATCCCGGAGAAAGGTCCAACGGGCGAGAAGGGCGACGACCGCAGGGGGGCCTCCATCTCGTCCATGGTGGAGCTGGCAAAACGCAAGGGCTACGAGCTGGCCCTGCACACCGCAAGCCCAAGGCCGCCGGAGGTGGCCCCGTGCTGGGGAGGGGGCGGGAACGCCATATTCGTACTGCGGGAGCTTGGCGACAAGCTGGGCATCGACGTAAGCAACTGGCAGGAGCTTTTCGACCCGAGCTGGGTGTACAGGGGGATATGATGATACCGACGGACAGCGGGTTCCTGATTACCGGGGGATGCGGGTTCATCGGGACGAACCTCCTGCTGGAGCTGGTCAAAGGGGGGTTTTCGAGGATCGTGGTAGCGGACAAGCTATGCCGATGGCGGGCGGGGAAGCCCCCGGAGGGGGTCGAGTTCCTGAAACTGGACATCCTCTCGCCGGAGTTCGAGAGGGTCATGGGGACGGTCAAGCCGTCCATCGTGGTACACCTTGCGGCGCTCCACTACATCCCCTATTGCAACGAGCACCCCGAGGAGGCGTGGAGGACCAACGTGGACGGGACCCAGGCCGTCCTCGATGCCGCCGTAGCCAATGGGGCGGAGCGGTTCTTCCTTGCCTCCACGGCGGCGGTATACAAAAGCTCCCTGACGCCGCATGTAGAGACCGACAGCCTGGGGGCGATGGACACCTACGGCCTCTGCAAGATAAGGAACGAGCAGCAGGTGCAGGAGGCGGCCTCCCGGAGCGGATGCAGGTTTGCGGTCGGGCGCATCTTCAACGTGGTGGGGGCATACGAGACGAACCCGCACCTCATCCCCGAAATCCTGGAAAGGCTGAAGGTCTCAAGGCGGATCGAGGTCGGGAACCTGGAGTCGAAGAGGGACTACGTACACGCCGGGGACGTGGCGAGGGGAATCGTCCGGATGGTCTCGGGAATAGGCGACTCCGTCGATACCTGCAACCTGGGGACGGGGAGGGCGTGGAGCCCCGTCGAGGTGGTCAAGGTGCTTTCCGCCATCCTCGGGGAAAGCATCGAGTGCGTATCCTCCCCCCAGCACCAAAGGGCGGTAGACCGTCCCATGCTTGCGGCGGACAACTCCAGAATGCGGCACCGCTATGGATGGCAGCCGAGGGAAAGCCTCGAACAGGCACTGAGGGACGCGCTGGCGCACCCCAGGGCAAAGGAAAAAGACCATGACAAAGCTATGTGAGCTTGCTGGGAAGTACGGCACCGACAAAGGGCCGGATGGGCACAACTATACCCCCTTTTACGCCGCGCTGCTCTCCCCAAGGCACGTCGGGCGGCTTCTGGAGATAGGCGTGTACAAGGGAGCCAGCCTAAGGATGTGGGCGGAGTACCTTCCCGATGCCGAGGTATTCGGCGTGGACATAGAACCGTCCTGCCTCTTTGATGAAGGGAGGATAAGGTGCTTTCGGGGCGACCAGTTGGATTGTAAGAGCTTGGAGGCAGCGGCCAGAGCAATGGGTACAAACCTAGACGTAATCATTGATGATGGTGAGCACGAGCTGGAGCACCAGACCCTCGTCGCCCTCGCCCTCATCCCGTTCCTTTCCCCCAACGGGCTGTATGTGGTGGAAGACGTCCGCCCCAAAAACATGGAAAGGCTAAAGGCAGCCATTCCTTATGAGTCCTTCCTGGTCAAGTTTCCCCTGTCCAGGCACCCTGCCGGGAACGACGACAGTTGCCTTCTGGTGATTCAGGAGGAAGGGCTCCGTGGGAGGAGATAGAGAGGATTACGGGAGGGACACTGCTGTAATGACACCAAAAGAAAGGTATGACGCCAATCTTAATCACTGGACGGACATGTGGGACTACTCTCCTTGGCTCCTCGAACATGCCCGTGGCGACATATTGGAGATAGGCGTCCAGAATGGGGTTTCCACATCCGCCTTCCTCCTCGGGGTAGAGCGGAACGGCGGCCATCTGTACAGCGTGGACATAAACCCGAAATGCGGGGCATTGTCGATGTTCGAAGGGCATCCCGACTGGACCTTCATACTCTCCGACAGCAGGGAGAGGGAGGCGGTATCGGCGAAGCTCCCGCCCCTGCTGGATATCCTGTTCATAGACGGCAACCATAGCTACCCCTTCGTGAGCAGCGACCTGTGCTATTCGGATCGGGTCAGGCCGGGGGGCCTTGTCCTCATGCATGACGTTGCCCCCGAGGTATCCCCCGAAACGACCAGGGGCTACGGGTGGGAATGGGGGGACCCCAGAAGGGCATACGACGAGTTTGTGGCCAGGACGGGCTGGCAGGCGGAGATACTTCCGGGGAAGTTCGGCCTGGGGGTCATAAAGAGAAGCCTTTAAGGAATGGATCATGTGCAACGTCTCGTCCTGGGACTTGTTCGACACGCTCGTGGCGGGCAGGAACCCCAAAGTGGCCGCCGGGAACCAGGAAGGGCACTTTCCCATTGCCGAGAACATAGCGATGGTGCGCCCCGAAGACATCGTGGTCAGCGACTACTACGACCCGGCAAAGGCGGAAAGGCTGCTCAGGGAGGTGGCGGGGCTTCCCAACCGCCTCTTCGTGACGGAGGGGGGGAAGCGGGACGGCTCCATATGGAAGACGCTGCCTCCGGTAAGGCAGCACACGGGGGACAACCTCCTGTCCGACGTACAGTCGGCGGAAGGGGCGGGAATAAGAGCGATCAGGGCCACCCAGGCCGGGATGACCCCGATGGAGGCATGGCTGGGGGAGCATGTGGGTCTCGAAGGGCTGGCGAGGTGCTGCCGGGAGGGCAGGCTGACCATGTACAGCCCCGAATACCGCGGGCACGAGCTGCTCCAGTCCCAGCTCAACTTCCCGTTCCTGTTCGCGGCGAGCGTGCTCCTGCACAGGGATGCCGGGAATGCCACGGACCTTTTGATGTCCAGCCGGGACTGCTGCCTGTGGAGCAGCCTCATGGAAAGGTTCGGAAGGCTGGCGGGGGGAGGTTACCGGGTGCATTACTACCTTACCAGCCGGATAGCCAGGCAGAGGGCCTCCCCCGGCCACATAGCCTACACGGAAGCCATCATGGGGGACCGCCCGGTGATGGCCGACCTCGGCGGGTTCGGGAGAAGCCTGGCATACCTGGCAGAAAAAACCAGGCACCCCGATGCCCCGATACGCATCGTGGCAAGGTACCCCGAGTCGGGAGCGTTGCAGCCCCTGGCCGGCAACGTCCGGTTCTTTGTAGGGGTGGAGGAAACGTCGTCCTCCCGGCACCCCGGCTACATGGAGGGGATAAACAGCGCCTCCCATCCAAGGGTGCTGGACACGGACAGGGCGGGCAACCCCATCTACGAACCCACCGCAGAGCTTTGGGGTTCGCCCCACATCCTGAATAGCCATAGGGCCTTCAATGCCATGCTGGACATCATGCCCAAGCACGACTTCTCGCCGGACCTGAAAAGGACGGAGGGGGCCCTCAAGGAGGCCATGATACGCCTGCTTGCCAGCCTGGACGACCATTGGGGCCTGGTGGAGAAGCTTCAGGGCATCCATCGGAGGGAGTCCGCATTGAACGACGAAAACGTGGGCCTTTAGGGATACGCCGAAACGTTCGGGGAGAATGGAACAATGGAGGTAAGAAGGGCAATCGTGACGACCGCCCCGGTGGCCGACAGGCATCGTCCCGGGCATCTCTCGGACAGGCTAAGACGGTGGACGTCCGGCTTCCTCAGGAACGGGGGCGACGTGGCGCTGCTGGTCTACAAGGGGGGCGTCCCCATGGGCTGCCCGACACCGGAAGACGCCCCCTATGCATCAAAGGTCTATGCCATGCAAGCGGCGGCGGACGCGGGCTTCACGTCAGTCCTCTGGGCGGACGCGTCGGTCGTGGCGGTCCGTCCGCTCCTGCCGATATGGGAGCTGATGGAGGGGACCGGATACTGGCTCGCCAGCGCCCCGTGGCTCAACGGCAGGCCTCTGTGGGTCGCCGGGGAATGGATTAGCGATGCCGCCCTCCCCCTGCTCAACGTAACCCGCGAGGAATCGTTCGGGATACCGAAACTGGCCACCCACTCCCTGGGCCTGGACCTTGAGAAGGAGGTCGCCCGCAGCTTTTTGTCGCAGTGGATGGAGGCGGCCAACAACGGCTCCTTCTACGGCCCGTGGGACAATGCAGGCGGGGCAGCATCCTCCGACCCGCGAGTGCTGGGGCACAGGCACGACTTGTCCGCGGCGTCGGTAATAGCGCACAGGCTGGGGATGGTCTACACCCTGAACAACTTCCTGACCTTCGGGTCGGACGCGCCCGAGACCATCCTGAGGGTGGACTATGGGCTGGAGGACAGATGGACGAGGCCATGATCGGGTTCCGGGACACCCCCGCAGACTGGGGCTACCCCGTAAAGCACGCCGCCATCGTGGAGCATGCCAGAAGGTTCGGGCTCGACGCCCTTTTCGAGACCGGGACGTACCTGGGAATCACCGTCTCCGCCATGCTGCCGCACTTTTCCGACATCTACTCGGTGGAGCTGGGGGCCGACCTCTACCGGAAGGCGCAGGAGACTTTCAAGGGAAACCCGAAGGTTCACCTTTTTTGGGGGGATAGCGGGGAGGTCCTGGGCGAGGTGCTTCCTTCCCTGGGCAAAAGGCTCCTGTTCTGGTTGGATGCCCACTGGTCCATGGGCATAACCGCTCGGGGAAAGGTCGACACCCCCATACTGGAGGAACTGAGGACCATATTCTCCTTTTGCCCGGACTGCGCCATCCTGATCGACGATGCCAGGGAGTTCAAGGGTGCGCCCACCCCGTACCCCTCGTTGCCGGACCTGAGGAGCTACGTCCTGGGCATGGCCCCCGGCTGGGAATTCGAGGCGAAGGACGACATAGTGAGGATTTACAGGGATCGAAAATGAGAGAGGACAACCGCGTAATCCAGGGCTTCTGGCTCGGGCCCAGGCTCTCCACGATGGAGCGGACGGCCCTGAACTCCTTCCTCCGCCACGGGCACGAGTTCCACCTCTACGCCTACGACAGGGTGGAGGGGGTGCCGCCCGGGGTCGTCATGAAGGACGCCGCGGAGGTCCTCCCCCTCTCCTCCCTCCACCACAAGGACTTCTCCAAGCCCGCCATATTCTCGGACTTCTTCCGCTACAAGCTGCTCCTGGACAGGGGCGGGTGGTGGGTCGACACCGACACCGTCTGCCTCCGCCCGTTCGACATGGCGCAGGACTACGTGTTCTCCAGCGAGGTCAAGGCCACGAGCGTCAAGGGGACGATGAAGTTCGTGGGGACGCAGGTCAACAACGGGATCATCAAGGTCCCAGCGGGAAGCTCGGCGATGGGCTATTGCTGGAAGAAGTGCCGGGAGATGGACGTGGCGAAGATCCCCTGGGCCGCCAGCGGCCCCGCCCTCGTCGAGAGCGCCGTGGACGCCCTCGGCCTCCGGCAGCACGTCCTGCCGCCGCAGGCGTTCTGCCCCGTCATGGCATGGGAGGTGAGGAAGCTGGTCATGGCGGGGGCGACGTTCGACCTCACCGACGAGTCCTACGCCGTCCACCTCTGGAACGAGATGTGGGGGAGGACGGGGATGGACAAGGACGGCGTCTTCCCCCCGGGGAGCCCCTACGAGCAGCTCAGGCAGCGCTACCTCGACAGGGAGGGGCGCAACGTCATGCAGTCGCTGTGGGTCGGGGCCCGCCTCACCACGATGGAGAGGCTGTCGATAGCCTCCTACCTCCACCACGGGGACGAGTTCCACCTCTACACGTACGGGCCGTGCAGGGACGTGCCCGAGGGCACGGCGGTCATGGACGCGAACGAGGTGGTGCCGGAGGCCGACATCGAGAAGTTCCAGAACCTGACGAACTTCTCGGATTGGTTCCGCTACCACCTGCTCCTCCAGAAGGGGGGCTGGTGGGTCGACACCGACACGGTGTGCGTGAGGCCGTTCGACGCCAAGGACGAGCATGTCTTCGTGAACCAGTACCCGGACAGCGGGCACAAGGACCAGATAAACGGGGACTGCATGAGGGCCCCGGCCGGCTCCCGCGTCATGGCATGGCTCATCGAGAAGTGCCGGGAGAAGGACTGGAAGAGGATCGAATGGTCCGACATCGGCCCGAACCTCCTGACGGAGGCGGTGCGGCACTTCGCCCTCCCGTCGCTGCCCTCGTACTTCTCGTTCAACCCCCCCGCCTACGCGTTCGTGGGCCCGCCCGTCCAGGTCCCGACGGGCAGCAGGGCCGTCCACCTCGTGAGGAACAACTGGTGCGGGAAGTGGGCGGGGGGGCGCAACCTGGACAGGGACGCCTCCTACCCGAAGGACTGCCTCTACGAGCAGTTCAAGCGGAAGTATCTCCCCGTTCCCGGGACGGGCGTCAGGATTGGCGCGCCGTGGCTCCAGGGCGGCCCCAGGACCGCCCCGGGACGCCCCCCCGTGCCCACCCTGCCCCGTCCGATCGCGGGGCCGCCCTGGCCGCAGGGAAGGCCCGATCCCAACTGGCGGAAGAATTTGCTCGGGGCCAAGGTCAACCATGCCGTGGCCAGGGGGTTCAGGGTGGCGGCGATATGCCCGATGGGGTCGTCCTACCACATGGAGCTGCGCAGGATAATGCCGGACTACGTGGAGGAGAAGGTGGAGACGCCCGAGGGCACCAAGGTACTTTTCCTCGTGCGCTGACGCTCGGGGGCGACTCCCCTCCGGGAAAATCCCTTTTTCCATCAAAAAATCCAAAAAACGTGTATTATGGGACTGTTGTCGCCGAAATCCCAAAGGAGAGTGACATGAAAAGACATTCCTATGCCCTACTGCTGTTCGTCGTGACGATCCTATTCTCCCTGTCCGCCGCCGCAGACACGGTCCGGGTGGGCTTCATCGGCCCAAACGGGGCCAACCAGGGAGGGTACTACACCGATCCCTACTACGGCACCATCAACGGAGGCCCGCAGATCGACATCTATTGCGACGACTTCCTGGACGAGGTTTCCCCTGGATGGGACGCCTACGTCTCGCCAATCACCGTGGACGGCCTCGTTGACGCGGAATTTCAGTGGGGCTCCCCCCATGCGACGTTCGACCTCTACAGCGAGCTGGCATGGCTGGTCGAACAGCTCAACCTAAATCCGTCCCAGTCCAACGACATAACCTATGCGATCTGGGCCGATACCGACCCCAAATTGCAGGGAGGATTGGATGCTAATGCAGCGGCGTGGCTGATAGCGGCGAAAGAGCCGCAAATGCCATATTGGTCAGGCGAGTTTCCCGGTTTCGTCGTCCTGACGCCCGTCGACCTGGGCTCCAGCCAGGAGTTCCTTGCCGATCCCCCTGCCCCGGTGCCCGAGCCTTCTACCTTGATGCTCCTGGGGTCGGGCCTGTTCGGCATAGGAGCAGTGCTCTATGGGCTGACAAAAAGAAACATGCAAGGAAAGTAGGAAATGGTGTATTATAGGGCTGTCGGGAAGCTACGTCTAATTTAAGCGAGGAGACTGCTCATAAGAAATGCAAGGATTTTCGCGCTGCTCATCGTGCTGTGTTTGGCCTTGGCGAGCGTAGTCAGTGCCTCTTCGATTGGTGCGAAACCGCTGCCCGGTCACGCCTCGCCTCCCGAGGTGTGCCTGTACTGCGGCAACTCTTTTTACTACGGCACCCACAACGTTGGGGTCATCAACCGTGACTATGCGGTTTCGAACTCGTTTTCCTTGGCCTTCCCGGGAACCGTGCTGGATATCGAGATTGCTTCTTGGGCGTACCTCGGCGACTCCATGACCTCGATTGGGTGGGGCATCGGCACCAGCCCCGGCAACGCCAACAAAGCCAGCGGTTTTTCCGCCACGACCGACTACTTTGAGTTCACCAACTATATCGGTTTCGACATCTATGTCAACGATTTCAGCACGGGCCCGGTCGACCTGGATGCCGGAACATACTGGCTGACGCTCTACGACGCAACCACTAGCGTTCCCGGCGACCCCGCGCTCTGGGACATGAACAACGGCCCCTCGGCGGCGTGGTCGAGCGCGATCGGCTACGTCACGCCCGATGTCTGCCCATCCTTCTTCCCCGGTGGCGGCACCTGTTCCGATGCATTCGTGGTCCTCGGCAATCAGGGAGCCACGCCTGAACCGGGCAGCCTGCTGCTCCTTGGGTCGGGCCTGCTCGGGCTCGGCGGCGTGCTTTATCGGCAAGCAAAGAGAGACGTCTAAGGAAGGCAAGGAAGGTCGGCGGCGACCAAGTCCCGGCCTGGCCGCCGCCGCATTGTTGCCGCGTGCGGGGAACCCTATCGCGGGTCTCCCCTGGTCCCGCGGCTAAAAAGGAAGCAAGAGCTTCCTTGTGTCAAGTCGGCCGGGACCTTCTTCTGTCCAAGGTATTGGTAGTCCGGGAAGCTGCCGAAGCCTGCTAGGAATCCGTGACGCTCCACGACAGGACCGCCCCGCCCGTGAAGTCGTGGCCCGCCTCCATGTTGCCCGTGTTGATGGCCCATCCCGCATGGTTGTACTTGGGGGTGCCGTCCCCGAGGAAGGTGTGGTGCGTCGCCGACCAAATCCTCAGCCATCCCGTGCTCGCGGGCTCAAGGGACGTGTAGATGTCGTAGGTGACGTCGTCGAAGTGGGCCTTGTACCAGATCAACGGCGGGAAGCCGCTCGTCACGTCATGCCCGCCGACCACGAAGCCGGGGTCGCTGTACGGGGGGGACAGGCCCGGGGTTTCGTTGTACGACTCGATGGTCATCCCCATCTGGCCGCCGAGCCAGTGGCTCAGGTAGAGGAACGACGTGTCGCTGTTCCACAGGCACAGCCCGTCGTACCAGTTCCCGCTCTGGGCGGAGTAGACGTCCGTGGACATGGAATAGAACGGGCCCGGAGGGGCGTAGGCGCAGATCACCGTCCAGGGCGGGGCCGGAAGCGCTTGCCCGAACCAGTGCATCTGGTAGCCCCCCGTGGAGGTCGTGGAGAGCGTCAGGACGCCGTTGGTCAGGTTTTCCGACGCGCCGGGCAGGTTTACCCACCCCCATCCGGCCAGGTCGGGGGGGACTGGGACGAGGTTGACGTAGGGCCAGGACGAGCCCCCGCCCCCCGGCCCCGTGGGGCCGGTCGGGCCTATGGGGCCATCTGAGGGGCCCGTATAGCCAGTATAGCCGGTATAGCCGGTCGGGCCGGTCGGGCCGAGGGGGCCCTGGATTTTGCTTGCCGCAGAAAGCGCCATGTTGCCTCACTAATGGAGCAGGAAGATGGGCGAATAGCTGTCCCCGTATGCATCCAGGGTCGACGCCGACGCCGAGAGGGAAATCGTGGCGGGCAACTGCCCCCCGGAGGACGCCGTCGCGGTCTGCCAATACAGCAGGGAATACGCCCCGCTCATGTTGGTCCTCGCCAGGAAGACCGTCCCCGCATTGCCCGTTATGGCGAACAGGTACGGTCCCGCAGCGATTGCCACCGTCCCCTGGACGAGGGGGATGTCCATCGCCCCCGTGGACGGGACGTTGATGGGCCCCGTGTCCGCTACCAGGTTCCCGGCCAGGTCGTAGATGCCGAAGTCGTAGTAGTGGGAGGCGTTGCTGTCCGCCGAGATTATGTTGATCTCCAGCCTGGAGACCGACAGGGCGGGCAGGGACATGGGGTAGCTGACCTTGATGACGTCCTGCTGCACGCCGAAGGAGTTGGAGCCGAAGGTATGGGAGTAGTCCCCGAAGAACGTCAGGGGGCTTCCTCCCCCGCCCCCCGGCCCCGTGGGGCCGGTCGGCCCGATGGGACCGTCGGAAGGGCCCGTATAGCCAGTCGGGCCGGTGAAGCTGCCCGGCCCGGTCGGGCCGGTGTCGCCGAGGCCCGTGTAGCCCGTGTAGCCTGTCGGGCCCGTGTCGCCTGTCGGCCCGGTCGGGCCGGTATAGCCGGTGGGGCCGGTCGGCCCTGCCGGTGCCACGGCGTTGTCGGTCGGGCGGTAGGGAAGGACTATCCCCGTGGTCGCCGAGAGGGCGAACAGGATGGGGTTGACAAAGCTCGCCGGGTCGGTCGGGGCGGTGATCGTCAATGCCCCCGCCGAGGAGTCGCTGACGAAATAGTATTCCCCCGGCACGAGGTCGGACAGGCCGTCGATCTCCCCCTCCAGGTAGGCGTCGAAGGCGTCCGCACTGACGTAGCTGACGACGGCGATTGCCAAGGTGTCGGCATCGTTGGCCTTGGCGAGCCGCCAGATGACGCCGTCGAAATAGACGGCCTGCCCGGTGGCGAACCCGTGGGTGGGCTGGGAGACGGCGATGAAGTTGCTGGATCCCCCGCCCCCCGGCCCCGTCGGGCCGGTGAAGCCCGTGGGGCCTATGGGACCGTCGGAAGGGCCCGTGTATCCGGTAGGGCCAGTAAAGTTTCCCGGCCCGGTGGGGCCGACGGGCCCGAGGGGGCTGAAGTTCACGACAAGCTGGTCGTTTTGGGACGGCAGGGTGCCCGACAGGTAGGACACGGATATGTCGATGACGCCAGCCCCGAGGTAGACTACGCCCGTGGCCAGGAAGTTCAGGAAGCCGGGGACCAGGTTCGAATTTTCTTCGATCTCCACATACCCGTTGTTCCACTGCAACAGGTAGAAAATCTGGTCGTTCGGGACGACGTCCCACTGGTACATGTAGAGGTGCGTCGCGAAGGCCGGGGAGGAGTTGTTCAGGCGCAATTCCCCTGCATTGTTCAGGCCCGCAGGGCCGGTGCCTGCGTCGAAGTAGTAGCGAAGCCCGCCCTTGTCGCCCTGCGACCCGACGAAGCCCGTTGGCCCAGTGAAGCCTGTGGGCCCGGTGGGTCCGGCGGAGCCTGGGAGTCCATCAGGACCAGTATAGCCGGTATATCCCGTGTAACCCGTCGGCCCCGTGGGACCGATGGGGCCGGTATAGCCGGTAGGGCCGGTATATCCTGTTGGACCGGTCGGGCCGGTATAGCCGGTGTAACCCGTAGGTCCTGTGTAGCCAGTCGGCCCGGTCGGGCCCTGGGCTCCCTCGGCGATTAGTCCCCACCAGGACGAGCCGGACGCGGGAACATTCCCCACGTTACCATTTTTCAGGGAAATCCAGGAGCCGTTGGCGTAGCTCACCGCATGGCCGAGGCTGTAGGCGACGGTGGGATTGTACGTCTTCACCCACGTGACGACGATGCCGTCGAGCGTGACGATGGAGCCGGACGAGGGGTCGATTATGCGGATGGTTCCCATTCTACCCCTTGCTGCGGGGAGGGTTGTCTTTCCGGGCAACTTACCCAGACAAATGCGCCTTGACGCTTACCCTCAACGCCTGAACAACGCGATGATGCTTACCACCAGCGAGGCGACGCCGAAAAGGCCTACGATCACCATCATCAGCACCGTCAGGTTCGTCGATGACCCCTTCTCCTTGGTGAGGTCGGAGGCGCTGGCGGCGGAACGGGACTCCCGCAAGCCCTCGACGTCCTTCTTGATCTGGTCCACCTTCTCCTCCATCGACTTGAACCGGGCGGCGGCCTCCTCGCGGGGAAGGAGGGTCGTCGCTTGGTCCCGGAGGGTTTCCCTGAATTCGTTCACCGAGTCGAAGCGCTTCTCCGTGGCGACCTCCGCCTTGACGACGGCATCCTTCGACGAGGCCAGGGCGAGCCCCGTCTTGGCGTCCATCGCCTCGAACCTTTCCTCGTAGCGCCTGTCGTTGCCCGTGATTTCCTTCTCGACGGCCTCGATCTTCGCCATCATCAGCTCCTGGAGGTCGTCGAGCTGGGACGTGACCTCCCGCAGGCCGGGCTCGTGCGTCCTTCCGTTGTTTCCGTTGGTCATGGGTTCTTTTGCCTTTCGACTTGGGATTGACCGGGTCGTTGCGCCGCCTAAGTAATCTGTCCGAACAAATAGGCAACGGTCTCGGTGCTCCCCCCTCCCGTCTTGACCACCCGTATGTAGTTCCAGACGAGGCAGGAAGGGCTCCACACGGCCTGCGTCCCATCGGCGCTGAACGCCACGTCCGCCTCTTCCTCGACGTCTCCCGACACCGGCGGGGAGTAGCTTGCATGGACGGCCAGGTTTCCCGTGATCGGCACCCCCGAGATGCCCGAGGGTGCGTTGGGGACCAGGATGGGGGTGCTGTATCCCGACACGTAGTCGCTGGGCTGGTTGAGCAGGACGTTGGGGTTGTTCGAGACCTCGATCCAGGTGTCGGAGGCGGCCTCCAGCCCGACGATGTGGACGGACAATGCCGCGAAATTGTTGATGTCCCGCCACTTCCCGGAGAATTCCGCCTTCGAGTCGAAGATCACGTTGTTTGAAGTCTGCATGTTGCCCTCTATCCTATGGAGGGGAAAGCAATGGAATCCCCTGTTCCTTCCGGTATTCGACCATGCTCGTCAGGCCCTTTGCTATCCCCCTCTTCACCTTGCTCTTGAGCAGCTTGGGGGGAACCTTGGAGCACAAGTCCTCCAGGACCACCAGGGCCTCGTCACAAGCCTTGTCGATGCATGCCCCATTGTCTGTGCTTGCCGATGCCTTTACATCGGGATCATTTTCTACCATCGAACTCGTTTCCTTCACGTCTCGCCCTACCCTTTCCCGTCGTCCTTTATGGTGTCTATCAGGCGCTCCACCATTCGCTGAAACCCGTTCGTGATGAGGTTCTGCTGCGTGGCGACGACGGCGCTCTTCTCGGCGATGTCCTTCAGGATGTTGAACTGCGTGGTGCTCACCTCTTCCAGACGATTGAGGAGGCTCGCTATCTTCGCTTGATTCGCCGCAATGTCGAGCCCCACCTGGATGTGCCTTTCGATGCTTTGCTTGAGCAACTCCACCTTCTCCGCAGCTTCCTTGGCACTCTTCGACAAATCCTGGATGGCCCGTGCCATGGCAACGTAGTCCTTGCCCGCCTGGATGACGGCGGCCTCGGCGTCCGTCGCCCGCTTCTCGGCCTTGGAGATGAATCCCCTGAGGTACCAGACAACTATGATGACTGCTGGCCATCCTATGGTAGGAAGCCACTTTAGCAGGAACTCGAAGGGTCCCGGCATGTCCGCGAACGCAAGGGGCAGCATCATGTTCAATCCTTCCAAGGAAAGTTGCACTCATATATGGAACTCATAGCCTGAAATTGCCCCTCACCGCCTGCGGCGGCGGAACGGGTCCCTCACCACCACCGTGCCGGGGGTCATCATCAGCCCCCGCTGCAGCCTGTGCAGCCTCTCCAGCGTCTTGATCTCCGTCATGGCGAGGCTGTCGAGCGAGAGGAGGGGGGCGGCGGGCTTGGACATCTGCTCCTGGAGGGCGAGGCTGGCCCCGGCGGGGTCCTGGGCGAGCCCCCCCTCCTCCACGAGCCACTTCTGGGCGACGTACGCCACCTCCTGCACGGCGTCCGTCATGTCGTCCGTGGCCCCCTTCTCGGCCGGGGCCTGCACCCTGATCTGGTACTTCCCGACGAACTCCGCCTCCACAAGGCGGATCTCGTCCATGAACTTGGGGACGTACGGGAACCTGCACCTCCGGTTGTCCATGTAGCCCTTGAGGGCGAACGCCATCTGGGAATTGATGACGGTGGTGAGGTTGAGCAGCTCGATGTTGTATATCTGGTTGATCTCCAGGAGCTGGACGAGCGCCTGGCCGCCGTGCTGGTCGGTCGCCCCGCGGAAGCACGGCATCACCCTGTTGAGCGCCCGCAGCCACATCACGACGTCCTCCAGGGGGAGCGCCCGGTACCCCACGTACTTCACGACCCCCGGAATCTCCTCGACGCCCGGCCCGTCGAACCTCTCCCCCACCATCATGCGGTCGATGTAGTCGTAGACCAGCTCTATCGGGTTCTTGCCGCCCCGGTGCTCCAGGTGCCCGATGGCGACGCCCGTGGCGTTCTTCATCATGCCGAGGTCGACCCCCCAGAAGTAGTTGCGCCCGACGCACGACGGGACGAACCTCGTCAGGTTGAGCCTGGCGGTCTCGGGCCTCGGCACCGGCATCTCCCCCTCGGTGTACTGCACGTCCGTGCACGCCCGTATCTGCGCCTCCGTGACGTAGCTCTCGGAGGAGTCGAGGAACTGCCCCCCGTACTCCGCCTTGAACGTCATGGGGTTCTTCTCGTACTCCCCGTGCAGGACCTTGGGGAGGACGAAGGGGTTCATCTCCGCCGTGCTGACCCTGAGGGTGAAGATGCCGCTGGCGTTCCCCTTGGTCATGGCCAGCTTGTGGAGGTCGTACATCTTGCCGACCTTCGTCCAGGGCGTCGAGATGGAGACGACCATGGAGTCCTGGTATTCCCTGTATTCCTCCGGCTGCAGCGCCCTCATCTGGTCGCCGCTTATCCACTCGCCGTTGGGCAGCTCGGCGTGGTGGAAGTTCAGGGTGCTGGGCGTGGCGGCGGCGTACACCTCGTCCGAGGACGAGCCCTTCTCCGACCGGAAGTGGGCGAACTCGTCGAGCGCCAGGAAGACGGACGACGGGCTGCGGACGCTGTTGGTGGTGCAGGGCAGGGACTCGCAGTTGATCGTGGGGGTCACGTCCCTCTTGCCCCTGTCGGACTCCGTGACGAAGCCCAGCCAGGTCCCGCTGCTGGCCTTCAGGTAGGGGCTGAAGAACGGCGTGCGGTTCACGTCCTCGCGCAGCTTGTCGTACAGCCTTGTCGCCCCCGTGTCGTCCTGGGCCAGGAAGGTGAAGTCGATGGGGGAGCCGGGGACCAGCCCGAAGTAGTCCTGGGGGCTCTTGTGGTTGAGCAGGCAGTAGAGCTTGTAGGACGCGGTCGCCGACACCCACTGAGATTTTCCTCCCCGCCGGCCGGCGATGATGCACGCCTCGTTGTACCCCCGCTCGGGGATGTCCCTCCAGTCGCCCACGCTGCAGCGGCCCTCCTCGAAGAATATGTGGAGGGCCTCGACCTCCGTGACCGTCCTGATGAGCTTCTCGCGGAACACGTCGTAGAACGGCACCATCCCCATCTTGTAGTCCATGGGGATGCCGAAGACGCACTTGGTCAGGAGGCGCTGCACGGGGAAGAGCTTGACGTTGAGCCCCTGCCGGGACTCGATGAAGTCTATGGCGTTGAGGATCTTGGGGGCGCTCTCGATGATGCCCTCGACCGCCTTCCCGAACACCGACTCCCGCTTGCTGAATCGCTCTCCCCTTGGCATGGTTCTCCTGATAATGAAAGGGATAGCGGAATCCCTGGAAAAACGGGGCCATCGGAGGTATAATGCAGGCAGGAGGGCGCATGGAGATCAGCGACGAAAAGCTGCAAGAGCTCATTGGCCAGTGGCACGAGGAGGGACGGGGGCAGTTCGAGGCATCCTATCCCGGCCTGGACTACGACTCCCCTTCCTACCGGAAGCGGTTCGTCAGGAAGGCGAGGTACGTCTGCCTCGACGACGGGGACTCGGGGGCCTTCGTGGTGGACCAGACGGACGGGAACGTCTACCGGATCAAGTCGAAATACGGGGTCCCGAACCGCAAGAAGCTGGTCGGGAACATCGACGGCATCCGCGGAAGGCAGTTACACCGAAGTAGGTGGTGGTAGATGGAAAGGGCGACGCATGTCGGGTCGTGCCAGTGCTGCGGCAGGGTGCAGAAGCTGCCGGGGGGCCTCCTCTCCAAGCACGGGTACAGCGTGGAGTGGGGCTTCTTCCAGGGCGTCTGCGTCGGGGCCGCGACCCTCCCATACGAGCAGTCCTGCGACCTCATCAAGGGATTCGTGGAGTCCGCCCGGAAGGGCAAGGCGGGCATAGAGGCGGACATCGACGCCCTGCTCCGCCCGGCCACGGAGCCCGTGGGCTGGTACCACGAGTACATACCCCGGCAGACGCGCGTCCGGGGAGGGTATTCCTGGCGCAGGGTAAGGCTCCTGCAGGAGGTCGTCCGCCTGCCCCACGGCGACGCGACGTTCCTGAAGTACGTCGGGCACGATGGCAAGGAAGAGCGGCTGCCGTACTACGGCACCGAGAGGGACCTGCTGGAGGTCGCCACGAGGATGAACGCCGACTACGTCGAAAACAATCTCAGGCCCGCGATGAGGGAGCTGGAGCGCTACATCGTCTGGCAGCAACGGCGCATCGCCGACTGGAAGCCAAGGGAACTCCGGCCGGTCGAGGACCCGAAGGACGCCAGGGACGGGCGGTCGGGCTAGCGACCGCCCGGGTTGGCACGGCGGGTCCTGGCGTAGTCCACGAGCAGGAAGGCGGCGAACGTGAGGACGACGAGGATGGCTGTCATGGGGCCTCCGAAGACATGCATGCAATCCAAGTGCCAAAGTTCTAGGGCCTGTTTTCAGCAAGTTGCAAAAGCACGAGGCTTTTTTAGATCATATCCTAATCATTCGGCGATGAATGCCTAAGCAGGAGGACAACGTGGAGAACTTGGTGAAGAAGGTCGCAGACGGGATCATGGAGGAGATTGCGGAGAAGGCCAAGGCCAGGAAGGAGCGCCTGAGGGCGCTCAAGGCCGATGGCCCCTCCTGCTCCGTGCCGGGGCTGATGCACCCCATCCTCGGGACGACGGGGGACGTGGGATGCCATTCCATAGGGAGCGTGTGTCCGAGCTGCGGCATCTCGCTGAGCTCCCACGGCGATGCCGTCCCCAAGGAACCCTGAAGAATCCCCGGAAATTTCGTGTAGCCCGGTGTATACTATAGGCGGGAGGAAACGCAAAATGGCAAAGGTATACGCACCACCCAAGGAAATCAGGGTCCCGGACTTCGACCCCGAGAACTGGCAGAAGGCCGACAAAGAGTTCATCCAGAAGCTGAGGGACTACTGCCTTGCCAACGGCACGGGAGACCTCAGGGGCGAGGTCGTGTCGTTCCCCGTGGCGGACGGGGCGGCGTCCTACATGGTGTTCACGACCAAGCCCCTGGCCTTCATCCACATGCCGCTCGGCGACGCATGGCAGTTCCAGTACGTCAACCGCCTGACCCTGGCGGACGTGAAGAAACAAGTCAAGCGCCGGAAGGCCCTGGACGAACTGTTCCGCGGGCCGCTCGACAAGGTCAAGGTGGGGGGACGCTACTTCCTGAGCACCCTCGGCGAAACGGAGGGGGCGTGGGTGGACGCGGAGAGCAAGTCGGACGAATACGTGACCGTGGTGGTGGTGGAGCCTGTGGGCGACCGGGCTGCCTACAAGCCCGGAGAAAAACACGAAGTCAACGCAAGCAACCTGTACGAAAAGAGGGAACATGCTTCCAGGGAATACAAGTCCAAGAAGGCCGGGGCCTAAGCTCCATCCGCTGTCGGTAAGGAATGTCCTGGTGAAGGCCGGGCTGCCGCAGACCAAGTACTACGCCTCCGGGCGGGTCCGCGGGTGGGGCCACAGCCACGAGGGCTTCAAGATCGTCGTGGAATACGGGAAGAGAAACATATGGAGGCAGTCGCGCAGCGACCGCCGCTACGGCAGGCCCGGCTACCTCGCCCAGGTCAACGACACCTCGGCGGTCAAGGGAATCTCCGTCGAGTGGGTGTTCGGCGACTGGTTCAGGAGCGACCACGATGCGGAATGGCAGAGGCGGTTCGCCGAAATCGTGGCCGCCCTGGCCGCCGCTGGCTATACGGTGGAGGCAACAGAGGAGCCGCGATACCTGGGATTGAGGCATTTCATCCGCGTCGGCGTCCCCAGCGGGGATGCCCCGAAGAATCCCTAGAAATTTCGTGTATCCTCGTGTATAATGCATACGGGGACGGAATTCATGGAAACCACGTTCAGCACCGGAGCAGTGACGAGCCAGTCCCAGAGGTACACGGTGGGGCAGGTCGGGAGGCGCTCCATCGGGCGTCCCCATTGCGCCCTATGCGGGTGCGCCAGGGAGTTCGTCCGGGGAAGCGGGCTCTGCCAGCACCAGTGCTTCTGGTTCCTGACCGGATGGGTCGGGTACGACGCCACGAACGGCGATGTGGTCTTCACCGACCACAGGGCACTCCCCCTGGCGAAGATGCACGGATGGGACCCCGCCACCCGCACCAAGTCCGCCAAGTCGTGGCCCAGAGTCGTGGCGGCGGCACAGAAACTGGGGTGGAGCGGGGGCACGGACGCCCCGTCGCAGCCCACGTTCGTCGATGCGGAGGCATTGTGAGGGACTATCGAGAAAGACTCAAAAAAGTCATCCCGGCCTGTGAGGACGTTCCTCAAGCCAGGGGCAAGGTAGCGGAATTCCTGGTTGCCATAGACGGCAACGGAAAACTCATGCCTCCCGGAAGCAAGTATGATGTTCTGACGGAGGATGGAAGAAAGAGGGAGGTCAAAGGCGGAACATCCTCGCCGAACAGGCATACCGGAGCCTCGGCAGAATGGGACATACTCACCTTTGTTAGGACTGACATATTCGGACATCCGGAACTCGTGGCCGAAATCCCACGAGAGAAGCTAGTCCTTGCACACGCTCCCGCCATACAGACGCATCGAGACACCGTAAAAAATGGCGTCTCACTGATCAAGGAATTTGCCGACCCCGCTATGCTAAAACGGCTTCAACAGATTTATGCGGAGGCCCTCTGATGGCGGAAAAGAAGAAAAGGCTGAAAAGGACCGCCCGCGGATTCGCCATCTACGGCAGGATCAACGATTTGGACGGGAGGCCGCTGAAGGTGGTGCGATCCAGCGCCATGGGGCCGAGGGCCATGAGGGTGTACGTCGACGGCTGCCTCATGGAAAACGACCAGCCGGTCCCCCTCAAGCCGAACCAGGAAATTCTGGCCGGGGCCCACCTCGACGTGGGACAGGCCAGATGGCTCATGAACGCCCTTCGACGGTTCGTCGAGGGGGAAGAATAGGCCCCGCCGCGGGATTTCGATAGGATGGACGAATGGACGAGGAACGGACCAAACCGAGGCTCATAAACACCTTCGACCAATGCAAGGCGGCCGGGGGCGACCGGATAGCCATCCTCTACAAGGCGGGCGACTACGGCAGGGGCGGCACCTCCGCCTGCGTGCTGGTGGCGCGCATCAAGGACGGCAGGGAGGTCGTGACCGACCCCAAGGCCCACTTCCTGGACTACGGGCGCAAGGCGTTCCCCGTCCACCGCTACCTCCAGGAGGGGCCCTTCCACCTGGCCAAGCGGGAGGCGATCCGGCAGGCCATGGAATGGGCCTGCCAGAAGTACGGCCCCAGGGAGTTCGCGAAGAACCGCATGCGGGACTACGTGGAGAAGGAAGTCAACGAGCGCTTCCCCATCCCCGAGCGCAAGAAGGAGCCATAAGATGAAGAAAAACAAGAAGAAGGAACCCAAGCATCCAGTACAGCCGCTGGTCACCATGCCGAAGGGTACGGTCCGGTTCAAGGCGAACAAGATCGTGCAGTTCCTGTACGACACCAGCAGGAACAAGATGAACGAGCTGGCCCTCATGCCGTTCAGCAACGAGGACAGGGAGCAGTTCGCCCAGCTCATCGGCTACTCGCTCGGCGGGTTCGGCGAGCTTCCCTACGTCAGCGACGAGACGTACCGGAGGGCGGCTCGGCAGCGGGTCCACGAATAATCCCTAAGAATTTCGTGTAGCCCGGTGTATACTATAGGCGGGAGGAAACACAATGAACCTGGAATTGAAGAAGCTGGTCACGCACCGAGGGATGGAGGGGCAGGGCTACAACGCCGAGCTGTACGCCGATGGCAGGCACATGGGGCACGTGCTCGACGAGGGCTGCGGCGGGTCGCCATTCGTCTACTGGAAGAATCCTGCCGACAGGACGGCGGTGGAGGCCTACATCGGGACCCTGCCGGTCGAGGTCTTCGACCCGAAGGCCGACCCCACGGGGGCCGAGCTGTGGCCGGACGGGATGAAGCAGAACCTTGAGACCGTCCTCGGCAAGCTGGTGGATCGGACCCCGTTCCAAAAGAGGATCAACCGCGACCTCAAGAAGTACGTATGCTTCCGGCTCCCCAAGGACGTGGAGCCCGACTACCGCATGATAAGAATTGCCCCGACGCCCGAAGCCATCGCAAGGGTGCGGGCCAAATACCCGCAGGCAGCCATCCTAAACGAGGTGAAATAGCATGGGAACCTACCCAAAGGTAGTCCAGCTCGGCGTGGTGGAAAAGCCCCAGTTCGGCATGAGGCAACTGGTGGACTGGGAGGCCCTGGTCAGGACGGACACCGACATGCCCGACGGGCATTCCGTGTTCGGAATATACCTCAAGAAGTTCCCGGACGGATGGAAGGCGCTGTGGATGTCGGCGGTCGAGGAAGGAAAGCCCGTCCCGTGGCGCGAGGAGGCGTACCCGACGCGGCTGGCGGCGGCGCAAGGGATCGTCGCCGAGGCCCATGAGGCGTTCGTGGCATGGGAGAAAAAGGAACGCAGGGAAGAGGAGAAAAAGAAGGACGAGAAAAGGCGGGCAGCCCAGCGCTGGCAGTCCGCCAAGCAGAGCCTGCTCAACCTCGTACGCCACCACAGGGAGAACGACGTGCCCGACTGCGGCGTGGAGCTGTGCCTGATCCGGGAGATTGCCGAGAAGGCGGGCCTGGAGTTCACCGAGGAAGAAAAGCCGCTATTCATATGACGAACGGAGAAAAAGCCATGAGCGAAATCGACGTCACCTTAGTATTCGGGCAAAGCGCCCCGTATAAGGCGGGGCAGGACCTGAAGGACAAGCACTACAAGCCCCCGAAGGAGTTCGAGCACGCGAAGGACTACGTCGTGGCGAGAATCCCCAAGGGAGGTGCGGACGGTCACGCGGTCGAAATCGTCGAGTGCCGCTACCCCGCGGCTTTCTACAAGATCGTCGCCAAGCCCGGGTGCAACAGCATGGGGAACGCGCAGCGCGGGTTCACCCTGACCACGGGCAGCGACGGCCTCACGGACAGGCTGGTATGGGTGATTGCCCTGCAAATCAGCAGGGGGATGCTGGAAGTGAAGGAATAGCGAGTTCCGGGAGGACCACGATGGCAGCAAAAGATATGCCCACGTCCGGGAAGTGGGAATGGAAAAGGTTCGACGAGGCCCAGGTCGTCGTCATCGCCAAGGCCGGGCCGAAGGACATGCCCCTCGTCGCCGTATGCACGGGGCCGGACAGGGAGGCGAACGCCAAGTTCCTATGCGCCGCCAAGGCCAGGCACGACCTGGAGCAGGCCTCCAGGAACGTACCTGCACTCACGAAGACGCATTTCTCCCTGGAGATGATGGACGACGAAGGAATGTGGTGGGGGATCGACCTGAAGGGATCCCCCCAGGAGCTGAAGCGGCTCAACAGGAAAGAGATTGCCAGATGCAGGAAGCTTTCCCGCCGCATGCGCATAGTGAGGGTGGAGGAATCCACGACGAGGACGGTCGTAGAGGAAATCTGAACGGGAGGACGACATGGTAACGGAAGGGGAATGCCCCCACCAGGGGGTTGACAAGTACGTGACGACGCACGGCATGGCATGCAGGGAATGCTTGACCAAGGAGGACTTCGACGCCTACCCGGGATGGACGGACGAGCTCGGGAAAAAGCATGCGGGGATGAGGGAGCAACTGGAGACCAGCAGGGCCAGGACCGACCAGCTCGCCAGAAACCTGGGGAGAGCCAGCGCCGGATAGGGACGGAAGATGCGGGACTTCCTCGACAAGCTCGTCCAGGAAACGTGGTGGCTCATGGGCATGCCGCTGCGGGTGGCGATGGCGCTCATAATGTCGCTTGCGCTCATCGACAGCGCCGTCACGCTGTGCCTGACCTATGACAAGGAGGCCAAGGCCCTGATGGACGAGATATGGAGCCTCCTGTGGTACGTGTGGAAATGGGCCGTGGTGCTGCCAGAAGGGCTGAGGAATCCCTAGAAATTTGATGTATCCCGATGTATAATGATGATGGAAGGAAAAGGACATGAAACAGACGAGGGTATACGCGGGATTGCGGGCGGTAAGGGAATTCAGGAAGCGAGCCGAGGGCGACAGCTACGAGACGGTCCCCGATGGGAAGGAACTCCTGGTGTTCGACGTCCTGGTCAGCCGGGACGACCTGAACTACATGGCTGCCAGGGCGGCGAGGAACAAGAACGGGAAGTGCAAGGCGGGCCCCGTGACGGTCATAATCACCCATCGCGAGCGCACGTCCTGACGTGCGCCGCAGGCAAAGGAAAGGGACGATGAAGATCAAGGACCTCAAGCCGGAACAAGTGGTATGGATGACGATGCGCCGCAGGATGGGCCACACCATGATGAAGTCCACCGACGTATTCTCGGTGAGGATCATCAAGGTGCACCTCGCGGAGCCCCCGGCGAGCGACTACGTCGTTGCCTCGTGGAACAACAACCGGCCGGAGAGGTTCTACGCCAACAACGTGAAGCACTGGCGCAAGGACAAGCCTGTGATGGTACGGACGACGCTCGGAAGCCAGCGTCGGGCCACCCGCCAGGAGATCAAGGAAATGAAAGAAAAAGAAGCCTTTCGGATTGCTGGGCAGACCACCGGATGGCTCGGAGCAATACATGATGCTGGGGATGAGAAAAAGGAGAGAGCAAATGCGACTCCAGAAGAAGCTAGTGCAGGATAGGATTGAATCAAAGCGCATTAGGCTGGACGGAACGTCGGAGAACCCCATCATCAACTTCAAGAAGACTTACCTCGCCCACACGATTTTCGGGTGGAGCCTGGGTAAGTTTCACCGAGAGTGGTTTGGCCTGACGCTCGCATCTCCTTGCGATGTAGTAGTCTCCCATCAGCTTAACGACATCGACGACCTGTACGAGGTGGTTTTGCCGAAAATCAGGCGTCAGCCAACGCAAAACAGCATGGTCACGGCAAAGCGAAAGAAGGAAGGCGCATGCCTGAACTGTGGAAGCAAGGAGCACAAGGATCCGTGCCCCAGGGAAGAAGACGAATACTAAGTGGAAAAAATCCTTAAATGGAGGAATGCCGATGAAGAGGAAGCCAAAGTACGGACTCAAACAGGTCGTGGCGGAACTGACCTACGCGCCCGGCCCAAGCATGACGTTACCCCCGAAGCGGGTCGACAGCGGGCACTTCTACAAGGTTTGTGGGGTAAGGGAACTGGTATTGCCGGAGAAGCTCACCTACGAATACGACCTCGGGTTCGGCACGTCATGGCTGCCGGAAGGCTGGATGCGCCCCCTCACCAAGCGGGAGTGCCACGGGAAGAAGAAGCGGAAAGCGCGCCGCACCACGAAGTTCGGGAAGCTTTGCTTCTAGGCCTCAATGCCTAGTCCGGCACCTCGACCACGAGCACGTGGTCGGCGACGACCGTGACGTCCTCCCCGAGGTACCTCTTTCCCTTGACCTCTATGGTATGCGGCCCGGCGGGCAGCCTGAACTCCTTCAGGTCCCCGGTCTGCCCGGCCAGCCCCCCGTCGATGTAGACGGGGTCGCCGTATGCCTTGTCCTCTATCCTGACCCAGCCGGTGCCCTCGCCCTGCCCGGGCGCGACGCCCACCTTCTGGTCGGGATGCAGCGTATCGCAGGCGTAGTAGTTCCCGTCCTCCACCACGATGTAGATTGGGTCGTCATATCCCCAGAAGTAAGGCCCGACCTCGTAGGGCCAGAAGGCGAACCCCCAGTAGAGCCCGCCGTACCAGAACCACGGATGTCCCCAGCCATGCCCCCATCCGTGCCCCCATGGGCCGGGACGGACGCCATGCCAGGGGCGGAATGGGTGCGCCGGGCCGAACCGGGCGGCGTAGCGGGCCGGGGAAATGCCGCGGGCCTGGCCGCCGAGCCGGGCATAGTTGCGGGGCGGGGCATAATTACGGGAGGGGGCGTAATTGCGGGACGGGGCGGGGGCGGAACGCCCCCCGGACGAATAGTGGGTGCCCGACGAACGCGGGGCGGAAGCGGGCGCAGACGAGCCTCGCCCAGCGTTGCGCTGGGCGGGCAGGGGAACGGCGGAAACGAGCAGCGCCGTCAGTACAGCTACGAATCTCTTCATGGGTTGCCTCCGTGCAATCTCGGTGGTTTGATGGTGCCCGGCCCCGTGGGGTTGCAAGGGGGCCGGGCGGATCGGCTATGATGTCCTGATGGCGGCCTCGCCCCGGTCGGTCACGAAGCCCATGAGCATTATTAAAACCTTCCATTTTTTCCTCAACATTGGGTATACTACTACCGGAAATCAAAAATGATCAAACAACCGATTGTCTGTGTCCTCTGTGGAGGAACGCCCGCCTATTCCATCCCACATATGTGTCGAAGCAACCCCCCGGCCCCACTGTGCGCTGGGTGCTTCCATTCTGCGGCTCGCTGCGGATGCGGTAAAGAGCCAACGAGCATTGCTTGTTCCCCCGATGGCTATGCTTTCTTCTGCGAAGAACATACCGAACGAGGCCGCCTTCTCTACGAATATGTAGAAAAGCATTACCGTGGCTACGAGTATGCATTCTATGCTTACGGGGGCTGGTGCAAGAACGTCAGGGCCGATGGCACGGTTTGCGGCAGGCCCGCCAAGCTTGCTCGCCCATGTGTGGACCCAGTGCCCGTCCTCTACTGCGATCTGTGCATGATCGCCTTCATAGAATCGGTTTCTCATGATCCTGAAGTAGTAGAATTCATAAATACCGCAAAATCATAAACTTATCCCATCCTTGAAATCCTCAAGAATCCCTCCGAGTGGGTTGTATACACGCCCGATGCTTCGGACTCGACCCCATGCTTCGCTTACTCGTGGGACGCCTACATGACGTTCGTCGAAAACGAAGAACCGAAAGCACGCGAGGAACGGAAGGCCGAAGAGACCGAAGCCCGTGGCGCACCCTATACCAGGGCTTGGGAAACTGAGCTAAGGAAGCTTGACGAAAAGAAACCGGGCGGGCTGCTCAACTTGGCGGGCAAGGTCACCGGAATCTTCTCCAGCCTTGAGGAATTTCAACAAACATGGCCTTCGGCACCAGAGGACTACATCAAGGTCGGAGGCACTTTCATCACCACGCACCTCTGCAACAAATACAAAAGACTGCTTCTTTCCCGGGTCGAGGACGGACTCAAATAGAGCCTCGTTTCCGTACTAGGCCTTGATGGCGGCCTCGCCCTGGGACTGGGGAATCTCCGCCTTTTCCACCCCTTTGGGCTCGGCCTTCTGGTCGCGGTCGGTCACGAAGCCCGCCGATCCGGTGGCTTCCTTGCCGATGATTTCCTTTATTTCATTGCCGTCGTCGCCTGCGGTGCCCTCGTGTCCATCCTCCCCTTCCTTTTTCTGGTACTCGGGCTCCTCTGCGGCCCCGCCTTCCGTCCCGGCCCCCTCCTCTGGGAGGCCCTCGTCCTCTCCGGGCTCCGGCAGCTCGACCCCCAGGTTGCTCGCCAGGTTCTCCACGCCGGCCGCTATCTCGTCCAGCGAGCGGTAGAGCTCGACGATGGCACCCGCTATCTTCTCCGGGTCCTCTTCGGCGAGGCGTCGGAACTCGGCGGCGTACTTCTTCCGAGAGGCGATGCGCTCCCTCAGTGAGGCGGACCTGGGCACCGCAAGGTCCAGGTTCTCCCTCAGATAGGACAGGGAACTCCCCATGACCTGGAGGGACTGGGAAAGCTCCCCGATGGCGTCCGCCACCTTCTTCGGCTCCTTTGCCGCCACCTCCCTCATCCGGCCGTACTCGCGGGCCCTTCTTTCCTTGGCCATCTCGGCGACCTTCTCCCTGAGCGCTTCCCTCGACGATTTCTTTGCCATGTTGTCCTCCGCCGCCTTTGCGGCTCCTACTATGGGTTTGGTATTCGCTGGCCTTGGTTTTCCGCCGCCCGTCTTCAGCGTGTCCTGGCTTATGACCCTGCCCGAGGGATAGGCGACGGCCAGCATGTTGCCAATCGGGTCTGACCGGAGGTTCACCTCCCTGGCATAGAACCCCTCCGGCGTCTCGAATACTCCCACGGTGCGGTTCAGCTTCCTCGCCTGCGTCTTGGCCTCCCAGAGCGCCTCGGTGAAGGCGGGCGAGGTGGTGCTTGTGGCCCGCTTGTTCCTTGCGGATGCCGTCCTGGTCAGGTCGCAATGGCACGGGCTGCATACGCACTGGGACTCCGGGCGGTCGCAGGCGTCGCAGTAGGCGTCCTTGGCCTTCTTGGATGCCCAGGATACGAAGTTGGTGCCGCCCTTCCCGGCCTTGGACATCAATTCTTGCAGGACCTTGTCCTTTCCGAGCTCGGGGCTGTAGCGGACGGTGGAGCTTCCCCCGGGGTTCGGATGGTTGTCGGCCAGATGCCGGTGTGCCTCCCCCTCGGAACCGAATGGCCCGTATGCCCTGGCGTTCTCCCTCCAGTCCCACGCATCCTTGGAGGAGCCATAGTCTTCGAGGACGTAATACCATTGCCCGGGCTGCCACTCCACGAACTCGCAGTTATGGCCCGTGGATGCCTTCTTCTCCGCTCCCGTCATGTGGTATGGCCCCCCTGGTATCTCCGGCTCTATCGTGTGCCTCAGCGGCCTTTTCGGCGTGCTTCCCGGCTCGTCGTCGTCGTCGTCGGGCTGGCTCGTGACCTCGCTGAGCATGCCCCACGGGTCGGCCTTGACGTCGGCCGCTGGATCGCCCTCGGGGTACAGCGACCGCCCTGCCGGGGGCGGGGTCGCCGCCCTCTTTCCGGGCGGGGCCACGATTCCCTTCCTGATCATCTCCAGTTCCTCCTCTGGAGTAATACCCTGATCCTCTACCTCAATGGGCCGCCCACCGGGCTCCTCGTGCGTGATCCCGTGCTCCTTCGCCCATCCCGGGGTCGTCAGCTCCTCCTGCGTGGCGACGGTCAGGCCATATTCGCGCATCGCCTCGATGACTCGGTCGGTGTATTCCGCCTTGACCAGCTCCGAGCCCCCGTTCTCGCGCCTCCATTCGTCCAGGCCGAACATGTCGGCGAGCCACTCCCGGCCCCTCCTGCTTTCCGGGGTGAAGGACGTGAACGACTCGGTGCGGGAGACCATCATGTCCAGGATCGGCATGCTATCTCCCCACCCCGTCGTGGCCCGGGTTGTTGGCGTGGTGGTCCCGCATGCAGAGCATGCAGAAGTTCCCCTTGCACTCGGGGCACGCCTTGAGGTCCTCGCCGCCGCCGCAGCCGCGGCACTTGGGCGGCACCCACCGCCCTTTCTGGGCGGAGGTCTTGGGTTCGGAAGGCGGGACGGGAGGAGCTTCCGCGCCCTCCTCCTTCACCTTTGCCCTCTCCGCCCGGTCCCTCCCGGATTCCTCCAGCTTTTTCTGCCGCTTCTCCTCGCCGATTTTCACCAGGGTGCGGACGAGGAGGGGAAGGACGCTCTCCTGCCCGTGAAAATGCGTCCTGACGTACGTCTCCATTACGATGGGCAGGCCGAACAGAAGCTCCTTCATGGAAGGAAGCTCAATGACCCTGCCAAGCCCGTTGATTATGCCCAGTTCCTTGGCGTTGAGGCCATTGCGGGTGGCCTCGTCCCTGTAGCGCTTCACCAGCGCCTTCTGGGCGTCGTCCAGCACTTGGCCCCGTTCCGTGACCAGCCTCGGCTTGTCGACGGCAAGGCGGTTCTTGCTGCTGTCGTCCCTGTTCTGGAGGTACGTCCATCTCCTTTCGATGTCGTCCAGCTTGGGAACCATCCCGTGCGCCTGGGTCCCCTCGTGCAGGATGCTGAGGAGGCGCATGGTCTGCCTTACGACCGGGAGGCGTTCCCTCTTGAGGAGCCATTCCCTGAACCCGTTGGCGAACCTTCCGATGGTCACGTTCTTGGAGCGTCCGGTGTAGTCCCCCATCTCCACGGCCTCCTCGGCCTGCTCGAAGTCCCGGGTGCCGGTGGCATGCTCGGAAGTCTCGATGGGAGATGGGCCGTCTTCCGGAGTGACGGTCAGGAAATTGCTCTGGGAGAGCTCATCGGAGGGCTTCCCCCTGTCCTCCAGGTACCTGACGACCCGCCTCATCTCGCTGCCCCTGCTGTTGAAGTGGCTCTTGAGGACCTGGGTGACCTGCTTGACGAGCGGGAGCTTGTCGAAGCCGGGATGCTCTGGGGAGGCGGCGAAATTTTCCAGGACGTGCTTGAACTTGGACGGACTGAGGAACTTCCGGCTCCCCAGCACCCTGATGACGATCTCCCGGATGGCGTCGTCTATGATGTCCTCGTTGAACGTCCCCGCCTTCGACCTCAGGGTCGTATAGATGAAGCTCGCCCAGTTCATCTTGTCGTCGACGGGCAGGCCCGCCTCGCGTATGTATGTCTTCACATATTCGTCTATGTTCCTGTCGAACCCGAGGCGGAGCATGGACGCCAAGCGGACGAACTGGGGCGGCACGGGATCGAACCCCGTGGCGTCGACCGGCCCGCCGTCCAAATCCGCGAGCTTGAAGCTCAGCCCGTCCTTCGTGGCGACGCTGGACAGGACGAGGAACACCCGGCCGTCGGTCGATCCGACGATGCGCCCGGGGACGATGAGGCGGGATTCCGCCGTCTTGCGGGAAACCATGTGGGCCCTCGCCAGCTAGTCCTTGACTTTGTCGTTGGGGTCGTGGGAGCCCCCGACGTTCTTGGACTCGCTCAGGACGGCCTCCATGGTCGACAGGTAGTCGCTGTGATCCTCGAACGCCTGGGGATCCTTGGGGCCTTCCTTGTCGGTCGCCAGCTTGACCCCGACCTTGGCCAGCTCCGACCCGTAGAGGGAGTTCATCGCCTCCGCGTCGACCTTTGCTATCTTCTTGGACATTTTGCTCTCCTGTTTCGGCTGCCGGGGCCTCGCGGGCCTGCGCAGCACGGGCAGTCTTGCCCTATAAAGGGATGCCGTAGACTGGTTTCCACCCTATGCCACCGTCACTTGCAGGCTTTGCGTGGCCACGGCGTTCCCCGACGAGTCGTAGGCGGCGCAATTCAGGGTTATCGTGTCGTGGAAGCCGGACGCCACCTCGTAGGTCCCGGACCCCGTGGTGAAAAGGTTGCCCGTATCCAGGGTGTCGATGCCGTTCGTGCCGGATATGCGGACCTTGGCCACGTTGACGCTGGTCCAGAGGACGTACACCGGCTGGAGCGGGCTGGCCATGGAGGGGACGGCGGAGAAGCTCGCCCATGGAGGGAGGTTTACGTCGCCCTCCTCGTCGTAGGACGCCATGACCGCAAAGCCCGGCAGGTCCAGCGGGAAGAGCCCGCTCGCCGTAAGGATGAGCTGCACGAGGCCGGAACTGCTTCCGGCATGGGTGCCGTCCCCGCCATAGACGGCGGCGAAGAGGTGGCTGTCCACCGCCCAGGGGTGCGCCATGTCCATGACGAGCGCGACGACGCCGTCGATCAGGGGGAACGGCCCGAGGTCCCCCATTATGCTGTCGGAAACGTCCACGGTGCCGGCCGGCACGCCGGACGACGACGTGACGGCAAAGGTGAGGGTGACCTCGTCCCCGAAGAACTGGGGGTTGTAGTCGCTGCTTATGGCAAGGAACGTGGGGTACAGGCTGTCCACTTCCTGCACCACGTTTCCCGAGCTTGTGGCGAACGCGCCGTCGCCGTTGTAGGCCGCGCCCATGGTATGGATGCCGATGGACAGGGCGCTCGTGCTGTAGGTTGCGACCCCGCCCACGAGGCTGAGGGTCTGCGGCGCGATGCTGCCGAGGCTGTCGGTCAGCGTCACCGTCCCGGTGGGGGGGCCGCCGCTACCGGCGACCGTCACGGTGAGGGTGACGCTGTGCCCGTCTAGGGACGGGGTTTGGCTGGTGCCGACCGTCGTGGTCGTGGGGGTCTTGGCGAGGTATTCCGCTATCCACGCCTGATAGCCCGTCTGCGTGTTCTCCCCCCCGTGGACCGGGGCGTCCCCGAAGGTCATCGTGAAGGGGGCCTGCCCATCGGTGGCGTGGGCGATCCCGACGCTGCACAGGAAGGAGCCGGGCACGGCCCTGTCGTAGACGTACCGCAGGGGCGAGTACCCGGTCCCGGAGAGGACAATCGTAGCGCCGTCGCCCGTCAGGGCGCAGACGATCCGGACGTCGCTGGTGCCCTGGCTCGCCCCGGAGGCGTCCGTCGAGCCGTAGCTTCCCAGCTCGTACAGCACTTGGGCCGAGGCCGCGACGACGTTCGCTATCTCCAGGATCAGGATGTGGGTGGTCTGGACCTCGGGCTCCTCCCCCGTGTTGCGGATCGAGACCGTGTAGGCGGCCCCGTCCCCCGGCTGCACGGTGCGCCTGCCGAACCAGGCCCCCGTCGGGGTGTCGGTGGTGAAGGATTTGACGTTGCTGAACGGGGGCATCGACGCCTGGAGGCCGGTGAGGGTCGTGTAGCCATAGAGCGGCAACCCGCCGCTTCCGTCGCCCGCATACCTGCCCTCGACGATGAGCAGCAGGTCGTTGCCCGGCGTGGGGGCGGAGGGCAGGTTCAGCGTGGCGGTCAGGGTGAGGATGTTCCATCCGGTCTGAATCCCGCTGCCGCTAAAGGTCTGGATTACCCCGCCGCTCAACCCGCTGCCTGGGGTGTTGCCTACTGTTACGATGGTCTGGCCGCCCGAAAATGCCGCCGATTTCGCGACTTGGTATCCATGGTTCGGGCCGCCGTCGATGGTGAAGGCCTCGCCGCCCTGTGCATAGGCGTTGACGGAGGCGAGATAGTCGACGCAGTCGCCCGTTATGGTGAAGGTCTTGGCCCCCACGTCGACGGCGACGATGGGATAGTTGGGGACGCTGATCGAAAGGCTTCCCGCGGAGTAGGCCGTCACGATGCCGTCCATGTAGATGCTGGAGTCGGCGGCAAGGCTCATCCGCACCCATTGGCCGGGCACGTAGGCGACGGAGCCCGAGGTCGTAAAGGTGAAGTTGCCCGCCCCCATCACGACGCCGGACGAGGAAGTGTCGGGAACTCCGAGCCTGTAGTATGCCTGTTGTACGATGGATGCCAGCATATCCCCCCTACCCTATCGCCACGCCATACTGGAACGGCGGGTCCGGCATGTGGTGGATGACCTGGATTACCCCCCGGAGGTTTATCGGCCTGTCCGTGAACAGGAGGTACCGGTTGTTTATCCTGTCGAAGAACCAGGCGGAGACGGGGACGGGGAGCCCGTCCACGTACACCTCCAGGTCCACGGACGGGTCGAACGCCTCAGGCGGGCTCGTGGGGCGGACGAGCGGGCCCACCCAGTCCCCCAGGAGGAGCTGTATGCGGTTGGGGTACGGCCCGTTGGTCTGCACGGTTATCATCTACTTAGTCCCCGTAGGCCTGGGCGGCGTGCCAGACCCCCTCGAATCCTTCCTCGGTGGTGGCGCTCTCCTTGCGGTCCTCGCCCCGCTCCCCCGACATCAGCGTCAGGGTGGAGTCCCTCACCTTCCCGCCCTCGAACCTCACCGTGAGGGAAATCTTCCCGTCGTGCCGGGAATAGATGGCATAGTCGTCGTGCCTGGCCTCTTCCTGGAACGAGCGGCGCTCCATGAGGTCGGCGACCTCCTGCGGGGTGCCCATGGCGTCCTTCCCCGACGAGGAGGCCCCCACGATGCCTACCAGCGACGCCTCCAAGCTCGTACGCCTATTCTTGAGCCTTTCCCGTGCCCCGACCCCTGCCGGGGCCCGGGAGGACGCCTTTCGGGGGGCGTGGGCCTCCTGGTGCTCCTTGAACTTCCAGGGGAGGTTCGTCCTGAACCCGTCGTAGGGGCAGACGTAGCGGTATCCTGGCTTCTTGCCCTTCTGCAGCTTCCTTTCCTCCCGCCTGACCAGGTCGCGCAGGCTCGGCTGGGCCGGTGCGGCGGGTGCCGGAGGGGGGGCGGGAGGCCTTGCCGTGGCGGGCTCGTCCCTCTTGATGACCTTTGCCTCCTCCGGCCCGGCTGCCGGGGGCGCAGGCGCGGGTGCGGGGGTCGCCGGAGGGGGCGCGGGGGCCGGGGCTGGCGGGACAGGGGGGGCCTCCTCCTCCTGGAGGCGCTTGCCCTCCCTCTCGACCAGCTCGTCGATCATCGCCTTCTGCTTCTCCTCGTCCTTGGTCCTGACGATCTTCTCTATCTGCTTCTTCCTCCAGAGCTCCTCCTGCCTCTCCTTCAGGCGCTTGCCCTTCTCGGTCGGGGGCTTCTGCTCCATGCGCTCCCTCTGCTGGCGCACCTCGCGCTCCCTGACGATGTTGACGATGTTGTGTTGCACGGCCGGCAGGATGCGCTCGAACACCGCCTTGACGTGCTTACAGATGACGAAGTTGTTCCGCAGATCCAGCCTCTGCGTCGGGGCCTGGAGGAGGGGGCGCGGCTGCCCCTGGAGCCCGTCCCGCTGGTGGAGGTTCCACTGCGCCCCCCAGTAGAGGAAGGCGGGGCAACTGCACGAGCACCGGACGTCGAGGCGCTTGGCGTCCTGGGTCTTCTCGACCTGCGAGAGGTCGAACTGCACCTGCACGTCGTGCCCGGCGGGGTCGCTGTAGTTCTCATGACAGACGACCTTGTACTCCAAATAAAGGTCCTTGGGCCGGGACTTCTTGAGGGTGGGATTGCATCCCGCCCGCCGCTTGACCGAGAACGCGTTGGTTTGCCGGATGAGCTCGGGGAGGCTGATCGCCACCTTGGTGTAGGGCGGGCGGAGGACCAGGACCGGTATGGTGACCCATATCCTGGAGCCCATCTTACGAAAGTCCGGCCTTTCTACGACCCTGAATTTCTCCTTCAATTCCTCGACGTTCCCGCTTATGGCAAACGTGCCAAACTTGCTCAGGGTGTCTTCCCATGTCGGATTGTCGGGGGATTCCTCGGTCTCGTTGTAGGCCAGCCAGTCGGGTTCGAGTGTGACCGATCCGGCCCTTAGGTCGGAAAACTTGATTTCGAGCACGATGGGCTCGGGCTTCCGCCCTTCGTGTTCGTCATGCCTTGCGGTTTCGAGCGCAAAATAAAGGGCCTCCTCGGAATTGGAGGTAAGGAACAAGGTGCCTTCGGGGATATGCCGCTCCCAGGAACGTACGGAAGTGCCGTGGTACATGACTGTCGGCGGGCGGGAAAAGGCCATAGACTCCCTCAATTAGGAGTCGGCTAGATGGCTTTGTTCCGGTTCATCGGCTCGTCCGGAGGACTGGGAGGGCGGCCCCTTGGGGGAACGGACGGGATCGTCTATCCTGGCCTGCCTCGGCTCCTCTTCCTTCTTCCGCTTCTTGCCTTCCTTGGGGGGCTCCTTGGCGGGAAGGTCGGCGGGGGGCTTCTCGTCCCTTGCCGCCACGGGAGGCTGGGGGACCACCCCCACGTAGGAAGGGAGATGGAGGGTCCGTTCGGGGACGTCCTTCGCCTTCTCGGGCTGCGGGGCCCTGACCTCCACGATGAACCCGCTCTTCACGAACGCCTCGACGGCCAGGGGATCCTGCTTGAGCACCTTGAGGAGCTGCCCGTTGCGGTAGACGGCGAGGGAGTTCCCGTGCTGGGCGTCGTACGACAGCAGGTCGCCGGGCCGGACGTAGAACTTGGACTTCTCGAAATTGACGGTCGTGTTGACGAAGTAGGATTTCACTCTTGCCCCCCATAGAAGGACGGGATAGTGCCCGACGACTGCTAATACCCGAAATTGCGGTATTTGGGGGCATGAACAGCTTCATGGTCGGGACGTCCGGGGACGCCGTGGGCGGCCTGCTCGACCTGGTCGGGGCCCCCTCCCCCGTCGTGGACGTCACCTACGGCAACGGGACATTCTGGAAGGGCAGCTCCCGCAGGGTGCTGGGAGGGGACATAAACCCCTTGCGGGCCAAGGACTTCGTGGCCGACTTCCTGCGCCTGCCGTTCGCGGACGGAAGCATACCGACGGTGGTCTTCGACCCACCGTTCCACCCGGACGTGGGGACCGCCGAGGATGCCCGTTTCAGCACGATGGGACGGAACGACGCGGAGATGAAGGAGCGCTTCATCGCCGGGACCAAAGAGTGCTGGCGCGTCACGAAGGCATTCCTGCTGGTGAAGTGCCAGGGGTTCGTCCACAACCACAAGCCGCAATGGATGCCCCTGTGGGCCATCTCGGTATGCGGGGAGCCGTTCGAGTGGCTCATAGTGGGACGGGCGCAGAAGCGCATCAGCGGACGATGGGTGTCCAACAACTCCCTGCGGAGGAACCACGCGGACTACCTGCTTTTCAGCAGGAAGGGCAACCTCAGGTAGGACCGGCGAATGTCCGGATAACCGTAACGAAAAGTTACATGTCGGCCTATCAGGCCATTTATCGGGCCAAATGTCCGGATAAGTGGGGAAAAAAGGCCGAAAGGGCCTATGCGGACATGCCTGCCCATGCAGACAAAGAAATGCGAGGGCCCAAGGAGGGCCCTCGCATTGAGGCTTGCCAAGCGGCTAGTTCTAGTTCTCGCCGACGTTCTGGTTGGCGACGAACGCTTCGTACCTGCCGTTGATGGTCAGGCGCTGGACGCCTGACGGGTTGAAGACCAGGAAGCCGAGGTTCTCGAAGATCGAGAAGCCGATCTGGCGCAGGTCGGGACGGTCGGCGGACATGACGGTCAGCGGGATGCGCTCCGGGATGACGCCCAGGAACTCGGCGTCCGCCAGGATGTACACGCAGCCGTAACCGACCTTACGGGACTGGAGGAGCGTGGCCCCCCACAGATAGCCCATCACTCCTGTTTTGAGCAGTTTGCGCTGGGTTTCCCTGTCAATATTCTGCTGGGTCCATTTGAGCAGGTCGACGTAGTCCCTCGGGTTGAAGAAGCAGAACGCGACCGAGAGGTCGTGCCGTTGCACCTGCCCGAAGCCGTCCGCCATCGAGTTGAGGTCGATGGGGGCGTTGATGGCGATGTCGCCGTTGTAGATGGGGTCGAACGTGCCGCTTCCACTCCTCGCTAGGTTGTCCGCGGCCACTGCCGTGTTCGCGGAGGCTGCTACGGCGTCGAACAAGCCGAACACGTAGCCGTCCTCGGCGGCCCCAACCTCGGCCTTCGCCAGGTTAAGGGCACGGGCGACCAAATCGAACCGACGCTCCTTGATCTGGGAGATCGGGATCATCGGGTTGGAAACGATTTCGAAAGTGGGCACCGTGACCCTCTTGGGCTTGGTGACCCTGACGATATCCCCGCCCTCCTCGCCCACGACGAAGGCTTCGACGAAGGACCCACCGGGGGTGGAGCCCACGGTCTGGGCCGCGGTGTCGAATTCCTTGTCGTAGATGGGCAGAGCGCCGTCCGGCAGCGTTTCGACCATGAGCGCCTTGCGTGCGATGCTCATGTAGTCACGCCGCCTGCGGAGAGACGGTCCGAGCGAGGCGGCCAGCTTCTGGCGGCCTCCTGCGGTCTTCAGCAACTGACCGATCATAGCGGTCTGCTGCTGTGTGCGGCTGAGGTTTGCCATGGTGATTCTCCTTGAACTTTCCTTTCAGGTGGTCCCCCCGAAGGAGGATTCCTTTTCCTCTACAGCAGAGAGGCTACGCCGAGCCAGGGCTCGGAGGTTGACGGAATGTGGGTGCAAATGCCCACGGGAAGCTTCCCGGCCTCGATGGCCGTAACTAGGGTGTTGGTGTTGAGCCGGGCGACCAGGGTGTACTTCCCGATGATCGTGTTGGTCGTCCCGCCGCAGAACAGGAAGGCACCGAGCGAGCCGGTCCAGGTTGCGCCCGTGTCGTAGGCTTCGTTGTTGACGTTGCCCTGCCACAGGGCACGGACGACGGGGGCCTTCTTCGACCCTGCGGGGCCGATCGCGCCGGAGAATTCTCCGGGGCCGTTGAGCAGCGTCGCGAACGGGGCTTTGGATTCGCTGTCGCACGGATAGATGACGGACTCCGTGTTGGAAGCCTCACCATAGGCATCGTTGCCCCTGTCTCCAGGTGCTCCGATTGTCATGATTTTGCCCCCCAGGTACCCGGCCGCGGTGAGCGTGGCCTGGTCGGTCCCCGGGTCGCCGGTCAAGGTTACGTCCGGCACGCAGTTGACGCTGTCGTTTTGTCCGTAATATACCAATTTCAAGGACATTGGACATCTCCAATTTCAGGAATGGTTGGATTGTGCCTTGGCCAGTCCTCAGTCCATGGAGGGACGGCGGGACTTTAGCCTCGGCACCCATTCAGTATATGGAGTCCGTAGTCGAAAAACCTTGTGGCCAGGGGATGCGGGGGGCATTTTGCCGAGGAAAGACGCCTGGAACGGCGGCTGGACGGGTCCTCGCGACGCCATAAAAGCGTATCCCCTCCGGGACCCTTGCGGCTCCCGGAAGGGAATTAAGGCACGCTCGCGAAGCGTACGCTATCCTTCGAAATCGTCGGCGAACAGGGCCGCGGCCACGTTGATGCGCGGCGGCTCCTTGTCGGAGGCGATGACCGGCTTGATTCTCTTCAGGGTCGGGGGCGCTGCCGGTGCGGCGGCCTTCTTCTCCCCCTCCTTGGCGGAAGCCTCCTTCGGGGGCTTCAGTTCGTTGGTCGCGTCCTGCGGGGTCCGCTTGGCCCCCTGCTCCTCGGGCTTCCCATCCGGTATCACCTCGGCCCAGAGGTCGTCCTCGTGGTCGCTGGAGGTATTGCGGGTCTCCTTGGGGGCCTCGTTCTGTTCGAAGTGCTTTGCCGCCTCCCCAGTGTAGCTGGGAACGACGCTGATCCCCGCCACTTCGGCGGCGGACTTGACCGTCATCAGGGCGGCCAATGGGTCGTCGTCCGATCCCTGCCTGTTGAACATGTCGCTGATGGTGCCCATGCCGTCGCCGTCCTCCAGCGAGGCCTCCATCTCGGCGGCCGCGGACGGGGCGAAGAAGTCCGTCCCCCCGGGATCGCCTTCGTTGGCCAGGGCGGCGGCCTTCTCTCCCATCTCCTCGTCGTTGAAGATTTCCTCCAGCTTGAGCTCCTGGCCCTCGCCTTCGGGCAGTCCGGCCTCAAGCTCGTCGCCCTCGTTCTCGACGACGCCCTTGGGGACCTCCTCGCCTTCTTTTTCTTCCTTCTCGACGGCTTCCTCAAGCTGGTGGATTTCGTCCGCCAGCTCGTCGGCCTTCTCCCCGAGGTCCTTGATCTTCTCCTCCGTCACCATCTCGGCGGCGGGGGCTTCCGGCCCGGGCCCGGGAAGGCCTGCGTCGCCGGCCGGCGGCGCTTCGACCGGTGGGGCGGCCTCGGTTGGCGGGGCGGTACCTGCTGGCGGGGCGGCATCCTCCCCGTGGAGCCCTGCATCGGGGTCGTCCGCCTTCTTGGCGTTGGCTTCCTTGGAGCACTTCGGGCACGGCTTGCCAGGCTTGCACTCGGCACATGCCGCCGCCTTCTTCCCGGAGGCGGACTTGCCTTCCGACAGGTCCACGGTGTCGCCGGGACGTTCCCCGGCCCCGGGGCGCTCCCCGGCCTTGGAGGCGTCGAGCTCCTTCGGCTCGCTGTGCGTCCCTCCCCCGCATCCGCGACCGTCGTTGTAGGTCGGCGTCTGGGGTCCGGCGTCCTTGCGGTCGTCGGCCGTCTTCTCGGCGGGGGCGGCGTTCTTCGCCTCGCCCCGGACCTCAGCCTTGACGGCGCTCTTTTCCTTCGCGAGGACTTCGGGCTTCTCAAGTAGGTCGTTCATCTCGACCTTGTGGACCTCCTTGAGCGTTTCCGCCACCTTGGTGTAGTGGGCGTTGATCGCCGTCTGGCGCAGGGCCGCCTTGAGCGCGCAGGTCTTGTTCTGGAGCAGCGACGCCGCGAACGTTTGCTGCGTTTCGGGCGGGGCCCCCGGCAGCATCGTCTTGGCGATGGTCCAGGCGCAGGCGACGCGGGTCTTGGCCTCCCGGGTGATCGCCTCCCTGCTGACCTTCATCTCGGCGAGCTTTTCCTTCAGCGAAGACTTCTTTTCATTTGCCATGGCTCTTCCTCTCTGCTTCGTCCCCTTTTCGGGCGGACAATTTCCCTTCTTATCTTGAGTTTGGTAGTTGCTTTCCTTGCTGGCCTGCACCGGCTCCCCCGCTAGGGAGGCGGACGGTGCCCCTGCCGGGGCGGGCGGGGGCGCTTCAGACGGGGGCGCGGCCCCCGCCGATGGTTCGCTTGGCGATGCCCCTTCCGGGGGGGTTTCGGGAGGGACTCCCTCCCCCTCGGCCGGGGGCGCTTCCGGCACGTCTGGCTTGGCTCCCGCAGGCGCGGGCGGCGTTTCGGGGACCAGGTTCCCGCCAGCCTCCACCAGGTCCGTGCCCTTGCCGGTGGCGATGTTCCCTATCTCCTCGTCCAGTCCGTCCAGCTCGGACTTCAGCTCGTCCGACCAGTTCTGGCTCTCCTTGAACCTCTCCCACGCGGTGAGGAGGTCCACCTTCTCTTTCATGGCCCGGATTTCCTGCTCGATCTCCCCCCGCTTCTCGGCGAGGTAGTCGAACGTCTTCTCCCCCTCCCCCTCGGGGAGGGACATGTCCAGGCTCTTGATTTCGTTGTCCAGCTCGCCGAGCTCGGCGAGCTTGCGCCTGTAGGTTGCAATGATCGTATCGGCCTTTGGCTTTGCCATTACCTTAGGTTCCTTCCGTCGTCACTTGAGAGCAACAGCTCCCCCAAATAAGGACTTGAATAGTCGCCACTTTCCGAGGCCGCCTTGGAGAACGCCTCTTTTCCCGAGGCCTCGACCCTGCTCGTGAAGCGGGTGGCGGGGCCCAGCCACTCGTCCGCCACTATGGACCTCTGCATCGCCCCCGGGAACGCCGGGGTCTGCACCCAGCTAGCCTCCACGAACTTCACCCCCCCTCCGGGGAGGGTCTTGTGCCCGCAGAGCTCCGCCACGCGGCGCGGCACCCCGTCGTCGTCGGGCAGGAACGTGCCCTTGTTGAACTGGAGGTGGTGGCAGTAGCTGCTCGCGTCCGTGACGTGCTGCCCGCAGAAGGAGCATATGACGAGGTCGGTGACGCACCCCATCGACAGGTACTTGACCTTCCTGCTCCTTATGTCGTCGGCAAGCTTGTGGTGCGAGAGGTCCGTCGCCACGAGGATGTCGACGAAGAAAACGTCGTCCCGGGGGTCCTGGGTGAGGTGTATCTTGCGGAGGATGCTGTCGATGACGTGCCCCTTCGCATACTTGCTGTTCTGGAAGTGCTCGACGAAGTTGAATGCCCCCACGAAGCTCTTGTGGGACAGCTTGAGGACGGAATTCTCCCATGCATCGTCGTTGTTGTTAACGAGATGCGCCGACGCGGGGCGGATCAGGTAGTCGTTGGGCTCGGACTCGCAGGCCACCGAGCTCATAATGGTGCAATGGCTGAGCAGGTACTTGGTGTGGTCGGCCGCGGTCTTGCAGAAGGGATGCGCCCTGTCGACGGCGCACCCGCGGAAGGCGCGATCCCCCCACATCCTCCCCCAGTCGCAGGAAGTCATCGTAGGCTCGAAAAGCACGGCCTGGGCTATCTTCTTGAACGACATGGTTCCCTAATATAAGCTTGCGTAGCCGCCGTGATCCCTACTTGGCGAAGAATGCCCCGCAAGTCAGGCATTCCACTAGGTTTCCGCCCTCCACCTCCGGGTCGTCGACGGGCTTGGTCTTCTGGCCATGGCAGTTCGGGCACACCTCGTTGACCCCTTCCTCGGTCTGGACGGCGACCTTGCTTTTCTTTCGGTACTCGGGCCTCCAGCGGTAGCTGTCCAGGAGTTCCTCGGCTTGTTCCGGATTGAGCTTGTCCTCGAACTCGACCCCCTGAATCTCGATTTCCACGGTTTGCAGCCCTGGGTTGTTGCGCAAGGCCTCCTTGACCACTTCCCGAACTCTCGGGGAGTCTACTTGGATGTCGAAGGCGACGAAAGGCGGAGTGCAAATGACCCGGACCGCCGATTCGAAGCCTTCTTCAAGGTGGCTTTTGTCCACTGCTACGGGAACGAAGTCGCCTTCCGGGGTAAGCCACCCATTCTGATCGATGATGATGGGCCCGCAGCGCTTGGTCGGCCCCCCTCCCGCCTGCTTGGAGACCATATTGTCCCCGATGAACTTCCTCACGGACTGCGGCAGCCCGTCCAGGTCGCCCTTCTTGTCCATCTCCGCCACGATGGTATGGTAGGCCCACGTGTTCCTGGGCCTTGCCTTGAGCGCCAGCCCCAGCTCGGCGAGCGCCTCCTCCTCGTTCCCCTCATGGGCGAGGGCCACCCCGAGCCTGAAGTGGGCGGGCCCGTGGTAGGGGTTGGAGCGGACGGAGGAGCGCAGCGCCTCCGTCGCATCGTTCTGCCTGCCCTCGTCCCACAGCCTGCATGCCTCGTCGTACTGCTTCTTCGCCCCGATGGGATCCCAGTCGGAGGCCTTCTTGGCCCCCCGTATCCTCATCTCCTGGAGGAACCTCCTGTCCTCGTCGGTGAGGTCCAGGTACGACGCCGGGTCGGCATGGGGATGGAAGGTCCGCATGTGGTCTTTCATATACAGCTTGCTTATTATCGCCCCGCATCCCGGCTCCTGGCACCGGTCGTGGGTGCCCCTCTCCACGAGGTCATTAAGCTCCCCACCCCCGGACGGCCCCGAGGCCTTCCCACAACTCTGGGCATGCCGCCGAATCTCATCGTCCGTCCAATCCGTCTGGTTCTGCCAGCAAACGGGGCAATGCACCTGCGGTCCGGAAGGAGCCGGGAAATCCGTCTTTTCTATCGGCCTCCCGTACAGGGTGCCGAGGTCGGGTATCGGCCCCCTGTCGTCCTCGTCGTCCTCGTCGTCCTCCTCGGCGCTGCCCGCCCCCTTGCTCACCGGGATGGGAATCCTGTCCTCCTCGTCCACGAGCGACGGGTCGAGGTGCTTCCTGAGCTCGGTGCGGGGCGGCAGCAGGTCGGGTGACTCGTGGATTTCCACCTTCGACTCTAGGGCCGACATCTTCTCCTGGAGCTGCCTGACTATCTCGCTGACCATGCTGTCCTGGTCGGCGACGTTCTGCGGAACGCCAGGCGGGGCATTGGGATCGACCGACAGGGACTGGCCTCGTTGGTAGGGCCGCCCCTGCCGCCCTTGCTGCTGCGTTTGCTGCTGTTCCTGCTGCACGGGCCCGGCTGGGTGCTGGGCACTCTGTTGGGCTGGCTGCTGGGCGGGCTGCTGGAACGAAGCGGGGTGGGTGGGCTGGTCGCCGGGCGCGGGCTGCCCCACGCCGTTCGCCGTCCCGCCGATGGGAGTGCCAGCGCCGTAGGACTTCGTGGTGGCCTGCTTGGGCTTTGGGGTGCCCACCATTGCCACCAGTTTAGATCCTTCTTGTAGGGGAACCGACTTGCTGCCTACGGACCACCCAGCATTTTGCGACCGAATGTTCCTTGCCCCCTCGGGCGAAAAGAATATGTAGGCCGTCCCCAAGATGCCGGATGCCATCTTGGCAGCCTCCTCAATGACGTCGTCCGGGATGTCGTTCCACTCGCCGACGAACACCTTTCCTATGGCCTCGGCGGCCTGTCTACTATCCCATTCCGCCTTTTTGAGGAGGGCCGAGACGAACGGGCGCAAGCGCCTGCTCCTGGAGGGATGGCGCAGCTTGCGCAGGGCCTTTGCCTCGATCTGGCGTATCCGCTCCCTGTTAACCGCAAACTCATTCCCTATTTCCTCAGGGGTGGCCCCGCCCCTTCCGTCCAGGTTGAACCGCCTTTCGATGACTTTCTGCTCGCGAGGGGTCAGCGTGCCCAGGACTCCTCTTATCGCCTCCCTGAGCTCCTCCCTGTCGAAGGCGACGCCGATGTCCTCGTCCAGGGGAACGATACCCCAATCCTCCGTTTCCTGGAAAGAAATGGTATCTACCTTTTCTTTCTTCCCCCCGCCCCATTTCGTCAGCCTTTCCCGTTCGGCATCGGTCAGGGAGGGGTCCCCGAAATGCTTCCCCGTCGACTTCTCCCATTCCAGGATCGCCCTGGTTATGGGGTAGTCCTTCATCCGCTTGCCGGGCAGGCGCTCGACCGGAATCCAGCGAGGGTCCATGCCCTTGCTTTTTATGTAGGCAACCAGGTCCGGGTCGGCGCTGGGCGGGGCGTCCCCGCCCCGTTCGGTGCCCTCCTCGCTCTCCTTGAAGAACGTGGCGGTCTCGGGGTCCGGCTCCTTGAGGAGCGGGCTGACGGGCGTCACCCTCTTGGTAAACTCCTCGACGGGCTCATGGGCGAAATCCCTGGCGTCCTCGGCAGCCATGCGGTCGAGGGCCAGCGCCGTCCTGCGGATGCTCCCCTTCCGTATCCTGCCGAAATGGGCAAGGACCTCGGCCGCCCTGTAGGACGGCTCCGAGGGCCGGGAGGCCGCCTTCGCCTTGAATCCCTTGCATTCGCAGCCGCGTCCTTCGCTCTTGCAGCCGAAGTCCCCCTTGTCCCAGTGCTCGTGCCACATGTGCCCGCAGACGCAGACGGAGGAGTCGGCGTGCTTGGCGGATCCGTGCTTGGTGCCCTCCACCTCCGTCCCCTTCTGGCCGAACGGCATGTCGTACTCCGGGTCGGCATGGTGCTGGTGAGCGGCGTACCCCGGGTCGTCTATGAGGTTTTCCTTGGTGACGAGGTCGATGCCCCCCACCCCTTCCCCGATTCCGGGAACTGGGAGCAAAGCGGACTTCTTGAGCAAGAGAGAGCTGGAAGCCATATTCGCCTTTCACATAAAGCATCGGATAGACACGGATTTCTGACGAAAAACCGGTATTGCATCCGATGAGCCCATGAGCACACGGGACCTGACCAAGAAAAGCGCCATGCGGGCCGTCCAGGAAGCCCTGTCGGACGACCTGATGAGCCCGGAATGGCTGGAGAAAAGGAAGCCGGGCGACCACTTCACCTTCGGGCACTGCTATCTTGCCGCCGAAACCCTGTTCCACATATGGGGAAGGCAAAGGGGATACGTCCTGGTGGTCCTGAGCGGCCCGGGATGGACCCACTGGTTCCTGGCCAGGGACGACGGAAGTATAGCCGACCCCACGGCGGGGCAGTGGAAGGACGAGCGCATTCCCTACGAGAAGGGGAGGAGGACGGGGTTCCTCACCAAGCATCCGTCGAAGAGATACAAGATGCTCATGACCTCGACACAATAAGCTAAAAATGGTACAACAGAATAGGCTAAGAATGGAACGACACAACAGGATGCGGGCCATGTGCCCGTCCCGTCCTTGACTAAAGGCCCGTCTCTACGAAATCGAGTACAGCAGGCTGCGCCCGGTGGCGTCGCCAGCGTTCATGCCGCTGTCCAGGAACTCGCCGTAGACCGTGCCGGACACGTCGAAGATGTCCGTCACCGACACGGTGACGTTCTCGTTCACGGCGGCGGTCTCGATGGCGTACCCCGTCGTATAGTTGCTGATCCAGCAACCCTCGTACACTGTGGCCACGGCGAACAGGCCCGGGTTGCCGAGGTTGTTGAGGCCGCCCTCGTTCGGGATGTCGGCCTTGGTAAGGTCGGGGGTCCCCCCGCCCGTCCCGGCCGCGTTGGCGGGATCCTCGGAGGCGAGCTGGCTGAACACGATCTCGGTCTTGATGTCGAAGGGCCACCTGTGGTGGCGGATGGAGCGTACGCCGCCGCTCACGCCCGCCTTGTAGCCCAGCACCTGCATGATGTTGGCCAGGTAGAGGCACGTGCGCTGGATGGTGATGCTCAGCGGCTCGGTGACGCCGGGCACCAGCTCGGCGATCTGATCGCCGTAGCCTAGCCCGCGGATGGCCTCGACCGTGCGCGTCTCGGAAATCTGGAAGGAGGACGTCACGCCCAGCTTCACGAACTTCCCGACGCCCACGACGTCGGTGAAAATCTTGAAGCGGGAGCTGATGACGGCTTCCGTCTGGGGGCTCGCCCCCTGCTGATAGATGTAACCACCCTGCGCCATTGTCTTCCTCCTGAAAGCCGACCTATACGGGCGGCATCCTACTCAAATCCCTGAAAGTCCCTTTCCTTGCAATCGCCGCTACGTTACTCCGCCGCCGCGAGCGACAGGTCGTCGAGCAGCGACCCTTTCTTCTTCTTCCCCTTCTCCTTCTGCTTGACGGCGTCCTCTTCGGCCTGCTCCTGCATCTGCTGCTTGCCCAGGACCTTGGCGGCCTGCCCGAGCAGGTCGTACGCCCGGTAGATGGCCTCGACCGCCTCCCGGACGGGCCGGGAGTCGTTGGCTTCGGTCACTTCCTTGGCGTCGAGGTACATTTCCTTGAGCCGCTCGGCCAGCTTCTCCACCTGCTTGAGCGCCTTGGAGGCGCTGACCTCGTCGGCGGCGACGACGTTCTTGCCCGTCGCCGAGATGTTCCCCCCCTGTGCCTCGGGGCTGGTGAACAGGACGCTCCCGCAATCGGCGCAGCGGGTCAGTCCTTTGGACGTCTTCGTGTGAGCATCCTTGTGGCATTTCGTGCAGTACATCGTGTCCGCCGCGAACTTGGAGGGCAGCTCCGTGGCGGGGCGGTCCAGCTTCGCCGGGCCCTCGTCCTCCAGCCCGTGCGCCTCGGCGATCTCGGGCGTCCTGCCGCCGTCCTCCTTGACCTTCAGGGTGTCCTCGTTGTGGACGAACCAGGAACCGCCCTGGCCGGTGGCGAGCTTGAGGTAATGGTCGGCAAGCTCCTTGCGCATCGCCGCCTGGGCCTCCTTGAAGCTGCTCCCCTTGAACTTGTCCCCCTTGTTCTTCATGTACCATGCAAGCGCGAACGGGTTGTCGATGTCGGGGTCCTTCTTCATCTCCTTCACGGCGTGCTCCGCCCCCGGGGGGGCCACGGCGACCTTCCCGGTCGCCTCCTTCTCTGCCGATGCCATGTTGAGGCCTCCGAATACCTTCCTGTCCACCCCATCATCCCCAAGGGGGTCGTCCCCGCGCTCCTCCGAGAGTATGTCCTCGTCCCGCGAGACTTGGCCCGGCACGCCGTGCTCCTCGGCCATCTCCTCCGCCGTCCGCCTGGCGGCCTCAAGGATTCCCTCGAAGGGCACCGCCGTGGGGTCGTTGGACGGCAGAGAGGCCATGGAATCCTGCGGGTGGTTCCCGGCGTTGTACTCGTCGACTATCTCTCCCCCCGCCATGATGAACACCGTGTAGCCGTTCGGAGAGGCGTCGTATACGACGTGCGTGACCTTCTTGCCCGGGACCGCGCCGATCGCGGCGGCCTTCGGGGCGGGCTCGGGGGCGGCCTCCACGGGGCGTCCCTTGAGCTCCTTGGCGGCCTGCTCGACGAGCGCCAGGGCGGCCTTGTCGTTGAGTTCCACGTCGGCCAGGGCCTTGACTACCTTGCTGAGCGCATCGCTGGACATCTGGTGGACGTCCACCGATCCGTCGGGCCCGGCTGCTGGCACTGGAGGAGGAGGGGGAGGCGGCGTCGCTGCAGGGGCTGCGCCCGGTGCTGCGGGCTGCGCAGTCTTTTTCGTCGCCAAGCGAGGGACTTCCGCCTTCTCCGGGGCCTTGGCTTTGTCTTCCTTGTCCCTGTCGGTGACCCACGGGTCGCTGCCGGAGGACGCCGCCACGGCCTGCGGGGCCTTGGGCGGCATTTCCGTCTGCTTCACGGTGGTGCGGAACTGCCCGGCAAGCTGGCCGATCCAGTTCACGTATTTCTTGGCGGTCTGGGCATACCGGGGGCTTGCGGCGTCGTCCAGGGACCTTTCCGCGTCCGTGCCCAGTGCAAGGATGTCGGAAAGCCATGCGGTGGCGGCATGGAGCTGCTCCAAACGGGCGTCGTTGGTCGACTGGAGGATGGGCTCCAGCTTGTAGGCTTCCTGGACGGCCTGCCTGAGCGTGTCGAGGCTGACCAGCAGCTTTGCCTTCTTGCGACGGGCTATCAGGTTGGATTTCATCCTTCTCTCCTAAATGGTCGCCGGAGACAGGACCGGGACCAACGACTGGTTCCTTAGCGCCGTCATGGCGGCCCTGATCGCCGAGATCATGGCGTTGTACCACACTATCGCCGCCTGGCTCGGGTTCGGCGTTATGCAGTCGAGCGGCCCCTGCGTCGGCGCGGGCTGGTTCGGATTCCCGGGGGGTGGCTGCGGGAGGGCCAGCATGAACCTCACTTGGCTCCCCGACATTTCCGTCGTTATCCCGACGTAGTCCTGGTTGGACGGGAAGGTGAAGGTGAAGGACGGGTTGGACGGGTCGGTGAAGGTCCCGTTCCCCACGAGGGAAATCTGCGGGTCACCCAGCCCGGCGATCTTGGCCTTGTCCGAGGCATCGGCCGGGTCTCCCACGAACAGGGCCTGGAGGCTTATCATGATGACCCCGCTGGCCTGTGTAACTACAGGATTCACTTGCATTCCCTCACCTTTTCGAGGGGGAAAAGGTAGGTGCCTTTTCCCCCTCTTTTCCTTACAGGCTCGTCGTGACCGTGAAGGTCACGCTGATGTAGAGCAACGAGAACATGGGCTTGAACGTCACCGTGACGTCCACCGTGGTCGGGTCGTCCGGGTCCTCGACCACGTTCAGGGCCTTGTACCCGGAGATGATCTGGTTGTTGATGAGCGAGTTCAGCCGGGAGTAGCAGACGACGCTGATGTCCGTGGTCAGCCCGTCCACCAGCTTGCGCCCGATGAACTGCTTGAGGTCGGCCCTGAACAACTGGCAGACGTAGTCCGTGACCGTCGTGCAGGTCGGCTCGGACGTGATGGGGTTGCTCGGGTCCGTGCTCTTGTAGTGCCGGACGAAGAGCGCCCCGTTGTTGTTGGTCAGGCAGACCAGGCCGTCGGCCGCCATCAGGTTCATGGTCGTGTCGTCGTACTGGACGAGCAGCCTGGAGAACCCGACGAGGGATTGTTCGGTCAGCGTCGTGGCCACGTCGTTCGACGGGTTGAGGTTGAGGCCCGCCAGCGCCGCCGCCATGAACTCGCCCGACACGGAGTACTCGATGCCGACCCCGGTCTGGGAGTCGGTGAGCACCACCGCCGCGGCGGGCATCCCGATGGCGATCATGCGGGCGTTCTTGACTGCCCGGGCGTTGGCACGCGCCGTGCTGGCGTCGGTGTAGAGGCTGTACCCCACGAAGCCGATGGCCTCGCCCTTGTTCCTGACGCCCGCCTGCGTGATGAGGAACCTGCTGAGGAACTGATGGACCGACGTGCTCGTGCTCAGGGGCACGACGACGGCCGCCTTCTGCGTGCTTCCCGGCAGCGCCACGGCAAGGCTTTGTATGGCGGAGATGAAGTCCGCGTCCGAGGCCGTGTTGAACCCGGCCTGCTTCGGCACCTGGATGACCCCGAACTGCTGGGCCCCGTTCTGCGTGAGGAGCTGGATTCCCAGGGACACCCGGTTGACCGTGCTGGGCTGCCCGTAGACGGCGTAGGCGTCCTCCGGTGTGTCGTAGAGCTTGATGGTCATGTCGGAGGCGGCCTTGGCGACCGTGAACGACACGTAGTAGAACTCACCCACCAGCGGCTCGTTCCCCGACTTGTTGAAGGTGTCGATTATGGCGGTGTCCCCGACGTTGGCCCCGAAGTTCGTGGCCACCTTGGTCGTGAGGCCCGGGATGGCGACGAGGTTGTTCGGCTCCGCGTTGCCGTAGGGGAAGTATGCCGACCCGGTGTGGCGGACGGCCTCGCTGCTGATGACGAAGGTCAGCGTGTCCCCCGGACGGAAGGCGTACTGCGGGGAGGGAAGCGTGGTGTAGCCGTAGCCGAGCGCCTCCTGCGGGTCGACGATGGTGAACTTGAGCGCCGTGCTGGCGTCGATGTAGGTCTGCCCGAGGTACCCCGTGCCCGCGGAGCCCTTGGGGGCCGCCGAGGACGTGACCAGGTAGCGGTCGGCGTACGGCTCGGTGACGGCGTCCTGCCCGTCCGACAGGTTCAGGGGGGCGGCCGTCTGCACCAGGACGGATCCCGTGTTGCCGGGCGCGAGCGATGCGAGTATGCTGATTCCCGACACGGTCACGGGGAACTGCGCCGCCGCGGCGGCCTGGGTGATGGACCCCCTTATCGTCACCTTGCTCCCGTTGACGAGGGGTGCCCCGCTTCCCGTGGTGTCGAAGGCGACCTGGACGGAATTCCCGGCCGCCCCGGGGGACGATGCCGTGAAGACGATCCCCTGGGCGGTCAGCGTCGCCTGCGTGGCGGGGATGCTGATGTTGGACAGGCCGTCGTCCTGGAAGGCCAGCGTCACGACCTCGTCAATCGACCCGGGCTCGGCCCAGAGGTCGGAGAAGGCGCTCGGCCATACGATGCCGGTGGTGTTGAAGTTGGTGTCGGTGACTATGTTGGTCCCGTTGGTCGCCACGGGCAGGACGCGCCCGATCTCGTCCTTGATGGAATAGGTGCCCTGCCCCGGGATGCCGGGGCTCTTGACCGCCACGGTGTAGCTGTGGTCGTTCAGGGTGTTGCGCCAGTAGGTGGCGTACACGCCCTGCCCCGCCGTCGGCGGGACGTACAGGGAGAACGCCCCCGTGCTCCCCGAGAGGGAGACGACCCTTACCGCCCCTGCGGTGAGGGCCGACACCGGGTCGGCCCCGACGTACACGGCGATCCTGCTGGGGTCGTCGGTCGGGCGGGACAGCCCGCTGCCGTCGACCGGCACGTCCGGAAGGACGAAGGCCAGGTTGCTGCCGTTGACCGAGCCGTGGCACGGGCGGAGGTAGACCTTCTCGTCCACCAGCGCGGTGGTGATCTGCGCCGGGCCGAACGGGGTGTAGCCGGTCGTGGAGGTGCCGACCTCCGTGGTGGTGCTGGCCCCCCAGTTGATCGTCCCGTTGCCGTTGGCGTCGGTGCCGAGGACGAAGTCGGTGTCCTCGATGAAGTCGCTGCGGTCCGGCCCCAGCCCGACTTCCGTGATGCTGGCCACGTTGCTGGCCGGCAGCAGGTCGTAGGTGTTCTGGTAGGTGTTGGTGTAGTAGGTGGCGGCAAGCGTGGAGCCGTACGTCACCGGGTTGAGCAAAGTCACCAGCCCGTGGACGCCGTCGACCGCCCGGACCTTGGCACTTGCCCCATTGACGAGCACGGCGACCTTGGTCGGGTCGGTGGTGACGACGCCCCCGTTGCTGCCGTCCACGATGGGGACGTGCTTGACCTTGAAGACCATGTTGCTGTTCGGGCCCGCGCCGCCCGAGAAGTGCGTCGCCGTCATGGTGCTGAGCGGGAAGGCGGTGGGCGGGGAGGTGGTGACGGGGGCCGGGACGGTCGCCGTCAGGTAGCCCGCATCCAGGGTCGGTATCCCGGCCTGGACGAGGCTGTAGAGGTCCTCGATGTCCCGGACGCTGCCGTCGGTCTTGCGGATGTCAATGGAGATGGAGTCGGTCCCCGCCCCGCTCACGGCCAGGGCGTCGGACACGCCGGTCCCCGGGGGCGAGTTCAGGTAGTCGTCCGTCAGGGCCAGGGTGATCTCGTTGCCCACGGCCCCCGGCAGGGTGGTGCCGAGGATGGTGCTGACGGCATGGGTCGAGTCCCATACCTTGAGGGACGAGAAGGCCGGGACCTGTGCCGACAGGTCCTCGTTGGGGACGAGCGTGTCGGTCCTCTTGAAGTAGTAGGTGATCTCGACGTTCTGGCCGGGCGTGACGAGCTCCTGCGTGGTGAAGGCCCCCGTCTCCCCGTCAAGGGAGATGACGGTGGCGGGTATCCCCTCCACCACGACCTGCACCTTGGACGAGTCGTCCGTCACCGTGCCGGACCCGTCCCCCGTGACCACGGGGAAGTAGGTGGCCTTGAACTGGTTGGTGATGGACTTCACCTGGTCGGAGATGTTCTCGTTCACGACCTGGTCGTCCGCCACGGGCGAGGAGCCGCGATGTAGCTCGACGTTGTCCTGGGCGAAGAACTCCTGCCCTTCCCCGATGATGACGGGGATGCGGGCGCTGCCGAAGAGGGGCTGCCCCCCTCCGCTGATGACGACGCTCGTGTAGACTCCAGGCGGGGCATACGATCCGAATAGTGCCATGACGTTTCTCCTTAAGTTTCGACTATCAAGCCGCCGAACGGGCTCCTGCTAAAACCCTGCTTTCACCAAATAGAAGCGAAAGTCTGTTTTCTTCCGCTATGCCTATGCATTCAAGCCTTCTCCTGCGCAAAATCGGGGATTTCCACGGCACGTACGGACGCTCCCTCGATGGGCTCGTAGTCGGATTTTCCCGTCCCGGTCGCCCGGAGCGCCCTGACCACCTTCTGGTCTCCGTAGAGTTCCCGGCGGACCCTTTCCCGGGCCTTCTGCCTGTCGTGGATACCCTCCCACCTCTTCTCCGCGTCCTTCCCCACCACCACGTCGAAGGATGGGTTCGTCATGTTGGCCGTGCCGACTGCGGGAGCGCCCGACACTTGGTAGGTGCACCTCCCGCCGCATTTCGCCGGGCAGGGCCGGTCCCCGAAGGTCGCGGTCGCCATCGGCATGCGCACCTCCAGGTCTATCCCGCACTTGGAACACTTGAAGTCGTAGCTTTTCATGGTGCCTCTCGTCCCGCCGCCAGGGCGGGAAACGCCTTCCGCCGCAGGGGTTACCCCGCTATAGAATATGGGGCATAGTTAATTTTCGGGACCGGCTTGCCAAAGGACTATCCGTTTCCTTAGGCAGGGGAGAGAGAATGCAGACCGTAACTCAGGGGAAAGCCCTCGGGCCGGGCGACCTCAGCATCCTGGTGAGGGACTCGAACGGGGCGCTGATAGACCCCGCCATCATAGCCTACACCATATTCCAGGTCTCGGACAGGGTGCCGACGTTCGGCCAGCGGGCCTACGACTTCGACCTGGAGCAGCCGACCCACATGGCGGCCGCCACGGACACCAGCCTCGCCCTCGTGACCCAGCCCAAGCTGGTCCCCGCGCGGAGCTCGCAGGGAGCCTACTTCGTGAACCTGACCGTGCCCACGATCTGGAAGGGCGTGTTCCGCCTGGTATGGTACCTCGTGCAATACCACGGGCAGCCGGAGAGCCGGGTGTACGAGGACTTCGTCGTGCAGACCGTGGACCCGGCGAGCGCCTCGTTCGAGGCGGCCTCGGCGATAATCGCCCCCCGCCCCGCCACCACGAACAAGTACGCCCCCGCCATCATGTACGTGAGGGAGCTGCTGAGCGACACCAACCCGGACAGGAACTACCATTTCAGGCCGCCCACGCCGGGCAAGGTCGTGGCGGGCTACACCAGCCGGGTGGGGTACATATGGCTCGACCCCACCATACTGAGGATGCTGGACATAGCGATAGCCAAGCTGAACACCTGGAACCCCAAGAACCTGACCAGCTACACCCTGGATTCCGTGCCCGCCGACTGGGGGAAGTGCGCGGCGGTGGGGGCGGCGGCGTCGTGCCTGAGCGCCGAGGGGGCGAGGTGGGCGGCGGACGAGTTCAGCTACAGCCTGAACGGCGTCAGCCTGGACATCAACAAGTCGTCATTGTATTTGTCGCTGGGCGAGAGCTACAAGGCGGAGTTCGCGGAGTGGGCACCGCTCATCACGGCCAACAGGCCGTTCAGCGCGGGCTTGAGACAGCAAAGGTGGCTTTTGGGCTAAGTGCTTTATTTTCAACAACTTTCAATGTCCCTACCCGGTTGAAGCACCTCTCGCACCGTTCGGTCGGCATCCCCTGCGGTCTCGGGGGAGGGGCGTTCGGCTGGCGTCCGGCAAGCATCTCGACGCAGTTCCGGCAGAGCATCTGGCCTACTTTCTGTTCCCAAAATCCTTCTTGTCGTTCCACCCGTACCTCATCATGCTCTCGCTCATGTGCCAGCAGCCGAACTGAGAGCACCATTCCTCCAGCTCGGACTTTATCTCCTCGTCGCTCCAGTCCTTGGGGACCGAGACGAACTC